>Ga0326721_10000015_pt1 | contig 182846 bp, 159 predicted proteins | sample SGPome_FD_203951 | JGI IMG/M metagenome (GOLD analysis project Ga0326721, IMG submission 203951) | Soil microbial communities from Southern Great Plains, Lamont, Oklahoma, United States - SGP_1_2016 | ecosystem: Engineered > Artificial ecosystem > Soil microcosm > Unclassified | place: USA... | reverse complement strand
GGGGCAGAAGATCACCGAGCTGATGGACGCCATCGACAGCTACATCCCCGAGCCGGTGCGCGAGACCGACAAGCCGTTCCTGATGCCGGTCGAGGACGTGTTCTCGATCACCGGGCGCGGCACCGTGGCCACCGGGCGCATCGAGCGCGGCGTGATCAAGGTGGGCGAGACGGTCGAGATCGTGGGGATGAACTCGGAGAAGAGCACCACGGTCACCGGCGTGGAGATGTTCCGCAAGCTGCTGGACGAGGGCCAGGCGGGCGACAACGTCGGCCTGCTGCTGCGCGGCGTGGCCAAGGACGAGATCGAGCGCGGGATGGTGCTGGCGAAGCCGAAGACCATCACGCCGCACACCAAGTTCAAGGCCGAGGTGTACGTGCTGACCAAGGAGGAGGGCGGCCGCCACACGCCGTTCTTCAACGGGTACCGCCCGCAGTTCTACTTCCGCACGACCGACGTGACCGGCGCCGCGGCGCTGCCGGAGGGCGTGGAGATGGTGATGCCGGGCGACAACGTGCAGATGGTGGTGGAGCTGATCACCCCGATCGCGATGGAGAAGGAGCTTCGCTTCGCCATCCGCGAGGGCGGCCGCACCGTGGGCGCCGGCGTCGTCACCGAGATCGTCGAGTAAAGGCCGGCCGGTTCATACAGGCGCGGCGGGGGGACCGCTCCCCGCCGCGCGCCGTCTAGAGAGCGGTCATAGAAACAGGAGCTGGAGCCATGCGCGACAAGGTCATCCTCGCCTGCACCGAGTGCAAGGAGAGGAACTACCACCAGACCAAGAACAAGCGGAAGCACCCCGAGCGTCTGGAGTACAGCAAGTACTGCCCGCGGTGCAACAAGCACCAGCCGCACCGCGAGACCAAGTAGGTCTTTCGCGCCGCGCGCCGGCCCACCGGGCCGGCCGCGCGAGCCGGTGCTTCGCAGCAGGCAGGAACCAAGACAGGAAACGCTTCCCCCGGCCCCCTGGAAGGGAATGGCAGAGACGACCCGCACCACCGTGTTCGACTTCTTCCACGAAGTCTCCGAGCAGGTCCGCAAGGTGACCTGGCCGGACCGCGCGCAGCTGCAGAGCTCCACCGGCGTGATCGTGGTGTTCGTGCTGACGGTCGCGGTCGTCATCTTCGGGATGGATCGCATCATCATGGCCATCCTGGGACTGGTCACCTCCCTCTTCACCGGCTGAGGGCGGCGATGGCGGAGGCCAGGTGGTACGCCATCCAGAGCTACTCGGGGCACGAGAACAAGGTCCAGCGGCTGATCCAGCGCCGGATCGACGAGGAGCCGGGTGAGCCGGACCAGAAGCAGATCCAGGAAGTGCTGGTGCCCACGCAGGAGCAGGTGGAGCTGCGCAACGGGAAGCGGGTGACCGTGACCCGCAAGCTCTACCCCGGCTACGTGCTGGTGAAGATGGTGTACAACCAGCGCACCATGCACACCATCTCCGGGATCCAGGGGGTGCTGAAGTTCCTGGGGTCGGGCACCGAGCCGCAGCCGCTGTCCGACGACGAGCTGTCGAAGATCTTCGGGCAGGAAGCCGAGGCCCCCGTGGCCGAGGAGCCGCAGATCCTGATCCCCTTCACCAGCGGGCAGGTGGTGGAGGTGACCGACGGGCCGTTCAAGGAGTTCAGCGGCACGGTGCAGGACATCGACCACGACAAGGGGAAGGTGAAGGTGGAAGTCAGCCTCTTCGGGCGCCCCACCTCCATCGAGCTCGACTACACCCAGCTCCGCGGCTTCTGAACCGTCTTCACGGACGGCGGGGCGCGGACTTAAACGACCGAGGGTCGCGACATGGCGAAGAAGGTTACCGGATTCATCAAGCTCCAGGTTCCGGCCGGGGCGGCCAACCCGGCGCCCCCCGTGGGCCCCGCGCTGGGCCAGCACGGCGTGAACATCATGGAGTTCTGCAAGCAGTTCAACGCGCGGACGCAGGGCCAGCCGGGGATGATCATCCCCGTGGAGATCACGGTCTACGCCGACCGCTCGTTCACGTTCATCACCAAGACGCCGCCGGCGGCCGTGCTGCTGAAGAAGGCGGCGGGGCTGGACAAGGGCTCGGCGTCGTCCAAGAAGACCAAGGTCGGCCGCGTCACGAAGGACCAGGTCCGGCAGATCGCCGAGACCAAGATGCCCGACCTGAACGCCGCCGACATCGACGGCGCCATGCGCATGATCGCGGGCACTGCCCGCTCGATGGGGCTCGAAGTCGTCGACTGACGGGCCATCCCCGTCCCCAGGCTCTTGGCCATGGGACGGATTGACGACGACGACGGAGCATGCGTTGTGGCATTGCGTGCTCCGCCGGAGGCAGGAGAAGCGAAGCCGGTGTTCGGACCACAGGGAGCGGTCTCCTGCCCTCCCGTGACTCCGGTCGCCCGACCCGGCTTCCGTCCGCTTGACCACCGCGCGCGGGGCGACGCAGCGGCGGGAGGACTTGTTCAAGGCTTCGCCTGAGGGAGTACATGCCCAAGCACGGAAAGAAATTCCGCGACGCACAGGCGCGTGTGCCCCAGGGGTCTGCCTTCTCCCCCACCGAGGCGGTGGGGCTGGTGAAGGAGCTCAGCTACGCCAAGTTCGACGAGACCGTGGAAGCGGCCGTCCGGCTCGGCGTGGACCCCCGGCACGCGGACCAGATCGTCCGCGGAGCGGTAGTCCTTCCCCACGGTACGGGGAAGACCGCGCGCGTGCTCGTGATCGCCCAGGGCGACAAGGCGCGCGAGGCGGAGGAAGCCGGGGCCGACTTCGTCGGCACCGAGTACGTCCAGCGCATCAAGGACGGGTGGCTGGACTTCGACGTGGTGGTGGCCACCCCCGACATGATGGGCCAGGTGGGACAGCTGGGGCGCATCCTGGGGCCCCGCGGCCTGATGCCCACGCCCAAGGCCGGCACGGTCACCCCGGACGTGACCCGCGCGGTGCGCGAGATCAAGGCCGGCAAGATCGAGTTCCGCGTGGACCGCACGGGGAACGTGCACGTGCCGATCGGGAAGGTCTCGTTCGATCCCGGGAAGCTGGAGGAGAACCTCACCGCGTTCATGGACACGGTGATCCGCGCCAAGCCCGCCGCCGCCAAGGGGACCTACGTCCGCGCGGTGACGGTGAGCAGCACCATGGGGCCGGGCGTGCCCGTCGACGCCAACCTGTTCCGCAGGAGCTAGCCCGATGAAGAGGAGCGAGAAGGACGAGTTCATCGGCGAGCTCCAGCAGAAGCTGGAGGGCGCCAGCGCCTTCTACCTGACGGACTTCACGGGGCTGAGCGTCAAGCAGATGACGCAGTTCCGCGCCCGCCTGCGCAAGCAGGGGGTGGAGTACGTCGTGGTGAAGAACACGCTGGCCCAGCGGGCCCTGCAGGGACTCGACGTGCCCGACGTGGCGGCGTTCTTCACCGGCCCCACCGGGCTGGTGATCGGGCGCCACGACGCGGTGGCCGCCGCCAAGGCGGTGACCGACTTCGCCCGCGAGTTCGGCGACAGGCCGGCCGTGAAGGTGGGGGTGGTGGAGCGCCGCGAGGTGAACGCCGACCAGGTGAAGAAGCTGGCCGAGCTTCCTCCCCGCGAGGTCCTGCTGGCGCAGATCGCCGGCGGGCTGCAGGCGCCCATGTCGCGCCTGGTGGGCGGGATGAGCCAGATCCTGGCGGGATTCGCCCGCGCGGTCGACGCGCTGCGGCAGCAGAAGGAGGGCGCCGGCGCCTGAAATGGCGCGGGTAGCCCGACCAACGACAACCGGTTTTCCGAACCACGTACCGTTTAGACTGAAGGAGCCCACTGCAATGGCTACGCTTACCCGTGACGAGCTGCTCGACGCGATCGGCAACATGACCGTCCTGGAGCTCGCCGAGTTCGTGAAGGCGTTCGAGGACAAGTTCGGCGTGACCGCCGCGGCCCCCATGGCCATGGCCGCCGCCCCCGCCGCGGGCGGCCCCGCCGCCCCGGCCGCCGAGGAGCAGACGGAGTTCACCGTCGTGCTTCAGGGTGCCGGCGACAAGAAGATCCAGGTCATCAAGGTGGTCCGCGAGATCACCGGCCTGGGGCTGAAGGAGGCCAAGGACCTGGTCGACGGCGCGCCCAAGCCCGTGAAGGAGGGCGTTTCGAAGGACGAGGCCAATCAGATCAAGGCCAAGCTCGAGGAGCAGGGCGCTGCGGTCGAGCTGAAGTAGTGGACGGCTGCCCGGCGAAGCATCTCCCGGAACGGAGGCGCTTCGCCGGGCGGGCGCCCGACCGCTTCCGCGGGCAGAAGCGCCCCCAAGCACGTCCAACTTCAGCCTGAAAGAATCGATGGCGCGCACGCAGCCTCTTCAATAGATACGGACGGCACGTAACCCCGCCGGGGCTTCCGGTCGGGGTCGTTTGCGCTTCCGGTTTGGTTCCACGCGCTCGAGAGGGAGACCCACTTGGCAACCGTAAACAAGCCGATCGTCTCGTTCGGGAAGCTCGTCGCAGGGATGGATCATCCCAACCTGCTCGACGTTCAGCTTCGTGCATTCGAGACGCTGCTTCAGACCGACGCGGCCGCGCGCGAGCGCGAGGACGTCGGGCTGGAGCGCGTGTTCAACGAGATCTTCCCCATCTCCGACGTCAACGGGAACTTCTCCCTGGAGTACGTCCGCTACGCCTTGGGCGAGCCGAAGTACGACATGGAGGAGTGCATGGAGCGCGACATGACGTACGCGGCTCCGCTGAAGGCGACGCTCCGGCTGGTGGTGTGGGAGGACATCGGGGACGAGCGCCGTCCGAAGGACATCATCGAAAAGGAAGTGTACCTGGGGGACCTGCCGGTGCTGACCCCCCTGGGCACGTTCATCATCAACGGCGCGGAGCGCGTGATCGTATCGCAGCTCCACCGCTCGCCCGGCGTGGTGTTCGAGGAGACCACGCACCCCAACGGGTCGAAGCTGTTCAGCGCCCGGATCATTCCGTTCCGCGGCTCGTGGGTCGAGTTCACCATCGACATCCACGACGTGGTCGCGGTGCACATCGATAAGAAGAAGAAGTTCCCCGCCACGGCGCTGCTGCGCACGGTGGGGTACTCGCGCGACGCCGACATCCTTTCGGTGTTCTTCAACCGCGACACGGTGGCGCTGGCGTCGCTGGCGGGCGAGGGCACGCGCGAGGGGCGCCGCGGCGAGGTGTTCCACGGCTTCCTGGCGGCCGACGTTCCCGACCCGGCGGTGCTGGGCCCCGAGGGGCCGCGGCTGTACCGCGACGTGGTGGTTCCCGGCACCGGCGAGGTGTTCGAGCGCGGCTCGCGCCTGACGCCGGCCGCGTACCGCGCGCTCACCGAGGGCGGCGTGTACTCGCTGCCGGTGATCGCGTCGGCCCTGCTCGCCCGCGCGGGCGACGAGGTGAACGCCGAGGTCATCGGCCGCCTGCAGCGCGCCGGCATCGAGTCGGTCCAGCTCTTCCGCACGCAGGGGCAGACGGGCACGTCGCTGCGCGCCACGCTGGCCAAGGACCCCACGCGCGGCACGCTGGACTCGCTCTTCGCCATCCACAACCTGGTGCGCCCGGGCACGGCCCCGGCCCCCGACGTGTGGACCGAGGACGAGTACTTCGAGGGCGGCGACACCATCATGCACGTGGCCGACTTCCTGCGCGCCTGGAGCGAGCGCGACTCGGCCCCCAGCGACCCCAGCTCGCGCGAGGCGCAGCGGAGCGCCGAGGAGCGCATGCTGCGTTACGCGCAGGAGCGCGGGATCCGCTACGTGTGGGAGAACTTCCGCGAGGAGCGGGCGGAGAAGACCGCGCGCCCGTCGCGCGTGCTGGTGTACGAGCTGAACCGCGTGGTGCAGGTCTACTCGCAGGTGTGGCGCCTCCTCTTCCAGCCCCGCGCGACCCTCGTCGTGAGCGGCGACCTGGCCGACGGCGGGAGCGCCACGGCGCGCAGCGACTACAGCGAGTACCTGGAGGAAACGCTCAACAAGCGCTACGACCTGGGGCGCGTGGGCCGCTACAAGATCAACCAGCGGCTTTCCGACGCCTTCCGCTCGCTGGACTTCGCCGTGCCCCCCGCGGGGATGACGGCGCTGACCGCGCAGGACGTGCTGGCCATCCTGTACAACCTGGTGGAGCTGCACGAGGGGCGCGGCTACACCGACGACATCGACCACCTGGGGAACCGCCGGGTGCGCTCGGTGGGCGAGCTGATCGCCAACCAGTTCTCGGTGGGGCTCAGCCGCATGGCGCGGCTGGTGCGCGAGCGCATGTCGATCGTGTCGGACCCCGACAAGATCAACATCGACGACCTGGTGAACGCGCGGACGGTGTCGGCGGTGATCCAGCAGTTCTTCGGGTCTTCGCAGCTGTCCCAGTTCATGGACCAGACCAACCCCCTGGCCGAGATGACGCACAAGCGGCGTCTCTCCGCGCTGGGGCCGGGCGGCCTGACCCGCGAGCGCGCCGGCTTTGAAGTGCGCGACGTGCACTACTCGCACTACGGGCGCATGTGCCCGATCGAGACGCCGGAAGGGCCCAACATCGGCCTGATCAACTCGCTGACCACGTACTCGCGGATCAACGACCTGGGCTTCATCGAGACGCCGTACCGCAAGGTGGTGCGCGCGGTGGTGCAGTACCCGGCCACGGTGAAGCTGGACGACGCGGTGCGCCTGGTGCTGGGCGAGCGCTCGAAGGTGTTCGCCAAGAAGGGCGAGGAGGTCGACGCCGCCCGCGGCCGTGAGGTGTTCCGCGCCATGATCGTGGGGGCGGAGCTGGCCGAGGACGTGCTGGACTGGACTCCGCTCTTCCCGCGCATGCTGGCGGGCGAGATCCCGCAGCCCGAGTGGGACGCGGCCTTCGTCACGCTGACGGTGCTGGCCCGCCGCGGCGAGCGGGTGACCGAGGAGCTGGCCGACCGCATCGCGGCGCAGCCGGTGAACCTGGTGCGCGTCGTTTCCCGCCGCGCGGGCGCGGCGGCGCGCGGCGTGGCTCCCGAGGCCATCCGCAACCCGGCCTCGCTCCCGGTGCGCGTGTTCGCGCCCAAGTCGGCCGCGGTGCTGGCGGTGCCGGGAACGGTGCTGACGCCCGAGGTGGTGGACGCGATCCACGCCCGGCAGATGGAGGGGCTGGCCCCCGCCGACTTCGGCGACACGCCCGACGAGGTGGCGCTGGACTTCGTGACCGGCGTGGCCGCGCTTTCGCCCGAGGGCGACGTGGGCCGCATCCCGGTGGGCACGAAGGCGCCGGTGATCCACGTGACCCCGGTGGTCACGCGGATCACGGCGTGGCTCAGCGCCAACGAGGAGGAGAACGCGCGCATCGCCCAGGCCAACGCGCCGCTGGGCCCCGACTTCACCTTCACCAACGAGTTCATCCTCTGCCGCGAGCGGGGCGACTTCCCGCTGCTGCGCCCGGACGAGATCGACTTCATGGACGTGGCGCCGGACCAGCTGGTCTCGATCGCCGCGGCGCTGATCCCGTTCCTTGAGCACGACGACGCCAACCGCGCCCTCATGGGCTCGAACATGCAGCGCCAGGCGGTGCCGCTTCTCTTCCCCGACGCTCCGCTGGTGGGCACCGGGCTGGAGCACGTCATCGCCGTCGACTCGGGCGCCGTGGTCGTGGCCCGGCGCGGCGGCGTGGTGAAGGAGGTCACGGCCGACCACATCGTGGTGGACGCCGGTGGCGAGGGGCTCACGGGTGACGAGCCGCTGCGGCGCCTGGCGCAGTTCGACCGCTACCGGATGAAGAAGTACTGGCGCACCAACCAGGACACCGCGCTGAACCAGCGCCCCCTGGTGTTCCCCGGGCAGCAGGTGAAGAAGGGCGACGTGCTGGCCGACGGCGCCAGTACCGACGGGGGCGAGCTGGCGCTGGGGCGGAACCTGCTGGTGGCGTTCATGCCCTGGTACGGCAACAACTTCGAGGACGCCATCATCCTCAGCGACCGGCTGGTGCGCGACGACGTGTACACGTCGATCCACATCCAGGAGCTGGAGCTGCAGGTTCGCGACACCAAGCGCGGGATGGAGGAGATCACGCGCGAGATCCCGAACGTCGCGGAAGAGTCGCTGGTCGACCTGGACGAGCGCGGCGTGGTGCGCATCGGCGCGCGGGTGAAGGCGGGCGACATCCTGGTCGGCAAGATCACCCCGAAGGGCGAGACGGAGCTGTCTCCCGAGGAGAAGCTGCTGACCGCCATCTTCGGCGAGAAGGCCAAGGATGTGAAGGACAGCTCGCTGAAGGTGCCGCCCGGCGTGGAGGGCACCGTGATCGACGTGAAGATCTTCTCGCGCCGAATCGACGACCCGATCCTCGAGAAGGAGCGCGGCCAGAAGATCGGCGAGCTGCGCACCTTCGAGCGCAACGAGATCCAGCGCATCGGCGAGGCGCGCGACGAAGAGGTGAAGGAGCTGATCCGCGGCAAGGAGGCCGCCCTCTTCCTGAAGAAGGGGACGGTGGAGCCCTACTTCAACGAGGGCACCGTGCTGTCGGACGAGGTGGTGGACGCGCTGGACCTGGGCGAGGTGGACCTCACCACGCTGAAGGTGACCGACCGCGCCACCAACGAGCAGCTCCGCCGCCTGATCGACGAAAGCAAGCGCCGCATCGAGCGGGTGCGCCAGAAGACCGAGAACCAGATCGACAAGGTCTTCCAGCCCGACGAGCTGCCCCCGGGCGTCGTCCAGCTGGTGAAGGTGTACCTGGCCGAGAAGCGGAAGATCTCGGTGGGCGACAAGATGGCCGGGCGCCACGGGAACAAGGGCATCATCGCCCGCATCGTTCCCGCCGAGGACATGCCGGTGATGCCCGACGGCACCCCGGTGGACGTGTGCCTGAACCCGCTGGGCGTGCCCAGCCGCATGAACGTGGGGCAGATCCTGGAGACGCACCTGGGGTGGGCCTCGCGGGTGCTGGGCTTCGAGAGCAAGACCCCCGTGTTCCAGGGGGCGTCGGAAGACGAGATCGGCGTGCTGATCCGCCTGGCCGGCGTGGTTTGGGCCGGGCGCGCGCTGGGGGTGACGGCGCAGCCGCCCACCTTCACCGTGGACGACGTGCGCGCGATCGCGCACGCCGCGCACGCGCTGGAGGAGGGAAGCGAGCCCGAGCCGCGGCCGGAGATCGGCATCGGCCGGCCGGTGGACCGCCTGCTGGTGGGCGACCGCGTGCCCGCCGAGGTGCGCGAGAAGCTGGCCCCGCTGCCGGCCTATCTCGTGGCCGCGGCGCGCGAGGTGGCGGCCATGAAGGAGGCCGACTTCGAGACGCTGTATCCCGCGGCGGCCGCGCTGGCGGCGGCGGGCGGGAAGCCGAAGGCCGGCGACACGCTGGTGAACGCGGCGCTCGAGGAGCACATGGCCGCGGCCGGGCTGACCCCCGGCGGCAAGGTGTGGATGCGCGACGGGCGCAGCGGAAACACCTTCGAGAGCCCGGTGACCATCGGCGCCATCTACATGCTGAAGCTCAGCCACCTGGTGGACGACAAGATCCACGCGCGCTCCATCGGCCCGTACTCGCTGGTTACCCAGCAGCCGCTGGCCGGCAAGGCGCAGTTCGGCGGGCAGCGCTTCGGCGAGATGGAGGTGTGGGCGCTGGAGGCGTATGGCGCCGCGCACACGCTGCAGGAGATCCTGACCGTGAAGAGCGACGACGTGAACGGCCGCTCGCGCGTGTACGAGGCCATCGTGAAGGGCGAGAACCTTCCGGAGCCCGGCCTTCCCGAGAGCTTCAACGTGCTCGTGAAGGAGCTTCAGGCGCTGGGGATTTCAGTGACGCTCGGAAGCTGAAGAAGTGCCAAGTGCCCAGTGCCTAGTGCCTAGTATTCTTTAACTTGGCACTTGGCACTGGGAACTGGGCACTTCCTCGGCCCCGACCTTGACGACTTTGGTAGACTTGACCGCACGGCGCACCACCGCCGGCGGAACACCCGATACAGCAAGGGGACCATGATCGACTTTCCCCGCGGCCGCGAGACCCGGTCTCAGGACTTCAACTACATCCAGGTGAAGCTGGCCTCCCCCGAGGAGATCCGCTCCTGGAGCTTCGGCGAGGTCACCAAGCCGGAGACCATCAACTACCGTTCGTTCAAGCCCGAGCGCGACGGGCTGTTCTGCGAGCGCATCTTCGGTCCCGTGAAGGACTGGGAGTGCCACTGCGGAAAGTTCAAGCGCATCCGCTTCCGCGGCCACGTCTGCGACAAGTGCGGCGTCGAAGTGACGCTCAGCAAGGTGCGGCGCGAGCGCATGGGCCACATCGAGCTGGCCGTGCCGGTGGCGCACATCTGGATGTTCAAGACGCTTCCCTCGCAGATGGGATACCTGCTGGGGATGACGCTGCGCGACCTGGAGAAGGTCATCTACTACGCCGCGTACGTGGTGACCGCGCCGGGCGCGCAGGACGTGAAGCACAGCCAGGTGATCGACGAGGACGAGTTCCTGGCGCTGCGCGAGAAGGCCCGCGAGGAGGGCGACACCGAGTTCAAGGCCGACATCGGCGCCGACGCGGTGCGCAACCTGCTGCGCCAGATCGACGTGGAGAGCCTGGCCGAGACGCTGCGCGAGCAGGTGGCCGGCGAGACCAGCCAGCACCGCAAGAAGATGGTGCTGAAGCGCCTGAAGGTGATCGACGCCATCCGCAACTCGGGCGACACCGCCAGCGAGCGGAACAAGCCGGAGTGGATGATCATGGACGTGGTCCCGGTCATCCCCCCCGACCTGCGCCCGCTGGTGCCGCTGGACGGCGGCCGCTTCGCGACGTCGGACCTGAACGACCTCTACCGCCGCGTCATCAACCGGAACAACCGGCTGAAGAAGCTGATGGAGATGCGCGCGCCCGAGGTCATCCTGCGCAACGAGAAGCGCATGCTGCAGGAGGCGGTCGACGCGCTGTTCGACAACGGCCGCCGCAGCAAGGCGATCCGCGGCCGCGGCAAGCGCCCGCTGAAGTCGCTGTCCGACATGCTGAAGGGGAAGCAGGGGCGCTTCCGCCAGAACCTCCTCGGCAAGCGCGTGGACTACTCGGGGCGCTCGGTCATCGTCGTCGGTCCCGAGCTGAAGCTGCACCAGTGCGGCCTGCCGAAGGCCATGGCGGTGGAGCTGTTCAAGCCGTTCATCATCCACGAGCTGGAGAAGCGCGGCGAAGCCGAGACGGTGAAGCGCGCCAAGAAGATCGTGGAGCGCGACGACCCGCGGGTGTACGAGGTGCTCGAGGACATCATCCGCGACCACCCCGTGCTGCTGAACCGCGCGCCCACGCTGCACCGGCTGGGGATCCAGGCGTTCGAGCCGGTGCTGGTGGAGGGGAAGGCCATCCGCATCCACCCGCTGGTGTGCGCCGCCTTCAACGCCGACTTCGACGGCGACCAGATGGCCGTGCACGTGCCGCTCTCGTTCGAGGCGCAGCTCGAGGCGCGGGTGCTGATGCTGTCGAGCAACAACATCCTGCTCCCGTCCAACGGCCGGCCCATCGCGGCGCCCAGCCAGGACATCGTGATCGGGTGCTACTGGCTGACGCACCAGACCGCGCAGCACGACGCCACCTTCGAGGCCGACCTGCTGGAGCAGCGCAAGCCGGGCTCCGAGGCCGACCTTTCCAAGGTGGTGCGCCGCTTCGGGAACGTGGCCGAGGTGGAGATGGCGCTGGCCCACAAGGCCGTGGGCTACCACAGCCCCATCTACTACTTCACCGACCCGCGCCCCGAGAACGAGCTGGAGGAGGGCGAGGAGCGCAAGGCCGGGTGGATCCGCACCACGCCGGGGCGGGTGATCTTCAACTCCGTGGTTCCGGCCGAGCTGGGCTACTGGAACCGCACCATGGGGAAGAAGGAGCTGGGCGACATCATCTTCACCGCCTACCGGCAGGTGGGGCTGGCGAAGACGGTGGTCTTCCTCGACGACCTGAAGGCGTTCGGGTTCCGCTACTCGACGCTCGGCGGCGTGTCCGTCGGCATCGAGGACATGGAGATCCCGGCCGAGAAGGACCAGATCCTTCGCGAGGCCGACGAGGACGTGACGCGCTTCACCCGCGCGTACAACAACGGCGTGATCTCGAACGGCGAGCGCTACAACAAGGTCATCGACACCTGGACGCACGCCAACAACGACGTGGCCGACGCCATGGTGGACCGCCTCCGGCGCAGCCGCGGCGGCTTCAACCCCGTGTACATGATGATGAACTCGGGGGCCCGCGGCAGCCGTGACCAGATGCGGCAGCTGGCGGGAATGCGCGGCCTGATGGCCAAGCCCCAGAAGAAGCTCACCGGCGGCATCGGCGAGATCATCGAGAGCCCCATCAAGTCGAACTTCCGCGAGGGGCTCACGGTGCTGGAGTACTTCATCTCCACGCACGGCGCGCGGAAGGGGCTGGCCGACACGGCGCTGAAGACGGCCGACGCGGGGTACCTGACCCGCCGCTTGGTGGACGTGGCCCAGGACGTGACCATTACCGAGGACGACTGCGGGACCATCCTGGGGCTCGAGGTGTCGGCGCTGAAGGAAGGCGAGGACGTGGTCGAGCCGCTGAAGGACCGCATCGTCGGTTCCGTTGCGGCCGACGACGTGTTCGACCCGATCGACGGCGAGATCCTGGTGGAGGCCGGCCAGCTGATCAACGAGGAGATCGCCGACGACATCGAGGACGCCGGCATCCAGTCGGTGAAGATCCGCTCGGTGCTGACCTGCGAGAGCCGCCGCGGGCTGTGCGTGAAGTGCTACGGCCGCAACCTGGCCACCATGGGAATCGTGGACCCGGGCGAGGCGGTGGGCATTCTGGCCGCGCAGTCGATCGGCGAGCCGGGGACGCAGCTGACGCTGCGCACCTTCCACATCGGCGGCACGGCGGCGCGCATCGCCGCCACCACGGTGCGGAAGAGCAAGGTGGACGGCGTGGCGCAGTTCGACCGCGTGACCACCGTGTCGACCCCCGACGGGACGCGGATCGTGACCTCGCGCGAAGGCGAGATCATCATGCGCACGGCCGAGGGCGCGGTGCGCAGCCGTCTGGCGGTGCCGTACGGCGCCACCATCTCGGTGCACGACGGCGACACCATCGCCATCGGCGACACGCTGTTCTCGTGGGACCCGTACTCCGAGCCCATCGTGGCCGACTTCGGCGGCACCGTGCGCTTCATCGACATCATCGACGAGGCCACGGTCCGCGAGGAGCTGGACGAGAGCACCGGGCGCCGGCAGATGGTGATCATCGAGGACCGCAGCAAGAAGCTGCACCCGATGATCGAGATCGTGGACCCGAACAGCGTGAAGCTGCGCGAGTTCATCGTGCCCGTGGGCGCGCAGCTCACGGTGCGCGACGGCGAGGCCATCGAGCCGGGCGCCACGCTGGCCAAGATCGCGCGCGAGGCGTACAAGACGCGCGACATCACCGGCGGCCTGCCGCGCATCGCCGAGCTGTTCGAGGCGAGGCGCCCCAAGGACCCGGCGGTGATCACCGAGGTCGACGGCACCGTGCGCTTCGGCGACATCAAGCGCGGCAAGCGCGAGGTGATCGTGATTCCCGACGCGGGGAACGAGCGGGTGTACGAGGTGCCGGTGGGCAAGCACCTGCGCGTGCACGAGGGCGACTTCGTGCGCGCCGGCGACCGCCTGAGCGAGGGGCCGGTGAATCCGCACGACATCCTGCGGATCAAGGGCCCGGCCGCGGTGCAGCAGTACCTGCTGAACGAGGTGCAGGAGGTGTACCGCCTGCAGGGCGTGAAGATCAACGACAAGCACATTGGCGTGATCATCCGCCAGATGCTCCAGAAGGTCCGGATCATGGACCCGGGCGACACGGAGTTCCTGGAGGGCGAGACCATCGACCGCACGGTGTTCCTGGACACCAACCAGGAGGCGCTGAACGGCGGCCGGAAGCCGGCGACCAGCGAGCCGCTGCTGCTGGGGATCACGAAGGCGTCGCTGACCACGCAGTCGTTCATCAGCGCGGCGTCGTTCCAGGAGACCACGCGGGTGCTGACCGACGCCGCCATCCGCGGCGCGCGCGACAACCTGCAGGGGCTGAAGGAGAACATCATCATCGGGCACCTGATCCCCGCGGGCACCGGCATCTACCGGTACAACGAGGTGGAGTTCGGGCCCGAGACGCCGGAAGGTGCCGAGGAGAGCGACGACGGCGGGTTCGCGCCCGCCGCCAGCGCCCGCCCGGCCCCCGAGATCGCGGCCGCCGACGAGGCGACGGTGATCCCGGCGTAAGCCGGCGGAGGGTTTCGGCTGGATGCGGAACGGCCCCGGGGCTCACCAGCCCCGGGGCCGTTCTGCGTCTCGCGCACTCTGGACGGGAAACGTTCTCCCTGTATCTTTGCCTCTCCTCGTTTCCTCCGTTCATACCTTGACCGATGGGTGGGGAAGGATGCTTTCGGACGAGCTCAGGGCGCTCGTGTCGGGCGGAGAGTCACAGCAGGTCGAGTTCAAGCGCTCCACCGGCCAGCGCACCGAGAGCGCGCGGACGGTCTGCGCGATGCTGAACACGCGCGGCGGATTCGTGCTGTTCGGCGTGACGGACTCGGGCGAGGTGCGCGGGCAGGAGGTGACCGCGGGCACGCTCGCCGACGTCGTACGCGAGATTTCGCGGATCGAGCCGCGGCCGCTCATCGCCCCCGACGTGCTGCCGGTGGACGAGCGTCGCTCCGTGGTCCTGCTGCGCGTGCCCGAAGCAAGCGGCGGGGCGGTGTACACGTTCGAAGGCCGGCCGTATGTCCGTATCGGCCCCACCACCGTGGCGATGGGACAGGCCGAGTACCGCCAGCGGCTGCTCGATGCCATGCATCCGACCAGCCGATGGGAGACTCAGCGCGCGCACGGAATCGGGCTCGACGATCTTGACCACGCGCAGATCGTCACCACGATCGAGGCGGGGATCACGAACGGAAGGATCGGCGATCCCGGCACGCGGGAGCCGCGCGCGCTGCTGCGCGGGCTGGGTCTGCTCGACGGGGAGCACCTTCTGAACGCCGCGGTCGCGCTGTTCGGCCGGAGCGAGCGGCTGCTCCCGTTCTATCCGCAATGCAGTCTGCGGCTGGCCGCCTTCAAGGGCGTGGACAAGTCCGAGTTCCTCGACAATCGGCAGGTCACCGGTAACGTGTTCGACGTCCTGGACGCAGCGGACCGGTTCATCCGGATGCACGTGCCCGTGGCCGGCCGTGTGGTTCCGAATCTCTTCGAGCGCCGCGACGATCCGCTGTATCCGCCCGTCGCGTTGCGCGAGGCACTCGCGAACGCAGTCTGCCACCGCGACTACGCCGCACACGGCGGGTCGATCGCCGTGGCGATCTTCGACGACCGCATGGAGATCTCCAATCCCGGCCGGCTTCCTGCCGGGTTCACACTGGAAGATCTGGCGCGGCCTCACGTATCCGTGGCGATGAACCCCCTGATCGCGTCGGCGTTGTACCGCCGCGGAATCATCGAGCAGTGGGGGAGCGGAACGCTGAAGATCCTGGAACTCACCGAGCGCGCGGGCTTGGCCGTCGCCGAGTTCGAGGTGCGCGGGCCTGAGCTCGTTGCGCGGTTCAGCCCGAACGGTTACGTACCTCCGTCACGCGCGGGGTACGATCTGACCCCGCTTCAGCAGGAGATTCTGGAGGTGCTCGCGAGAGAAGGCGGTCTTTCTTCCGATCGGCTTCGGCCGTTCCTCTCGCAGAAAATCTCCGACTTCAAGGCCTTGGCGGAACTTCGCACGCTCGTTCATCTCGGCCTGGTACGGAAGGTGGGAGTTACGCGCGGGGTACGCTGGATCGTCGCAGCGTGACCGCCTCGCGCGAGGACGCGGGAAGTCGCACATTCCGAGGTATTCCGAGGTATTCCGAGGTATTCCGAGGTATTCCGAGGTATTCCGAGGTATTCCGAGGTATTCCGAGGTATTCCGAGGAAACTCCCATCTGAAGAGTAGATTCCCATGCGACGCATCGCCCAACGCCGGCCGCTTTCCGAGAACCCGCGCGAGTTCGTGCTGGCGGCGCTGCTGTTCACCACGGGCGCGGTGCTGCTGGCGGGGTTCGGGGTGACGACGCTGGCGGGGAGCGCGTACTCCGACAGCGACCTGCGGGGCGCGGACTTCGCCTACCAGGCGATCGGGTGGGGGAAGTACGTGGCCGGGCTGACGCTGCTCTGGCTGGGCGACCGGGCGACGCTGCACCGCGGGTACATCGGGTGGAAGCGGGTGGCGCTGCTCTGGATGCCGCTGGTGCTGTTCATCTTCTACTCGTACCTGCAGTGGATGGTGATCGGGGACGCGCGCATCCACTACCTCCAGCGCACGGACCACTGGGGCGGCGGCTTCTCGGGCTCGGTGCTCTTCATGGCGTTCGTCTACCCCGTCGCCATCGCGGTCGCGGCGGTGAACGCGCTGTGGATCCAGCGGCGGCAGCTCCGGGTGGCGCTGTAGCGGGCGAAACATCCTGTACCTCGCGCAGAGACGCAGAGCCGCGGAGAACGACGATCGGTTCTCCGCGGCTCTGCTTCTCAGCGTGAAACCCGTCTTCTCAGCCCGGGTGGTGCATCGTCCCGTGCTCGTGCGCCGGGGCGGGAGAGGCCGGCGCGGGCGGGGGACTCGCGGCGGCGGCCTGGGCGACGACGTCCGGGGCGTGCTCGGACTCGGCGGCGGAAGTGCAGGCGGCGGCGTACGCATCTCCCGCCTTCGCGCAGGCGGCGCGGATGGCGGCGGGGGCGGGGTCGATCCACGCGAGGCGCTCGCCGACGGCGCGGTAGCATCCCTCCTTCTCCGCCGATGGCACCTGCGCGCAGAAGGCGAACGCGGGCTCGGCCTTCCACTCCTTGTCGACGAAGAACTCCACCGCGCCGGCCAGGCAGTCGCCCGTGTAGGCGGCGCCGGCCTGGCGGCAGATGCGCACCACTCGCAGCGGCTGGGTGGGCATCCGCCCCATGGTCTGCTTCCCCAGCCCGCGGAAGCAGGCGGCGGCGGAGGCGGCGGGGGCCCGGTCGCAGGCGCGGACCACGCGGTCCATGTCTCCCCCGAACGAGACGAAGAAGACGACGGGCTGGTACGCCCAGCACGAGGGCTGGTGCCCCGCGGCGGCGATGCTGTCGCAGGGGAACCAGGGATCGTCCGCCTTCAGCAGCTTGCGGTCGGCGGCGGCGTGGGCGTGGTGCCCGGCCATCGCGTCGCCCACGTTCACGTCCATCGTCCCCATCCCGTGCACCACGTTCTCCATGAACGCGCCGTCGTAGCACTCGCGCCGCGCGAGGCCCGCGGGGAGCACCGCGTCGCAATCCCCCAGCGTGGCGAAGAGGTCGTGCGCGCGCACGCCCATGAGCCCGTGCCCCATCCCGTGCGCGCACTCGCGGAAGGCGTACGGCGGCATCGCGCGCACCGCGGCCGAGGTGCACGCGCCCCGCAGCGAGGCGACGTCGCCCGCGCGCCGGATGGACATGTAGCCCTCCAGCACGCCGTGGTAGCAGCCGGAGAGGAAGGTGGGCCGGCACTCCGCGAACACCGCCAGGTCGTAGCCGCGCCGCGCGACGGCGAAGCGGCCCAGCCCGTGCGCGATCGCGTGCCCCTGCAGCTCCAGCTGCGGGTCGGCGCGGGTGAGCACGGAAAGGCTGTCGAGCGCCTGCCGCACCCCCGCGTCGCGGGCGACCAGGAAGACGGAGGCGATGTTCAGGTCGCGGTCGCCGACGCTGGCCCAGTCGACCGCGGCGTGGCCCGCGTGCGCGGCCGACGACTGCGCGTGGCTGCCGCCGCGGCAGGCGGTGGCGGCCGGCACCAGCGCGAGCGCGGCGCATGCCAGGCGAAGGAGACGGCAGAGGGGACGCATGGCGGATGCGTGTTCACGAAGCGGTGCACGGCGCGCCCAAGTCGTTGGGCCGCAACCGGAAGAAGGGTGGGAGCCGAAAGGTATCCGCGCCGCCGCCGCGCGGGCAAGCGCCGCCGCCCCCTTGGACTTTGCGCGCGCGGTCGCCATACTGCGCAAACCCGATGCATCCGCGCGGCCGCCCGGCCCGTACGCGCATCGGGCCCTGCGGAATCCCGGACGCTTGAGGACGCCCACCCGAACCGCTAAGTTTGAGACACGTATGGGAGCCCAACAGATCGCAGGGCAGGTTTCGGCCGAGGACCTCACCGCGGTGATGGACTCGCTCCGGTCGCTGGTGCGGGCGCTGCGGATCTCCACCCGCGCGGTGGAGAAGGAGATCGGGATCAGCGGCGCGCAGCTGTTCGTGCTGCAGCAGCTGCAGGACGCGCCGGCGCGCTCGGTGAACGAGCTGGCCGAGCGCACCAGCACCCACCAGAGCTCGGTCTCCACCGTGGTGTCGCGGCTGGTGGAGCGGGGGATGGTGAAGCGCGAGCCCAGCGCCGACGACGCGCGGCGGATGGAGATCTCCATCACCGAGCGCGGCCTGGCGCTGCTGGGCGCGGCGCCGCGGACGGCGCAGATCCGGATGATGGAGGCGCTCCGGCGCATGCCGCAGCCGCGGCTGCACGAGCTGGCCGAGGCGCTGGAGACGCTGGTGCGCGACGCGGGGTTCGCGGGCGAGGGGGCCCCCATGTTCTTCGAGGACGAGGGTCCCGGGGATGGCTGAACGGTAGCTAAAGGATGGCGGACGGATGCCGGAGCGGGTGGAAGCAAGCGCCACGGGCGATGGGCTGGCGGTGGCGCCGTCGATGGGCCCCGCGCTGGCGTCGGTGCGCGCGCCGCGGGTGCATCCGCGGGTGGACCGGCGCACGGTGGCGATCTGCGGGGTGGCCATCGCCGTGGCCATCGCGGCGGGGTTCATCGCCGAGCTGCTGACGCGGCTCATCGGGCTCATCACCAACCTGGCCTTCTACGGGCGCGCCGAGGCGCGCTTCGTCTCGCCCGCGGGGAACCACCTGGGTGCGTGGGTGATCCTGGTCCCCATCGCCGGCGCGCTGGTGGTGGGGGTGATGGCGCGCTGGGGCTCGGCCGCCATTCGCGGGCACGGGATCCCGGAGGTGATGGAGAAGGTGCTGCACGGCGAAAGCCGCATCCCCCCGCGGGTGATGTTCCTGAAGCCGCTCTCGGCCGCGGTGGCCATCGGCACCGGCGGCCCGTTCGGCGCCGAGGGGCCCATCATCGCCACCGGCGGGGCGCTGGGCTCCATCGTGGGCCAGGTGCTCCGCATCACCACCGACGAGCGCAAGACGCTGCTGGCCGCCGGGGCCGCGGCGGGGATGGCGGCCACCTTCGGCTCCCCCGTCTCCGCCGTCCTTCTCGCCGTAGAGCTCCTCCTCTTCGAATACCGCGCGCGCTCCGTCATTCCCGTGGCCCTCGCGGCCGCGGCGGCCACGGGGGTGCGGATGGCGCTGATGGGCTCGGCGCCGGTGTTCCCCATGCCGGTCGTCGCGCAGCCGGGCGGGGCGGCGCTGGCGGCCTACGTGGTTTTGGGCGCGGTGATCGGCCTGCTCGCGGCGGGGATCACGCGGCTGGTGTACGCGGTGGAGGACGCGTTCGAGCGCATCCCGCTGCACTGGATGTGGTGGCCGGCCATCGGCGCGGTGGCGGTGGGGGTGATCGGGTGGATGGAGCCGCGCACGCTGGGGGTGGGCTACTCCAACATCGACCAGATCCTGTCCGGGGGGATCGTGGGGCGCGCGCTGATCGTGCTGGTGGTGCTGAAGTTCGTTTCCTGGTCGGTGTACCTGGGAAGCGGGACGAGCGGGGGGACGCTGGCGCCGCTCTTCACCATCGGCGGCGGGGCGGGGGCGGCGATCGGCGCGGTGACGGCGGCGGCGGTCCCCGCGCTGGGGGTGGACCCGCACGTTGCCGCGCTGGTGGGGATGGCGGCCATCTTCGCCGGGGCCAGCCACGCGCTGCTGGCGTCGGTGGTCTTCGCCTTCGAGACCACGCGCCAGCCGCTGGGGCTCCTGCCGCTCCTGGCCGGATGCAGCGCTGCGTACCTCGTCTCGCTGCTGGTGAGCCGCAACTCCATCATGACCGAGAAGCTGGCGCGGCGCGGCACCGAGGCGGGCACCGAGTTCGTGAGCGACTACCTGCGCCACGTGCGCGTGGGCGACGTGGCCGCGCGCGAGGTGGTGACGCTGCAAGCGGGGGAGACGCTGGAGCGGGTGCGCGCCTGGCTGGGCACGCACGGGCCGGGGACGTCGCACCAGGGCTTTCCCGTGGTCGATGCGGACGGTCGCCTGGCGGGCGTGGTGACGCGCCGCGACCTGCTGGATGCGGACGCGCCGGGCGAGCGGCGCATCGGCGAGCTGGTGCGGCGCGCGCCGGTGGTGGCGTACGAGGACAACTCGCTGCGCGAGGCGGCGGACCACATGGTGGGCGAGGGGGTCGGCCGGCTGGTGGTGGTCTCGCGCGAAGACCCGGGCGAGCTGCTGGGGATCATCTCCCGCAGCGACCTGCTGAACGCGCACGCCCGCCGCATCGAGGCGTCGCGCCGCGCCCGCGTGGTGCTGCGCCGCCCCGTCCGCCGCCGCCGCGGCACGCCGTCCGACCGTCGCGCGGACGTGCCGGTGGAGCGGTAGCCTGGCGAGAGTCAGCCGTGCTGCGCGTGGCCCCAAGACGTCATCCTGAGGCCGGCCACAGTGTAACTTTTATCCACCCAGATGGTTGCAGGCCGAAGGATCTATAACCAGGGTCGCACGTGAGCTGGGGAGACTCGCTGTTGTCTCCGGTTCTGCCGGTCAGGGGGATGGAGAGCAAAAGAAGATGGGCCCCGGGCTGCGGCTCGGGGCCTTTGGTTTTGTGCTCGGAGATGCTGGAAAGGCGAATGAATTCGCGGCAACAACTGCACAAAGTCCCTTCGGGACTGCGGCCTTGGCATCCCCGCGCTCGATAAAGATTCGTGTGGCCCTGGATCTCAACTTGTGGGGGATGATGCGGTGGCGCGGAGGGCGGGGGTGGGGTCGATCATCATCCACCCGATGATCCCGCTGGCGGCGGCCATCGCGGCGGCCACCAGCATCACCACGCGGAAGGCGTGCACGAAGGCCTCGTCCACCGCGCGGTCAGCGGCGGCGCGGACGGCGGGCGGGGCGCCGGGCGGCGCCGCGGCGGCGGCCAGGCGGACGTGCTGCGCCTCGACCGCGCGGCCCACATCGGCGGGGACGCGGTTGGCGGCGAGGCGATCAGGGAGCGCGCCGCCGAACGCACCGATGGCCACCAGCCCGAACGCGGCGATGGAGAGGAGCCCGGCGGCGCGCGAGACGGCGTTGTTGATCCCCGAGGCGACCCCGGCGTGGCGCGACTCCACCGCGCCCATCACCGCCGTCGTCAGCGGCGCCACCGCAATGGACATTCCCGCGCCCAGCACCACCACGGCGGGGAAGAAGGTGGTCCAGTAGCTCCCGCCGATCCCCGGCAGCGCGAAGAGCGCGAACCCCGCCGCGGCCACCATCGGCCCCACGGTCAGCGGGAGCCGCGCGCCGAAGCGGTCCACCAGCCCGCCAGACCAGCGCGACAGCACCGACATCAGCACGATGAAGGGGAGGAAGGCGGCGCCCGCGGCGGCGGGGCCGTAGCCCTGCACGTCGATCAGGTCGAAGGGGATGAAGAACATCGCCCCGCCGAGCGCCGCGTACAGCAGCAGCGTCAGCAGGTTGGCGCCGGTGAAGGTGCGCGAGCGGAAGAGCCCGGGCGGCACCATCGGTGCGCGGGAGCGGTGCTCGACAGCGACGAAGCCGGCGAGCGCCGCCGCCCCGCCCGCGATCCCGCCCAGCACCAGCGGCGAGGTCCAGCCGCGGTGCGCGGACTCTACCAGCCCCAGCGTCACCCCGCCCAGGCCGAGCGTCGTCAGCACGGCGCCGGCCACGTCGAGCGGGGCGTGCGCCGCCTCGTCGTCGCGGCTCTCGGGGACGCGCAGCAGGATCGCCAGCACCGCCGCGGCCATGGGAACGTTCACGAAGAAGATCCATCGCCACGACGCGCTCTGCACCAGCCATCCGCCCAGCACCGGCCCCAGCCCCGCCGCGATGGCCGTCCCCCCCGACCAGGTGCCGATGGCGCGGCCACGCTGCTCGGGCGTGAAGGAGGCGCTGATCAGCGCCAGGCTTCCCGGCACCAGCAGCGCCCCGCCCACGCCCTGCACCGCGCGCGCGGCCACCAGCCACGCCAGCGACGGCGCCAGCCCGCACGCCACGGAGGCGAGGCCGAACACGCCCACGCCGATGGCGAACACGCGCTTGCGCCCGTAGCGGTCCCCCAGCGACCCGCCGACCAGGAGGAGCGCCGAGAGGAGGAGCGCGTAGGCCTCCACCACCCACTGCACCCCCGCCACGTCGGCCCGCAGTGCGCGCTGCAGCACCGGCAGCGCCACGTTCACCACCGTGCCGTCGATGAACGCCATGCTGGAGCCCAGCATCGCCGCCACCAGCACCCATGTGCCCGCGCGCGGCCCGGCCGCGGCGGAGACGCCGCGCGCGGGCGCATCCCCGGCGCGGATCACGCCCTCGTCGCACGGCGCGCGGACGGCGGTGGTGCTCATCGCTGCGCTGCCTCGCCCACCGCCCACCTCCGCCACGCGAGAGTCTGTCCCTGGGAGAGCGACGAAGGTAGGCGGGCGATCGCGGGGGCAGCAAGGAAACAGATCGCGCGAAGAGCCCGTTCACTTTCGCGATGTGCGTCCGCGGTGTAGGATTCGCCCCCTTCCGTCCATGCGCACCCCGATCATCTCTCCCGCGGCCCATGCCCCGATTCGACGACTACGTGATATTTGGCGACGAGAGCGGCGACCACGGGATGGAATCCATCGATCCCAACTACCCGATGTTCGTGCTGCCGCTGTGCGTCTTCGACAAGCAGAGCTACGCCTGCGCGGCCATCCCCGCGGTGACGGCGCTGAAGTTCCGCCACTTCGGCCACGACCAGGTGATCCTGCACGAGACCGACATCCGCAAGAACCGCGGGCCGTTCGCCATGCTGCGGGACCCGACGCGCCGCGACGGCTTCCTGGAGGATCTGAACGAACGGATGCGAACGGTGGAGTTCCGGATCATCGCCAGCGCCATCCGCAAGGAGCAGCACCGGCAGCGCTATCCGCAGCCGCCGAACCCGTATCACGTGGCGATGGGCTTCGGGCTGGAGCGTGCCTACCTGGAGCTGCGCGGACTTGGATGCAGAGACGGGACGACGCACATCCTGTTCGAGCGCCGGGGCGCGAGGGAGGACGCCGATCTGGAGGCGGAGTTCCGGCGGATCTGCGGCGGCGCGAACGCGACGGGGAAGAAGCTGCCGTTCGAGCTGGTGATGTGCGACAAGAGGTGCAACTCCGCCGGCCTGCAGCTGGCGGACCTCGTCGCCCGGCCGATCGGCCGCAAGATCCTCGCGCCCGGCCAGCCCAACCGCGCCTACGACATCATCCACCCGAAGTTCCGGCGCAGTCCGGACGGACGGGTCACCGGGTGGGGACTCAAGGTGTTTCCCTGAAGCTCCCGGACAGCAAAAGGCCCCGGTGACGAGTCACCGAGGCCTTTTGCCGACCGGGTATGCCCAGTCCACACGAGAAGTATAGTGAACGGGGTGCGGGGTGTCAAGCGCCGCACTTCCGCACTTCCGTTATGCGTACTCCGGCACCCGGTCGAGCAAACGCTTGCGGTAGCCGCGGGAGAGCTTGACCTCGCTGCCGTCGCGGAGGATGAGGATGCCGTCGCCGGCGGCCATGGGGTGCAGCTCGGCGACCCGGTCCAGCTGCACGATGGCCGAGCGGTGCACGCGCAGGAAGCGGTCGGGGTCCAGCCGCTCCTCCAGCATCCCGATCTTCTCGCGGATCAGGTAGCCCTTGGTGCCGGTGTGCAGGCGCACGTAGTTCCCCTCGGCCTCCACCCAGTCGATGTCGGCGGTGCGCAGGAACTCCACCTTGCCGCGCACCTTCACCATCACCCAGTCCAGGTAGCGCCGGCCGGGCGTGGCCGCCGCGTGGCCGTTGCGGTCGCGCGCCAGCTCCTCGAGCAGCGAAACCAGGCGGTTGGGGCCGTCGGCGGCGCGGCTCTCCAGCTGGGTGCGGCCGCGCTCCAGCGCCTGGTTGAAGCGCTCCACGTCGAACGGCTTCAGCAGGTAGTCCAGCGCGTGCACCTCGAAGGCGCGCAGGGCGTAGCGGTCGTGCGCGGTCACGAAGATCACCGCCGGAAGCTCGCCGCCCAGGTGCTCCAGCACCTCGAAGCCGTCCATCTCCGGCATCTGCACGTCCAGGAACACCAGGTCGGGGCGGGTCTCGCGGATGGCCTCGACCGCCTGGGCGCCGCTTTCGCACACGGCCACCACGTCCACCTGGTCGTCGTGCTCGCGCAGCAGGCGCAGCACCCGGCGCCGGGCCAGGGGCTCGTCGTCGGCCACCACCACGCGCATCGGCTCGCTCATGCGGCAACCTCCACGGGAAGCGCCGCGGCGGGGTCGGTCTCCGCGCGGCGGAAGGGGATCTCGACGGCGGCGATGGTGCCGCCGATGGGGCAGTGCGTGAGCTCCAGCCGGCCGCGCGCGCCGTACATCTGCTCCAGCCGCGCGCGGGTGTTGCGCACGCCCACGCCCTGGCGCTGGCGCGGCCGGGTCTCGGGCTGGGGCCCGCGCCCGTTGTCGTGCACCTCCATGCGCAGCCGGCCGTCCTCGCGCACGGTCTTCACCAGGATGCGCCCCTGCCCGCCCAGCGAGGCGGTGCCGTGGCGGATGGCGTTCTCCACCAGCGGCTGCAGCACCAGGTTGGGAACCAGGGCGTCGCGGGTGTCGGGGTCCACGTTCACCATCACCTCCAGCCGGTCGTGGAAGCGGGTCCGCTGGATCTCCAGGTACGCCTCCAGGAACTCCATCTCCTGCGCCAGCGGCACCTCGTGCGTCTGCGCGTTGTCCACCGTCAGGCGCAGCAGGTCGCCCAGCCGCGCGATCATCCGCTCGGCGGCGTGGGGGTCCTCGTGCACCAGCTCGGAGATGGTGTGCAGGGTGTTGAACAGGAAGTGCGGCTGGATCTGCATCTTCAGCGCTTCCAGCCGCGCCTCGGCCAGGCGCTCGTCCATGCGCACGCCGTGCACCTCGCGGTCGCGGTAGCGCCGGTAGTAGTCGAAGGCGTAGGCCGCGCCCACGATCACCAGGTACCACTGCATGTCGTAGTAGAACGCGGTGCGGAAGTACATGAAGAACGAGCCGGGGTCGCCGGGCCACAGCGCGTTGCCCAGCGCGCGGTTGAACACCACCGAGAACACGCCGATGGCCAGCGCGGCGCTCACGTGCACCGCCAGCGCCAGCGGCCAGCCGCGGCGCGTGAAGCGGAACCGCAGGCCCAGCCAGAAGATGGGAAAGCAGAAGAGGCCCCAGTAGTACGCGTCGGCCAGGTTGCCGACGAACGAGAGCAGGCTGGGGTCCTTCGGGACGCCGAACAGCGACCGGTTGATGAACGGCCGCGCGCCGAAGAACAGGCCCACGGCGGTCCAGAACAGGAAGAGCCAGCGCGCGCGCGGAAAGCGGCGGGCCACGCGGGGCGCGGGGGAGGGTTCGGGCATCGGGATGGCCGGTTCGCGGAGCGATGCTGCGGCCGATGTCGCGCGGAGTGCGCGGGACCGGGGCGGGGCGGGGGGAGAGGGGACGCGCCCACTCTCTCCAACGCCTGAGGACGGATTTATTTGACCGGGAGTTTCGCGTCGCACGCCTTCCGCGATGCGATCTCCGTCTACTTCGGATGGATCGAGAAACGCCTGTATTCGCGCGTCCATTCGCGGTGTTCTGCTAAAATCTTACCCGGGCGTCCTCGGAGAAGATCCATTCAGTTTCGATGAAGATTTCGAAGCGGCTGCCATTCCTTTGGATGCATCTCGGGGAGAGAAGGTTGGCAGTCGCGTCGAGAGAGGATTTCGGTCGTTTCGACGATCAGGGAGATCTCACGCGGAGACGCGGAGACGCGGGGAGCTCTGTGGCGCGATGAGTTCTCTGCGTCTCCGCGTCTCCGCGTGAGAAATTGCGATGCCGGAGCCGCGGGAAGGACTACGCCTCGCCGTCGGCGGAGCGGGGGAGGGTGAGCGTGAAGGTGGAGCCGCTGCCGACGGTGCTGGCCGCCGCCAGGTCGCCGCCCATCGCCCGGGCCAGGTCGCGGGAGATGGCGAGGCCCAGCCCCGTCCCCTCGTGGCGGCTGGTCAGGTTGCGCCCGAGCTGCACGAACGGCTCGAAGATGCTCTCCAGCCGGTCCGGCGGGATTCCCATCCCCGTGTCGGTGACGCGCACGTGCACGGCGTCGGCCGCGGCGTGCGCCTCGAGCGTCACCGAGCCGCCCTGCGAGGTGAACTTCACCGCGTTGGACAGGACGTTCAGCAGCACCTGGCGCAGCTTCTCGGCGTCGGCGCGGACGCGGAGCCGCGGGTCGGCGCCCAGGTACCGGTAGACCAGGCCGCGCTCGCGCAGCTGCGGGGCGACGAGGGATTCCACCTCGGCCAGCGCCGCGTCGACGCCCACGTCGGCCAGGTGCAGCTCCACGCGGCCGGCCTCGATGCGCGCGAAGTTCAGCACGTCGTTGATCAGCCCCAGCAGGTGGCGCTGGCTGCGCTGGATGCGGCCCAGGTCCTCGGCCTGCTCCGGCGTCACCGGCCCGCGGATCCCCATCGCCATCAGCTCGGCGTACCCGGCGATGGCGTTCAGCGGGGTGCGCAGCTCGTGGCTCATCACCGCCAGGAACTCGGTCTTGGCGCGGTTGGCACCCTCGGCGTCGGCGCGGGCGTGGCGCTCGGCCTCGTACGCCCGCGCCCGCTCGAACGCCTGCGAGGCCAGCTCGGCCAGGGTGAGCAGGAAGGTGCGCTGGTCGGCCCCCAGCTCCCGCGCGCGCCGGAAGCCGAAGGAGAGCCCGCCCAGCACGCGGTCGCCCCCCGAGACGGGGACGGCGGCGTAGGCCTCGTACCGCTCGCGCTCCGCCAGCCCCACCGCCTCGGGATAGCGCCCGCGCACCTCGTCCGGGGTGGAGATGAGGACGGGGCGCCGCGTGAGGACGGCGTCGGAGAGCGGGCGGCCGGGAACCACGGGGAAGCGCGCCCAGCGGGCGGCGGCGGCGGGGCCGAAGCCGCGCATGGCCAGCGTCTCCAGCTCCGTTCCGTCGGCGCTGAGGGTGGCGAACTTGGCGGTGTCGGCGCCCAGCTCGGCGGCGCCGTGGTCGACCACCACGCGCGCCACGTCGGCCGGGGTGGCGGCCTCGGAAAGGTCGGCGGCCAGGCGCTGCAGGCGGAGCGCGCGGGCGGCGGCGGCCTCGGCGGCGGCGCGGGCGGCGCGCTCGGCCTCGTACAACCGCGAGCGCTCCAGCGCCTGCCCCGCCTGCCCCGCCAGGGTGCGCAGGAAGGCGCGCTCCTCGCCGCTGAAGCGGTGCGGGCCGCGGAAGCTGAAGCTCAGGCCCGCCAGCGGGATGTCGCCGCGGTAGATGGGGATGGCGGCGTAGGCCTCGAACCCCGTGGCGCGCAGGGCCTCGGCCACGCCGGGGAAGCGCGCGGCGACCTCGTCCACCGTCTCCAGCAGCACCGGGGTGCCGGTGAGCACGGCGTCGGAGACGGGGCGCCCCGGCTGCACGGGAAAGTGCTCGTACGCGTGGGCTACGGACTCGGGGTAGCCGGTGCTGGCCAGCATGCGGAATCCGGCCGTTCCCGGCTCCAGCAATGCGAGCGATCCCCCGGCGGCGCCCAGCGCCTCGGCGCCGTTCACCACGATGACCTCGGCCACCTCGCGCGGGGTGGCGGCCTCGCTGAGCGCGGCCGTCACGCCCTGCAGCCGGCGCGCGGCCGCGGCGCTGCGCTCGGCGGCGGCGCGCGCGTCGTGCTCGGCCGCGAAGAGTCGGGCGCGCTCCAGCGCCTGCGCCGCCTGCCGCGCGATCGCGGTCACGAACGCCTCGTCCTCGGCCGTGAACTCGCGCGCGTCGCGGAAGTTGAAGCCAAGGGCGCCCAGCGCGCGCCCCTCCACCTCCAGCGGCGCCACGGCGTAGGCGTGCAGCCCGGAGCGCTGCATCAGCTCCGCGGCGATGGGGTAGTGCAGGCGCCACTCGTCCAGCGAGCGGAGGAAGACCACTTCGCGGCGGCGCACGGCCTCGCAGGCGGCCAGCGGGGCGTTCAGGGGAAAGCGCAGCCAGCCGTTGCGGTCGGCCGTGTCCATGGTGAACCCCTCGATCGCCACCAGCTCCAGCGCGTCGCCCGCCGGGGTGAGCATCGACAGCCCGCCGGCCGTGGCGCCGAGCGCGGCGATCCCCTGCTCCAGCACGGCGCGCGCGGCCCCGGCGGGGGTGGAGGCCTGCGCCAGCGCGGCGGTGATGGACTGGAGGCGCCGGGTGCGCTCGGCGGCGGTCTCGGCGGCGGCGCGGGCGGCCTGCTCGGCGCCGTACAGCCGCGCGTTGTCCAGCGCCGCGCCGGCGCGGCGGGCCAGCGACCCGGCCATCGCCAGGTCCGCCTCGTCGTAGCGGCGCCCGCTCTCGGTGTGGCAGAGAGTGATGGCGCCCAGCGTCCGCCCGCGGGCGACCAGGGGGACGATGATGAGCGAGGAGAAGCCGACCTCGCGCAGCAGCGCCAGGTGCTCCGGGTCCCGCGCGGCGGCCACCAGCATGTTGTCGGTGATGGCGGGATGGAACGCGGGCTCGCCGGTGCGGAGAACGCGCGGGAGGCCGGCGTCCGCGCTCCAGTGGGGGGGATTGCGCTCGGCGAGCCGCCGCGCCCACTCCACCTTCGCGGGGTCCTGGTGCGCGACGACCACGCGGCGGACCACCGGGGGCCACGCGGCCGAGTCGGGGTCGCCCACCAGGTCCACCGCGCACCAGTCGGCCAGCCCGGGCACGGCGGCGCGGGCGACCGCCTCCAGCGTTTCCTCGGCGTCCAGCGTGGCGGCCAGGAGGCGGCTGGTCTCGGCCAGGAAGGAGGCGCGGCGCTCGGCGGCCTCGGAGGCGGCGCGGGCGCGCTGCCCGGCCTCGTGCAGCCGCACGCGGTCCAGCGCCTGCGCGCACTGCTGCGCCACCGTGGCGAAGAAGGCCAGCTCGGCGTCGCCGGGCGCCTGGCCGATTTCGAAGCTGAGCGCCAGCGTGCCCACCACGCGCTGGTCCACGGCCAGCGGGAGCGCCAGCCGGGCCGCGGTGCGCTCCATCGCCGGATAGCCCGTCGACGCCTCGTCCACCAGTACCGGCCCGCGGGTGCGCGCCGCCCGGGCCATGGGAACGCCGGAGTCCAGCGGGACGCGCGCGAAGGGCCGCGTCATCCCCTCGGGGTACCCCGCCGTGGCGATGAGCTCCAGCGCCGCGCCGTCTTCCGTCACCACCGCCACGCCGCCGGCGTAGGCGCCGAACACCTCCAGCCCGCGCTCCAGCACCACGCGTCCCACGTCGGCCGCCGTCATCGCGCCGGAGAGGGCGGCGGTGAGCGCCTGCAGCCGGGCCACGCGGCCGGCGGCCTCCTCGGCGGCGTGGCGGGCGTGCTGCTCGGCCTGGTAGAGGCGCGCGTTCTCCAGCGCCAGCGCGGCGCGGTGGGCCACCTCGCGCAGCGCGCGGTACTCGGCCTCGGTGTGGCGGCGGCCGGTTTGCGTCGCCATGGACACCAGCATCACCCCCACCGTCTCGCCGCGCGCGGCCAGGGGGGCGATGACGGACGACGCGGGACGCACCGTGGCGGCCAGCCGCAGGCCGGGGTCCACGGCGGCCACGCTGGCGACGTGCTCGGGCGTCACGTGCACCCACGCGGGCTCGCCGGTGGCCAGCGCGGCGCCGATGTGCGTGCCGTCGCCGGGGAGCGGATGGAAGGTCGCCATCATCTCGTCCAGCCGCGCTTCCATCCCGGTGTCGGCGTGGCGCCAGGCCGCGGCGCGGAAAACGCCGTCCTCGCCCTTCAGCATCACCACGCAGAAGTCGCCGAAGCGGGGGACGAGGAGATCCACGGTCCGCCGCAGCGTGGCGTCCAGGTCCAGCGAGGCGGAGAGCACCTGCCCGGCCTCGGCCAGCAGGCGCTCCGTCTCCAGCACCTCGTGCTCCAGCGTGACGTCCTCCACGATCCCGGCGCTGCGCACCACGCGCCCGTCGCCGCCGAACACCGGGAAGAGGCGGTCGCGGACGCGGCGCACGGTGCCGTCGGGGCGGACGATGCGGTAGTGCAGGTCCAGCGTTCCCGTGCGGGCGCGCGGGATCGCGGCCTCGATGCGCGCGCGGTCGTCGGGGTGCACGCTGGCCAGGAAGGAGCGCGGGTCGGCGTACAGGCTCTCGGCGCTGCGCCCGAACATCCCGGCGTAGGCGGGCGAGACGTACAGCGTGTTCCCCGCCGCATCGTCCACGTAGAAGGTCTGGGCGATGTTGTCGACGAGCAGCGACAGCATCTCGCCCTGGTCGCGGAGCGCGTCCTCGGCGCGGCGGCGCTCGGTGGTCTCCTGGACGACGGCGAGCACGCCGGCGACCCGGCCGCCCACGTGCAGCGGAAAGTAGCCGGCGGTGAAGGTGCGGGGCCGCCCGGCCGGGTATTCGCCGCTCAGCTCCACGTCGGTCACCGGCGCGCCGCTCTCCAGCACGCCGCGGATCACCGCCTCCAGCCCGGCCGTGCCGCCCGGCACGACCTCGGCCAGCCGGCGGCCGAAGTGCGCGGAGACGGGGAGAAGGTTGATCTCCGCCATCCGCGCGTTCACCCGCACGAAGCGCAGCTCGCGGTCGAACAGCGCCACGCCGGCCCCGGCGGTGCGCAGGAGCAGGTCCAGCAGCGCGTCGGCGTGCTCCGCGGGAAGGTCGGGAAGGCCGGGAACGGCGTCGCGGCCGCGGTCGGACTCGGGCGGGGCGGTGAGAGCCTGCGGCTCGTCCATCGGGAAGGCTGGGAGGAGGGTGCTGGCCGGGCGGTGCGCCGCGCGGCATCTCCAAAATTGGCCGAATGTTTTGCGCCGCGCAACGACGGGCATCGCTGGATCTCACGCGGAGACGCGGAGACGCGGGGACTGATCGCCGGGTTGAGTTCCCTGCGTCTCCGCGTCTCCGCGTGAGATCTTTCGTATCGTTCGAAACGCACGAAAAGTCCTCCCGCGCGTGGCGGCCCGGACGGGTGGTTTTCGCCAGCGCCGCAAAGGGTTAGATTGTCGGCCGATCGTGCAGTCGGCGGCGCCCCGCGAGGGCGCCGCTTCGCTTGACGGCAGGTTCTCCGACCCGATCCCGGCCTCAGATCATGGTGGTTCCCAGCACGGCGGACGAGTTCGACGCCGTCGTCGTCGGCAGCGGCTTCGGCGGGTGCATGGCCGCGCTCGAGCTGGTCGACGCCGGGTGGCGCGTGCTGATGCTGGAGCGCGGCGGCTGGGTGGAGCGCGGCCCGCACAACTGGACCGGCGAGGGCGCCTTCGTCCGCACGCCGTACTACGCCGCCGACACCGCGTTCGACCTCCGCCACGCGTCGCAGGTCTCCTCGCAGAACCTCTGCACCTGCGTGGGCGGGCCGTCCGTGTTCTACGGGGGCGCCAGCTTCCGCTTCCGCGAGCGCGACTTCGACGCCGCGCCGGAGATCGTGGGCGGCACCGGCGCCGCGTGGCCGGTGGACTACGCGGCGCTGGAGCCCTTCTACACCCGCGCCGAGCGGCTGCTGGGCGTGGCGGGCGAGGCAGGCGTGGACCCGACGGAGCCGCCGCGCAGCGCGCCGTATCCCCAACCGCCGTCGCGGCTCAGCGGTGCGTCACGGCGGATGGCCGAGGCCATGCGGTCGCTGGGGCTGCACCCCTTCCGCATCCCCCTGGCGATCAACCACGCGGCCGCCGAGGGTGCGGTGTGCCAGGCGTGCACCACCTGCGACACCTTCGCCTGCGCCGTCTCGGCCAAGAACGACCTGGCCGTGCGCGTCCTCCCGCACCTGCTGGCGGGGGGGATGGAGATCCGCCCCGGCACCGTCGCCACCCGCGTGCTGGTGGACGGTGAGCGTGCCACGGGCGTGGAGTGCGTGGACAAGGCGAGCGGGGAGAAGATGGTGTTCCGCGCGGGGACGGTCGTCCTCGCGGCGGGGGCGCTGGCCACGCCGCACCTGCTGCTCGCGTCGGGGCTGGAGAAGATGAATCCCGCGGGCGACGCCGTCGGGCGCTACCTGATGCGGCACTGCAACGCGATGACCTTCGGCGTCTTCCCGCGCCGCCCGAACCCGGAGAACGAGCACCACAAGCAGATGGCGGTGCACGACTTCTACTTCGGGTCGCCCGAGCCGGGCGCGCCCGCCGGGCCGCTGGGGAACATGCAGCAGATCATGGGTCCGCAGCCGTCGCTCATCGGCCACGTCCTCCCGAAGTGGATGAAGTGGGCGGTGCGGCTGGCCGAGGTCCCCGCCAGCCGGCTGACGGGAATCCTCTCCATCGCCGAGGACCAGCCGCGCGCAGAGAACCGCGTCCGCCTGGACCCCGAGCGGACCGACGCGTACGGGGTGCCGCGGATGGTGGTGGAGCACGACTACACCGCGCGCGACCTGGCCGCGCGCCGCTTCATGATCCGCAAGGCGAAGCAGATCCTCCGCCGCGCGGGCGCCCTCTTCTGCGTGAACTGGGACGTGAGCACCTTCTCGCACGCCGTCGGCACCGTCCGCATGGGCGAAGACGAATCCACCTCGCCGCTCGATTCCGAGTGCCGCTTCCGCGGGGTCGAGGGGCTGTACGTGACCGACGGGAGCGTCTTCCCCACCTCCGCCGGGGTGAACCCCAGCCTCACCATCGCCGCGAACGCGCTGCGCGTGGGGCGGCTGATCGCGCGCGGCGCCGGGGTGGCGGCCGCGGCGGCGGGAGGGAACGGCTGATGGCGGAAGCGAAGGGGCTGGGGATCGCCTTCCTGGGGTGCGGCTACGCGGCCACCATCCACGCCAGGCGCCTGAAGTCGTTCCCCGGCGTGCGAATGTACTTCGCCAGCCGCGACCGTGCGAAGGCCGGGGCGTTCGCGCGGAAGTGGGGCGGCGCGGGCGCGTTCGGGTCGTACGAGGAGGCGATCGGCGATCCCGGGGTCGACGCCGCGCTGGTGCTGACGCCGCCGCATCTCCACCTGGAGCTGACGCTGGCCGCGCTGGAGGCGGGAAAGCACGCGGTGGTCGAGAAGCCGCCCTTCCTGCGCGCGGCCGACTTCGACACCGTCCGCGCCGCGAAGGAGCGCGCCGGGCGGCGGGTGATGATCGCCGAGAACTACTTCTACAAGCCGCTGGCCGAGGCGCTGCGCGAGGCCATCGCCTCCGGCGCGCTGGGCGAGGTGCGCATCGTCACCGTGAACGCGCTGAAGCAGCAGAAGGTGGCGGACTGGCGCGGCGACGTGGCGGTGAGCGGCGGCGGCGCGCTGTACGAGGGCGGCATCCACTGGGTGAACTTCTTCGCCAACCTGGGGATGGAGGTCGCCGGCGTGCAGGCCTTCCGCCCCGGCGGCGACGACGGCACGCCGGACCGCTCGATGGTGGTGGGCTTCACCTACGCCAATGGCGCCGTGGGAACGCTCTACTACAGCTGGGAGATGCCGGTGCTGATGAAGGGGCTGCACCTTTCCGCCGTCTACGGCACCGAGGGCGTGGCCACCTTCGAGAGCAACGGCATCTTCCTCATGCTCCGCGGCCGCCGGCGGTCGCTGGGCCCCAAGCTGGCCGACGTGGCCGGCTACGCGGGGATGTGGCGCGACTTCGTCCCCGCGCTGATGGAGAACCGCGAGCCGCGGTTCGATTTCGACAAGGCCCGGCGCGACCTGGTGCTGACCGAGGCCGCCTACGCTTCACTCCGGCGGGACCTTTCCGTCCCCCACCTCAACCCATAGAACCGTTGCCGATGACCATCCTGATCGGGCTGCTGGCGGGCGCCCACACCTCCAGCTGGGGGATGTACAAGGACGCGCCGCACGAGGGCTTCACCTTTCCCAAGTATTTCCGCAGCATCATCGTGGCCACGCTGGTGGCGCTGGGGATCGAGCGCTTCACCGGCTTCGGGCCGGACTCGTTCTCGCACGCCGCCGTGTTCTTCGGGATGGTGTACGCGGGCGAGCGGCTGGTGGTGGAGCTGTGGAAGACCTTCATCCGCGAGGAAGACCAGAGCAAGTACTTCATCCCCATGCAGTTCGGGGTGTTCGGCAAGCCGATCAAAAGCCGCGGCGTGCGCTGGGCCATCCTGGCGGCGGTGGTCGCGGTGATCGTGCTCACCGTCTGGGGGGTGACGCGGCTGCAGATGGCGTATCCCGACGCGCCGAAGTGGGCGGTGCTGCTGCTGGCCAGCGCGGGCGGGTGGTTCAGCGCCTTCGGCGGGGCGTGGAAGGACGCGCCGGTGGAGGGGTTCGAGACCTTCAAGTTCTTCCGCAGCCCGTTCATCGCCATGACGTGGAGCACGGTGATGAGCTTCTTCACCCACAACTGGGTTTTCATGGGGCTGGCGGGGATCGGGTTCACCGTGGCCACCATCGAGACGTACAAGACCTTCTTCTTCCCCAACAAGCCGCGCGGCAAGTTCGCCGGCAAGCCGATCCTGTACCCGCAGATCCTGGAGAAGCGGAAGATCGTGGCCGTGCTCTACGCCTGCATCTGGCTGGCCGTCGCCACCATGCTGGTCCTGGGCTTCGTCAACCCGCACGACGGCGTCCTGCCGTAACCCGCATCCGCGGCACGAAAAGACGAAGGGGCGGGCACGCGATCGTGCCTGCCCCCTTCGCTTTCTTTCCAAATCACGTGCTGCGGCGCCGATAGATCCTTCGGCCTGCAACCTCCCGTCTAGACGCTGGTTATGGTGTGGTCGGCCTGAATAGAAAGTTCGCGGCCTTGCCCCTCACCGGCGACTAAAGTCGCAGCAACAACTACGGGAAGCCTCGCAAACTGCGCGAGGCTGCTCAGCTCGGAAGCCAGTTCCGGCTGCGGAGGGCGCCTCCCTTTCATCCTCCTTGGACGCGGGCAGCGCGGGGACGACTCAGGATGACGTCGGCTCGATGCGGCGAGGATGCACGAACTGAATTCCCGGATTCGGTACCACGCGGAGACGCGGAGGATGCGAAGGAGGACCCCTCCGCGTCTCCGCGTGAGATCCCGCGATGCCGGGGAAACGCACCTATGCCGCGTTGGCGCGCATCACCGGCTCGTCGCCCGCGTCGTGGGCGGCGCCGAAGTGGGGAACCATCGCCCGCTCCAGCGCCAGGGCGGCGGAAGCGGGGTCGGTGGCCACGGCGCGCAGGCCGCGCCGGGCGAACTGGCGGGCGAACCGCGCCAGCGTCTGCGGATGCACGGCGACCTCGGCGGCCACCTCGATCCAGGTGCGGTGCGGCGACTTGGCCTCCAGGGCGCGGGCCAGGATCACCCAGTGCAGCACGTCTTCCAGCCGCACCGGCGAGGCCTCGCCCATGGCGGTGCGCCAGTCGCGCCACAGGGTGCGCCGGTCGCACCCCGCCGCGGCTGCCAGGCGGCAGACGCTGCGGAAGGGCTGCGCGGCGGTGCAGGCCAGCAGCAGCGCGGCGCGCAGCCGCTGCGGCAGGCGGGGGTCCAGCCGGATGGCGGCGGCCAGGCGGCGGGTTGCGGGGGATGGGGTGCCCCCGCCGGCGGACACACGGCGGAGCGGGGCGGGAACGCCGAACGGACCGAGCTGGTGTGCGTGCATCTGCGGGCGCGGCGGTGGGTCGCATTCGGGGCCCCGGCTGGACCGGGACCCCGGCGGGTCACGCCTGCAACGATGTACGCGGGGGAGGTTTCACGCATGCGATGCGGCATGGATGCGCACGGCGCGGTAGTGAGCCGCGCCGTTGCTGCCGCGAACGTCACCCGTGGCGGCCGTTGGGGGCCGGGGTGAGCACGAGCGGGATGACGTCGGCCTGGAAGCGCGCCTCCAGCGGGCCGTGGCCGCGCGCCGCCAGCTCGCGCAGCGAGCTGCCGGTGAGCTGCCGCGCCAGCCGCCCCAGGGTGTGCGGGTGGATGCCGATCTCGTCGGCCACGTCGGCCCAGGCGCGCGCCGCCGTCTTGCGGTGCGTGGCGCGCAGCAGGAGCAGCCAGTGCAGGAAGTCCTGCAGGCGCAGCCCGGCGCCCACCGTGTGCTTCCAGTGCGTCCACAGGGTGCGGCGGTCGCACCCGGCGGCCGATGCCAGCTTCTCCACCGTGCGGATGTTGCGCGCCTCGTCGCAGGCCAGCGCCAGCGCCTCGCGCAGCCGCGCGGGCAGGTGCGGCGCGCGGCGGATGGCGGGCGCGAGCGCCGGCGACACGGCCGCGGCGGAGCGGCGCGCCGGGCGCGCGGGTTCGGGGTGGTCGGGGCGGCTGGGGTGCGGGTTCGGTACGGCGGCGGCGGCGCGCTGCGGCGCGCGCGAGGACGGGAACGAGTACGAATCGAGCATCCGGTGGGCTGCGGATCGGGGGTGCCCGGGCCGCGCGCCCGGGCGGGCGCACGACAGGTGATTTCAAACGCGCGGAGCCGGGTGTTTGTGACACCACACCATTGGCTCCCTTCCGACTTGGATGCCGCGGGCTTGTCATTGGTTTGCCCCGCGGCTAACTTCCGGCCCGACAACATGCACGCGAGGGGGCCATTCGGAAGCCGGTGTGAATCCGGCGCGGCCCCGCCACTGTGAGAGGCCCGGCGACCTCGGTCGCCGGCCCGGCCCGCTCCGCGGGGGTCAAGCCCCCGCACCGCCACTGGGTGTACCAGGCCCGGGAAGGTGGAGCGCCAGCCGCCTCGAGCCAGGAGACCGGCCCCTTCGCTCCCGCAACGACACCCCTCGCGGGAGGGGAGCGGGTCCGACTGCCGGCCGGTGGCTCCACCTTTCGTCCCTCGGGGACGAGCCCAGCCGACTTCGCACCCGTCTCCTCCGCGACTACGTGGAAGGACGGGTCTTTTGTTTCCGGTCCCTCGCCGGCTCCGCATCTCCCCCGCCGCCGCGCTGGCGGCCGCGCTCCTCGCCGGGTGCGGCGGCCGCGCGGACGGCGGCGCGCGCGCGCGTTCCGCATCCGCAGACTCGGCCGTCTCGGTGGTGGACGACGCGGGGCGTACGGTGCGGCTGGACCGTCCCGCGCGGCGCATCGTCGCGCTGGTGCCCGCGGTGACCGAGACGGTGATCTCGATCGGCGCGGGCGGCTCGCTCGTCGGGCGGACGGATTACGACCGGGGGGAGATGGTGGAGCGTCTTCCCTCCGTCGGCGGCGGGCTGGACCCCAGCATCGAGAAGCTCGTCTCCCTCCATCCCGACTTGGTGCTGGGATGGGAGACGAGCGGGCGCACGGAGCTGCGCGACCGGCTGACCGCGCTCGGCATCCCCGTGTTCGCCATGAAGATCGAGGACACGACCGACGTCTTCCGCTCGGTCCGCAACCTGGGCGCGCTCACCGGGCGCGGCCGCGCGGCGGATTCCGTCTCCGCGTCGATCCGCCGCGAGCTGGACGCGGTGCGCGCGTCCGTGGCCTCGTCTCCCCGCCCTTCCGTCTTCTTCCTGGTGTGGAACGACCCGCCGATGACCGCGGGGGCCAGGACGTTCGTGTCGCAGGTGATCGAGATCGCGGGGGGACGGAACGTCTTCGGCGACCAGGCGGCGCTCTGGCCCAGCGTGTCGATGGAGGAGATCGTCCGCCGGCAGCCGGACTTCGTGCTGGTACCCGTGGGCGAGCGGGGGATGGTGCGGCTGGAGGCGATGCGCACGGCGGTCGGCTGGCGCGAGCTGCGGGCGCTGCGCGAGGGGCGCGGCGTGCCCGTTCCCTCGCAGGTGGTGAACCAGCCGGGGCCGCACCTGGCCGAAGCGGCGCGGGCCATCCGCGACGCCATCCACCCCGGGGTGAAGGGGCGATGAGGCCGCTCGCGCGCCTGGCCCTGCTCGCGGCGATCGTGGCCGCGGCGCTCCTGCTGGCCGTGCGGCTGGGTGCGGTGCCGCTCACCCTGCGCCAGGTGGTGGACGGCGTCCGCGGCGCGGGGGACCCGACCAACGTGGCCATCGTGCGCCGCCTCCGCCTCCCCCGCGCCGTGCTGGCGGCGATGGTGGGCGGCTCGCTGGCGGCCAGCGGCGCGACCTTCCAGGCGCTGCTGCGCAACCCGCTCGCGGAGCCGTACATCCTGGGGATCAGCGGCGGCGCGGCCGTGGGCGCGGTGTTCGCGATCGCGCTGGGCGGCGCGGCGGCGTCGGGGGGGATCGTGGCGGCGGCGGCGCTGGCGGGGGCGGTGATCGCCATCGTCCTCGTCTTCCGCATCGCCGCCGTCGTCGGGCGGGCGCTGGACACGCGCATCCTGCTGCTGGCGGGGGTCGTCGTCGGCGCCTTCTTCAACGCGTGCATCCTCCTGGCGCTCACCTTCGCGGACGCGGACGCCTTCCGCTCGGCCATCTTCTGGATCATGGGAAGCTTCTCCGGCGCCACCTGGCGCGGCATCTCCCTCCTGGCCGTGGCCATGGTCCCCGCGCTGGTGCTGCTGATGGCGCTGGCCCGCCCGCTCAACCTCCTTTCCGTGGGGGAAGAGACCGCCGCGTACCTGGGGACGCGGGTGGAGCGGACCAAGCTGCTCGCCTACGGGACGGCGTCGCTGCTGACGGCGGGCGCGGTCGCCGTGAGCGGGGTGATCGGCTTCGTCGGCCTCGTCGTCCCCCACGTGGTGCGGATGCTGTGGGGGCCCGACCACCGCTTCCTCATTCCGGCGTCGGTGTTGCTGGGCGCAGCGTTCGTGGTGCTGGCGGACACGCTGGCGCGCACCGCCGCCGCGCCGACCGAGCTGCCCGTGGGCGTGGTGACGGCGTTCGTCGGCGTCCCCTTCTTCGTCTGGCTCCTGCGCGGGAGGGGCGCGTGAACGGCTGGAGCTGCCGCGGCGTCACCTTCCGCTATCCCGAGTCGAATCGCCCCGCGGTGGACGGGGTGACGGTGGAGATCCCGGCGGGGACGTGCACCGCCGTGCTGGGGCCCAATGGCTCGGGAAAGTCGACGCTGCTGCGGCTGCTGCTGGGAACGCTGAGGCCGTCGGCGGGATCGGTGGAGCTGGACGGGCGGGCGGTGGGGGATTGGGGACGGGAGGAGATCGCGCGCGCCGTGGGCGTGGTGCCGCAGGGCGAGGAGGCGGCGTTCCCGATGACCGTGCGGGAGATGGTGGCGATGGGCCGCTACCCGCACCTGGGCCCCTGGCGCCGCGAGGGCGACGCCGACCGCCGCGCGGTGGAGCGGGCCATGCGCCGCTGCGACGTGCTGGCCTTCGCGCACCGCCCCATCTCCACCCTTTCCGGCGGCGAGCGGCAGCGGGCGCGGGTGGCGCGCGCGCTGGCGCAGGAGCCCCGCGCGCTGGCGCTGGACGAGCCCACGGCGGCGCTCGACATCAGCCACGAGATGGCGATCTTCGAGCTGCTGCGCGACCTGGGCCGCGCGGGGACCACGGTGCTGCTGGTGACGCACAACCTGAACCTGGCCGCGCGCTACGCCGACCGCCTGGTGCTGCTGGACCGCGGCCGCATCGCCGCGGCGGGCGCGCCGGAGGAGGTGCTCACCCGGGAGACGGTGGAGCGCGTGTACGGCTGGCCCGTGCGCATCGACCGGCACCCCGGCCCCGGCCCGGACGCCGGCGCGCCGCAGGTCGTCCCCCTCTCCGGCGAGGCGTGCGCGCAGATGTCCGGCGCGCGGGAGGCGGCGGATGCGGCGTAATCAGTGCCCAGTGCCGAGTGCCCAGTGCCAGGTGGGTTGGGGCGCATCCGCGCCCGAGTTGCGCGATTCAGACATCACCACCGCGGACGTCATCCTGAGGCCGGCCGCGCCGAACTCTGGTTCGCACGGATGCGTGCAGGCCGAAGGATCCATAGTCGCCCCCAGCACTCAGCCGAAGACGCGCTCCGATGCCAGGCGGTCGTCGGCTGGACGCGGCCATGCTTCCGCGCGCTTCGGCTGCTCAGTGCTGGCGGATGCTATAGATCCTTCGGCCTGCGAAGTGTCGCGCATGCCGCGCCGTCGGGGTGGCCGGCCTCAGGATGACGTCTCCTTTGTCGGGTTCCAACGATCGCGCCCTCCATTGCGGACCGCGCTGCTCGTCATCGCCCTGCTGCTCATCTCCCGCACGCCCTTGCTGGCGCAGTTCCCGGGGGAGCTGGCGGGGACGGTGACGGATGCGGCGACGGGGGCGCCGGTCGCGGCGGCGGCGGTGGAGCTGGCGGGGACGGCGCTGGCGGCGCGGACCGACGGCGCGGGGGCGTTCCGGCTGCGCGGGCTGGAGCCCGGATCGTATCACGTCGTCATTCGCCGGGCGGGATATGCGTTACAGGATGTCGCCGCGACGGTGCGCAACGGCGAGACGGCGCGTATCTCCATCACCCTCCAGCCGGTTCCGGTCACCCTCTCCGCCCTCACGGTGACGGCGGAAGCCGAGGCGGCGGGTGGCAGCGTGGGACGCGCGGAGATCGAGGCGAGCGGCGCGCGCACCGCCGCCGAGGTGGTGGAGCGCGTCCCCGGCGTGGTGGTGCGGGGGAGCGGGCCGACTGGTGCGCGCACCGTCAGTATCCGCGGGAGCGCGGCCGACGAGGTGCTGGTGCTGGTGGACGGCGCCGCGCTGAACGACCCCGTGACCGGCGAGGCGGACCTGAGCGCCGTCCCCGCGTCGAGCGTGGAGCGCGTGACCGTGCTCCCCGGTGCGCGGACGGCGCGGTACGGGCCGCGGGCGCAGGCCGGCGTGGTGCTGGTGGAGACGCGCGCCGCCGCGGCGCGGCAATCGCTGGAGCTTTCCGCCGGCACCCTCGGCGAATGGTCGGGAGGAGGGGAGATGGGGATGGCGGTGGGGCGGACGGCGTGGAGCGCGGGCGGCCACCTGCGCCGCATCGGTGGCGGCTTCGACTACCTCCGCGACGCGAACGACCCCACCAGGGTCCGCCGCACCAACGACGACCTGGGCGAGTGGAGCGCGTTCGGCGCGGTGTCCTCTCCCCTCGCGGGCGGCGAGCTGCGGGTGCGGGGGGGATGGGACGCCCTCCGCCGCGGCCTTCCCGGCACCGGGCACACGCCCTCGCCGGACGCGAGGGAGGAGATGGGGCGCGGGCGGGCGTCGCTGGGCTGGCGGCGCGTGGGCGCGCGGACGACGCTCTCCGCGCGGGTGACGGGCGCCGCGCAGCGCGTCCGCTTCGCCGACCCGGCGCCGCCGTTCGGCCTGCCGTACGACGACACCACCCGCGTGCGCACCGGCGACGTGCGCGTGGAGGCGGAGCGGGCGCTGGGCGATGTCGGTCTCGTGCGGACCGTCGGCGGCGGGATCGACGCGGGGGCGCAGCACGTGGACGCCGGCGCGCTGTCGGACCGCGCGCCGCGGACGCGGCATGACTTCGGCGCGTTCGCGCACGCGGCGGGGGGCATCTCCATCTCCCGTCTCCCGCTCGACCTCTCCGCGGAGGGGCGGGTGGACCGCGACGGGGTGGCGCGCGAGTGGTTCGCCTCGCGCGCGCTGGCGGCCGGGACGCGGGTGGGCGCGCTGCGGGTGCAGGTGGCCAACCGCAGCTCGTTCAGCCCGCCGTCGCTGGGCGACCAGTTCTTCCGCGAGGGAGTGGGCGTGGTCCCCAACCCGGCGCTCCGCCCCGAGCGCGTGCCCAGCGAGTGGGAGATCTCGTCGTCGCTGGGCGTGGAGAGGGGCGGCGCGGGGCTCACCGTCTCGGCTGCCGGGTACACGGGAGACGTGAAGGGGATGATCGTGTGGCTCCCCGACTTCGCCTTCCGCTGGAGCCCGCGCAACGTGGACGTCGCGCGCCGGGGGATGGACGCGCGGGCGGAGGCGAACTTCCCCGCGGCCGGCCTGCGCGTGGCCGGCTCGTGGTCCATCGCCCGCATCACCTACATCCTGGACGGGCGGGACAGCGGGATCCAGGTGGCGTACCGCCCCGCGCGCAGCGGCCTGCTCACGGCCGCGTGGGCGCCGGGGCCGTGGCGCGCGGAGCTGGCCGCGCGCTACACGGGGCTGAGGTACCCGGCCCCGGCGAAGGTAAACGCGCTCCCCGGCTTCTGGAGCGCGGACCTGGGCGTGTCGCGGGCGTGGCGGCTGGGCCGCTGGGCCGCGACGGGCGCCCTGACGATCGACCGAATCTTCGACGAGAAGCAGTCGCTGATCGCCGGCTATCCCGAGCCGGGGCGGCGGGTGCGTTTCGACCTGCGCCTGACGCGCGCGGGGATCCATCACCCCTGACGTACACTGGAAAGCTCGATGACGAACGAAAGCTTCCGCCGGCTCGGCCGGCTCGCGGTTCTCTCCCTGGCCGCCACGCTGGCCGCCTGCAGCGGCGGCGACGGCCCCGGCGACCCCGGCGGCGGCGGCGCCCCCGAGCGGGTGGAGGTGATCGTCAACAGCGTGAGCCGCACGCTCAGCATCCTCTCCCCCGACAGCGCCAGCCCGGTGGTGCGCACGGTGGAGCTGGGCTCGCAGGGGAGCCCGGTGGCCGCGGCGGTGCGCGGCGGGCTGGCCGTGGTGCCGATGGGCACCTATCCCTTCGCGGTGGTGGTGGACCTGCGCACCGGCGTGGTCACCCACACCGTGGCGCTCCCCGCGAACTCGGGGGCCACCGGCGCGGCGTTCCTGAACGACTCCATCGTCATGATCGCCAACCCCAACCGCAACACCGTCTCGCCGGTGAACGCGGTGACGGGGACGATCAAGCCCGAGCTGGCGGTGGGAACGTATCCGCAGACGGTGGTGCCGGGGCCCGACGTGGTGTTCGTGCTGAACGCCAACCTGGTGAACTTCGCGCCGGCCGGCCCCGGCTCGGTGAGCGTGATCACCGCGGCCAACAAGGTCGACGCCACCGCGTCGCTGCAGGGGATCAACCCCACGGCGGGGGTGGTGAGCGGGGCGCGGCTCTTCATCGTGAACGCGGGCCACTTCGGCGGGAACGACGGCACGCTGTCGGTGCTGAACCTGGCCACGGCCACCGAGGAGGTGTTCACCGGCTTCGGCGAGTTCCCCGGCTCGGTCGACGTGGGGGTGTCGGGGAACGTGTACGTGGGCGTGTACGGCACCGGGATCCTGGAGTGGAACCCCGGCGTCCACCAGTTCGTGCGCGGGCTGGACAACCCGATCGTGCCGGCGGGGGGGCCGCCGGTGTCGGCGGTGGCGGTGGACTACGCGGGGCGGCTGCACACGCTGAACCCGGGGAGCTGCAACGCCCCCGGCAAGGAGTACCGCCTGGTCGGCAGCACGGCGAACCGCACAGTCACCACGGGCGTGTGCCCGTTCGACATCAAGTTCACCCAGCTCGCGGCGCCGACGGATTGACGGAGATCGTGCATTCCTGAACCGGGCGTAACGGAGGACGGGACAGCAGCTCTCCGCTACCTCGTGAGAGATAGGAACGAGAAGCGAGTCGAGACACGGGTTGTCTCGACTCGCTTCATCGTCAGGGCGCGCCTCAGGTCATCCGGGGACGAACATCAGGCTCTCAGACTCGCGCCGTTCTGTCCCTGTCCCCTATTCCCTGCCGTTCACGTCCCCGCCCGGCGCAGCGTGATCGAGCCGTTGCCGGTGGAGATGTGCAGCCGGCGCCCGCCCTGGCCGATGGTGCCGGACACGCGGTGCGACGACATCCGCCCGACCACGCGCAGCGGGAAGTCGCTCTGGAAGCCGCCGTTCCCCGTGCTCGCCTCGACGTCGGCCGAGAAGTCGGCCGGCAGCGTGAGCACCACCGGGCCGTTGCCGCTGGAGAAGCTCATGTCGCCCGCGCCGCGCAGCGACGCCAGCGCCACCTCGATGCGCCCGTTGCCGGTGGACGCGCTCACCGGGCCGTTCGACGTGGTCACGGCCACGCGGCCGTTCCCCGAGCTGGCGTTCACGGGGCCGCGGGCGCCGTCCACCATCACCGCCCCGTTGCCGGTGCTCACGCGCACCTGGGCGGCGCCGGTGCCCACGCGCACGTCGCCGTTGCCGCTGCTGGCGTGCACGTCGGCGGTGGCGCCGTCCACCGTCACGTCGCCGTTGCCGCTGGACACGCGCACCACCACGCCGCGCGGCACCTCCACGGTGAAGTTCCCCTTCGCCCTGCGGTTGCGCCAGGCCGTGCCGCGGCCGCTGTGCACGCCGTTGTCGTCGCAGGTGGCGTCGCCGCGCACGGCGCAGACGCGCACGTCGCCGCCGCTGCGGGCGGTGACGTAGCGGATCTCGTCGCCGGAGCTCGCGTTCTGGGTCTCGGCGTGGATGCGCGCGGTGCCGCCCGACGACTGCCGCACGGTGACGGTGCCGTTCACGGTGAAGACGCGGAGCGTGGCGCCGGGGGCGACCGCGCCCGACCAGTCGAAGTCGCGCTGCGCGTGCGCGGGGGCGGCCAGCGCGAGCATGGCCACCGCCGCAACGGCGATCGGGTTGACGGACAGCTTCATGGCAGGGTCCCCCTCCGGGAGGGTGATGGGGTGATGGAGATCAACATGGCGCACGACGATCATTCAGCCGGATTGGATGCGCGCCGCCGCGCCAGGGTTTGAGCCGCCCGGGGACGAACCGCGGGAAGGCGAATGAAATCGCGGCAACGACAGCACAAAGTCCCTGCGGGACTGCTCCCCGGCATCCCGGCGTAAGCCCGCCCCGATGCTGGAAAGGGTCCCGCGGGGGGCGCGGCCTTCGCTGTTGAGGTCCCGTCGCGCCGCTACTTCAGCTTCACCCGCGCGTTCCCGTCGTACTGGCTCATGTCGGACAGGATCACCACGTCGCCCGCGTTGAGCCCGCCCAGCACCTCCACCGTGCTGGCCGAGCCGCGGCCCAGGCGCACGCTCACGCGCTCCGCCTCGCCGCCGCCGGGAAGGAGGCGGAACATCGCCACCGTCGACTCGGCCTGCCCGTAGGCGGGGCGACCGACGAAAAGCGCGTTGGGAATGCGGTCGATCTCCACGGTTCCGTCCACCGACAGGTCCGGCCGGGTGCCGCGCGGCAGGGCGCCGTCCAGGGCCACGTCCACCGTCACCGTGCCGTTCTGCGACGCGGGGTCGATGCGGGCCACGTGGCCGGCCACCACGCCGTTGTGCGTGTCGACCGAGGCGCGCTGGCCCACCGTCAGGTCCTTCGCCTGCGTCTCGGGGATGCGGAGGACGGCCTTCAGCCGGCCAGGCTGCACCACCTTGGCCAGCGTGGCGCCCGAGTTCACCCACTGCCCCAGCTCCACCGGAAGCTCCTGCAGCACGCCGTTCTGCGGCGACCGCACCTGCATCGACGCGATCTGCGTCTGGTTGAACGCCGCCAGCCGCCGCAGCATGGTCACCTGGCTCTCCTGCCCGGCCACCTGCTGCCGCATGGAGCCCCGCATGAAGTCCAGCCGCTGGCGCTCCACGTTCAGCCGCGTCTCCAGGTCGGCCGCGTCGTCGCGCGCCTTGGCCAGCTCCTGCGACGAAACCATGTTCTGCCGCGCCAGCGCCTCGGCGGACTGCGCCTGCCGCTGCGCCTGGTTGTGCAGCGCCTGGATCTGCGCCACGGCGCCCTGCTGCGTGAGAAGCTGGTTCTGGAGATTCGTCCGCAGCGTGGTCAGCTCCGCCTGCGCGGCGGTCAGCTGGCGCTGTGCCTCGAGCGCCTGCCGCTCCACGTCGGGGTTGCTGAGGGTGACCAGGATGGTTCCCGCCGCCACGGAGGTTCCCGGCTGCACCGCCTTGCTCTCCACGCGCCCCTGCGTGACGGCGCTGATCCAGCGGATGTCCTCGGCCACCAGCGTGCCGGGGCCGCGCACCTGCCGCGCCATGTCGCCGCGGCGCACGGTGTCGGTCCACACGGTGGCGCGGTCCACGCCGGGCGCGGCCGGGCCGATGCGGGTGAGCGCGAGCGTCACCAGCGCCACCGCGGCAAGGGCGCCGCCGCCGTAAACCCAGCGCCGGCGGCTTTTCGCCGGCTTGCGGGGGATGTCCACGGGTTGTCTCCTGGAGCTGCGTGCGAGCGGGTGCTGCCACTGCGGATGCGCCGGTCTACGCGCTCCCCGCGCGGAAAGATTCAGGCACTCACGCGGCGCGGATCGGCCGGCGACGGCGGAATCTCCATCTCCCCCGATCTCCATCTTTCACGGCAACGGAGGGGGAAGACGGTGGAGGATTTCGCGCGCGGACGCTCGGTCTCCATCTCCATCCTGCAAGGTGCGAGCGGATGGGGGATGGGGGAAGATTCGTGATCGGACCCGCGATCTTCATCCTCTCGACCCCGTCTTCGACCCACGGCGGGCGGGGAAGATGGAGGAAGAATTCGCGCGCGGCACTTGACCATCCCCCACCCATCCTTTACGCTGTGTCCCGCACGTGGACAGCCACGGATCTTTCGCACGCGGACCGGGCCCCCGGGCCTGTCTGACCTTACATCGAGAACGGCCAAGGAGAGCGCGGGAATGGCGGACTCACGGGTGGACGAGCGTTTCGACGAGCTGGTCTCGCAGACGCACGACTGGGTGGAATCGGCGGTGGCGCTGGACGAGGGGCACTTTCCCACCGAGCTGCTGAGCGACCTGCGCGACCTGATCGAGGAGCTGAAGGAGTTCCTGGAGGAAGAGGCCGGGCGGCGCAGCGAGGTGCTGGAGCTGTTCGTGAGCCCCGAGATGGCCGAGATCATGGGCCGCTTCCCCCGCGTGCGGCGCCTGCTGGAAAGCGCCTGGGGGTCGCAGCTCACCGAGATGATCGAGGAGGAGAGCGGCTACGAGCCCGAGGGCGACGACGACGATGACGACGATTAGCCGGCGAGCGTAGCCGTCTTTCGGAGCGGTCGGACGCGAGCGGGGCCCGCGCAGCGGCGCGGGCCCCGCCGCGTTGGCGCGCGTCAGGCGTCGTCCGCGTCCAGGTCGTCGAGCTCCCCGGAGTCCGGATCGCCCCGCTCGGGCCACCCGCCGCCCGCCTCCTCGTCCAGCCAGGTGGCCGAGAGCTGGTCCAGCCAGTCGGGGGGCGACGTGCCCTGCCCCTGGTACACCGCCCGCAGCGTGCGCACCAGCCGGGCGATGGCCTCCACGCGGTGTTCCGCGGGGATGTCGCGCACCAGCGCGCCGATGGCGATCTCCACGCCCTCGAGCGTCAGGTCGCTGCTGGGGCGTCCAGTTTCGCGCTCGGCCCAGTCCTGCAGCTTCTGGCGGCTGCGCGTGTAGGGGGTGCCGCCGGCCAGGAACTTCTCCAGCCCGGTGGGGCTCATCCCCACCTGCCGCGCCACCGCCCGCAGCGAGGTGGCCTGCACCCGCGTGGTCACCTGCTCGCGCAGCCGCTCGAGGTTTCCCAGGGGCCGATCCGTCATGGCGGTTGCCTCCGCAATGAAGCCGACGTCAGGTCGGGGGGACATAATGGACGTGACTTCAAGTTTACTCTGTCCGGTTTATCCGCGCAAGGCGTGATTCGCGGTCTTCGATGGCCTATCCGGGGCGGTCGGTTCTCGCTGTGGACGAGACGCACTTTTCCGCTTAGAATACGCCGCAAAAGTATGCCCATCGTTTCCCCCGCGAGTGGAGCCATGATGCCCCCCCAAACCGCCGCCACCGACGACCCCGCGACCTCCGCCTTTCCCACCGGCAGCGCCCTTCCGCCCGACCTGCTGGCCGAGCTTCCGCACGATGCGGCCTTCGCGGTGTGGCAGGTGCTGCGCTGCCTGCAGCTGTGGACGGCCGAGCCCGAGGGGGCGCGGCGCGAGGTGTTCGACCGCGACTACATGGAGCGGTGGGAGCACCGCCTGCTGAGCGGGTCGCTGGAGGCGGAGGCGCGCTTCCCGCTGGCGGTGGTGGTGGGCGAGCTGGCGGCGGCCCCGGCCGCGGGGGGCGGGCGGCTGCCGTGGGCGTGCGTGTGCGTGGCCGACTGGGCGCTGGGGCGCGGGGCCCGGCGCGTGGGGCTGGCCTTCGCCGAGGCCGCGGCGCGGACGGCGCCGCAGCATCCGCGCTATGCCTGGCTCGCGGGAAGGCTCCTTCGCGGCCACGGCAACGCCCGCGACGGCGAGCGGTGGCTCCGCCGCGCGCACCGCCTGGCCGTGGCGCAGCGCGACTGGGAGACGCAGGCGAGGTCGCTCACGTCGATGGGAAACCTGCTGCTGGAAGTCGGGCGCCACGGTGACGCGCGCCAGTACCACGTTCGCGCGCTCCGGATCTCGCAACGCTTCCACCTGCGCGAGCAGGAGGCGATGGCGATGCACGACCTGTTCGCCATCGCCGTCCAGGAGAGCAACCGCGCCGACGCGGAGTTCTACGCGCGTGGCGCGCTCGCGGCGTATCGTCCCACCGACCGCAGGATTCCGAAGCTGGCGCACGACGTTGCGTACTTCTGGATGACGCAGGGTTACTTCCACCGCGCACTCTCCGTCTTCCAGGCTGTCCGGCCCTACTTCTCCGCTCCGGACGACGCGCTGCGAGTGGTCGCGAACGCCGCCCGTGCGGTGGCCGGAACCGGAGATCGCGCGGGATTCGCAGCGTTCCGCAGCGAGGCGGAGGAGCTCGTTCCGCAACTGGTGACCAGAGAAGCGCTCGCGGTGGCGATTCTGGAGATGGCATATGGGGCGGCATCACTCCGCGACTGGCCGGAGGCACTTGCCCTGGCGCACGACGCTGGTGAAGCCGCAAAGCTGCGCAGCGAGTCGAATGTGATCGTTCGTGCCGACGCGCTGGCCGCCGCGGTCGAGCAACAGGAGATGGAGGGCGTCGAGGGCTTCGTCCCCGAGCGCCGTGCCTCCGGGTCTTCCGGTGAGGAGCTTGCCGACGAGTTGGTCGCCTCGCTGGAGCGCGGCCGCTCGGATGGCGAATAACGCCCCCCGCGCGGCCGCGCGCCTCGCTCAGTGGCCGCCTTCGGTCTTGGTGGTGTCACTGAACCCGCCGGAGCCAAACGTACCCACTCCGTCCATCGCCGGCGTGTTCGGCGAGCGGCTGGACGGGGCGGTCGGCGTGGTGGCGTTGCAGGCGGCAACGGCCAGCGACACGGCGCAGATGGCAAGCAGGACCTTGGCTTTCATGGCTTCCTCCGAGGAGTGTGGGATGGCGGGATGCCCGTTCGCGCGGCTAAGGTCGCCGTGGAAAGTGGACACCGTCAACGCATACCCCGGAGAAAAAGACCGCCCCGAACGCGACGAACGGTCTGGATGAAGCGGCGTAACGCGCGGCGCGTCATCGTTTTGGACGGACTCCGGCTGAACGGGCTGGACCGTCTGGACCCCCCGTACGTGGTGGAGCCGCCGGTGGGGTGGGAGGAGCTGGAGACGGCGGTGCGCACCGCACCGCCGTCGGCCGTGGTGCTGCTGGACCCGTACGCCGGCCGCCGCGCGGGCGACGCCTTTCCACGGCTGCGCGAGCTGCTGCGGCACTACCCGTCGCTCACGGTGGTGGCCGCCTTCGAGCTGGGCGCCGACACCGTGGCCGACGTGCAGACGCTGCTGGAGTGGGGCGTGTCAGAGATGATCGACACCGGGCCCGAGGGCACGCCGCGCGGGATCCACGCGCGGCTGCGGCAGGCGCACGCGCGCCCGCTGAAGCGGCGGCTGGAGAAGTCGTTCCTGACCTTCGTGGGGGCCGAAGCGAGGAACCTGCTGATGGGCGCGGCCGAGGTGGCCGTGGAGGGGGGCGGGGCGCCGGACCTGGCGCGGGCGCTGTCGGTGGCGCCGCGCACGCTCACCGAGCGGTGCGCGCGCGCCGACCTGCCGCCGCCGCGCCAGGTGCAGGCGTGGATGCGCATCCTGCTGGCGTGCATGCTCCTGGACGACCCCGGCCGCACCGTGTACGCGGCGGCCTGGGCGTGCGGCTACTCCACCGACCGCTCGCTGCGGCGCGCGGTGTCGGCCTTCGTGGGCGCCGACGCCACCACGCTGCGCCGCGGCGGCGCCTTCGCGCAGGCGGCCGGCGCCTTCAACGCCGTGCTGCGGGAGATCCGCGAGGCCGCCCGCGAGCGCCGCCGCGCCGAACGGGTGTCGCGCGTGGAGGATTAGGCGGGGATCTCATATCACGCAAAGAAGCGGAGGAGCGGAAGACGTGGTTCGTCTCTGCTCCTCCGCTTCTCCGCGTTGCACGATCTTACAAAATCGTCCTCAGCTCCCCACGGCGGGGGTGGCAATGACGGCGCAGGCGATGCGCGCGCCGGAGTTGCCCGACGGGTCGGTGACCATGTCGTCGGCGCCGGCGTGGACGACCAGCGCGGTGCCGTCGACGTCGAAGATCGGCGGCTGGCCGGGGCGCAGCGAGGCGAGGATGCGCGCCTCCATGTGCCCCTGCCCGTTCGCGCCCACCACCAGGTTGGGAAGGTCGCCCAGGTGCGGGCCCTGCGGGTTGCGCAGGCCGTGCTTGCGCGCCAGCGGGTTCAGGTGCCCGCCCGCCGTGGTGAACTGCGGTGGCTCGCAGCGCCCGGCCTCGTGCAGGTGCGTGCCGTGCGTTCCCGCGGGCAGGCGCGTGGCGTCCACCGCCAGGTGCACGGTGTCGCGCCCGGCCTGCGTGAGCGTGGCGCGGGCGACTTCCTGTCCCTGCGCGTCGTACAGCGGCACCGTGAAGGTGAGCGGCGTAGGCGATCCCCCGCCGCCCCCCGGCGCCGCCGAGCCGCACGCCGCCAGCACCATCACCGCCGCGCCGCCCAGCGCGGTCCGGATCATCCCCTTCATCATCCCCTCCTCCGTCGGTCCATTCGGTCGTCGAACATCTCCGGTAGCGCGACGCGAGCAAATGTCGTGCAGCCGGCATCCACGACCGGTTCCACGGGGAGAAAAGAAGAGAAGCAGGGCGGCGGAGGATGATGGATCTCCTCTACTGCCCTGCTTCTCTGTGCGGAACCCTGCCGTTCCGGATCAGCCGTCGAGCGCGTCGATGAGGCCGCGGATGGCCTCGGCCTCGGCGGCGGCGCCGATCTGCGCGAAGTTCTCCATCGAATCCGCCAGCGCTTCCCGTGCCGCGGCCAGGTCGCCGCGGTCGCGGAGGAGGGTGCCGCGGTCGCGCTGCACCTCGGCGCGCAGGAGGGCGTCGTCGTGCGTCCGGGCGATCTCCAGCGCCTCGTCGAAGCGCGCGGCCGCGTCGTCGTCGCGCTCCTCCGCGCGCGCGGCAAGGCCCAGGACGCGGATGGCCTGCGCGGCGCCGGTGGGGTCGGAGATGCGGCGGAAGCGCTCCAGCGCGCGGCGCGCCATCTCCCCCGCCAGCCGCCCGTCGCCCCAGCGCACCCGCAGGTTGGCGCGCTCCACCTCGGCCAGCGCGACCACGTCCTCCTGCTGCGACTGCTCGGCCAGCTCCACCGCCCGCCCGAAGTGCGCGTCGGCCTCGCGGTCGAAGCGCAGGTCGCGGTACGAGATCCCCAGGTTGTGGTGCGTCTGCGAGAGGCCGCCCACGTTCCCCAGCCGCTGGTAGGCCGCCAGCGCGCGCTGGTAGTAGGTGAGCGCCAAGTCGCGCCGCCCGCGCACATTGGCCAGCACGCCCAGGTTGTTGCAGGCGCGTGCCGTGGCCTCCTCGTCGCCCCACTCCACCGCCGACTCCAGCAGCTCGCCGAAGCGGACCTCGGCCTCGGCGGAGCGGCCCGATTCCCAGAGCACGATGCCGGTGAGGTTCACCACCTCGGCCAGCAGCCGCTGGTCGCCACGGCGGCGGGCCTCGGGCTCCACCTGGCGCAGCAGCTCGAGCGCACGCGTGGTGCGCCCGATGCGGCGGTGGCCCACCGCGCTCAGGAAAGCGAGCTCGGGTTCCCGGAACAGCTCCTCGTCGCCCAGGGCGGTGGTCCGCTCGGCCAGCGGCTGCCACTGGCCGGACGCACGGAGCGCGCGGGCTTCGTCGAGCGAAAGGACGGGAGCGGTCGGGGCGTCCATCGGTCCGTGTCTCAGCCGCCGGCCATGGCGTACTTCGTGAACCCCGAGATGTCGGCGCGCAGCTCCTGCAGGTCGCTGTCGCGGCTGGTGCCGATGCGCACCCACGGAAGGCCGTCGGCCTCCTGCTTCCAGATCCCGAAGTTGAAGCTGCGGTCGCGGTCGTCCACCACGCCGTCGCCGTTCAGGTCGGGGTCGGCCCAGCGGAAGGACAGGCGCAGCTCGGCCGGGTGGTCGGGGCTGAAGCGCAGCCCCGCCGGCTGGAACTCGAAGGAGAAGTGCTGCAGGTCCACCACGCGGATGGAGATGAGCACCGAGTCGCCCCGCTGGAAGAGCGAGCCGTCGGGCTTCTTCCACAGGCCGTTGCCGGGGATCTTGAACTCCAGGCACTCGTCGCCGTTGTAGCCCGGCTCGGTGTTGGCGTAGCGGATCTCCCGCTCGATCCCGTCGCCCACCTTGGCCCAGAACTGGATGCGGTCGGTCTGCAGCGCGGGGGCGTTGCCGGCCACGCGCAGGAAGACCAGCTCGCTGCCGGGCTTCTCGGTGGGGCCGGAGGGCGAGCCGTCGCCGCAGGAGGACAGGACACCGGCCAGGAGCAGCGCGGCGGCTGGAAGGATACGTCGGATCAGCATGGCAGGCACTTCACGGTGGGTGCGGTGGATCGCGTTCCGTCCCCCAACGGGGCAAGCCGCGAACCGCGCGGAAACCCGCGCCACGCCTGTACTTCGCGCGACGGCGTATGTTCCGGGGCGGGACGGCTTGTCTCATTCCGCAACATCGTCGTCCGTCCCCTCCAGCAGCCGGTACAGCCGCGACCGGGAGATGCCCAGCCCCTCGGCGGCCGCGCTCTTGTTCCCCTCCATCCGCTCCATCATGGCGAAGGCGGCGCTGCGCTCGATCTCGGCCAGGGTGGCGGGGAAGGGGATGGCGCCGCCTCCGCCGCCCGTGCCCTCCGCTCCGCCGAGGGAGGGAAAGAGGTCGGCCGGGTCCAGCCCGCCGTCGCCCAGCAGGAGGGCGCGCTCCACGCTGTTGCGCAGCTCGCGCACGTTCCCCGGCCAGGTGTGCACCAGCAGCGCGCGCCGCACGTCGGGCGCCAGCGCGGGCGGGTCCATGGCGTACTGGTCGGCCAGCGTGCGCAGGAAGTGCTCGGCCAGGAACACCACGTCGTCGCCCCGCTCCCGCAAGGGGGGGAGGTGGATGGGGATGACGCTCAGGCGGTAGAACAGGTCCTCGCGGAACTCGCCCTTGCGCACCGCCGACGCCAGGTCGACGTGCGTGGCGGCGATGATGCGCACGTCCACCTCGCGCCCGCGCACGGCGCCCACGCGGCGCACCTGCTTCTCCTCCAGCGCCTTCAGGATCTTCCCCTGCAGCGGCAGCGGCAGGTCGCCGATCTCGTCCAGGAAGAGCGTGCCCCCGTCGGCCGCCTCGAACAGGCCGGGCTTGGCGGTGCGCGCGTCGGTGAAGGCGCCGCGCTCGTGGCCGAACAGCTCGGTCTCCAGCAGCCCGGCGGGAACGGCGGCGCAGTTCAGCTCCACGAAGGGCGCGGGGCCGCGCGGGCCGTTGTAGTGGATGGCCTGGGCCAGCAATTCCTTCCCGGTCCCCGTCTCGCCGGTGACCAGGATGGTGGCGCGGTCGCGGGGGATGATGCGCGCGGCGCGGTCGAGCGCGGCGCGCAGCTGCGGGCTGCGGCCGATGATGCGCGAGAAGTCGAAGTGGTGCTTCTCGGCCGCCGCCAGCCGCCCGCCCGCCTCGCGCGCCTGCCGCCGCTTCGCCCGGTCGGCGACCTCCGCGCGGAGCGCCTCCAGGTCGCCGGGGAGCGCGAAGTAGTCCGCCGCGCCCGCGCGCACGAGGGCCACCGCTAGCCGGTGGTCCGCCCGCGCGCCGATGACCAGGGGCGCGGGCGCGCCCGCGGCGGCGAGCGCGCGGATGGCCGGCTCCGCCTCTTCCTCCACCCCGGCCACGGAGAGGAGGACGGCGAGGGCGTCGGCGGCGCCGGCGGCCTCGTCGGGGGCGCCCACCACGCGTGCTTCCGCCCCCGCGCCCTCGGCCAGCTGAGGCCAGAGCTGCGAGAAGGAATCGGAGCGGGCGACGACCAGGAGCTGGGTCACGGGCGGCGAGTGCGCGGTGGGACGGGGTGGAGTGGCGGTTCGGGGGCGGCGTGGCTCGCCGCACGTCATGGAGTGTAGCGTGGCGAGACAATGATCGCCAGCGGAACCGGACGGCGCCCATTCTCCGTTGTCACGATTATCCAGACGCGGCGCGGGTTTCCGGCGGTGGTAAACGTCCGTAGTCGCCCACGGTCCACCCGTTGCACCCTGTGCCTGCCGAACCCGACCCACACCGCGGCCGCCCCGAGGCGCCGCCGAACCCGCAGGAGCACACCATGAAGTTCCGATCCATCCTCGCGTTCCCCGTCGTGCTGGCGCCGCTGGCGCTGGCCGCCTGCAGCGGCGACGGCACCGGCGCCTCGGCGCCCGGACAGGTGCAGATCCGCATGGGCGTCTCGACCGGCGTGAGCGCCTCGCGCGCCGCCGCCGGCCCGCTCTTCGCCACCGGCACCGGGCTGACGGTGACGGGAACGAACGGCACCCTCAACATCACCGACATCAAGCTGGTGGTCAGCCGCTTCGAGCTGCGCGGCGCCGACGGCTCCAGCTGCGGAGCCACGACCACGGCGGCGGTGAGCGCCGACCGCTCGGGCGGGAGCGACGACGGCCCGAACCACGAGGCCGGCGAGTGCGAGTTCCAGGCGGGGCCGCAGTTCCTGACGCTGCCGCTGGACGGGAGCCAGCTTACGGTGACCACCGGCACGGTGCCGCCGGGGACCTTCACCGCGGTGCGCTTCCGCGTGAAGAACCTGGACCTGCGCGACGACGACGACCACGAGGACGACGACGACGTGAGCCAGCAGGCGGTGGCGGCGCTCTTCACCAGCATCCGCCAGCAGGTGCCGGACTGGCCGGCCAACGCCAGCATGCTGGTGACGGGCACCTTCACGCCCACCGGCGGCACCGCGACGGACTTCCGCGTGTTCGCCCGCGCCGAGGTGAAGCTGACGCTGCCGCTGAACCCGCCGCTGACCGTGGCCGAGGGGAACACCAGCGCGCAGGTGGCGGTGCTGCTGGACCCGGCCGCCTTCTTCCGCACGGGGGCCAACGTGCTGGACCTGACGCAGTTCAACGGCCGCGTGGCCGAGCTCGAGGCCGAGGCCGAGCACGGCTTCGAGAGCGAGGGGCACCACGGCAGCGGGCACAACTGACTGCCGGCTTCGGCGCGGCGGAGATGGCGGTGCGAGGGGGAGGCTCGGGTGCGGGCCTCCCCTTCGCATTGGGTGCGAAAGTGCGAAAGTGCGAAAGTGCGGGAGTGCGTCCGATGCCTCGCGCCCTCTCCGGCCGGCATAGGCCGTCCACCTCTCCCGTACCGGGAGAGGTAGCTTGACCGGCATCCCGGCACGTCTGAACTGATGGTGTGACCAGAGATTGCAGGCCGCGCCGATAGCCGGGCAGCCCCCCTCGCCCGGTACGGGAGAGGGCGAGCGCTCTAAGGCGCGGGGAGAGGGCGGCGCGAGGCCGAGGAGACGCATGGATGCCGGGCAGCAGCATCCCGAGCCCCCGCAAGCCGTCTCGTTCGCTCCAACGGAACCGGCCCCCGCCCAGGAATGTGGGCGAGGGCCGATCGTCGTTCCGCGTCGAACGAACCTAAGGCGTTACAGGCTTCAGCAATCCCCGCTCGATGGCGGCCTCGGCGGGCGTGGGGACGCTGTAGTAGGGGTCGCCCATGCGCGTGGCCAGGTCGCGGATGCTGTCGCTGAGCACGTTGTAGCGGCCCACCGCGGCGTGGTTGCGGGCCAGGATCTCCTGCCACACGCCCAGCTTGGCGTTGCGCCGCACCACGTGGTCGTTGTACCGGCGCAGCTCCACGCGGTAGCGCTCGTACACGTCGGGAGGAAGCGCGCCGTCCTGCGCCTGCGCGTCGTAGCGGCGCAATCCGGCCTGCTCGCGCTCCAGCGCCGCGTCGTCGGCGTGGATCACGCTGCGCATGCTGTCGCTTTCCTGCCGCGTGCGCACCATCTGCGCGCCGGCGTCCACCAGCTGCGTGCGCAGCGTCTTCACCTGCTCGCGCTCGGGGCCGAAGCGCAGCCACCGGTACACCGAGTCCGACAGCTTGACGCCCACGATCACCAGCAGCAGGAAGATCAGCGGGGTGACGTACTTCATGGCCGTCCGGCGCTGCGAGCCGCGGACATGCACCACCTCCGCGCCTGGGGATCTGCGACTGCGTGGACCGCGAAAGATGGCCGCGCGGGAGACGGATCGCAACGCCCGACCCGCTGGGGACGATCTCCGTGTAAACGGATGCTTCGACGGCACGCAAACTGCATCGGTGGACAGCGCTTGGATGGGATGGTAAGTTATTGGCAGATGCTAACTTGCAGCTCTGGAGGGCGAGGCCCCGATGCAACCCACCCGCAGACGTCCCCCGCCACCCTGGGAGCGCGGCGCCCCGGCGCCGAAGCATTCCGTGGGCCGCGCGCACCGCCGCTTTCCCGCCGTGGAGGCGCTCGACGCGCCGCAGCGGCCGCCGCACCGCTACCGCCGCGCCTACGACGGCGCCGGCGACCGCCGCGTGGACGAAGGGATCCGGCTGCGCCGCAAGCGCAGCTCGGCGTTCGACCGCCTGCGCCGCAATCCGGTGCGCCACGGGCTGATCGGCCTGGGCGTGGCCGGCGCCGCGGCGCCGCTGGCGGTGGCCCGCTACAGCCAGCAGCGCGTGGACCCCGCGCACGAGCAGCAGGTGGGGATCATGCCCCACGTGGTGCCGATCAACGACCAGGCGGTGGGCAACGCTTGGCGCGCGGTGGCCACCGAGCAGGCCGAGACCCGGACCACGGCGCGCGAGCAGGTGATCCAGGACAAGCTGCAGCGCTACGGCGAGATGGGGCTGAGCCGCGAGCTGGCCGAGAACATCTACGACCTGGCGCTGCAGGAGAACATCGAGCCGGACGTGGCCTTCGGGCTGGTGCGCACCGAGAGCGAGTTCAAGACCAGCGCCACCAGCCACGTGGGCGCCATCGGCCTGACGCAGCTGATGCCCGCCACGGCGCGCGGGATGCGCAAGGGCGTCACGATCTCGGACCTGCGCGACCCGCAGGTGAACCTGAGCATCGGATTCAAGTTCCTGCGCGAGCTGCTGGACCACTACAAGGGCGACAAGCGGATGGCGCTGGTGGCGTACAACCGCGGCCCCGGCATCGTGGACCGCATCCTGAAGCGCGGCGGCGACCCCGACAACGGCTACGCCGACGCGGTGATCTCGGGCGAGGGCGTCCACCGCTAGGAAAAGTGCGGAAGTGCGTGAGTGCGGAAGTGCGCTGGTTCCAGGCGAGCCAGCGCACTTTCCGCACTTCCGCACTTCGTCAGTGCACCAGCCCTTCGGCGATCTCGGGGCGGACGAGGAAGGTGAGCTCCCAGCCGTTGGGGCCGCGGCGGAAGCCGGCGCGCAGGTCGGCGTAGCCGCGCTGGGTGACGAACTCGGGGGGCGCGGCCCAGATCCCTCCGCCGCCGGTGCTCACGATGCCCCGGTCCAGCAGCCCCGGCAGCCGCTCGATGTCGCCCGAGCGGCGGCCCTGCCACGCGGCCATCGCCTCCAGCACGCCCTCCGGATAATCCAGCGAATACACGAAGTCGCGCGACATCACCCGGCGCAGCGCCTCCAGGTCGCGGCGGCGGGCGGCGTCGCGCACGGCCAGCGCGAAGTCCGGCAGCTCCAGCTTCTGCGCGTCGGCCACGCCGCGGACCTCGTACACCACGCGGTCGCGCGGCACGCGGCCCTGCGGGAAGCCGCGGCACACCATGCAGCGCACCACCAGCTCGGAGCTGTCCACGCGCACCACCGCCAGCCGCATGAACATCCACGGCAGCGTGGTGGACGACGAGTCGCCGCGCAGCACCACGCCGGGCTGCGCCGTCCACACCTCCGCCGCGGTGAACGCGGGCGTGGCGGGCGGCGGAGGCGGCGCGGGGGGCGGAACCGGCGCGGGGCGGGGACGGGGGGCGCATCCCATCCCCGCGAGCAGCGCGGCGACGGCGAGGGTGGCGGCGCGGTGCATCAGGCCCCGGCGCGCGGGTGGGGGCGGTCGATGGAACGAGCGGTCGGCATCCACGGTCCTTCGCGGGTGGGGCGGTGGGTGGCCCGGCGCGGTTGGCCGCGCGGCGCCCGGGGCGGTAAATTCAGCGCTCGCAACGCTCCCGGCAACCCGCGCGCCCCCGGCCCCGGCCGACGGTGATGCCAGATCTCGAGATCGACCGTGCATTCGACACACTCCCCCAGACGTCATCCTGAGGCCGGCCACGCTGAACGGGTCCACACGCCGGAGACGGCAGGCCGAAGGATCCATAGCCGGTCGTCACACGTGCGTTGGGAATTCCGCACGTTCGACCGGGCATGACGACTCCCATCGCCCTGATCTGCTCCGTTCCGCTGGAGTGCCGGCGGCTGGTGGACGGCCTGGCCCGCGCCGCGGAGGTGGAGATCGGCCGCAAGGCGGCGTGGACCGGCGTGCTGGACGGCGCGCCCGTGATCGTCTTTCCCGCGGGGATGGGGAAGACGAACGCGGCGCAGGGGCTGACCGCGCTGCTGGAGACGCGCACGGTGCGCGGGGTGATCGGTTTCGGCGTGGGCGGCGCGTACGACGGCTCCGGCCTCCGCATCGGCGACGTGGCGCTGGCCTCGCGCGCCGTCTATGGCGACGAGGGAGTGGAGGCGCCGGGCGGGTGGATGTCGACGGAGGGGATCGGCATCCCCCTGATCGACCGCGGAGGCCGGCGCGTGTTCAACGAGATCGTCCTCGACGCCGCCCGCGTGCAGCGCGCCGCGGACGCGCTCACGTCCGCCGGCGTGTACGTGCGCGTGGGCCCGTTCGTCACCGTGTCCGCGTGCTCGGGGACGGCCGCGCGAGGCGCCGAGATGGCCGGGCGCATCGACGACGCGCTGTGCGAGGGGATGGAGGGCGCCGCGCTGGCCCACGTCGCCGCGATCTACGACGTCCCTTTCCTGGAACTGCGCGCGGTCAGCAACCTGGTCGAGGACCGCGACCTCTCGCGCTGGCGCCTGGCCGCCGCGGCGGAAGCGGCGCAGCGGGCGGTCCGCGCCCTCGTCGCCGCGCGGGAAACGGTGTTCGCGGGGTAGAAGGTGTGGAAGCGGCAGTTCGAGGCTTCTTGGCGACACGAATGCAGACTCAGGATCCACGATGACGATCACCGGGACGGATATCGATACACGCACGCTCACGCTCGGCTTCTCGCCGTGCCCGAACGACACGTTCATCTTCCACGCGCTGGTGAGCGGGCTGGTGGGCGCGGAGGGGCTGGCGTTCCGCGAACGGCTGGAGGACGTGGAGACGCTGAACCGGCTGGCGGGCGAGGCTGTGCTGGACGTGACGAAGGTGTCGTACGGCGCCACCCCCCACCTGGTGCGCAACTACGTGCTCCTGCGCAGCGGCGGCGCGCTGGGGCGCGGGTGCGGCCCGCTGGTCGTCGCGCGGCAGCCGTTCACCGCGGAGGAGCTGGCGGGGAAGCGCATCGCCATCCCCGGCCGCAACACGACAGCGAACCTGCTGCTGCGCCTCTTCGCGCCGGGCGCGGCGGCGGGCGTGGAGATGGTGTACAGCGACATCATGCCCGCGGTGGAGCGTGGGGATGTGGACGCGGGGCTCATCATCCACGAGTCGCGCTTCACCTATCCGCAGCACGGGCTGGTGAAGGTGGTGGACCTGGGCGAGTGGTGGGAGCGGACGACGGGGCTGCCGATCCCGCTCGGCGGCATCCTGGCGCGCCGCGACCTGGGCGCGGACACCATCCGCGCGGTGGACGACGCCATCCGCCGCTCCGTCGAGCACGCCTTCGCGCATCCGGACGCATGGAAGGACTATGTCCGCGCCCACGCGCAGGAGATGGACGAAGCCGTGCAGCGCCAGCACATCGACCTGTACGTCAACCGCTTCACCGCGGACCTGGGCGACGAAGGCGTGCGCGCGATCCACGAGCTGTTCGCTCGGGCCGGCGCCGCCGGCATCATCGCCGAGGACGTTCCGTCTCCCTTCCTCTGATTCCTGAACCTCGCCGCGCCGGCTACCGCGACGGCGGCTCGGTCTCCAGCCGGATGACGACGGCCTCGTTCGGCGCCAGACCGACATCGCCCTCGATGCGCGTGCCCTCGCGCTCCAGCCGGGTGCCGAGTGCCACGACGCCCGGGGGATCGAACTCGCGGCGGTTCAGCACGGCCGGCGCGGCGCCCAGGTTCAGCACCACCAGGAAGTGGCAGCCGCCGGCGCTGCGCAGGTACGCCAGCACGTCGCCGTCGGCGCGGACGGAGCGGTAGCTGCCCACCGCCAGCGCCGGCTCGGCTCGCCGCAGCGCGATCAGGCGCCGGCAGAGCGAGAGCATCGACCGGGGGTCGTCGCGCTCCGCCTGCACGTTCACCGTGGCGAAATCTTCCGCAACCGGCAGCCACGGCTCGCCCGTGGTGAAGCCGGCGTTCGGCTCCGCGCTCCACTGCATGGGCGTGCGCTCGGGGTCGCGGCCGAGGCCCTGGCCGGGGACGTTCTTCTCGAACGGGTCCTGCACGCGGTCCGGCGGGATGGGCACGTCGCGCATCCCGATCTCGTCGCCGTAGTACAGGGTGGGCGTGCCGCGCAGCGTCAGCAGCAGCACCGCGGCCACCCGCGCCTGCTCCGCCCCCACCCGCGTGGCGATGCGGTGCTGGTCGTGGTTCCCCAGCACCCAGTTGGGCCATCCGCCCGCGGGGATCGCCGCGTCGTACTCCTCCACCATCCCCGCGATGTGGCGCGCGTCCCACTTCGCCTGGATCAGCTGGAAGTTGAAGGGGAGATGCGCGCCCTTCATGTCCGCCCCGTAGTACGTCACCAGCCGCTCCACGGGCAGGTAGATCTCCCCGATCAGCACCCGCTCGTCGAACTCGTCGAAGAGCGCGCGCATCCGCCCGATCACGTCGTGCACCTCGGGGCGGTCGGTGGTGTAGACGGGCGCGAACTGGTGGAAAGGGTTGCCGCCGGGCTTGAAGTCGGGATTCGGGGGATTGTCGCGGAACTGGTCGTCCTTGATCAGGTGCCAGATCACGTCCACGCGGAAGCCGTCCACCCCGCGCTCCAGCCAGAAGCGCAGCACGCCGAGCATGGCGTCCACCACCCGGGGGTTGCGCCAGTTCAGGTCGGGCTGCGAGGGGAGGAAGGCGTGGTAGTAGTACTGGCCGGTGCGCTCGTCCAGCGTCCACGCGGGCCCGCCGAAGTTGCTCAGCCAGTTGTTGGGCGGCCCGCCGCCGGGCGCCGGGTCGCGCCAGATGTACCAGTCGCGCCTGGGGTTGTCGCGCGACGAGCGCGATTCCCGGAACCACACGTGCTGATCGGACGAGTGGTTGGGGACGAAGTCGAGGAGCACCTTCAGCCCGCGCGCGTGCGCCTCGCGCAGCAGCCGGTCGAAGTCGTCCATGGTGCCGAACAGCGGATGGATGCCGCGGTAGTCCGACACATCGTACCCGAAGTCCGCCATCGGGCTGGGGTAGATGGGGCTGATCCAAACCGCGTCCACCCCCAGCCAGCGCAGGTGGTCCAGCTTCGAGGTGATCCCCGGCAGGTCGCCCACACCGTCGCCGTTCGCGTCCATGAACGAGCGCGGGTACACCTGGTACACCACCCCCCGCTGCCACCACAGATAGTCGGCGTGCATCCAGTCTCCGGCTCCCGGGGTCGAGTCTCCGATCTACGCGGTCTCCGCCAACATCCGCGGGTTCGACACAGCGCGTCCTCATGCCTCCGCGCGGGTCCTCGCCCTCGCGCCCTCCCCCCGCGCCGGAGGGCGCGACCCCCTCCCGTTCCGGGAGGAGGTGGCTCCCGCGCTCCCGCGCACGCTCCAGGCCGGGTTGCGAGGATGCTGGGGAGTAGCGGTGATCTGTCCTGGCTACCTCTCCCGGTACGGGCCCGGTACGGGAGAGGTGGACGGCCTCGGCCGGCCGGAGAGGGCGCGGCGTCGCGGACGGACTGCGAATCCCACCCCCACGCTGAGTTTCGTATCTTTTCTGCCCCGGATTGCCCGAACGATGCTTTCTACGCCTTCCGCAACTGCGGCAGCACGTGCTCGCCGAACACCTCGATGAAGCGCTCCTGCTCGCGGCGGTTCACGCAGTGGAGGTTGATCTCCTCGAACCCCAGCTCGGTGTCGCCCAACAGCCACTCCAGGTGCCGCTCCGGGTCCGCGGAGATGCGCATCTTCTTCGCCACGTCCTCGCGGCGCGTGTACTCGGCCGCCGCGTCGAATTCCGCGGGGAGCTTCAGCTGGGCCAGGACGGGGCTGGGATGCATCGCCGCGCGCCACTGCCGCCACGCCGCCTCCAGCGCCTCGCCATCCGTCTTCGCGAACGAGAGCTGCGCCTGCAGGTACAGCGGCTTCCCCTCGCCGCCGCCGCGGTGGAAGGCGTCGATGATCTTTTGCATCCCCTCCTTCTCGCCCACCACGGTGATGAGCCCGTCGGCCCACTCGCCCGCCCACTCCGCCGTCTCCTCGCTGAGCGCGGCGGCCACCACCTTCGGCGGCTCGGACGGGCGGACGTAGAGCTTCGCCTCGTCCACGGTGATCAGGCCGCGGTGCGTCACCGTCTCGCCCGCCCAGAGCGCGCGCATGACGTCCACGCCCTCGCGCAGCCGCGCGTTGCGCTCGGCCTTGGGCGGCCACGAGTCGCCGACGACGTGCTCGTTCAGCCACTCGCCGCTCCCGCACGCCATCCAGAAGCGCCCGGGGAACATCTCCGCCAGCGTGGCCGCCGCCTGCGCGTGCACCGCGGGGTGGTATCTCCATCCCCCCGGCACGGTGACCACGCCGAACGGCAGCTGCGTGGCCTGCAGCGCGGCGCCCAGCCAGCTCCACGCGAAGCCGCTCTGTCCCTCCTCCTCGCTCCACGGCATCAGGTGGTCCGAGCACATCCCGCTCGCGAACCCCGCGCGCTCAGCCAGCGTCACCAGGCGCAGCAGCTCGCCCGGCGCGTACTGCTCGTGGCTGGCGTGGTATCCGATGCGGCAGGCCATCAGCGGGACGTGGCCTGGCCGGTGGGATACAGCACCTCGCCGGAGTAGAAGCGCGCGCCGGCGCTGGCGAGGAAGACGTAGCTGGGCGCGATCTCGGCCGGCTGCGCGGGGCGGCCCCACAGCGTGTCCTCGCCGAACTTCCGCACGTGCTCGCGGCTCATGGTGCTGGGGATGAGCGGCGTCCACACCGGACCGGGGGCCACGCAGTTCACGCGGATCCCCCGCCTGGCCACGCTCCGTGCCAGCGACTTGGTGAAGACGTGGATGGCGCCCTTGGTCGCCGAGTAGTCGATCAGCCCCTCGTTGCCGTCGATGGCCGTCACGCTCCCGGTGTTGAGGATGACGGAGCCCTCCTTCAGGCGCGGGAGCGCGGCCTGCGCCATCCAGATGTAGCCGTAGATGTTGGTGCGGAAGGTCCGGTCCAGTTGCTCGGGGGTGATGTCCTCCAGCCCGTCCTGCTCCATCTGATACGCGGCGTTGTTGACGAGGATGTCGAGCCTGCCCAGCTCGGCGACCACGCGGTCCACGAACGCGCGGCACTCCGCCGGCTCGCGCACGTCGAAGCGGTGTGCGATGCAGCGGCGCCCGGCCTGTTCCACCCAGCGCCGCGTCTCCCGCGCGTCCGCGTCCTCCTCGTCGCCGAGATAGCCGATCGCCACGTCCGCCCCCTCGCGCGCGAAGGCGATGGCCACCGCGCGCCCGATCCCGCTGTCGCCGCCGGTGATGAGGGCGACCAGCCCGTCCAGCCTGCCGCAGCCGCGGTAGCTTTCCTCGCCGTGGTCGGGCTTCTGCTTCATCTCCTGCTCGGAGCCGGGCGGCTCCTGCTGGCGCTCGTTCTTCTCGGCCCTGGGCCCCTCGGTCGGGTCGCGCTCGTCCTCCATCACCACCTCGAAGCCTGCTCGCGTGGGCGTTTTTTCCGGGCCGCGCACCCGGTGCACGACCCGTACCGGGTGGGGATGCAGGGGGAGATGGGGATTCGTGGAAGATGTTATGACAGATGATACCCATTAGTCGGTTAGCTGTGCATTATGTATCATTCTGGGCTGACCTCAACCCAGGAGAGCCCATGCGCAGAGCGTTGCGCGGTTCGCGAGCCGCTGCTGGCCGGCGAAGGATGCGAAGCGCAAGCGCCGGATCCCGCTGCTGGTCCTCATCCGCTCGGGAGAGGTGAGGTGCGGAGCGGGCTGCCGCGGCCCGGCACCTGGGGAATGGTGTTGCCGCGGCTTCAGCCGCCTTGTGGGAGATTGGATTCGCGGCCGGGGTTCGGTTGCGGGGAGGCGTTGGCGCGTCTACACTTGGGGCCCCGCGGCCGCGCGACGGCCGGAAGCTGCCGACCGCACCGACGTCGATCGTGGCCAAGCCGAAGGTTCGTTTCCAGGAGACGCCGAACCCGCACGCGGCCAAGTTCATCGTCGGGCGGACGCTGGTGGAGGGGCGGCGCGGGCTGACCTTCGCGTCGGCCGAGGCGGCGGCGGGCGACGCGATCGCCGAGCGGCTGTTCGCCGTGCCGGGCGTCGCCTCCGTGTTCGTGGTCGCGGATTTCGTCACTGTCACGAAAGACGCGGGCGCCGCGTGGGCGGAGCTGGCCCCGCGCGTACAGGCCGCGCTCCGCGAGGTGCTCTGAATCCCCATACCGCGGTTGAACTTACCGATGGCCACCATTCTCGCCGGGACGCCGGAGACGCGCACGCCGGCCGGCGCGCCCGACGATCCCCGCGCGCGGCGCCGCGAGCGCTTCCTGGAGCGGATGGGCCGCGGCGTGGCCGTGCTCTGCTCCGCGCCCGAGCTGATCAAGTCGCGCGACACCGAGGTGCTGTACCGGCAGGACAGCGACTTCTTCTATCTCACCGGCTTTTCCGAGCCCGGTGTGGCCGTGCTGACGCCGCACGACGGCAGGCACCGCTTTACCCTCTTCGTCCGCCCGCGCGACCCCGAGCGGGAGACATGGAACGGTCCGCGCGCCGGCGTGGAAGGCGCGACCGAGCGCTTCGGCGCCGACGCGGCGTACCCGCTGGCGGAGCTGGACGCGCGGCTGAAGGCGCTGCTGGAGCCTGCGGACGCGATCTGGTACGCGCTGGGGAGCAACGAGAAGATGGACCGCCGCCTCGTTTCCTGGATCCGCGAGTGGCGGCTCCGGCGCGCGCGCAGCGGCAAGGGGCCGAGCGACGTGATGGACCCGGCGGGGATCCTGGACGCCATGCGCGTGGTGAAGGAGCCGGAGGAGATCGGCGCCATCCGCCGCGCCTGCGAGCTGTCGGCGCAGGCGCACGTGCGGGCCATGCGCGCCGCGCGCCCCGGCATCGGCGAGTGGGAGCTGGCGAACGTGATCGACTCCACCTTCCGCGCGGCGGGGCCGGACGCCGGGCCGGCGTATCCCACGATCGTGGGCTCCGGCGCGAACGCCACCATCCTGCACTACGTGCTGAACGCCGAGCGCGCGGACGATGGCGCCCTGGTGCTGATCGACGCGGGCGCGGAGTGGGGGATGTACTGCGGCGACATCACCCGCACCTTCCCCGCGAACGGCCGCTTCACCGCGCCCCAGCGCCGCGTGTACGACGCCGTGCTGCGCGCCGAGGAGCAGGCCATCGCGATGGTGCGGCCGGGGGTGACGATCGCCGCCATCCACGAGGCCACGCGGCTGCTGCTGGCGCGCGAGCTGGTGGAGATGGGGGTGCTGCAGGGCGATCCGGAGACGATCGCGGAGGGCGAGGAGATCAAGCGCTTCTACATGCACCAGACCAGCCACTGGTTGGGGCTGGACGTGCACGATGCCGGCGACTACCGCGCCCGCGGCGGCGACTGGCTGCCGCTGGCCGCGGGGATGGTGTTCACCATCGAGCCCGGCCTGTACATCCCCGCCGCCGCGGACGACGTGCCCGCCGAGTACCGCGGCATCGGGGTGCGCATCGAGGACGACGTGCTGGTGACGGAGGACGGCTGCGAGGTGCTGACCCGCGGCGTCCCCGTGGCGCCGGAGGAGATCGAGGCGCTGGTGGGCGCGGACGCGGGGTAGGCTCCGAACGGTGGCATCATCGTCGGTTCGGGCGTGGTCCAGGCGATGTTCGGCGGCGATGGGTCTGGCGCGAAAATGCGAGTGAACTCGCGGCTACAACGGCACGCAGTCCGCCTGCGCGGACTTCCCGGGACGCAGCATCACCGCGGGATGCGAAACGACAGCGCCCGCCCTGCCATTGCAGGGCGGGCGCGATTGCGCCGGGGAGGGGGCGGCGGCTGCACGGCGGTGAGGCGCCGGCAGGATGCCGAGGCCGCAGTCCGCAAAGGTGGCGCGAAGGCGGACTTTGTGCTGTTGTTGCCGCGAATTCATTCGCCCGGCCGGGGCGCGGCCGCACCATTCCCGCGCGGCACCACCGCCGTTGCCTCGATCTCGACCTTCGCGCGCTCCTCGACCAGGCCGGCGACGATCATGGCGCTCATGGCGGGGAAGTGGCGGCCGAAGACCTCGCGGTAGGCGGCGCCGAGCTCGCGCGGCCGGGCCAGGTACTCGCCGCGGTCGGTCACGTACCACGTCATCCGGGTCACGTGGCGCGGCTCGGCGCCGGCCTCGGCGAGCACGCGGGCGACGTTGCGCAGCGCCTGCGCCGTCTGCGCGACGAAATCGTCCGTCTCGAACGCGCCCGTCTCGGGGTTCCACCCCACCTGCCCGGCCACGAACACGAGCCGCCCCTCCGCCGCGACGCCGTTCGCGTACCCTTTCGCAGGCGTCCATCCCTCCGGCTGCAGAATCTCGGGAAGGCTGCTCATCCCACCCCCCGATGCATCCCCGGCGCGCCGCGGACGGCCCTCGCGTGCCGTTGTAGCCGCGACTTCAGTCGCATCTTCGCGATCCTGAACCCGTCGCCGCGCCCCGCGGTCCGATCACCGTTCATCATCCCGCCGCCGTGCCTTCCTGCTGGCGCAGGCGGAAGCGCTGCAGCTTCCCCGTCTGCGTGCGCGGGAGCGCGGAGACGAACTCCACGCGGCGCGGATACTTGTACGGCGCGATGCTCTGCTTCGCGAAGTCCTGCAGCGTCTTCACCATCCCGTCGTCCCCCGTGAACCCTTCGCGCAGCACGACGAAGGCCTTCACCACGTTGCCGCGCTCCGGGTCCGGCGCGGCCACCACGGCGCACTCCAGCACCGCGGGGTGCTCCAGCAGGCAGTTCTCCACCTCCGGCCCGGCGATGTTGTAGCCGGCGGAGATGATCATGTCGTCGTTGCGCGCCTGGTACCAGAAGTAGCCGTCGGCGTCCATCACGTAGGTGTCGCCGGTGACGTTCCAGCCGTCCTGCACGTAGGCGCGCTGCCGCTCCGGATCGGCCAGGTAGCGGCACCCGGTGGGCCCCCGCACCATCAGCCGCCCCGGCTCGCCCGGGGGCACCTCGCGGCCGGCGTCGTCCACCACGCGGGCGCGGTATCCGGGCACGGCGCGGCCGGTGGAGCCGGGGCGGATGTCCTCGCCCGCGCTGGAGATGAAGATGTGCAGCATCTCCGTGCTCCCGATCCCGTCGATGATCTTCACCCCCGTCGCCTCGCGCCACGCCTCGAAGGTCGCGGCGGGGAGCGGCTCGCCCGCGGAGACGCACTTGCGCAGCGACGACAGGTCGAAGTCCCGGGCCATCCCCGCCATCGCGCGGTACGCGGTGGGCGCGGTGAAGCAGACGGTGGCGCGGAAGTCCTGGATCCCCTGCAGCAGGTTGGGCGGCGAGGCCTGCTCCAGCATCACCGTGGCCGCGCCGACGCGCATGGGAAAGAGGACGTAGCCGCCCAGCCCGAAGGTGAACGCCAGCGGCGGCGAGCCGCAGAACACGTCGTCCGGCTCCGGGCGGAGGACGTGCGCCGAGAAGGTGTCGGCGCTCGCCAGCAGGTCGCGGTGGAAGTGCATCGTCCCCTTCGGCTGCCCCGTGGTGCCGGAGGTGAACGCGATCATCGCCACGTCTTCCGCGGAGGTCGGCACGTTCGCGAAGCCGGCGGACTGCCGCGCCATCCGCCGCTCCAGCGCGTCCTCCGCGTCCGTGCCGAACGCGACCGTCCGTTCAAGGCAGGGGGATGAAGATGCGGCTTCGTCCATCTCCGCCATCAGCCGCGCGTCGCAGAGCGCGAAGCGGACCTGCGCCTTCGCGATGATGGCGGAGATCTCCCGCGCGCGGAGCAGCGGCATGGTGGCCACGACGATGCCGCCCGCCTTCAGCACGCCGAACCACGCCGCGAAGGTCATGGGCGAGTTGTAGCCGCGCAGCAGCACGCGGTTGCCGGGAACGATCCCCATCTCCCGCAGCACCCCGGCGATGCGGTTGGCGCGCTCGGTCAGCTCCGCGTACGTCCAGCGGACGCCGGGCGCCAGCAGCGCGGGGCGGTCCGCGTGGCCGGCGGCGCACATGGCGTCCAGGAACTCGGCGGCGGCGTTGATCCGCGGGCGCGCGGCCAGGTGCGGCACGCCGGACAGGTCCATCGCCGGCCACTGCTCGGGCGGCGGAAGGTTGTCGCGCGCGAAGGTGTCCAGGTGCGCGGTGGGTGCGGCCTGTGGCGCGGGCTCCGCTGCGAGCATGGGCTCCGGCTCCTGCGGCGGTGTGGGGATGGGTCGTCTCCGTGTTGATGGTGTGCGGGGCAGCAAGCGGCAGGCCGGGGCGGTGAAGTGCGAGAATGCGAGAGTAACTCAGCGCGACCCGGCGGTGGATCACGCCCACCGCTGCGGCGCGCGGATCCGGGCGAACACTTGCTCGGCCGGGATCCCTTTCACCGCGCCCGAGCGCAGCTCCTCGAAGCGCCGGTCGGCCTCGTCGGCCCACGCCCGCGAAACCTCGTCCTCCTCGTCCAGGCTCGCGATCAGCACTTCGGCAAGGTGCGCCCGCTCATGTCTGGGCAGCTTCAGCGCCTGGGATTCGATGTCGTCTGCGGTCATACGGGGAGCCGATCACATCACCTTGACCGAATCGACCTTGATGGCCGTGAGCACAACGTCCCTGACTTCGAGCGTTCCAGCGATGCTGGAGCCGAATAGCGTCACCGAACCGGTCTGCTCGAAGAAAATGGAAAACGGGCCACCTCGTTTCGTCGTGGTGACCAGCCTTGGAATGGGCAGCTGGAGACTGATCGTGTCGGCGGGCTGAAGGGAACCGCGGTCGGAGGAGTGCCACAGCGTCGTCATGGCCTTGTCGGCGCCGCCCATCGTCTCCAGCGAAAACTGGGCGAGAGCCGAGTCCCGGCCCTGCGAGTCGACCCGGGTGACCACGACGGCCTTCGCGAAAACCACGTAGGATCCACCCGGCAGATTTCCCAGAGTAACGATGTCGACGTCGCGGTCGCGTTCGCGGATCTCGAGGGTTCCGCGCAACGACGTCGTATAGGCACCAGGCATTGCATCCTCCATGGGGACTGTGGACCAGCCGGCCCGCCACACGCCTGGTGCGAAGGATACGCGAGAGCTCTGTCGATTCAAAAGAAATCACCGCATGGGCCCGCATCGCGGCCCCGATGCGGGGACGCGCCCGGTTGCCGTCGTCGCGAGCCTGGCGCCTATCCGCCACTCCCCGCCAGCACCTGCCCGGCGATCACCAGCTTCTGCACCTCGCTGGTGCCCTCGTAGATGCGGAGCGCGCGGACGTCGCGGTAGAGCGTTTCGAGGATGCTGTCGCGCACCACGCCGCGGGCGCCGAGGAGCTGGATTGCGCGGTCGACCACGCGCTGGGCGGCCTCGGTGGCGTGGAGCTTGGCCATCGCCGCCTCGCGGGTGATGCGCGCGGCGCCGGTGTCGCGCGTCCACGCGGCGCGGTAGACGAGGAGCGCGCTGGCGTCCACGTCCACGGCCATCTCGGCCAGCGCCACGCGGGTGAGCTGGTGCTCGGCCAGGGGGATGCCGAAGACGCGGCGCCCGGCCGTCCACGCCACCGCCTCGTCCAGCGCGCGCCGGGCGAACCCCAGCGCCGCCGCGCCCACCGTGGAGCGGAAGACGTCGAGCGTGCCGAGCGCCACCTTCATCCCCCCGCCCGCCTCGCCGAGCAGCGCGTCCGCGCCCACGCGGCATCCGTCGAACATCACCGTCCCCAGCGGGTGCGGCGCGGTGACGTCGATGCGCGCGGAGATGCGGAGGCCGGGGTTGCCCGCATCCACCACCAGCGCGGCGAATCCCCGCTCGCCCGCCTCGGGGAAGCGCGCGAACACCACGTAGCGGTCCGCGATACCCGCGTTGGAGATCCACGTCTTCGCGCCGTCGATGACGAAGCCGGTCCCATCCCGCCGCGCCGTCGTCGACATCGCCCCGACGTCCGATCCCGCCTCCGCTTCGGAGATGGCGAACGCGGCGATGGTTTCGCCCGCCGCGACGGAGGGGAGCCAGCGCCGCTTCTGATCTTCCGAGCCGAAGAGGGAGATGGGTCCCGAGCCGAGGCCCTGCATGGCGAACGCGAAGTCCGCCAGCCCGCCCGCGTACGCCAGCGTCTCGCGCGCGATGCAGAGGGCGCGCACGTCCAGCCGCTCCAGCGCGCCGCCGTACGGCGCGGGCACGGCGTAGCGCAGCCACCCGCCCGCGGCCAGGCTCCGCACCAGCGCGCGGCAGGCGTCGTCCACGCCGCCGCTGGACGGATGCGCGAGCGGCGCCACCTCGCGCGTGGCCCATTCCGCCAGCCGCGCGGCCAGGTCGCGGTGCGCGTCGTCGAAGAACGGCCAGCGGAGGAAGGTGCGGTCAGGCATTCGGTTCAGGCACCGGGGCGCGGTAGACGGGAGATGAGGGTCGTCAGAGGTGCGAAAATGCGACTAAAGTCGCGGCTACAACGGCACCCAGTCCGCCTTCGCGGACTCCAGCGGTATGCGGATCAGCAGCGTTGAGTTTCCGCACCGATGCTGGATGGCTACCTCTCCCGGTACGGGAGAGGTGGACGGCCTAAGCCGGCCGGAGAGGGCGCGAGGGCGCGGCGTGCTCCACAACCAACGAGTCGCGCTGAGTTACTCTCGCACTCTCGCACTTCAGTTCCCCTGGAACACCGGCTTCTCCTTCGCGGCGAAGGCGCGGAAGGCGCGGGCGAAGTCCTCCGTCTGCATGCAGATGGCCTGGGCCTGGGCCTCGGCCTCGATGGCCTCGTCCACGCCCATGTTCCACTCCTGGTGCAGGCAGCGCTTGGTCATCCCGTGCGCGAACGTGGGGCCCTCGCAGAGCTGGCGGGCAAGCGCGAGCGCCTCGCCGTGCAGCGCGTCGGGCTCCACGATGCGGTTGTAGAAGCCCCAGCGTTCGGCCTCCTCGCCGCCCATCGAGCGGCCCGTGTACAGCAGCTCGCTCGCGCGCCCCTGCCCGATGATGCGCGGCAGCATGGCGCACGCGCCCATGTCGGCGCCCGAGAGGCCGACTTTCGTGAAGAGGAAGGCCACCTTGCTGCGCGCCGTTCCCAGCCGCAGGTCGCTCGACATCGCCAGGATGGCGCCGGCGCCCACGCACACGCCGTCGATCGCGGCGATGACGGGCTGCGGGCAGCCGCGGATGGCCTTCACCAGGTCGCCGGTCATGCGCGTGAAGGCCAGGAGGTCGTCCATCCGCCCCTCCTCCTTCATCTTCACCAGCGGCCCGATGATCTCGTGCACGTCGCCGCCGCTGCAGAAGTTGCCGCCCTCGCCCGTGATGACCACCACCTTCACGTCGGTCGCGAAGCTGAGCTGGCGGAAGGTGTCGCGCAGCTCGGCGTAGCTCTCGAAGGTGAGCGGGTTCTTGCGCTCCGGGCGGCTGAGCGTGACCGTCGCCACCGGCCCGTCGACTCGCCAGTGGAACGAGGTGGGATGGAGATCGGCCGCGAGAATCTTCGTCGTCATCGGGAGATGGCGTTCGGTTCGATGGATGATGTGCGTTGCGTGCGAGGGGATGCGCACCCCTCGACGGATCTGGTGCTCGACGGTAGCTCGACGGTGCTCCGACGGTGCTGGACTGGCGGTGGCTCGCCTCCGCCGCACCGCGCCCTCTCCGGCCGGCTCAGGCCGTCCACCTCTCCCGTACCGGGAGAGGTAGCCTTCCAGCATCGGCGCGAGGGTGAATGCATCCTGCACGTCCGGCTTCCCAAGGCCTCCGTCGCACAGAAAGCATCCGTGCGCCGGAGGTTGCAGGCCGCGCCGATGCCGGACAACCCCCCTCGCCCGGTACGGGAGAGGGCGAGCGCTCTAAGGCGCGGGGAGAGGGCGCGAGGCGTCGGACGCGCGCCGCAGCCTCTCCACGCCAGCGCTTCCGATCTACATCACTGATCTACATCACCTCGCCGCCTGCGACGGCGATGGACTGGCCGGTGATCGCGGCCGCCGCGGGCGAGCAGAGCCACGTCACGGTGGCGGCGACTTCGTCGGGGGTGATCAGGCGGCCGAGCGGGTTGATGCGCGTGAGCATCGACCGCGCCTCGTCCGGCGACTTCCCCAGCGCGGTGACCAGGCCGTCGACGGCGCGCTGCGCCATCTCGGTGTCGGTGTAGCCGGGGCAGACGGCGTTCACGGTGATGCCGGACTTCGCCGTCTCAAGCGCCAGCGCGCGCGTCAGGCCAATGACGCCGTGCTTGGCGGCGCAGTACGCGGCGGTCTTCGGATAACCGCGCAGCCCCGCCGTGGACGCGATGTTCACGATGCAGCCGGATTTCGCGGCGAGCATGGCCGGGAGCACCTGGCGGGTACAGAGATACGTGCCGGTCAGGTTCACCGCCAGCATCCGCTCCCACAGCTCGCGCGAGGTCTCCGCGAAGGCGGCGCTCTCCGCCTGGCCCGCGTTGTTGACGAGCACCTGCGCGTCGCCCAGCATCTCCCGCGAGGCGGCGAAGGCGCGCTCCACGGCCTCCTCGTCGCCCACGTCGCAGGCGAACGTCTCCACGTCCACGCCGAAGCGCGCCTCGAGCACGGCGGCGTGGGATTCCAGCCGCGGCTCGTCACGGCCCAGCAGCGACAGCGACGCGCCAAGCGCCGCCAGCGCCTCGGCCACCGCGCCGCCGATGCCGTGCCCGCCGCCGGTGATCACGGCGTGCCGGCCGGCGAGAAATTGGGGATCGATCAGATCAGCCTCGTGTGAAAGAGGCGAGGCATGCCTCGCGCCCTGCGGTGCTGTTGAAGCCTCGCGCGGTTTGCGAGGCTTTCCGTAGTTGTTGCCGCGGCTTCAGCCGCCTTTCGCACGAGGCTCGGCCTCAGATTCCCCCGCCCGCCAGCTCCGCCGCCTGCGCGGCCTTGCGCTCCAGGTTGCGCTCCAGCTGCTGCTTGCCGGTGAGGTACTGCGGCGGCCACCACTGCTCCGCGAAGCCCTGCTCGGCCGCGGCGTGCTGCGTCCACGCGGCGTCGGCCAGGTGCGGACGGGCCAGCGCGCACAGGTCGGCGCGGCCGGCGGCCACGATCGCGTTCACCTGGTCCGCCTCGGTGATGTTCCCGACCGCGATCGTCGGCACCCCCACCTCGTTGCGGATGCGGTCGCTGAACGGCGTCTGGTACGCGCGCCCGTACACCGGCTTCGCCTCGGGCGACGTCTGCCCGGTGGAGACGTGGATGGCGTCCGCGCCGGCCTCGGCGAACGCGCGCGCCACCTCCACCGACTCGGGGCCGCCGATCCCCCCCTCCACCCAGTCCGTCGCCGAGATGCGCACGGAGATGGGGCGGTCCGCGGGCCACACCTCGCGGATGGCGCGGAAGACCTCCAGCGGGTAGCGCAGGCGGTTCTCCAGCGAGCCGCCGTATTCGTCCGTGCGGCGGTTCGCCAGCGGGGTGATGAAGGAAGAGAGGAGGTATCCGTGCGCGCAGTGCAGCTCCAGCATGTCGAAGCCGCACCCGGCGCCCATCTCCGCCGCGCGCACGAACTCCGCCGTGACGTGGTCCATGTCGATGCGCGTCATCTCCCGCGGCTTCGCCCATCCCTCGCCGTGCGGGTCGGGGGAGGGGCCCAGCACCTCCCAGTTGTTCTCCGCCAGCGGCACGTCTCCCCCCGCCCAGGGGAGGCAGACCGAGCCCTTGCGGCCGGAGTGGCCGAGCTGCAGGCAGATCTTCGCGGGCGTCCACCGGTGCACGAAATCGGCGACGCGCCGCCACGCGTCCGCGTGCTCCGGCTTCCACATCCCCGTGCAGCCGGGGGTGATGCGGCCCTCGGGCGAGACGCACACCATCTCCGTGAACACCAGCCCCGCGCCGCCCAGCGCGCGGGCGCCCAGGTGGACCAGGTGGAAGTCGTTGGGCGTGCCGTCCTCCCCCGCGCTGTACATGTCCATGGGGGAGACGACGACGCGGTTGGCAATCTCCATCCCCCGCAGCCGGAAGGGGGTGAACATCGGCGGCCGCGCATCTCCTTCCACCCCCGAGCGGGCGGCGAACCAGCGCTCCACGCCGGAGAGGTAGGCGTCGTCGCGCAGGCGCAGGTTCTCGTGGCTCACGCGCTGGCTGCGGGTGAGCAGCGAGTAGGCGAACTGCTCGGGCTCCAGGTGCACGTAGCGCTTCACGTTCTCGAACCACTCCATGCTGTTGCGCGCGGCGTTCTGCAGCCGCACCGCGTCCAGCTTCCGCTCCGCCTCGTACGCCTCCAGTGCCTCGGCCGTGCACTCGCGCGCGTTCAGCTCGCGGGCCAGGGCGATGCCGTCCTCCATCGCCAGCTTGGTTCCCGAGCCGATGGAGAAGTGCGCGGTGTGCGCCGAATCGCCCACGAGGACCACGTGCGGCGCGCGGCCCGCCTCGTCGGGCGGGAGCTGGAAATGCCAGCGCTCGTTCACCACCCGCGTGAAGGTGAGCCAGGGCGACGCGAGGTGCGCCGCGTTGCTCATCAGCGGGTGCCCGTCCAGCCAGGGCGCGAACATCCGCTCGCAGAACTCCACCGTCTCCGCCTCGCCCATCGCCTCACACCCGGCGGCGCGCCAGCTGGCCTCGTCGCACTCCACGATGAACGCGGACTGCCGCTCGTTGAAGCGGTAGGCGTGCACCTGGAAGACGCCGAATTCGTTCTGGACGACGATGAAGGTGAAGGCGTCGAAGAGCTTCGTCGTCCCCAGCCACACGAAGCGCGCGGTGCGGACGTCCAGGTCGGGATGGAAGTGCCCCGCGTACGTGCGCCGGGTGACGCTGTTCACGCCGTCCGCCGCCACGACGACGTCCGCATCCCCGAGCCCGAGACCGGGAAGCGCTTGGGGAGATGGGACTTCCGCCGCGAAACGGAGGTCCACGCCGAGCTCGGCGGCGCGCTGCTGGAGGATCTGGAGAAGCTGCTTGCGGGCGATGCCGCTGAAGCCGTGGCCGCCGGAGGTGATCGTGCGGCCCTTGAAGTGGACGTCGATGTCGTCCCAGTGGGCGAAGCTCTCGGTGATGCGCCGGTAGCTTTCCTCGTCGGCCGCGCGGAGGTTGCCGAGCGTCTGGTCGCTGAACACCACGCCCCAGCCGAAGGTGTCGTCGGGGCGGTTCCGCTCCAGCACCGTGACCTGGTGCCGCGGGTCCGCCTTCTTCATCAGCAGTGCGAAGTACAGCCCCGCCGGCCCGCCGCCGATGGTGACGACCTTCAAGCGCCGCCCCTCCGTCAAGGTGTGCGATGGTGGTGTGGATCAGGGCGTGGAGTGTAGCGAGCCGGGCAGGCGGCGGGAAGGGGAGGGGGACGATGCGGATTCCGCGGGGAGGCTACAGCCGCTTCTTCCAGTCCATGGGATCGCGGCGGTCGTGAAAGACCGAGACGATCACCACCGCGTCGTCGAGCACGAGATAAAGGATGCTGTAGGGCCAGCCGTCGAGAACGAAGTGACGCACGTCGCCCGCGAACACAGCGTACTGCGGAGGATGCAGGCGCACCTCCTCGGCGGCTGCCTTCACCGCCGGAAAGCGCGCGCGACGCCCGGCCGCTGCGCTCGGTACCACGCGGCGGCATCCCGGATGTCCTCTTCGGCTTCAGGAAAGAATACGACGGCGCGGCTCAACCGAAGTCGCGCTCCAGGCGGGCGAAGACGTCTTCGGCGGGAATCACGCGAGACGGGTCACGGCGGAACGCCTCGATGCGGCGCTCGATCTCGCTCATCTGCGCGGGCGTCGGCGGCAGCGGTTCCGTGTCGGCCGCGATGCTGCTCCAGATCTTCTCGAGGAGCTGGATGCGCTCATCCACGCTGAGCCGGCGGATCTCGGCGATATCGATCGTGCTCATGTCTGTAATTTATCGCTCTACTGCTTTCTGTTCAACAGTTTGAACGAGACCGCAGGCGCGATCGGCGGCGACGAAGCCGACTCCGGCACGAGCAGGTGTGGAAGGTTTTCGTCCAGCAGTACGCGCTTCACGCGGCGCGCTCTACCATTGCCTGGGTGGCTTGCTGGAGGAAGTCCATCACCTGCGCGCGCTCGACCGTGGGGAAATGCTCCAGGAACTCATCCAGCGTACGCCCCGAACGCATGGTGTCGATCAGCGCCTGCACCGGCACCCGGGTGCCGACGAAGACCGGCTCGCCACCCATGATCTCCGGATCGCGGTGAACCACGCTTTCGCCCAGAGCCACGTTCGCCATCCGACGTTCCTTGATTCATCTTTCGACGCGCGACGATGCCGTGCCTCCATCAACGCTATGTACAACTCCGGCGAAGATCAACCCGCAACGTCTCGGCACGGTCCGTCCATCACCGCGTGTTGCACGCGTACGCCAGCACCCGGCAGCGGCGACCCTGCGCGCTGCATTCGCTCAGCGCGCGGGCCTCGGCGGCTTCGCGGGTGACGTCGGTGCCCCAGCCGTAGGCGGAGCCGTTGGTGGCGTACGCGCCGCACGCGGGGCCCACGATGCGCACCACCACGCGGCACCCCGCGCCGGGGCACTCGCTGCGGGCGCGCGCGTCGGCCTCGGCCTGCGTGCGATGGTCCCAGCTCACGCCCCATGCCAGGCTGGCGTTCACCGCGATCGCGCCGAACTCGCCCACCGGCACGGCGGCGGTGCTTCCGGAGCAGGTCAGCGCGCCGCTCGCCCGCAGCCGCTCGTGCGCCGAGGCCACCCGCGCACGGATCTCCGCCTCGTTCGCGCGGCCCGCGAGCCCCGTGCGGATCTCTGCCGCCACGACGTCCAGGATGCGCTGGTCGCGCGCGGGGTCGCATTGCGCGCCGGTATGCTCGGGCGCGCGGCCGGCCGGGCGCGCCGCAACGAGGGCGGCCGCCACGATCGCGACGGCGGGAAGGGTGAAGATGGAACGCAACGTACCGTTCTCCGGGAAGATGTGGATCAGGATGTGAGGCGGTCGCACGGCGGACGGTCGAGTCCGATGACAGGATCGCCTCTCCGCCGCGCCTGTCAAGCACCGATCCGATGTCCGCGAAGGCGGACTGCGTGCCGTTGTAGCCGCGAGTTCACTCGCATTTTCGCGCAGAGAATTCTTCCGCCTATTTCTTCACCGCCCCACCCGGACCCTGGAACTGCTGGCGAAACTGATCCCGCCCCCGTGCGTCCGGCCGTCTGTTGTTTGCACTTCATCCCACGAGCATTGCGCGGCGGGAAGCGGCGACGTAGATGAATCGCGCGGGCGCGCCACCTGCCGCCCGGGCATCCACCCGCTCCCCACCAGACCCGATGCAAACGCGCGTTCTTCTCCTCGTCGCCCCCGCCGTGCTCGCGGCGGGGACGGCGGCGGCGCAGGGCCCGGTCGTTCCGGCGCTCGACCGGGCCAACCTCGACACCACCTGCGCGCCCTGCAAGAACTTCTACCGCTACGCCAACGGCGGATGGATCGCCCGCAACCCCATCCCCGCGGCGTACTCGTCGTGGAGCGGCTTCAACGAGCTGCGCGACCGCAACGAGGAGGTGCTGCGCGGCGTGGTCGAGGCGGCCGCGCGGGAGGCCGGCACCACGCGCGACCCCAACACGCGCCGCGTGGGGAACTTCTACGCCACCTGCATGGACTCGTCGCGCGCCGAGGCGGCGGGGATCGGCCCCATCGCCGCCGACCTGCGGCGCCAGGGCGCCATCTCGACGCGACAGCAGCTGGTGGACGAGGTGGTGCTGCAGCACACGCGGGGGACGGGCGTGGTCTTCCGCTTCGGCGGCGACCAGGACCCCCGGAACAGCGCGCGGGTGATCGCCAACCTGGCGCAGGGCGGGCTGGGGCTGCCGGACCGCGACTACTACCTGCGCGACGACTCGGCCAGCCGGAAGACGCGCGCCGACTACCTGGACAACGTCACCGAGATGTTCGTGCTGGCCGGCGAGACGCGGGCCGCCGCGCGCGCCGACGCGGACCGCATCATGGCGCTGGAGACGGCGCTGGCGCGCGCGTCGATGACGCGGGTGCAGCAGCGCGACCCCAACGCGCAGTACCACTGGGTCGCCGTGGCCGAGGCCGACCGGCTGGCGCCGGGCTTCTCGTGGAGCGGCTTCCTGCGCCGCGTGAACGTGCGCGCCGACAGCGTGAACGTGGCGCAGCCGGACTTCTTCAGGGCGGCCGCGCACGAGCTGGCCACGCGCCCGCTGGCCGACTGGCGCGCCTACCTGCGCTACCGCACCCTCAGCCGCGCCGCCGACTGGCTCTCGTCGCCCTTCGTGCGCCAGAGCTTCCGCTACACGCAGGCGCTCACCGGCGCCCGCGAGCAGCAGCCGCGCTGGAAGCGCTGCCTGCGCCTGACCGACAACGCGCTGGGCGACGCGCTGGGCGCCGAGTACGTGCGCGTGGCGTTCACCCCCGAAGCCAAGGCCGCCATGCAGCGGATGGTGGGGAACCTGCGCGCCGCGTTCGCCGACCGCATCCGCGCCAGCACCTGGATGGGCCCGGCCACGCAGCGGCAGGCGCTGGAGAAGCTGGGCGCGTTCGGCACCAAGATCGGCTACCCCGACGTGTGGAAGGACTACACCGGGCTGGAGATCGGCACCGCGGGCCACATCGCCAACCTGCGCGCGCTCGGCGAGTTCGAGGCGCGCCGCGACCGCGGCAAGATCGGCGGGCCGGTGGACCGCACCGAGTGGTTCATGACGGTGCCCACGGTGAACGCGTACTACTCGCCCAACCTGAACGAGGTGGTGTTCCCCGCCGGGCGGCTGCAGCCGCCGTTCTTCCACGTCTCGTACGACGTGGCGGCCAACTACGGCGGCATCGGCGGAACCATCGGGCACGAGATGACGCACGGGTTCGACGACCAGGGGCGCCAGTACGACGCGCGCGGCAACCTGCGCGACTGGTGGACGCCCGAGGACGCGCGCGGCTTCGAGCAGCGCGCGGCGGTGGTGGACCGGCAGTACAGCGCCTACACGGTGCTGGACTCGCTGCACGTGAACGGCAAGCTGACCATGGGCGAGAACATCGCCGACATCGGCGGGCTGTCGGTGGCGTTCCAGGCCATGCAGCGCGAGCTGGCGGGGCAGCCGCGCGCGCTGATCGACGGGTTCACGCCGGAGCAGCGCTTCTTCCTGGCCTACGCGCAGGCGCGCCGCGCCACGTTCCGCGACCAGCAGCTGCGCCTGATGGTGCAGACCGACCCGCACTCGCCCAACGAGTTCCGGGTGAACGGCCCGCTCTCGAACATGCCCGAGTTCGCCGCCGCATTCGGCTGCAAGGCCGGCGACCCCATGGTCCGCTCCGACGCCGACCGCGTGAACATCTGGTAGTTGCCGAGGCGGCGGTATCCGCCCGATTCACGCACGGCCGCGGGGATCACGCCCTGCGGCCGTGCGTGTGTCTGGCATCTGGTGCGTACGAAAATGCCACTGAAGTGGCGGCTACAACGGCACGCAGTCCGCCTGCGCGGACTTCCCGGGCCGCAGCATCGGCGCGATCGGACGGGTCGGTGTCACCCGAACTTTTCGTGGAGGCGTCGAAGCGCGTCCTCCGCCGGGATGGCGCTGGACGGATCACGCTCGTGTGCGGCGATGCGGCCTTGTAGCTCGGATCGCTGATCGTCCGTCAGGCGCGGAGCCGGGTTCTCGGCGGCGATGCTCTCCCAGATCGCGGTGACGAGCGAGATGCGGCGGTCCACGTCGAGCGCGAGGATCGCGTCCATGTCGATGCGGCGCGACGTCGTCCGGACCCTTGGTGCCTCCACCGTCCGCCGGACGCGCGGCCTGGGATCCCGGTGGTGGAAGATGCGCTCGAGCGTTTCGATGGCGGTGCCGCCGAGGTGGTGCTCCTCCTGGCGGAGGATGTAGTCGCGGACGTGCGGGGCCTGCTGTTTGGAGATCGTGAACGCGCCGTAGTAGCCCTGCCACTTGAAGAACCCGCCGGGATCGAGCACCTGCGTGACGAGGTGCGACGACGCGCCTTTCGCGTGCTGCACCACCTCGGAGACGCGCGCCATCGGGTGGAAGCGCACGAGCACGTGCACGTGATCGTCCATCCCGCCGATGGCGAGCGGCTGGCACCGGTGCTTCGTCACCTGCTTGTGGATGCATCCGTAGATCGCCTGCCGCAGGTCGGGGCGGATGAGCGGCATCCGGTCCCAGGTGGCCCAGACGAGATGCAGGTACAACTGCGTGAACGGCTCGCGCATCGGACCTCCGGAATGTGATGGGGACGATATTGATCGCCCAAATATCACACTCCCGCCGCCGCTCCGCGCCCGGCCCAGATGACCGCCCCCGCCGCGCCACCGCTGGCACAAAAGACGACCCGCAGTTGAAGTCCGCGAAGGCGGCGCGAAGGCGGACTGCGTGCCGTTGTAGCCGCCACTTCAGTGGCATTTTCCCCATCTGGATACACATCCGTCACGCTCGTCCACCGCACCCATTCAGCCGCCGCTCGTCATTCCTCCACCCGCGCCACCGTCCCCTGCGCGCCGTTCACGCGGACGCGCTCGCCGTCCTTCAGCGCGGTGAGGGCGCCGTGAACGGCCATCACCGCGGGGACGCCGACCTCGCGGGCGGTGACGGCGCCGTGCGAGAGCGGGCCGCCGCTCTCCGTGACCACCGCGACGGCGGAGTAGAAGAGCGGCGTCCACGCGGGGTTGGTCGTGCGCGCGACCAGCACCGAGCCGGGGGTGAAGCGCGCGAAGTCCTCCACGCCGTGCACGCGGCAGACGGGCCCCTCCGCCACCCCCGGCGAGCCCGGCAGCCCGCGCAGCGCGCCCTCCGGCGGGGCGGCGGGCTCCTCGCCGTACACGCGCGGCGGGGTGCGATTCTTCGCCGCATCGTACTCCGCGCGGTTACGGCGCGCCTCGTCCGCGGCGGCGGCCCGGGCATCCTCATCTCCCTCCATCAGCGCGGTCAGCGTGCGCTTGTGGAGGAAGAAGACGTCGTCGCCATCCTCCAGAATCCCCCGCCCGGCAAGGCGGCGGCCGGCCTCGGCAATGGCGGCGCGGAAGGGGATGGTGAGGCGCGTGGTCTGGTAGTGCTCCAGGTCGTCCAGCCCGGTGTAGGCGCGCGTCAGGCGCAGCATCTCCGCGGCGAAGTTGCGCAGCCCCTCCGGCATCGCCGCGAGAAAATCGCGCTCGGCGGCGGACTGGCGCGCGCGCAGCTCCACCTCGCGCTCGGCGGGGTCGGCCACGTCGCCCTGCATCAGCATCAGCCGCAGATTTTCGAGGACGACCCACGGCTGGCCGATCCACGTCGGCACGTACGCATCGAAATCCACCTCCCGATGGCCGTGGTTCTCCAGGAAGCGTCCGAACGCCGCCGCGAAGCCGGGGAAGCGCTCCAGCATCCCCATCTCCCACACCTGTCTGCGGTCGGTGGAGACGAGCAGCCGCTCCAGCTCCGGCTCGTCGCGGACCGTGCGGTAGAGGCGATATAGATCCCCGTTGACCAGGTTCGTCTTGGTCTCGCAGAAGCAGGTGAGCGCGTCGTACAGCGCGGGCGCGCGCTCGCGGCCGACGAGCATCGCCACGACCGTGAAGAGCGTGCGGTGCAGCACGCCCTGGGTGATGGAGATGGCGATGTTCGGGCGGAAGTAGCCGCGCCCCAGCGCGTCGACGGCCTGGAGATGGCGCCAGAGCGCGGCGTCGTCCAGCGAGCCGAGATCGACGGCGGAGAGGCGGCCGAGGGTGAGGAGGTAGCGGTCCAGATCGCGCGCCCAGGTGACCGGGAGCTCCTGCACCCAGCGGTAGCGCTCGATCCAGTCGTCCTTGCGCGCCTGCAGCTCGTCGAGCGTGTCCACGCGCACCTGCAAGCCCTGCGTGAACAGCTGCACCGCCGTCTGGTTTCCGTAGATGTACCCCTCGAAGCGCTCGAACCACGTCCCCGCGAAGGGCGGATAGCCCAGCAGGCCGAGGGAGAAGGCGAGCGATTCGTGGAAGCCCTCGGTGGTGAAATCCCACGTGAGCGGGGTGATGGGATTGGGGAAGCGCTCGGCCGATTCGTCGCGCGTCCACCGCGGCGGGAACTCGGTGACGGGGCGCGACTGGAGGAGGTACAGCTCGCCGCGCGCGACCGCCCACTCGGTGTCCTGCGGGAAGGCGTAGAAGCGCTCCACGCGGATCACCAGCTCGCGCAGCCGCGCCAGCTCGCCGTCCGCCAGCGCGGGCGCGGAGCGGCGCTCGGGCGCCACCTCCACGTGCTCCGACCCGTTTTCGGTCGACACGATCGCGTGCGTCTTCTCGCCGATCGAGCGCTCCAGCACCTCGCCGGTGCGCTTGGAGACGACGTACTGGTCGATGCCGCCCTCGCCCGAGACCACCGTTTCGCCCAGCCCGTACGCGGCGTTCACCACGATGCGGTCCAGGTCGCCGCTCACGGGATCGACGGAGAAGGCCACGCCGGCCACCTCGCTGCGCACCATGCGCTGCACCACCACCGCCATGGCCACCTCGGCCGCGCCGAAGCCGCGCTCGTGGCGGTAGCGCACGGCGCGGTCCTCCCACAGCGACGCCCAGCAGCGCCGCACCGCGTCCAGCACGCCGTCCACGCCCGCGACGTCCAGATACGTGTCGTGCTGCCCGGCGAACGCGGCGCCCGCCAGGTCCTCGAGCGTGGCCGACGAGCGCACGGAGACGCGATCGCGCGTCAGCAAATCGGGGAGCCGTGCCCGCAGCGCCGCGTCCAGATCGCCTGGCAACGGCGCGGCGACGAGGAGCGCGCGGATCTGGCCGCAGCGCGCGTGCAGGTCCGCCGCGTCCTCCGGCTTCAGCGCGGCCACCAGCGCGTCCAGCCCCGGCACCGCCCCGACGAACGCGCGGTACGCCGCCGCCGGAACGATGATGCCGGGCGGCACGGGAAAGCCGCCCTGCGTCAGCCGCGCCAGCGACGCGCCCTTGCCGCCGCTCACGCCCGCATCCGCCGCGGCGATGTCGGTGAATTCGAGGATCATCGGGTCAATGGATGGAGATTCGGGAGCCGTTCAGCGCCGGGGGGTGGATCACCACGGTGGCGGCTTGCGGATGACGTGGCCATTGGGCAACGAGATCGGATCGGGGAGCTGATACACAGCGTACTGCTCTTTCCTCACCTTGAACGACCGGACTACGGACCGCTTCAGGTCCGCGTTGTGGCGTTTGAAAGGGAAACACACGCCGATCAAAATCGTGGGAAACAGCCTCCGCGCGGTTCTGATCGCCGGTAGCAAGTCCGTATCGCCCGTCACGAGGACGACCGCGTCCGCCGCATTCGTGTGGAGGAGCTCGAACAGCTTGGTCGCGATCGCGACGTCCGTCTCCTTCTCCTCCGCCCTCTGGACGAGCACGGTGCAGCGTGGCAGCGGCACGCGGATGAACCGCCGAAAGGGCCAGATCCGGAACCGGCATTGGCGAAAGGAGAAATAGCGATTGCTGACCTTGAAGTTCGCGAGCGACACGTGCACACCGGTAGCCGCGAGCGCGTCGAGATAGGTCTGGTGCCGGCGCGAGATATCCGGCTTGGCAGGTTCGAGGTGCGCTGCGATCGCGGAGAAGTAGTACACGTCTTCCAGCATCGCCGCCCGTCCGAAGTTGCGGACGTACGATTCGCAGAAGGCGCGGAGGTCCAGCCACCGCTGCGGACGCGCGGGAACCATCTTCTCCGCGTCCTTGATCGAGTGATACAGATTGAATCCGTCGACGATGAATGCTACTCGCACGCGCCCTCCTGGTTGAAGGTTGCTCGCGATCGGGGCAAAAAAAATCCCCGGGGCCGTAGCCCCGGGGGGCCCAAGAAGCCGTAGCCGCTTGGGGAGGATGTGCTCGAATATTACCGAACCGGACGGGGGCTGTCAAGCGCCAAAGGCAAGCGGGAAGAGGCGCTTCGGTGTCGGTGCTGCAAAACGCGGCGCGGGGGACGAGTCAATCGGTCTTCACGTCGGTACTCGCGATCGTCCGCGAACGCCCGCATCACGTCGTCGTCACGCTGCACGGAGAGGATGGTACGGCGTCCGCGTGTCAGCGCCCGCGCGTGAAGACGTAGGTGCAGGTGCGGCCGCCGCGCTCCTGCCGCGGGTCGCCCAGCCAGAAACCCTCCATCGTAAGCCGGCCGCCCTCCACGCGGGCGATGCCCTCCAGGTCGCCGTCCGCCGGGGAATGGTTGCCGCCTTCGATGCGGAGGTGCAGCGCGCCCGTGGCCGCGTCGTACGAGTAGCGGCCCCAGTAGTCGCGGTACGATTCGAAGGGCACCGCGGTCAGGCTGAAGGCGCTGTCGCGGCGGAGGATCAGCTCGCGGATGGGCTCCGGCGCGGGGCCGCCCTCGCCGCCCGTGCACCGCGCCGAGTCGGCCTGGCTCCAATTGGCCGCCAGCGGGTTGGGGCGCGCATCCACCACGTTCACCGTCTGCCGCGCGGTGTCGTGGCCCACGCGCGCCACGAGGGTGAACCGCGACCCCGGGCGCGCCGCCGCGGGAACGGTGAGCCTGCCGCGCGCGTCGACGCGTCCCGCCGCGGCGGGCTGGACCGACCAGGCGACGCGGCAGCGGGACGGGACGGGCAGCGGCGGCGTGTACCCGCCGGCGTACCAGACCACGCCGACCGCCGCCGTGCCGCCGGACGCGATCTGGATCGGCTCGGCGCTGATGGCCAGCACGGTGCCCTGGGGCGCGCTGCATCCGCGCTGGGCCGCCGCGGGCCGGGCGGTGGCCATCGCGAGCGCGGCGGCGAGGGTGAGGACGGCGTGGAGGCGCATCTCAGCTCACGGCGTTGGAGGTTTCGGCAGCTTCGAATTCTGCGGCCAGGCGCCGCAGGTCGGCGAGGATGGACCGCGCCTCGTCCACCAGCTTGCGGCGGTGGCCGGGGCGGCGGGCGAGGAGGAGGAAGGTGCGCGCCCGCCGCCACGCGCTTCCCGCGCGGTCGCGGTAGAGCAGCGCGACCGCGCCCGCGTAGGGGAGCGACAGCGCGTACAGCACGGCCCGGAGCGGCGAGGCGACGAGCGCCACGAGCGCGATCTGCATCCCCCAGAACAGCAGGAAGATGGGGATGCCGAGGAAGACGGAGTTCGAGGCAAAGTGGTCGCGGTCCTTCGACATCTTCATCACCACCGCCTTCGTGACGGCGTACGCGGGGAGCGCGTTCATCCATCCCCATGCGGCGATGGGAGATCCGGCGGCCAGCAGCTCCATCTCGCGGAAGACGAAGAAGGCCGCGCGCGGGACTTCCATCGGCAGGAACAGCTCGGCGGCGGTGATCCCCAGGCGGTGCAGCTTGCGCCCGAAGCCGCGGACGCGCTCCTCCAGCGCCTCCAGCTCCGCGCGCCGGCCGTGCCCCAGCCACTGCCGCCCCGCCTGCAGCCGGTGGATGAGCGACACGCGCGCGGCGACGTCGGCGGCCGGCTCCTGCCCCAGCGGCGGCGGCCCGTCGTCCGCCGTCTCCAGCAGCTCCGCCGCGCGGCCGAAGATCTCCATCTCGCGCTCGGCGTCGTAGTTCGCGGTCAGCCCGCGGATGCGCGCCTCGATCTCTTCCGTCAGCGCGTGCGCGTCGCCGCCCGGGTGGTCGCGGCGCCACGCGTGCACGTCCATCGCCTCGCCGAAGATCATCCCCGCGGAGGAGCGGAAGCGCTCCTTGGCCTCGAAGTGCAGCCCGGTGGGGACCAGCGCCAGCGCCGGCCCGCGCGGGTGCGCGTCCACGTACGCCAGCGCGATGCGCGCCGCGCCGGTGCGGAACGGGCGCAGCGCCGGGTCGCTGTGGCTGACGCCCTCGGGGAAGATGACGATGCACCCGCCGTCGGCCAGCCGCGCCGCGCACGCGCCCACCGCGTCCACGTTCTTCGCGGGATCGGCGCCCTCGCCCACATCCTGCGAGCGGTGGAACTCCACCACGTGCATCGCCCGGATCAGCGCCGCCAGCATGGGGTTGCGGCGCAGCGTGCTTTTCACCGTGAGCGTCACCGGGCGCTCCAGCCGGGTGAGCACCAGCAGCCCGTCGATGAACGCGTTGGTGTGGTTGGCCACCAGCAGCGCCGGCCCGCGCGCGGGGACGTTGCCACGCCCCTGCACGCCGATGCGCCGGAAGAAGGCGAACAGCGCCGCGCGCCAGAGCGCCCGCACCAGGCGGTAGATCACGCCGCCGCCTCCGCCGCGCCCTCGGCGGCGATGCGCGCCGTCTCGCCGCGCCGCGCCATCGCCGCGCGGGCGAGATGCGATGCCGCCAGCGCGAGAACGACCGCGGCGGCGAGGTCGACCGCGTAGTGGTAGCGCAGCACCAGCGTGGCCAGCGCGATGGTGGCCACGAGGGGGAGGTAGATGAGCGCGCGCAGCGGGTTGCGGTGGCGCAGGTCGAAGAGCGTGGCGTAGAGCGACGCGCCCACGTGCAGGCTGGGAAAGGCGCCGTGCGGCCCGCCCACCGACTCGACGGATTTCAGGATGATGCGGTGGAAGGTGCCGCCGTGGATCGGCAGCGTGAAATCCCCGGCCATCCACACCACCGGACCGCGCGCGGGGAGGAAGAGGTAGCCCAGGAAGCTGAGCGCGTAGAGCACCGCGAACCCGGTGACGAACTCGTCGCGCTCCGCCGGCGGCCGGCCCACCAGCGACAGGACGATGGAGACGTACAGGTAGGGGATGAACATCGCGTAGCCGAAGCTGAGCACCTCCGCCCACCGCGTCGCCCCCAGCGGCTCCACCACGAGCGACGGCGAGCGCCCGAGCAGCAGCGCCCGGTCCGCCGCGGCCAGCCACGGATCCGCAAGCCACGGAACGGCAGCGAAGGCGACGTGCCCGAGCGTGCTGTACAGCGTGAACATCACCGCGATGATGGCGATGCCGCGCACCACGGCCCCCTCGCGCGCCCCCATCCACGTCGCCAGCCCCGCGAACGCGACGAGAATTCCCGCGTGCAGCCCGAGCGATGCGGCCACGGGCGCGCCGCCGGCCGCCGCGACGGCGAGCGTGGCGGTCACGACCGCGAGGATGAACAGCGTGGCCCGGTCGGCGGGATGCAGCGTGCGGAGCAAGCGGAAGCGGGGGGCTGGGCGGATGGGCTGGAGCGGACGATGGAAGAAGTTAGTCTCGGCGGCGGGCGCGGGCGAGACGCGCCTTGCGCAGCTCCGGCGGGATGGCCGAATCGCGCCACTCCGACGCTTCCTCGCGGATGGCCTCGAGCACCCATCCACGGGCGCCGCCACGTCGCGGGTGAAATCTTTCAACGCCGTTCTCTCCCTTACCCGGTCTCACACCAGCGCGGCCCAGCCACGGGGAAGGCATGGCGGCAGTCCCGCAGGGACTTCGTGCCCTTGTTGCCCGGGAATTCCATTCCCGGCCGCCGCGTGCTCCCCGCATCCCCGAGCGGGAGAGGGTTGCCCCAAACGGTGCCGTCCTACACACTTGATCATCCCCACCCCACATCCCCCGCAGGACGCGCGCATGACGGACACGCTCGCCGCATCTCCATCTTCATCCCCCACCATCCCCGCGGTCGAGATCGCGGGGGGCCCGGCGGACGCGGACGCGAAGCCGGGGCGGCTGCTGGCGCTGGACGTGTTCCGCGGCATCACCATCGCGGGGATGCTGCTGGTGAACAACCCCGGCTCGTGGGACCACGTGTACGAGCCGCTGGACCACGCGCCGTGGAACGGGTGGACGCCCACCGACACCATCTTCCCGTTCTTCCTGTTCATCGTGGGCGTGGCGATGACGATGAGCTTCGCCGGGCAGATGGCGCGTGGTCAGACCCGGGCACGCGTGTTCGTTAAGTCCACCAGGCGCTCCGCGACCCTCTTCGGGCTGGGGCTGCTGCTGGCCGCCTTTCCGTACTACAACCTGGACCCGGGCCACCTCCGCGTGATGGGGGTGCTGCAGCGCATCGCGGTCTGCTTCCTGCTCGCCTCGGCCGTGTACCTGTACGCGCCGAAACGGGCGCGGCCGTGGGTCGCCGCCGCCCTGCTGCTGGGCTACTGGGCGGCGATGACGCTGGTTCCCGTCCCCGCCTTCGGCGCGGGAGACCTGGTCCACAAGGACGGCAGCCTCGCGGCGTACGTCGACCGGATGGTGATCGGCACGAACCACCTGTGGGCGGCGGCGAAGACGTGGGACCCCGAGGGGCTGCTGAGCACGCTTCCCGCGGTGGCCACGGTGCTGCTGGGCATCTTCGCGGGCGAGTGGATCCGCGGCGAGCGCGCGCCGGCCGAGCGGGCGACGGGGCTGTTCTTCGCCGGGAACGCGCTGATGGCGGCGGGGCTCGTGTGGAACGCCGTCTTCCCCATCAACAAGAACCTGTGGACCAGCTCGTACGTGCTGTTCATGGGCGGGATGGCGATGGTGGGGCTGGCGATGTGCTACTGGGTGGTGGACGTGAAGGGGGTCCGCCGCTGGACGCGCCCCTTCGTGGTGTTCGGGACCAACGCGATCGCCGCCTTCTTCCTGTCGGGCGTGTTCGCGCGGCTGCTGAACCTGGTGAAGGTGCCCGGCGGCGCGGAGGGAACGCAGCCGGTGAAGGCCTGGATCTACGCCAACCTCTTCGCCAGCTGGATCGATCCGCTGAACGCGTCGCTGGCCTTCGCGCTGGTGTTCGTGGCGGTGTGGTGGGCGATCATGGAGATCTTCTACCGGAAGAAGATCTTCATCAAGGTGTGATTTTCGGGGATGTGCGGTGTGGGTCGGGACGGTCGATTTCCCCGCCGGTGGCGGCGGGGTGACGGATACAGGTCCACAGTCGGTCCACGCCGGGCCCTCAGTCCGGCGGCACGCACCCCGGAGGATGCCCATGAAGCCCTTCCCCTCGTTCGCTCTCCTTCCCGCCCTCCTGCTGTCCACGGCGCTGCACGCCCAGATCTTCGCGGGCACGGTGAAGGACCGCGCGGGCGAGAGCGCGGTGAAGCAGGCCACCGTCGAGGCGCTGGGCCCCGGCGACCGCGTGATGGCCCGCGCCCGCAGCGGCGACGACGGCGCGTTCACCCTGCGCCTGCGCGACCCCGGCGAGTTCCGGCTGCGCGTGCAGCGGCTGGGCTACCGCACCGCCACCTCGTCGGCCGTCGCCGTGGCCGCGATGCAGACGGTGCACGTGGAGATGCGCATCAGCACCAGCGAGGTGGCGCTGGACCCGCTCACCGTCACCGGGCACAGCGAGGTGCCGCGCAATCCGCGGCTGGACCGCGAGGGCTTCTACAGCCGCCAGCAGATGCACGTGGGCTCGTTCGTCACGCGCGAGCAGATCGACCGGCGGCGGCCGCTGCACTCCACCGAGGCGCTGCGCGGGATTCCCGGCGTGCGGCTGCAGGCGCTGGGCGGCACCACGCACTCGGTGGCGCTGATGACGCGCAAGGACGGCGGGTGCGTGCCCCTGCTGCTGGTGGACAACATCGTGATGCCCGGCGACGAGCTGGACCTGCAGATCGTGCCCAACGACATCGCGGGAATCGAGGTGTACCGCGGCACCAGCGAGATCCCGGGGCGCTACATCAGCCTGGCCTCCACCTGCGGCCTCATCGTGGTCTGGAGCCGCGACGGCGAGGCGGAGGACCGCGCCGAGGCCGACAGCGCCCGCACAGGCAGCCGGTGAAGAAGTGCGGGAGTGCGGGAGTGCGGGGGGCGTCGGGGGAGATGTCGCGCCACCGCGCCACCTTCACTCGCTGACGTCATCCTGAGGCCGGCCACGCCGAACTCTCGCCGTGAGCTGAAGACGGCAGGCCGAAGGATCCATAGCCTGAAAGCACGTGACTCCCGGCCGACACGCCGAACTCCGCCCGGGCAGCACTGAAATCCGAAGGAAAGACTCGAGCTGGACCTCAGCCGACGTGCTGGACGGGCGATAGATCCTTCGGTCTGCAACCGACTGCGCGGGAACAGCTTGCGGCGTGGTCGGCCTCAGGATGACGGCGACGGGAATGGGGTGCGACGCCGTCGCGCGCGCGCAGATTCGGTGATGAAGAATGGAGATGCGAAGAGGGGAGGCGCCCGCGGCCGGGCGCCTCCCCTTTGCTCTTCATCCCCCGCGGGTGGTCAGCGGCGGATGCCGGTCGCGGCGGGGCGGATGGGCGGCTCGGGGCCGCGGCGCGCCAGCTCCTCCATCTCGCCCAGGAAGGTGGCGTCGCCCGCGCGGCTCTCGCCGAACAGGCCGTCGGGGTTGTCGCCCGCGCCCCGGGCGGGGGCGTACAGGTTCAGCCACAGGTCGAAGCGCTCGCCCAGCTCCAGCACCGTGTAGAAGAAGCTGCGCCGCGACCCCGCCAGCAGCATGAAGATCATGTCGACGCAGAAGGCCAGGATGGCGACCTGCACCAGCAGGATGTCCTTCAGGCTGTCGATCAGCAGCTTCAGCCCGAACAGCAGAAAGTCACGGACGAGCACGCCCGGTGAATGCGCTTCGCGTTGGATCATCATCTCGTTCGTCCTCGACGTGGTAGGTCCTGCACCTCGGCGTGCCCGTACGGGGAGAGGCGGCCACGGGTTTCGGAAGTGAAAGGTGCGGGAGGCTCGGAGGTTCCTGCGTTCGCGAGCGGTGCGGGGGAAGCGAGCTACAGCCTGCGGTTCATCACCTGGACCCATGTCTGCCGCACCAGGAACGACGCGGCGCGGGCTCGCGCGAAGGTGGCTCTCCGTTCCGGGGTGTCGGAAGGCGGGGCGGAGAGCTCCGCGACGACCTCGGCGATGCCCTGGCGTGACAGCGGAGGAGTGAGGCGCATGAGGTGATTCGGGCGAGTCGTGAAATCGTTCAGGCTGATCACTTGATTCTACCCGGAAAGCGCACTTCAGTCAAGCGCGACAAGGTTTTCCGAGGATGCTGACAAGTGGCGAGGTGAGGACGACTGCCTCTCCGCGGCGAAACGAGCGCGTCACGGGACCGGGGGAGAAGATGGAGATCAGCCGTGCGGCTCGTACCTCCGCAGGCTCTGCATCAAGGTGCTGTCCGTCACCGTGACGCCGGGAAGGGCGGCGGCGTGCCCGCGGACGGCGTCCAGCACCTTGTCGTCGGCGGCGTGCACCTCCCAGACGGCGCCGTCGACGCAGGAGAAGTGGAGCGCGCAGGTCTCCTCGATCAGCGCGTGCGCGGCCTCGGGCGTGTCCGCGGCCCACCAGCGCTCGAGGAAGCCGTCCAGCCGGTCCGCCGGTTCGCTCAGCGCGAAGAAGTCGGCCCAGTCGTCCAGCAGTGTGTTGGCGACGCGTTCGAGGTATCGCCCGTCGACCAGCCGCCAATCGTCGCGCTCGTCCAGCACCAGCCGCGCGGCCGCGCGCAGCTCGAGGCTGGCGAAGGCGCCGGCCGCCTCGTCCCAGTCGCGGTACCAGTCGTCGGGAAAGCGGAAGACGCCCGGCTCCGCGTGCAGCACCCAGCGCCAGCGCGCGAGCTCCGGCTTCAGCGGCGCGAACCAGCGCGCGAAGTCCGACACCCCGGCGGAGACGAAGGTGGCGCCCGAGCCCAGCCCCGCGGGATCGGCGGGATGCTGCACTGCGGCGGTGTCCGGCGGGCGGGAGATGCGGAGGCCGTTCATCGGAAGGGAAGTACGGACGTACGAAAGTACGAGAGTACGGAAGTACGAAACGGCGGCGCGTGGCCGAGCGCAAGTGCCTCCCCCGTTTCTCCCGAATCTCACGCGGAGACGCGGAGACGCGGAAGAGTTCGTGCCCGCGTTGAGTTCTCTGCGTCTCCGCGTCTCCGCGTGAGATCCAACAATGCCGGAGCCTCGCGCCGATGGCATCTCGCATCCGCACTTCCGCACTCCCGCACTTTCGCACTTTCGCACTTTCGTACTCCCCACATGGCCGCGTTCTTGCCGCCAACCCTGCCCGTGCGCGATCATCCGGCACCCGCAACCGATCCCGGTCCCCAGGCATCCCGATCCACCCCGTGACCCCCAGTCCCGAAGCGCGGCGCGGCGAGCACGAGGCGAGCTTCGGCGGCGCGCGCGACGGCATCGCCGTGCTCTCGCCCAGCTGGCGCATCCGCTACATGAACGCGTCGATGCTCGACATCCTGCGGCTTATCGGCCGCGAGGACCGGGTGGCCACGCTCTGGGACGCGCTTCCCGGCTGGGAGCACAGCGACGCGGCCGGCACGCTGCGCCACGCCATGGAAACCGGCGCCGCCGTCTGCTTCCGCGTGGACGGCGAGCGCGGGCGCGGGCGCGTGTGGGAGGTCGAGGCCGAGCCGCTGCAGTCCGGCGAGCTGCGCGTGCGCGTGCGCAACGTGACCGCGCAGGCGCAGCTCGAGGCCGCCGAGCGCCGCTTCCGCGAGGCCGGCGCGTCGCTGGAGGAGCGCGAGGCGCGCCTGGCCGCCATCATCTCCGGCGCGCCCGTGGGGATGGTGCTGCTCGAGGCCGCGACCTTCACCGCGCGCGAGGCCAACGCCTTCTACCACCAGTTCCTGGAAGGGCCGTGGCGCGTCCCCGGCGCCATCATCGGCCACCGCGTGGACGAGTTCATCCCCGACTTCGAGGCCTTGGGGATCGGCGAGATCTTCCGCGGGGTGCGCGACAGCGGCGAGCCGTTCGAGATCAGCGAGTTCGAGTTCGCCGGCTTCGAGCGCGGGCCCACCTTCTTCCGCTGGACGCTGCAGCCGCTGGCCCCGGCGCCGGACGAGAAGCCGCGCTACCTTCTCCTGCTGGTGGTCGAGATCACCGAGCAGGTGCTGGGGCGCCGCGCCGCCGAGGCCGAGCGCAAGGCGCTGTACGACGTGCTCGACACCCTTCCCGTGGGCGTGATCGTGGCCCAGGCGCCGACGGGGCGCATCACCTACATCAACCCCGCCGGGGTGGCGCTGGGCGGGCGCCCGGCCGACGAGCTGGCGGCCGGGGAGCTGGTCGAGTACCCCGCGCGCTGGCAGACCTTCCGCCTTACCGGCGAGCCGTTTCCCGCCGGCGAGCTCCCGCTCACCCGGGCGCTGCGCGGCGAGCCCGCGCGCGACGTGGAGATCGTGCTGCGGCCGGCCGACGGCGGCGAGCGCACCGTGAGCGTGAGCAGCGTGCCGCTGCGCGACGCCGCCGGGCGGGTGGACCGTGCGCTGGCCGTGTTCTACGACCTGACCGACCGGCTGGCGCTGGAGCGAGCGCTGCTGGAGCGCACCCGCGAGGCCGAGGACGCCGCCTCCGAGACGGCGCTGCGGGCCGAGGAGAGCCGGGCGCTGCGAGAGATCGGGCGGGTGCTGGTGAGCGAGCTGGAGCCCGGGCGCGTGCTGGACCTGGCGGCGCACTCGGCCATGGAGCTGCTGGGCTCGCGCGCGGCGGTGCTCGCCGTTCCCCACGGCGCGGAGACGGTGCGCCTCTCGCCCGCGCTGGGCGCGCTGGCCGACCTGGACGGGCGGGTGTTCGCCACGCGGGGGATGGTGCTGGGCGAGGTGCTTTCCGGCGGCGGTACGCGGGTGTTCAACGACCTGGAGCAGCTCCCGGAGACCAGCCCGATGCGGGCCGTGGCGCGCGAGCGCGGGCTGCGCAACCTGGCGGTCGCGCCGCTGCGGGCCTTCGGCGCGCCGGTGGGCGTCCTTGCCGTGGTGGACCGGGGGACGCCGTTCACCGGCGAGGACGTGCGGCTGCTGGAGGGGCTGGCCGACACGGCGGCGCTGGCCATCCACAACGCGCGGCTGCACGACGAGGAGCGGCGCCGGGGCGAGGAGAACCGCGCGCTCCTGGCCGCCGCCGAGGCGCTGACGTCCACGCTGGACCCGGGGGAGGTGATGCACCGCATCGCCGGGGCGGCGCGGGAGCTGAGCGGGGCCGACGGCGCGGCGCTGACCATGTACACCGGCGAGAACCGCGAGCGCACGCAGGTGATGGCGGCGGTGGGGATGATGGCGCCGCTGGCCGGGGTGAGCGTGCCCGCCGGGGTGTCGGTGACGTGGGCGGTGGCCGCCGCGGGCGAGCCGCTCGCCACTACGGTGTCCGCGCTGCCGGAGGAGATGCCGAGCCGCGCGATGCTGGCCTCGGTGGGTGCCGAGCACGCGGTGCTGGTGCCCATGCGCATCGGCGGCGAGGAGGTGGTGGGGATTTTGGCGGTGGTGAACGGCCCCGAGCGCGGCCCGCTGGGAAGCGAGGCGCTGCGCGTGGTGTCCCTGCTGGCCGACCAGGCGGCGCTCGCGGTGCGCAACGCGCGGCTGTACGCGGGCGCGCAGTCGGCCAGCCGCGCCAAGAGCGAGTTCCTGGCCATGATGAGCCACGAGCTGCGCACGCCGCTGAACGCGCTGGAAGGGTACGCGGGGCTGATGGAGGAAGGGATCTACGGTCCGCTGACCGAGCTGCAGCGCGACGCGCTCCGCCGCATGAAGGTTTCGCGGCGCCACCTGATGGAATTGATCGACAGCGTGCTGGACCTGGCCCGCGTGGAGGCGGGCACCCGCCGCGCCCAGCCCGAGGTGTTCGACCTGGGCGAGCTGGTGGAGTCCGTCGGCGAGGCCATGCGCGGCGCGGCGGACGCCAGGAAGCTGGCGCTGGAGATCGAGGCGGAGGGCGCGGGGCGGATCGTGGCCGACCGCGGGCTGCTGCGGCAGGTGCTGACCAACCTGCTGGGGAACGCGATCAAGTTCACCGAGCGCGGCGCCGTCACAGTCCGCGCCCGCCGCGAGGGCGATCGCGCGACGATCGAGGTCACGGACACCGGCCCCGGCATCAGCGCCGAGAACCAGGCGCGCGTCTTCGAGCCCTTCTTCCAGGTGGACCCCTCCACGACGCGCCGGGAAGGGGGAACGGGGCTGGGCCTGGCCCTCTCGCGCGACTTCGTGCGGCTGCTGGGCGGCGAGATCGCGGTGCGCAGCGAGCCGGGGCAGGGGAGCACCTTCACCGTGACGCTGCCGGTGGAGGCGAAGGCGGAGGCCTCATCGTGAGGATTGGCTTTGCCTCGTTGCCGCCGCATCGCGCCCTCTCTGGCCGGCCAAGGCCGTCCACCTCTCCCGTACCGGGAGAGGTAGCTGGACCGGCATCTATGCGATCCCACAAGCGCTTGCGTGCTAAGGAGTTGCGGGAGCGGGAGGATGCTGGATAGCCACCCTCTCCCGGGACGGGAGAGGGTCGCGCCCTCCGGCGCGGGGTGAGGGCGGCGCGAGGGCCTGCGGACGCGCACCCGGCGCCCAACACGCCGAACCCCTGCCGTTCCGCCGTTTCCGTTTCTACTCGTCCTGCGATAGGATCACCGCTGTGTACGGTCCCATGCCGACGGCGGCGCTGTGGGGCATGCCGTGCATCGGAGCGCCATCCGCCCGGGTGTCGTTGCTGGGCGTGCCGAGGAAGTCCTCGCCGTAGCCGGTCCAGTCGCTGTTGAAGCGCACCTTCCACTCGCCGCCGCGCGGCATCCCCAGCCAGTAGCCGTCGTACGAGCGGTCGGCGAAGTTCAGCACCACCACCACGTCGTCCCCCGGCCCACCGCTGGACCAGCGGTGGAAGGCGATGACCTTGTCGGCGTCGTTCACGTGGTGCACGTGCACGTTCTGGCCGCGCAGGCCGCGCGTGGTGTCCCACCAGTCGCGCCGCAGCTTCATCAGGTCGCCGTACAGGCGGTGGATCCCGGCGAAGGTCTCCAGCTTCGTCCAGTCGATGGGGTCGCCGTCGGCGAACCAGCGGTCCTCCAGGATCTCCTGCCCCTGGAAGATCATGGGGATCCCCGGCGCGGTGAACACGAGCGCCGCCGCCAGCGTGGACCGCTTCCGCGAGTACCAGCTTCCGGCGCTCCCCGGCCAGATCTCCTCGGGCACCCGCGCGTGCCCGTTGGCCACCTCGTCGTGGCTTTCGGTGTAGATGACGCGCTTGAAGGCGTCGCCCTCGTAGCGGTTCTCGATCGCCCTCCGCACCTCGTCCATGCTGCGCTGCCAGTCGTGCTGCTGGATGACGGCGCGGCGCACCGGGTGCACGAACTCGCTCTCCCACTGCGTGTCGAACCCCGCGCCGCCCAGCTCCGGCGCGCGCACCACCCAGCCGTTGCCGCGCAGGTCCTCGGCGATGTGCAGCTTCCACCCCTGCCGCGCGTCCGTCTCGGCATTGATCTCCTGCATCAGCCTCCACCCGTCGGCGATGTCGCTGGCGGGGCTGTCGTTGTTGCCGTGCAGGTTGCGGATGTACGCGGTGGCGTCCCAGCGCAGCCCGTCGAAGCGGAACTCCTCCAGCCAGCGCAGCGCGTTGTCGCGGATGAAGCGGCGCACCTCGGGGCGCCCGTAGTCCGGCCGCGTGTCGCCCCACGGCGTGCTGGAGCGCTCGTCGTTGTAGAAGTAGATGCCGCCCTTTCCCTCGGCCGGCGCCCACCCGTCGAAGCGCCACAGGTCCAGGTCGCCGGGCCCGAAGTGGTTGTAGACCACGTCGAAGATGACGGCGATGCCGTGCTCGTGCGCCGCGCGGACCAGCCGCTTCAGCGCGTCGGGGCCGCCGTACACGCTCTCGATGGCGAAGATGTCGCCGGGGTTGTAGCCCCAGCTGAAGTCGCCCGCGAACTCCACCGACGGCATCAGCTCGATGCAGTTGGCGCCCAGGTCGCGCAGGTACGGCAGCCGCGCGCGCACGCTGTCGAAGGTCCCCGCCGCGCCGCCCGCCCGGGGGTCGTTGAAGGTGCCCACGTGCAGCTCGTAGATCACCAGCTCGTTCCACGCGGGGGTGAACCACGGCTCGCTTCCCCAGTCGAACGCGCCGGGATCGTACACCACGCACCTGCGGTCGGTGAGCCCGATGTCGGCCACGTAGGGGTCGCGCTTCAGCGTGGTCTCGCCGCCGGCGTGGATGGCGAACTTGTACTCGTCGCCCGGCCCCGCGCCGGAGACGTCGGCGGACCAGTAGCCGTCGCCTTCCGGGGCGAGCGGGGTGGCGCCGGGGTCGTTGCCGTTGAACGAGCCGGAGACGGAGACGCCGTCCGCGTGCGGCGCCCAGACGCGGAACGCCACGCCCGCGCCGCCGCCCTCGTCCGCGTACGGGACGGCGCCCATCCCCTCGCGCGCGGAGGGGTGCGGCGGCGGGGCGGCGGAGGCGGCCTGGTCCGCGCCGGCTTCGGCTTCGGTGCTCATCGGATGAACTCCCGTGGCGGGCGATGGAAACGCGATGGGATGATCGGATCGGCGTGGGGAGCACGGCGGGCGCTCCGGCGCAGGGGAAGTCATCCGCCGCGAGGAGTGTGCCCGATGCGGCGTATCGTCCCTTCACCCCATCGTGCCGGCGAGATGACGTACGCGGCAGAATCTTCTGCTAACGACATAATCTGCAGATGCGCATGCAGGCGCGACTCTCCACGGTGCCCGTGCCCATGACGCAGTATCTACCTTGATTATCTACATACAGGAAAGAGATTTCAGGCTTGGCAGGCGATGCGGGACATCGGAAGCGGGGTTCGGCGACAGATGCGGATCGCACCTAATGCGCCCTGACGGCACGCATGATGCGGCGCGGGAGAAGCACTCCCCCGCGCGGCCGCTTCCCTCCGGCCGCGATGTTCCACCCTCTCCTACCGGAGGAACGCATGCGCGCACGAACCCTCTCGCTGTCCATGCTCGCCGCCGCCTCGCTCGCCGCGTGCGGGCGCGCGGACCTGCCGCTCACCGGCGCGGACGCGGCGCCGGCGCGCGCGGTCGCCGCGGCGGCCGCCCCGATCTGCGTGAACTTCAACGTGCCGCCGGTGGGCGCCCTCTTCGGCGCGCCGGTGGGTACCGTGCCCGGCTCGGTGGTGTGGGTGGAGAACGGGATCCCGGTCTCGGTCCACAAGTTCCTGCAGAGCACCGGGGCGTTCAGCTTCAACTGGATGCGCATCGAGCCGGCGCCGGCGGCGTTCACGCTGGCCGCGGGGAACACGGGGCACACCAACAACATCAACGCGGGCTTCAACTTCACGGGGCTGCCTTTCATCCCCACCAAGGTGACGTTCCACTTCCTGCACCTGGGCGGCTACGAGAACCTGTCGGTGAACGGCTCGCCGCTGGTGGTGACGCTGCTCACGCCCCCGCCCACGCCCATCGGCGGCGTGAACGCGGCGGCGGTATGGGCGGGGGTGCCCGGCGGCGTGCAGGGCACCGTGACGCTTTCCGGCGGCCCCGTGAAGTCGCTGATCGTGGGCGGACAGGAGTTCTGGCTGGACGACGTCTGCGCCTATCCGTGATCCTCGCCGCGACGTGACCTCTCTCCGCAGAGGCTTCGGCGCCGGACGCGAAAAAGCCGCACGGGCGGATGGCATCCGCCCGTGCGGTTTCTCGCTTCGCGGCCGGCTCAGTCGCGCTTGCCGTCGCTGTAGTGCATGGTGTCGGGCGGCCGCGTGATGCACTTCGCGGCGCACATCTCCTCCACGCCGCGCGCGCCCTCGCGCCACACCCACCCCACGGGGAGGAAGAACTCCTCGGCCGAGGCGGGCGCGCGGGGCTGGAACGTGACCTTCATCGCATCCTCCACCTGCACCACGTCGTCCGGCAGCGCCTCGAAGCCGCCGGTCTCGTCGTTGTGCATGTGCGGCATGCAGATGCCCAGGTTGTACGCCGAAAGGCGCTTCAGCATCTCCTGGACCTCGGGCAGGTGGATGGACTTCTGCGCGAGAACCAGCGGCTCGGGGAGCCCTCCGAACTCGTCCCGGGTGACCGTCGCGACTTCCATGGATACCTCCGCGAAAGAGAAATGAAGTATGAAACACTTCGCGCACGCTAAGGAGGCAGGACGGAGCGGTCAATGAAACGTTTGATCCGGCCCGGCCGCAATTCGCCTTTTCCGGCTGGCCGCGTCGGCCGGCAGTCTCTCTCATCCGTCCGGACTCATCCCCACATCGGCGTGGAGATCACCCGCTCGCCCGGCGCGTCAGTGGCCGCGAGCATGGACGAGGGACCGTGAGCATTGCCTCACTATCGATAATCATTATTGTTAGCGGGATCGCTCACTTCTTCGCGGGGGAACGGGATGGACGAGCCGGACGGCGGCGGCGGGCCGATGGGGTGGTGGAGCGACCGCGTGGTGCGCGGGTTCGTGCTGGCGGGCGTCACGCTTTTCGGCGTGCTGGCGGGGTTCACCGCGCAGGGCGTGGGGCACCCGTGGCTGCACTGGGCGTTCTTCGGCCTGGCCTTCCTCTCCGGCGGCGTGCCCTCGGCCAGGGCGGCGTTCGACGAGCTGGTGGGCGAGCGCAAGCTGAACGTGGACCTGCTGATGGTGGTGGCCGCGCTCGGCGCCGCGTCCGTCGGTCAGGCGGGCGACGGGGCCATCCTCCTCTTCCTCTTCTCGCTCTCCAACGCGCTGCAGGGGTGGGCCTTCGACCGGACGAAGAACGCCATCCGCGCGCTGATGAAGCTGCACCCTGCCGGGGCCACGGTGATCGGCGAGGACGGATGCGAGCGCTGGGTGCCGCTGGAGGCGCTGGCGCCGGGGCACCTGGTGCTCGTGCGCCCCGGCGAGCGCTTCCCGGCCGACGCGGCGCTGGCGGACGGCTACACCTCGGCCGACGAGAGCGCGCTCACCGGCGAGTCCGTTCCCGTCGACAAGGCGCCGGGCGACCGCGTGTTCGGCGGCACGCTGAACGGCGAGGGCGTGGTGCGCGCCCGCATCGAGCGGCCGGCGTCGGAGAGCGCGCTCGCGCGGCTGGTCCGCCTGGTCGAGCAGGCGCAGGCCGCGCGCGGGCCCACCGAGGAGTTCGCGGCGCGCTTCGAGGGGCCGTACACCATCGCCGTCCTCCTCTCCGTCCCCGTCGTCTTCCTGGCCCTGCACCTCGCCGGCGGCGTCGATACGGCGGGGGCGTGGTACCGGGCGATGACCTTCCTGGTGGTGGCCAGCCCCTGCGCGGTGGTGATCAGCACGCCGGCCGCCGTGCTCGCGGCGATGGCGGCGGGCGCCCGCAACGGCGCGCTCTTCAAGAGCGGCGCGGCGCTGGAGGCGCTGGCCGCCGCCCGCATCGTGGCGTTCGACAAGACGGGGACGCTGACCGAGGGGCGGATGCGCCTGGTCGAGGCGATCCCCGTCGAAGGAGGGGAAGACGGGCTGCGGGCGCTGGCCGCCGGGCTGGAGCGCCACAGCGAACACCCCGTGGCCCGCGCCATCGTGGGCGGGTGGACGGGAGATGCGCCCGTGCTGGACGACGTGGCCGCGGTGCGCGGGCAGGGGATCCGCGGGCGGCTGGAGGGGGAGACGGTGTGGGCGGGGAGCCGGCGCATGGCCGCCGCCGAGGGCGCCGCGCTGGCGGCGGATGCCGAGCGGCGGCTGGCCCGGTTGGAGGACGAGGGGATCACGACGGTGCTGGTCGGCCGCGGCGCGCGCGTGGTCGGCCTTCTGGGCGTCGCCGACACGCCGCGCGCGGAGGCGGCCGCGGCGGTGCGCGCGCTCCGCGCCCGCGGCCTGCGCGTGGTGATGCTCACCGGCGACCGCGAGGCCGTAGCCCGTCACGTCGCGGCGGAGCTGGGGATCGGCGAGGTGATGGCGGAGCTGCTGCCGGAGCACAAGCTGGACGCCATCTCCACCCTGCGCCGCGAGGGGCGCGTGGCGATGGTGGGCGACGGCGTGAACGACGCCCCCGCGCTCGCCGCCGCCGACCTGGGCGTCGCGATGGGGTCGGGGAGCGACGTGTCGCTGGAGAGCGCCGACCTGGTGCTGATGAAGAGCGACCTGTCGCGCATCGACGGGGCGGTGGGGCTGGCGCGGAAGGCCGCGGGAACGATCCGCTTCAACCTCACCTTCGCGATGGGGGTGATCGTGATCGTCGGCACGCTCTCGCTCTTCGGGCGCATTCCGCTGCCGCTGGGCGTGGTCGCGCACGAGGGCGGCACCATCTTCGTGGTCAGCGTGGGCCTGCGCCTGCTCGCCTACCGCTTCCGCGGCGCCGCGAAGGCGGTGAGCGAGCCGGCTCAGCCGCGAACGAAGGGCGTGCGGACCGTCGCGGGGATGGCGGAGATGGCGGGGGATTGAGGCGAGAGGGGGACGCAGGACCGGCCGGGTGCGGGATCCGAAAGATCCCAAAATGCGAGTGAACTCGCGGCTACAACGGCACGCAGTCCGCCTTCGCGGACTCCACATCCGCGCATTCGGAGGCATTGCCGCGCGGCGCAGGTGCTGGTGAATCGCGATCACGACAAACGGCGGCCGGGCATTCGCCCGGCCGCCGTTCGTTCATCCACCGCGTTCGTGTCACGCACCGGTGGCGCCGCATGCACCGGGATGGAGTCCGCGAAGGCGGACTGCGTGCCGTTGTAGCCGCCACTTCAGTGGCATTTTTCCCCCACGCAAACCTGCGGGATCCCATCGCGGTCACTTGTTCGGAGTAGTATCAAGCCGGCTCCACCACCAGCTTCCCGCGCAGCATGTTCATCCCGCAGGTCCAGGTGAACTCGCCGGGCTTCTGGGGCGTGAACTCCACCGGCGTGGTACGGAACGCGGGGAGGTCGCGGGCGATGCCGAAATCACCGAAGACGACCTGCTCGCTGCAGCTGGCCGTCTCGTCGCGGTAGAAGTCCAGGCGCACGGGGCGCCCCTGCTTCACCACCACCACGTCGGGGCTGTATCCGCCCTTCACGGTGATCCTCACCTCCTGCACCCCCGCCTCCGTGGTCGTCGCGGCCACCCCCTGCCGCTCGCCGAAGAAGTACCACAGCACGGCCACGATCGCGGCCACACCGCCGGCGATCACCGCGATTTCCGTCGTATCCATCGCTTGCATCTCCCTTCATCCGTAGCAGGCGGAAAAAACATTCAAAAGTGCGACACCGCTGGTACAACTGGGACGTCCCGTCTACGGCCGCGCACCTTTCGGCCAACTTCCCTCCATCTCCCCAAAACCCCCTCTGCAAGGCACTTGCGGCAGATCCGGCGCGCCGGGCGGCATCCGGAACATCGCTTGCCACCCCCCTCCACCGCGCTCGCGGCAGCCCTGCCCTCAGCCGAGCGCGCGCCGGCGGCCTCGCCGCTGGCTGCCATCTCCTCTCCTTCCGCATCCACCGCGGCTCTTCCCGGGCGCGCGGCCCCTTCCAACCGGAGGACTTCATGGACATCCGCAACCTCTTCACCGAACACCGCCACGCGCCCGACAAGCGGCCGCTGGGCGAGCTGCAGGCCCGGCGTCTCTCCGCCATCAGCGGCATCTCCGCCAAGGAGCTGGCGGGGAACACGGTGGCCGACCTGTCGGACCGGTTCAAGTGGGAGATCGACCCCGAGCTCTTCTTCTTCCGCCGCGTCTGCGGGCGGGTGGTGAAGAAGGACCCGGCCACCGGCGAGGAGCGCCCCGTTCCCTTCGCCACCGTGCACGTGGAGGACACCGACTGCGGCCTGGTCTCGTACTTCCCCCGCAGCTCGCCGTGGGGATGGCACTTCCCGCTGTACTGCCACCGCGAGGAGATCGCCACGGCGGTGACCGACGCCTGCGGCAACTTCTGCGTGAACATCCCGCGCTGGGAGATCGACTGGATCGTGCGCTGGCGCGCCGAGCGCATCTGCTTCCCCGACATCTTCGTGCGCCCCACCGTGCGCGACCTGCTGCACGCGCTGGACGGCCTGCAGGTGGAGCCGCACCGCCCGCCGCGCCCCGAGCCCGACCCCGGCCCGCTCCTGCTGGAGGACGGCGGGATGGCGCTGCGCCGCGCGCAGGAGGTGCTGGGGCACGCCGTGGCCGGGCGCATCGCCGCGCACCAGGGCGCGGGCGCCGGCGCGTCCACGCGCGCCGCGGGGCAGCTGCTGGACCAGCCCGCCTTCACCCGCCCCGTGCCGCCGCCGCTTCCGCGCTCCACCGTGCGCGCCATGCGCAGGGCCGTGGCGCAGACCGACGACGTGGGCGTCGAGCGCGAGGTCTACGGGAAGGAGTCGCACGGCTTCGCCACGCTGGACCTGGCCAGCCAGCTGCGGCTGAAGCCCGACCACGTGTCGACCTTCGATCCGCAGCGCTACATCGGCCCCTTCCTGCGCTGCCGCTGGGTGCTCTTCCCCGAGTGGCAGGTGATCTTCGACGTTCCCGACATCACCTTCCGCGTCACGCAGGACGTGGACGGCGACGGCGACCAGGAGACCATCTACTCCGAGGGCTACTTCGACGTCCGCTGGAACTCGGGCGCCATCCCGCCGGTGACGCTGTACGCCTCGCAGATCGCCGTCGCCGGCAGCGGGTGCGAGACGCCCGAGGTCACCTGCCAGGACACGCCCGCCATCCAGTTCGCCGGGCTGCTGCCGCTGGTGAACCCGGCCAGCCCCGAGGACCCGTACTACGACGGCGCCACCGGCTTCGCGCGGCGCCCGAACCGCCCCCACCCGTCGGGCGACTTCGCGGACCCGCTTCCCAACCCGCTGTCGGAGGCGCCGTTCGGCGGCACGCTGCAGCTGTACGGGTGCAGCCACGTTCAGGGGGCGCAGTTCTACCGCCTCCTCTACCAGGTGAACCACGCGGGGCCGTGGGTGCCCTTCACCGGCATCACCTGGCCGCTGTACCGCGTGGTGGGCAACGCGCTGCAGGTGCACTGGCCCGTGGCCGACGGCAACGGCTGGTACCCGGTGATCCCCACCGGCGACGGGTGGTTCCCGCCCAACCTGCTGCTGGAGTGGAACACCGGCGCCTTCCAGAACGGCGTCTACGGCGTGCGCCTGGAGGTGGCGGACGGCGCGAAGAACCCGATCGCCTCGTCGGCGGGCACGCCCACCGCCTTCCGCATCGACAACTCGGCGCCCAACCCCGCGCAGTTCACCGAGCTGCGGTGGCGCGTGGCGGGCGGCGCCTGGAGCGCGCCGGTGGAGCTCATCTGCCCCGTCATCACCCGCCCGGTGGTGAACGGCGTTCCGGCCAACCTGGAGTTCCGCGTGAGCTACACCGTGCAGGCCGAGCACCTGCGCTCGGTGTCGGTGGGCGGCGGCGGGTGCGGCGGGGGAACGTTCTCGCTGATCTCGCCGCTCGACACCGCGCAGCACTGGTACGAGAACCCGTCGGACAACAGTGTGATCCAGACGGCCGAGTTCGCGCTCCCCGGCGCCGCGCTGCAGGGCGCGTACAGCTTCTCGCTCACCGCCGTGAGCCGCGCCTTCAACCCCTCCGGCGGCGACGGCGGCCACCTGGCGGACTGGAACTACGATCCCACGTACATCTACACGATTCCCACCCTGCCGGTGGCGATCGTGAACGCCTGACGCGCAGGTCGTAGCATCGCTTGGAGGCGCGGGGGGAGATGAATTTCCCCCCGCGCCTCCGCCGTTCACGCGGCGGGCGGCCGGAAGCGCCGCAGCCGCAGCGAGTTGGTGACCACGCTGACGCTGGAGAGCGACATCGCGGCGCTGGCGATGACCGGGCTCAGCAGCCAGCCGGTGAGCGGATACAGCGCGCCGGCGGCGATGGGGATGCCGATCACGTTGTAGACGAACGCCCAGAACAGGTTCTGCCTGACCGTGCGGATGGTGGCGCGGGAGAGGGCGATGGCGGTCACCACGCCGCGCAGGTCGCCGCGGATGAGGGTGACGTCGCTGGCCTCGATGGCCACGTCGGTCCCCGTGCCGATGGCGATGCCCACGTCGGCCTGCGCCAGCGCCGGGGCGTCGTTGATCCCGTCGCCCACCATCGCCACGCGGCGATGCTCCTCGTCCTGCAGCCGCTTCACCTCGCGCGCCTTGCCGTCGGGCAGCACCTCGGCCAGCACGCGCTCGATCCCCGCCTGCCGGGCGACGGCATCGGCGGTGCGGCGGTTGTCCCCGGTGATCATCACCACCTGCAGCCCCATCCCCTTGAGCGCCCGCACCGCCTCGGCCGACTCCGGCTTCAGCGTGTCCGCGACGGCCACGATCCCCGCGTAGCGCCCGCCGACCGCCGCGAAGGTCGGCGTCTTCCCGGCTTCCGCCAGCGTCGACGCGCGCTCCTCCGCGTCGCCGATCTCGATCCCCCGCCCGCGCAGCAGCCGCGCGTTGCCGACCAGGACGGCGCGCCCCTCCACCGTGGCCTCGATGCCGTGCCCCGCCTCCGCGCGGAAGCCGGTCGCGTCGGCGAGCGCGATGCCGCGCGACTGCGCGCCGCGGACGACGGCCTCGCCGACGGGGTGCTCGCTCCCGCGCTCGGCGCTAGCCACGATGCGCAGCAGCTCGTCCTCCGCGAAGCCGTCGGCGGGGACCACGTCGGTCAGCTCGGGGCGGCCGGCGGTGAGCGTCCCCGTCTTGTCCAGGACGATGGTGTCCAGCCGGTGCGCCGTCTCCAGGCTCTCGCCGCCCTTGATCAGCACACCGTTCTCCGCGCCCTTGCCGGTGCCCACCATGATCGCGGTCGGCGTGGCGAGCCCCAGCGCGCAGGGGCAGGCGATGATGAGCACGGAGACGAAGTTCACCAGCGCCAGGGTGAAGCGCGTTTCCGGCGGCGCCGCCACGAACCAGGCCACGAAGGTGGCGATGGCGATGCAGATGACCACCGGGGTGAAGATGCCGCTGATGACGTCCGCCAGCCGCGCGATGGGCGCCTTCTGCCCCTGCGCGTCCTGCACCAGGCGGACGATCTGCTGCAGCGCCGTGTCCTTTCCCACCTTGGTCGCGCGGAAGCGGAACGAGCCGGTGCGGTTGATGGTGGCGCCGAACACCTCGTCGCCCGCCGCCTTCTCGGCGGGGATGCTCTCGCCGGTGAGCATCGACTCGTCCACCGCCGAGGCGCCCTCCGTCACCACGCCGTCCACGGGGATCTTCTCGCCCGGGCGGACGATGACCACGTCGCCGGCGACGACCTCCTCGACGGGGATGTCGGTTTCCGCGCCGCCCCGGACGACGCGCGCGGTCTTCGCCTGCAGACCCATCAGCCGGCGGATGGCGTCGGACGTGCGCCCCTTCGCCCGCGACTCCAGCATCCGCCCCATCAGCAGCAGCGCGGTGATGACGGCGGCGGCCTCGTAGTAGACCGGCGGCCGCATCTCCATCCCCCCCATCCCGTTGTGGGCGGCGAGGAAGAAGCGGGGGAAGAAGGTCGCGGCGAGCGAGTACACGTACGCCGTGCCGGTGCCGACGGCGATGAGCGTGTTCATGTCCGCCGCGCGGTGCCGGAAGGCCGCCCACGCGCCGCGGAAGAACTGCGCGCCGCAGTACAGCACGACCGGTGTGGTGAGCGCGAGCTGCACCCACACCGCGCCGGGGAACTCCAGCCAGCGGACGCGCCCGTGGCTCATCGCCATCACCAGCACGGGAAGGGCGAGGATGGCGGCGATCCAGAACTTGCGGCGCAGCTCCGCGTACTCGGCCGCGTGCGCCGCCTCCAGCGAATCCTCCACGCCCGCCGCGCCCTGGCCGCCGGGAACGTCGCGGACCACGTAGCCCAGCTCCTCGATGGCGTGGCGCAGCGCGGGCACGTCCGCCGCGCCGGGGAGGTACTCGACGCGCACCTCCATGGTGGAGAGGTTGAAGTCCGCCGCCACCACGCCGCGCACCCGCCGCAGATGCTTCTCCAGCGGCTGCGACGAGCCGGCCGGGCGCGCGGAGTCGTCCACCACGAAGTCGGCGCGCGCCGTCCCCGCGGTGCCGTAGCCGACGTCCTCCACGACGCGCATCAGGTCGCGCACGCCGGTCCGCTCGGGATCGTACTCCACCGTGGCGCGCGAAGTGGCGAGGTTGACGCCCGCGCGGCGCACCCCCGGCGCCTTCCCCAGCCCGGCCTCGATGCGGCGCGCGCACGCCGCGCAGCTCATTCCCGTGATGGGCAGGTCGATACGCTCCGCGGGTCCGTCCACCGCCGCGGGCTCCGCCACCTTCGGCCGGCCCATGGAGAGCTGCACGACCGGCTGCGTGGCCGGACGCTCCGCCGCGGGCTCCGTCTTCCGCGCGCCGCCCATCCCCAGCTGCACCAGCGGCTGAGCGTGCGCTGTTCCCTGTCCCCTGCCGTCGCTGTACTTCGCGGGATCGGCATCGAACGCGCGCTTGCAGCCGGTGGAGCAGAACCAGTACGTCCGGCCGCCGAAGTCGCTATGTCCCGCGGCCGTCTCGGGATCTACCGTCATGCCGCACACGGGGTCGATCGCCTTCGTCTTCGTATCCATCGGTCGCCCCTCCTTCAGCGGGCGTGCTTGTACATCAGGTCCAGCACCTCGGTGTACGCCTGCTCGCGGTCGCGCTCGTCGCCGGAGTTCAGCGCGCCGGCGATGCAGTGCGACAGGTGGTTGCGCATCAGCAGCTTGCCCACGCCGCGCAGCGCCTCGTGCACCGAGGCCACCTGCACCAGCACCTCGCCGCAGTAGCGCTCGTCCTCCACCATCCGCTGCAGGCCGCGGATCTGCCCCTCGATCTTCTTCAGCCGCGCGAGCGCCTGCTCCTTCAGCTCGGGCTCCACGTGTGTGGCGTGGCGCTCTTCGTTCTGCGTCTCCATCGTCCCCGATCCAGAGATTTAGGATACCCCCCTACCCTATCGACGTCTCCAAGATAACAGGCAGGTCAATGGGTGCAAGTGGGGCGGGTATTCAAGGGTGATTCAAGAGGGGGAGCGCGGGCGACTGGCGGCGGCTTGGTTCCGCTACATCGCGCCCTCTCCGGCCGGCTTAGGCCGTCCACCTCTCCCGTACCGGGAGAGGTAGCTTGACGAGATCTGCGCTGAATGACTGCATCCTGCCCGCCCGGCTGGCCCCCTCCCCCGCTCCGCAGGGGAGGGGAGAACTCAGCGTGGGGGACGCGCCACCGCCACGCCGAAGCATCGGCACGGCCAGAGGTTGCAGGCCGCGCCGATGCCGGACAGCCCCCCTCGCCCGGTACGGGAGAGGGCGAGCGCTCTAAGGCGCGGGGAGAGGGCGGCGCGGTGCGGAGGAAACGCCCCGTACCCCGAGAGCGCATCCGCCCCACCGAAGCTTCAGCCGCGACGAACGATGCAGGCCACACCCATCCCGGGCGGCGTCCCTCGTCCGGCGCGGGACATCGCCCGGCAGGGGACATCGCCCGGCAGGGGACATCGCCCGGCAGGGGACATCGCCCGGCGCGGGACATCGCCCGTCACTCCTCCACGAAGCGGTAGCTGCCGTGCGAGTCGTAGTCGATGCCGTGCTTCTTCTTGAGCTCCTGGATGTACGCCAGCTGGCCGCGGGTGTGCGGGCTGGCCACGCCGTCGCCGAGCGGCTCGCTGGTGTGCAGCAGGATCTCCTCCAGGCAGCTGTCCACGCTCATCCGCTTGTGCCGCGCCAGGTCCTGCAGCAGCGCGGCCAGCCGCTTCTCCAGCCGCACGGGCACGTCCACCCGCTCGATGGGGATCGGCGGGCCGTCGTTGAACAGGGGATGCCCGAAGGTGAGAGCGTAGCCGTACAGGTCGCGCACCGTGTAGTCGCGGATGCCGTACTCGCGGTCGCCCGGCTCGGTGACGACGTCGACGCCGTTGGCGCGCTGGAACTCGAACAGCGCGTCCGCGTCGCCCACCATGAAGTAGACGGAGCTGCCGTCGGGATTGGGCGTGCCCTGCTGCAGAAAGATCTGCACCCGGTCCAGCTTCACCCCCGCGAACGTGGGCGGCTCGCCCCAGGTAAACGCGAGGGTGAAGCCGAGATTGCGGGTATAGAAGTCCGCGGCCGCGAGCACGTCACCCACGGCCAGGCCGGCGTGGCTCTGCTCGCAATCGACACGCGGGGGAGCGGAAGTGCTCATCGCGGCGCTCCGCGTTGGGGGGGATGAAGCGCGCCTGCGCTCAGGAAAGCCGCAGGCGCGCTTCGCCGGGATCGGGGACGAGGCCGGGCCCTTTCCGCGCCGCGGCCTCGGAGACTTCAGCCGCGATCCGTCAGGCCGCGGCGCCCGCCGTCGCGCGCTCCGGCGCGGCCGGGGCGCCCACGCGCTGGCGCACCGCGTCCAGGTCCTGCACCGCGCGCACCTCCACGCACCCGGTGCGCGCCCACGGGAACTCCGAGGCGATGCGCACCGCCTCGTCCATGTTCTCGGCCTCGATCAGGTTGAAGCCGCCGAGCACCTCCTTGGCCTCCGCGAACGGCCCGTCCACCGTGGTCACCCGCCCGTCGCGGACGCGGATCGACTTGGCCGTGTTCGCCTCGGCCAGCATGCGCGACTCGACCGGGTGGCCGTCGCGGCTCAGGTGGTCGACGTGCGCGAAGCAGCCGCGCAGCATGGCGTCCTGCTCGCCCTGCGGCACCGCGCCGAGCAGGTCTGGGTCGTTGTAGATCAGAACGATGTACTTCATTGCGCAACCTCGGTTTCGGGAGGTGGAGATTTACCCGGGAGGAGTGATTCTAGCCGATCTCGCCCGCAGTCACAACGTTCGCTTCGTGGACGGGGAGGACGTCACCGGATCGGAGACGAGGCGCCACGCCAGCAGCAGCGCGAGCGGCAGCAGCACCAGCGCCGTCGCCACCCCCGGCGTGTAGCCGCCGCGGGCGAGCGACCACGCCGGGTGCCCGACGCCGTTCAGCATCTCGATCCCCACCCACAGCCACGCCAGGGGGATGGCGGAGGGCCAGCCGCGGCGCACCGGGACCAGCCAGCACCCGAAGCCGAACGCGACGAGCGCCAGGTTGAAGATGGCGAAGCCGCGCTGCGGGTCGCCGGAGACCAGCCCGCTCACGAAGCGCGCGGGCGGGAACACGTCGTACAGCCGGAAGGCGTACTCCTCGGCCGAGTGCAGCGCCTGCACCGTCACCAGCGCGAGGAACGCCGCGCGCGTCCGGGCTTCGAGCCGCATCGCAACCCTCCGGATCCGTTCGGGAATGCGTCAGCGGGGCGCCGCGGGAGCAAGCCGGCCCTCCGCGCGGAGCCGGGCGAGCACGGCCTCGACGAACGCTCCCTTGGCCACGGAGTACGCGGCCTTGTCCCAGGCGACCTCCTCGGCCACCCGCCACTTCTCGGCCTGGTAGGCCGCGGCGAGCGCCGGGTCCGCCCGCAGCGCGTCGCGGAAGGCGAGCTTCTCGTCCCACGCGCGGGCGGGGAGGATGTAGAGGTGGATGTGCGCCACGCGGCGGCCGTCCTCGTCGCGCACGTAGTAGCGGCGGCGAGGGTCGTCGCCGTACGCGCCGCGGTACTCGTAGCCGAGCGCCTGCAGCGGCGCGATGCACTCGTCCGCGGCGGGCTCGCCGGCCACCGCGACGGCCAGGTCCAGCACCGGCTTCCCGGCCAGCCCCGGCACGGCGGTGCTCCCCACGTGCTCGATGGCCGCGGCCCGCTCGCCCAGCGCGCCGCGCACCCGCGCCGCCTCCGCGGCGAAGCGCTCCGGCCAGGCGGCGTCCCAGGCGACGAGCCGCAGCGTGCCCATCGCCGCCGCTACTCCGGCACCGGCACCACGTACGACGTCAGGTGCCGGATCAGCGCGTCCCGCATCACGAACACGTCGCAGAACACGGCGTTCAGCATCCCCCCGTCCCGCATCGCGCAGCGCACGGTGCCCTCCGCCACGACCACGTCGCCCTCCTCCACCATCCGCGTGACGTGGATCGTGGGGCGCCCTGCGAACGCGGGGTTCTCGATCTCCCCGTCGAACGCTTCCTTGCCGTGCAGGTGCACGTGGCCGGGGATCACCCACTCCACGTCGCCGGTCAGGCACGACAGGATCTCCGGGCGATCGGACCGGCCGAACGCGTCCATGTACTTCCGTACCGTCCGCTGGTTGGGCGTCACGTCACGACTCTCCCTCGTACGCCCGCCGCCGCGATGTAGATCTTCTTCATCTGCAGCATCGCGCTCATCGGCCGTGGGTGGACGGGGTGCGCCTTCGATGAATCGACCGGCAAAGGGAGGCCCGTCCTCCGCAGCCGAAGCTGGCTTCCAGGCCGAACAGCCTCGCGCGGTTTGCGAGGCTTCCCGTGGTTGTTGCTGCGACGCTGCGACTTCAGTCGCCCGTGCGGGTGTCCCCGGGAGCCGAGTCCCGCGGCTACGAGCCCGCGGCGGCCGCGTGAGCCGGCTCCGCCGTGGTGGGATCGATGATCGTGCGGATCTCGGACACGCGGTTGGCCGGGAAGCCGCCCTGCCGCGCGTGCTCCCGCACCATCTCCTCGTTCGGGGCGATGTAGACGCAGGTGATCTTGTCGCCCGTCACGTAGCTCTGCACCCACTGGATCTGCGGTCCCATCCCCTGCAGCACGCCGCACGACGTCTGCGAGATGGCCTGCAGCTGCTCGGGCGAAAGGTCGCCGGCGCCGGGAATCTCGCGCTCGATCAAGTACTTGGGCATGACTCACCTCGCGTGTGGGGGGATACAGAACCTGCGGAAGCCTACGGTAAAGTCCACGGGGTGATCGGACAAGGAGATGGTGCACCGCCGCCCTTTCCCGACTCTCTGAACGGCAGGGGCAGCTCGCGTCAGAATGAATAATCGTCGCAGGACCCCCGTATGACGTCATCCTGAGGCCGGCCACGCTGGAACCTGCTTCCGCGCAACCGGCTGCAGGCCGAAGGATCTGTGGCCGTTCAGCACGTCCGCCGGGATATCCCTCGAGAATTTCCGTCACGATCGCCTCGTGAAGGCGAGGCGGTCTTATACCGAATTCGGGGATTGATCGTGCAATCCGGCAGCGCACGTGCGACCTCGCCTATAGATCCTTCGGCCTGCAAACCCTCGTGCTGGGCAAAGACGGTGTGGCCGGCCTGAATAGAAAGTTCGCGGCCTTGCCCCTCACCGGCGACTAAAGTCGCAGCAACAACTACGGGAAGCCTCGCAAACTGCGCGAGGCTGTTCGGCTCGGCAGCCGTTCCGCTCTGGAGGACGCCTCCCCTTTCATCCATCGTGGTCGCGCGAAGCGCGGTGTTCGACTCAGGATGACGTCTATGCGTTTGTCATGCACAGGTGATTGCCAGATGCGGTCTTGGCGGGCAGCCGTTACGGCGCCCGCGGCGGTGGCGCGGAGAGGGAAAGCCAGCGGCCGACGCGCCCGCGGTAGCGCTCGTACTCCGCGCCGAAGGCATCGGCCAGGTACGCCTCTTCGCGGCGGATGACGAGGCGGTGGAGCAGGTCGATCACGATGGGGAGCATCACGATCGCCCACGCGGAGTCCAGCCACAGCGTGGCCCCGCAGTACGCCGTGGTCATCCCCAGGTACATGGGGTTCCGTCCGAACCGGTAGGGTCCGCCGGTGACCAGGCTCGAGGCCGGCCGGTTGGGGATCACCGCCGTGCGTGCGCGCCGGAAGGTGATCAGCCCCCACGCCATCCACACCGCGCCGGCGCCCAGCAGCACCGCCGCGGCCACGAGGAACGCGACCGGCCGGCCGCCGCCGTGCCAGAGCGGGGCCGGCCGGAGGCGATCGAGGAGGGCCGCCAGCGCCAGCCCGGCGACGAACAGGAGGGGCGGCGGGAACCGGACACCCGCGTTCGCCAGCGCGCGTTCGCTCATGGAAATCCTCGGTTAGGGTTGGCGGAGGAGATACGGCCGCGGCGCCGCGTCATCATCCCGGCGGCGGCATCTTCCGACGGGCAGGCGCCGGTCAGCGCGCGCGGCGCACCATCTCCACCAGCCGCCGCACGCCCTCGGTGACGGCCGCCTCGTCGGGGCCGAAGGAGAAGCGCGCGTAGCTGCGGAAGCGCGACGGCCGGCCGCTGCGCCGCTTTCCCGGGTTGATGTCGAAGAACTCGCCGGGAACGCAGATCACCTTCTCCTCGATGGCCGCGCGGAAGAAGTCCATCCCGTCGCGCAGCGGGGCGGGGAGGCCGGACAGGTCGGCCCAGACGTAGAAGGTGCCCTCGGGCTCCAGGTCCAGCCGCATCCCCGCCTGGCGCAGCCCGTCCACCAGGATGCGGCGCTTGCGCAGGAACGCCTCGCGGATCGCGGCCGTCTCGCGGCGCACGTGCCCGGCGTCCAGAAGGGGGATGGCGGCGCGCTGCAGCGGCCGGCTCCCGCCGCCGTCCAGGAACGAGCCGGAGCTGGTCACCGCATCGATCACCGAGCGCGGCCCCACCACCCAGGTAGTCCGCCAGCCGGGGTAGCGCCAGTTCTTGGTCAGCCCGTCCAGGATCACCACCGGGTCGGCGTCCACGTCCTCCACGAAGCGCGCGGCGGAGACGAGCCCCTCCTCGTCGGGCGTGGCGTTCCAGGCATAGTGCGAGTAGAACTCGTCCAGCAGCAGGGTGCAGTCCAGCCGCCGCGCCGCCTCCACCCAGCCGGCCAGCTCCAGCCCGCGGATGGTGCGCCCCGTGGGGTTGGCGGGGTTGGAAAGGAGCAGGGCGGAAAGGCCGCGGCCGGTGATCTCGCGCTCCAGCCGCCCCACGTCGAAGCGGTAGCCGTCCGTCCCCTCCAGCAGGATGGGGATGGCGGTGAAGAGGCGGAAGATGTCGAGCAGCTCCTCGTACGCGGTGTAGTCGGGGAGGAAGTGCCCCAGGTTGATCTCACCCAGCGCCGCCACGGTGCGGGTGAGCGACATCCGCCCGCCGCCGCAGATGCACACGTTGTCGGCCGTGTACTGCGCCGGTTTTCCCTGCCGGTACAGCTGGTTGTACAGCTCGGCCACGGCGGCGCGCAGCTCCGGGATCCCCTGCACCGGCGCGTACTCCTGGTCCGCCGGGGTGATGGCGACCTCGCACAGCCGGTCGGGCGCGCCGTGCAGGGGGCCGGTCTCGGGCTGCCCCTGGCCCAGGTTGCACCAGTCGGGGTGGCCGTAGGCGTAGCCGCGCTTGGTGGCCTCGGCCATCACGTAGATCACCCCCGTGAACGGAACGGGGCGGAAGCCGGGAACCGTCGGCGGCGGTACGTCGATGCGTCTGCGTTCCATCAGCCTCTGCCAGCGGGGTCGGATCAAGCGCGCAAACGATCGCGCCGCGCGGGAATCTCCCGCGCGGCGCATCCCCCGGCAAGTCGGGTTCCGTAGCGATCGAGCCTAGCTTGTCACGTTGCGTGAGGCCGCTCACGCCGTTCTCCCAAGCAGCATCTCGGATACGAGGCGCTCCGCCGGAATTCCCAGCGATATCAAGCGCGCTTTTACATCAAGGAGAGGTTCATCTCCCAATGCTGCGAACAGAAAAGGCGCGTGCGATTTGTAGTAGAACGAGGGAACGCCATGTTCATGCAGATATGCCTGTTTCTTCCTCATCTGCTCAGGCCGTGACAACTCGTGCTTGCGATGGAAGCTCTGATCGAAGCAGATCATGTAAGCAGGATGGTACTTGCCGATGATCTCAACGATTAAAGCAAGCGATGCGTGGGATCTCTTAACATTCGTGCTCAATGTGATCCCGGTGTCCGGATCGAGCAGAAGGCCAAATTGCGTATTTGGAAGATTCTCGGGCTCCAGCACCGGAATCGTCGTAGCCGCGGTGTAGGCGAACCGCATTCCTGGAGGCACGAAATTCGGGTGCGAGTAAAGGGGCGCGATGGTGCCCAGCCCCTGAACCCAAAAGCGCTTGACCAAGTCGTATGAGTCACCGAGGAATTCAGCACGCATGATCAGTCGATTCCTCTGATCGAACTGGGATGGACGTCGCCACGATGTCGCCTCGAGTTTCTACGGCAGCGGCCTCCAAGGGTCGCGCGGGTTGAAATGCTGGTAGACGGCGCGGGAGACGGCGCGGATCAGCCGGTATCCCTCGTTGTCCGGCGCGTAGCTGGTATCCGCCTGGTTCTTCGTGATGATGGCGAGCACGTAGTCGCCGCCGGGCGCGTTCACCAGCAGCACCTCGGAGCGCGAGCGGTCCACGAAGCCCTGCTTGGACGCGGCCTGCACCGTGGACGGCAGCTGCGACAGCGCCTCCTGGCGCCAGTAGCTGGCGGTGAGCAGGCGGTACATGGCGTCCGAGGCGCGCGGGCTGACGGCTCGCCCCTGCCGGATCATCACCAGCGCGCTCGCGATCTCGCGCGGCGTGGTCTGCCCCCAACCGTACACCGAGCGCGCCGCCTCGCGCCCGAGCGTGCGAGAGTTCACGCGCGTGTCGCGGAAGCCGTGCGCCGCCAGCCACTCGTTCACGGCCGCGCCGCCGCCCACCAGCCCCTGCAGCCACAGCGCCGCGAAGTTGTCGCTCACGGTGAGCATCAGGAACGCCACCTCGCGCACCGGAAGCGTGTCGCCCGGGGCCATGTAGCCCACCACGTCGGTATCCTCGCCGTAGGCGTAGTGCAGCGTGTCGGGGAACGCCGCCCGCGCGTCCAGGTCCACCACGCCGCGCTCCGCCTGGTCGAACAGCGTGAGCAGGATGGGGATCTTCACCATGCTCGCGGTGGGGAACACCGAGTCCGCGTGGATCTCCGCCGTCGCTCCGGTGCGCAGGCTGCGCGCGTAGATGCCCACGTCGCCGTGGAACCCGCGCACCAGCGCCTCCAAGCGCGCCTGCAGCACGCGGTCGGCGCGCGCCGGCGGCCCGGACGGCGCCGCACCCTGCGCGGCGAGCCCGCCCGCGAACGTGGCCACGGCGGCGATGGAGAGGAACGCGCGCAGGATGCGGCTCATCGGGAAGGCGGGGCGGCGAGGATCGGGAAGATGCGAGGCTGGCGCCGAAGATCGAGCCCCGTGGACCCGCCCGCAAGCCGGACGCATCGCACCCGCGGTTGTGCACGCGACGAACAGCCTCGCGCGGTTTGCGAGGCTTCCCGTAGTCGTTGCTGCGGCTTCAGCCGCCGGTGAGGGGGGCGATCACTGGAAGACAGGCGTCGGCGCCTCGTCCCGCTGCAGCACGGGCTCCGCCGAACCTCTCCCCGCCAGCACCGCGATCGGCAGGGCGACGAAGGGGATGTGGCCGAGGAGCTGGACGAACCAGCGGAACCCGACCTTCGGCGGGCGATGCGTCAGGAGGGGGATCACGACGAGCGACATCACCAGCCAGATGAACGGCCCGTAGAGTGAAGCCACCTTCAGCGCGCCGAACCGCGACCCGAGCACCCCGCGGATCCATCCCGACCGTTCCGCAAGCAGGACGAACACCGCCGACCACCCCAGCGCCACGCCGGAGTGCATCAGCAGGCCGATGACCGTCGTGCGCGTCCCGCCCTCCATCGCCGACGGGCCGAGCAGCACGGATGCGACGCCCTGCCACAGGCGCGCGAAGGTGCCGTGGTAGAACGCGACGACGAGGATGCTGGAGAACAGCCCGTCGACGACGCCGGTCACGAGCCCCGCTGCCAGGATTCGCGAGAGGATCGAACGGTTGGGCGTGGGGATCGGGGGATTCGTCACGTGCGTGCTCCGCGCGGGTGGGTTGGGAAGGCGTGCGGCTGGGATGACCGGAACGCGCGGCTCACGGTCCGTTCTGACGCAGCCCGCCGGCGCGGTGGGAGGTGGGGCCGCCGTCCGCCATCGCCGTGATGACGGCTTCGAAGGCACCGGGTGCCTTGCGCGCCCACCGCCAGTACGCCGCGGGCCACTTCCACTCGCCGCCGCGCAGCCTGCCGAAGAGCCAGAGCCCGTGCCCGGCCTCGGGGATCACGCGGATCGTCACCTCCCGGTTCCCGCCCGCCGCCAGCGCCGCGCGCATCGGCTCCAGGTTCTCCGCCAGCGGCACGGTGCGGTCTTCGGCGCCGAAGACCGCGACGACGGGGATGTGGATCCGGCGCAGCAGCGCCTGCTGGTCGAAGTCGTTCCGTACCCACCACGCCACGTCCGCCGCGGAGTCGGGGATGACGGCGATGGAGCGCCACCTCGCCGCGCGCGCCGCCACGGAGGCGCTGTCGATGACGGACCACGGCGCCCCGCCGCGCGCCGCGCCCAGCCAGAACCGCTCGTACGCCGCCGCCTGGACGATGTCCCCCGCGGAGACGGAATCGTCCGGCTCCACGTGGGAGATGCGCTGCAGCTCCTGCTCGATCACGCCCACGGCGGGCGCGCACTCCAGCAGCAGCACGGTGATCTCCCGCGACGCGGCGGCCGCCAGCGGCGCGACCCATCCCCCGCGGCTCGTCCCCAGCACCGCGATCCGCCGCCGGTCGATGTCCGGGCGGCGAGCCAGCGCGTCGACCATCGCCACCACGTCGGCGCTCTCGTCGCGGAGATCGGCGTGCGCGGAATCCCCCGTCGACGCGCCGTGGCCGCGGCGGTCGTAGACGAACGCCGCGATGCCGTGCCGGGCCAGCACGTCGCCCCACGAGCGGTACTCCCACTGCGCCCGCGTCGTCTGCTCCGACCCGCCGGCGACGACCACGAGCGGCGCGGGACCACGCCGGCGCGGCAGGTACAGCATGCCGGCGATCGTCGCACCCGCGGCGCCCACCCGCACCGTCTCCGTGTCGTACACGATCTCCGGGAGCGCGCGCTTCAGGTGGAGATCGACGACGGGGTTCCAGCGCGGGTTGCTCCCCGTGAGCTCTTCCGCCGCCGAGTCGATCCGCATCTCGAAGCGGCCGTAGAGCAGCGCGAAGGTGACGGTCGAATCGGTGACTTCCACGTCACGCAGCGGCTCGCCCGCCAGCCCCAGCTCGCCGATGCGGAACGTCCCCGCGAGCGCCCCATCTTCCAGACGCAGGTCGATCTCCGCCCGCTGCACCGACCCGAGCCGCGAGAACGCGCCCTCCCAGTGCCCCACCACCCGCGCGGCGGCCGCCGGGTCGCCCCGCGCTCCATCTACCGGGAAAGACGCGGCGAAAAGGAGCGCGACCACGGTGGAGACGAGCATGTGTGTACCTTGGGGGATCTGGGAGATGGATGAGTCACGATCGTCCAAGCCGAACAGCCTCGCGCAGTTTGCGAGGGATTACGCGCGGTCTGCATAAGTGGGGTGCTTTGCAGGTACTTAGCGTTGCGCCGGGTGCCTGCTGTCGGGTTGTTACTGTCGGTTGACTCAGGCCGCATCCCGGAATTATGGCAACCCTCGCGGATTCGCTACCCGCCGGGCTGGCTGAACGCGTACGCTCGCCCCTCTACGTGCGCAGGTCAAGCCAAGGGGATTCGGCCCCACTGGTTTGCGGGTCATACCGGGTCGCTTCCTAGGTGCTTATCAACCATCCCAGCAGTGACGAAGACGGGACAAGATTGTCCCGTGTTTGCGGCAATACCGCCGCAGTTGAGCGGCAAAGGCCTGTATCACCCGGATTCAAGTTTAGACGCAAGTAGTGCATTGTACGGGAGCTTCGATGAGTTTCGTAATCTGCGGAGCACAAAATGCGTTCCAAACTAGCAGAGCCTTGGTCGACATCCTTCTGTAGCTCTCGTTCTTAGGGGAATTCGTTCAGGAGAGCGGAGGAGGCAATCGTGCCGGAGAATCCGCCACCCATTGTTAACGGCTCCGACCGCAGACTCTGACATAACGACGAAATCCACGTTAACGACAAGGAGAGAAGTATGCACACTGACCAATTCACGGCAACGGGCCCAGCCTTTGAGGGAGCAGGATTTCCCCGGGCCGCGTTTTCGACAGGCAGCGTGGGAACGGATTCAACCTATGGAGTAAACGTTCAGGGTTCGGTTTGCGGAGTTTACGGCGAATGCGTCAATGTTTCTCCCGGGACCAGCAGAGAAACGCCAGAACGCAATACGGGAGTGTGTGGAGTAGGAGTCGATTATGGCGTATTCGGGAGAGGGTTTACTACAGCCGGTGTTCACGGCGAGAACGAGTCTAGCGGCTTTGGTGTGTTCGGTGTGGGGAAGGATATTGCTCTCGGTATGGCTGGAATCAATCAGGTCAAGAACCCTAATCCAAACGCCAGGAAGATTGCGGTAGGTACCGGAATCGTGGGTGCGACAGAAGGTGGGCTAGGCTTTGGAGTTGTCGGTCTAAGTGTCGATAGCGTATCGCCCAGACATGTGCCAAGGGCCGGGCGCGACATTCATAATGAAGTCGTGTTGCCGACTAACCTTAGCAGCGGTATCGGAGTTTTGGGTGCTAGCGATTCCGGGACGGGAGTCGCCGGATTTAGTAGATCCGGGGCCGGCGTTGAGGGCAAAAGCAATTCTGGGGACGGCCTCGTCGGCAATAGCGATTCTGGGATTGGCGTGGTAGGCAGGAGCACGTCTGGAATCGGCGGGTTTTTCACTAGCGATTTTAAGGAAGCCGTGGTGGGCAGGAGCGGTGGGCCAAGTGGGGGGGTGCGCGGCAGTGCTAACAGCGGCATCGGCGTCACAGGGGAGGCCGTTACGGGATTCGGCGTCTTCGGCGATAGCGCAAAGCAATCCGGTGTTGTGGGCAGAAGCAGGAGTAACAGGGCTCCTGGGGTCTTCGGTGTTTGCGAGCAGATGACTGGCGTGGCGGGTAGAAGCACATCTGCGCCTGGCGTCTTCGGTGAAAGCGTGAGGCAAGCTGGTGTCATGGGTAGGAGCACTTCTTCGGCCGGCGTCTTCGGCTTTGGAGACGCCCCATTCCAAGTTCCCGGCGTCCCGGCGGGAGTTCTCGGTGTAAACGACAAAAGTGTTGGGGTCCTTGGTAGCAGTGCGGAGGTAATTGGTGTTTGGGGAAACACTAACCGAGGCATTGGCATCGTCGGCACGACTGATTCTGGTGAGGGAGTTCCGACGGATCGGATTACTGACCAGGGTATTGGTGTAATTGGACTAGCTACTTCCGGGATCGGAATAGTCGGAATGAGCACTTCTGGAACCGGTGTCTTCGGCTCGAGTACGACTGGATTGGCGGGGCACTTCAAAGGACCGGTGACGGTTGAGGGAGACATCACGATCATAGGCGGCATCAAAAGCGCACCTGTGCCTCACCCCGATGGTTCACATACACAGTTTTACTCCATCGAGAGCCGAGAGCGTTGGTTCGAGGATTTGGGGGAGTCACAGTTAGTGGACGGTAATGTGGAAGTGCGATTGGAGTCGGGCTTCACTGCTCTCATCGAGGTGAACAGCTACCACATTTTTTTGACTCCATACGGGGAGTCCAATGGCCTGTTCGTAGCGGAGCGCTATGCGACAGGTTTTCGAGTCTCTGAGCAACAGGGCGGTACCAGCAATGTGAGTTTCGCTTACCGGGTGGTCGCGAAGCCCAAGGACGGTGTGGCAAATCGATCGGCGGCGGTGACGCTGCCGGAGGTCTTGAGCGAGCTACAACTTCCTGACCTGCGGGTAATAACGGACCTACAAGACTTTGAGCGACTGTCTATCAGTCCCTTTGACCTCCCAGGCACCTCAATGCCGGACAAGACCCCGAGTAACAGTTCACAACTCGGCGAAAATTACGGTGAAGGTCAGAGTACCGATTAGTAACAGTTAGTTACCAGATTTATTCGCTAACGGCGCAGGTTACGTCATAAAACAAAGCGTTTCCGACGGTGCAACGGCGCGGTTCCAAGCAATCGCGCCTGGAGCATAGACGCGTACTAACGGTCAGGGTAACTGCCGATGACATCCCCGCTGTCGAGCAGCATTCCGGGTCGGGTGTAAGCTCCGAAAGTGCAAGGGCCGGGAGAGCGAACACGGATTTCGCCGAAGTTGTATAGAACTCAAACTTGAATAAGTGGAAGCCAGGGGCGCCCGGATCAACCGACGCGCCGCTGGCTTTTCTATGTTCGTAGTCTCACCTCCTGCTGTCTGTTGTGCTGTCGGTCGTTACTGCAAGATGCTCGGATCGGCTCGGGATCGTGTGCAGGTTGCGCGCGCACACCTAGTAATTACGCCGTTTCCGTGCATCTTGCTGCGTTCGGCCGTGTTCGCGTAATCTGCGAGGCTTCCCGTAGCTGTTGCTGCGGCTTCAGCCGCCGGTGAGGAAGCCGGATCGCGCGCTTTCTACTGCCCGGCACGTCAGCCGGAAGACACATCGAGTCCTGCTGTGGGTCACGCGGCGCGGCCGAATGGTTGGGCGGGGTGACGGAAGCGCGAAAACGCTCGGCAGCCGCGGGAGGATTCTCCCACGGCTGCCGAGGTGTGTGCAGTCGCCGTTCACATCGACGCGACGCTGCTTCGCCTGAATTACTTCGTCGCCGTGCCGCTGGTGAGCGCCGCGGTGGCGGAGTTGTTGTCCAGCAGCTGCCAGCCCGGGCAGCCCGCGCTGGAGCACGGCACGCCGGTGTATCGCCAGATCCGGCCGTCGCGGTGAAGCTGGTACAGCTGCCCGCCACCGGCCACGATGGACGCCGTGGCGGAGTTGCTGTCGATCAGCTGCCACCCCGGGCAGCTGTTGCCGCTGCACGCCGTGCCGGTGTACCGCCAGATCTTGCCGTCGCGGTGCATCTGGTACAGCCGGCCGTCGGTGTTCACCGCGATGGAGGCGGTGGCCGGGTTGTTGTCCAGCATCCGCCAGCCGGGGCAGCTGCTGCCGCTGCACGGCGTGCCCGTGTACTGCCAGATCTTGCCGCCGCGGTGCATCTGGTACAGCGAGCCGCCGCCCGCCGCGATCCCCGACGTTTCCGTGTTGTTGTCCAGCATCTGCCACCCCGGGCAGCTGCTGCCGCTGCACGCCGTGCCGGTGTACCGCCAGATCTTGCCGTCCTGGTGCATCTGGTACAGCTGGGTGCTCCCCGCGGCGATCGCCGTGGTGGCGGCGTTGTTGTCCAGCATCCGCCAGCCGGGGCAGCTCTCGCCGCTGCACGGCGTGCCGGTGAACCGCCAGATCTTGCCGTCCTGGTGCCGCTGGTACGGCGTTCCGTCACCGGCCACCGCGATGCCGGCCGTGGCGGGGTTGTTGTCCAGCATCTGCCAGCCGGGGCAGCTGTTTCCGCTGCAGGGGAAGCCGGTGTACCGCCAGATGCGGCCGTTCCCGTGCAGCTGGTACAGCCGCATCCCGCCGCCGGCCAGGGCGGTGGTGTTCGAGTTGTTGTCCAGCAGCCGCCACCCCGGGCAGCTGTTTCCGCTGCACGCGGTGCCCGTGTACTGCCAGAGCCGGCCGTCGTTGTGCCGCTGGGAGAGGATGCTTCCTCCGGCGCTCACCGTCTGCGCGGCGGCGCGGCCCCACGCGCAGAGCAGCAGGGCGGAGCCGACCGGGAGGAGGATGCGTTTGAAACGGGTGATGCGGCGCATGGTGGGTTCCTTCGCGTTGGGCTGGATTGGCTTGCGGCGCGGCTCGAGCGTGCGGTCCAATGGGGGATGCCGGACCGGGGCTCGGGCTCACGAGGAAGGGACGCCGGGCAAGCCGACAAGGGGAGGGAAGACGAGCGGCCGGGGGATGAAAGGCCAGGGCTCCGTGACCTTTCTCACGCCGGCCGGGATGGACCGGCACGGTGCCGTCCACTCTCGTCCGCCCGCATCATACCTCCGGGATGCGGGCGCGACAAGCAAAATGTCTCACCAGCGTCGGGCGCTCAGCGGAACGCGCCGGCGTGGTCGGCGGCCCACCGGGCGAAGGTGCGCGCAGGCAATCCGGTGATGCCGGCCACGGTGGAGGTCACGAACGCCGGGTGCCCCAGCGCCGCGCGCCAGGCGGCGAGCAGCATGTCGGCGGCGGGATGCGGCATGATCTCGCGCCGGAACTCTTCCGGCGACACCTCCTCGAACCGGATCGGGCGGCCGATGGCGGTGCCGATGGCGCTCACCTGCGCGGCCTGGCTCAGCGGCTCGGGGCCGGTGAGCACGTAGTCTCCTCCCGCGTGCGCGTCGTCGCACAGCGCGCGCGCCGCCACCGCCGCGATGTCGCGCTCGTCCACCGGCGCCGTCTCGGCCGCGGCGTAGGGCCAGCGCACCACGCCGTTGCCGCGGATCTGGTCCGCCCACCAGAGCCGCGCGTTGGACGCGAACATCCCCGGCCGGAGGATGGTGGACGCCAGCCCGGCGGCCGCGATCAGGCGCTCGAGCCCGGCATGGAAAGCAGCCATCGGGTTCGGCTGCTGGAAGAACGGATGCGGCGTCTGGTGCGGCGAGGAGAGCAGGACCACGCGCGGAGCGTGCGCCGCGAGGCCTTCGATCACGGCGGGAGCGGTGTCCGGCGCCGCGGTCCAGACGAGGAAGACCGAGCGGACGCCCCGCAGCGCCGCGCCGAGCGACCCGGGCACGGTGAGGTCGCCCGCGACGACCTCCACGCCCGCCGGCAGCCCCGCCGCCTCCGGCCGCCGCGTGAGCGCGCGCACCGGCACGCCCGCGGCCAGCAATTGGGCGACCACCTCGCGCCCGACGCGGCCGGTGGCTCCCGTGACGAGGACGGGAGCGTCGGAGCTGCTCGGTTCGGTCACTCTGGCAACTCCTTGTCGATGCCGCCGGCGTTTCCGTCCCTCTTCACGCGACCGCCGCCGCCAGACCTTCTTCCGTGCTCCGCCGCCTGCGGCTCAGGATTCCCGCGGAGACCAGCGCCATCACCAGCCCGACCGGCAGCGGCTCCAGCAGGGTCATCGCGGCGTTGATGGCCGGGTTCCGGTACAGCTTCGCGAACCGCTGCAACTCGGCGAGCTTCTGCTGGACCTCGGCCGGGGTGGCGCCGCTCGCCCTCACCTGCTCGATCTCGTGGGCCTGATACCGGGCCAGGAAGTCGGGCGCGAGCCTGGAGGCGATGAGCTCCCAGGTGGCAACGTAGCAGAGCGACGCGACGAGGACGATCAGCGCCCCCACGGCCAGCGCCCGGCCGAAGCCGACCGTGCCGCCGGCCACGTTGTCGCGGTACGAGCGGATGCCGAAGAACACCAGCAGGAAGGAGAGGACCATCGTCGTGTAGCCGATGATCTCCATGCGGTCGAAGCCGATCCTGTCCGCGAACGGCATCGTCAGCAGCATCATCGCCGACAGGATGGCGCCCGAGATCAGCCCGAAGGTCCAGACGGTCTTCTTCATCGATCCATTCTCCAGGAGCAGTTGGCGGTTTCCCTGCGTCGCGCCGCAATCATGGGCGCGGCGGCCGGGATTCCGCGTCACCCGAACGGGTGATTTCGGCCCGGACCGGCGAAAATCACCCGTTCAGGGGATGAGCCCCGCCTCCTTGGCGATCTGCACGGCCTGCGTCCGGCGCCGCGCGCCCAGCTTGTCGAACAGGCGGCTGGAGTGCGTCTTCACCGTGTTCTCGCTCACGAACAGCCGCGCGGCGATCTCGCGCGTGCTGAGCCCCGCCGCGATCGCCTGCAGGATCTCCAGCTCGCGCGGGGTGATGCCGAGCTGCCGCACGCGCTCCGCATCGGCCACGAACGGCTCCGCGGGGACCCGGACCGGCACCGGCACCTCGCGCACGACCACGGTTTCGCGCGTGCGGGTGAGCTTCAGCCCCAGCCAGATGCCGAGCCCCGCGAAGAGCGCCGCCACGATGCCGCCGTAGACCTCCACCGAGTGCTCGACCACGAGGTATCGGTACTCGATGAGCTTCAGCCCGGCGATCAGCACCCCGCCCAGCAGGCCGTAGAGGAGGATTGTCTTTTTCACGCGACGAATATTGCCGCGCCGGATGGCGATCTCAAGAAGGGTCGCTCGGCCGGGGAGCCGCAGCGCCGACCGGAGCCCGAACGACCGGCGAGCGACCCTTCCATCCGCTGCTCAGTCCGAATAGAAGACGGGTGAAGTCGATGAGCTCTGCATGATGGTGATCGAGCGGTCGCAGTTCGCGCGGTTGGCGTAGCTTTCGGAACTGCGAGCGATCGCCTCACGGTTCGCCGCGTAGTAGATCCAGTACCACTGGCCACTGTTGTCCTTTTTCTGCCGGTAGCATGGATAGGTGACTTCGGCCATGATCAGCACCTCCGGGTTTGAGAGGAAACATCCCTTCCAGCGAGCATCTTCTCTGGACGGACCCGGTTTTCGCGTTTCACACACCTGAATTCAGCCGGTTGCTCTCCGGCCCGAAGCCTCTCGATGCGAGTTCCGCCGGGAGCCTGCGCATTCACGACGCATATCACACGGGCTGCGCTTCGGCCGTACTTCCGTGAGTTCCCGGCGGGACCCATCTTCCCGCAGGTCCAACCAAACCGGCGCCCGAGGCATCCCAATCGTTGTTGGCGCGGTTCCGCCGCCGTCATCTTCATCGCGACCGGCGGCTCCCGCAACTCTCCCCTCATCCGGATCGGCGTATGCGACTCTCCCCACCCGCATCTCCTCTCGCCCTGACGCTCGCGACCCTGCTTCTGCCCGCGGCGCTGGCCGCGCAGGCGGCGGCGCCGGCCGCTTCACGGCCGCCCGGGTGCCGGGGAACCACGTCCCAGAGTTCGTCCTTCACGCTGGCGCGTGAAAACGGACCGCCCGTGGTGTTCCCGAGCTATGGCGCAGTCGAAACCGTTCAGCCGGGCTCGCCGGCGGAAGCGGCCGGCATGAGGCCGGGCGACGTGGTCGTGCTCCAGGACGGCCGGGACCTGATCGGCAACCCGCCGGCGCAGCCCGCCCTGGCGGGAGATACGGTCGTGTTCGTGGTCCGCCGCAATGGCGCCGAGGTCCCGCTCACCGTGGTCCTGGGCCAATGGGACCCGCCCCAGGAGGCGGAGGGGGTCACGCGCGTCTGCCGCCCCATGGGAAGCCAGACGGCGAGCGCCAAACCCGATTGATCCGACTGATCGGGACGTCACCCGGAAGGATGCTCTCGCGGGCAGCCGGCCGGGCGATTCGCCCCCGCTCGGGCCGGATCTTCCGCCGGACCACGGCTTTCGCGCGGTGACCGCGGTTCAGGAGACGGGGTCGCCTTCGGGAGGGACGATCCAGACGTGGTCCCGCAGGGCCTCATCCTGGAACCCGGCCTGCCTCCGCTCGGCCGCGTCGACGGCGGCCTGGGCCAGCGCGCGCGTCGCGTACTCGCCCACGACGTACTCCTCGCGGGCGAAGGTGTCGTATCCCATCACCCTCCACATCGCATCCTCCGGCGAGAAGGGGGGACGCTCTACTCTCCGCCCCCCGGACACCAGCTACACTCGTTGGGCCAGCGATCTCGAAGCCGAGCTCGTCCGCATACCAGCGGAGCGTGGCGTCGACATCGGTGGCGTGAAATGGTCAGCCAACCACCGGCCGTCTAGGTGGCATGTTCCAACTTGATGATCAGGTTAGAGAGAAAAATGTATAAGCCCAGCAGCCCTTGCCGGGCTTCAGCATGTGTAACGTCCGTGTGGACACCTTTGGATGCAACTTCGTTGATCCTCCTGATCAACACTGAAAGGAGATCCAACTCGGCGCGAAGAAGCCGTGAGGATGTGTCTGCACCGAAGCGAGTGCGGCAAAACTCCTCCAGCCGATTCAGGTACTGTTCCTCACCCAATTGGCGTGATTTGCCGTCCAAGCAGACTACTGGTTCGCCAGAAGGCGGATAATGATAATCAGCCACGGCATTTACTGCTCTGCGTATACTTGTGAGCAGAAGAGCGTGATCCTCCGGGTCGGAAGAAGGCAGCAATTCGGCTGCCTTTCGCATACGCTGGTAGGCCGGCTCACATCTGGTAGCGTAAAAATTATGGACTTCTTGTTGGATACTGCTGACGAGATCGGAGGTCTTCTGCTGAGAATTCAGTTGTCCTTCGATCCGCAGTGCATAGTAGAGGCATCTTGTGCGGACACGCTCTAAAATCGTGTGACACGCACGGATTTTAAGGCGCATTCCACCTTTTAGGCCACTATGTCGATCAGTGAATGCTGCAAGGTCGAACTCTCCCATGCCCTCGGGTAAGCGAAGGTCATCGATTGAGCGCTCGAGTTGCTCAACTTCGCGTGTGAGTTCGCCCACGCCCATTACGAGTACGTTCTTATCGGGATTGTCCGAGTCGACACCAAAATCCAAGGTGCGTTCGGCGAGCCAATGTTTGCCTGAGTTCTCCCATACAAAAGTCCGTCCTTCGTCTGTGAGGTGCACAGTCTCGTCGTAGACAGCAGAATGAAGTTGTTTCTGGTCGGGGTAAAGTTCACGCAGGAAAAGTATGACATTATATGTGTCGCCCACAGAGCGGGCGAGCCGAAGGCATGCAAGTGTAGCTTTGTCTACCTCGCGGGCTTCACAATAGTTTACGATACGCTCAATTAGATCATGGCCTTGCATTGTCCCTCGTTGTGGCAGGTTCTAGGCCAGACGTGGTCGATTGGGCCACGTCGTGTCGTGCGGCTCACGCGAGTAGCTCATCTCGGTGAATCGCATTTGCGGGCAGAAGACTGAAAACCACGGCAGCGGCCGGGGCATGGCGGCTGCCGAACTGCTCAGCATCACGGGGCGGGCGGCCACACGACGGGAAGTCCGTACATCTCGCCGAGCATCCGCACGTAGTCGGCGACCGGCGGCAGCCCTACCGCGGCGCGCCGGGCGTCGAGCCGGGGCAGATCGGCGATCGGGGCGGGCACCAGCCGGCCCCCCGTCACGTTGAACTGCGTTCCGTAGCGCTGCGGCTGGCCGCGGTGGACGAGCACGCGGTCGGTGAACAGCGCCAGGTCGGGCGGCGGCAGCTCTCCGCGCGCGGCCAGCTCCTCCAGCGTGGGGAGCATCTCGCCCTGCCACTCGTAGAACGGGCTGTGCTGCAGGATCAGCCACGCCACGTGGGCCGCGGTGTCGGGCATGCTCGCGCGCGTGGGCCAGCCGTGCTCCCGCACCACGCGGCGCAGCCACAGCGAGCGGGCGCTGTCCGCGCGCAGCGACTGCTTGAGCGTGGCCGTGTCGCCCGCGGCGGCCGCCTGCGCCAGGGCGGCGCGCCCGTCCTGGTCCTCGCGCCCCAGCCGCACCAGCGTGTCGACGAGCGCGGGGCTCCACGCCCCCGCGCCCGCCGAAGGACCCGTGGCGGCGCGCGCGCCCGGTTGCGCCGCGCAGGCGCCGCCCACCAGGCAGGCGGCAATGAACGTGATCAGGCGGACGAAGTACCTGTGCATGTGCACCGTCGGATTGCGTGGGATTGCGGCCGGCGAGTGTAGCGGTGACGCCGGTCAAAGTTGGAGCACATGGCGCGCGAGTGGGCCCAGGCGGGCGCGCGTATCGGGGCGCATGCGCGCCGCGAAGTCGGTCCCGGCGCGTCCGCCGCGGGGGATGAACGCCCCCTGGAGCGAGCGGCGCGGCCCGTCCGACGTGTTGCCCGTATGGCCGTGCCACGCGGATCCGTCGAAGACGAGCAGGGAGCCCGCCGGCCCGCAGGCCAGCACCTGGCCGTCGTAATCGGCCCCGGGGTCGGGGATGACGTCGTCCGGGGCGGCGGACCACCGGTGCGAGCCCGGCACGAACCGGGTGGCGCCGTTGTCGGGCCGGAACTCGTCGACCATCAGGATGAAGCCGGCCAGCGGCCAGTCGGCCGAGCCGCGCCGCACGTCCACGTGGAGCTCCTGCGCCGGGGAGCCCGGCCGCAGCGTCCGCGCGTGCATCGAGCTGAGCATGAACGGCCGGCCGATGATGCGGCAGCACGCCTCCAGGAGCGGCGGGAACACGTAGATGCCATCGAACTCGGCGCCGCGGTTGACGAAATCGGTGACGCGCGTGGTCGTGCTGCCCACCCTCACGTCGTCGCCGGCCGCGGACGCCGCCGCGGTGTCGTATGCCCGCGCCAGCCGGTCCATCTCCCCGGCCGGCACCGGGCCGGGGAGCACGACGAAGCCGTGCTCGCGGAGCTCGCGCGCCGCATCCGGCGGGAGCTCGCTACCCGCGGCTAGTGTGCTGAACCAGTCGTCCATGCGAAAACAGCGCGTGGCTGGGCGGCTTCGACATCTACGGGCGTGATCCCATCGCGGCGGCTGGCGAACGCTATTCTCCGCCTCCGAACACCAGCACGTACCCGTTCGGGTCTCGCACCTCGAACTCCCAGTCGCCGTACGGCTGACGCCTGAGCGGCATCTGGATGAAGGGCCTGGACTCGAGTGTCTCGTACAGGGCGCGCACCCCGTCCATCCGCACATACGCGTCCCACAGACCTTCCGGCCGCAGTGTCCTGAGATCCGGCTTCTGATAATCCATCATCCGCAGCAGCATGATCTCCGCGCCGCCACGCTGCATGCTCGCGTAGGCGAACGGCTCGTGTTCCGGAAACGTGCCGGCGGTCGCGAAGCCGAGCTCGTCCGCATACCAGCGCATCGTGGCGCCCACATCGGCGACGGGAAAGGTCGGAACGGCGGACCTGATCGCGACCGCGTTGGCCGCATCGGCGAGTGTGTCGGTCATCGGAATCGCTCCTGCTGTCGTCGCGTTTCTCGCATCCCATCCGAGGGCGAGGATACGGGCCGCGACGCACGCCGGCGGCCCGTCTGCCGCGGCCGGTCAGGGCTCGGGCGGGCGTACGGCCGATCCCGGTAGCCGGGAAATCTGGCCCAACAGCCCCTCGGGATAGACCGTCTCGGATGTGCCCTGCAGGTCGGCCGGGCTCCACCACCGGTGTTCCTCGATGGCTTCCGGCGACGAGTTCCAAACGCCCGGTGATGCCTCGGCGATCCGCACGAGGAAGAAGCATTCGGTCTGCTCCACCCATCCCTGCGGTGAATCCCACTCGAAGCGCCGCTGCCAGAGCATGGGCCCCACCTCCGCCCGGAGCCCGGTTTCCTCCCACAGCTCGCGGGCGGCGGCCGCTTCCAGCGATTCGCCCGGTTCCACCTTGCCTCCGGGCGTGGCCCAGTACCACCGGCCGCTCGTGCGATGGTCGCGGTAGCGGACCAGCAGGATCGCGCCCGCGGCGTCGATCACGATCAGGCGAGCCGTTTCGCGCAGCGGGAGCACGCCTCGCGCCGGATCGGCCGGGGAAACGGCGGCGTCGGGATCCACGAATCGTGTGTCGTTGCGGGAGGCGCGCCCGGCCGCTTGCGCGGCCGTCGGTCGAAACGCATAAGATGCCCGGCCTCCGCGTCCCCTACAAGGATTCAGCGACACCGGGAGCCGCCGCATCTCGCCGGGATCGGCGCCGTCCATCGCTCGTCCCGCCGCCCGCGCGTCTGGTCACCCGCGGATGCGTCTGGCCACATTCCCGGTGACGCGCCACCGCCGGGCGCGTATCCTGTGACGGCCCCTCGCCGTCGCGGCCTACCGCGCCGGGTTGCCGATCTCCCGCCATCCCTCCCCATGAAACGCTTCATCTTTCTCGCGCTCGCAGCCCTCGCGTGCAGCCCCGCCGCGCCCGGGGAGCAGTACGGGTTCGTCGCACGCCTCGGTCGCGACACGGTCTCGGTCGAGAGCGTGACGCGCCGCGGCGACACCGTCACCAGCGACGCGGTCGACCGGTTCCCGCGCGTGCGCCGGCGGCACACCCGGATCGAGCTGGGCCCCGGCGGCGCCATCCGGCGGCTCGTGATGGACATCCACACGCCCAGCGAGCCGGCCGCGCAGCGCGAGCGCCACGTGGTCGCCGAGGTGACGGCGGGTTCCGTGCGCGTCACGAGGCGGGACGGGACGGGCACGACCACGCGCGCCTTCGCCACGCAGGGCGGCATGGCCATGGCGCACGTTCCGCAGATGTACAGCCTGTACGAGCTGTACTTCGCCGCCGCCCTCAGGCGCGCCGCGGCGGGGCACCGCGCCGCCGGCGACACGGTGCGGATGCGGCAGTTCTACATCGACCGCGAGTTCGACGATTTCCCGCTGCACCACGGCGTCGTGCGGCTCCTGCCCGGCGGCCGGGCGGAGATCACGCACGACTGGCTGTCGGGCACCGGCGAGGCGGCGTTCGACTCCGCGTACCGCATGCTGCGCTACTCCGGCGCCCGGACCACGTACCTGGTCGACGTGCGCCGCCTGGCGTCGCCGCCCGACGTCGGGGCCGTCGCCGCGCGGTTCGAGGCGCTGGAGGCGAGGGGCGGCGGGTTCCGGCAGCTGAGCGTGCGCGACACGGTGCGCGCCCGCATCGGCGCCGCCGCGTTCACCGTCGACTACGGCCGTCCGCTGGCGCGCGGGCGCGTGCTGCTCGGCAACGTCGTCCCGTACGACCGCGTCTGGCGCACGGGAGCGAACGCCGCCACGCAATTCACCACGTCGGCGCCGGTCACGCTCGCCGGGATGCGGCTCCGCGCGGGCACGTACACCCTGTGGACGATCCCGCACGCCCGCGGCGCCGAGCTGATCGTGAACCGGCAGACCGGCCAGTGGGGCACGCGGTACGATGCCGCGCACGACCTCGGCCGCGCGCCCATGACCGCCGATAGGGTGGCTCCGCCCGTCGAGCAGTTCACCATCTCGATCGATGCGGTCGACGCGCGGCGTGGGACCCTTGCGATGGCGTGGGGCCCATTCCGGTGGACGGCGCCGATCGAGGTGCGATGATGGGAAGCGCGTGATGGGGTGCAGAACCCACGCGGTGTGTGGTTGACAGTTTTGTGGCGTAAAATATACCTTCCATAGAGATCCGTTCGCGCCCTGCGTACGGGAAAGATGTGTCCAACGAGGAGGAGCGATGAAGCGCTTCCTGGCAACCGTCGCGGCGGCGCTGAGTCTGGCCGGCTGTGGCGGCGACGGCAACAATCCGGTTTCCGCGGAGGGAAGCAGGCCGGCACTGACCGGCACAGGACTGCCGAACCTCTACATCTCGGAGATCCTGCCGCGCCGCGACGCCAACGGCGTGCTCACCGCGCGGATCCGCGTCTGCAACAACGGCACGACGGGGGCGGCGGCATCCACCACGTACCTGGAACACTGGTACGACCTCTCGTACGACATCCACGACATCTACACCACGAATCTGGCCGCGGGCTGGTGCACCTACGTGACCAGCGCGCCTCTGGGCGACAACAACGGCGCCATCCACAGCTATTACGCCAAGGCGGACGAATTCCTGGTCATCCAGGAATCCAACGAGAACGACAACGAGAAGGAAATCGACGTCTATCCCTGATAGGCCGCCGGGGAGGATTCCCGACGTGAGGGGGCGCCTTCCACGTGAAAGGCGCCCCCTCCTCATTCCACCATCACCGCGTGAAGTCATACCGAATCCGGGAATTCAGTTCGTGCATTCTCATACCCGCATTCGGAGATCGATCGTGCAATCCGGCAGCGCACGTGCGACCTCGCTTATGGATCCTTCGGCCTGCAACCGCTCCTGCGAGGGCAACGACGGTGTGGTCGGCCTCAGGATGACGTCTCTCTGTGCGTTTGGAATGCACAGGTGATTGCGAGATCCGGTATCACCGCATCAACCCGACGTCATCTTGTGTCGTCCCCGCGCTGCGCGTCCAAGGAGGATGAAAAGAGATCGGTTGTGAGCGCCGATGCCGCGGACTCAGCCGAACAGCCTCGCGCAGTTTGCGAGGCTTCCCGTGGTTGTTGCTGCGACTTCAGTCGCCGGTGAGGAGGGCCAGTTCGTGTACTCTCCATTCAGGCTGTCCACACTGTAACCCACGTCTGCACAAGACGTTGCAGGCCGAAGGAACTATCGTTGCCGCAGCACGTGATTCGGCGAGAAGCACTGATTCCTCCCCCCGGATTTGGTATCAGGCCGCGGAGATGGCGCTGATCGTAACGTAGTATCCGTCCGGGTCCCGGAGCGAGAACTCCCTCGTTGCGGTGTTCGGGTTCACGTGGGGCTCCTCCTCGAATCGCGCGGCGAGAGCGTGGGCCCTGTCCAGCACCTCGTCGTAGTCGTCGACGCGGAAGAACAGGAGGAGGCCGTTGCCGGGCAACGCGTGCTCCGGGCTCGTCAGCGACGGATGCTCGTGCGCGCCCCACTGGTGGAGGCAGAGCAGCACGGTCCCGTCCGTATCCACGATCTGCCCGAAGTGGTCATGCGCAGGCGGCGTCTCCGGCTGGCCGAGGAGCGACTGGTACCACCCGCAGCTCTCCGGAACGTCACGGACGCCGATGATCGTCCACGTGCGTTTCATCGCATTGATGATTCGAAAGGGTCCGGGCCGCTGCACGCGATTCCGATCGACCATCCTGTGCCCGTCGGGCCGGCGGCACGCGCTCGGGCGGCCGCAATCCGGTCATGGAGCGGCCCACTCCAGCTCCAGCGATTCGGGGCGCCGAGCGGTGGCGCTCGGGAAGTAGCAGAGCTTCTGATCCGGGACCAGGCGCAGGCCCGGCAGGCGCCGCGTCAGCACCTCCAGCGCGATGCGGCCCTCGAGCCGTGCGAGCGGGGCGCCGATGCAGTAGTGGATCCCGTGCCCGAACGCGAGGTGCGGCGTCGTGCGGTGAATGTCGAAGCGAAGCGGATCGTCGAACCTGCGCTCGTCGTGGTTCGCCGAGATGTACGCGATCTGCAGGCGGTCGCCTTTGCGGATGCGCACGCCGCCGAGCTCCACGTCCTCGTTCGCGGTGCGGTACATGGCGTGGATCGGCGAGGCCGTGCGGAGCACCTCTTCGATGAGCGGCGGGATGATCGCCGGGTCCCGCTTTGCCGCCGCGAAGAGCTCCGGATCGAGCGCGAGCTGGAGGGCGCCGGCCGCGATGAGGCCGGCCGTGGTCTCGTATCCCGCAAAGATCACCTGCAGGAGCATGTTGATCAGCTCCGGCATCCCGAACGGCCGGTCGAGCGCGTCCGCGCCGGTGACGATGTCGGAGAGCGCGTCGTCCCGCGGCCTCGCACGCCGCTCCTCGATGGCCCCGGCGAGGTAATGCTGGTACGCCACGAAGCCGCGCGCGTGCTCGACGAGCTGCGCGAGCGGCTTCTGCATGGCGAAGATCTCGGTGCTGTCGGTCGTCCAGTCGTTGACCCGCGCGAGGTCCTCCTTCGGCAGGCCGAGCAGGTCGATGATGAAGTTCCCCGGCAGGGCGATGGCGAACGCCTCCACCAGCTCCACCCGGCCGCGCGCGGCGAACCTGTCCACGAGCCCCTCGGCGATCTCGCGGAGGATCGGCTCGAACGCGGCCAGCCGGCGGAGCGAGAGGGCCCTGACGACGAGGGCCCGCGCATGGGTGTGGTCGGGCGGATCGCTGGTCACCAGGCTCGGGAGCAGCGGAAAGCCCTGGACGAGCTCGGCGAGCAGCTCCGGCGGAGGCGGAGCGGTGCTGGGCTTCGGCTGGATCGAATCGGCGGACGAGAACCTCGCCGCGTTCTTCGCCACGGCGCAGACGTCCTCGTACCGGGTCACCACCCACAGCCCCAGCGATTCGCTCCAGAACACGGGCTCATCGCGGCGGGCGCGCGCATAGAACGGCCGCGGATCGTCCAGCATCGGCGAGGTGAGCGGCGAATGCTCCCGTCCACACGCCGACCCGGGCAGGGTGGGTGCGCCAGCTTCGGACATGAGGGTCTCCTTGTCACGTTCGTATCAGTCGTTGGCGTGCGATGCCCGAGGGTCGGTGCCTGGAAGGGCCCGGCGAGAGCTGCGCGCGTTTGCCAGCTGCAACGATTCGTCGGGCTGCGAGGCGACTTTACTGCCGCGCGGGGGTCTGCAGCTTCACTCTGGCCGCGCGGGCGACGGCTGCCGCGAGCATGCCCACGGCGGCCGCCACCGAGCCCGCGACGAGTTGGGCGATGGGCCACATCGATGCCCCACCGCCTGAGTAGGGAACGAGATACTCGTTATAAAGCAGCCAGGCGAGCACCCCGAGCCACGGGACAGCGCCACCCCAGGCGACCGTGCGGCGCCCCGGGAGGATCCAGCCGCAGACCACCCCTGCGAGAGCGGACAGCACGATCAACGTTGACCACATCAGTGCAACACCTCCCTTTCTCTTCGCTGGACCGACCTGACGCACGTTGAGAGCACGCCCCTGCCGCAGTTCCGCGGTCGAGCGGTCCAACACACGCCGCCGCGGGATGGATCACCTGCGGCTGCCGCGATGTTTGTCCAGCGGCCTACGCCCCAAAGGTCAGGGGGCGGGGCTGGCGCGCAAGACCCAAGCTCAGCAGCGACCTGGCCCGCGGGAAGCGTGGATTGCAACCGTGACGCGATGGCCGGGTTCGCTGCAGCGCATGGTTATACGCCGGGCACGCCTCAGCCAAGCTGCTCGGCCAGCCCGACGATGATGCCCTCAGGCCCGCGGAGGTAGGCCAGCCGGTACGTGTCCCCGTACTGCATTTCGCCAATGAGCTCGGCTCCGTGGGTGCGCATGCGCGCGACGACAGCGTCGATATCATTGACGGAGAACATGATGCGGCGGATGCCCAGCGTGTTCACCGGCGCGTCCACGGGACCAAACCTGATCGCGTCGGGCGTGTGGAACTTGTCCAGCTCGATGCCCTGCCCATCGGGAGTCCGCATCATCGCGAGGGTGGCCCGGACATCCTCGAGCCCGATCAAGCGCCCGACCAAAGGCCCCTCGACTGTCGTCTCGCCCTCGAGCCTGAGACCCAGTTCGATGAAGAACGCCTTGGTGGCTTCGAGATCGTCGACAACGATGAGGACGTTGTCCATCCGTTTGACCGTCATATCCTTCCCTTCCTCGCTTCACTTCACTGGTGATGCCCGTACTCGCCGCACGTGGCGGATGACAACACCACGGTCAGCGTACGGGGCTGGCCGCAAGGCTTGCGTCCGCCGAAAAACATGGACGGCCCCGCATCCCCTGCAGCCGCTTGTCAGGCGGCGACGGGCGACGGGTGACGGGCGACCGGCCGGGCTGGACGCCGCGGCGCGGTCACGGACGCCGGCGGACGAAGACGTGGGTTGCGCGCTCGCCGGCGACGGTCTCCGCGCACTCGTAGCCCAGCGCGCGCAGATCGATGCCGCCCAGCAGGTGTTCCCCTGCCCCCAGGAGCACCGGCCGGACCGCGAGGTGCAGCTCGTCGACCAGCCCCGCCTGCAGGTACTGCCGGACGGTGGCCACCCCGCCGCCGAGCCGGATGTCGCGGCCGGCCGCCGCCGCGGTCGCCTGCTCCAGCGCGGCGTGGATGCCGCCGGTGACGAAGTGGAACACGGTGCCGCCGGCCATCTCGAGTGGCGGGCGGGGGTGGTGCGTCAGCACGAAGGTGGGGACGTGGTACGGCGGCTCGTCGCCCCACCAGCCCCGCCAGCTCTCGTCGGGCCACGGCCCGCGCACGGGGCCGAACATGTTGCGGCCCAGGATCCAGGCGCCGAAGCTCCCGAACCCGCGCCGGGCGATCTCGTCGTCGATCCCGGTTTCGCCCCCGGGCTGGCCCTGCATCTCGCGCCACGTGCGCGTGGGGAAGAACCACTGCATCAACTCCGGGCCGTGGACGCCGAGGGGGTGCTGGAGGCTCTGGTCGGGGCCGGCGCTGAACCCGTCGAGCGACATGCCGAAGCTGTGGACGCGCAGTCTGGACATGCGGTGCGTTGGTGGTTGGCTGGTAGCGGGACGGGTGGTGCGCCGCCTGACACCCGAAGGGTCAGAAGCGCGCGAGACTATCGTCGGCGAAAACATGGACGGCCCGCATCCCCTGCAGCCGATTTGCCAGGCCGCTGGCGCGAGTACCGTTTAATGCAACTCCGCTCGCGCTCGTTCCCGAAGCCAGCTCAAGTCCTGCACGATCAGGTCAGGATGCGTGGCCCGTGCGCGAGCTGGGAAATCCGATGGTGCGTCCTTCACGTGGCGATAGAGGAACCCTCCCACCAGGGCGTTCTGAACCGCGGTGAACGTCGCGAGCGCAGCCTCCGTTCCCAACTTCCCACGCAGCACCGGAACGCCTGACAGTTCGGGCAGATCTGAAACGCCACTGTGCCGAATGCCCGGTACGAGGAATCGGTATCCGTCGGAGCGAAGGCCGGCCCGGGCAAGCAACTCGTACGCGAGGTCCGACCCCGTCGGCGTTTGTGGGCTCAGGGGCTCGCGGACGCTGGGGTCCATGCCGCGAGGCATCTCCGGCATGCTCCGAAAATCTTCCCAGAGATCGGAGCCCAGTGTCAGGAATGGTGTGCGGAGCTCGCTGTCGACCAACTCGTAGGACCAGACGCCGCCGTCGAGGTGCACTACGCCGCGGGCCCGCGGGTCACCCTGCCCCAGCATTCCCGCGATGTAGGCGCCGAAGGATTTGCCCATGTACGCCCGGCGCTCGTGATCGATGATCCTCGACACCGGGGCAGCGGCTGGAACTGCATTCTCCTCGAGCCGGTCGAGCACGAAGTAGACGTCGTCGCGCCAGACGGGGGCGAGCCGCCCCGCCGAGGTGGTGCGCAACACCCGGATGTATTCGCGCAAGGCTCCGAGCTGGGCGGTCAATGTCGGGGCGGCGTAGGCGGCCATCGCGCCCAGGGCCTGGCCGATCTGCATCATGTCTTCGAGAATGCGTGGCGATCCGAGAACACGGTCGCCGTTCGGATAGACGATTCCACCACTCTCCCACGGGTGGCCCACACCGAGAACCACGTATCCGTTCGCGGCGAGGTGCTCGAACAGGGCGGTGTGCTGGGCAGGGTACGACAGGTATCCATGGTTGAACACGGCGACCGGAAACCTGCCCGTCGCCGGCGGCGCCCCGGCGCAGGCATTGGTGAGGAGCCGGACCGCGTTACGGAACGCGTCGGGCGGTTGCCGAAGCAGCTGGAGAGACATGACCGGGACCGTGTCGATCTCGGCCGTCGTGAAGTATGGCCGGCGGGGATAGCCGGCTACGTCACCCGCCGGATACCACGCCCTCACGTACAGGCGGCGGGTAACGGTCGGCTCCGGTGCGTACTGAGAATTGCGAAGCGTGTCGATGACCTCGAACTCGAGCGTGCCCACCGGGAATTGACCAACGACGTCAGGCCAGTGGCGGCAGTTCGCATCATAGTCGTACGAATCGACGGTCATTGCGTCTCTTGCATCCAGGTAGATAAGCAGAAGCCTGGGCACTCGACGTCAGAAGCCCCCGCACCGGGAGCCGGCGGGGGCTTCTCTCGCTCTTCACTGACCGAGACCCGAATCACGGGCGCGACTCAGACCCCATGTCGTCGTAATCCGGAACACAGTCATCGCACTGTGCCTTGTAGACGTCGAACGACTTCTCGCCGAACTCCATCTCATACAGGCGATGAGTCTCCCTGAACCGGTCATCCAGCACGGACCTGGTCAGATCAGGATCTCGATGCAGAGCGTGCGGGTCGTGGTGCAGGAAGAACCCGAACATCTCCTGACAGTCGGCCGCGTACTTCCGGGTGTCGAGGATGTGACGGTGCCAGAAAGCGTCGACATCCCGGGTGGCAACCGTCACCCCGGGGTGTTTGTAGCAGAGGAAGAGAAATCGCCGATAGACCGATGCCAGGTGATTGACCTTCTCCTCGCTCCAGTCCGTTTCACTCGCCACCTTCTTCTTCACCAACCTCAGGTCGAGCTCGGCGACAGCTTTCCGCACGTGGGCGAGCTGCTCGTCGGTGCGTGCGACACCTGCGGGGTGGGCAACGGTTTCCATCGGCTCTCCCAATCTCAGGTGCGCCAGCGACGGTCGGATCTGGACCAATAACCTTGCAACAACCATCGGTCAAGGATGACGCGACGCCATTCACCAGTACCTGAAAAGGAAACCGTTCAATTGTCGGCCTAACGCGCGAAGGGTCAGGGGTGCGGGGCCGGCGCGCAAGCCTCGCCTCCGCGAGAAACATGGACGGCCCCGCATCCCCTGCAGCCGATGGTCAGGCCGCGACGCCCTGCGCACCTATCCGTGTGGCGGGCGAGCTGGTGTGCCTCACATGTACCGGAAAGGCGCGCGAGAGGTGGTACGGCGGCTCTCCGCCTGAAACGGACGGCGATCCACTGCAAGGGAACAAAATAAGAGCGCCGCGCGAAGCGCGGCGCAACCAGCTCCGTTGTCAGGTGCAACGATCGGGTAGCGGTGCGACGGACGGTTACAGCCGCTGGTCCGGCCCTCGCCCCTTGTGACACTAGAGTGCGGAGGGCTCGCGGATCTCCTCCAGCAGGCCGTGCAGGTCGGTTACGACCCATCGCTCCATCAGCTTGCCGCCGTCCACCCGGTAGATTGCGATCCCCTTGAGCGCGATCGCCCGGCCGGTGGGAGCGATGCCGCGAAAGTCGCCCTGGTGGGTCCCGAGCAGTCTCCACCGCACCACGACCTTGTCATCTTCAGCAACCAGATCGTCCACTTCATATCGGGCATCGGGCAGCGCGGTGCGTATCGCTGAATAGAACGCCCCGAACCCCCGTGGACCGGTCGGGCTCCCCTCGGGCCAGTCGTGGGATGTGAACCGGGGTGACACCACCTCGTCTACCAGCGCCATGTTCCAGTCGCCGTAGACCTCCTTGTAGAAGCGGCGGACGAGTGTTTTGTTCGCGGCCGCGATATCGTCGGACATTCCAGTTCCTCCGGTTTGGATCATCGAAGCGTCGAAGCGCTCCACGCCCGGATCGAGCGCCTGCGTTGCGCGCGCGAGAGCAGGGTGGCGGATCGAAGGCACGCGGCGTCTAGCCCGCGGTTCGGCATCGTGTCTTGCGTCTGCGCCGAGCTCCCGTCGTGATGACAAGCGAGCACGCGCGAATGTGACGGGCCGGGCGTCTCAGAAGGCGCCGGGCTCGAGGACGGAAATGTCCAGCCGACGCAGGTGCGCCGGGTCCGCGATCACCTCGATGCTCATCACCTTGGGGCCGGCGAACGTGAACACGAGCGCCCGCATGAGCTGCCCGTGCGGCGCCATCACCAGACCGGGGCTGCCGTTCAGCAGCGCGAGTCGGCAGAACCGCGCGGCGCGAGCGAAATCGCGTGCCCGCTCGAGCACCGCCTCCACCCCGCGGAGCTCCCGTCGCCCGCCGGGGTGCCCGCGCACGTCCTCGATGCAGACCACGACGTTCGGATCCAGCAACGTGAGGAGCGCGCCGAAATCGCCCTGTCGCGAGGCGGACAGAAACGCTTCCACGGCTTGTCTGCGCCGATGGAGATCGGCATCGCCAGCCATCCCGGCTCCTCGCACACGCCGGCGAGCACGACTCGCCAGTTGACGAGCTGCGGCGGGTGAGCGCCCGACGAGGGGCGCGATCTCCTCGAACGGCAGGTCGAACATGTCGTGCAGCACGAACGCGAGACGCTCCGCGGGCGTCAGACGCTCGAGCACGACCAGAAGCGCGAGCCCGACCGAATCGGCAAGGACCGCTTCCTCCTCGGCGTCAGCCCCCACGCCCGGGATCGCCGGGACGAACTCGTCCGTGTCGATCGGCGCCTCACGACGGATGTTCCGCGCGCGGAGCATGTTGAGGCTGATCCGGGCGACAACGGTCGTCAGCCAGCCTCGGAGATTCAGCACGTCGCCCGTCCCCGCCCGGCTGACACGCAACCACGCCTCCTGCACGGCATCGTCGGCGTCGCTCGCGGAGCCGAGCACGCGGTAGGCCACGTCCCGCAGATGGCTTCGGTGCTCCTCGAACTGGCTGCCGATCCGATCGCGTTCGCCGCTCACCTGCCCCTCCGTCACATGTTGGCCGCGTGGTGTGTCATGGGGATGACCCGCGAGTACGCGGCGATGTGACACCCCCAACCCCGATCGACCTATGCGAGCCACTGCAAGCATCAGTAACTGGATCGTGCGCCTCGCCGGCACTTTGCAACTCGTGCTGGGTGCCCTCTTCTGGACCGGCCACGCCTACACCTGCGTTCCGCTCCACATCATCGGCGGCGCCGCAATCGTGTTGGCGCTCTGGACGGTCGCCGTGCTGGCCCTCATCGCCCGAACGCACCGGGGGCTCGCCTTGTTCGCGCTCCTGTGGGGTCTGGCGCTGCCGGCGTTCGGGATCCGGCAGGCCACCGTGCTCATCGGGCCGATGCACTGGATCGTTCGGGTGATTCACCTCCTGATGGGACTCGCCGCCATGGCACTGGCGGGCACGCTGGCCCAGGCGATTCTCGCCGCCGTGCCCGGGCGCGTCCCCGGGCCGGAGCGCGAACGCGAAGCTGTGACGTCGTGACTGGTGGTCGACGAAACGCGCATCGGAGGCATCGGCGCGCCAGCCGGATCGACGCTCGGGGCGGCGCGCGCTTTACTGCGACGCACTCGGCGGTCGGGAGATGCGTCGCATGCGACCGGGCGATGGCAGCAGCATGTCGAGGTTCCTCGTCCGAGGAGTGAAGGTTGTCCACTGAGGAGAAGGTTAGCGGCCTGACGCATGTTGAAAGCACGCCCCCTGCTGCAGTCCCGCGGTCGCGACCCAGACGTGAACCGCAGCAGGGAGCGGCCCTCAGGGCGGGCGTCGCTCATGGACGAACGCAGATGATCGTCTTCCCCGGGCGTCGCTCGGTTCGGTTGAAGGCGGCGACGGCATCGTCGAGGGTCGCGATGGTGCCGATGTTCGTGCGCAGCCGTCCGTCTCGCACCCGCTGGACGACCTCACTCAGTTGGGCACGATCGGACTCGACAACGAAGTCGACCGCCAGGCCGTCGGCGGGTCGTGCCTCGGACGGCCCGACGATGGACACCAGCGTTCCTCCGGCTCGCACCAGGCGCGCGGATCGCTTCCCGATGTCGCCGCCGATGAGATCGATCACCAGATCGACGCCGCCGACGTCTTCCAGGGCGTCGTTCTCGAGGTCGACGAATTCCTGCGCGCCGAAGTCGAGCGCCTTCTGACGGTCGGCGGCGCGTCCGGTGCCGATGACGTAGGCGCCAGCCAATCGTGCGAGTTGCGTCACCATCGACCCAACTGCGCCCGCCGCGCCGTGTGCGATAACGCTCTGTCCCGCCTGGAGGCGGCCGTGCACGAACAGTCCCTGCCACGCGGTCAGGCCCGAGATCGGCAGGCTCGCTCCCACCGTGAAGTCGACGTCGCCCGGCAACGGCGCGAGGTTCCGTGCCTCAACGGCCGCGTACCCGGCCAGAGTGCCGTCGCGATACCAGTCCGCGAGGCCGAACACCCGCTGTCCCACCGACAGCCCCGTCGTGCCATAGCCCAGAGCAGTGACCACTCCGGCCAGCTCGTGCCCGGGGATCGACGGTGTTCGGTCACGGCCGAGGCGATCGGTCCAGGTCGAAGGCCAACCCAGCTCGGTCCCGACGAATCCCGATGCATGAACCTGAACGACGACGTCGTTTATCGCTGCCTGCGGCTCGGGCCGCTCCACCAGCTTCATCCCGGCCATTCCCGCAGCCTGGTCCGTCACAACGATCGCCTTCATCGTCCACCTCCTTGTGTGTGGTATGAGGGGGCCAGCGATGAACACACGGCAGCCGCGGGAGGGATCCCCCGCGGCTGCCGCGATGTTCGTCCGGCGGCCTAACGGCTCAAGGGTCAGGGGTGCGGGGCCGGCACGCAACAGTTTCGTCCGGCCGAAAGCATGGACGGCCCCGCATCCCCTGCTGCCGATGGTTAGGCCGCAGGCTGCTTCGGCAACAACAGGAAGCAGGTACTATACGGCGACAGCGCTGCTGCCGGACGTCGAGACCAATCTGGTCGGGGACCCTGCGCATGCGGAAATGAACAAGGCGGCCAGCGCAATTGCCCGTTTCATCGGCACTTCTCCAGGGGAAGTTGATCGGACTCGATGATCGGAGCAATCAATGGTCCTACGGTGCGCTCTGGGGCGCTCTGCGGCTCATGTCATTGGAAGGTCGAAAACAGGTCGTGCGTCGGAACCGAAGTGACGCCCGCAAACGCATTCCATAGCGCGGCATCGACTTCGACTTCGAGATTGGCTGTCAGGGAGCGCGTGTTGAAGAGACCGACCCACGAGAAGTTGTTGTACGTGCGCACGAGTATGCTCGTCGTGCCGGGCAACGTTCCCGTGTGCCACCAGGTCGCGTCGCCCTTGGTTGGGCGAACCCACCACCCAAATGCGTAATAGCACGCGCCACCGGCACATTGGTCGGGGCCGCTGCCGGTCATCTGCGCGACGAGTTCAGGCCTGAGGATGTCCGGACGATTGGCGCGGCCATCGACGCCGCCCAGGAATCGCAGGAGATCAACGGTCGACGATACCCAGGCGCCGCTTGCATCACCCGCTTCGAGGTGGAAGCCGCCATAGTTGAGCGGCACGAGGCCTTCGCCCGGGAAAACGGAAGGCACCAGCGGCGCGTTCGCGCCGAAGCCGGGGAAGTAGTACTTCACTTCGCCCGCGAGCGCGTCGGCCATGCGCGACCTGCCCTGCTGCGTGCGATTGGCGCCCACGGGCTGCAGCACGCGGCTGCGCACGTACTGCTCGTACGGCATGCCGCTCAGACGCTCGATCACGCGGCCGAGGATGATGTAACCAAAATTCGAGTAGGCGAACTTTTCGCCCGGATTGAAGTCGAGCGGCATTCCCTTCATGTAGCGGATCAACGTTTCACTCGACGCCGGCGCGGGCGCGTTGACCGCGGCTGCAGCGATCGCCGGCCGATCTATCGGGTCGAATCCACCATCCGGCTTGTTACGGTCCCAGCCCCCCGTGTGGTTGAGCAGGTGCCGAATGGTGATCTGCTCCCATCGCGGATCGACGGTCGCCCCCGGTGCGGGCTTGAGGTCCGCGATGAGTGGCGCCACGCGATCGTCGAGCTTGAGCTTGCCCTCCTCGACGAGCTTCATGATGGCGGCGCTGGTGAGCGTCTTGGACACGCTGGCGATGCGGAACAGCGCGTCCGGGTGCACCGGCGTCTTGTTCTCGACGTCCGCGTAACCGAAGCCGCGCGCGTAGATCAGCCTGCCGTCGTGCATCACGGCAACCGCGCCACCGGGAATGTTGTACTTCCGCATGAAATCGGGAATGACCTGATCGTACGACTCCATTCCCGGCACTGCAGCCCCGGTGATCGGCATCTCCTGCTGCGCCGGAGGCGTAACCGGGGGAGAGGCAGGCGGCGTGGTCGGCTCTCCGCCGCAGGAAAGCAGAACGGCGAGACAAGCGGTAGCCCCGGCGCCGCGGGACAGGCCAGGCCAATCACGACGTGAGATCATGCGGTTTCGCCTTGTGGTCGATCGTGGTCAACCGGTTTCGCAGTGGTTCCACTTCATGAACGCGCCGGGCACAACAAGTACTACACGTCGCAGCCGCCGGGCTGTGTCTGCGCGACATAATGGGGTTCCGCGCGAGGCCGGTGCCCCACGGCAAGCGGCACCCGCGCGAGATGGGGGCGCGCGAGATCCAGGCGTTCCTCACCTGGCTCGCGGTCGAGCGCAACGTGGCCGCGTCCACGCAGAACCAGGCGCTCTGGCCACGCCGGCGTGCGCGCCACCTTGATCTACACCCACGTGCTGAACCGCGGCGGCCGCGGCGTGCGCAGCCCGCTCGATCTCGCCTGAAGGACGGAGAGGCCCCGGTCGAAACGCCTCGCAAGGGCCCGCTTCCTGCGTCGCCGCCCGCGCGCTATTCTGACGCACCAACCATCCCGGCGCCCCGGCGCCGGGCTTCGTTTCGGGACCGGAATTCGGACATCGCGAGGAACGCCCGTGAGCGACGACCCGCTCTGGTACAAGGACGCCGTCTTCTACGAGCTGCACGTCAAGGCCTTCCAGGACTCCAACGGCGACGGCATCGCGACTTCAACGGGCTGATCCAGCAGGCTCGAGTACGTGCAGGAGCTGGGGGTCGACGGCATCTTACGTTTTCGAGCCTGTGAGGGGCCGGTTAAGAGGATCGCAGGCCACGATGCCCGAGCAGTCGAAGGACCCCACGCCCGCAGCCGCTGCGGCGAGGAACGTCCAGCCCAGTCGCTGAAACTTGGGCATCTTGGGATCCTTTACACGCTTCGTGGACCCCGAGAGAGAACTAGAGACTAGACGAGAATCACGAATGGGAAAGCACTAATTTTTTCGACCAAGGACCAGCCCGAGACATCACGTGCGATCACTAGGATATCGGGTAGCTCAGTGCCTCCAGGAACATGCTTTAGCGAGAAATCTTCTGGCAGATCAAAGTTCCCATTGCTATCGGGCGTTGGATTTCTCACCACATCACTCCCGTTTTTGTCTGGCACATTTTGGATTGTGATGGTAACGGGCTGGCCCGGCGTGTAGCCATGTCCTTTGATACGCAGGGTCACCTTGGTTTGGAAGCGTTGCGTGGAAAGGGTCAGCGTTGCCCCCGCCGGAGGTTCCTGGCAAGCAGCTCCAAGAAGGAGCATGCTAGCTCCGATCAGGTATGAGAGGGCGTGAGGTCTCATGACTTCTCCTGGACGGGGAAATAAACGGGAAAACGCTAAACACAGCAGTCCTGGCTATCGCTGCCGAATGGAAGTCGGTGCGAACGCTGTGCCGCGTTTCACTACCTCCCAGAATTCTGCCAACGCGTTGGTAGTCTACGGTTTAGAATGACAAACCAAGTCGCCTTCACGCGCAGATAGTCACTTTGGGACATTGCTGCCACTGTTTGGTGTCCCATCTTTGAGCGCGAGTCGCTTGACTCTGGCTTGAACCTCCCCAAGCACGCTTCCTGCGTCGGCCGAGGCACGCTATTCTCACGCAGGCACAACCATCCCGGCGCCCTGGCGCCGGGCTTCGTTTCGGGACTGGACTTCGGACCACGCACGCAGGGGAAGCCCGTGAGCGACGACCCGCTCTGGTACAAGGACGCCGTCTTCTACGAGCTGCACGTCAAGGCCTTCCAGGACTCCAACGGCGACGGCATCGGCGACTTCAACGGCCTCATCCACCGCCTGGATTACGTGCAGGAGATGGGCGTCGACGCCATCTGGCTCCTCCCCTACTACCCGTCTCCCCTGCGCGACGACGGGTACGACATCGCCGACTACTGGAACATCCACCCCAGCTACGGCACCGTCGACGACTTCACCCGCTTCATGGAAGAGGCGCACCGGCGCGGCCTCAAGGTCATCTCCGACCTCGTCCTGAACCACACGTCGTCCGACCACCCGTGGTTCCAGCGCGCGCGCCGGGCGCCGAAAGGCAGCCCGGAGCGCGACTGGTACGTGTGGAGCGACAGCGACGAGCTGTACCGCGAGGCGCGCATCATCTTCACCGACACCGAGCCCAGCAACTGGACGTGGGACCCGGTGGCCGGGCAGTACTACTGGCACCGCTTCTTCAGCCACCAGCCGGACCTGAACTGGGACAACCCGGCGGTGAAGGAGAAGATGTTCGAGGTGATGGAGTTCTGGCTGGACCGCGGCCTGGACGGCTTCCGCGCCGACGCGGTGCCGTACCTGATCGAGCGCGAAGGCACCATCTGCGAGAACCTGCCCGAGACGCACGAGATCCTGAAGGAGTTCCGCACGCGCCTCGAATCGAAGTACCCCGGCCGCATCCTCCTGGCCGAGGCCAACCAGTGGCCCGACGACGTGCGCCCGTATTTCGGCGACGGCGACGAGTTCCACATGGCGTTCCACTTCCCCCTCATGCCGCGGATCTTCATGGCGGTGCGGCAGGGGATCCGGCAGCCGATCGTGGAGATCATCCGCCGCACGCCCGGCATTCCCGAGAACTGCCAGTGGTGCATGTTCCTGCGCAACCACGACGAGCTCACGCTCGAGATGGTGACCGACGACGAGCGCGACTACATGTACCGCGAGTACGCGCAGGACGCCCGGATGCGCATCAACCTGGGCATCCGCCGCCGCCTGGCGCCGCTGATGGACAACGACCGTCGCAAGATCGAGCTGCTGAACTCCATCCTCTTCACCATGCCCGGGTCGCCCATCATCTACTACGGCGACGAGATCGGGATGGGCGACAACGTGTGGCTGGGCGACCGCGACGGCGTGCGCACCCCCATGCAATGGACGCCGGACCGCAACGCCGGATTCAGCCGCGCGGAAGCCGCGCGCCTCTATCTCCCCGCGATCGCGGACTCGGTGTACGGCTTCCAGGCGATCAACGTCGAGGCGCAGCAGAAGTCGCCGTTCTCGCTGCTGAACTGGACGCGGCGGCTGATCCGCGTGCGCAAGCAGCACCACGCCTTCGGCCGCGGCTCCATCACCTTCCTGGAGCCGGAGAACCCGCACGTGCTGGCGTACATCCGCGAGCACGGCGAAGACGCCATCCTGGTCGTCAACAACCTGTCCGGCGCGGCGCAGGCGGTGCGGCTCGATCTCACCCGCTTCACCGGGCACGTTCCCGTGGAGCTGCTGGGCGAGACGGAGTTCCTGCCGGTCGACGAGACGCCCTACGCGCTGACGCTGCAGCCGTACGGCTTCTTCTGGTTCGCGCTGCGGAAGGCGCGCGCCGGGGCCGAGCTGGAGATCCACCCCGAGGTGGCGCGCGAGTGGGCCGAGCAGGACGCGGAGATCCTGGAGAGCACCGCGAGCGTAGCGGGGATGATCGACGCGCTGCCGCACGAGTGGATCCAGCGCCAGCGCTGGTTCCGCGGCAAGGCGCGCGAGATCGCCTCCGTCGAGCTGGCCGACCACGCCGTCCTGCGCCCCGAGCGCGCGCCGCACGTGCTCGTCGCGCGCGTCCGCGTGCGCTACCGCGAGGGCGACCCGGACGTCTACCTCCTCCCCCTCTCGCTCCGCCCCAGCGCGGTGCCGGGCGAGGCGAGCGAGCCCATCCTCTCGCACGCCACCGAGCGCGGCGACGTGCGGGTGTACGACGCGCTGGTGGACCGGCGCGTGGCGGGGGCGCTGCTGGACCTGGTCCTTTCCGAGCGCACCGTGGCCGGGGTGAACGGGCGCTTCTGCGGGTGCGCCACGCCGGGCGCGGGCGACCGCTCGATCCGCGGCCCCGCGCGGCCGATGGGGGCGGAGCAGAGCAACACCTCTATCGTGTTCGGCAGCGAGTACGTGCTGAAGGTGTTCCGCAAGCTGGAGGCGGGGATGAACCCCGACCTGGAGGTCACCCGCTTCCTGGTGGAGACCGCCGGCTTCCGCTCGCTCCCGGCGCTGGCGGGGTGGATCGAGTACGAGGGGACCGACGGCGTGAAGTCGTCCGTCGGCGGGCTCTTCCGCTACGTGGAGAACCGGGGCGACGCGTGGAGCGTGGCGCTGAAGGCGATGGAGCGCTTCCTGGGCGCCGCCAGCCGCAGCGCCGCCGACCCCGACACGCCCACCGGACGCGACGCGCTGTACCGCATGGCGGGCGACTTCTTCCCCGCTGTCCGCCGGCTGGGGGAGACCACGGCGCGCCTCCACCTGGCCCTGGCGGCGGAGACGGCGGACGCGGCGTTCGCGGCCGAGACGGTGGGGCACGACGACGTGCGGCGCTGGGCCGACGGCTTCCGGCGGCAGGTGGACGGCGTGCTGGGCGAGCTGTCGCGGCGGCTGGACGCCATGCCGGGCTTCTTCCCGCGCGAGCTCCAGCCGGGGCTGCAGCGCGTGGTGCGCATGGCCAACGACCTGCGCCTGCGCGGCGAGGACCTGGAGGTGCTGGCCGACAGCGGGAGCGTAAAGGTGCGCATCCACGGCGACTACCACCTGGGCCAGGTGCTGCGCGGCGCCACCCCCGCGCCCGACGGCAACGAGTGGTACGTGATCGACTTCGAGGGCGAGCCGGCGCGCTCGCTGGAGGAGCGGCGCGCGAAGTTCTCGGTGCTGCGCGACGTGGCGGGGATGCTGCGCTCGTTCGACTACGCGGTGCGGATGTCGCTGCAGGGCTTCAAGGTGGACGACCTGCGGGTGCGGATGGCGGTGGAGCGCTGGGCCGAGGCGTGGCGCAACGAGGTGCGCTCGCTCTTCGTCTCCGCCTACCGCGAGACGCTGGGCGAATCCTCCGTCGTTCCCCGCGACCTGAACGCGCTGCTGCGGGCGCTCGCCGTCTTCGAGCTGGAGAAGGCCGTGTACGAGCTGGGGTACGAGATGAACAACCGGCCCGACTGGATCTGGGTGCCGCTGCAGGGCGTGCTGGCCATCACGGGGGAGGGCGCCGCGTGACGCCGCCGCTCATCTACAACCTCTTCCCGCGCCTGGTCGGGCCCACGTCGCGCTGGCCCGAGCACGCGGCGCGCGCGGCGGCCATGGGGTTCGACTGGCTGTACGTGAACCCGTGGCACTACCCCGGCTTCTCGGGGAGCCTGTACGCCATCAAGGACTACCGACGGCTGAACCCGCTCTTCGTCCCCCAGGGCGCCGACCCCGAGTCGCTGGAGCCGCTGCGCGACGCGCTGTGGAAGATCCGCGACGGGCGGATGAAGCCGGTGATGGACCTGGTCGTGAACCACACCTCCAAGGACTCGCCGCTCATCCGGCAACATCCGGAGTGGTACCGCTGGGGGGATGACGGGCAGGTGCGATCTCCCTTCGTCCGCGACCCCGACGACCCGTCGAAGATCACCGTCTGGGGCGACCTGGCGGACATCGACAACGAGCCGCCGGCCGGGCACGAGGAGCAGTGGGCGTTCTGGGCGGAGATCGTGCGCGAGTCGGTGGAGCTGGGCTTCCGCGGCTTCCGCTGCGACGCCGCGTACAAGGTGCCCGCCGCGCTCTGGCGTCACCTGATCGAGGCGGCGAAGTCCGTCGACCCCTCTGTCGTCTTCTTCGCGGAGACGCTGGGGGCGCCGGTGGAGGATGTGGCCGCGCTGGCCGGCGCGGGGTTCGACTACTTCTTCAACTCCAGCAAGTGGTGGAACTTCAGCGAGCCGTGGGCGCTGAAGCAGCACGAGGACTTCCGGGCCATCGCGCCCTCCATCGCCTTCCCCGAAAGCCACGACACGCCGCGGCTGGCGGCGGAGACGAACGGTGACGAGGCGGTGCAGCGCCAGCGCTACGCCTTCGCGGCGGCGTTCAGCGCGGGGGTGATGATGCCCATCGGCTACGAGTTCGGCTTCCGCGCGCAGGTGGACGTCGTCCGGACGATGCCGACGGACTGGGAGCGGCGGTGGATGGACCTGCGCGGCTTCATCGCCCGCGTGAACGCGCTGAAGAAGGCGCACCCCGTGCTGCACGGCGAGGGCGTGCTGCGCGCTCCGCGCGGCATCTACGAGGACACGCTGGTGCTGGAGCGCCGCGCGTCGGACGCGCCCGCCGCGGCGAGGGGATGGATCCTGGTCAACAAGGTGTGGGCGGAGCCGCGCGAGGTGCGCCTGGCCGGCATCGCCCCCGAGGCGCTGGCGCCGGGCTACCGCCTCTTCCGCGTCTGCCGCGACGGCGCGCCGCAAACCGGCGAGCCCGTGCGCGACACCGTCTCCCTCGGCCGCGCCGAGGTCGCCTACGTACTCCCCGAGCTGACCGCGACGGAGTCCGCCCCCGCCACGCCGGCCGCGCCGGCCACGCCGCCGCCGGTGCTGGACGAATAGCGGCGTCCCAATCCCCCCACTGCACCGGCGACTGAAGTCGCAGCAACAACTACGGGAAGCCTCGCAAACTGCGCGAGGCTCACTCCTCCACGCCGGGGCTTCGGTGCGGCGCCCTGAGGTGATTGCCTCGCCAGGGTTGCACCGGCGACTGAAGTCGCAGCAACAACCACGGGAAGCCTCGCAAACTGCGCGAGGCTCACTCCTCCACGCCTGACTTTCGGAGAGTCTCCGATGCGAACGCCGTGGACCGAGGTTTACCTGCATGTGGTGTGGAGCACGTGGCGGCGGCAGCCGTTCATTTCGCCGGAACTGCAGCAGCGGGTCTTCGGCGCGCTCGCGCACCAGTGCATGTCGCTCGATGCCGATGTCATCGCCATCGGCGGAATGCCGGACCACGTGCACGTGCTCGCGCGGATGCCGACGACAATCTCGATTTCCGAGTTCGTGCGCCGGTTGAAGGGAGCGTCATCGCACCTCGTCACCCATGTTCTTCGTTCCCCCGAGCCGTTCAAGTGGCAAGGTGGATACGGCGCCTTCAGCGTCTCGAAGCGCCATGTCCCGGTTGTCCGCGACTATGTTCAGAACCAGGAGCAGCACCATCGCGAGGGTACGACCCATCTCGCCTTTGAACGGACAGGTGAGTAGCGCGAAGATGCCGGCCCCCACAGCCTCGCGCAGTTTGCGAGGCTTCCCGTAGTTGTTGCTGCGACTTCAGTCGCCGGTGCGATATCGGCTGACGAGCATCACCTTCGATTCCGCGCCCTCGATCCTCGGTTCCAGCACCTCGTGAGAAATCGCGTGTGCCCCTCTGGCGCGGACGTTGCCGAACCATCCTTCCGTCCTGCCGCCCAATGGCGGGCGGCGCGCAACGGGAGGATGAGGCGATGAGGTACGACCGGGGATACGGCCGCGACTACGGCGGCTGGCAGGGCGGCCCGATGGGCGGAATGCCGCGCTACGATTCGATGTTCCGCGGGCGCGAGCGGCACGCGGGCCCGCCGCAGGGCCGCCGCGGGCGCGACGCGGGGCGGGTGGGGTGGCGCGACATGGGCGCGCAGACGGCGTTCGGCGGACCCGCCCATCCGTCGCAGAACCAGCGCGTGGCGCCGGGAGAGACCGACTTCCTGGGGCGCCCCTACTCGCGGCAGGCGCTGGACGACCGGCCGTGGGGGCTGATCGAGCAGGAGCGGATGCAGACCCACATGCAGGGCTACGACCGCGACTTCGGCGGCTACGATGCCGGCTTCCGCGGCCGCCCGCGCGGCTACGACCGCGGTTTCCAGCGGGGCTACGATCGCGGCTACGGCGCGCGCGGCCCGTACCAGATGGACGGCCGGCCCGAGGACTACCATCCGCACATCATCCCCGACAGCGACGAGGCGGGGATGGACGTGCACCGCTACGGCCACGGCCGGGAGATGCGCTACACCAGCAACTGGACGCGCTGGTTCTGATCTCCTGAAAAGAAGCAAATCACATGGAGGGAACGGAGGTAACGGAGGAACTGCGATGAGTCCTCCGTCACCTCCGTTCCCTCCGTGTGATTCGATTCCGTTTCAGTGCTCGATAACGATGACGCCCGGCTGCTTGTACGCGGCGAGGCGTTCGCGGCAGATGAGCTTCACCGCGGCCTCGTCCAGCTCCGCGCCCGGGGCGGCGGTGACGGTGACCACGACCTCGTTCTCCTTCACCGGGTCCGGCGCGGAGGTCACGCACACCTCCGCGATGCGCGGGTCGGCCAGCAGCGCGCGCTCCACCTCGCGCGGGTAGACGTTGAAGCCGCCGCGGGTGAACATGCGCTTCTGCACGCCGCGGAAGCGCACCGCGCCGTCGGCCTCGGCCACGCCCAGGTCGCCGGTGCGGAAGGCGTCGTCCCAGAACGACGCCGGGTCGCGCCCGTCGTCGCCCACGTAGCCGGCAAACACGCTGGCGCCCTCCACGCAGATCTCGCCCGTCTGCCCCGGCGGCACCATCTCCCCGCGCGGGTCGCGAATGCTGACCTCCACGCCGGGGAAGGGGTAGCCCAGCGTGCCCGGGCGGTTGGGCCGGTCCACGCGGTTGAACAGCGCCACCGGCGAGCACTCGGTGATCCCGTACCCCTCGCGCAGCGGGATGCCGAACGTCTCCTCGAAGCGCCGCGCCACCTCGGCCCGCAGCGGCGCGCCGCCGCAGATGGCCGCGCGCAGGCTGTGCCTGGGCACGCCCTGCCGCTCCGCCGCGGAGACCAGCGCCACGTACATGGCCGGGACGCCGCAGACCACCGTGGCGCAGTCGCTCTCCATCAGCGCCAGCGTGCGCGCGGGGTGGAAGCGGTCCACGGGCACCACGCGCGCCCCGGCCGACAGCGGCGCGTTCAGCGTGGCCGTCAGCCCGAAGGCGTGCACCCAGGGGAGGAGGCCGAGGACGCAGTCGTCCGCCGTCAGCTGCATCGCCTCGACCACGCCGTGCAGGTTGGCGCCCAGGCTGCGGTGCGTGAGCCGCGCGCCCCGCGCCCATCCGTCCATCGCCGAGGTGTAGATGACCACGGCCTCGCGGTCGCCGCGCGCCAGGCCGCCGTCCTCGTGCGCGTCGGCCAGGCGCCGGTCCCACGCCGTCTCCAGCGCGCCGTCGGCCGCGTCCACGCAGAGCTTGGGAATGCCGGGGGGAACCAGGTGCTCCAGCGCCTCGATGGTCACCACGCCGCGCGCCCGCGAGTCGGCCAGGTACTCGGCGGTCTCGCGGGGGGAGAGGAGGGGATTCAGCAGCACCGCGCTGGCCCCGGCGCGCAGCGTACCGTAGAAGGCCGTGGGGAAGGCGGGAACGTTGGGCAGGAGGAGCCCCACGCGGCCGCCGCGGATCCCCAGCTCGGCCAGCCCGTCGGCGAAGTCGCGGACGCGGCACTCGAGCTCGAAGTACGTGGCGGGCGCGTCGGCGGCCAGCGCCATGCGCTCGGGCGTGGCGCGGGCGGCGGCGGCCAGCAGGGTGTCCAGCGGCTGCGTCATCGGCCTTGGGATGTGGGTCCGCTCGGGCGCGTACGGCGCGCCAACCTACCGTTCGGCGTACCGAACGCAAGACGAGAACCGTTCTTGCATACGCCCGCGGGCCGGTGCCGCCATGTGTTTGGCTTGACGGAAGATGCGGGGCCGCCGACATTCACCGCCCTGTCGCGCCCCGGCTCGCTGCCCGCGGCGCGACTTTTGTCCCCGCGATCTTCAACGACACTGCCAACCCACGGGTGGGGATGCTGGATACTTCGAAGCTGATGGTGAGCGTCTCGGGCGTGCGCGGCCGCGTGGGCGACGGGCTGACGCCCGAGGTGATCGCCTGGTTCGCCGCGGCGTTCGGCGCCTACGCGCGCCGCCGCGGGCCGGGAACCACGGTGGTGATCGGCCGCGACAGCCGCGTCTCGGGCGCCATGTTCGCGCGCGCCGCCACTTCCGCGCTGCAGGCCGCCGGCTGCGACGTGGTGGACGTCGGCATCGCGCCCACGCCCAGCGTGCAGCTGGCGGTGGAGGAGCTGAAGGCGGCGGGCGGGCTGGCCGTGACCGCCAGCCACAACCCCATCGAGTGGAACGCGCTGAAGTTCATCGGCCCCAGCGGGATGTTCCTGGACGCGGAAGAGAGCGCCGAGATGCGCGCGCTGCTGGAGGGCGACATCCCCCGCGCCACCTGGAAGGAGCTGGGCGGCTGGCGCGAGGACCCCGGCGCGGTGGACCGCCACGTCCAGCGCATCCTCGCCATCCCTTTCCTGGACGTGGAGAAGATCCGCTCGATGCGCTTCCACGTGGCGCTGGACTGCGTGCGCGGCGCGGGCGGAACCATCTTCCCGCGTCTTCTCGAAGCGCTCGGCTGCACGGTGGACGCCATCAACCTGGAGACCGACGGCCTGTTCCCGCGCGAGCCGGAGCCCATCGCCGAGAACCTGGGGGAGCTGGAGGAGCTGGTCCGCCGCACCGGCGCCGTCGTCGGCCTGGCGACGGATCCGGACGTCGACCGCCTCTCGCTCGTTTCCGAGCAGGGGAAGGCGATCGGGGAGGACTACACGCTGGCGCTGGCCTCGACGCTCGTGCTGCGGCACCGGCCGGGCGCGCTGGTGACGAACCTCTCCACCAGCCGCCTGATGGACGACGTCGCCGAGGCGGCCGGGGTGCGGCTGTTCCGCGCGCCGGTGGGGGAGATCAACGTGGCGCGGCGGATGCAATCCGAGAGCGCCACGGTGGGCGGCGAGGGGAACGGCGGGGTGATCCTGCCCGACGTGCACCTGACGCGCGACGCGCCGGTGGCCGCCGCGCTGATCCTGCAGCTGCTGGCGGAGACGGGAAAGCCGCTGAGCGAGCTGGCCGCGGGGATCGGCCGCTACGAGATCGTAAAGGAAAAGCTCCCCCGCCCAAGCCAGCCGCTGGACGCCGTCTACGACGCGCTGGCCGCCCGCTTCCCCGACGCGGAGGCCGACCGGCAGGACGGGCTTCGGCTCTCCTGGCCCGAGCGGAAGAGCTGGGCGCACCTGCGTCCCTCCGGCACCGAGCCGATCGTCCGCATCATCTGCGAGGCCCCGACGCGGGAAGAGGCGCAGGGGCTGGTGGAGACGTTGCGGGAGGCATTGCCCGAGTAAAAGTGCCTAGTGCCTAGTGCCTAGTGCGCGGCGGCCGTGTCGGTGTGACACGGGAGATGCCCAGGCTGGAGACGCGCCCGGTGAACGGACGCTCCGGCGCCCCGATGTCGTACCGGCCAAGCGGGCGCCGGACACCCCCGAAAACCCACTTGGCACCAGGCACTTGGCACTTGGCACTGCCGTTTTCTCCGGACGGCCTGAAGATTGAAATGAGGTTGGACGGGCCGCCGGGGGCCCGGCGCCGTTGGCAACAGTCGTATCGTTGCCTACGGCGCGCGCAGCCCGGCCCCCGCGCAGCGGGGGACATGCCCGAATCCGCAGTCGGCAGTTCGGTCTGGCACTTCTAGACACACAATCCACGCGAAGGACGCGCTATGTGCGGGATCGTGGGATACATCGGTAACCAGCAGGTCGCCCCGCTCCTGATCCAGGGGCTGAAGCGGCTGGAGTACCGCGGGTACGACTCGGCGGGGATCGCCGTGGCGAAGAACGGCACGCTCGCGGTCCGGAAAGAGGCCGGGAAGATCGCCGAGCTGGAGAAGATGATGGCGGCCGACCCGGTCGAGGGCGTGTACGGCATCGGCCACACGCGCTGGGCCACGCACGGCCCGCCCAACCAGCGCAACGCGCACCCGCACGTGAGCGAGGCGGGCGACTTCGCGCTGGTGCACAACGGGATCATCGAGAACGCGCAGGCGCTGAAGCGCAAGCTGCTGGAGCGCGGCCACACCTTTTCCAGCGACACCGACACCGAGGTCCTGGTCCACCTGATCGAGGACATCTTCAACACCGGCGTGGCCGAGGACGGCGGCCGCGCCGGCAAGCTGGAGCGCGCGGTGGAGGCGGCGCTGCAGCAGATCGAGGGGACGTACGGGATCGCGGTGATTTCGTCGAAGGACCCGGGGAAGATCGTGGCCGCGCGGCTCGGCAGCCCGCTGCTGGTGGGCGTGGGCGAGAACGGCCAGACCTTCGTGGCCAGCGACGCGGCGGCGGTGATCGCGCACACCCGCGACGTGATCTACCTGGACGACGGCGACATGGTGACGGTGACGGAGAAGGGGTACACCGTGCACCGCCACAACCAGGGCCCGGTGAGCCGCCCCATCAGCCGGGTGGACTGGGACCTGGACGAGGTGGAGCGCGGCGGCTACGCGCACTTCATGCTGAAGGAGATCATGGAGCAGCCGGAGACGCTGCGCGCCACCATGCGCGGCCGGCTGCTGGAGGAGGAGGGGAACGTGAAGCTGGGCGGCCTGACCGGGATGGACCACGAGCTCCTGGAGACGGAGCGGGTGATCATCCTGGGGTGCGGCACCAGCTGGCACAGCGGGTTGATCGGCGAGTACATGCTCGAGGACATCGCCCGCGTGCCCACCGACGTGGAGTACGCCAGCGAGTTCCGCTACCGCCGCCCCGTGGTGGAGCCCAACACGCTCACCATCTCCATCTCGCAGAGCGGCGAGACGGCCGACACGCTGTGGGCCATGCGCGAGGCCAGGAGCCAGGGTGCGACCACGCTGGGGATCGTGAACGCTGTGGGATCGACGATCGCGCGCGAGACCGACGCCGGCGTGTACCTGCACGCGGGGCCGGAGATCGGCGTGGCGAGCACCAAGGCGTTCACCAGCCAGGTCGTCGTGCTGGCGATGATGACGATCCACCTGGGGCGGCTGCGCGGGACGCTGACGGCCAGCCGCGGGCGCGAGATCGTGCGCGCGCTGCAGCAGCTCCCCGAGCAGGTGGCGCGGCTGCTGGAGCAGGACGACGACATCAGGCGGCTGGCGGAGGAGTACAAGGACAGCCGCAACTTCCTGTACCTGGGGCGCGGCTACAACTTCCCGGCGGCGCTGGAGGGGGCGCTGAAGCTGAAGGAGATCAGCTACATCCACGCGGAAGGGTACCCGGCCGCGGAGATGAAGCACGGCCCCATCGCGCTGATCGACGAGCAGATGCCGGTGGTGGTGATCGCCCCGCGCGACGCCGTGTACGACAAGGTGCGCAGCAACATCGACGAGGTGAAGGCACGCGGCGGGTGCATCATCGGCGTGATCAGCGACGACGACACCGAGCTGGAGCAGGTGGTGGACCACGTGATCCGCATCCCGCGCACCCACGACGCGCTGACGCCGATCCTGGCCAGCGTGCCGCTGCAGCTGCTGGCCTACCACATCGCCGTGATGCGCGGCACCAACGTGGACCAGCCGCGGAACCTGGCCAAGAGCGTGACGGTGGAGTAGGCCTCGCACTGTACCCCAGGGTACGCACACGAACGGGGGGGAGAGATCGCACGATTTCTCCCCCCCGGTTTCGTTTGAGCCGGCCGTCAAAGCAATTCTTATTTCCCAAAACGGGCGAATAGGAATCGGGTCCTTGGATCAGGAGCGGGATGCTTCGCGGGTTGCCCGCTCCCGTACATCTAGGATCATTGGTGAGATACAGGCGAAATTCCGTTCATTGCCGTTCGTTTGGAGACTAATCACATTTACATATTTATTGACGATTTAAGATTGTTCGTCTATCCTGGGAGAACTGGCCGGAACGCCGGTCGGAGCGCCGGGGCCACGTGGGTCCGGCGGCGAACATCCTTCTCACCAGGAGGTGTCCCCATGCGGAAGCGACTTCTTGCTCCCCTCGCCGCGGTGCTGTTCACCGCCACGCTGGGCGCCGCCACCCGGCCCGGCGATCCGCCCGCGTGCGTGGTGGCGCGGCGGTGGGTGGCGGCGCACCGCAATGCGCTCCCCACCACGCTCCCCGCGCTGTCGCGCCAGCCGATGGCGCGCCGCCGCGCCATCTACGACGTGCTTCCCGCCGCCACGCGTGCGTCTCTCTGGCGCCAGCAGCTGGAGGATGTGCTGCGCTCCAACGCGTCGCTCACCGGCGCGCAGCGCGCCACGTTGCGCGAGATGATCGCGCAGCTGCCGACGCTGGTGCGGCACAACCCCGACGACGCGGCCAGCCTGGCGCTGCGCAACCGGCTGATCCGCGAGTTCGGCAGCGACGGCTACCGCCAGATCTTCGGCACCTTGGGGCCGCCCTCGGCAGAGCGTAACGCCAGCGGCGTGCTCCTGCCGATCTGCGCCTGCGATCGCTTCACTCCCTGCCCGGAGGGCAGTACCTGCAGGATTGCCCTGTGCAGCGGCAACTCCGGGTGCGGCCCGTTCTGGAGCGACCAGTGCACGGGCTGGTGCAAGTACGCAGTGACCGAAGCGGAGCGGTGAAACCACGCTCCCGGCGAGGATTTCCTCGCCGGGAGCGCCTGTGTTCCGGGCGGCGTAGCTGCAATTGCAAGGACGAAGTGCTGCGTAACACCAGAGCATCCAGCGAAGATTCCGCAGCGCGGGTGGACACGCACGGGCGACGAGATCATCGGTCACGACGAGCACGGGCTACCTTTGTGACGAGCCGAAGGCGAGCGCGGGCTGCATCATCGCCGCGACCAGCGAGGACGACACCGAGCTGGAGCAGGTGGTGGACCACGTGATCCGCATCCCTCGCACGCACGACGCGCTGACCCCGATCCTGGCCAGCGTGCCGCTGCAGCTGCTGGCGTACCACATCGCCGTGATGCGCGGCACCAACGTGGACCAGCCCCGGAACCTCGCCAAGAGCGTGACGGTGGAGTAGCGATCGACGGCTGGGTTGGAGGAGTGAACGGAGACCAATGAAGGGAGCAGGCGAGCTCGGTTCGCCTGCTCCCTTTTCGCACCGGCACGGAATCGGTAAGCTTCACGTCCGCCCGCTTGCCCGATTTTCGCCGCCCGTCCTCCCTGGCTGAACGAACACGGCTGACACATGCTCATGACTCGATCATTCTCGCGCCGCGCCGGCATCGCCGTAGCGCTCACGCTGTTCTGCGCCGCGCCGCTTCGCGCGCAGAACGGTGCCGGACCCGTCTTCGTGAACGGCATGGCGCAGGTCGTTCCGGCGTTCGCCGATTCCACGCAGTGGATTCGCCAGAATCTCTGGGTCGAGACGGACTTCGACTCCGATCGCGATGGGCGCAACGATCGCGTGCACGTGGACGTGACGCGGCCTCGCCAGACGGAGACCGAGGGGCTGAAGGTGCCGGTCGTGTATGGATCGAGCCCCTACTATGCCGGCGTCGCGCGCACGAACGTGTTCTGGGACGTGCGCCAGGAGCTCGGCCAGCCCTCGCCGCCGCGCGGGAAGATGCTCGCCGCCCCGTACGATTCGATGCGCACGCGCATCTCGAACCAGCTCGTGCGTACGTGGGTGCCGCGGGGCTTTGCCGTGGTGCATTCGGATGCGCCGGGCACCGGGCGCTCCCAGGGATGCGTGACGATCGGCGACACGCCGGAGCGCACCGCGATGAAGTTCGTCATCGACTGGCTGAACGGACGCGCGAGGGGCTATACGACGCCGGCCGGCGCAGAGGAGGTGTCGGCGATGTCGTGGTCGACGGGGAAGGTGGGAATGATCGGCACGTCGTACGAGGGCACGCTGCCGCTCGCCGCGGCTACCACGGGGGTCGCGGGACTCGAGGTCGTCATCCCGGTCTCGCCGAACACGTCCTACTACCACTACTATCGTTCGAACGGGCTGGTGCGTTCGCCGGGCGGGTATCTCGGCGAAGACATGGACGTGCTCTACGACTTCGTCGCCAGCGGCAATCCCGCCACGCGCGTCGTGTGCGACCGTCTCTGGAAGAACGGCGTATTCGCCGCGGGACAGGACCGCGCGACCGGCGACTTCAACGACTTCTGGGCCTCGCGCGAGCTGCTGCCGTACGTGGGGAACATCCGGGCGGCGGTGCTGCTCGCGCACGGGCTCAACGACTTCAACGTGATGCCGTCGCACAGCGTGCGGATCTACGAGGCGATGAAGGCGCGCGGACTGCCCGTCTCGCTCTACCTGCATCCGGGCGGTCACGGGGGCGATCCGCCCGCCGACATGGTGAACCGCTGGTTCACGCACTACCTGTACGGCGTGGACAACGGTGTCGGCAGCGACCCGCCGGTGTGGATCGTGTCGAGCACCGCCGTCGATTCGGCCATCGCGAAGGCACGCAGGTCGGGCGGGCGTGCCACGATGCCGGCGCCGGTTCCGTTCGCGTCGTTCCCGGTCCCGGGCTCCGCACCTGTCCGGCTGTATCCCGCGGGTGACGGCAACGGCATCGCCTCGCTCGCCCTTCGTCCCGCGCGAGGGGTCGACTCCATCGTCGACGACGCCGCCGTCTCCGGGAGCGCCAATGCCGGCGCGTCACGCTCGTCCCATCGCCTGCTCTTCGCGACGGCGCCGCTCACCGATTCGCTGCACATCTCCGGGACGCCGCGCGTCACGGTGCGCATCGCCGTCGACCGGCCCGCGGCAAACCTCAGCGTGTGGCTCGTGACGCTGCCCTACGACCCGGCGCCGACCGGCTCAGCCAGCCACGCGGGCGTGGTGACGCGCGGGTGGGCCGACATCCAGAACCATGCGTCGCTCACGCGCGGCGGCGTCTACGACTCCATGCGCCGCGGCGAGCCGCTCGTTCCGGGCAGGTACTACGACCTGACCTTCGATCTGGAGCCGGACGATCAGGTCATCCCGGCGGGGAGACAGCTCGGGGTCATGATCATGTCCAGCGACCCGGAGTTCACGCTCTGGCCGGGGGCGGGAACGCGGCTGACGGTGGATCTCGCGGGGACGTCGTTCTCGGTGCCGGTCGTGGGCGGCGGCGCGGCGCTGGAGCGCGCGGGCGGCGTGCGGCGGTAAGGCTGGGCTGCTGTTGTCGCAGGTCGAAGTAGTATAGGGCCGCCGCGTACACCGGCGGCCCTTTTGCATCGAGATCAGAGTGGCGCCCGAGGCATTTGAGAGGGAATAACTTTGGCTGAATTCTATCGGGGATTGTTGCGATGCCTATTCCGATCCACCACTTGACCCAGGACCAAGCCCCGCTCGTCTTTGTCGCTCCTGGCGATAATCTCGAAGACGCTGTCGGGAAGATGATCGAACATGATTTCAGCCAGCTTCCCGTGGTGGAAAATGGGCGGCCTTACGGAAAGCCGGCCAGCTTCGTTACGAGCAGTTCCGTCGCCCGTGCTCTGCGCATCTTCCGATCGCCGCTTCACCATCTCCGGGTGCGAGACGCAGTCATTCCCGCTCCAACCGTTCTCTCGGATGATGACGTATTCGCAAAGATGGATGATCTCCTCGATGCTTACGCGGTTCTGGTGCTGAACCCCGATGGCACGATCGCGGGAATCGTTACCAACTACGATACCACACAGTACTTTCGCCGCCGCGCGGAAGACGTGCTCCTGGTCGAGGACATCGAAACCACGCTGAAGGACCACATCAGGAGTGCGTATGGCGGAGACGAAGGGGATCCCGACGGACCACTCAGCGCAGCCGTAAATTCGCTCAGCACTCCAACCGATTCGATTCGTGAGACATGCCGCAAGAGCTTCCGGCGCTTCTGTGGACTGAAGTTGATTCAGGTCACGGAGGCGGACGTCTCCGAGTTTGTCGAGCGGTCAGTCGGGAAAACGTCGGCAGAGCGAAAGTTTGAGGATCTCTCGCTATACGAGTACATCGAGCTGGCGTGCCGCTCGGATGCCTGGGAGCGTTTAGGAGTGGTGTTCGGCGTCCCCGTGACCGCATTCCGGGAGATGCTTGACGATGTCCGAAAGACCCGGAACAAGCTGATGCATTTCCGGGCCGACGTCGACGCGGTCGAGCGCGACCGGCTGAGATTCTGCGCGGAGTGGTTCAAGAACCATCCACCCGTGATGATGGAGACTGCCAGGGAAGAATCGGGCACCGAAGCTTCGGCCAATATTCCTGTTCCATCCGGAATGGAGGATGGCCTTCAGTACGTCGAAGATGCCTCCGCCGGTACGGAGGCCGGATACACCGGGAGTGACATCGTCGACAGCAAATACGCTCCGCTCGCGAGGCATCTGGCGCGGCTGCCGCGTTCCCTCGAGCGTGTCGCTCTCACGTTCGGCGAGATCGAGGAGATCATCGACGCCGAGTTGCCAGCAGCCGCTCGCGATCATCGCGCCTGGTGGTCGAACGATACGACCGCCCACGTTCAGTCCGCGCAGTGGCTGGATGTCAACTGGCGCGTTGTTTCGATCAACATGACGAACGAGCGGGTGGTGTTCGCACGTGCGCGAGATCGGGAACGCGCGTACATCCATTTCTTCAGCATTGTGCAGAACCGGCTACGAGAGACGAACCTGCCGCTGGCTTCGGCGAATCCCCTCGGCCAGAATTGGATCCCTATCATCTATTATCACGGTACCGGCCTCACCCTGGTCCTGTCGTTCGCCCGTCGCCGGCGATTCCGCCTGGAGTGCTACATCGATACCGGGGATGGGACCAGCAACACTGAGCTTTTCCGGCAACTCCACGCCCATCGGGACTCTCTCGAAGCGGTGATCGGCTCCACGCTCGAATGGGAGCAACTTGATAACCGCCGGGCCTGCAGGGTCGCCTTGTACACGTCCGGGTCAATCAACGATGACTCTGTGGATCTCGAGAAACTCGTAGAATGGGTGGCCGAGAACGCTCCGCGAATGCATCGGGGGCTCGCGGAACTCATCCCGCTCATTACGGGTGTGGATGATCCCTTCGCCAATCCGGAGTGATTAATCAAACGACTCCCTTGGCTTCCGCACGTCCGATCATTACACTGCGCACTCCACCGCAACCATCCCGATCGCGACCGACTGACCCGCGTCGGCTCGCAGTTCATCCTCCATCCGGAGTTCGCGCATGGATTCGAACGGCTCCTCCGCAGCGCCTCCGTCCGTCGCGTCCGCGGCCGACGGCCAGGTGCTGCTGATGGTGGGCACCATGAAGGGCGCGTTCGTGTTCCGCTCCGACGGCGAGCGGCGGGAGTGGCGGATGGAGGGGCCGCACTTCCGCGGCGAGACCGTGTACTCGCTGGCCTTCGACCAGCGCGGCGGGCGGCGGCGGATGCTGGCCGGCACGCAGAGCTGGCACTGGGGCAGCGTGGTGCGCGCCAGCGACGACCTGGGCGCCACCTGGAGCTCGCCCGAGCGGAAGAACGTGCGCTTCCCGGAGGACTCCGGACTGGCGCTGGCCAACATCTGGCAGCTCCGCCCCGGCCGCGCGAGCGAGCCCGACGTCGTCTACTGCGGCGTGGAGCCGGCGGCGCTCTTCGAGTCGCGCGACGCGGGCGAGACGTTCGAGCCCGTCGACGGGCTGCTGCACCACGAGCAGCGGCCGAAGTGGATGCCGGGCGGCGGCGGGCTCTGCCTGCACACCATCGTCTTCGACCACGCCGAGCCGCGGCGGATGGGCATCGCCATCTCCACCGCGGGGTTCTACCGCACCGACGACGGGGGCGAAAGCTGGCAGCCGCGCAACCAGGGCGTGCGCGCGGAGTTCCTCCCCGACAAGTATCCCGAGATCGGGCAGTGCGTGCACAAGGTGGTCAATCACCCGTCACGCCCCGAGCGGCTCTTCCTGCAGAACCACTGGGGGCTCTACCGCAGCGACGACTGGGGCGACAGCTGGACCGACATCGCCAACGGCGTTCCGTCGGACTTCGGGTTCGCCATGGAGATGCATCCCCACGACCCGGACACGGTCTACATCGTGCCGCTGGAGTCCGACGGGTTCCGCTGCGTTCCCGAGGCCAGGATGCGCGTCTACCGCACCCGCGACGCCGGCGCGTCGTGGCAGCCGCTGGCGAACGGGCTGCCGCAGGAGGGCGCGTACGAGACCGTGCTGCGCGACGCGATGTCCACCGACGGGCACCGCCAGGCGGGGATCTATTTCGGCACGCGGCTGGGGAAGCTGTACGGCTCGGCGGACGAGGGGGAGAGCTGGATGGAGATCGCCGACGCGCTGCCGCCCATCGTCTGCGTCCGGGCCGCCGTGCTGGGCGGCGCCGCGGCGGGGAGCTGAGAGGGGAGATGGGGATCACCATCGAGCTGCCGAGCGCGCTCCGCCCCTTCGCCGGGGGGAGCCTGGCCGTGACGCTGGACGAGCGCTGCGACACCGTCCGCGACGCGCTCGGCGCCCTGGCCCGCCACCACGCCGGCGTGGTCGACCGCGTGGTGGAGGAGACCGGCGAGCTGCGCCGCCACGTGAACGTCTTCGTCAACGGCGACAACGTGCGCTTCCTGGACGGCCTCGGCACGCCGGTGGGCGAGGGGAGCACGATCATCATCGTCCCCTCCGTCAGCGGCGGCTAGCGGCCGGGGACGGCGATTGGAGATGGACGGACGACGATGGCCCCGCCATGAGCAGCGGGGCCATCTCCATTCCGGGGTTCGGGAGGATCGGGTCGTGCACGGGACGTGGGATCCGCCTCGCGGCTCCGGAGGGAGATGGCAATCTCCCCCCATCGCCCCTCGCCCATGGGTGAACGCGTCAGGGGATGGAGATGCGATGAAGCTCCCCATCCCCCGGATGCCAGGTCCCATTATGTCTCGCCGGACCGGCGGGGATGAAGGCGGGCGGCGGCTCTTCGCGCGGACGATCCCGTCGCCGCCCTCGCGTCCGATGCGGGGCTTGTGCGGCAGGTATCTGGCGCCAAGAGATAGGCGGAGGTAAACTGCGCTCAGGTTTCGGATCCCTTCCCTTGCGCCCGACAATGAGCGAGCCAGCCCCTACCTTGCGCCGTCCGCGCAGCAGGCTTTCTCCCGCTCCCCCCATGCCCGCCGCGCGCCCCTCGCTGCTGGTGCTGGACGAGGTGCCGGAGGCGCGCGCCGCCTATTCGTTCTGGCGCATCCTCGCCGACCTGGAGGTGATTTCCACGCCCGCGCGCGACGACGGCACGCCCTTCGGCGGGGCGGACGCGCTGGAGCTTCCGGCGGAGCTGGGCGACGCGGCGCGCGTTCTCGCCGGGCGCGAGAGCCACGTCCCGGGCGAGGTGGCGGACGCCTGCGCGGCGGTGTGGGAGTGGGCGGAGCAGCGGGGAATGCCGGAGCTGGCGCTGCAGTTCGCCGAGGCGGCCGCGCGGCTGGAGCCGGACAGCTCCGCGCGCGCCGCGACGGCCGGGCGGCTCTGCCGGCGGCGGAGCGAGCGCATCCGCGGCACCCTCTGGTTCCGCCGCGCGGCGCGGCTGGCGCGGGTGAGCCACGCGAAGACCGCCGAGGTCGACTTCGCCATCGCCCACCTGGGGTGGGGAAACCTGGAAAGCGACCTGGGGCGCTTCGGCGAGGCCGAGAAGCACGCCGACAAGGGGCGCCGCGCGGCGCTGCGCGTGGGGCGGCGGAGCCTGGCGGCGTCGGCATACCACGACCTGATGACCATCCGCATCCACTCGGGGCGGCTGGACGAGGCCGCGGCCCACGCCCGGAGCGCGGTGGCCTTCTACAAGCCCGAGCACCCGCGCGTCCCCGCGCTGGCGCACGACATCGCCTTCCTGTGGGCCTGCCGCGGGTTCTTCTCCAGCGCCGCGCCGCTGTACGACGCGGTGCTGCCCTTCATCCACCTGGCCGCCGAGCGCGTGGTGGTGCTGGCCAACCAGGCCCGCGCGGCCGGCGCCTGCCGCGACCGGCTGCGCTACGAGCGCGCCTACCAGGCGGTGGAGCGGCTGCGCCAGGCGGGCGAGACGGTGCCCGCCAGCGCCTTCTACCACCTGGCCGAGGGGTGCCGCTCGTTCGAGGAGTGGAACCGCGCCGAACAGTGCTGCCTGCTGGCGCTGCGGCTGGCCGGCGAGCGCGGGAACGCGCTCACGGTGGCCCAGGCGCAGCAGCTGCTGGCCGGCCTCCGCGTGCGCGCCCCCGGCGACCGCGACGTGGTTCCCCCCGAAGGCGGCGAGGTGGACCTCGTCCGCGAATCCCTCCTCCGCAAGCTGCGGAAGCACGCCCCGGGCGCCAGGCCCAGGGCGGTCCCGCCGGAGAAGTATCCCATCGAGCAGTAGCTCAGTAGCCCGAGCCCAGGGTCCCGTTCCCCTCGGCCGACCGGTCGTAGCCGCTTCCCAGCGTGCCGTTCCCCGGCACCGCCGAGGGCACGCTGCTCCCGTTTTCGCTCCGGGTTCCGCGGGCGCTGGCGCCGTCGGGGCCCGCGATGCTGCCGTTGCAGGCGCCGAGGACCGCCACCGAGAGCGGAAGCAGGAGGATGCGGGCACGCTTCATGGAGACCTCCAGAAAGTTAAGGGCAACAGAGGGTACATCTCGAAGCTAATCCGCACGCAAAGCGACAGCAACTGGTGTATCGCCCTGCTTCCGATCCTAATCGGACAGGGACAGGTATACACAGCTTGCGCGGAGTATGCCAGTGGGTGTCCGAATCGGCACGGGTTGGCCCATAAGAGTTGACGTCCGGACCCGCGGTCCCTATTCATAACGAACGGTATACGGAGTTGACGGCCCCGGAGCGGATTTCCGGGTCGCGCCTGAGACGCCGCCACGTTCCGGAAGCCCGGGGCGCGCGGCCGGCCCCACGGGCTCCGTAAGTGGTTGACAGACAATGGATTCACCGACCTGCGGAGGGATGTTGATGCGTCCACACGCCTCACCGGACGACCCGCCCGGCAGCCCCGAAACCGGCGACGACCCGGGCGGCTCCGAATCGATGATTCGGCCCATCCGGCGCGCCGGCCGTCCGCGCGGCGCGCGGCCCCGCACCACGCCGCCGTCCACCGGCGGGTTCTCGCTCGATTGGCCTCCTCATCGCCCCGGTCGTGATGGCTACTATGGCTCCGGCGCCTGACCCCTCCCTGCAGGAGCGCGCGGCCGAGGCCGAGCGCCTGCGCGACGAGCTGGCGGGGGTGGCGCGGCAGATCGCGCGGCTCCTGGTGCAGCCGCGCTACGACGAGGCCGAGCTGGCCGAGCTGGACGTGCGGGCGCGCGACCTGCGCCAGCAGCTGGCCCGCGCGATGCCGCCGCACGACGTGGAGGGGCCGCCGGAGCTGCGGCTCCCCGTCTCCTACGGCGGCGGGCTCGTCTCGGGCGGCTGAGATACAGAAGAAAGGAAACTCACGCGGAGACGCGGAGACACGGGGAACTCATCGCGGTTCTCCGGGTCTCCGCGTTTCTGCGTGATACAGAATCCGCCGGGAGAGTGGGTGCCGGGCCGAACAGCCTCGCGCAGTTTGCGAGGCTTCCCGTAGTTGTTGCTGCGACTTCAGTCGCCGGTGCGGGAGCCGGCCCAGCGTCAACCAGGCATCGTCAACTGCGTCATCAGGGGGGATGGAGATAGCCCCACCCGCGTCACGCCGGGCAATCACCTCTGATCGAAAAATCCGCGATACTCATCGCATGCCGAGCCCTCCACGGCGGTCCCGCGCCATTCGCGCAGGATGCCGGGTATATCACCTGGCACCTGGCACCTGGCACTTGGCACTTGGCACTTGGCACTTGGCACTTGGCACTTCCGTCTACGCCGGCATCAGCTCCCGCAGGCGCTTGGGCTCGTCGCCCAGCCAGTCCGGGTTGCTGGCCGTGGCGTCGAAGATCGACGAGGTCTTGAACGGCTCGAAGCGGCCCCGCGCGGCGGCCTCGGCCGTCCTCGCCAGGAGCGCACCCACCTGCGCGGCGTCCATCGGGCGGAAGCTTTCGGCGGCGGTGATGGCCTGGTCCAGGACCTCCATGCTGTCGCAGCCGGTGATCACCACGCTCGTCGGCAGGTTCAGTGCATAGTGCAGGCATTCCGTCGCCGTCACCGTGCCCGACTTGAGGATGATCCCGTTCGCCATGCTCTTCATCCCCAGCACGCCGATCCCCTGCCGCTGCAGTTCGGGCACCACCAGCCGCTCGAAGCTGCGGTAGTGCGCGTCCATCACGTTCAGCGGCATCTGCGCGGCGTCGAAGGTGAAGCCGTGCTCGCGCGCCACCTCCAGCATGTGCAGGTGGATGTGCGGGTCCTTGTGCCCGGTGAAGCCGATGTAGCGCACCTTCCCGGCCGCCTTGGCCTCGAGGAGCGCCGCGTGCGCGCCGTTCTCGTCGAACACGCGGTGCGGGTCCTCGTAGCGGATGATCTCGTGGTGCTGCACCAGGTCCACGTAGTCCGTCTTCAGCCGCTCCAGCGACTCGTCCAGCTGCCGCGCGGCCGCCTTCCGCGAGCGGCCGTCGATCTTCGTCATCAGGAACACCTTCTGCCGGTATCCGTCCTTCAGCGCCTTTCCCATCCGCCGCTCGCTGGCGCCCTCGTTGTAGTCCCACGAGTTGTCCATGAAGGTCACGCCGCGGTCGATGGCGCTGCGCACGATGCGGATCGCCAGCTCCTTGTCCACCGACGGCAGCGCCAGGTGCCAGCCGCCCAGCCCGATGGCGGACACGCGCTCGCCCGTGCGGCCGAGCGTGCGGTACGGCATGGACGTATTCTGCGCGCTCTCCGCCATGGGGGTCTCCTGGTTGGGGATGGGTCGCCTGCCCGCTCCGTCCGCCGCCGGTGCCAGATCCGGTCCAGCACACGAACAATGGGTACGATGAGATGCGGGATGCAATGGACTGCATCGGGAGATGGTGGGTAGATTGGGGGATGATGAGCCGATTCTCCCGCCTTCCGATCTTCGTCTTGCCGCTCCTCGCGCTCGCGGCCTTCCGCTGCACCGCGCGCGATGCGGATGCCGAAACGACGACGCGGCAGCCGGAGATGCGCTGCCGCGCGCGGACGATCGCCGGCGCGCGCTACCGCGTCTGCGAGCTTCCGCCCGCGGCGTTGGGCAGGCTGCGCCTCCTCGCCCGCGACGCGCAGGGCCGTCCGTGGCGCACCATCGAGCGGCTCGATGCCGGGCTCCACGCGCGCGGCGAGCGCCTCCAGTTCGCCATGAACGCGGGGATCTACGAACGGCCGGACTCCGCGACGGGGCTGCTGGTCGCGGACGGCGGGCGGACCTACACGCGGCTGAACGTGTCGCCCGGCCCGCCGAATCCCTGCCGCACGGCCAACTTCTACTGCCCGCCCAACGGCGTCTTCTTCGTCGCCGGCGGCCGCGCGGCGGTCCTCTCCACCGCCGATTTCGCGCGGCGTCCGCGGACCGCGCCCGCGGTGGAGATGGCGACGCAGTCCGGTCCGCTGCTCGTCCGCCGCGGCGCGCTGGCGCAGGCGTTCGACCCGCACGGCCGCTCGCGCACCATCCGCAACGGCGTCTGCGTCCGCGCCGACGGCACCGTCGTCTTCGCCATCTCCGACGACGGGGTCACGCTGTACGAGCTCGCGACCGCCTTCCGCGACGCGCTCGCCTGTCCTGACGCGCTCTACCTCGACGGCACCATCTCCGCCCTCTACACCGGCGCGGATCTCCCGCCCCAGCGCCACGACTTCTCCGCCATGTTCGCCGTGACCGAGCCGATCGCGGGGCGCCGCTGACGCCGGCTATCAAACGAGGCTCTCTCATCGACATCCCCCGAAAGACGTCATCCTGAGGCCGCCTACACGCAACTCGTCTCACACCATTGGTTGCAGGCCGAAGGATCTATAACCGACGCAGCACGTCCATTTCCGAAGTCGCTCCGACCTGCTTCCGCATACCACGCCACGGCATCGGCGCGTCTCCGAAGCCGACGTGCGGCCGTGGTTATAGATCCTTCGGCCTGCAATCGTTCGTGCAGAGGCAGGGTCGGTGTGGCCGGCCTCAGGATGACGTCTCCTTGGGGTTCGTGGCGGTGGTAAAGCCCCGAGATGCTCGACGGCTGCGGGGTGGGGATTGCGCCGTTTGCTATGTTGCGTCCGGCGGCGGCGTGCCCCGTGCGGGCCGCGCGGAGACCGGCATGACGACGAGCAACGGATCGGGGTGAGATGGAGATCGGGGTCTACACGTTCGCGGAGGTCGGGCGCGACCCGGTGACGGGCGATACCCTCGGCGCCGGGCGGCGGCTGCGGGAGCTGCTGGAGGAGATCGAGCTGGCGGACCAGGTGGGGCTGGACGTGTTCGGCGTGGGCGAGCACCACCGCCCCGACTACGCCGTCTCCGCGCCGGCCATCGTGCTGGCCGCCGCGGCCGGGCGCACCGAGCGCATCCGGCTGACCAGCGCCGTCACCGTGCTCAGCTCCGACGACCCGGTGCGCGTTTTCCAGCAGTTCGCCACGCTGGACCTGCTTTCCGGCGGGCGGGCGGAGATCATGGCCGGGCGCGGCTCGTTCATCGAGTCGTTCCCGCTCTTCGGCCACGACCTGCGCGACTACGACGCGCTGTTCGGCGAGAAGCTGGAGCTGCTGCTGAAGCTCCGCGATTCCGAGCGCGTCACCTGGAGCGGCCGCCACCGCGCCGCGCTCGCCGACCAGCCCGTGTACCCGCGGCCGCAGCAGGACCCGCTCCCGGTCTGGATCGCGGCGGGCGGCACGCCGCAGTCCGTCGCGCGCGCGGGGACGCTGGGGCTGCCGCTGGCGCTGGCCATCATCGGCGGCGCGCCGGAGCGCTTCGCTCCGCTCATCGAGCTGTACCGCGAGGCCGCGCGCCGCGCCGGGCACGACCCCGCGCGCCTGGCCGTCGGCATCAACTCGCACGCGTTCATCGCAGACGATTCCCAGGAGGCGGCGGACGCGTTCTACCCGTCGTACGCCGAGACGATGACGCGCATCGGGCGCGAGCGCGGGTGGCCGCCCACCACCCGGCAGCAGTTCGAGGCACAGCGCTCGCCGCGCGGCGCGCTGCTGGTGGGCAGCCCGCAGGAGGTGATCGACAAGGTGCTGTTCCAGCGCGAGATCTTCGGCCACCGGCGCTTCCTGGCCCAGCTCACCGTCGGCCCCATGCCGCACGCGAAGGTGATGCGGGCCATCGAGCTGCTGGGCACCGTCGTCGCCCCCGCCGTCCGCGCGGCGACGCAGGAGGAGCGGCCGTCGGCGGATGAGTCGCCGCCTGCCAAGACGGAGGCCGCACCGGCGGAGTGAGCCTGTCGCGAAAGGCGCGGAAGGGGCTGATACGTTTCCGGCGCCGGACCTGCGTCCCCCGCGCCCATGGTGTATCCCTCTGACGACCGCGACCTGCGCGCCCGGATCCTGGCGCAACGCTCCCGCGAGCTCCGCAACCGCGTCGCCACACGCGAAGCGGGGCCGGCCGAGGCGATCCGCGGCATCCAGCAGCTGCTGGACGAGGCCGAGGAGCTGCTGCGGAGGAAACCGGACGCCCGGGGGGGCGAATAGCGGACGTGGACGGGCGCGGCAGAACGGCCCCGAGCCCGCCGCACGTCTGACGCGCCGTCATGAAACGATGCATCCAAGCGGAGAAGCAGAGGAGCGGAGATCCCTCTCTGCTCCTCCGCTTCTCTGTTCGAGCCCGCCTTTCCTGAGTCGCCCCCGCGTTGTGCGCGTCCAAAGAGATTCAAGGACGAGCCGTAGCCGTGGGCGAGCCGAACAGCCTCGCGCAGTTTGCGAGGCTTCCCGTGGCTGTTGCTGCGACGCTGCGACTTCATTCAGTCGCCGGTGACTGGCCGCGCCGGAACTGTCCTTCAGGTGGATCAGGGTTCCGGCGGCGTGGGCGGGGTGATCCACACGCCCAGGGGGACGCGGACCCCGCGCCAGGTCACTACCTCCCCCGTCTCCTCCGCCCCGCCGATCCGCACGGCGGCGATGCTGCGCACCCCGCGCACGTGCTCGGGCGAGAGCCACGCGCCCACCGACGCGTCCCACACCTCGGCGCGCCCGCCGGCAATCGTGGCGCACGCCTCGTGGTAGGCGGCGCCCTCGCCGGCCCACGCGGGCGAGGCGCCGGAGCCGTTCCATCGCCCCAGCCAGTGCAGGTAGTGGTGCCGCTCCTGCCGCTGCACCAGCTGCACGGGCACGGCGCGCACCCCCCGCGCGCGGAACGCCTCCCGCGTCATGAAGGCGTGCGCGCCGCAGTCCAGCTCGTCCGCGCGGACGGCCTCGCACCAGTGCAGCGGCCACCGCGACGGCCCCCACGGCCACCGCCGGGGGATCCACCCCGGCCCGCCGTGGCCCTGCCAGAACGAGCGGTCCATGGCCAGGAACCAGGCCCGCGCCGCGGTGCAGCAGTTGCCGCCGTGGTGGGCCAGGCTCGAAGGGTTGCACGCGGCCCACGGCGCCCAGTCGGCGCCGGGTTCGATCGCCGGCGCGGCGGGGGCGGGGTGCGCCGCGTGCGGGCGTCTCGCGCGGGTCTCAGCAGCAGGCGTCATCCAGCACTCCGCGTCCAAAGTTGTAGGCCATGCTGGCGTCGTACGCGCCCGCGTCACCGATCACCAGCCGGTCGCCGGCGGCGAGGTCGTCCGGGAGCGCCAGGTCGCTGGCCAGGATGTCGGTTTCCATGCAGATGCGGCCCAGCAGCCGGTCGCCGCGGCCGCCCAGCGGCTCCCACGCGCCGCCGCGCCCGCAGGCGAAGACGCGGTGGGGATAGAAGGGCGCCATCGGCAGGTCCGAGATGGCGGCGTCGACCACCGCCTCCACCGCGCCGCCGCGGGCGCGGCGCACCTCCAGCACCGTGGTCACCAGCGCCATCGCGGGCTGCGCCATCGCCTTCCCCGGCTCCACCACGAAGCGCTCCAGCGCGGGAAGCGCCTCCGCCGCGGCCGCCATCATCCGGGGGAGCGAGGGAACGAGCTCGCGGTCGAAGTCGTCGGGGAACCATCCCCCGCCCACGTCCAGGCAGCGAACGGGGCGTCCCACGCCGTCCTGGATGGCCGCCGCCCAGTGCAGCACCCCCTCGAACGTCTCGAACCACCGCGCCGGCCCCAGCACGTCGCTGGCGAAGTGGAAGTGCAGCCCCAGCGCCTGCCCGGCGGGGAGCGCACGGAGGAGCGCCAGCGTCTCGGCGAAGCGCTCGGGCGCGCCCAGGCTGGCCCCGAAGCGCGACAGCTCCAGCGTGGCCGGGCGCAGCCGCAGCCCCAGGTAGCGGGCCCGCGGCCGCCCTTCCTTCAGCCAGAGCGCCAGGTTCTGCGGCGAGTCGGCGAAGGCGGCCACCATCTCGCCGTCCGGCTCGGGCCCGGCGGGCCAGCGCGGCGCCGGCCCGTTCAGCACCACCCGCTCGAACGGAAATCCCGCCGCCAGCGCCTGCCGCATCTCCGCCGCGCTGATCACCTCCGCGAACATCCCCGACGCTTCCGCCATGGCCAGCAGCGAGGGGTGGGGATTGGTCTTCACGCTGTACCCGAAGCCCAGCTCCACGCGCCCCCCCGCGCCGGCCGCCAGCGCGCGCTCCACCCGCGCGAAGCGCTCCCGCGCGGTGCGGGGGAGGAGGATGCGGCGCGGCGTGGGCAGCTCGCCGGCCAGCGCCTCGTCCAGGTCCCACTGCAGGGTGGCGGGCACCTCGGGGGCGGGGCGCCGCCGCGGGGCCGGCTTCTTCCCGTTGGCGCGCGGCTCGGGAGTGGTGTCGCCGCCGCGCGTCTCGGCCAGCCGGCGGGCCAGGTCCGGCATCCCCGACGGGTGCTTGGAGCCCGCGCGGCCGTCGTCCACCGGGTCGCGCACGGCGGGGAGCGGGTAGGCGGGAAGGATGGGGATCTCCATCACCACCCGCGTGAACTGCCGGCCGCGGAAGGGCGCGGCGGCGGGCGCGCCGAACCCGGCGGCCTGGAGGAGGCGCGCGGGAAGGTTGTGCCCGGCGAACGAGGCGGCGTGGATCCACGCGGGAAAGCGCGGGTTCCAGTCGATCAGGTGCATGGTCCCGTCCAGCGCGCGGACGTATTCCAGCTCGCCGCCGCCCGTCCACTCCAGCTCCGCCAGCACCTCGCGCAGCGGTTCGGCGATGGCGGGGTCCACCGGGCCCACGGCGCCGGCCCATGTCTTTCCCTCGTGCGTCTGCGTGTGCTTGCGCATGTGCACGCAGTCCAGCAGTTCGCCCCGCCAGGCGCAGAACGCCACCGACTCTTCGGCGCCGGGCACGTGGCGCTGCACGAACAGGCTCTCCGTCCCCCAGATCTCGGAGAGGAAGGAGCGTGCGTGGCGGAACGAGGGCCAGTCGAGCGCGGGCATGGCCTCGTAGTTGGGGCCCTTCACCCACACCCGCCACCCGTGCTCGCGGCAGAAGCCGTGCAGCTCCCAGTCGGCCCGGCCGGCGGAGAGGAACGGGGGGATGGTGAAGGGGAGGAGCGCGGCCGCGGCCTCGATGGCGGGCTTGGCCACGCGGCGCAGCGACTCGCGCGGCGGCACCAGCGCGCCGTCGTCCGCGCCCAGGAAGGCGGACACGAACTCCACCTCCAGGTCCTGCCCGGGAAGCCAGACGGCGCCCCGGTCCAGCACCTCGCGGATGGCGGCCTGGTAGACGGGAAGGCGCATCTCCTTCCACGGCCGCTGCAGCCACACCTCGTCGAACACCTCGCTGTGCAGCCCGGAGCTTTCCACCCCGTAGTCCACCGCCACCAGCCGCGCGTGCGGGTACGCCTCGCGCAGCGAGCGCGCCACGCCCAGCCCCGGCGACGGGTTGGGGCCGCTGTGCACGCCGGACAGGTAGCAGGTGAGCGGCGGGTGGGAATCTCGTGGCATCCAGGCTCCGCGGGTGGAATGGAGGGCGGCGTGCGCGACCGGCCCGCGCCGCAGGACACGCCGAAGCCGCACCGCCCGTGTGGGGGAGTGGAGCGGCTGCGCACTTCCCGCATGTGGCCGGACCGCCGGAAGCTCCCGGAGTGTTCAGGCCGTCATCAAGATGCAAAAAATAAAAATCCAACTCGGGCTCCCGCTCCGCAGCAGGCGCGCCGCCCGATCCGCAGCGCCGCCCGCCACCCTCGCAGCAGGGCCCGGGGAGCAGGATGGCAAGAAATCGGCCCGTATGGATGGGTGCGCCCCGCGGCACGGCGCATCGCGAGGGATGGAGATCGGAGTGCGCGGGGAGCGGCGTCTCCCGCTGGAAGCCGCGGGACCGTAGCTTGTGCCCGGAGCACTCACGCACTCACGCACTTCGCACTTTCGCACTTTCGCACTCGTGGCCCCTCTCCCGACCTACCTTGCCACCCGCTACCTGCAGCCGCTCCGAGAGGGCGGCTCGCTGCCGGCCATCGTGGACACCGACGGCGGCGGGCGGTTCGTGGTGAAGTTCCGCGGGGCGGGGCAGGGGGCGAAGGTGCTCGTGGCCGAGCTGGTGGTGGGGATGCTGGCGGGGGCGCTCGGATTTCCCGTTCCCGAGCTGGCGCTGGTCGAGGTGCCGCCGCCCTTCGGCCGCACCGAGCCCGATCCCGAGATCCAGGACATCCTGCGGAAGAGCCACGGGCTGAACGTGGGGCTGCGCTACCTGGACGGCGCCTTCAACTTCGACGGCTTCGCGGCGGGTGACCTCATCACCCCCGCGTTCGCGGCGGAGCTGGTGTGGTTCGATGCGCTGGTGACCAACGTGGACCGCACGCACCGCAACCCCAACCTGCTGCTGTGGGAGCGCCGCCCGTGGCTCATCGACCACGGCGCCGCGCTGTACGCGCACTACGACTGGAAGGGGGTGGATGAAGCGCGCACCCGCACGCCCTTTCCCATGGTGAAGAACCACGTCCTGCTGCGCCTGGCGGGCGACCTGGAGGCGGCGGACGCGAAGCTCGCGCCGATGCTGACGGACGAGGTGATCGCGGGGGTGATGGAGAACGTGCCGGACTCGCTGCTGCTGGACGAGGTCGCCGGTGCCGAGTTCGACTCGGCCGAGGCGGCGCGCGAGCGCTACCGGCGCTACTTCCGCACGCGGCTCACGGCGCCGCGCGCCTTCGCCGCCGAGGCCGCCCGCGCGCGCGATGCGCTGCTGCGCGAACCGCCCCGCGCCCTCTCCGCACGCCGATGAGCGCCGCGACCGAGTACAACTTCGCGTTCATCCGCGCCGTGGCGCACCCGTACCTGGGCGTGTTCGTGAACGTGGGCGTGGTGCTGCACGCGCGCACCGCGGGCTTCCTGCGCGCCCGCGTGGTGAGCGACCCGGCCGTGCTGCGCGCCCTGGTCCCCGGCGCGGACGCCGACCTGCTGGCACGCTATCTGGACGCCTGCCGCGCCATCTGCGACGGCGACCCCGCGGCGGGGCCGGTGGCGCTCGCGCCGACGTCGGAGCGCTTCCACTGGCTCACCAGCCCGCGCTCCGACGTCATCCAGCCCTCCCCCGTGCACGAAGGCCTCTGCGGCGACCCGCAGACCACGCTCGACGAGCTGTTCGACGCCTTCGTCAGGCGGTGATCCAGACGAGCAGGCACCCTGAGAACCAGAGGACCGGAGAACCAGAGACGTCGCCCCGTGGGCCTCGTCTCCGTTCTCCGGTCCTCTGGTTTCCTGTGTGAAATTCCCGGAGCCCGCCGCCCCTCAGAGCGATTCCGAAAGAAGATTCAGTGCGGCCCGTTGAGTCACGTGCTACCGCGGTTATAGATCCTTCGGCCTGCAACTTACTGTGCAGACGCTGATTACGGTGTGGCCGGCCTCAGGATGACGTCGGGCGGGTAGCGCGCTGAAACGCAAACGTTCATTTGCGAATCCGGTGTCAGAGCGATTCCACGTGCGTCAGGTCGTACGGCCAGCGGTCGCGGTGATCCTTCGCGCAGCGGACGAAGCAGCGGTGGCGGAGAAGCTCCAGGCGCTCGGCCTGGGTCAGGTCCTCGTCGAGCGCGGCCGGGCTGGTAGGGTCGACGTTCATATGGAGCGCGCCGCCGATCTCGTAGTCGCGGCGGAAGCGGGTGCGCCACTGCGAGTTGCTTCCCCAGCCGACGCTCAGGTCGTACGTGGGGCGCGTGTGCCGCGCGAACGCCCAGTACAGCGTCGACGTCTCGGCGATCTCCTTCACCACGTGTTCGCGGCCCGCGCGGACGGCGCATCCCGCGCGGGAGATGAGGAGCGGGCCGAGCCGCCAGCCGGGCCAGTATTCGCGCGCCACCTCCGGCTCCGCGGACGCATCGTCCATCGGCTCGACGGTGACGATCTCGTGATGGAAGGGATGGAAGCGCGGGCGGTCGATGCGCTCGAAGCCCAGCGCGTCCATGAACGCCGCCATCTCCTCCGCGCCCACCCTCGGCATCTTCCAGTCGTCCCCCACCCGCGGCGCGAAGGAGAGGTTCAGCACGTCGACCACGCGGGAGAGCGCGTACAGCTCCCAGCTCTCCTCGTCCGAGATCGCGGGGACCGGCGCGCCCGGGCGGCGGCGGAGCTCGTCCAGCCAGCGGCGCTGCCCGTCCTGCCACCCCAGCCAGACGCGCAGCACGTCGTCGTACAGCGCGCCGCCCTCGTAGTCGCGAATCGCGTAGTAGAGCTGGCGATACGGCAGGTGCGCCGGGTAGTCGTCGCGGGTCACGATGCGGGAGATGGGGAGCCGAGCCGCGCGACCCACGCCCGCGTCGCGTCCGCGACCTCGTCCAGCACCTGCGCGTCGCTGCGGCCGGAGGATTTGAGGACGTGGAAGCTGTGGTCGGCGCCCTCCAGCCAGTGCATCGTCCAGTCCGTCTTTACCGTCTGCAGCGCGCGCTCCATCAGGTCGCGGCGGCACAGGTCGTCGCGGGTGCCGTTGAAGCAGAGCACGGGGATGGTGATGGAGGGGAGATGCGCGTCCCGCAGCTTCTCCGGCTGCCCCGCGGGGTGGAGCGGATACGCCATCAGCAGCAGTCCGTCGGACGCGAATCCGTCCGCGGCGAGCATGGAGGCCGCGCGCCCGCCCATCGATCGCCCGCCCGTCAGCAGCACCTCCGGCCGCAGCTCGTCCCGCACCCGCGCGACCACGGCGGCCACCGTCTCCATCAGCCGCGGCATGGGGTCCGGCCGCCCCGAGCCCTTTTCGCGGTAGAGGAAGTTGAAGCGCACGGTGCCCATCCCGCGCGAGCGCAGCGCGGCGCACATCGCCACCATGCCGCGGTCGTCGCGGTTCCCGCCCGCTCCGTGCGCGCAGACGAACACGGCGTTCCGGCCATCGGCCGAATCCGCCGCGTCGAAGACCGCGACGGTCTCCGCATCCCCCACCTTCACCCTCCAGGTCACGCTCTCCGTCGCCATCCGTCACCCCTCTCCGCGGTTGAGCCGGAAGCTGAACATCACCGGCTGGGGAACCTGCTCCGTGCCTCCCGCGGCCGCGTAGAGCCGCATCGCCGCGGCGTTTCCCGCGTCCGTCAGCACCCACGCCTCGCCGCACCCAAGCGCCCGCCCGTGCGCGAGCATCGCGTCCAGCAGCCGCTTGGCGACGCCCATCCGCCGGTGCGTGGAGGCGACGCCGACCTCGTTGATCCACAGCTCCGGCGCCTTGTCGGGATGCACGTAGTGCACGGCGGACACCATCCCCACCACCGTCCCGTCATCGATGGCGACGGCGAGGTGATGGCGCGGGTCGGCGAAGAACTGGGCGCACCAGCGCGGGTCGATCGCGTGATCGAACACCTCCGGCGCCTTGTTCTCCAGCACCGCGGCGTCGCCTGGACCCAGCACGGCGATCTCCATCTCCCTCACTCCTCCTTCCGCCGGCGGCCGCGCCACCCGAAGCGCTCCAGCGACACGCGCCCGTTCGCGTCGAACGCCACGCCCTCGGCTTCCAGGAGGAAGCGCTGCTCCAGCCGCGGGTCGCCGCCGGCGCGGATGCTGACGCGGCCCTGCGCGTTGATCACGCGGTGCCACGGCACGGTGGTGTGCGCGGGGAGCGCGGCCATGGCGTACCCCACCTGGCGTGCGGCGCCGGGAACGCCCGCCAGCTCCGCGATCCACCCGTACGTGCTCACCCGCCCGCGCGGAATGCGGCGTGCGGCGGCGTAGATGCGGTCGTAGGTGGACGGCTCCGGCACGGCGGGTCGGCGGGTCGGCGGATGGAGATGGAGCGGATGCGACGGCCGTGTACAGTCTCGCCGCAACGGCCGCAGTGTCAACCGTCGCGCCGATGGAGGGGTCCGCGCCGGGGATCGAAATCTCGCGGCGCGTATTGCGCGCATGAACGGATGGCGATTATCTCTTACCGTCGCGAACCGTATGTGCTCGCGCGCGGGGGGGCAGGCCGCCGCCTCCGCGAGAGACCCGTCAACCAGAGGTGTCCGATGAAGAAGCTGCGGCTGCAGATCGACGAGCTGAGCGTGGAGTCGTTCCCGACGGCGGCGAAGGCGGAGGAGGCGGGGACGGTCCGCGGGTTCGACAGTACCACCGGAAACCAGATCATCTGCGAGTGTACCGACGAGGGCGGCGCCTGCGGCGGCAGCGCCGGGTGCGGGAGCTATGGCTGCGGCACCTTCGGCTGCAGCGGCGGGTGCGGCGGCGGCACCAACTACGCCACCTGCGCGACCGGCAACCAGATCATCTGCGAGTGCTGATCCATCCGGCGCCGCCATCCCCGCGATGGCGGCGCCGCTCACGTCCCGAGATGATCTCTACCCAACCCGCGAGGTGTGTGATGAAGAAGCTGCGGCTGAGCATCGACGAGCTGAACGTGGAGTCGTTTCTGACGGCAGGGAAGGCGGGCGATACGGGCACGGTGGAGGGGTTCGACAGCACCACCGGCGGCCAGCGCCTGTGCGGCTGCACCGACAACGGCGACCCGTGCGACACCGACGGCTGCGGCACCTACGCCTGCAGCGGCGGCTGCACGGTGGGCTGCCCGGACACGAACTACGTCACCTGCGCCACCGGCTCGCAGCGCCTTTGCGAGTGCTGACCGGCTGACGGTTCCACAGAAAAGACGCGGAGCCGCGGAGGAGCAGTCTCGCCCCTCCGCGGCTCCGCGTCTCCGCGTGAGATGCCGTGGGTCAGCCCGCCGCGACGATCCGCAGCGTGGTCCCCCACGGATCGTCCGCGCGGCCGTCCCGGGAGGCGAACCCGGCATCGGCCAGGCTGCGCGCCGCCGCGTCCACGTCATCCGCGGCGGGGACGACCAGCTCCCACTCCAGCAGCCGCGCCTCGTCCTCGGCGGGCGGGCGGGCGCCGGGGCCGGCCCAGGTGTTCAGCCCCAGGTGGTGGTGATAGCCGCCGGCCGAGAGGAAGAGCGCGCCGGGATAGCTCCACACCATGGCGTCCAGCCCCAGCGCGGCGTGGTAGAACTCCGCCGCGCGGTCCAGCGAGCCGGCGTGCAGGTGCACGTGGCCGATCGTGGTTCCCGCCGGCATCCCCGCCCACGCTTCGCCGCCCGCCGCGGCGACCACGGAGCGCACGTCCATCGGCGTGGTGTCCATCCGCAGCTCGCGGCCGGTGGCGCGCCACGACTCGCGCGGGCGGTCGGCGTACACCTCGATCCCCAGCCCGTCGGGGTCGTGGAGATACGTCGCCTCGCTCACCAGGTGGTCGCTCGCCCCGAAGCGCTCGCCGACGGCGCCCAGGTGGGCCACGAAGCGCCCGAGCGCCGCGCGGTCCGGCAGCAGGATGGCGAAGTGGTACAGCCCCAGCCGCCCGCGGTGCGGCACCGGCGCGGCGCCCGGCCGCTCGTGCAGCTCCACCAGCGGCGCGCCGTCCCCGGCGCCGAGCGTCGCCCGGCCGTCGCCGCGGGCAAGGACGCGCATCCCCAGCACCTCGCCGTACCAGGCCAGCGAGCGCTCCAGGCCGGCCACCTGCAGCCGCACCCGGCCCACGTGCGTCTCCGCCGGCAGGCGGTATCCCGCCGGGGCGATGCCGTACCCCCCCTCGGCCTCGGCCGGCGCGGCCGCGAAATCGATGTTGGACATCCTTACCATCTCCCTTCTCATGATTTCCTGCCGTGGCCCGTCCCCGCCGCGACGGTGCGGGCGGGGACGGAAAAGCCCGCGTCAGGAGTTGCGCGTGCCGCCGGCGCGGCGGCCGGCGATCACGGCGTCCAGCGAGTACGCCCCCGCGCCGGTGAAGGCCAGCGCCGCCGACGCGGCCAGCAGCGCCAGCGCGTACTCGTACCCGACCTTCGGGGGTGCGATGAAGAAGCCGTTCTTGAGGTGCACCAGCAGGATCGCGCCCAGCATGTCGATGGCCAGCCCCAGCCCGGCCAGCCGCGTGAGCAGCCCGAACACCAGCGCCAGCCCGCCCAGCAGCTCCACCAGCGCCACCAGCGGCGCGGTGACGCCCGGCAGCGGCACGCCCATGCCGGCGAACCCCTGCGTCACGCCGGGAAGGCCGTACACGAACAGCTTCTGCGCCCCGTGCGCGATCATGATCCCGCCGATCACCACGCGCAGGATCAGCAGCCCCAGGTCCACGTTCCGGGCCAGCGGCCCGCGTGCGATCGTGTTCATCCGTCTCTCTCCGTAGGGAATGGTGGGCGTTGCAACGACACGTGTGTAAACACACGTTTGCTCCGGAAAATCAGGCCGTCCGCACCTTCGCGAGCAGGGCGATGAGCGTGCCCAGCTCGCCCTGCTCCAGGTGCCCCAGCGAGCGGCGGTGGATCTCCTCCACCGGCTCGTCCATCTCGTCCAGCAGCCGCAGCCCCCGCGCGGTGATGCGGGTGGTGACGAAGCGGCGGTCCTCGGTGCCGCGCTCGCGCTCCACGAGGCCCGCGGCCTCCAGCCGGTCCAGCAGCCGCGTGACGTCGGGCACCTGCGCCACCAGCCGGTCGCGCACCTCGCCACGGCAGAGCCCCTGCGGCCCGGCGCCGCGCAGGATGCGCAGCGCGTTGTACTGCGCGGGGGTCACGCCGTGCGCCTTCAGCGCCTCGGCCATCGCGTGCACCAGCACCGCCGCCGTGCGCTCGATGCTGAGGTGCGCCTCCTGCTCCAGGCTGCCGAACGGCTTGCTCTGCCGGATCTCGTCCTTCAACTGCGTCGTCATGGATCGAAATATATGTGTGATAACATCTAATGTCAACACACGCGTTCGGCAGATGAGGAGAACGGTGTGCCAGCCAGTCCCCGCCGCGCGCAAGATCCGTTCGCGATGGATACCGGGTTCGCGGACGAAAGGCGCGGAGGGTCCGAATGGAAGTGGCGGTCCGGCTTCGCACCGGCGACTGAAGTCGCAGCAACAACCACGGGAAGCCTCGCAAACTGCGCGAGGCTGTTCGGCGCGGAAGCCGGTTCCGGCGCGTCTGAGTCCACCCCCCGCGCGCGGATGGCAAGGGCGCGAGTCCGCGAAGGCGGACTTCGGGCCGTTGTTGCCGCGAATTCATTCGCCTTTCGGCCTTGCGGAAGCACCCCTATCTCCAGCCACGACAAAGAACTCCTCGATTCGCACCCCCCCGCCGAGAACCGGCTTGGCCGCTATTCAGCGGGGCGTGCGACTCCGTTCCGTTCTCGCGTTCTATCTCTGATCTCCATACCACCATCCGGCGACGCGCGGCCGCATCCCCGCGGCATCCTCCTACCCGTCGCGCAACACCTCTTCTCCCCCGAGGCTCCCCGCGTGAAAACCCTGACCGCACTCCTCCTCCTGGCCGCCGTGGCGGCCCCGGCGGCGGCCCAGACCGTTCGTGGCGAGCTGGTGGATCCGCGCAACCGCGCCGGGATCGGCGGCGCGCACGTGTTCCTGATGGATGCGGAAGGCCACAACGTCGCCTCCGCGCTGACCACTTCGTCGGGCACGTTCATCCTGCGCGCGCCGGCGGCGGGGAGCTTCACGGTGCGCGCGGAGCGGATCGGCTTCGTCACCACGCGCTCGCGCGTGCTCTCGCTGGCCGCGGGACAGACGGTGGATTACCGGATGGAGGCGGACCTCACCGCGCTCACGCTGGCCGGAATCACGGCCCAGTCGGCGTCGCGGTGCGTGGTGCGGCCGGGGCGCAACCTGGAGACGGCGCGGGTCTGGGAGGAGGCGCGCAAGGCGCTCGACGTCACGCGCACCGCCCTCTCCGACCGCATGTTCCGCTTCCGGGTGCGCAACTGGTCGCGCGAGAGCGACTTCAACACCGGGCAGGCGGCGGACGGCACCATCCGCGAGGCCGAGGCGGTGACCGATCGCCCGTTCTCCGCGGTGCCGCTGGACACGCTGCGGGCGAGCGGCTTCATCCAGACCCGCGCCGACACCACCATCTACAACGCGCCCGACGCGGACGTGCTGCTCTCGGACGAGTTCCTGGACACGCACTGCTTCCGCATCGTCGACTCCAGCGACCGCGACACCAGCGTCATCGGCCTGGCCTTCGAGCCGGTGCGCGAGGGGCGCAAGTCGGATGTGCGCGGCACGCTCTGGCTCAGCCGCGCGCCCGTCGAGCTGCGCTACCTGGACTACCAGTACACGCGCGCGCCGATCCGCGGCCCCGGCGGCGTTCCCGGCGGACGGGTGGATTTCAAGCGGCTCCCGAACGGCGTCTGGATCGCGTCGAAGTGGCTGGTGCGCATGCCCATCCGCGACGCGGACCCGGTGACGGAGGTGATTCCCCACGCCGCCGCCGCGCGCCAGCCGTCGCTGGTGCGCGAGGAGGGCGGCGAGGTGGTGGCGATCGACGCGGCCAACGGCGCGGCGGCGGGCATCGTGGCGCTGGGAACGGTGACGGGGACGGTGTACGACAGCACCACCAATCGCCCGCTGGCCGGCGCCCGCGTCTTCATCTCGGGCTCCAGCTACGAGGCGACGACGGACTCCGCCGGGGTGTTCGAGATGCGCGGCGTGCGGCCGGGGAGGTACGGGCTCTCCTTCTCCTCCCCACGGCTCAGCGGGCTGGGATACCTCCCCGCGCCGGTGACGGTGACGATGGCCGAGGGCGGCTCGGTGAAGCAGGACCTGTTCGTTCCCTCGCTCACCCGCGTCCTGGCCTCCGCCTGCCCGGCCGACTCGGCGGGCGCGGTCGGCGGCGCGGTGCGGAGCGCGGCCAGCGGTGCGCCGGTCCCCGGCGCCGTCGTCGTGCTCACCTGGCGGGCCACGCGCAACAGCCCGGCGCGCACCGCGCAGGCGGCGGCCGACTCGGCGGGGGCGTACCACTTCTGCGGGATCCCGGCGGGCGCGGCCGTCCAGCTCGCGGCCAGCGAGCCGGGCACCGGCTCCGCCTCGGCCAACCTGCGGCTGGCCTCGGCGTCGCTGGAGCGGCGCGACCTGGAGCTGGGGACGCGCTCGCAGCTGATCTCCGGGCGCACGGTGTCCACGAGCAGGCGCGGCTCGGCGCGGACGCGCATCCTCACGCGCGAGGAGATCCAGCAGTCGGGGCTGACCAACGCGCTGGACCTGCTCACCCATCTCCGCCCCGAGTGGAACCAGATGCGCGGGCAGTCGACGATGCAGCTGGGGCAGGTGCCGGGCGACAACCGGGCGCCGGGGGGCACGCACGAGGGCCCGGTGAAGCAGTTCCCGGCGCTGTACGTGGACGGGGTGCGGGTGGAGTACGCGTTCGGCGACGACTTCACGCGGATCTGGACGGCGTCGCTGCGCATCGTGCCGGCCTCGAGCATCGAGAAGATCGAGTTCCTCACCGGGCCCGAGGCCACGCTGCGCTTCGGCACCGACAGCCCGAACGGCGCCATCATGATCACCACCTACCACAACTGATACCGTATCTGGAGATTACCTGTGCATTTCCGCTCAAGACTAGGAAGACGTCATCCTGAGGCCGGCCACACTGCAAGCTGAATCTGCACAGGTATTTGCAGGCCGAAGGATCTATAGCCGGTGC
>Ga0326721_10000014_pt1 | contig 184085 bp, 177 predicted proteins | sample SGPome_FD_203951 | JGI IMG/M metagenome (GOLD analysis project Ga0326721, IMG submission 203951) | Soil microbial communities from Southern Great Plains, Lamont, Oklahoma, United States - SGP_1_2016 | ecosystem: Engineered > Artificial ecosystem > Soil microcosm > Unclassified | place: USA... | reverse complement strand
ACCGATTCCGGTGCGAAACAGGACGAAACGGCACGCCCGGAGCTCCCCTGGACGCTGGGCCTGCTGACGACCCCCGGTTTGAGGAGTCGGGCGAAGCCCAAGCACTGTTTTTTAGCATCCTGCTAAGGCGCGGGGAGAGGGCCCATCGGCGAGCACCGCCGCCGGATAAGCAAAGATGGCGCGCGGCTCATCGTAATTCCCGCGCACTCCCGCACTCCCGCACTCCCGCACTCCCGCACTCCCGCACTCCCGCACTCCCGCACTCCCGCACTCCCGCACTCCCGCACGCCCGCACTCCCGCACTCCCGCACTCCGCACTACCTTCCCGCGCATGCCGATCCTCGAGTCCGTCTACGCCGCCGGGGTGCGGGCGCTGCGGCCCGCGCTGCCGCTGCTCGCGCGCGGCGAGGGGAAGCTCGCGCGCGGCATCCGCGGGCGCGGGGGCGTGCTGGAGCGCATGGAGGCGTGGGCGCGCGCGCACCGCGATCCCGCGCGCCCCCTGGCCTGGTTCCACGCGCCCAGCGTCGGCGAGGGGCACCAGGCGCGCGCCGTCATCCAGTCGTTCCGCGCCCGCCGGCCGGACGCGCAGGTCGCGTACACCTTCTTCTCCCCCTCCGCCGAGGCGTTCGCGCGCACCGTACCCGCGGACTTCGCGGACTACCTCCCACTCGACGCTGCGCCCGATGTCCGCCGCGCGCTCGATGCGCTGCGCCCGGCGGTGATCGCGTTCTCCAAGTACGACGTGTGGCCCGTGCTCACCCGCGAGGCGGCGGCGCGCGGCATCCGCCTGGTGCTGCTGAGCGCCACGCTCCCCGCGCGGGCCGGGCGCCTGCGCGGGCCGGCCCGCGCGCTGCTCGCCCCCGCCTACGCGCGCCTGCACGCCGTCGCCGCCATCTCCGCCGACGACGCGGAGCGGTTCGCCCGCCTTGGCGTACCCTCGGAACGGCGGAGCGTGATGGGAGATGCCCGGTTCGACCAGGTGTGGCAGCGCGCGCGGGGAGTCGATCCGTCATCCCCGCTCCTCGCGCCGTTCGCGGGGTTCGACGGCATCACCCTGGTCGCCGGGTCCACGTGGCCGGAGGATGAGCGCCATCTCCTCCCCGCCGTCGCCGCGCTGGGCGGAGAGAAGCGAAGCGTTCGCCTCATCCTCGTCCCCCACGAGCCCACCGATGCGCATCTCGCATCGACGGAGCGGCGGCTGGACGAGATCGGCCTGGCGCACGCGCGGCTCTCGGCGCTCGACGCGATCTCCATCCCCCCCGTCGTGATCGTGGACCGCGTGGGCGTGCTGGGAGATTTGTATGCGCTCGCGGACGTGGCCCTCGTGGGCGGGGGATTCGGAAAGGCGGGGCTGCACTCGGTGCTCGAGCCGGCGGCGTTCGGCGCGCCGGTGATGTTCGGCCCGCGCCACGAGAACGCGCGCGAGGCCGCGGAACTGGTCGCCGCCGGCGGCGCCTTCGAGGTCGCCACCGCGGCCGACGCCGAGCGCATCCTGGGCGGCCTCGCGGACGTGTACGAGGTCCGCGTCCGCGCCGGCCAGCGCGCCCGCGCCTACGTGGAGGCGCATCCCGGAGCGGCGGAGCGCGGAGCGGCCATCGTCGAGCGGCTCATCGGCTGACGATTCGTCCCGGCGTTGCCCGTATACATCTGTTTGACGATTTTCCTCCAGTCCGATCTCACCATCTTTTTCCTGGCTACATCCATCCGATGAAGAGATTTGCCCTGGGCGCGCTGCTGGCCCTTGCCGCCTGCGACGGAGCCACGCACCCCCGGGATGCCGCGATCGCCGGGAAGTGGCTGTACCACGCCAACGTCGGCGCGTGCGACGTCACCGCGGTGCTCCGCATGTCGGAGACCGGCTCGACGGTGACCGCCGCGGTGCCTCCCGTGGCGGCGGGGTGCTCGGCGTCGTTCGGGTTCTTCTCGCTCCCCGCCGACTCGGCCGCAACGCTCAGCGGCCGCGTGTACGGCGACAGCGTGACCTTTACGCTCCGCGCGTGGGGATCGGAGCTGGTGCACACCGCGGCCGTGCAGGGCGACAGCATGAGCGGCACGGTGAGCGGGGCCGGCTGGCTCCCGGCCGGCATCCCCTCCACGCCCGGCACCTTCGGCGCGCGGCGCTACACCACCCAGGTGCTGCCGGACCGCTTCCGCATGGTGCTCACCGGCGCGGTGAACGACTCGCTGGAGGGGCGCACGCACGCCGACCAGTTCGGCCCGCTGTTCACCATGGACGACGGCACCGGCGCGGGCGGGCTGACGAAGCAGGTGAACGTCGGCGGCTTTCCGCTCACCCCGGGCACGTACCCCGTGTACGACCGCACCGTCCAGCGCGACTCCGTCACCGGCGGGGTGGTGTACCGCGGCGGCTTCTACCGCTTCCGCGACAGCACCGCCACCATCACCCGCGTCACCGGCGACGAGCTCGAGGGCACCTTCGACGTCACCGCTTACCTCACCAGCGACACCACCCGCAAGGTGCGCGTGCAGGGCGGCTTCCACCCGCACTACACGATCGTGCAGTAGCGCCCGAATGCCCGTGGTTCATGCGGTTGAAGCCTCGCGCGGTTTGCGAGGCTTTCCGTAGTTGTTGCCGCGGCTTCAGCCGCCTTCCACCGCCGCCTCATCTCCCGGCGGAGGCAGCGGCATACGAACAACGGCCCGCACCCCCAGCTTGGGATGCGGGCCGTCGCTACGTCGGGTCCACCGTGCCGCCACCTCCCGGCGGGGGCTGGCCTTCCTCCGGCGGCGGCTGGCCGGGCGGCGGCTGCGCCTGCTCCGGCGCCGAGGCCGCGTCCCGCGACTGCGCGGGGCCGCGCTCCGCCGTGCCGCCGCCTCCCGGCGGGGGCTGGCCGGTCGCCGCGGGCGGCGCCGGCTCGGTCTGTGGCGGGGCTGCCCGCGCCCCGTCCCGCTCCTCCTCCACGCCGCCGCCGCCCGGCGGAGGCGGGGGCGCCGTCTGCCCCGGCTGCGTGGAAGGCTGCGCGGGCGCCGGCTGCTCGGGGTTCGCGCGGCGCGGCTGCGGGTGCGGGTGCTCGCGCGGGCGGCCGTACTCCCACCGCCGCCGCACGTCCACCGTCACCTGGCGCCGCACGCGGAACAGGCCGCGCACCAGCGGGTCGCGCAGGATGGGCTCGGCCGCCGCGCGCAGGCTCAGCGTGGGCGACACCTGCCACTCCAGCGACGCGCCCAGCTGCGGCTGCCCCGTGAAGAGCTCCGCCACCTCGGCGTTCAGGTATACGTTCGAGACGATCTCCTTGCCGATCTCGATGGCCAGCTGGCTCAGGAAGTCCAGCCCGAAAGCGCCGCCTCCCGCGCCGGTGGCCGCCACGCCCGTGGCCGCCCGGGTGCGCACCCGCACGTAGTCCACCGCGCCGGTGCTCACCAGCGCGTTCTCGAGCTGCGCGGCCAGGTAGTTGGCCGCCGCCTCCTGCAGCACCAGCCCGCTCAGCAGCTCCTCGGGGTTGGCGCCCGCCTGGTCGCCGGTGCGGCCCAGCAGGAGGAGGGAGATGAGCTCGCTCTGCGACAGCGGCTGGCGGTTGCTGGTGGAGAGCTCCACCCGCGGCTCCTGCAGCGTTCCCGCCAGGTGCACCAGCACGGTGATGGGCTGCTCGGCCGTCCCGCCGCGCACCTGGTACGCCGCCGTCACGTCAAGCGACGGGTTGATCTCGGGGGTGCCGAAGAAGCGCACCACCCCCTGCTGGATGTCGAACTGACGGCGGATGGGGCCCACCACCAGCGTGTAGCTCCCGCGCACCGCGTCCAGCTCGCCGTAGATCAGGTTGGTGGCGCTCCCCGCCGGCCGGTCGATCACCAGCTGCCCGCGGATCTGGATGCGCGCGTCGGGCGACTGCAGCCACACGCTCTCGCCCACCGTCACCTGCAGCCCCTGGGGGATGAGCCCCGCCAGGATCATCTGCCCCGTGGTGGGCGCGGTGAGGGTGTCGCCGCCCAGCGCGCCCACGTCGGCGTTCTCGATGGCCAGCTCGCCCGGCGTGCTGATGGAGGGGATGTAGATGGTCCCGTCTTCCACCCGCAGCGTTCCGGTGACCACCACCGCGGGGATGCGGCCCGAGAGGCGCACCCGGGCGTTGGCCTGGATCTCGGCCAGGTCGGGGTTGTCGGCCACCTGGAAGTCGTCCATCCAGAGCGCCAGGTCCACCCGCGGGTGCGCGCCGTCGTCCAGCAGCACGGTGCCGTTCACGAACGCCCGCCCGTCGCGCCCGGTGTGCGCGGTCAGCGAGTCCACGCGGATGGTGTCGCCGTGCAGCGACAGGCGGCCGTTCACCTGGTCCCAGCGCGCCCCCAGCTGCACCAGCGTGAAGGCGCCGTTCTCCACCGCCGCGTCGCCGCCCACGGTGGGGTGCGCGGGGGTGCCGCCCACCACCACCCGCGCCCGCATCGTTCCCGAGCCGTTCTTCACGTACGCCGGCAGGCTCTGCGTCACCAGCCCCAGCGGCACCGAGTCGGCGTTGATGGTGGCCGTGAGCGGCTGGTCGCGCAGCACCTCGAAGCCGGGAACGATCCCGCCCAGCGAAAGGCGCATGGGGATGCTGGCCGTGGCGCTCACCACCTCGCGCCCCGCCACCCGCACGCCGGCGTTCACCGCCATCCGGTTGGGGGCGTAGCTGGCGTTGATCTGCAGCGAGTCGGACCGCACGCCGCCGTAGACCAGGGAATCGACCCGGGCGTTCACCGTCAGCCGCGGGTCGCTCACCTGCCCGTGGATCTCGGCGTCCAGCGACAGCGTGCCCTGCGCGTCGGGGAACGAGGGGAAGACGCGGCGCGCCTCGGCCAGGTCGATCCCCTCCATGTGCAGCCGGAAGTCGGCGTTCCCGCGCGGCGGCAGCGTTCCGTCGGCGGCGATCTGCCCGCCCACGCCCGGGCCGGTGCGGCGGAGGAGGAGGTTCTCCACCACCAGCCCCTGGTCGGGGTTCCAGGCCACCCGCGCGCGCTGCGCCAGCCGCCAGTCGGTGCCCGCGATGCGCAGCCCCAGGTTGTCGAGCACCGCGCCGCGCACCGCCAGCCCATCCATCTCCAGCGTCCCCGACGCGGTCAGGTCGGTCTGCGGGTCGCGCCGCGCCGAGAAGCCGAACGAGGCGCGGCCGGGCGTCAGGTTGGCCTCCAGCGTCAGCGCCTGCAGCTGCAGCGACCCCGCCTCCAGCCCCGTTCCCTCCAGCCGCGTGGTTCCCGTCCACCCCTGCGGCCCCTTCGCCCCCGCGAAGGTGAAGGTGAGGTTCCCGGCCGCGTACGTCCCGTAGCGGAAGCCGCGCGCCTGCCCCGCCGCGCCGACCGACGGGTTGCGCACCGTGCCGCTCACCGAGCCGTTCATCGCCACCGCCCCCGCCATCTCGGGAAGGGTGTCGGCGCCGGGGAGAAGCGGGCGCAGCAGCGCCAGGTTGGGCGCGGTCAGCGAGAAGGTGAGCGGCCCGGCGTTGCGCGTGAGCCCCAGCGTTCCCCGCGCCTGCGCGCGGAAGCCGCGCCCGGCGAAGAGGAGCGAGTCCACGCGCAGGATTCCGTCCCCCGCCGTGAGGTTGATCGTCCCCGCCGTCAGGGCGATGTTCCCCACCGTGGAGCCGGGCGCGGCGTTGAAGAACACGCGCCCGTTGAAGGTCTCCGGCGTGGTCCCCCGCCCGTCCAGCACCAGCGTTCCCGTCAGCCGCGTGCGCGGGAAGGCGGCCAGCCCGGGAAGCGCGCTCAGGTCCAGCCCGGCCACCTCGCCGCGGATGGAGTACGAGGCGACGGTCCCCGGCTGGTACCAGCCGTTCAGCGCGAACACCCCCTGCGGCCCGCGCAGGTTCACGTCGAAGCGGTACGGCTGGCGCCCCCCGCCCGAGAGGCGAATGGGGCCGCTGACCGCGCCCGGGAGCAGCGCCGGCTTCCCGAGGAGGACGCCGAGCTGGAAGTTGTCCACCCGGCCCGCCACGTCGAACTGCATGGGCCCGCCGCCCGGCCGGCGGATGTTCCCCGCGAGGTTGAAGTGCCCGGCCGCCTGCGAGAGGTCGACGGCGAAGCGGAAGCTCTCGGTGCTCCCCCGCGCCGAGAAGGTGCCGCTCACCGAGTCGGCCGCCTCGGGCGCGCCGGCCACCAGCGCGCCGGGGCGGAAGGCCGCCACCCGGCCCGAGACGTCGAAGGTGGGCACGGCGCCGCCCAGCCCCAGCGTTCCCCGCGCGGCCAGGCCGCCCGCGCTCCCGTTCAGGTCCACGTCGAAAGCCAGCTGTTCCGCCGTCCCCGCCACGTGGATCGGGCCGAAGAGCGTGGCCGAGCGGAAGGGGAGGCTGGGGAAGAGCTGCGTCAGCGTGGCCAGCGCCAGCGGGTCGGCGCGCGCGTCCAGCGAGAAGCGGAGCTTCGGATCCATCGACACCGTCGCCGAGATCCCGCGCAGCCGCGTCTCCGGCGCCGTGCCCACGGTGTACGCCAGGTCGCCGCCCTCGATGCGGAACTGGCGCATCGTCCCCGTCACCGTCGCCCCGCCGCGGATCACCCCGCGCAGCATGGTGTTCTGGGGGTAGATGGCGCGCAGGGTGGCCAGGTCCAGCGGGTTCGCGTCCACCCGCACGCCGTCGAAGCGCAGCCCCGCCGTACCGCCCACGCGCACCAGCCCGCGCGCGGTGATGGAGGATGCCGGCGCGTCCGCCGAGGTGCGCGGGACGAGCGTGGACGCCAGGTCGATGCGCAGCGCCCCGCCGCCGCGGCCGGAAAGCTCGTCCACGCTGGTCACGGTCCCGCGCACCTCGCCCGCGAACGGGGTGTGCTCCACGAACCCCAGCGTCTCCAGGTCGACCAGGCGCAGCGGCTCCAGCGTCAGCCGCGTGTCGCTGAACACCGGCTCCTGCCCCGGCGCGGTGATGGCCGTCAGGTGCCCCGACGCGCGCGAGTCCAGCACCGCCACCTGCGCGTCGGTCACCGTCCACCGCGTGCGGTTGTCGGCGAGCGTCTCGATCGCCAGCCCGAAGCGCGCCACGCCCTCGCGGGGAACGGCGAAGCCCATCCCCGCCAGGTCGCGCAGGTCCAGCGGGTGCGCGTGCAGGCGCAGGTCGTAGCGCGGGTTCGCGCCCGCCAGGTTCACCGTCCCCGCGCCGTCGAAGGCCGAGTGCGGCGTGCGGAACTCGCGGATGGCGAAGCGCAGGTTCTGCCGCGTGTCCTGGTCGAACCACCCCGCCAGCGCCTCGATGCGCGTGTCGGGGTTGGTCACGGCGGCCGAGAGCGACCCCACCTCCACCCGCCATCCCCCCTCGCCCTTCACGCGCACCAGGGCCAGGTTGCCGTCCAGGTTCTCCAGCGTGTGCACGGCCAGCCAGCGCCCGGCGTAGCGCACCCGCTCCGGCGGCCGTCCGGCAACGTACTTCGGCTGCGGGCCCGGCGGGGGCGCCGTGGTGGGCGTGGTGATGCGCGCGCGGCCGTCCACCAGGCGGATGCCGCGGAAGTCGAAGGTGCGCCCCTTCTGCGCCTCCTGCCCCGCCACCCCACGCACCGGCTGCCCCCCGGCCTCCACCGCGAAGATCTGCAGCGCGTTCCACTCCCCCTTCGCGTCCTGCGACAGGCGCAGGTAGGGGCGGACGATCTCGCCCTGGTCGAAGACGATGGCGCCGGTGCCACCCAGCGTGCTGGTGATGAGCCGCGCCCGGGCCAGCGGCGCGGAAAGGATGGTGTCGCGGTTGCGGTCCAGGAACGCCACCCGCCGCAGCGCGATGCGCAGCGTCCCGTCGGGCTCCACCCGCTCCAGCTCGAACGCCTGCTCGGGAAGCCCCAGCGCGATGCGCAGCCGCTCCTCGACCACGCGGTTGCGGGCGCGGTTCACCCAGGTGTACACGAACAGCGCCGACAGCACGAACCCCACGAGCGTCCCCAGCACGAGGAGGCCTACGCGGTCCAGGCGGAAGCGGCGGCGCCGTGCCATCCTAGAAGGTCTGTCCGATGGAGATGTGCACCGTCAGCCGGCTCCACAGCGACTTTCCGGTGATGGGCCGGAAGTCGTCGCTGACTTTTTCCACGATGTCGCCCTTCTCGTTGATGCGGTACAGCGGCCCGCGCGGCTGCCGGTACGGGTTGTAGCCCACGTCGAAGCGGATGGGCCCCACCGGCGTGGCCGCGCGCACCCCCACCCCCGGCGTGAAGCGGAACTGCGGGCTCACCAGCGTGGGGTCCACGGGGTCCCACACGCGGCCGCCGTCCACCCACACCGCGGCGCGCAGGTTGTACGTCGACACGCGGAAGGGCGCGGTCACCTCCACCGTGCCCACCACGATCTTGCGCCCGCCCACCGCGGAAAGGACGGTGTCGGACTTGGCCACGCGCACGGAATCGATCACCATCCCCCCCGCGTCGCGGATCGCGATCGTGGTGGAATCCGACCGCTCCCGCTCGGTGTAGACCACGGGGCCCAGCTCGTTTCTCCGGAACCCCCTCACCGTGGTGGCGCCGCCGCCGTAGAACAGCTTCTGCGGGGGGATGAAGCCCTGGCTGCTGTCCAGCAGGCCCTCGAAGAACGATCCCGCCATCAGCCGCAGCTGCAACACCAGCCCGCCGCTCCCCAGCGGGCGGTAGACGGTCCCGTCGCCCAGGAAGCGCAGGTACTTGTCCTGGGAGCCCAGGACCGTGCCGGCCAGGTCGCTTCCCACGCGGAACTGGTATCCGCCCACGGGGAACGGGTCCAGCCGCACCCGGGTGCGCACCACGCCGGTGGAGATGTTGTTGGACCAGCGCGCGTGCTTCAGCGTGTCGATCTCCTCGCGCGTGCACACCTCGTACACCACGCAGAAGAAGATGTCGTGCGCGTTGGTGCTCCCGCGCTCGACCGTGTAGGTGGTGGAGAAGATGGTTCCCGGCCCCAGGTCGCGCACCACGCCCAGCTGCCCGCCCCGGTCGCGGCGCACGTACAGCCCCAGCTCGGAGATCTGCTCGGCATACGCGGTCAGTGCCACGCTGTTGCGCGTGCCGAACAGCCGCGGCTGCAGGAAGTCCGCGGCCAGCCGGTAGTTCAGCGCCCCCGCGATCGCCGTGTCGACGGCGTCGGACAGCGTGTCGAGCTCGAAGGCGCGGCAGAGGATCGATTTCTCCAGCCCCGCGTCCAGCCCGCGCCCCACGCCGATCTTGGAGAGCGAGCCGGTGAGCGTCAGCCGCCGCGCGCCGCCCAGGAAGTTGCGGTCGGTGTGCTGCACCCCGGTGCGGAAGCAGTCCAGCGTGCCGTAGCCGGCCGACGCGTCCACCGCGTAGCGCGGCGCCTCGGCCACGCGCACCAGCACCGTGCTGCCGATGCTGTCGCGCGCCAGCTCGGCCGAGTCCGGCGTCACCTGCAGCGACTCGGGCGCCACCTCCACCGTGGCGTAGCGCACCAGCTCCAGGTCGTACAGGTTGCGCTGGCTGCGCAGCAGCTCGCGCGAGCGCAGCCGCTGCCCCTCGTGGAAGGTGATCTGGTGGCGGGCCGTGCGCTCGCTCACGCGGTCCAGCCCGTCGAACAGCACCGTGTCGACGGTCACCACCGGCCCGGGCGCGGCCTGCAGGTTCACGTCGGCCACGTCGGCGATGGTGTCGATCTGGTAGTTGCGCAGCACCTGCGCGTAGGGGTGCCCCGCGTCCAGCAGCGCGTTGCGCACGCTGTCGACCGTGGCCAGGAAGGCGTTGCGGCGGAAGGGCTGGTCCACCTTCAGCGGCAGCTTCGCGATCAGCGAGTCGTGCGCCAGCACGCCCTCGATCCCCGTCACGTCCAGCGAGCGCAGCGTCACGCGGTCGCCGGGGAACACGTTCAGGCGCACGTCCACCTGGTCGTCCGGCGCCTCGTCCACGGTGGGCACCACGCGGGTGCCGTAGTAGCCATCGTCGCGGAAGACCAGGTCGATGCGCACCACGTCGCGCGCCAGCACCGCCATGTCCAGGCGGTGCTTCTCGCGGCGGCCGATGACGGGGAGGCACACGGGAAGGAGCCCCAGCGTGCGGCAGCGGCTGGGGCGCGTGGCGATCACGCGCAGCAGCGAGTCGCGCGGGACCTCCTTCAGGTCGCCCTGCAGGGTGACCTTGCGGATCTCGCGCCCCTGGTACTGCTGCAGCCCGGGAAACGGGCTCCCGGCGCGGGCGCCGCCGGTGGCGCAGGCGGCCAGCGCGAAGAGCGCGCACAGCAGCGCCGCCGCGCGGAAGCAGGCCGTCGGGAGTGGGGTGCCGCGCGCGGGGCGTGCGAGCATCTGGCGTGGCTCGGGTTTTCGGGGCAAAGCCGCGTTGCCTCCGCCGGGCAGACCGGCGGAACAGCGGGCGGGGAATCTACACCGGTGCGGCGGCGGATCAAATCGCCCCGCGGCTTTAAACGCACGGACCACCGCGCATCCGCCGTGCCAAGCGCATCCGGCCCGACGCGCGGCGCCTTCACGGCGTCACCCATCTCCTCGATCCAGACCGCTTTCGGGGACGGCGATCCGCCCATTCCTTCCGATCTCCAGACACGCGAGCGTCCCATCCCCCTGCATATGAAAAGATGAAGAATCACACGGAGGGAACGGAGGAAACGGAGAGCTCATCGCGGTCCTCCGTTCCCTCCATTCCCTCCGTGTGAGATTTTCCGGATCTCCCGAACGCACGAAGGGCGGCCTCCGCAGAGTCGCGGAGGCCGCCCTTCATCTATCCGTTATCCCCGGCGGACACCAGCTGTCCACGGGAGATGGGGGATCACCCCACCTTGAGCAGCTTGGCCAGCTCCTCGGGGGAGAGCTCCTTGCCGGCGCGGGCGCCCATGCGGCGTCCGCGGCTGGCCTTCTGCTCCTGGATGGTCGGCGGCAGCTCCACCACCGACTCCTGCCCCTCGGTCTCCGGCGCGTGAAAGCTGAAGCCGGGAACGTGCACGCGGGCGATGCGGTACCCGAGCAGGTGCTCCACCGCCGCCACGTCGCCGATCTCGCCGCCCGACATGAAGGTGATGGCCACGCCCTTCTCGCCCGCTCGCGCCGTGCGGCCCACGCGGTGCACGTACCCCTCGGGGTCCTTGGGCGCGTCGAAGTTGATCACGTGGCTGATCCCCTCCACGTCGATCCCGCGCTGCGCCACGTCGGTGGCGATCAGCACCTTCACGCTGCGCTCGCGGAACGACTCCAGCGCGCGGACGCGCTGCGCCATGTTCCGGTCGCTGTGCATCACCTCCACCTGCAGCCCCTCGCGGGTCAGCTGGGTGGCCAGCCGGTCGGCGCCGAACTTGGTGCGCACGAACACCAGCGCGCTCTCCACCTCTTCCTGCTTCAGGATGCGCTTCAGCAGCTCCGGCTTTTCGCGGCCCTCGACCGGGTAGACGAACTGCTCCACGCCCTCGGCGGTGGTCACCTTCGGCGCCGCCTCGACGGTGACGGGGTCGCGCAGCATCTCGTACGCCAGCGACTTCACCGAGTTCGGCATGGTGGCCGAGAAGAACAGCGTCTGCCGCTGCACGGGCACGCGGCGCAGGATCTGGTCGATCTGCGGCTTGAAGCCCATGTCCAGCATGCGGTCGGCCTCGTCCAGCACCAGCACCTCGATCTCGCTGAGGTCGATGTTGGCGCGCTCGATGTGGTCGATCAGCCGCCCGGGGGTGGCCACCAGGATCTCGATGCCGGCGCGCAGGTCGCGCAGCTCCTTCTCCAGCGGCACGCCGCCGTAGACCACGCTCACGAACAGCTCGGTGTTGCGCGCGTAGTCCTTGGCGCTCTCGGCCACCTGGATGGCCAGCTCGCGGGTGGGGCACACGATCAGCGCGCGGAGGCCTTCCTTGCCGCGCAGCCGGTTCAGCGTGGGGAGCATGAAGGCGGCCGTCTTGCCGGTGCCCGTGGGGGCCCGGCCCAGCACGTCGCGTCCTTCGAGGGCGGCGGGAATCGCCTGCTGCTGGATGGGGGTGGGGATCACGTAGCCGAGCTCGGCCACGTTTCGCACCAGCTCGGGTGCGAGGTTCAGCTCATCGAATCGCATTCTGTTCCTTGTGTGCCCGGGCTCACATTTCCGGGTCCCTGTGGTTGGCGCGCGGCGGCCGATCCGCCCTTTCGCGTATGCTCGCGCCCTTGGATTGGAAAATCGCGTCTTGCACTGCCTGCATCCGGCGTCCGCGGTGCGGCCTCTCCCTCCTGCGGGCAGGTCGCTCTGCATCGGTTCGGAACGTTCCGGAATGCAAACCTCGTAATTTAACCAATCTTCACGATTTACGCCACCAGTCGGGTCCCGTCCGTCTACATCCGGGCGGTTCCGACGCAGCCGCGCACTCCCCCAAGATCCATTTTTCAGCGATGGGATGGACGGGCCGAACTACGTCCGGCGCGTACGAATTCCGCAACTCCGGCGGGGTGATGGAGATGGAGAACCGGGCGGCAGGAATGCGCCACCGCGGGTGCAAAGAATCCCGAATTCCCGCCGTACCCGAGATAAACCGAAAGATAGGAATACCAAGCACTTACGCTTGTGAAAATCTTCCCGAAAGAAAACTCTTGACCGGCTCCGCCGGCGTGGCTATCCTTGCCTTCAGTGCAGCGCGACGGTCATTCCGGGGACGCCCGGGAGCCGCGCCGGCGAACCGAAAGGAGAGCCGGGTCACGCGGAAAAGGCCGGAGATGCTGCGCCTGGTCGGTGGGACCGACCGGAGGGCTGAAACCCAGGACGTTGCTGTTGCGCCGCGTCGGCGGGCGAAAGCCGGCCGAACGGGGCCCAGAGGAGCCGGGTGGTGAACCCGGGGGTCGGGCGGAAGCCCGAAGCGACAGCCTCTCCAGAAGCCCGAAGGACCAGACCTTCGAGAGGAACCACCGAACCAGTGGGGCGGCGCCCGTCGAAAGACGCGGCGCCGCTCTCTTTTTGTATCCCTCATCCCGATCCGCGTCCCGACCCGCCGCGCCCGAGTGGTGTATCAACCCCCGGTCCGTGCCTTCTCCCCGCGTCCGGTTGTTGCATCCGCGCCTGCGATGCGTGGTGGCGGGCGGCACGGGCGCGGATTAAGTTACGGCGTTTTGTCCGCCTTCCGCCGCGAAAACGCAGTCGGAAGGCGGGCGTTCAGGCGCGCCCGCAAGGGCGCGTCCGCACGAGGGGTTAACCGTCCCATGGCAGATCTCCGCGAGTTCCACGGCCCCAACGCGGGCTACGTGCTGGAGCAGTACGAGCGGTACCTGCGCGATCCGCAGTCGGTGGACGCGCAGTGGCAGGCATATTTCCGCGGCTTCACGCCGGCCGACCTCGAGGCCGCGGCCTCCTCGTCCCCCGCCGCCGGCGCCGCTCCGCGCGCGGCCGCGCCGGGGATCGACGTGCGCAAGCTGGTGGCGGCGCGCGAGATGTCGCGCACCATCCGCACGCGCGGGCTGACCGCCGCGCGGCTGGACCCGCTGGGCTCCGAGCCGCGCCCCGACCCGGCACTGGCGCTGGAGAGCTACGGCCTGACCGAGGCGGAGCTGGAGTCGCTCCCCGCGGCGGTCGTGCTGGGCCACGATCCCCGCTCGCCCAACCTGCTGGCCGAGGTCCGCCGCCTCCGGCAGATCTACAGCGGGAGCGTGGGCTACGACTACCACCACATCCCCAACGCGGAAGAGCGCGCCTGGCTGCGCGAGGCCATCGAGTCGGCCCGCTTCGCCCAGCCGCTGCCGGCCGGGCGCAGGAAGGACATCCTCCGCCGGCTGAGCCAGGTGGACGGCTTCGAGCGCTACCTGCACCGCACCTTCTTCGGGCAGAAGCGCTTCAGCATCGAGGGGACCGACGCCATGGTTCCCATGCTCGACGAGGTGGTGCGCGAGGCCGCCGGAAAGGGCGGGCGCGAGGTGCTGATCGGGATGGCGCACCGCGGCCGCCTGAACGTGCTCACCCACGTCCTGGGCAAGCCGTACGCGATGATGCTGGCCGGCTTCCAGAGCGCGCAGCTGGCCCCCGGCGCCGAGGACCAGCAGAACACCGACGAGCCGTCGGGCGACGTGAAGTACCACATGGGGTGGGATTCGGAGACCGAGGTGGACGGCCGCCCGATCCGCGTCACCCTGTCTCCGAACCCCAGCCACCTGGAGTTCGTGAACCCGGTGGTGGTGGGGATGACGCGCGCCTCGCAGGACGACACCACGCACCCGGGCCCGCCCACGCTGGACCACGACGCGGCCATCGCGGTGCTGATCCACGGCGACGCGGCCTTCCCCGGGCAGGGAACGGTGGCCGAGACGCTGAACATGAGCGGGCTGCGCGGCTACGCCGTGGGCGGCACGCTGCACGTGATCGCCAACAACCAGATCGGCTTCACCACCGACCCCGAAGAAGACCGCTCCACGCGCTGGGCCAGCGACCTGGCCAAGGGATTCGAGATCCCCATCGTGCACGTGAACGCCGACGACGTGGAGGCGTGCCTGGCCGTCACCCGCCTGGCCTTCGCCTACCGCGAGACCTTCGGCAAGGACTTCGTCATCGACCTGGTGGGCTACCGGCGCTGGGGGCACAACGAGGGCGACGAGCCGCTCTTCACCCAGCCGGTGATGTACGAGGCCATCCGCACCCACCCCACCGCGCGCGAGGTGTACGCCAGGCGGCTGGTGGACGAGGGGGTGGTGAGCGCGGACGAGGCCGAGGCGATGGCGAAGGCGGTGGCCGACGAGCTGGCCCGCGCGCTGGAGTCGCTGGGCGGCGGCGCGCCGCACCACGAGGAAGACGACGAGCATTCGCGCGAGGGGCACCGCCGCGACCCGCTGCAGACCGGCGTGGCCGCCGAACGCCTGCGCGAGCTGAACGAGGCGCTGCTGCAGCGGCCGGAGGGCTTCGCGCCCAACGCGCGACTCGACAAGAACGTGCTGCAGAAGCGCCGCGACGCGCTGGACGCCGCCCAGCCGGCCATCGACTGGGGGCACGCCGAGGCGCTGGCGTTCGCCTCGCTGGTCAGCGAGGGCGTGCCGATCCGGCTGACCGGGCAGGACGCGGAGCGGGGCACCTTCAGCCACCGCCACGCGGTGCTGCACGACGCGAAGACGGGGGCCAGGCTGAACCCCCTGCAGACGCTGCCGCAGGCCACGGCCAGCTTCGAGATCCACAACTCGCCGCTCTCGGAGATGGCGGTGGTGGGCTTCGAGTACGGCTACTCGGTGCGCGACCCGCAGGCGCTGGTGCTGTGGGAGGCGCAGTTCGGCGACTTCGCCAACGGCGCGCAGGTGATGGTGGACCAGTACCTGGCCGCCAGCTACCAGAAGTGGGGGCAGACGTCGGGGCTCACGCTCCTCCTCCCCCACGGCTACGAAGGGCAGGGGCCGGAGCATTCCAGCGCGCGGCTGGAGCGCTACCTCCAGCTCTGCGCGCAGGACAACATGCGCGTGGTCTACCCCACCACCAGCGCGCAATTCTTCCACCTGCTGCGGCGACAGGCGGCGTTCCTGGGAAGCGAGCCGCGCCCGCTGGTGGTGATGAGCCCCAAGAGCCTGCTCCGCCACCCGTACGCCGCGTCCACGCTGGAGCAGCTCGCGTCCGGCACCTTCAACCCGGTGCTGGTGGACCAGCCGTTCGGCGGCAGCGGCGAAGAGGTGACGCGCCTGGTCCTCTGCAGCGGCAAGGTGTACGTGGACCTGGTCGGCACGGGCGACGAGCAGCGCGCGGACCGGCTGTCGATCGAGGGGGTGGACCGCGTGGCCGTGGCCCGCGTGGAGGAGCTGTATCCCTTCCCCGCCGAGGAGATCGGCGAGGTGCTGGCGCGCTTCCCCGGCGTGCGCGAGGTGGTGTGGGTGCAGGAGGAGCCGCGCAACATGGGCGCGTGGACCTTCGTGGAGCCGCGCCTGCGCGAGGTGCTGGGCGAGCTTCCGCTGCGCTACGAGGGCCGGGCCGAGCGCGCCAGCCCCGCGGAAGGGTACGCGCACCGCCACGCCGCCGAGCAGACGCGCATCGTGCGCGCCGCGCTGTCGGGCGCGCCGCGGCTGGAAGAAGCGAAGAGATAGGGACAGGGGACAGGGGATAGGGACGGCGTCGCGAGACGCGATGGCATTTCCATCTCCATCCCCCTTCCCTGTCCTGTTCCGGCGAGTCCTCTGAAGGATGATGAGGATCGGCGCGTGAGAATCGCGTCGCTGCAGCGAAGTGAGATGAAGGGTCGGGGCGTCCCGCGCGATGAGTTCGTGCTGTCCCTGTTCCCTGTCCCCTGTACCCTGGGTTCTAGAGATGCCGGTTGAGATCCGCGTTCCGCCGCTGGGCGAGTCCGTCGTAGAGGCCACCGTCGGCCGCTGGAGCAAGCAGCAGGGCGACGCCGTGAAGAAGGACGACGTGCTGGTGGAGCTCGAGACCGACAAGATCACGGTCGAGGTGGCCGCCCCCGCCGACGGAACGCTGGGCGCGATCCGCAAGAACGAGGGCGACACCGTGGGCGTGAACGAGCTGCTGGCCGAGATGGAGGCCGGCGCCGCCGCCCCCGCCGCCGCGGAAGAGGGCCACGTGGCCAGCGTCCGCTACGAGGAGAAGGCGGGCGCCGCCGCTCCGGCCGAATCCGCCCCGGCGGCAACCGCCACCGCCACCGCCGAGGCCGGCTCGGCCGACGCGCCGACCTCGCCCGCGGCGCGCGCGATCGCCGCGGAGCACGGGATCGACCTGGCGTCGGTGCGCGGCTCGGGGCCGAACGGCCGGGTGACCAAGGAAGATGTGCTGAAGCGCATCGAGGACGGCCGCACGGCCGCCGGCGCGCCGCAGCGCGAGTCTGCCCCCGCGCAGCCCGCCGCGCCCACGGCCAAGCCGGCGACTCCCGCGCAGCCCGCCGCGGCGACGCCGGCCCCGTCGGTGAACGGCGACCGGCCGGAGGAGCGCCAGCGGATGTCGCGCCGGCGGCAGACCATCGCACGGCGGCTGCTGGACGCGCAGCACTCCACGGCCAGCCTGACGACGTTCAACGAGATCGACCTGCAGCAGGTGATGGAGCTGCGGAAGCGGCGGCAGGACGAGTTCGTGAAGAAGCACGGGGTGAAGCTGGGCTTCATGTCGTTCTTCACCAGGGCGGTGATCGGCGCGCTGAAAACCTTCCCGCGGCTGAACGCCGAGATCCAGGGCGACGAGATCGTCCTCAAGCACTACTACGACATCGGCATCGCGGTAGGCGCGGAGGAAGGGCTCGTCGTTCCCGTCATCCGCAACGCCGACCGCAGGAGCTTCGCGGAGCTGGAGAAGGAGATCGGCGAGCTGGGGAAGAAGGCGCGCGAGGGGAAGCTGACGCTCGACGAGCTGCAGGGCGGCACCTTCACCATCACCAACGGCGGCACCTTCGGCTCCATGCTCTCCACGCCGATCCTGAACCCGCCGCAGGTGGGCATCCTGGGGATGCACAACATCGTGGAGCGCCCGGTGGTGGTGAACGGCGAGATCACGATCCGCCCCATCATGTTCGTGGCCCTCACCTACGACCACCGCATCGTGGACGGCAGCGAGGCGGTGCGCTTCCTGGTCACGGTGAAGCAGCTGCTGGAAGACCCGATCAACATGCTGATCGAGGGGTGAGGCGGGTTTCGGATGGCTTGACGAAGTGCGGGAGTGCCGCTTGCACGCCCGCACTTCTCCGCATCGACCCGAAAGCAAGTCCGGACGAATGGCTGATCGGAACGCGGGCGATGCAGGCCGGGTTCCGGGCGCGCTCCGCCTGCTCTACGCGGTGTTCGGCGTGGGCAGGATGGCGGCGGAGTTCCTGAACACCACAGGGTGGGTATGCGGGCGGCGATCGCGCTGCTGTACATGGCCGTGACGGGCGCGTGCCGGACGGGTGGGAGAAACGACGCGGGCGCGCTCACGCGGACTTCCGTGAGCTAGGAAAGGGGAACCGGAGGGATCGATGCTCTTGCCGGATCGCGACGAGCCAGCTGACGAAATCGTGCCGGGCCTGATCGGGTCCCTGAATCCGCGGCTGCCGTCCACGCGGGACAGTGAGCCGCCGATGCCCGCGCGGACGCCGCCACCGACGCAGGTCGTTTCCCGTGCGGTCGATCCCGTGGTGGGATCGACGCGGCTGGTGTTGTTCCTGGCCTGGTTCGTTTTCGTGGTCGCGCAGGAGCCCGGGATTGTGGAGTCCGCACTCCTGTACCTGGTGGTCTGGATGGTTCCCGCCAAGGTGCTCGACCAGCTGGTTCCCAAGCGCCTGAAGCGAGCCACGACGATCCAGTCGGACTCCGGCGATACGTGGATCACGCGCGTCCCGTCGATCCGCGCGGAAGCCGATCGAAGCCCCGTCCGGCTGCCGTTCCGGGTGATGTCGGCGGTGGTCGCGCTGGTCTTCATGCTGCCGGCGATGATTCCGATCAACGATCTGCAGCTCTTCGAACGGATTGCCTTCTTCCTGGGCGGGATGGTGTTTGGCGGGATCGCGCTGGTGCCGGGTGGGGACCTGAAGCGGATGGTTCCGCGGTTCTCGTCGCACCCGCGGCTTCCCGCCCCGGGTGACGACGCCGGCGCCGGCTGATGGCGGTTGGGCAGGTTCCTGAGAACTCGATCGAGGGATTGAAGATAGATGGCTGACGAGAAGACGTTCGACCTGGTGGTGCTGGGCTCGGGGCCCGGCGGCTACGTCGCGGCGATCCGCGCGGCGCAGCTGGGGTTCAAGACGGCGTGCATCGAGAAGGAGCCGGCGCTGGGCGGCACCTGCCTGCGCATCGGCTGCATTCCCAGCAAGGCCCTGCTGGACAGCTCCGAGCTGTTCGAGCAGATCCGCCACAAGGCAAAGGACCACGGGATCCAGGTGGCCGAGCCCGCCATTGACGTCCCCGCGCTGCACAAGCGCAAGGACGGCGTGGTGAAGGGGCTCACCGACGGCGTGGCGTACCTGTTCAAGAAGAACAGGATCGAGTGGATCCGCGGCTTCGGCCGCCTCACCTCACCCGAGACGATCGAGGTGACCTCGGCCGATGGCGCGGCGACGACGGTCCGGGCGAAGAACATCGTCCTGGCTCCGGGCTCCGTTCCGGTGGAGCTGCCCTTCCTGAAGTTCGACCACGAGCGGATCATCGACTCCACCGGCGCGCTCTCCATCCCCCAGGTCCCCGGCCACCTGGTGGTCGTGGGCGGCGGAGTGATCGGGCTGGAGCTGGGGAGCGTGTGGCTGCGGCTGGGCGCGAAGGTGACGGTGCTCGAGGCCATGCCCAGCATCCTCCCGGGGATGGACGGCGAGGTGGTGAAGACCGCCGACCGCATCCTGCGCAAGCAGGGCTTCGACATCCGCACCGGCCGGCGCGTCTCCGGCGCCGAGCGGAAGGGCGACAAGGTCGTGGTCTCGGTCGAGGGCGCGGAGCCCATCGAGTGCGACTACCTGCTCGTGGCCGTCGGCCGGCGCGCGTACACCGAGGGGATGGGATTCGAGGAGCAGGGAATCCGGATGGAGCGCGGCGTCATCCAGGTGGACGAGCGCTACCACACCGGCGTCGCGAACATCTACGCCATCGGCGACGCGATCGGCGGGCGGATGCTGGCGCACAAGGCCGAGGAGGAGGGCGTTGCCGCCGTCGAGTTCGCGGCCGGCAAGCACGGGCACGTGAACTACGACGCGGTCGCCAACGTCGTCTACACCTGGCCGGAGATCGCCTCGGTGGGGATGAGCGAGGAAGAGGCGAAGGCCGCCGGGCACGAGTACAAGGTGGGCAAGTTCCCCTTTTCCGCGAACGGGCGCGCCAAGGCGATGGCGGAGCAGGACGGCTTCGTGAAGGTGATCGCCGACGCGAAGACGGACCGCATCCTGGGGATGCACCTGCTGGGGCCGCGCGCGTCGGACATGATTGCCGAGGCGGCGCTGGCGGTGGAGTTCCAGGGCTCGGCCGAGGACGTGGCGCGGACGGTGCACGCGCACCCCACGCTTCCCGAGGCGGTGAAGGAGGCGGCGCTGGCGGTGGCGGGGCGCGCCATCCACATTTAGCCGCCGCAGCACAGGCGAGGAGGTTTTCCTGCCCGGTGGGTGGGATTCCGACCGGGATCGCATGGCGCCGCCGCTCGATTGCGGAAGCGACCCTGCGCAGGGGAACCTCCCCATCGCCTGAAATCGACGACCCCGACATCCCGAACATGGAAACCAGTCTCCATCTGACCCAGGAAGACGCGGGCCTCCTCCGCGAGGTCATCGCCCACTACCTGAGCGAGCTCCACAGCGAGATCGCGCACACCGACAACTACGACCTGCGCGAGACGCTGCACGGAAAGCAGCACCGCCTGAACGCGCTCATGGAGCAGCTCGGCAGCTCCTGAGCAGTCCCGCAGCATCAACGGACGAAGACGCCGCGTCCCCAAAGCCGGGAACGCGGCGTTTCGTCGCGAGCGACAATTCGTGCTGGCTTGACGAAGGAACGGAATGTCTGTATTATTCTTGCAACACAAGTTGGTATATGCGGCTGACGACAAGAGCCCCCGGGCTCTGCCAGGTTTACCTGGCTAGTCAGCCGCGATTTTTTTGCCCCGCTCAGTAGTACAGCATCGTACCCCGCCTCCACACATCGAACTCCGACTGGACCTTGTCGCGGACAAGGTCGTACGCGGAGCAGTCGCCCCGCTCCCATTTCCGCGCGATCGCCCAGCAGCAGTAGTCCGCGACCTGCAGGCACGGCTCGCTCTGCGCGCTCCACGACGCGGTGTGGTAGTGGACCGTGGGCGTCACCTGCCTCACCACGTCCTTCACGGCGTCGTGCATCAGTCTCCGCTTCTTCCTGGTCCCGAGCGACGCGCCCACCACCAGCAGCTCGTCATCCTCCTACACGACCTTCGGCGCGAGGTGCTTCAGGTGATAGTCCCACGCGTATCGGTAGAACGTCTCTTCCGAGGCGCGGGTCTGCGGCTGCGCCTTCGCCTTCTCCAGGATCGTGGCGTCGACGCGGAAGTCGTGGCGGCGGAGCAGATCGAACACTTCGGTCCGCACCTCGAGCGAGTCGTCGGTGGCGTGGAACTCCGATTCCACCGCCAGGCCGCGCCACACCATGTCGCGGCGCAACGCCAGCAGCTCGTCGCCCACGGTGAAGTCCGTACAGGTGACGGTGGTGAGGATGAAGTAGCGCGACGCGCCGCTCCTGCGCGAGAAATCGAAATTCCCGCTCTCGTCGGCCATGATGCTGATTCGCGGCATTCGTGGACACAAGTGGACGGAGTAGGAAAAGGGGCGAGCAACGTACACTCCATCAACTTGCCGCGAAAGTCCCTCCCCCCGCCGCTGTAAGGGCGTAGCAGCCGAACGAGTCTTCGCGGTGGACACGCCGGGTATTACATTCCTCACGCCTTGAGCACGGGAAAAGCGAAGCGATGGACAGCGACGACAACCGCACCGGGTTCTTTCACACGATCGACGGGGAGACGCGCGAGATCGTGGTGGAGCTCGCCGACCGCCGGCAGCTCGCCGTCTGGAGCCGCTGGAGTTCGGCGCAGCGCCTTCGCGCGGCGGCCGAGATCGCCATGGTGGCTCGGGAGACGCTCGCGCTGCGGCTGAGATCGCGGCATCCGGAGTGGACCGAGGAGGAGATCAACCGCGAGGTCGCCCGGAGGTTTCTTGAAAAGCGCGTTTGATCTGCTCGACATCGTCGCGCGCGCGTGCGAGGAGCTCGGGATCCCGTACGCGGTCGGCGGGTCGCTGGCGGCGATGATGTATGGCGAGCTGCGGCTGACCACCGATATCGACGTCGTCGTGCACCTGCGGCCGCAGGACGTTCCGCGGCTCCTCGCGCGCTTTCCGCATCCGCGGTACTACCGGGACGAGCACGCGGCGCTGGAGGCCATCCGCACCGGCAGCCAGTTCAACATCATCGACAACGAAACCGGGCTGAAGGCCGACATCTTCATCGCCGGCGACGCGATCTCTCGCCTGCAGGTGGACAATGCGCGCAGGATGGAAACCGCCTTCGGGGGCATGGTGATGGTCTCTCCCCCGGAAGAGCTGATCCTGATGAAGATGAAGTACTACTCCTTCGCCTGGACGGAAAAGCACCTTCGCGACATCTCGGGAATGCTGGACTCGCCACTCCAGGAAATAGACGAGGCCCGGATCCGGTCGCTCGCCGAACGGCACGGCCTCGCCCACGTCTGGGAGGCCGTGCAGTCCCGCCGCGCCCGCGGCTGAATCGATCGTCGCTCCTCCGATTCCCTCCCCCGCTGGTCCGCTCGTCGTGCGACGCGTAGTTTGCCCGCCAGTCCCATCATCATCTCCCCCGAAACGCGAGGGTTGCCCGTGCTCGTTCGCCTGGTCGTTCCGGCGGCGCTGCTGGCGTCCGTCTCCCTTCTCCATGCCCAGCAGGCGATGCCGGGCTACTCGGCCGACGCGGCCGCCCGCGAGCGCCGGGTGGAGGCCGCCGCCATCGCCGCCACCTCGCCGGAGCGGGCGTCGGCGCACTCGCGCGCGCTCTCGGCCGAGACGCACGTGGCGGGCACCCCCGCGCAGGCGCGCACCCGCGACTACGTGATCGGCGAAATGCGGCGGATGGGGCTGGAGACGGAGGTGCGCCACTACCGCGTGTGGCTGCCGCACGCCACCGCCGTCCACCTCTGGCGCATCTCCCCCGACGCGCGCGAGCTGGCGCTGGCCGAGCCGCCCGTGCCCGGCGACAGCACCTCGGTGCTCGCGCAGTACCCCACGGTGAACGGCACCAGCGCGCAGGGCGACGTTCGCGGCGAGGTGGTGTACGTGAACTACGGGCTGGTGGAGGACTACGCGCGGCTGGACTCGCTCGGCGTGTCGGTGCGCGGCAAGATCGCCGTCGCGCGCTACGGGCGGAGCTTCCGGGGGATCAAGGCGCGCGAGGCGGAGCGGCACGGCGCGGTGGGGCTGGTCATCTACAGCGACCCGGCCGACGACGGCTTCGCGCGCGGCGACGTGTACCCCGAGGGGCCCATGCGCCCCGAGCGCGGGGTGCAGCGCGGCAGCATCCTGAACTCCGACGGCGACCCGTCCACCCCCGGATACCCGTCCACCGACAACGCCCGGCGCCTGTCGCCCGCGGAGATGGACATCCCCCGCATCCCCGTGATCCCCGTGTCGTACGCGAACGCGGCGGAGCTGCTGCGCGGGGTGCGGGGGACCGCCGTCCCGCAGGCGTGGCAGGGCGGGCTTCCCTTCCGCTACCACGTGGGCCCCGGCCCCGTGGTCGCCCGCATCGCGGTGGAGACGGACGAGCGGACATCGCCGATGAAGGACATCTGGGACACCTTCGGCGTCATCCGCGGAAGCGAGCTCCCCGACGAGATCGTGATGGTGGGCGGCCACCGCGACGCCTGGGGCCCCGGCGCCGCCGACAACGTGAGCGGCACCACCAGCGTGCTGGAGTCCGCCCGCGCGGTGATGGAGCAGGTGCGCGCCGGGAACCGCCCGCGCCGCACCATCGTCTTCGCCACATGGGACGCGGAGGAGTGGGGGCTGGTGGGCTCGACCGAGTACGTGGAGGAGGACTCGGCGCGGCTGATGCGCGGCGCCGTGGCCTACCTGAACCAGGACGTGGCGGCGCAGGGACGCGCGTTCGACGGCGGCGGCTCGCCCTCGCTGCGGGCGCTGCTGCGCGACGTGGCCGGCCTTGTCCCCGACCCGTCCGGCGGCGGGAGCGTGTACCAGGTGTGGCGGAAGCGGACCAATCTCCCCGATTCCGCCGAGGTGGCGATGGGGAACCCGGGCGGCGGGTCGGACTTCGCCGGCTTCTACAACCACCTGGGGATTCCGATCGCCGAGTGGGGCTTCGGCGGGCCGGGCGGCGTGTACCACTCGCAGTACGACTCGTACGCGTGGATGAGCCGCTTCGGCGACCCCGGCTTCCGCTACCACGCGGCCGCGGCGTCGGTGGGCGCGGCCCTGCTGCTGCGCCTGGCCAACGCCGAGGTGCTGCCGTACGACTACGCCGAGTACGCGCGCACCATGCGCGGCTACCTTCCCGACCTGGAGCAGGCGCTGAAGGCGAAGGGGTGGGACACGGCCGGCACCGCCCCGCTCCGCGCGTCCGTCGACGCGATGGAGGCCGCGGCGCGCGACTTTGCCACGGCGCGCGACCGGGCGCTGGCGGGCGGCGCGCTGGCCCCCGCGCGACGCGACGCGGCGAACCGCGCGCTGCTGGGCGTGGAGCGCGCGCTCACGCGGCCGGAGGGGCTGAAGGACCGCGAGTGGTTCCGCAACCTGATCTACGCCTCGGACCCCGACAACGGCTACTCCGACATGGTGTTCCCCGGCGTGGCCAACGCCGCGCGCCACGGCGACCGTCCGCTCGCCGAGAGCGAGCTGGCCGACCTGGCGCGCCGCTTCGCCGCCGCCACCGCCGCGCTGCGGGAGGCGACGCGGGCGCTGGGCGGGTGATCGTCAGCGGGAGAGATGATGAGAAGAGGCGGCGAGTGAAATTCACTCGCCGCCTCTTCTATTCGGCGAAATAACGTATCAACGCCTTGCGTATCTCGGCTGGCGGGCCATTCGCGCGCCATCCGGGGACGAAGCGCCGGATGCGAACCGTGTCTGGAGCAAGACCGAAACGTCCCTCCTCCAGCGCGCGTTGCAGGCCTGCGAAGGGCACGGGAATCGGATCTCCTTCGCTCACGGCAGGGTGATTGTTCATCGGAAGATCGTCCATCTTGCTCCATGCGGAAGAGGTTCGCCCCGTCTCGCGTATGTTGAACAATAACAGCATCCGGATGCAGCTGTGTCCGGCACAGCAAAACGCGTATGGAGATTCGCATCTGGCGGAACTCCGTGGCTCGCGCTATGTACACGGGAACCAGGATTCCTCCGGACCCCTAAACCAGTATCTCACGATGAGCCGAACCCGATTCGGGCTGGCGACCGCGATGGTCGCCGCAGCGGCCGCGACCACCGCGGCGGTGCGCGCCCCCGCCGTGGCCCGCGCGTCCGACGTCATGTGCGCCGACACCACCGGCCTGGCGTGCCGCGACTTCTTCGCCTTCGCCAACCAGCGCTGGCTGGACAGCACGCAGATCCCCTCTATCTACCCCGCGTGGGGAAGCTTCTACGAGCTGCAGGAGCACAACGAGGGCGTGCTGAAGACGGTGATCGAGGACGCCGCCGCGCGCCGCGCCGACGCCTCCAGCCCGTACGCCAAGCTGGGAACCTACTACGCCACCTGCATGGACTCGGCGGCGATCGAGGCCGCGGGAACGGCACCGCTGCGCCCCGAGCTGGCGCGCATCGCCGCCGCGAGCACGCCGGCCGCGCTGGCGGCCGAGGCCGGGCGCATGCGCCGCATGGGTGCCGGCGCGCTCTTCTCGGTGGGCGCCGGGCCCGACGACAAGGCCGCCACCCGGGTGGTGCTGCAGCTGGGGCAGGGCGGGCTGGGGCTCCCGGACCGCGACTACTACCTGAAGACCGACTCGGCCTCGGTGGCGCTGCGCAACGAGTACGTGGCGCACGTGGGGCGCACGCTGGCGCTGCTGGGCGAGAGCCCGGCGCAGGCGCAGGCCGACGCGCGCAAGGTGCTGGCGATCGAGACCGCGCTGGCGCAGGCGTCCATGCAGCGGGTGCAGATGCGCGACCCCAACGCCATCTACCACAAGCTGTCGATGGCGCAGGTGCGCGCGCTGGCGCCCGGCTTCGACTGGGCCGGCTACCTGCGCGAGGCCGCCATCCCCGCGGTCGACAGCGCGCTGGTGCGCCAGCCCGACTTCATCACCGCCGCGGGGCGCGTGGTGCAGGGCACGCCGGTGGCCGACCTGCAGGCGTACTACCGCTGGCGGCTGGCCGATTCGTACGCGTCGCGGCTGTCGTCGGCGTTCGTGAACGAGAGCTTCGAGTTCGGCAAGCGCTTCACCGGCGCCACCGAGCAGCAGCCGCGCTGGAAGCGGTGCCTGGCCGAGGCCGACGCCGGGCTGGGCGAGATGCTGGGGCAGGCGTACGTGGAGCGCGCCTTCACCCCGCAGTCCAAGGCGCGCGCCGACGAGATGGTGAACAACCTGCGCGCGGCGCTGGGCGAGCGCATCCGCCAGCTGTCGTGGATGTCCGAGGCCACCAAGCAGCAGGCGCTGTCCAAGCTCACGGCATTCCAGCAGAAGATCGGCTACCCGCAGCGCTGGCGCGACTACTCGTCGCTCGAGGTGCGGAACGGGCCGTTCGCGGCCAACGCCATGGCCGCCACCACCTTCGAGTACTCGCGCGAGCTGGGGAAGATCGGGCGGCCGGTGGACCGCGGCGAATGGGGGATGACGCCGCCCACGGTGAACGCGTACTACAACCCCACGTACAACGAGATCGTGTTCCCCGCGGGGATCCTGCAGCCGCCGTTCTTCGACCCCAACGCCGACGACGCCACCAACTACGGGGCGATGGGCGCGGTGATCGGGCACGAGGCCACGCACGGCTTCGACGACGAGGGGCGGCAGTACGACGCGGCCGGCAACCTGCGCGACTGGTGGACCGCCGAGGACGCGGCGCGCTACAACGCGCAGGCCGAGCGCATCGTGGCGCAGTTCAGCGGCTACACCGCGGTCGACACGCTGCACCTGAACGGCAAGCTCACCGCCGGCGAGAACATCGCCGACCTGGGCGGGCTGACCATCGCCTACGCGGCCATGCAGAAGGCGCTGGAAGGAAAGCCGCGCACCGTCATCAACGGCTTCACCCCCGAGCAGCGCTTCTTCCTGGGGTGGGCGCGCGTCTGGCGGGAGCTGCGCCGCCCCGAGTACTCGCGGATGCTGGTGACCATCGACCCGCACTCGCCCAGCCGGTGGCGCGTGAACGGGCCGCTCAGCAACATGCCCGAGTTCGCCCGCGCGTTCGGCTGCAAGCAGGGCGACGAGATGGTGCGCGCCGACTCCGTCCGCGTGACGATCTGGTAAGCTTGGGTTTTCGGTAGATGGCATCGAGGCGGTGGAGAAGCATCTCCGCCGCCTCGATCCATTTTTCCGTCCTTCGACTTTCAGTGCCGCGCCCCAGGCATCGCTGGATCTCACGCGGAGACGCGGAGGCGCGGAGGTGGCTGGGATACACCTCCGCGGCTCCGCGTGAGACCAGCCGATCCGGGAGGAACGGGACCAACGGTTCGTCAGAGCAGGGTGCCGCCCAGGAGCATGCGGGCGATGGAGAAGTAGATCACCAGCCCGGTGACGTCCACCAGCGTGGCCACGAAAGGGGCCGAGGAATTCGCGGGGTCCAGCCCCAGGCGCCGGAGGACGAGCGGGAGCATCGACCCGGTCACCGTGCCCCAGAGCACGATGCCGACCAGGCTGAGCGCGACCACGATGGCGACGAGCATGTAGTGCGGGCCGTACATGTGGCCGACCATCTGCCAGACCAGAATGCGCACGAAGCCGATCACGGCCAGGATGATCCCCAGCGCCAGCCCGGTGGCGAACTCGCGCCGCACCACCCGCCACCAGTCGCGCAGCCGCACCTCGCCCAGCGCCATCGCGCGGATCACCAGCGTGCTGGCCTGGCTCCCGGTGTTGCCGCCGGACGAGATCATCAGCGGAACGAAGGTGGCCAGCACCACGGCGCGCGCGATCTCGTCCTGGAAGTGCGCCATCGCCGTGGCCGTCAGCATCTCGCTGATGAAGAGGACGACCAGCCACACGCCGCGCTTCCGCACCATGTCCGCCAGGCCCACGTCGAAGTAGGGCGCGTCCAGCGCCTCCATCCCGCCGGCCTTCTGGATGTCCTCGGTGGCCTCCTCCTGCACCACGTCCACCACGTCGTCGATCGTGACGATCCCTTTCATCCGCCCCTGCGCGTCCAGCACGGGAAGGGCGAGCAGGTCCATTTCGGCCAGGATCAGCGAGAGCGCCTCCTGGTCCATGTGCTCGGGGACGGTCACCAGCTCCGTCTCCATCACCTCGTGGATCGGCCGGTCGCCGGGAGCCGCGAAGAGCTCGCGGAACGAGACCACGCCCTGCAGCCGCTGCTCGGCGTCGAGCACGTAGGCGTAGTAGATGGTCTCCAGCCGGCGGCGGGCCTGGCGGCGCAGGTAGGTGATGGCCTCGTCCACCGTCATCTCGCGACGCACCCGGGCGAAGCGGGGGCTCATCAATCCGCCCGCCTCGTCCTCCTCGTACGCCAGCAGCGCGCTGACCTCGCGCCGGGTGACGGGGTCCAGCAGGTCGACCACGGCCACGCGGTCTTCCGGCTCCATCTCCTGCACCAGGTCGGCCGCGTCGTCGGGCGGGAGAAGGCGCACCCAGCGGCGGCGGGCCCCCTCGCGCAGCTCCATCAGCAGCTCGGCCTGGTCGCGCGTGCTGAGCGAGAGGAAGAAGTCGTCGGCGTCGTCGGCCGGGAGGAAGGTGAACCCCTCCGCGCGCTCGTCGCGCGACAGGATCGGCCACACGTCCTGCAGCTCATCGGCGGTCAGCGCCTCGGGGGACGTGGTCATCCGGATCGCGGGGTCGTTTCGTGGATCAGGGGCGCGGCGCGGCGGGGGGAATCCTACCCGCCGGGCGGCAGGCGCACCAGCGTTTCGTGGGCCGGGGCGTCAGATCCACTTCAGGCGGCGGAAGTAGTAGTACAGCCCCACGCCGATCGTCACCATCAGCCCCAGGGCCAGGGGGTACCCCAGGCGCCACGAAAGCTCGGGCATGAGGTGGAAGTTCATCCCGTAGATCCCCGCCACCAGCGTGACCGCCATCAGGATGATGGACCACGCCGCCATCAGCCGCATGGTGATGTTCAGCTGGTTGGAGACCACCGAGAGCTGCGCCTCCATCGCCCCCGTCAGCAGGTCGCGCAGCGTGTCCAGCTCCTCCACCACGCGCAGGAGGTGGTCGTACACGTCCTGGAAGTACAGGAGCATGTCGGCGGAGAGGAAGGGGAGGTCGCGCCGGAGCAGGGTGGACAGGAGGTCGCGCTCGGGGCCCAGCACCTTGCGGAAGAGCGTCATCTCCCGGCGCACGTTCAGCAGCCGCTCCAGCCCGCCCTGGTCGGTGCCCTCGAAGATCTGCGCCTCCATCTCCTCCACCCGGTCGGCGAAGTGGTCCACCACGGGAAAGTAGTGGTCCACGATGCTGTCCATGATGGCGTGCCCCAGCACTCCCACGCTATTGAACGCCGCGGGGTTCGCGCGCCAGCGGGCCAGCACCTCGCCGAACTCGGCCACCTTGTGGTCGTGCACCGTCACCAGGTAGCGGTGGCCCAGGAAGATGTGCACCTCGTGCAGCGCCATCCGCTCGCGCCGGGGGTTGAACGCGGCCGAGTACAGGACCAGGAAGTAGTAGCCGGGATACCGGTCCAGCTTGGGGCGCTGCCGCCCGCGCACGCAGTCCTCCACCGCCAGCGGGTGAAAGTGCAGGCGGTTGCGCAGCAGATCCTCTTCCGCGCGCCCCGGGCAGGCGATGTCGATCCACACCAGCGGCGCCTCGGCCTCGGTGGGGCTCTGCGCCTCGCGGCAGCGGTCGAACAGCTTCAGCCCCGCGTCGAGCGGGATGGCGTGCACGCCCTTGCCGTTCTCGGCGTAGCACACCGTGCGCGACTTCGCCGGCGCGTCGGCCTCGGTCAGCTCCTGCGCCTGGAAGTGGCGGTCCAGCGGCGGCCCGGCGGGGCCGGGGTCCAGGTCCAGCGCCTCGCCGCCGCCGAAGTCAGGCTCTGCGTCGGTCATAGCCCGGTACGGTGTCGGTGATCACGGCCACGGCGATCTCCAGCGCGCCCAGCGCCACGTGCGGAATCCACACCTCGGTATCGAAGCCCAGCAGCCAGGGGCTCACCGCCAGCAGCACCCCCGAGATGCCGTCGAGCCACAGGTGCACCGGCATCTGCAGCCGCTTCACCGCGCCCAGCTCGTAGTCGGTGAAGAGCGAGTAGGCGATGGCCGCGCCGCCCAGCGCCACGAAGATCCACGTCTGCGGGCCGGGCCCGAAGCGCAGGATGAACGGCAGCGCGATCATCAGCGCGCCCACCGTGTAGTCCAGCACGCCATGGGTGCGTGTGGGAAGACGCATGGGGGATTCGGCTCCGTTGGGGAGATGGATTTCGCGTGTTTTCCCCGCCGCGCTTGCAAGGGACGCGCCCTTGGCGGAAAGTGCGTGAGTGCGGAAGTGCGGGAGTGCGTTCCCGCGCGGCCTCAGCTCCAGCGCGCGAGGATGGCTTCGTCCGCGCCGCCGGGGAAGGCGTCCGGGTGCAGCCAGGCGGCCAGCGCCTCGATCCCGGCCACCACGCGCGGGCCGGAGCGGCTGAAGTACGCGCTGTGGCCGACCGCCGCGTCCCCGCCCGCGACGGCGCGCGGGGCGAGCGCGTGCAGGCGGCCGCGCGCGCGGTCCGCGTCCTCGCGCGCCTGCTCCAGCGCGTAGCCGCAGGGGACCAGGAGAAGACGATCGGGATCCATCCCCTCGACGTCCGCCCACGGGATCTCGACGGAGTGGCCGCCGGCTGCGCCGATGAGCGACTCGCCGCCGGCGGCCTCTATCATCTCGGGGATCCAGTGGCCCGGCGCGAACGGCGGCTCCAGCCACTCCAGCGCCAGCACGCGCGGCCGCGGGCGATCCGCGACGGCCTCGCGGACGCGGGAGATGCGGGCGCGGAGGCGGGCCGTCGTCTCCTCCCCCCGCGCGGGCTCGCCGGCCGCGTCCGCCACCTGCGCGACCGAGGCGACGATCTCCTCCAGCGTGTGCGCGTCGAGCGAAAGGACGCGCGGCGGATCGCTCAGCCGCGCCACCGCCTCGTGCACCGACGGCGTGGGGACGGCGCACACCTCGCAGACCGCCTGAGTGAGGATCAGGTCCGGGCGCGAATCGGCCAGGGCGCGCGCGTCGATCTCGTACACGCTGCCGAACTCCAGCATGCACCGCCGCACCTCGGCGTCGATCTCGCCGCTGGTGAGTCCCGCCGGGTCGAAGCGCACGCGGCTGAGGCGCGGCAGGCCGAGCGCCTCCGGCGGCCAGTCGCACTCGTGCGAGATGGCCACCAGGCGGTCCTCGAGCCCCAGCTCGTACACGATCTCCGTTGCGCTCGACAGCAGCGACGCGATCCGCAATGCTCCATCCCCCCGATGCCAGGCGTGGTTCCGCGCCACAACCTGCGTCGCCGCGCGGGGATGGGCAAGCTGGCGCGGGGGATGAAGATCACGGATGGGGGGGATGGAGATGCCTCGCCCGGTGCCGCGGACGGTCCGCCGCGTCACCCCGGCTTCCGTGCCGTGACGATGCGGACGGGCGGGAAGATGAGGGGGCTCGGCGCCGAGCGGCGCACCTCGCTCCAGCCGAGCCGCCGCAGCGTCCGCGCGTACAGCGCCGTCCCCGCGAAGTCGGAGATCGCCACGCGGCCGCCGGGCTTCACCACGCGCGCGATCTCGGCGACCGCCGCCGCGCGCCCTTCCGCGCCGGAGATGTTGTGGATCGCGAGGTTCGACACCGCCGCGTTGAAGCTGGCATCGGCGAACGGCATCATCCGCATGTCGCCGGTGTGCACCTCCACGCGGTCGGCCACGCCCTCGGCGCGCGCGTTCGCCAGCGTCCGCTCCGCCGCGTTGCCGCTCAGGTCCTTGGCCTGCCACAGGTCCACGCCCACCGCCCGCCCGCTTGGCAGCCGCCGCGCCGCGCCGACCAGCAGCAGCCCGCGCCCGCACCCCACGTCCAGCACCGCCTCGCCGCCCCGCAGCGCCAGCGCGTCGAGCACGCGGTCGCGCAGCCGCAGCTTCCCCACGCGGCTCCCCCACACCATCCACCCCGCCTCGACCAGGCAGACGGCGGCCATCACGATGGCCGTCCCCACGCAACGCCGGCGCGCGTACGATGCCGGCGCTGCACGCCACCGCCACGGCCGCGGCGAGGGTCGCGCCGAGCAGCAGGTTGCGGATCACCACCGGCGCGTCGATGCCGTAGTCGGCGCGCGCCGGAGCGTCCGCCCGCGGCGTGGGGGGAGAGCTCGTGCTCATGGCGGGGAGGGAAGCGAGGGTAGAGGCGGGAGATCCGGATCGGAACGAAGATGCCCCCGCAGGCGCGTGGAGCAAAGCTTCTCGTCGCGGCCGGCGCGGCGATGGTTGTCCGCGCCGCGGCGGCGGCCTAGTTTCCGCGCCACCCGACCGACCTTCCCGGAGCCGACCCCGATGCAGATCATCCGCCAGCCGCGCGTCACCGTCATCGCCCGCCAGCAGTTCACCCCGCCGCCGCACATCAGCTGGCAGAGCGACAGCGACGTGGCCGGCGAGGCGCTGGCCGAGTTCGCGGGCCGCCTGTGCTACCTCAGCTTCGGCGAGAACGCGGGGCTGGAGGGCGGCCACAAGACGATTCCCGGCCGCACCACGAACCAGGCCTATCTCGCGAACATCCTCAACACGAAGCACGGCTCGGTGCTGGAGCACGCCGTGTGGAGCTTCCTGTTTGAAGGGGTCAGCCGCTCGCTTACCCACGAGCTCATCCGCCACAGAGCCGGCATGGGATACAGCCAGCTAAGTCAGAGGTATGTCGATGAGTCTGCGATCGGCTTCGTGCTCCCGCCGGAGATCGAGGAGGGCACGACCGAGTTCGAGACGTGGCGTCAGGCGTGCGAGAACTCGCTGACGTCGTATCGCGAGTTGCTGGCGGAGGTCACGGAGAAAGTGGGCGAGGCGGGACCCGCGACAATGCGGAAGAAGCGGGCTCGGCAGGCGGCGAGATCCGTTCTCCCGAACTCAGCCGAAACGAAAATCGTGGCGACTGGGAACGCGCGGGCACTGCGTCACTTCTGCGAGATGCGCGGCGCCGGCAATGCGGACCTGGAGATCCGCCGACTGGCAGGTGCCGTCCTGCGTACGCTCCATCAGGAAGCGCCAAACATCTTTGGTGACATGAGGTTGGTTCCAAGTCCGGATGGCATCGACACGATCGAGACGGATTACAGCAAGGTTTAGATATTATTCCCCCAGCCTTCCTAACTTCATGCGTCCGGGTATACCCAATGTCCCAGCGACGCTCTGGATCGAGCGCGCCGGTATAATCAGTGTTGCCGCCGAGGTGAATCGGCTCGGCTTGATCTGGCGAGAGCAACCGTCCCCCGATGTGGGAATCGATGGGCAAATCGAGATGGTCGATGACCAAGGCCGTGCGACCGGCAGGATCGTCGCCGTCCAGGTGAAGAGCGGCGCTTCGTATCTTCTGAGAAGCAGCGAGGATGATTGGCTGTTTTCTCCTGATGAAAAGCATCGTTTCTACTGGGAGGTATTTCCCGTCCCTGTGCTCCTGATGCTGCACTCACCGCTGGACGGACTCACCTACTGGGTCGATGCACGTCAAAGCCTACGCAGTTCGAAGTTAAGGGATTCCAGACCTATAGCGGTTCCGCGAACTAACGTACTTCAGCGCGCAAGCGCATCAGACCTGTTCTACACAGCAGGTGGAGGCGGCCGCGATTTCCTGGGAATCCCAGATGTGCTGAAGCTGCTGTGCGCCACTTCGACCCATTCCAGATCCTTCCCGATAAGCTATTTCGATCTGTTCGCGAATGGCCTGACAAATAACGCGAACTCCGTGTATTACGGGATGGATCTCGTGATGGAGGTGGTGGAAGCGCGGCTACCAGAAGGTGAGAACTGGATAACTTTTGGGTCAGACGAGCACGATTTCCTCTTTGGGTATCTCCGTTTGCTGGTCGAGCAGCACCTGGCTGATGTCGACATCTCAAACTGCTTGGTCGATTGGCATGAACGCGAAAAGCAACCTACGACAATTGCACCACTTACCTCACGTGGCCGGGAATTGGTGCGATTAATCTATGAGCGCCAACGAAAGTTCGAGCAGGCTGGGCGATTGGAGGTGCCTGAATACCTGGGAGTCGCTCAGGAGGATTTTGTACGAATGGCATTCAGGTCGGCTCATTACTCTCGAATCCCGCTGATCGCCGCGTTTCAGGAACTGGTTCTCGAAGACATGGGTTACGGTGCCACGTAGAGTAAGAGCTCGCCCGCCGCTACTCGAATCTGAATCACTCCTCCGGCACCCCCATCTCCCTCGTCATGTCCTCCAGTTCCGCCACGCAGGCCTCCAGCGGGCGCGAGGTGTCGATCACGGGATATCCCAGCGCGTCGGCCTGGCCGCGGAGGTAGGCGGCCCAGCAGTCCATGTCGCGCGTGGCCAGCTCGGGCTGGGCGCGCGGGCCGTGAAGGCGCGCGTTGCGCTCGTCGTGGCCGCAGTCCGCCAGCGCGATCCGCCACCGCCGCGCGCCCAGCCGCTCCAGGTCGGCGCGCAGGGCGCTGGGACGGACCTGACCGTCGAGCACCGCCACGCGCACGTCGTCGTCGTTGCGCATCAGCCGCAGGATCCACTGCTCGGTGGCCGCGGCCTGCCACCGTTCGCGCCCGCCGAAATCGCGCGTCATCTCCTCCGGCGACGGCACGCCGATCGAGTCGAAGTAGTAGCACCCCACGCCAGGGAGATGGAGCTCCTCCAGCGCGTGGACGAGCGTCGTCTTCCCCGCGCCCGAGGCGCCGGTGAGGACGAGAAGCGCGGGCTGGGGATTCATCGCCACTGATCCGAAAGGAAGTGAGTGCGCCCCCGCTTGCGTGGGCCGGCAGGCGTACGACCCGCGCGCCCGCATCGTTTCACGGAGACGCGGAGATCCGCGGAGGGAGGATCGGCCGCCACTCGCCCCGCATCGGAATACTTGCATCTCCAGACATAATATGCTAACGATCACGCGCATCGCCCGCGGACGCGGGGGAGCACTGACGTCCATACGGAGCCTCACCATGCCCAAGCTCAAGCTGGAGTCGCTGCAGGTCGAGTCGTTCGCCACCACCCATTCCGCGCTGGGCGTCCGCGGCACCGTGGCAGGCCGCGCCGAGGCGGCACCGGGCACCACCATCATCGGACCCGGCACCGGCGTTTCGGAGTGTATGGTCTGCGTGCCGCTGTCGCAGTACAACTGCGAGAGCATAAACATCTGCAAGGACACCGAGTACCTGGACTGTACGTACGGCTGCACGCGCAACACGTGCGATCCCCGCATCAACAGCTGCGGCGACGTCTGCTGGATCGACGACAGCGCGGTGAAATGCCAGGTCGGGTGACGTAACCGGGCACCCACGAAGCGAGGGGACGAGGGGACGCCGGCCGCGGCGTCCCCTCGTGATGTTTTCCGGCCTCGCGTCTTTCGCGCCGTCGTGCTCACCGCGCGCGAGACGTGCCGTCCGCGATGAGGGGAAGATGAGGTCAGCTCGCGAGCGCGTGCGCGCCCGGTGTCCGGAGGATAGGTTGATGCGGCGCGCGGCGGAGCTTCGGTACCCCGCTCGCGCCCGCTGCCGGGCGGCTTGACACCCCTGCGGGCGCGGCATAGCTTCCCGCCTCGAACGAGCGTTCGAACGGGAGGGCGTTTCGAGGGTACTGGGCGCGGGCACGGCCTTCGCGGGTTGCCCGCGTCCGCTGTTTCCCCGCCGCGCCGATCGACGCGCGGGGCGTGAGATCGTTCCTGGTTCCGAGCAATCCATCCACCCCGACGGAGACGAGCGGATGGCCCGCTACACCGATGAAGAGCTGAAGGAAAAGGTCCACAACGGCTTCATCGTCGAATACCCCGACGAGATGACCGAGGGATACAAGAGCGCGCTGATCGTGCAGCTGCTGGTGCAGGCCGACACCGAGCTCATCTCGGCCCCGGCCTACTTCGGCGCCGCGAAGGACGCGCCGTCGACGAACACGATGGTCTCGGCCACCGCCATCATCCAGGACGAGCTGGCGCACGCCAACATCGCCTACCGGCTGCTGGAAGACCTGGGGCTGGACAAGGAGCAGCTCGTGTACGGCCGCGAGCCGCACGAGTTCAAGCACCCCTACGGCTTCGACCATCCGCTGGACAACTGGGCGGAGCTGGTGGTGGCCAACGGCCTGTACGACCGCGCCGGCATCACCCTGCTGGGCGACGTGTTCAAGAACACCAGCTACGGCCCGCTGAAGCGCGCGCTGGTGAAGGTGGACCAGGAAGAGACCTTCCATCTGCGCCACGGCGAGATGTGGATGAAGCGCCTCGCCAAGGCCGGCGGCGAGGCCAAGGCGCAGATCCAGCGCGCGGTGGACTGGATGTTCCCCATGGCGGTCGAGTGGTTCGGGCTGCCCGACGACATGAAGCGCCATTCCGGCCAGCTGGAGTACAAGCTGAAGGGGATGACCAACGACGAGCTGCGCCAGACGTGGATGAAGTCCACGGTGCCGCTCTGCGAGGGGATCGGCGTGAGCGTGCCCGCGCACTGGAGCGACGACGAGCAGAAGTTCGTGCTCGACTACCCGTTCCCCTGCGAGTACGACGAGGACGAGAAGCGCTGGCTCTTCGACGAGGGCGAGATCAGCTGGAGCAAGGTCTTCGAGCGCTGGAAGGGACGCGGGCCGGCGAACAAGAAGTTCGTCGAGGCCATCCAGGAGGGCCGCGGCTTCCGGCACCAGCTGGAGATGGCCGCCTGATGGCCGCCTGCGCTTCGGCACCGGCGCGCTTCGGGGCGGACGCGGAGGGGGGGACCGCGCTGCTGGAGGCGCCGTCCGCCCATCCCGTCCCCTTCGGCGAGCGCACCGGCCCGCTGTGGGACGCGCTGCGCGAGGTGATGGACCCCGAGATCCCCATCTCCCTCGTCGACCTGGGCCTAATCTACGACGTGCGCCAGGAGGGAACGTCGGTCGAGGTCGATCTCACCTTCACCGCGACGGCGTGCCCGTGCATGGCCTTCATCCACTTCGACATCCAGGACCGCCTGCAGCAGGTGCCGGGGGTCGACGAGGTGACGGTGAACGAGGTCTGGACCCCGGCGTGGACCAAGGCGCGCATCACCCCGGAGGGCCGCGCTACGCTGCGCACCTTCGGCGTATCGATGTGAGGAAAAACTGAAGTCCTGAGTCCTGAGTCCCAAGTGAGTGAGATCTGCTCAGGGACTCGGCACTCAGGACTTGGGACTTGGGACTCAGGACTAAACTCTCGAACTCCGCTCCGATGAAAGAGCCAGTCTACGAAGTGTTCGCGCGCAAGTCGCGCGAGGAGCCGCTGCGGCACATCGGCTGGGTGAACGCCATGGACGGCGACCTGGCCCGCGTGTACGCGTGGAAGACCTACGACGAGCAGAACTGGGCGGAGATGTGCGTCATCCCCCGCTCCGCCATCATTCCGGTGGACCCGGGCGAGAGCCAGTTCGTGACCGCCGCCCGCGACGACCACGAGGACGAGATCGTGCACAGCCGCGGCACCGGCAGCTACGGCGGCGCCGACGTGGCCGTGAAGGAGGGGAGATGACCGACACGCTGGCCACCGCCGCCGCGTACGAGAAGGCCGACCAGCTTCCCGACGACGTCCGCGCGCCGCTGCGCGAGCTGATCCTGGCGCTGGCCGACAGCAAGCGCGTCCTGGGACTGCGCTACAGCGACCGCATGCTGGGCTCGCCCACCCTCGAGGCGGGGATCGCCGCCTCGTCGATGGCGCAGGACGAGTGGGGGCACGCGCGGCTGACCTACGCGCTGCTGGGCGACTTCGGCGACGACCCCAAGGCGCTGGAGCACGAGCGCGACGCCGCCGAGTACCGCAGCATGAACGCGCTGGACGCGGAGCTGGACGGGTGGCACGGGATGACGGCCGCCGGGCTGCTGCTGGACATGGCGCTGACCGCGCAGTACGCGGCGCTGGCCGAGAGCCGCTACACGCCGCTGCGCAACCGCGTGCAGAAGCTGCTGGACGAGGAGAAGTTCCACTTCCAGTACGCCGCCAGCTGGGCGCGCCGCATCGCGCAGGTGCCGGAGCTGCGCGCCGGGCTGGCGGCCGCGCTGGAGCGGGCGCTGCCGCAGGCGCTGCAGTGGCTGGGGCGCGACGAGGCGCCGGGCGCGCGGCGGATGGTGGACGAGGGCGTGGTCCGCGACCTGCCCTCGGACCGGCGCGCGCGCTTCCTGGCGCGCGTGGCCCCCGTGCTGGAGGAGATCGGCCTGGCGGACCCGCTGGGCGTGAGCCGCGACGCGGGGGAGTGGACGTACACCGGTCGGCTGGACTGGGCGGGGTGGGACGACGCCACGCGCCGCGCCGGCGGCTCGCTGGACGAGGTGACGGCTGCCCGCGCGCGCGGGGACAAGAACCGCGCGCTGCTGATGGACTGATGGCGGAGCCGCACCCGCGCGAGGCCGGCACGCCGCCGGAGCACGCGCCCTGCCCCTTCTGCGAGGGCACCGACACGAAGTTGATCAACCCGTTCGGCGGGCAGCTGTCGATGGCACAGTACTGGTGCAACCGGTGCCGCACGGGGTTCGAGTACATCAAGTGGGAGGACGACGAAGGAGATTCCGAGTCCTGATGTAAACTGTCGTAAATCGTTACGGGCCCGGCGGAAGTGCTTTCCGCCGGGCCTTTCCGCGTCCCGCCACCCCACCGCTCCCATTACGCCAGCGCCGGATCACCATGTAGCGAAGGATTTCCATCATTCAACATTTATCGTCGTGAAAAATGGTTGCACGTAGAAGTAGGCAGCGCGACTCGTAGCAGAATAGCAGTTTCGTAAACCGGTGCACCCATCGATCTATCTACGGCACTGTCCGATAGTTATACACAGCGGCCGGAGAAAAAGCGCACTGCTTGCTCTGACAATCAGTTACAGACACACTTGCGGAATTTGTACATTGTCTTTATTGTTTACGCAGATGTTGCGGCTGAATGGGTGCGCTTGCACCCCAGCCCGCACTTCCGGGTTCCGTGCCGGCCAGCTGGTCCTACCGCGCTGCTGCCACACCAATCCCTGTTGCAACGAAGGCTCTTATCCGCGCTCGCCGGGGCCCCTCCCGCGCGGTGCGGACCACGCGAACGCTCCGCTTCTGAAGGAGGAACGGATGGATCCTCGCAAGTACGCCACCCTGCTCGCGGTCGTCCAGGAGAGCGCCGCAGGCCGCGACGGAAACGCCCGCGCGCTGCTGGACCGCGCCATCGGCGACCACCTGGAGGCGGGCGCCCGCGCGGAGGACCTGCACTTCTACCTGTTCGCCCGCGCGCTGACCAGGCGGCTGGCTTCGGGGCTGGCGGAGGAGATCAACCTGTACCTCCGCCAGTTCCAGGATACGCAGATCTCGCTGTTCAACCTGCTCGCGCGGCACCTGCCCACGGTGGCGCTCACGGCGCCGCTGGCCAACGAGCTGCTGGCGCGCTTCGTGGGCGGCCACGACGAGGTCACGCTGCTGGACATCGGCATCGGCTCGGGGCACCAGGAGGTGGCCATGCTCCGCCGTCTGGGCCAACAGGGCCGCCTGCCGAAGCGGCTGAACGTGATCGCCATCGAGCCCGACGCGGGAAGCCTGATCGAGGCGCAGATGGCGCTGTTCGAGGTGTCGGTGGAGCTGGGGATCGAGCTGGAGTTCGTGCCGATGCACAAGGTGGTGGAGGACATGAGCGAAGCCGACTGGAGCGAGGTGTCGGCGTTCGAGTGCCCGCTGGTGGTGAACGCCTCGTTCGCCGCGCACCACATCCAGTGCACCGAGGGCGACACCCTGCGCGACCGCATCTTCGCGCGCCTCCGCGAGCTGGACCCCGATGCGGTGGTGCTGGCCGAGCCCAGCTCCAACCACCACGCCGCCGACTTCGTGGAGCGCTTCAACGCGGCGTGGCACCACTTCGGAATCACCTTCAAGCTGATCGACCAGCTGGACGTGACGCCCGAGGAGGCCGGGGCCATGAAGATGTTCTTCGCCCGCGAGATCGAGGACATCGTGGCGAACGGCGAGCAGACGCGCTGCGAGCGCCACGAGCCGGTGGAGAGCTGGGTGGCGCGGCTGCGCCGGGCCGGCTTCACCCCGTACGCCGACTTCGGGTTCGCGCGCGAGACGCGGCACGACCTGGTGCGCGTGGCGGCGCACGAGGGGTACGTGGGGCTGGACTACGCCGACGAGACGCTGGTGGCGGTGATCTGCGCCACCTCGGGCGTGCCCGCCGCCAACCGCCCGCGCCGCGTGCGCCGGTTCGCCGGACTGCAGGCCGTGGGCGGCTGACGCGGGCCCGCAGGAGACAGGAACGGGCGCCGCGGCCGGAGATCCGGCCGCGGCGCCCGCGCGTTTACTCCTGTTCTTTCACGGGCCGGGAGGCGCGCTCCGCGTGAGGTCCTGAATCCGTCGCTTTGGCGCCAACGCTCCTTATGTGCCCGATTCGCGACTAAATGGTACCCTTGCAATGTGTTACACTTGACGGTATCAGCACCGTCCGGCATATTGCTCGCTCTATCCGCGACATCGGGTAGCGCCGGAGCTTGCGGCGCCTCCCCGGCCCCATCCCGCCGCCCCACCACCCGCGCGCCCGGACCCGTCGCAGGGCGCCGCCCGGGGCCCGGAATCCCGCCGGGAGCCGGACCTTCAGACCAGGACGCACAGGACTTGAGCAACGCACAGCCCGTGTCCCCCGACGCCACGGTGAGCGGGGGCAACATCCTTTCCATGCTGGCGGCCATGGGGCCGTTCCGGAAGCGCGGCGAGCAGATCCTGGACGAGCACGGGATCCCGCAGGTGGACGTGGAGAAGTGGTATCCGCTTCCCGCGTACGTGGCGGCGCTGCGCACGATCGGCGAGAAGATGGGGCCCAACACGCTGCTGCAGATCGGCAAGCAGATCCCCCACCACGTGCCGCTGCCGCCGGGGCTGGACACCTTCGAGAAGGTGCTGGCCTCGTTCGGGATCGCCTTCGACATGAACCACCGCGGGGTGCCGCCCCGGGCCATCACCTACGACCTGAAGAGCGAGCGCTCGGCCGACATCACCACCGGCACGCCGTATCCGTGCGAGTTCGACCGCGGGGTGATCCAGGGGTTCTTCCAGGTGCTGCTGGGCACGCGCGTGACCGTGCAGCACGACCAGAACGGCTGCAAGAACGACGGCGCGGCGACGTGCACGCATCACGTGGTGGTGCCGCTCGCCTGATAGTGCGGAAGTGCGTGAGTCGTGAGTGCGGAAGTACAAAAATGCGAGGGGGCGGGCGCCGGGTTCGGCGCCCGCCCCATGCTTTTGCGCGAGAGAACTCAGCGCGGGGAGATGATTCGGCTCGTCCGCGACATCGCGCCCTCTCCGGCCGGCTCAGGCCGTCCACCTCTCCCGTACCGGGAGAGGTAGCCTGACTGCATTGGCGCAGACCACAAGCGATTGCGTGTGAAGGAGTTGGCAGAATCGCGAAGATGGTGGAGAGCCACCCTCTCCCGGGACGGGAGAGGGTCGCGCCCTCCGGCGCAGGGTGAGGGCCGCGCGAGGGGGCGGACGCGCACCTGCCTGGGGGATCCCGCTCGTCCAGCCGGTCTACCGCACCCGGTAGGTCAGCTCGAAGCTGCTCCAGGTGTGGGGGCCGGAGGCGGTGCGGTACTGGCGGGCCTGCGTGGTGGCGCGGTACTCCAGCGTGACGCCGGCCACGTGCGCGCCTGCTCCCAGCTCGCGCTGCCAGACGAACGGCTCGCGCCGCACGCGGGGGCTGCCGCCGTGGCCGTCCAGGAACAGGTCGCGGGCCACGGCGTCCTCGCGCACGCCGGCAAGGGCGTAGATGGAGACCGGGCCCGCTCCGGCATCGGCCGCGCGGCTCCACGGGTGCGGCACCGCGTACCCCGCGCGCAGCGCCACGCCCGCGTGCGCGCCCACGTGCACGTTCCCCGCGTCCGCGCCCCACTCCGGCTCCAGCGTGGCCACGCGGACATCGCCCGCGCGCAAGGCGGCGAGGAGGCTCTCGTCGTAGCGGAGGATGACGCCGGGCTCGAAGCGGAGCTGGTTGTCCCACCCCTGCGGCGGGCGGAACCCGGCGATGCGGTGCCATCCCATGTGGACGGCCTTGCCGAGCGACGGTGGGCCGGTGACGCCCACCTCCACCCCGATCGACCGCTGCCTCGCCGTCGTGGCGACGCGGCCCGTCGCCGAGAGGTAGAGCCAGCCCGCGTACGGGCGCTCGCCGGGGACCGGGTCGGGGCCGTCCTGGCGCGGGGTATAGAGCTTCTGGCCGAAGGCGAGGGTCGTGGCGGCGCACGCCGTGTCGGGCGGCCCGGCGCCGGCGCAGCGCGGGGCGTGCGGGGCCACCCTGCGCGCCCAGAGCGGCCCGCCCGCGAGCTCCACCGACATCTCGATGCCGTTGGTGTAGTCCCAGTCCGGCCGCGTGGCGGCGGGGATCCAGAAGTCGTACGCGTCGTTGTCCAGCGCCAGCCGGGTGGCGCGCACCTGCGCCGGGGCGGGCGCGGCGGCCAGCGCCAGCACGAACGCGAGCACCGCGCGCCCGGGGCCGCGCAGCGGGGAGATGCCGTTCATCGTTGGGAAGCGTACGGAGAACCGGTCCAGGTTCGTCTCGGACGTGGGCGCGCGGGGAGCGCGGTGGGACCGCCGGAGCCGCGGGGGAAAGCTAATGCATCGCCCGCCACCGGCCAACGATCGCCATGCGGAAGGGGACACGCGGGCGGCGGATTCCCCCGGTCCACACGGGCCGCGGAGAGGGAGATCGGCCGCGTGTGTGGCATGGTGCTGGCAGAACCGGACGCGATGACGGAGATTACAGGAGTGCGGGAACGGCTCGGACACACCAACGGGAGGCCACGATGCCGCGAGGCTGGAGCGCCAAGGACGAGCGGATGTACGACCACATCAAGGAGCGCGAGCTCGACCGCGGCCTGGACATGGACCGCGCGGAGGAGATCGCCGCGCGTACGGTGAACAAGACGCGGCGCGAGGAAGGCCGTACGCCCAACAAGCGCACGCAGGGCACCGGCAGCCCCACCGAGGGCTACGAGGCCCGCAGCCGCGACGAGCTGTACAACATCGCCAAGGAGAAGGACATCCCCGGGCGCAGCAAGATGGACAAGGAAGAGCTGATCCGGGCGATCCGCGGCAAGTAGCTCGCTCGTCCGCGGCCGCGAAAAAGAAGGTGGATCACGCGGAGGGAACGGAGGAAGCGGAGGAGGTCTCCGCTTTCCCGGCTCCCTCCGCGTGACATTCCGGCCGTTGCATCCCCACGCGGACGACGATGTGCGTTGCTGCGGCACCCGCGGCGCCGTATCTTCGCTCAGGCTCGCGAGATGAGCCGAAAATCCCCCTTGATCGACCCCTACGATGCCGTCCCAGATCGCGCCGGCCACGCTGGAAGGGTGGTACGCGTTGCACCAGATGTTCTCCATCGACTGGCCGATGGGCTCCCGCGCCGGGGGCTTCGCGGAGCAGGCCGCCGAGCTGTTCGAGCAGCTGACTGCCGCCGCCTCGGGCGGGTGGAGCGAGGCCGTCCGCCTGGTGGGGGCCGGCGGCGCAGACTTCATGTTCATCCACTTCCGCCCCACGCTCGAGGAGCTGGCCGAGGTGCAGCGCACCATCGCCACGTCGGAGGTGGGAAGGGCGATGACGCTCACCTTCGAGTACCTCTCCGTTACCGAGGCGGGGCTGTACCACGCCACCGCCGAGGCGGCGAAGGCGGCCGACCCGGGCTCGGAGGAGTTCCGCGCCAAGATCGCCGAGGCGTCGGCCGCGGAAGCCGCGTCGGCGCACGTGCGGAGCCGGCTGTACCCCGAGGTGCCGGAGGGGATGCGCTACGTGTCGTTCTACCCCATGACCAAGCGCCGCGCGGTGGAGCAGAACTGGTACGCGCTGGACGTGCGCGAGCGCAGCCGATTGATGCGCGAGCACGGGATGACGGGGCGGCGCTACGCCGGGCGCATCTTCCAGGTGATCACCGGCAGCGTGGGGCTGGACGACTGGGAATGGGGCGTGACCCTCTTCGCCCGCGACCCGCTGGACTTCAAGCGCATCGTCACCGAGATGCGCTACGACGAGGCCAGCGCCGTGTACGGCGAATTCGGACGTTTCTTCACCGGCATCCGATTTGCTCCCCGGGAGTGGGGCGCCATGCTCGGCGCGGCCTGATGCCGGGCCGAGGGCGCTCTCCCGGACGGACTTTCGACGCCCGGGCCCGGTGGGGCTCGGGCGTTGCTGCACCCGGCGCCGCTCTCCGCCCCGCACGGGCCCGTTCTGGCGTGCCCCTCCGGCCGACCCGTACATTGCGCGCATGGACCTGAACCGCAGCCTCACCAGCCTGGGCGCCGCGACGCTGCGTGCGTTCGGCGGCCTGGGCCAATTCAGCCGCTTCAGCGCCGAGAGCTTCAAGGCGCTGCCGAACGTGGCCACCTGGGGGCCGCTGCTGATCGGACAGATGCGGCGGCTGGGGGTGGACTCGCTTCCCATCGCCCTGTTCCTGGCGGCGTTCACCGGTATCGTGCTGGCGCTGCAGGCCAGCTACACCTTCACCGGCGCCATCCCCCTGTACTTCGTGGGAACGCTGGTGGAGAAGACGATGGTGCTGGAGCTGGGCCCGGTGCTCACGGGGCTGGCGCTCTCCGGCCGCATCGGCGCCAACATCGCGGCCGAGCTGGGAACGATGCGCGTGTCGGAGCAGATCGACGCGCTGGAAACCATGGCGTACGACCCGGTGGCGTACCTGGTGGTGCCGCGCGTGCTGGCCGGGTTCCTGATGTTTCCCGTCATCGTGATCTTCGCCAACGTGGTGGCCATCTTCTTCGGCCTGGTCACCAGCGTGCTGCTGCTGCACATGAGCCCGCAGACGTTCCTGCGCGGCGCGCGGCTCTTCTACCGGCACTTCGACCTGATCTACTCGATCATCAAGGGGTTCTCGTTCGGGCTGGTGATCACCATCATCGGCTGCTACCAGGGGTTCAACACGCGCGGCGGCGCCGAGGGCGTGGGGATCGCCACCACCCGCGCCGTGGTGATCGCGGGGATGCTGATCCTGGTGCTCGACGCCTTCTGGGCCGCCACGATCCTGAAACAGTGAGCATCGAGATCCGCGACATCCACAAGGCGTTCGGCCCCAAGCGGATTTTGCGGGGGCTGACGCTGGACGTGGAGGAGGGAGAGACGGTTTCGCTGGTGGGCTTCAGCGGCGCCGGCAAGTCGGTGACGCTGAAGCACATCAACGGCCTGCTGCGCCCCGACCAGGGCACGGTGTTCGTGGACGGGCTGGAGGTGCCGCGGCTGCCGCGCGACCGGCTGTACGAGCTGCGGCTGAACATCGGCTATGTGTTCCAGTTCGCGGCGCTCTTCGACAGCATGACGGTGTCCGAGAACATCGCCATGGGGCTGGTGAAGAAGGGCGGGCTGACGGCGGGGCAGATGAAGGAGCGCATCTCCGAGAGCCTGGCGCTGGTGGACCTGAACGGGTTCGAGAACCGCTTTCCCGCGGAGCTCAGCGGCGGGCAGCGGAAGCGCGCGGGGCTGGCGCGGGCCATCGCCTACCGCCCCAAGTACCTGCTGTACGACGAGCCGACGAGCGGGCTGGACCCGGTGACCACCACGGTCATCGACCGGCTGATCATGCGGATGAAGGCGGAGCTGGGGGTCACCAGCCTGGTGATCACCCACGACATGAAGAGCGCGTACTCGATCAGCGACCGCATCGCCATGCTGTACGAGGGACGGGTGGTGGAGGTGGGCACGCCGGAGGAGATCCGCGCCAGCGACAACGAGGTGGTCCGCAGCTTCGTGGAGGGGCGCCCGGACCTGGCGCACGACGCCGAGACCCCGCTTCCCGACGACGGCGGGCCGCACGGGAGGAACCGATGAAGATGAAGAACGAGGCGCTGGTGGGGATGGTGGTGCTGGCCGGCATCCTGGTGGCGCTGGTGGGGTCCATCTGGCTGTCGGGCGCCACCTTCGGCGCGCCGCACCGCGAGCTGACCGCGGTGTTCAGCGAGGTGGGGGTGCTGGCCGAGGGCAGCCCCGTGAAGTACCGCGGGGTGAAGGTGGGGAAGGTCACCAAGATCGACCTGGCCCCGCGCGGCGACGGCGTGCTGGTGACGCTGAACGTGGACGACGACGTGGTGCTGCCGCGCGACGCCGGCGTGGTGGTGATGCCCGAGTCGTTCTTCGGCGACTGGCAGGCGGCCATCGTGTCGCGCGCGACGTGGAAGACGCTGGACTTCGTGCAGATGCCGGGGGTGCGCGCGCTTCCCGGCGCCACCATGCCCGACATCACGCAGCTGACCGCGGTGGCCGCCGACATCGCCGGCAACCTGCAGATCCTCTCCGACCGCATCGGGCTGGCGTTCACCGAGCAGACGGCGCTGGACATCCGCCGCACCGTTGGCAACGTGGAGGACATCTCCGGGCAGCTGAAGGGCTTCATCGACCAGCAGACGCGCCTCTACGGGCAGGTCGGGCAGAACGTGCTGGACGCCACGGGGAACATCCGCACGGCCACGAACGAGTTCACGCTGACCGCGCGCGACGTGCGCAGCAACTTCAACTCGGGCGACGTGCAGCAGATCCTGGGGAACGCGCGGCAGGCCAGCGCGAACCTGGCCGCCTTCAGCGCGCAGCTGAACACGGCCGCCTCCGGCGTCCCCGGCCTGGTGGCGCGGACGGACACGACCATCGCGGCATTCGGGCAGACGGCGACCACGCTGAACACCACGATCCAGGGGATGCAGCCCGGCCTCGCGCAGGTCGCCCCCACGCTGCAGCAGGCGCAGCAGGCCATGACCACGCTGAACCAGGCGATCCAGAAGATCAACGAGGGGAACGGCTCGCTGGGCCGCCTGATCGCCGACCCGGCGCTGTACGAGGAAACGCAGCGCGCCATCGCCACGCTGCAGCGGCTGCTGGCCGACATCCAGCAGAACCCGGGGAAGTACATCGGGCAGCTGCAGGTGTTCTAGGGAGTGCGAGAGTAACGGAAGTGCGTGAGTGCGTGAGTGCGGGAGTGCGTCGGAGGGTCGATCCTGGGCGCGGTGGGCCGGCGGGTGAACCGGCCCACTTTCGCACCTTCGCACTCTCGCGCTTTCGCACCCTCAACCCGAGCCTGATCTCCATGCTCCTGGTCCAGAAGTACGGCGGCTCCTCGGTCGGCTCGCCCGAGCGCATCCGGGCGGTGGCGAAGCGCGTGGCCAATGCTCGGCGGCGCGGGCACGACCTCGTGGTCGTGGTGTCGGCGATGGGGGACACGACGGACGACCTGACGACGCTGGCCTCCCTCGTCACCGGGCGCGAGCGGCCGCAGGACGAGCATCCCCGCGAGATGGACATGCTGCTGACGGCGGGCGAGCGCATCGCCGCGGCGCTGCTGACCATGGCCATCCGCGAGCAGGGGTTCGAGGCGCGCTCGTTCACCGGGAGCCAGGCCGCCATCATCACCGACACGAACCACACCGCGGCGCGCATCCGCGAGGTGAAGGCCGGGCGCGTGCGCGAGGCGCTGGACGACGGCTGCATCGCCATCGTGGCCGGCTTCCAGGGGGTGTCGACGGAGCGGGAGATCACCACGCTGGGGCGCGGCGGATCGGACACCACCGCGGTGGCCCTGGCCGCCGCGCTGAAGGCGGACGCGTGCGAGATCTACACCGACGTGGACGGCGTGTACACGGCCGACCCGCGGCGCGTCCCCGGCGCGCGGGTGATCCGCACGCTGACCCACGCGGAGATGATGGAGATGGCGGCCAACGGGGCGCAGGTCATGCATGGCCGCGCGGTGGACATCGGCGACCGCTTCGGCGTGGACATCCGCGTGCTTTCCAGCTTCGTGGACGACGACGCGGCGGACGAAGGCGCCCCGCGCGGTACCCTCATCACCCACAGGACGCAGGCGATGGAAGAGCTGGTGCTGACCGGCGTGGCGCCCAAGGGAGGCCAGGCGAAGCTGGTCCTGCGCGGGCTGGCCCCGGGCATGCGCACGCAGACGGTGCTGCTGGAGGCGCTGGCGGAGAACGGCGTCAGCGTGGACATGGTGAACGAGAGCTTCGGCGGCGACGGGCGGATGCAGATCCAGCTTACCGTCCCCGAAGAGGCCGCGAGCCGAGCCGAGGAGGTGCTGCGCGCCGCGCTGGAGCCGCTGGGCGGCGGCGAGATCGCCGCGCAAACGGGGCTTTCGCGCATCGCGCTGGTGGGGAACGGGATGACGGGGCGGCCCGGGGTGTACGCGAAGGCGTACCGCGCGCTGCTGGACGCGGGGGTGGAGGTGCAGGGGGTGTCGACCTCGTCCATCTCCATCACCGTGCTGGTCCCGGCGGAGCGGGAGACCGAGGCCGTGCAGGCGCTGCACGGCGCGTTCAGGCTGGAGCAAACCGGGGCGGCCGACGGGGTCGCCGAACGCTAAGTGAAGAAGTCCTAAGTCCTGAGTCCCAAGTCCTAAGTTCTTTAGATCGCTGCTCTCGGCACTCAGCACTCAGCACTCAGCACTCAGCACTCAGCACTCAGCACTCAGCACTCAGCACTCAGCACTCAGCACTCAGCACTCAGGACTCAGGACTTAGGACTTAGGACTTAGGACTTAGCACTTGGGACTCCGGGAACTCGACAGAACTGTTGAGCACGGACTGAACGGGCTGAGGAGACGGAACAACCATGCACGTCGCGGTTCTGGGGGCCACGGGGGCGGTGGGGCGGACCATGCTCGACGTCCTGGCCGAGCGGCGGATCAAGGTCGACCGCATCACGGCGCTGGCGTCGGAGCGCTCCGCCGGGAAGACGGTGCGCTTCGCCGGACGCGAGATCCCCGTCGAGGTGCCGCGCCCGGGGATCTTCCGCGGCGTGGACGTGGCCCTCTTCTCCGCCGGCGGCGACCGCTCCAAGGAGTGGGGTCCGCGCGCGGCGGACGAGGGCGCGGTGGTGATCGACAACTCGTCGGCGTGGCGGATGGATCCCGACGTTCCCCTCGTGGTCCCCGAGGTGAACATGCGCGCGGCCGAGAACCGGCCGAAGGGGATCATCGCCAACCCCAACTGCTCCACCATCCAGATGGTGGTGGCGCTGCAGGCGATGCGGCGCGCGGCGGGGCTCACGCGGGTGATCGCGACCACGTTCCAGTCGGTGAGCGGCGCGGGGGAGACGGGACGCGACGCGCTCCGCCGCGAGCTGGGGGGCGAGGGGCTGCAGGCGCTGAAGCTGGGCGCGCCGGCCGACGGATCGCCCTTCTCGCGCCGCATCGCCGGGAACGTGGTGCCGCAGATCGGCGACTTCGACGACGAGGGATGGACGGGCGAGGAGCGGAAGATGATCGGCGAGACGCGCAAGATCCTCGACCTCCCCGACCTTCCCGTGGTCGCCACCTGCGTCCGCGTTCCCGTCGACGTGGGCCACAGCGTGCAGGTGACGGCGGAGACGGAGAAGGAGCTGACGCTGGACTCGCTGCGGCGCGCGCTCGTCGTCTTCCCCGGAATCCTGATGGCGGGCGGCCCGGAGGCCTTTCCCACCCCGTACGAGATCGCCGGGCGCAACGAGGTGTTCGTCGGCCGGCTCCGCAGCGACCCGGAGATCCCGCGCACCTTCCACCTCTGGGTGGTGGCCGACAACCTGCGCAAGGGCGCGGCGACCAACGCCGTGCAGATCCTGGAGCGGCTGGGCAGTGGGTAAGCGGCGGCGCGGACGGGGCGGGCGCGGCGGCGCCGTTCGGCCGGTGGTGGAGACCAGCGCGGGTGGGGTCATCTACCGCTGGAGCGGCGGCACCGCGCACGTGCTCCTGATCCGCGACCGCTACCAGCACTGGGGCTTTCCCAAGGGCCACCTGGAGGGCGAGGAGACCGCGGCCGACGCGGCGCTCCGCGAGGTGGTGGAGGAAACGGGGCTGAGCGAGCTGCGGCTGGGCCCGGAGCTGCGGACCATCGACTGGTTCTTCCGCTTCCGCGGGCGCCTGATCCACAAGTACTGCCACTTCTACCTGATCGAATCGCCCGAGGGCGAGCCCTGCCCGCAGCTGGAGGAGGGGATCACCGAGTGCGTGTGGCTGCCGCTGCACGAGGCCATCGCCAGCATCAGCTACGACAACGCCCGCGAGGTGCTGGAGATCGCCGCCGGCCTGCTTCTGGGCGACCGCCCCGCCGCCACCGCCGGCCGCCACCCTGGCGACGTCCGCGCCGCCGAGGCGCTGGTGGACGAGCTGGTCTCCGGGGAATAACGAGCCGGCTCCGGAGGAGCGCGGAAGCCGCGGAGAAGCGAGACGTTCTCCGCGGCCTCCGCATTCTTTGCGTGAGATCCTGCTCGGCCGGTCAGGGAACGCAGGACGTGGTGCACTGCTCGATGCAGCTCTTCCGCGAGATCAGCTCCTGGATGAAGGCGGTTTCCTCGATCTCCGGCCGGGTCGCGAACGTCTCCACGGCCAGCGCGTCGAGGTCCAGCGTCAGCTTCTTCATGGCTCGCCTCCAGTTGGGAAAGATCGGAGCGCACCCGCGCTCCCGTTACGCACGTCCGGACCATCCGGAACCGCGCGATGGCTCCAAAGCCGCATCAATGATGGGGAGAATCGCCCCGGCCGCCAAGTGACCCCCCTGCGGTGGAAGCCGGTACCGGCGGCTGGCCGGGAGCGGAGATGCCCGAACCGACGAGCAGCGCCGGGAGATTTCGACCCGGCGCCGCTCGTCGTCGGAATCCGTCCCTCGCGCGTCAGACGAAGCGGCGGCGGGCGAAACGGGCGACGGGGACCAGCGCGGCCGCGGTGGTCAGCGCCTGCCCGGTCAGCCGCAGCGTGCGGCGGTCCTTCTGGCGGAGCTTGTTCCCCGCCCAGCGCGTCGCCCCGGCCACGGCGGCGGCCTGCAGCCCCTCGGCCATGAGGAAGGTCAGGCCGGCGCGCTTCGCAAGGTTCAGAAGCTTTCTCCGCTTCGACATCTCGTTGCCTCCGTTGGGGTTACGGGCCATCTCCCGATCCCCGTTCGCTGTGCAGGAACCGTGCGCAAGATGTTTTCGCCTGCTCCGGGAAGATGTTGCAGATCCCCCACTTGCACCCGAAAGCATTGCGTCGGGCACCCGGGCCGCCGTAATATGCGCCCGCTTTCCACCTCCACGCCCGGGCAGACGCGACGACGGACGCGGAGGTGAATTGTTGCCGGTCTGGACATGGTGAGGGGTGCGCCGCGCCGCCCGTGCGTTTCGGGCGGAGGCGCGGTGGGGTGGATCCGAAACCCTGTTCCCGGAGGGGAATGACATGATCGATCGCGTCTCGTACGAGTCCGGGCCGCCGCGACGACGGCTGCACCCCGCGAAGGTGGTCACTCCCGCCGTCATCCTGCTGGTCTCCGCGGCCGCCATTGGCGAATGGGCATGCGCGCCGCGCGTCCGCACCGCCGACCCCGACGCCCGCACGGGCAGCTCCTTCGTCTCCGCCGCGCAGGCCGCCATGGTCCCGGCCGCGCCCCCGCAGCAGCCGGCCGTGCAGCCCGCCGCCGCGACGGTGGCAACGCAGCAGCCCACCACGCTGGCGCAGCTCGACGAGCAGCTGGTGGCCCGCATGCGGCAGCAGATCACGGAAGAGGTGTCGGCGGAGATGCAGGGGCGGGTGGAGCGCGCGTCGGCCGAGGCGTTCCCCGTGCGCCAGCGGATGGAGATGAGCTCGACGATGTACTGCCTGAAGGGGAGCATGCGCACCGGCGTCCGCACCCGCGACGGGATGGCGGCGGGCGACCCGAGCGTGCTGCCGCTGGGCTCCGTGGTGCGCGTGAGCCGGCCGAGCGGCGAGCTGATCGGCATCTTCGTGATCATGGACACCGGCGGCGCCATCCGCGGCAACAAGATCGATCTGTACGTGGACAGCTGCCGCGAGGCCGAGCGGTGGGGCCGCCACCCCGTGGTTGCCGAGGTGCTGGACATCGGCAAGCGCATCTAGCCGCCTTCGGCGGAGTACGAGAGTACGGGGAGTACGGAAGTACGAGGCGGGCCCGGCGACCAGCGCCGGGCCCGCCTTCTGTTTGCGCGGGCGGTTGCGGCACGGCGGCGGGCGGGCGAAGATGGTGGGGTGACGCTCGAATCCGTGATCGCCCACCCCGTCGTGGGGCTCCTGGCCGTGTTCGGCTGCGTGGCGCTGGTCTTCCGCCTGGCGCGCGCCGCGCTCCGGCTGGGGCTCAGCACCCTGGAAAGCGCCTCCGCCGGCGGCCTGGTGGAGGTCAGCATCCGCCACGGCGACCTGACCGGGATGGCCGAGCGGCAGGCGCAGGCCCGCGCCGCCCGCCGCGCACGGCTGCGCGCCATCCTGCTCGTCCTCCTCTGGGCCGCGCTCCTCGTCGCGCCCGTCGTCGCCGGCATCTCCCGCCCCGTCTACGCGCTGGCGGCGCTCCTCTGGCTCCTCCCCCGCAAGCCGGTCCGGCTCGGCGGCATGGGCAAGCGCGTGCGGCGCGCCTGACTTCTCGCGTGCCGGGTGGCGAAAGCGGCTTCCCGAAGTCGCGCCTGGGGCTGCCCTCCCGCCACCTGTGCCGCCAGCGGTGACCGTCACACGCCCGCACTTTTTCACCCGACGTGAACACATCGTGCCTTGCGGCGGCGGAAAAGTTGCGCATTAGTTCATCCGAGCCCACCACTCGATCGAAGACGCCGGACCGGGATCCACCCGCGTAATCCAGCATTGGCGCGGAAGGAATCGCCACCCGGCTGTCGTGATCTCGCCACGGACCGCCATCTCCAAGCTTCGGAGAGAGCGTCCGGTTCCGGTGAGGTCGGAAGCGAGGGCGGCGGAGCGACGGCATCGGGAGGAGCGCGATGCGGGAGCGGAGCGAGGGAACCGGCGGACGGTGCGCGCGCACGGTGTGCGGGCCCGCCTGCGCGTGTCGCGTCCCCCCGCGCGATCGCCGCTGTCCGGCCGCGCGCGAGGACGAGAGCATTCGTTGACCGGGGCGCCGGTGCCGATCGTGGCACCGGCGCCCCGCGTCGTTTCCGCGAACCACGCACAGCAAGGCAGATGGCGATGAAGAAGATGCGGCTGGATCCGGAGGCGCTCGCGGTGACCTCGTTCCCCACCGCCGCCGGGCCGTCGGGGCGCGGAACCGTCGCCGCGAACGAGGCGACCGCGATTGGCCAGCTTTCCTGCGGCGCCACCTGCCAGACGTCGTGCGGCGGCGGCGGCCACTGCACCTGCATCCCGGCCCGCGAGCCGCGCGCGTAGCCAAACCCCGAACCCCGAGGAGGTCCGCGATGCGCAAGCTCACGCTCGATCCCGAATCGCTGTCCGTCGAATCCTTTCCCGTGGCGCCCGGGGTGCCGCACTTCCGCGGCACCGTCCGCGCGGCGGAGATGGCCACGCACGAGCTGTACTGCACCAACGGCGACACCTGCCGCACCTCGTGCGGCCGCGTCGGCAACTGCACCTGCCCGCCGCCGGCGGGTTGAGCGGGCGGCCGGATCCCCATCACCCCGGAGGCGAGCGATGAAGAAGCTGTCGCTGCAGCTCGACCAGCTCGGCGTGGAGTCGTTCCCCACCTCGGCCGCCGATGGCGACGCGCGGGGCACCGTCGACGCGGCCGAGAAGACGCTCAACACCGCCGAGTGCGGCAGCTGCGGCGGCGAAACCTGCGGCGGCGTGAGCTGCTTCACGTCGTGCATCCCGGGGAGCCCGCTCTGCACCTGCCCCGTCGGCGAGGATACCAGCCGCTGCGTGTGAGCAGCCCGGCCGGTCCACCCATCACCCGAGTTGAGCGAATGAGAAAGCTGTCGCTGGAAATCGACGACCTGTCCGTGGAGTCGTTCCCCACCACGGTGCGGGACGAGCAGGTGAAGGGCACGGTCGAGGCCGCCGAGTTCACCGTGAAGACGGACCAGTGCGGAAGCTGCGGCGGGTACACCTGCGCGGGGGTGAGCTGCTTCACCTCGTGCATCCCCGGCGGCCCCGGCTGCACCTGTCCGGTCGCGTAGGACACACCTTTTCAAGGCGTGAGGAACCGATGAACAAGATGCGCCTGAACGTCGACGGGCTTTCCGTGGAAAGCTTCCCCACCGGCGAGCGGCCGGCCGAGTCGCAGGGCACGGTGCACGCCAACTGGGCGCCCACCAACACCGGCGGCAACTGCGCCACCTGTGGCGGCGCCACCTGCTTCACCTCGTGCGCGGGTGCGGGCGGCCACTGCACCTGCCCCATCCTGTGACCCCCGCGGCCCTGGCCGGCCGGCAAAGGAGGCTGCCGTGAAGAAGCTGAAGCTGGACCTGGACTCGCTCGACGTGGAGTCGTTCGCCGCGGCGCCGCCGCCGCCCGACGAGGGAACCGTCGGCGCGGCCGAGCCCACCGAGCTGGACTGCACGCTGGATCCGAGCCTCTGCAAGCCCACCGGGCCCGAGGCGCGCACCTGCCAGCTGTCGTGCACGGGGAGCGGGGTGTGCTTCTGCGACCCGTCCCACGCCACGGCCGCCGGCTGCTGCGTGGGGTGGTGAGCCCGCAGCCGGCGTTTCCCCCCACCCACGTGGAGGCCGCATGAAGAAGCTGAGGCTGGACGTCGATTCGCTGGGCGTGGAGTCGTTCGCCACCGCGCCCGCGCGGGCGGCGGCGGGCACCGTGCGCGGCGCCGGGGCCACCGAGATCTGCTCGGCGGGCCCGGTCACCTGCCACCCCACGTACGACCCGTGCGACACCTGCGCCACCTCGTGCGCGGGCGGGCCGTGGTGCGACTGCCTGCCGTCGGGGTGCCCCAAGGCGTCGGTCTGCTGCCCCACCGCCTGATCACCGCAAGGGAGGACGCGATGCCGAAGAAGACGCTGGACCCCGAGGCGCTCCGGATCGAGACCTTCGCCACCACGGCCGCGGCGTCCGCGCCGACCGCCGGCGAGGCGAAGATGAGCGCGGTCACCTCGTGCCCCAAGCCGCCGTACTGCACCTGCTGACGGGGGCGATGAAACGGCCCGGACGCTCCGAGCGCCCGGGCCGTTTTCGTGTTGGCGAACGATCTTCAACCGCGGAGTTCGAGCGCGTTCCCGAGCAGGTGCGTTTCCGCGGCATCCGCGCCGCCCTCTCCCCGCGCCTGAAAGCGCTCGCCCTCTCCCGTACCGGGCGAGGGGGCTATCCAGCATCGGCGCACCCTGCAACCTCTGGTCGCACCCATGCTTCCGTGTGCCGGAGAGGCCTGCGAGCTACCTCTCCCGGTACGGGAGAGGTGGACGGCCTCGGCCGGCCGGAGAGGGCGCGATGCCGCGGCGGCGCACCGAAGCAAACCCCTCCGCGCTGAGTTTCCCTCGCATCTGCGCCGAGTCCCCTACAGCTCCTTCCAGTCCACCTCCAGCACCTTCCGGTACACCCCGCTCTCGATCAGCATCTGCACGATCGCGGCGTCCAGCAGCCCCTCGCGCGCCTCGGCCGTGAGGATGTCGAGGGCGCGCTCGGGCGGGATCGCGCGCTTGTACGGGCGGTCGCTCGCGGTCAGCGCGTCGAAGATGTCGGCCACCGTCATCATCCGCGTCTGCAGCGGGATATCCCTTCCCGTCACGCCGCGCGGGTAGCCGCAGCCGTTCAGCTTCTCGTGGTGCCCGTACGCGATCTCGGCCACGTTCCGCAGGTCGCCCGTCCACGGGATCTGCACCAGGAAGCGGTACGTCTGCTCCACGTGGCTCTCGATCTCCCGCCGCTCCTCTTCGTCCAGCGTTCCCTTGGGAATGTGCAGGTAGCGCAGCTCCTCCTCGGTCACGTACGGCACCGGCCGGTCGTCCGGCCCGCGGAAGGTCAGCCGCCCGGCCTCGTCCAGCGCCGCGGCCACCCGCTCGGGAAGGATGGTGGGCTCGTTCGACGCCATCACCACCGCGCGCACCCGCTCCAGCTCGTCCAGCTTCGCGCGGAAGCCCGCCTGCAGCTCCGCGCCGGGGCGAAGCCCGCGCTCCAGCAGGTCGGCGCGCTCGCGGTGGAACTCGGCCTCGAGCGTGCGCCGGATCAGGTCGAAGCGCGCCAGCACCCGCTCGTGCAGCAGCGGCGGCAGCTTCTTCGCCTTCACCAGCACCTCCTCGCGCACCCCCACCTTGCCGAAGTCGTGCAGCAGCGCGGCGTAGCGCAGCTCGCGCATCTGCTCGGGGGTGAAGCGAATGCCGCGGTACGGCGGCGGCGCGTGCCGCTCCAGCCCCTCGGCCAGGTCGCACGTGAGCGTGGCCACGCGCACGCTGTGCCCGCTGGTGGTCGGGTCGCGCTGGTCCACCGCCGTCACCGCGGCCTTCACGAAGCTCTCGAAGATGCGCTCGATCTGCCGGTACAGCAGCGAGTTCTCGATGCTCACCGCCGCCTGCCCCGCCAGCGCCTGCACCAGCACCAGCTCGCGGTCGGTGTACGGCAGCACCCAGCGCGCCGCGTCGTCCTCGTCCGTGATCCGCGCCGCCGCGATCTCCTTGCGGTTGATGAGCTGCAGCACGCCCACCGTGGCCCCCGTGTGGTCGATCATGGGGACGACCAGCATGGACTTGGTGCGGTATCCGGTGCGCTGGTCGAACGAGCGGTTCAGCGCGTACGGCGCGCCGGCCGGCAGCGCGTAGGCGTCGTCCACCCGCAGCGTCTCGCCGGTGACGGCCGCGTACCCGGCCAGCGAGGTGGTGTCGAGCGGGAGGGTGAAGGTGGCGAACGGCAGGCCGGGGATGGTGTCGTTGTGCGCCAGCGCGAAGCGCAGCCGGGCGGCGCCGTCGTCGCCCTGCTCCACCAGGTACAGGCTTCCCGCGTCGCTGCGGGTGAGCTGGCGCGCCTTGGCGACGATCTTCTCCAGCAGGCGGTCGGGGTCGCGCTCGGTCATCAGCGCCATCCCCACCGCCGTCAGCTCGCGCAGCTCGCCGCGGGTGCGCGCCAGCTCCGCCTCCAGCCGCGACGCACCCATCCGCGCGGCGGAAAGGCGGAAGGCGGTGCGCAGCGTGGCCGCGGCGGGCTCCGCATCCTTCGGCAGCACGGCCACCACCCGCTCGCACCCGCGCGCCCGCCGCTCCACCGCCGGCGACGCGGCGACGATGGTCACCGCCTCGGGAACGTGCCGCAGCGTGTCGGCCAGCTCCGGCGTGGCGTCGGCCAGCGCGTCGTCCAGCAGCAGCACCGCGGGCGCGCTTTCGGGGATGGCGATCTCCGCCAGCGAGCGCACCGGGCGCCGCTCGATCCCGTCCGCCGCCAGCACCGCGTCCAGCCGCGACAGGTCCGCGCCCGGCCCGTGCAGCAGCGCCGGCCGCGCCTCCCCCCGCGCCGCGAAGCGGGGGGAAGACACTGCGCTTTCCGCCATCTCCGCCTTCATTCCGCGCCCCCGCCGAGCACCATCTCCACCCCCTCCGCGGCCACGAACAGCTCCAGCGCCGATCCCCGGGCCGCCACCTCTTCGCGCAGCTCGGCGGCCACGCGGTCCAGGTCGTCGTCGCTCCGGTCCGGCGCGTGGTGGAAGAGGCCCAGGCGGCGCACGCCCGCGTCCTCCGCCAGCCGCACCGCCTGCCGGAAGGTGCTGTGCCCCCAGGCGCGGAAGCGCTCGTAGTCGCGGTCGTCGTACATCGCGTCGTGAAGCAGCAGGTCGGCGCCCGCGGCGAACTCCACCATCGCGCGGTACCACGCCGGGTCCGGGTCGTCGCCGATCTCGTCGTCGGGCACGTACACCGCCGACGCGCCGCCCGCGGTCACACGGTAGCCGTAGGTCACACCAGGGTGGCGGACGCGGAAGGCGCGCACCTCGACCTCGCCGTCGCGCCACGGCGTCCCGTCGGCCGGCGCGAACTCGATCGTCGCCGCCAGCGCGTCCAGCGGGATGGGGAAGTAGAGCGGCGCCATCTGCCCCGCGATCGCGCGGTCCACCGAGACGTCGCCCTGCCGCGGACCGTGCAGGCAGATGCGGGTGTCGGGGTCGTACAGCTGCGCGAAGAAGGGGAACCCCTGGATGTGGTCCCAGTGGTAGTGGGTGACGAAGAGATGCGCCTCCAGCGGCCCGCCGTTCCGCGCCAGGCTGCGGCTGAGCGCGCGGATCCCCGTTCCCGCGTCGAAGATCAGGCGCCGGCCGTCGGCGGTGCGCATCTCCACGCAGCTGGTGTTGCCGCCGTACCGCACCGTCTGCGGCCCGGGCGCGGGGATGGAGCCGCGCGTCCCCCAGCAGGTCACGCGCAGCGCCGTGCCCGCGATCTCGGTTTGGGTCATGGATATGGAGAGTACCGCGCGCGGGGCGTGGGACGGATGGGAGATGGATCGATGGAGATGACGAAATTTACCCGCGCGGCGGCAAAGCTGGCAACCGCACCCCTGTGAGGGCGAATGCGGCGGAGGGCGTCAGTTCACGGATGCGAGCAGCACCGCGAGGGGATCGAGCACGGGATTGAACGTTTTTACCCCCGCAGCCCGCGCCAGGCTGAGCAATCCGCGGTCGGCCGTCGCAAGGACGACGGTCTTGCGCCGAAACGACGCCTGAAGCTTCAGTGCAGAGGCCACATGCAGAACGTCCAGCGCACCCACGCTGAACTGGCGATGCCGATCCACCAGGTCGTAGGCGGACCAGAACACCGGAGCGCCCACTTCCATGACCGTGTACGTCTCCCCGATGTCGTTGAGAAAGCCCGACCGAGCCTTCCGATAAAGGGTCTTCGTGATGACGTCGGACCGGTGCTGCTTCGCGAACGTGCTGAGCACCTCGATGATTACGTGCGGTGAGAGGAACAACTTTCCCCGCATCCGCGCCAATACGCCCTTGAGCGTACTGGATCCCTGTTCCGTGACATACACCTTCACCATGGCGCTGGCGTCGAGAAAGATCATCTCAGATGCCTGGTGAGGCGGATGAGGAATGCCAGCCACGCAGGGCGCTTCCGCAGCGGAAAATCCCGCGGTTTGAACGCCCCGGTCTTGACCGTCACTCCCCGCGCCGCCATTACCGCTACGATCTCGGGATCAGGCACAAAGGCTTCCTCGTCGTGCTTCGCTTCCTCGAGCTGCGTTCTCATCCATACCTCCTGAGTTCGTGCCCGTAAGACGACTCCTTTCGAAAGCGACTGCTCAATCGCTCTCGTCTGGTTCCCATTTCTCGTATCGAATCAGCCGCAGCAGAAATGCCAGCCATGCTGGGCGCTGCTTCACAGGCTCGAAATCATCAAGCCGCGGCTCGCCAGTCGGGAAGCGGGCACCCCTCGCTTTGAGCGCGGCGATCGTTTCCTCGTCGAGCGGCTCTGAGACCCAGTCATCCGGAATCTCTTCCTGCTGCTTGCGTCGCCACATGATCACGTCCGCACAGGATCAGCATTCCTCTCGCCATGAACGCTTATCGATACGGAGTGAGCATTCAAGATGCTTCTGTGGCCGCTTTTACGTGGGTGGGAAATGGGAGATCGGGAGGGGCGGGGCGATTCAGTGCGTGCGCTCAACTACATACCGCGCAAGCGCTTCCAGCTCCTCGGAGCGGATGCCGGCGGCGTGGAGGGCCACGATCGCGTCGGAGATGAACGCGGCGGCGAGAGATTTGGAGCCTGTGAGGCCGAAAAGGGACGGGTAGGTGGTCTTCCCGGCGGACTCGTCCTTCCCCGCCGTTTTCCCCAGCGCCGCCGCGTCGCCGGTGACGTCGAGCACGTCGTCGACGATCTGGAAGGCGAGGCCCAGGTCGCCGCCGTACGTCGACAGCGCGGCGAGCGCCGCCTCGTCCGCCCCCGCGGCCAGGCCGCCCAGGCAGAGCGAGGCCGCCAGCAGCGCGCCCGTCTTGCGGCGGTGGATGTCCTCGAGCGCGCGGGCGTCCAGCCGCCGCGCCTCGCCGGCCAGGTCCATCAGCTGGCCGCCCACCATCCCTTCGGCGCCGCCGGCGCGGCAGAGCTCCAGCACCAGCGCGCGCCGCACCTCCGCATCCAGCCCCAACGAGCGCGCGGCGACGTCCAGAACGCGCGCGGCGGCGGGGATCAGCGCGGCGCCGGCCAGCATCGCGCGCGTGTTGCCGTAGACGGTGTGCACGGTGGGGCGGCCGCGGCGGAGCGCGTCGTCGTCCATGCACGGCAGGTCGTCGTGCACCAGCGAGTAGGTGTGCACGACCTCCACCGCACAGGCCAGACGGTACACGGCGTCCGGCGCGTCATCCCCCCGCACCGCGCGCCACGCGGCGGCGCAGAGGATGGGGCGCAGGCGCTTCCCCGGCGTGGCGAGCGCGTACCGCATGGGCTCGCGGAGCGCGGGAGGCGCGCCGGCGACGGCGTCCTCCGTCACCTCCGCCAGCGCGGCGTTCACGCGGTCGCGCTCGCGGGCCAGGAACGCCTCGATCTGGAACCCCGCCACGGCCGACGCGGTCACAGCGGGTCGGGGAAGTCGTCCATGCGCACGCCGCCGGCCTCTTCCAGCAGCTGGCGCACGCGGTGGTCGGCGCCGGCCAGCACGGTCTCGGCGAAGCGGAGGAGGCGCACGCCCTCCTCGAAGAGCGCGAGCGAATCGTCCAGCTCCATCCCGTCGCCCTCCAGCGCCTCGGCGATCTCGTTCAGGCGGCCGAGCGCGGCCTCGAAGGTCCACTCCGGCTCGGCGTGCGCGGTCTCCGTCATCTCCGTCAATTCTCCTGGTCTACCCGGCACGGCACCACGCCGTCGGCCACGCGCAGGTCGAAGCGCGCGCCCGCCGCGAAGTCGGCCACGCCGCGCAGCACGCGCCCGCCGCCGCCCAGCGGGACGGCGTAGCCGCGCGCCAGCACGTTCAGCGGCGAGAGCGCCTGCAGCCGCGCCGCGGTCATCGAAAGCGTGTCGCGCCGCGCGCGGAGGCCGCGCTCGGCGGCGGCCTGCAGGTCCAGCCGCGCGTTGAAGACGGCCTCGCGGCCGTCGGCGATGCGGTCGCGGGTGCAGCTCGCCATCCGGCCGCGCAGGTCGTCCAGCTCGCGGCGGACGTGCGATCCGTCGGGCACCGCCGCCTCGGCCGCGGCCGACGGGGTGGGCGCGCGCAGGTCGGCCACGAGGTCGGCGATGGTGAAATCGGTCTCGTGCCCCACGGCCGAGATCACGGGGACGGGCGAGTCGGCGATGGCGCGGGCGACCACTTCCTCGTTGAACGCCCACAGGTCCTCGATCGACCCGCCGCCGCGGCCCACGATCAGCACGTCGGCGCACCCGGCGCGCGCCATCAGCCGCACGGCGCGGGCGATCTCCTCCGCGGCGCCCTCGCCCTGCACGCGTGCGGCGGCCAGCACGATGCGCGTCCACGGCGCGCGGCGGCGAATGACGGTGACGATGTCGCGCAGCGCAGCGCCCGCGGACGAAGTGACCACGCCCACGCACGCCGGATGCGCGGGGATGGGGCGCTTGCGCGCGGGCGAGGTCAGCCCCTCGGCGTCGAGCGTGGCGCGCAGGCGGTCCATCGCCAGCTTGTACAGCCCCTCGCCCTTGGCCTCGAGCTCGAAGCAGACCAGCTGGAACTCGCCGCGCTGCTCGTACAGCGTGAGCCGGCCCAGCGCGCGCACCTGCATCCCCTCCGCCGGCGTCGTCGGCAGCCGCCGCGCCTCGTCGCGCCACATCACGCAGCGGATCTGCGCGTCGGCGTCGCGGAGGGAGAAGTAGCAGTGCCCCGACCGCGCCTTGGTGAAGTTCGCGATCTCGCCGTGCACCCAGAGCGGGGGGAACACGCCCTCGATCAGCTCGCGCGCGGCGGCGTTCACCTCGCCCACGCGCATCCCCTCGGCGGGAACGCGCATCATCGACCGCCCGCCCGATTCCACCTCGCGCGCGGCGACGGCGCGCGCCACGTCCTCGTTGCGCGTCTCGCTGAACAGCGCGGCCGCCGCCGCGATGGGCGCCGGCGGCTCGGCCGCCTTCCGGGCGCGCTTCGCGGCGGGGCGCTTCACCTTGCCGGCGGGCGCCTCGTCGTCCTTCTGCTCCTGCTCGCGCCGGTCGAAATCGGCCGAGGTGAAAAGGTCCCACATAGGATTAGAAGAAGTCCTGAGTGCCAAGTCCCAAGTGCCGAGTGTACTCAGCTCGAGGAAAAGCGGCGGAGCTGGAAGCCGGCATCCTGCCCCTCCGCCCGCTCTGCGGGGGAGGGAGAGAACTCAGTGCCGCACCGGCTTCAGTGCATCACCCGAATGCCCGGTCTGCAGTCCCGGAGGGACTTTGTGCCGTTGTTGCCCCCGAATTCCATTCGGGGTCGCCGCCAGCACTCAGCACTCAGCACTCAGCACTCAGTACTCAGCACTCAGCACTCAGCACTCAGCACTCAGCACTCAGCACTCAGCACTTCCCCTCCGTACACCTCAAACCCCCATCCGCCTCCGCTCGCCCTTCGTCCTCGCGTGGTGCACCCGCATCGCCGCCTCCACGGTGTTGCGGAGGAGCATGGCGATGGTCATGGGGCCCACGCCGCCGGGGACGGGGGTGATCCACCCCGCCTTCTCCGCGACCGCGTCGAAGTCCACGTCGCCCTTGATGACGTAGCCCTTGGCGTGCTTCTCGTCGGGGACGCGCGTGGTGCCCACGTCGAAGACCGCGGCGCCGGGCTTTACCATGTCGGCGGTGATGAGGCCCGGCTTGCCGACGGCGACCACCAGGATGTCGGCCATGCGCGTGTGCTGGGCGAGGTCGACGGTGTGGCGGTGCGTGAGCGTGACCGTGGCGTTCGGGCCCGGCGCCATCAGCAGCGACGCCAGCGGCTTGGAGACGATCAGGCTGCGCCCCACGATCACCACGTGCCGGCCGTGCGTCTCGATCCGCTCGTGGCGGAGCAGCTCCATGATCCCCGCCGGCGTGGCGGGCACGAAGCCGCGCGGATCGCCCACGAAGGCGCGGCCCACGTTCAGCGGGTGGAAGCCGTCCACGTCCTTGGACGGGTGGACGCGCTCCAGCACCGCCTTGGGGTGGATGTGCGGGGGGAGCGGGAGCTGGACCAGGATGCCGTGGATCTCGGGGTCCGCGTTCAGCCCGTCGATGGCGCCGAAGAGCTCGTCCTGCGTGACCGACCCGGGGAGCTGGATGAGCCGGTCGTGCATCCCCGCCTCGTGGCAGGCGCGCGTCTTGGAGCGCACGTACACCTCGCTGGCGGGGTCGGCGCCCACCAGGATCACGGCCAGGCCGGGCGTCGTTCCCTCCGCCGCCAGCCGCGCCGTCTCGGCCGCCACCTCGGCCCGGATCTCGCGGCCGCACGCCGCCCCGTCGATGATCTTCGCAGCCACGGTCAGAGCTTCTTCCCGAACTTTTCCGTGAGCACGCGCTCCATCCCCACCGAAACGCGCTCGATCGACCTCGAAAGCCCCGTCTTCACGTCGATGTCCACCACCACGCCCTGGAGATGGAGATCCTCGTCCGCCGGCTGCATCCGCTCGCCGCGCGTCTGCGTGAGCTGGCGCTCCAGCGAGATCTCCCACTTCATCCCGATGATCCCGCCCAGGCCGCCCGTCATCCCCAGGTCGGTGATGTACGCCGTCCCCTTGGGCAGGCGCCGCTCGTCGGCCGTCTGCACGTGCGTGTGCGTGCCGACGACCGCGGCCACCCGCCCGTCCAGGTAGCGCGCGAACGCCTGCTTCTCGCTGGTGGCCTCGGCGTGGAAGTCCACCACGATCGCGTCGGGCGGCGGCTCCAGCGACTTCAGCTCCTTCAGCAGCGCGTCGGCCTCGCGAAAGGGGTCGTCGATGGGGGCCATGAAGGTGCGCCCCTGCAGGTTGAGCACCGCCAGCCGCGCGTCGCCCACCTGCACCACCACCGAGCCGTGGCCGGGGTTGCCGGACGGCGGCGGGCCCGAGGGATAGTTGGCCGGGCGCAGCAGGCGCGGCTCGCTGTCCAGCATGGGAAGGATCTCCTTCTTGTCCCAGACATGGTTGCCGGTGGTGATCACGGCCACGCCCAGCTCGAAGATCTCCTTCACGATCTCGGGGGTGATGCCGAACCCGCCCGCGCTGTTCTCGCCGTTCACGATCACGGCGTCGGCGCGGGTGTCGGCGCGCACCAGCCGCACCAGCTGGCCCAGCACGCGCCGCCCCGGGCTGCCGATGACGTCGGCGATGAACAGCACCCTCACGGGCGCACCTCCCGCCCCCGCACCGCCCGCGCACCCCCGCTCCCGTTCATCGCCCTCCGCCGCCGTGGACGCGAAAGGGCGACGCACGCGCCGCCCCGTTCTGCTTTCTGCCGCACAATATAGCCTCTCCCCCGCAATCCCGCCGCCCCTCGAAACTTCAAAGTCCCAAGTCCCAAGTCCCAAGTCCCAAGTTACCGCTGTTCACTCTCGCACCTTCGCACTCTCGCACTTTCGCACCATCCGTTCAAGCGTTGCCGCCGGCTTTCGCGATCTCCTCCACCAGCCGCCGGTGCAGCTCGTCGCTCAGGCGGAAGAAGCCGTTGTCGGTAAAGAGCTGGTGTTTGGGATTCGGGAGATACGGCTCGCGCACGACCCCGCCGCCGCGCACCTGGAAGGCGCCGATCACGTCCTCCGCCTGCATCGGCGCACTCGGATCCGGCGTGCGCCCGTCGATCACGTAGACGTATCCGCTCCCCACCCGCCGCGCCTCGTCGCGTAGCGCCGGCTCGTCCGGCCCGTGCCGGGCGACGACGCGGCTCAGCACCTCCACGAACGCGGGGTTGCCGGCGAAGCTCGCCGGCACCGGCTCGCCCTCCACCGTGCGCTCGGTGAAGCCGCCCACGATCGACGCCGCCGGCAGCCCCGCCCGCTGCACCACCCCAGGCGCCAGCACGCTCACATAGTCGCGCATCTCGCCATCCACCGAAACGCGGTAGATGTACACGGGTGTCGGTTCCATCAAACCCCGAATAAAAGCTGGATTCCGAGCACGGCACCGATGCTTCGGCCGCGAGTCCGCGAAGGCGGACTTCGGGCAGTTGTTGCCGCGAATTCCATTCGCCTTCCCGCACCAGACAGCGGAGACGATCCCCCGCACGCACGAACCCTCTCCGATCGCAGCGCCGATGCGGGGAGAGGGTTCGTCTTCCTGCGGGGATGATGCCGGGCCGCGGTTACCGCGCGAAGTCCACCGCGCGGGTCTCGCGGATCACCACCACCTTGATCTGCCCCGGATACTGCAGCTCGCCCTCGATGCGGCGCGCCGTCTCGTCGCTCAGGCGGGCCATGTCCTCGTCGCTGATCTGCTCGGGGATCACCATCATCCGCAGCTCGCGGCCGGCCTGGATGGCGAAGCAGCGCTCCACGCCGGGGAAGCTGGTGGCGATCTCCTCCAGCTTCTCCAGCCGGCGCACGTACGTCTCGAACATCTCGCGCCGCGCGCCCGGGCGGCTGCCGCTGATCGCGTCGGCGGCGGTCACCAGGAAGCTCTCGGGGAAGAGGTGCGGCTCCTCGTCGTGGTGCGCCTTGATGGCGTTCAGCACCTGGGCCGGCTCGCCGAACTTCTTGGCCAGGTTCCACCCCAGCTCCACGTGCGTCCCCTCGTGCTCGTGGGTCATCCCCTTCCCCACGTCGTGCAGCAGCCCCATGCGCTTGGCCAGCGTGGCGTCGAAGCCCATCTCGCCCGCCATGTTCCCGGCCAGGATCGCCACCTCCTTGCTGTGCATCAGCTGGTTCTGGCCGTAGCTGGTGCGGAACTTCAGCCGCCCCAGCACCTTCACCACCTCGGGGTGCACCCCGTGGATGCCGAGCTCGTAGAGGATCTGCTCGGCGGCCTCGCGCATGGAGTTCTCCACCTCCTTGCGGCTCTTGGCCACCACCTCGTCGATGCGCCCGGGGTGGATGCGGCCGTCGGCCACCAGCTTCTCCAGCGCCAGGCGCGCCGTCTCGCGGCGGATGGGGTCGAAGCCGGAGAGCACCACCGCCTCGGGGGTGTCGTCGATGATGACGTCGATCCCCGTGGCCTGCTCGAAGGCGCGGATGTTCCGCCCCTCGCGGCCGATGATGCGCCCCTTCATCTCGTCCGACGGGAGGGCGACGACGGAGACGGTGGTCTCGGCGGTGTGGTCGGCGGCGATGCGCTGGATGGCCAGGGAGATGATCTTCTTGGCCTCGCGGTCGGCGTCGCGGCGCGCCTCCTCCTTGATCTCGCGGATGCGCTGCCCGGCCTCGGCGCGCGCCGCCTCTTCCATGTCGTGGATGAGCTGGCGCCTCGCCTCGTCGGCGCTGAGCCCCGCGAGCGACTCCAGCCGGTGCTGCACCTCGGCGATGCGCTGCCCCAGCTCGGCGTCGCGCGCCTCGATCTGCTTCTCGCGGCGCACCAGCTGCTGGCCGCGCTGCTCCACCTGGTCCTGCTTTTCGTCCAGCAGGTGGAACTTGCGGTCCAGCGACTCCTCGCGCTCCTGCAGGCGGCGCTCCACGCGCTCCACGTCGTCGCGGCGGCGGCTTTCCTCGCGCTCCCACTCCTCGCGGGCGCGGATGGCCTCCTCGCGGCCCTTCAGGATCTCGGCCTTGCGCAGGCGGTCGGCCTCTTCCTGCGCCCCCGAGCGGATGCGCGTGGCCTCGTCTTCGGCCGAGGCGCGCGCCTTCTTCAGGCGCGCCTCGACCGCCGCGCGGCCCGCGGCAAAGCCGGCAATCGCGGCCACCACGGCCACGACGACGGCGATCAGGATCGTGTTCATTATCGGATTTATGTCGGCGCGGGCTGTGAACCCGCGTCGGTATCAAAACGAAACGGTGGCAGGGCTGAACTCACTGCCACCGCGCTGGGTGCGCGCGAAGCGCCCGCGGCAGAGGGCCGCAACTGGAAAATACCTCCGAACGCGCGTTCGACGCAACCCCGTTACATCCGTGTCGCGCCAGAACTTCGCGCCGCAAGGAGAACGGCGGCGACGGAGCCCGCGGTGCGTCTCCGCGGCACGAAACCGCCACCGGCTGCAGAACGACATTTGCAGGCGCATTCCGGCCGCGGCGAGGCGCTGGCCAGCCTCGAATGAACCCCAATCCGGGAGATCGGCATGAAGAAGATCAAGCTGGACATCGAGGCCGTGCGCGTGGTGTCGTTCCCCACCGGGCCGGCCGGGCACGGAACCGCCGTCGCGCGCGGGGCCGAGGCCACGCCGGTGTGCTCGGGGACCACCTGCATCCTCCAGTGCCTGACGGCGCAGCCGCGCTGCTTCTGATCTCCCCGCGCCACGCGCTCGGGAAAAGACAGGCCTGACGCGGAGAAGCAGAGGAGCAGAGGGAGATTTCCCCCTGTTTCTCTGCTTCTCTGCGTGAATCTTGGGGGCAGTTTCGAATCGACGATGGGGATGGAGATCCCGATCAATCCTCCCCGTCCGGCCCGTCCCCGCCCCCGGGGTGATGCTGATGCTCCGCAGGCGGAGGCAGCATCAGCTCGGGCTCGTCGTCGCCCGCATGGGGACGGGGCGGGGTGCGCTGGACCGCATCCTCGATCCACGCGGGAAGTGGCTCGGGGGGCGCGGATGGAGACGGGTTCACCTCGTCCGCCGCAGGGGACGGCGTGGCTGGCTCGGACGCGCGGGGCGGTGAGGCGTCCGCCGGCTTCGCATCTTCCGACGCATCCGTGGTCCACGTGGGGGTAGATGCGGACGACCCCTGCGCGGGGCGGCGGACGGGGCGCTTCTCGGCCGCGGCGGCTTCGGCGGCCTCGAGGATGTCGGCCAGCTCGCCGGTGCGGCGCTCCGCGTCGTCGCGCAGGCGGCGGATCTCCTCGCGTGCGCGGAACAGCTCGTCGGTGATGGAGAGCGCGGCCAGCGTGGCCGCGCGGAACGGCTCCAGCGTCTGGAAGCCGGGGAGCGCGCGGATGGTGGCGTCGACGTGAGCGGCCACGGCGCGCGTGTACTCGGGCGGCACGTCGCTGCGCAGGACGTGCTTCTCGCCCGCGATCTCCACCGCCACGGTGTGGCGCGGCGGGGGCGGTCGGCGCGGGGGGCGGCTCATCTGCGCTGCTCCAGCACGGCGAGGCGCGCCAGCAGACCGGTGATCCGCTTGCGCGCCTCGGCCGTGCGCGACACCAGCACGGCGTTCTCCGCCCGCAGCCGCCGCAGCTCGTCGCCCGCCTCGGCGGACGGCAGCGGCCCCAGCGTCGTCAGCTCCTCCAGCTCACGGCGCAGGCGCGAGACCTCGGCCTCGGCCTCGCGCGCGCGGCGGCGCCACCCCTCCAGCGCGGCGGCGGCGGCCCGGGCGGCGCGCTCCAGGCGCTCCCACCCGGCCGCGGGGTCGGCGCCCTCGTCGTCACCGGCGGCGTACACCGTGCCGCTCCTCCAGCGCCTTCAGCACGCGCTCCACGGAAGCATCGACCTCCTTGTCGGTCAGCGTGCGGTCCGGCGCGCGGTAGCGCAGGCGCCACGCGAGGCTGCGCGTTCCCTCCGGCAGCCCCTTCCCCTCGTACAGGTCGAACGGCGCCACCCCCTCCAGCAGCGCCCCGGCCGCGCCGCGGATGGTCGCCTCCAGCTCCGCCGCGGTGACGGCGAACGGCACCAGCAGCGCCAGGTCGCGCTCGCTCCCCGGGTGCGTGGGCAGGGGGACGTAGCGGGCCCCGCGCCCGCCCGCGGCCGCGGGGAGCGCGGCCTCCAGCACCAGCACCGGCGCGGCCCACGCGGGCGCGTCCACCGCGCCTTCCGGCGCCTGCCACGCCCAGCCGACCGTCCCCGCGTCGGTCACCAGCTGGAAGCCGGGGACGCCGCCGGCCTCGCCCGTCTCCACGCGCGCGCCGGGGTACTCGGCCGCGAGGTCCTCGAACAGCGCCTTCAGGTCGTAGACGTCGAAGGTCCCCGCCTGCCCGCTCCAGTGCGTGGGCGCGCGCGCGCCGCTGAACGCCGCGGCGATCCTCCGCTCCTCGCCCGGCGCCCCGCCGTGCTCCGGCGCGCGGAAGACGGTGGCGATCTCGAAGAGCCGCACGTCGCGCACGCCGTGGGCGAAGTTGTGCTCCACGCGCCGCAGCAGCGAGCCCGCGAGCGCCGTGCGCAGGAACGCATCCTCCTGCGACAGGGGATTCAGCACCCGCGCGGATCCCGGCGTCTCGGCGGTGAACGGCAGCGTCAGCGCCTCGAGGAATCCCCAGCGTACGAACAGGCCGCGCAGCCGCCGGACGACGGCCACCGACGGGTCCTCGGGGACGGCGGAGGGGCGGAACGGGAGCAGCGCGTCGGCGAACGAGCCGTAGCCGCGGCGCCGCGCGATCTCCTCGATCACGTCGATCTCGGTGCGCACGTCGTAGCGGTAGCCGGGAACGGTGACGCGCACGGGCTGCGACTTCTTCACCTCGAAGCCGAGCGGGTCCAGCAGCCGGTCGATCTCGGCCGCGTCGATGTGCACGCCCAGCACGCGCCCCACCCGCTCGGGGCGCACGGCGATCACCGGGCGCTCGAACGGGCGCGGATCGACGTCGATGGCGGCGACCACGCGCCCGCCCGCGACCGCCAGGATCAGCTCGATCACCCGCACCAGCGCCTCGGGCTGGCCCTCGGGATCGACGCCGCGCTCGAAGCGGTAGCTGGCATCGGTGGAGAGCCCCAGGCGGCGCGCCGTCTTCCGCACCGTCTTCTGTTCGAAGAGCGCGCACTCCAGGAAGATGGAGGTCGTCGCATCCCCCACCTCGCTGTTCTCGCCGCCCATGATCCCCGCGAGGGCGACGGCGCGCTGCGCGTCGGCGATGACGAGATCCGCCGCCTCCAGCGCGCGGTCGATTCCGTCCAGCGTGCGCAGCGTCTCGCCGGGCGCGGCGCGGCGGATGCGGACCTCCTCGCCCGCGAGCTTCGCCAGGTCGAAGGCGTGCAGCGGCTGCCCCAGCTCCTGCAGCACGTAGTTGGTGGCGTCCACCACGTTGTTGATGGGCCGCTGCCCCACCGCCCGCAGCCGCGTGGCCAGCCACTCGGGAGACGGGCCGACCTTCACGCCCTGGACGATGGCGCCCATGTAGCGCGGGCACCCTTCCGGGTCGTCGATCTCCACGTGGATGGCGCCGCACTCGCCCTCGCGGCGCGCGGAGGCGCAGGGGAGCTTCACCTTCGGCGCGTTGGGGAACTTCGGCAGGGCGATGCCGTCCACCCCCTCGGGCGCCAGCTCGCGCGCCACGCCTACGTGGGAGAGCAGCTCGCCGCGGTTGGGGGTGACGTCGATCACCAGCCGCCAGTCGTCCAGCCCCAGCGCCTCGCGGAAGCGCTCGCCGGGGCGATGATCGGCGCCCAGCGTCATCAGCCCGCTGTGGTCGCGCCCCAGCCCCAGCTCGCGCGCGGAGCAGAGCATCCCCTGCGACTCTTCGCCGCGCAGCTTCGCCTTCCTGATCTCCATCCCCCCCGGCAGCGTCGCGCCGATGGGAGCGAACGGATACAGCCCGCCCGCCTCCACGTTGGGCGCGCCGCAGACCACCTGCAGCGCCTCGCCGTTGCCGGCGTCCACGGTGGCGATGCGGAGGCGGTCGGCGTTGGGGTGCTGGCGGAGATCGGTGACGCGCGCGATCACCACGTCGCCGATCTCGCCGCCCAGGTCCACGATCTCGTCGACCGGCGCGCCGAGCATGGCCAGCCGGTCCGCCACCTCGCGCGGCGTCCCCACGATTCCCGGCGCGAGCGCCTTCAGCCAGCGGTAGGATACGTCCACGGAATCAGTGCCTAGTGCGGAGTGCCTAGTGCCAAGTAACTACGTGAGAGTGCCCGGTCTGTGCGCAAGCGCCTGGTGCGATCGAACCCACCAGGCACTTGGCACTTGGAACTTGGCACTTCGTTTATGTGAACTGTCCCAGGAACCGCATGTCGTCCTCGTACCACATGCGGATGTCGGTCACGCCGTAGCGCTGCATGGCGATGCGGCCGGGGCCCATGCCGAAGGCGTAGCCGGTGTAGCGCTCCGGGTCGTAGCCGCAGGCGGTGAAGACGTTGGGGTGCACCATCCCGCTCCCCATGATCTCCATCCACCCCGTGTGCTTGCACGCCGGGCACCCGCTGCCGCCGCAGATCTGGCAGCGCACGTCCACCTCCGCCGAGGGCTCGGTGAAGGGGAAGAAGCTGGGGCGGAAGCGAACCGGCACCGCGCCGCCGAAGAAGCGGTGCACGAACGCGGTGATCGTGGCCTTGAAGTCGGCGAAGGTGATCCCCTCGTCCACGGCCAGCCCCTCCAGCTGCTCGAAGCCGGGCGCGTGGCTGGCGTCGAACGGGTCGCGGCGGTACACGGTGCCGGGAACGACCACGCGGATCGGCGGCTTGAACGCCTCCATCACCCGCGCCTGCACCGGGCTGGTGTGCGTGCGCAGCACGATGCCGTCGGCCAGGTAGAAGGTGTCGTGCATGTCCGCCGCGGGGTGGTCCAGCGGCGTGTTCAGCTTCGTGAAGTTGTACTCGGTCGTCTCCACCTCGGGCCCGCCCACGCGAGTGAAGCCCAGGTCGCGGAAGATCTCGCAGATCTCGTCCACCACCTGCGTCACCGGGTGCACGCCGCCCTTCCAGCGGTGCCGGCCGGGGAGGGTGAGATCGACCCTGGGCCCCGCGTCCGCGCCCGCGGCGAAGCCCGCCGCGCGCTCGTCCAGCAGCGCGGAGAGCGCGTCCTTCACGCGGTTGGCCTCGGCGCCCACGGCGGGACGCTCCCCGGGCCCCAGCTCGCCCAGGCGGCGGAGGATGGAGGTCAGCCGCCCCTTGCGCCCCAGGTACTCCACGCGCAGCGACTCCAGCTCCTGCGCGGAAGACGCGCCGCCCACGGCGGCCTCGCCCTCGCGGCGGAGCTCCGCCAGCTGCCCGACCAGCTCGTCTACAACGCTCACGTTCGCATCCACGCTCGTCATCGGTCCGTCCTTCCGCTCAGCCGCCGCACCGCGCCTTCACCATCTCGATCATCCGCCGCGGCGTGCCCAGGCTGGCCAGGTCCAGCATCTCCTCGGGCCGGGCGAGCACCATTCCCCGGGTGGCGGCGCTTCCGGGCGGCGCCTGCTCGTTCGTCGCCGCGCCGCTCCGCCCGTGGAAGTCCAGCAGGACGGTGGTCCGGGGCGCGGTCCCGTCCGTCCGCACGATCCCGCGGGCGTCGGTGTAGGCGCGGAGCTCTCCGTCCGCGCCGTAGCGCAGCATGAGGTTGCGGCGGAGGCCATTGGCCCCCTCCATCTGCAGGATCGTGACCCGCTGCCCCATCGGGGCCGGCAGCGTCACGCAGTGCCCCTCGGCCTCCAGCGGCGGCACCAGCGCCACGAACCTTGCCGCCGGCGTCGGCGACGGAGCGGCATCTTCCGGGGCCACGCGCTGTGCCGCGCCCCGCGCGCTTCCCAGGGCGAGCAGGAGGAGGGCGGTTGAAAGCGTCTTCACCCTTCGGCTCCGGTCAGCGATTCGGTGTCCGTCCGGCTCCCCCACCCGGCGAATGAATTCGCGGCAACAACGGCCCGAAGTCCGCCTTCGCGGACTCGATCCCCACCCATCCGCCCGCCATTCAAGCTTCAGCGCTGCCGAAGCGCGGGCGAATCGATCCTCCGCACTTCCGCACTTCCGCACTTCCGCACTTCCGCACTTCCGCACTTCCGCACTTCCGCACTTCCGCACTTCCGCACTTCCGCACTTCAACCACAATCTGTTCCGTGGTGCCCTGTCTGGCTACCCCCGGATGCGCGAAGCGGCGCCGTGGGTCGGTGTGACCCCGGCGCCGCTTGCGTGGCTCGTGCTTGGCGAGACGGAGCTCAGCCCAGCGAGGACCGCGCGGCGGTGGCGAGCTGCTCGAAGGCCTGCGGCTCGCGCACGGCCAGGTCCGCCAGCACCTTGCGGTCGATCTCGATGCCGGCCTTCTTCAGGCCGTCCATGAAGCGCGAGTACGACAGGTCGTGCATGCGCGCCGCGGCGTTGATGCGGATGATCCACAGGCGGCGGAACTCGCGCTTGCGGTTCTTGCGGTCGCGGTACGCATAGCGGCGGGCGCGCTCGACGGCCTCCTTGGCCGTCTTGTACAGGTTCTTGCGCCGGCCGAAATATCCCTTGGCGTCGGCCAGGATCTGCCGCTTGCGGCGGAGCCGGGCCACGTTGTTCTTCACGCGGGGCATGGTCTATCCCTCAGCTGTCAGAAGGTCGAAGAAGAATGCGAAAAGTGCCGTTCAGCCCTGGATCAGGCGCTTCACGCGCTTCTCGTCGGCCTTGGCCAGCATGGTGGTGCCGCGCAGGTTGCGCTTCCGCTTCTGCGACTTCTTGGTCAGGATGTGGCTGTGGAACGCGTGGCCGCGCTTCACGCGGCCGCTGGCCGTGCTCTTGAAGCGCTTGGCGGCGCCGCGGTGCGTCTTCATCTTGGGCATGGTACTTCTTTCCTTTCCGGCTGAGCGGCCGCGCTCTGGGCGGTCCTCAGGTTGGCTTTGCCGTGGGGGCGAGCACCATCACCATGCTCCGGCCCTCCATCTGCGGAAACTGCTCCACCTTGCTGACGTCCTGCAGCATGGTGGAAACGCGGTCCAGCACCTGGCGCCCGAACTCGGGATGCGCCATCTGCCGCCCGCGGAACATCATGGTCAGCTTGACCTTGTTCCCCTCTTCCAGGAAGCGGCGGGCGTGCCGGGTCTTGAAGTCGAAGTCGTGATCCTCGATCCCCGGGCGCATCTTGACTTCCTTGATCTGCACGTGGTGCTGCCGCTTGCGCGCCTCGCGCGCCTGCCGCTGCTCCTCGTACTTGAACTTCCCGTAGTCCATGATGCGGCAGACCGGGGGGCGGGCCAGCGGCGCGACCTCCACCAGGTCCAGGCCCTGTTCCTCCGCGATCTCCATCGCCCGCTCGATCGGGATGATCCCGACCTGCTCGCCGTCCGGGCTGATCACCCGGACCGGGCTGATGCGGATTTGGCGGTTGACCCGCAGCTTCTCGTTGATGGCGCGACTCCGTTCGAGGAGGGGAAACAAAAACGGACCTGAAGGTTCAGGTCCGTTTCACCGCAAACGCACCCGGGTCTCTCTCCCGGCGAGGGAGAGAGCGGGCGCGCTTCCGCAGTGCGGACCCGGCAGCATCTCGCCCGCGAGTGGGCGGAACCGACAGGTGGGAGGCCCGCCGGCCTCCACTTTTCCAGAAATCTCGCGGGAAGATAACGGATTGTCGCGAGTTGGTCAACCGCGGGAGGGGCGAGCTCTGGAGTGCCGGGAAAGGGCGAATGGAATTCGCGGCAACAACGGCCCGAAGTCCGCCTTCGCGGACTCGCTCGGCGGCATCACCGCGCTCCGTTGAGCTTCGGTTCGGCTGCCGGCGCAGCGGGAGGCTCGAGGAGGGGGTACAAAGTCCGGTCGCGATGGTGCTCCTCCTGGCGCAGCACGTACTCGCGGATCAGGGGGACATGCCGCTTCGAGACGCTGAAGGCGCCGTAGGCGCCCTGCCACTTGAAGTAGAACGGCGGCCGGATCTCATGGTTGACCATGTGCGACGATGCGCCTTTCACCCGCTTCACCAGGTCGGCCGGGGCGATGGCCGGCGAGACGCGAACGAGCAGGTGCACGTGGTCCTCCATTCCACCCATCGCGACGACATCCGCGCGCGGGGCCACGCATTCGGCCTGGATGCACTCGTAGACCCGCTCCCGGATCCCGCGCACGAGGAACGGGTGCCGATCCCACGTCGCCCAAACGAGGTGGAGATAGAGCTGAGTGTAAGGTGCACGCATCCGGCATCCCGGTGAAGGTTGCGAGCAGATCTCTCCAGGCGAGTCCGCGAAGGCGGACTTCGGGCCGTTGTTGCCGCGGTTTCAACCGCCCTCCGGAACCGATCCCGGGATCACACCACCCGCGCGCCTGCCTTCCACACCCCCGCAACGAGCGGCGCGGCAAGCCGATACGGGATCTCGCCGATCGACGCCGCGTTCCACAGCACCAGGTCCGCCGGGGCGCCGGGGGTGATCGTGCCCTGACCTCCTGCCAGCTCCAGCGCGGCGGCGCCGGCGGCGGTGGCGGCGCGGAGGGACTCGGCGGGGCTCATGCCCATGCGCGAGCAGGCGGCGGTCATGGTGAACTGCAGGTTCGGCGAGGGGCACGAGCCGGGGTTGAAGTCCGTCGCGAGCGCCACTGTCGCACCTGCATCCAGCAGAGCACGGCCGGGCGCCCACTTCGGGCGGCCGAGGAAGAAGAGGGTGCCGGGAAGAAGCGTCGCCACGGTGGACGAGGACGCGAGGGCGGCGATCCCTGCGTCGGAGATGGCGCCGAGGTGGTCGGCGGAGGCGGCGCCCAGCTCCGCGGCGAGCTCGGCGCCGCCGCTGCCCTCCAGCTCGTCGGCGTGCAGCTTGGGGCGGAGCCCGTGCTCCAGCCCCGCGCGGAGGATGCGCTCCGTCTGATCGCGGGTGAAGACGCCGGGCTCCATGAACACGTCGCAGAAGCGCGCGAGCCCGGCCTCCGCGACGGCGGGAATCATCTCCATGACGAGCAGGTCGACGTACTTCTCCCGCTCCGCATCGCTCCCCCGGTACTCCGGCGGGAACTCGTGCGCGCCGAGGAAGGTGGGGACGAGGTCGATGGGCTGCAGCTCGTTCAGCCGCCGGATCGCGCGGAGCGTCTTCAGCTCGTCCGCCGTCGACAGGCCATAGCCGCTCTTCACCTCGGCCGTGGTGGTGCCGCACGCCAGCATCTCGTGGAGGCGGGGGAGCGCCATCTCCACCAGCTCGTCTTCCGATCTCCCCCGCAGGTCGCGGACGGAGGCGTTGATGCCGCCGCCGCGCCGCGCGATCTCCATGTACGGCACGCCGCGGCTGCGCAGCGCGTACTCGTCGGTCCGGTAGCGGCCGAAGACGGCGTGCGTGTGCGAGTCGACCAAGCCCGGCGTCAGCACGCGCCCGCCGCAGTCCACGCGCTGGGCATCGGGGAAGCGCGCGAGCAGCGCATCCTCCCGATCGACGTCGACGATCACGCCATCGCGGACCGCGACGGCGCCCTTCGCGAGGGTCGCGGCGGGGTCGGCGGACTCGCTCTCGGCGGCCGGCCCGGTGCAGCGGGCGACCTCGGATGTGCTGGCAAATACGAGTGCTGGCGCGGTTTCGGGCATCATCCCCATCTGGCCGTGTTCTTGCGAATTTCGGGTGCGGACGTATTGTGCGTCCACGCGGAGTCCCGCGTCAAACCCAAGCTTCCACAAGGCCCGGAACCGCATGGTCGAAGTCTCGACCACCCCCCCGTCCGAACGCTATCCCGGACGCCCCGCCGAGGGCCGCGTCGTCGTCATCGCCCCCACCCGCGCCGCCTGCGAGACCATCGAGCTGGGCGTGCAGCTGACCAACGTGGTGACGATCATGGAGCGCGAGCACGGCGAGGAAATCCGCACGCTCGCGCGCGAGGGGAAGGGCTTCGGCATCATGGCCGGCACCGGCACCGGCAAGACGCTGGCGGTGCGCCCCATCGCCCAGGAGATCGTGGGGCCGGAGCTGCGCGTGGGCGTGGTGAACCGCGAGCGCGAGGCCACGCCCGACACGCCCAACTGGAACGTCGTCATCATCACCACCGGCATCGCCCGGCGGTGGCTGCAGGACGACCTGATCGACTCCAGCGACATCGTGGTGGTCGACGAGATCCACCAGACCAGCGCGGAGCTGGAGCTCTGCCTGGCCCTCGCGAAGCGCGCGAACTGCCGCTTCGTCTGGCTCTCCGCGACGGTCGATCCGACGTTCTACGCGGAATACCTGAACTCCGCCGCGGTGATCGAGTCGAGCGCGTTCGACCCCGAGAAGGCGGCCGAGGTGCGCGTCAGCAACACGCTGAACCCGCTGGGCTTTCTGGCCGAGCGCTTCATGCGGCACGTGATCAAGAACCGGCGCGGCGTCGCAGTCTTCGTCCCGACGCGCGCGGGGACGGAGGAGATCGCCAAGGCGCTCAGCGAGAAGTATCCCAACGTCCTGACCGAGTACTACCACGGCGGCGAGCCGGTGGCCAAGCTGCGCCCGTTCCTGGAGGGCGACGGCGCGCCGCACCCGTTCGTGCTGGCCATGACCAGCGCCGGGCAGAGCGCGCTGAACATCCGCGGGCTGGACACGGTGGTGATCGAGGACGCGCAGTTCACCACCCTCGTGAACCGCGGGCGCTCCGTCCTCACCCGCCTGCCGCTGGGCGCGAACGAGATCCTGCAGATGGCCGGCCGCGTGCACGGGCGCGTGGAGAACGGCGAGGTGTGGATCCTCTCCGAGCGCGACATCGAGTTCGAGGCGCTGCGGCCCACCGAGCCCAACTTCCAGCTCGCGGGCGACCCCGAGCGCGTGGCGCTGACCTGCGCGGCGATGGGCGTGCGCGCGGACGAGCTCGACCTTCCCGTCCCCCTCGACCGCATCGCCTACCGCCGCTCGGTGGAGACGCTCACGAAGCGCGGGCTGATCGCCAACAACCGGCTGACGGACTACGGGAAGCGCGTGGAGGTGCTCCCCGTGGACCGCGCGTGGGGCGAGCTGCTGGTGAACGCCGACGAGCACATGGTGCCCGTCGTCTCGGGATGCGCGTCGATCGAGTCGCTGCACCGCATGCTGAAGCCGGACAACGACATCGGGCAGTACGTGATCCGCGGGAGCGACAACCTCACCGCGTACAACATCTACCAGCACGCGCTGGAGGAGCTGGGAACCATCGGGCACGTGTACGGCCTGCCGCGGCACGTGTTCGTGGAGGAGGAGCTGGCCAGGTGGTGCGACGAGCGCGGCGTGCTGGTGCGGTCGATCGAGGACGCGGCGCTGGCCATCGCCTCGATCTACCGCTCGCTGGACATGGAGCTGCCGCGGCAGATGCCGAAGGTGAACCGCGCCATCGAGCGCGACTGGAAGCGCCTGGTCGCGCGGGTGATGCCGTTCTCGCTGGTGATCGACGAGGAGACCAGCTGGGGCGAGGAGGTGCGCGTCAGCAAGACCAGCGTCTGCGGCAACTGGGGTCCGGTGGCCGGCGACCTGATGTACTTCTCCGACAAGAACGGCCGCGCGCGCGGGTCGATCAGCGGAACGCAGCTGGAGACGGACCTGCTCTGGGAGTTCGCGACGCCGGGCGAGGCCGAGTTCGTGTACGACCCCAGCCACAAGCGCCACCCGCTGCGCATCGTGCACGCGCGCGAGTACCACGGCTTCGTGCTGGAGACGGTGGACGAGGGCGTGGAGCGCTTCCCCGAGGGGATGGAGGATGCCGCCCGCCGCGCGCTGGCCGAGGCGGTGGTGACGGGGAAGGCGTATCACCCCGACCAGCTGGCCAACCGCGCGGTGATGCGCGAGCTGCGCGAGGTGTGGCGCCGCTCCGGCGGCACGGTGGCCGCGGCGAGCGACGAAGCGCTGGCGGACGCGGTGGCCGCGCGGCTGGCGAACGCGCGCACGTTCCAGGAGTTCATGGACACGCCGCTGCGCATGGACGCCGACGCCATCGTGCCGCGCGACGAGCGGCAGAAGTGGATGGCGCTGCCGGGCGAGATCGAGCTGCGCGGCGAGATGTACCCGCTGGACTACGCGGTGGAGGACGGCGCCGGCGTGGTGCGCGCGCGCATCCCGGCCAAGCTTCTCTACCGGCTGGACGAGGACGAGGTGCCGGCGGAGATCGAGGGGCGGCCGCTGCAGTGGCTGGTGATCCGCGGGAAGAAGGACCCCATCCGCGCGAAGACGCTGGACGACGCGAAGATCGAGCTGACCGAGGGCGGGCGCGGCCACCGCGCGCGCCGCAAGCCGAAGGGGTGGGACGAGAACGATTCGGGCGGCGGCGATTTCGCCCAGGACGGCGACCGCCCCCGCCGCGCCGGCCAGCGCCACAAGCACGGCGGCCCCCGCGGCCGCAAGCACGCCCACGCCAGCGCGGACGCCGAGGGCGGGCGCGACGGCAGCCACGGTCCGCGCCGCGGCGGCGGGCGCGGACGCGGCCCCAAGCCGGGCGGCGGCGGGCCGGGAGGTGGCGCAAAGGGGCGGAAGGGGGGCGGGCGGCGGAAGGCGCGGAGCTGAGGCGCGGCGATCACGCTGAACCGCCATTCCGCAGTTGGCGATCCGCGTTTAATTTGGCACCATGCCAGAAATCAGCCGCTTTCTCGGAATCGTAATCGCCATCTTCTACCGCGATCACGAGCCGCCTCACTTCCACGCCACCTACGGCGGGTACGAGGTCACCGTCGGGATTGTCGACGGTGTAGTCGAGGGCCGTTTTCCACGACGCGCGCTCGGCCATGTGCTGGAGTGGCTGAGCCTGCACCGTGACGAGCTTCTCGCGAACTGGGAGCGCGCCCGGGCACGGCAGCCGCTGGAGCCCATCCCGCCGTTGGAGTAGCTCATGCCAAGCGACCACTGCACCGCTGGAGGCACATGGTAAACGTGACTGCCGTACATCACGTGCGCGAACACGTTCTGTGGCTTCGCTTCAACGATGGCCGGGAGGGCGAGGTGGATCTCGGCCCGGAGCTGGAAGGGCCGGTATTTGAGCCACTCCGGGACGTGGCCCTGTTCGCCAGCGTAACCGTCCATCCGGAGCTGAAGACGATCGTATGGCCGAACGGCGCCGACTTCGCCCCCGAGTTCCTGCATCAGCAGGTGCGGGCAGTCCATGCAGCGTAGATCGCCTGCAAGGCACAGGGGGCAAGGGTGAGAGGAGTGAGACGGTAATGCGGCGAACGGGCGAGGGATTCATCCCCCGCCCGTTCGCGTTTTCGGCGTGCCGGAGCCGTGCCGCCGGCTAGTAGTTGCGTACGGTGATGTTCTGCAGGACGGCGTTGGGCTGGTTCCCGGTGAGCGTCTTCACCCAGCCGCCCAGGTTGCGGATGGTGATGTTGTTGGCCTGCGAGTACCGCACCAGCCCGGTGATGTTGAACTCGTAGTAGTACGGGTTCGACGGGCTCGTCACGTAGTAGCCGTCGGACGAGACGGTGTTCTGGCTGAAGTTGGGGCTCCAGAACAGTCCCCACAGGTACTCCGGCTGTCCATAAGAGGCGCCGCGGAAGGCCCAGTATGGCTCGCTGCCCCAGGAGTAGGAGTACGACGCCGGCGACGACTTGTACGTGCCGCTGACCACGATGTCGTTCACCACGATCTTCAGCACGTTGCTGTTGCCCGCGGTGTTCGGCCAGTCGATGCGGCCGTTGAACGTCAGGTAGATGGGGCCCGACGCCGGCATGGTCACGCTGTAGGTCACCGCGTTCACGCCCGTGCTCCCGACGGGCGTCAGGGTCTGGCTGCTGGTGAGGAGCTCGCTGCCGCCCGTCGCGAGCCGGCGCGGCGCCGATGGACCGCGGCCCACGTCGCTGCTGGTGACGTCCGAGCAGGCGCCCAGGCCCGCCGCCAGCACGGCGGCGACAAAGGTGCGGGTGATGGCTGCCGGCATTCCCTTCATGGCGTCCTCCTCCAGGGATGGTGGGAGCGGAGACCCCTGAAGGAGCGACACGCGAGCGCCCCTTCGGCACTGTTAGTCTCCGCTGCTACCATAAACCGACTTTATTTTTACGTCAAGATGTTTACCGTCCACGTGCGCAAGCCTCAGAAAAGGGAAAGAAGCAGGCGATCCGAGAAGATCATCCGAACATCCAGCGGCAACCATCCGGCTCCCAGTCAGAGCGTTTCCCGCCGTCCGATTCGGAGATCCGCCACGATCCTCCGTGCGGCGCCGGACTGCTTTCGTCCGGCTCGTCGTCGCCGAGCACCGTCGCCCGATGGAGGCCCATTGCGGCTCGCGCGTGTCCGGCGATCTTCCCTCGTGGCCGTGCATGGGGATTTCCCGTATCGGAGGCATCCGTGGCGGAGACCGCGATGAGCGCGCATCTCTCGCTTCCGCCCGCGGTTGCGGCGGCGGCGCACGCGCTGCGCGATCTGCGCGCGCCGTGGGCGATTGCCGGCGGGTGGGCGATCGACCTGGCGCTGGGCCGGGTGACGCGGGCACACGGCGACGTCGACATCGCCATGTTCCGGCGCGACCAGGCGGCGCTCCGCGCGGCGCTGCCGGGGTGGACGTTCGAAGCGATGCGGGAAGGAGCGGGGGTGCCCTGGTCCGCGGGCGAGTGGCTGGAGCTGCCGGCGCACGAGATCCACGCCCGGCCGGCATCTGGAGATACCGCAGGCGGACTGGAGATCCTGCTGAACGAGCGGGACGAGGAGAGCTGGATCTACCGCCGCGACCCGGCGGTGCGTCGGCCGATCGCGCGGGCGTTGCGCATGCTGCCGTCCGGCGTGACGGTGCTCGCGCCCGAGATCGTGCTGCTGTACAAGTCCAAGGCGCCGCGCGCCACGGACGAGCACGACTTCGCCGTTGCGCAGGAGGTGATGGACGGCGAGGCGCGCGCATGGCTTCGCGCCGCGATCGCCCGGCGCGCACCGGAGCATCCGTGGGCCGCCACGCTCGCGAGGGATGCCTGACGGTGCGATCTGCTCGGGGAACCACACCCCGGCGCGACGCCGTGAATCGTGGTGGACCGATGCGGATCTGGAGGTAGAACGGCCATGGCGGAACGGGCATCGAGCCGATGAAGATTCCCGCGCTCCGGCCCATCCCCGAAGATCGCCCGCTGACCTACGCGGAGCGCGCGCTCGCCACGTGGATGCTGGAGCACGGCGAGGCGGACGGGCGCGCGTTCCTGCCGCAGCTCGGGCGTGCGCGCGTGGTGTCGCGCTGCGGATGCGGGTGCGCGAGCATCGCCCTCGCGGTCGACGGGCTTCACCGCCCCGCCGCCGGCGGGCTGCGCATCCTGGGTGATTTCGTTCATGGCGACGGAGATGAGGTGAGCGGCATCTTCATCTTCGAGCGCGAGGGCGTGCTGGCGGGGATCGAGGTCCATGCGCTGGGTGGCGGCACGCCGGCGAGCCTGCCCGCGCCCGAAGTCCTGCGGCCGCTCCGGTAGCGCATCTTCCGCACGCAGTTCGACCGACCAATCATCGTCGCGGCCCATCTTTCCCCGGCCGCTTGCGAGGAGATGGCGATGACACGCGATAGCTGGGCGAGCGGCGACGCGTACGAGCGGTACATCGGACGATGGAGCCGCCCCGTCGCCGCGGAGTTCGTCCGCTGGCTGGGCGTGCCGGACGGGCGCGAGTGGGTGGACGTCGGCTGCGGCACGGGTGCGCTGGCGGCGGCGATCCTCGATGCGGCCTCGCCCCGGCGTGTGCGCGGATACGATCTCTCGCCCGACCACGTGGCCGCCGCGCGCGAGCGGGTGGACGATCCGCGCGCCGAGTTCGCGCAGGCCGACGCCACGCATCTCCCCGATCCCCCGCACGCCTGCGATGCCGCGGTGTCGGGGCTGGTGCTGAACTTCGTGCCGGAGCCGGCGCGCGCGGTCGCGGAGATGCGGCGCGTGGTGCGGCCGGGCGGGGTGGTGGCCGCGTACGTCTGGGATTACGCCGGGGAGATGCAGCTCATCCGCACCTTCTGGGACGCGGCCGTGGAGCTGGATCCGGCCGCCGCGCAACTGGACGAGGGGCGCCGCTTCCCCATCTGCCGGCCGGAGCCTCTGCGCGCCCTCTTCGCATCCGCGGGGCTGGGCGGCGTGGACGTGCGCGCGATCGACATCCCCACCCGCTTCCGCGACTTCGACGATTACTGGGAGCCGTTCCTGGGCGGACAGGGCCCGGCGCCCGGCTACGCCGTCTCCCTGGACGACGAGCGCCGGGGAGCGCTGCGCGAGCGGATCCGCAGCCGGCTCCCGATCTCGCCCGACGGCGGTATCACCCTGACGGCACGTGCGTGGGCGGCGCGGGGTACTGCACCGCCGCACTGATTTCCATCGTCACGTAGCCCGGCCGGACCGCGGTTCGCCGGTTACTCCTGCCTGCCACATCTCGCTTCCTCGTGCATCCACAAAGCCCCGCACTCCGCGCGCTCGCCGAAAAGTGGGACGCCGTTCCCGCGGCCGAGCGCGCCAACTTCCAGTCGTACGCCACCGAGCTCTGCGACGCGCTGGGCGTGGCCCGGCCGCAGCCGCGCGGATCCGGCTACGAGTTCGAGTATCCCGTCACCACCACCGACCGGCGGACGGGAAAGGAGACGACCAACTTCATCGACCTGTACCGTCGCGGGACCTTCATCCTCGAGGCCAAGCACACCGACGCGGGCGCCGGCGCGGACCGCGTGCTGGGCGCGGCGTACGGGCAGGCGAAGGGGTACGCGGGCGACGTGGCGCATGGGCCGCCACCATACCTGATGGTGATGAACGTCGCGCGGACGCTGCTGGTGTGGGATCGATGGGGTGGCAATTTTGGCGGGCTCAACGCCTCGCGCCGCATCGACTTGCGCACGCTGTGGCAGCGCGATGACGACATCGAGTTCCTGCGCGCCGTCTGGGAGAATCCCGAGTCGCTGAACCCCGCGGTGCGCGGCCGCGTGGTCACGCGCGAGGTGGCCGAGCGGCTGGCGCGGCTCTCCGCGTCGCTGGAGGCGCGCGGAATGGGCGGCGAGCGGGTGGCGCAGTTCCTCATGCGCTGCGTCTTCACGATGTTCGCGGAAGACGTGGGGCTGCTTCCGGATCGGCTGTTCCAGTCCGCCGTCGAGACGTTCCGTGGACACGGGCGGAACGTCGCGAACGTCGTGGCTCAGAGTACCCCCCCCCCCCCCCCGACGACCCGAAAGGAGCTGCGGCCGAATTCGCATCCGTGCTGGAGGATCTCTGGCGCGCGATGGACGAAGGCAGGCGATTCGGCCTCCGCCGGCTGCTCCGCTTCAACGGCCATTTCTTCCGTGACGCAAAGGCACTTCCGCTAACCGCGGATGACATTGCCGTATTGGCCGAAGCGGCCGCGGCGGACTGGCGCTATGTCGAACCCACCATTTTCGGCACGCTGCTCACGCGTGCGCTGGACGCGAAGGAGCGCCACCGGCTGGGCGCGGAGTACACGCCGCGCGAGTACGTGGAGCGAGTGGTGCGCCAGACCGTGGACGTGCCCCTGCGCGAGCGCTGGGCGCCCGTGCAGGCGCACGCGGCCGAGCTCGCCGCCTCGCGCAGGAAGAAGGACCGCGACGCCGCCCTGGGCGAGCTGCGCGGCTTTCACGCGTGGCTGCGCGGCCTGCGCTTCTTGGATCCCGCGTGCGGAAGCGGGAATTTCCTGTATGTATGCTTACATCTCGTCAAACGCCTCGAACTCGAGGTTCTCCGTGCGATCGAGGAGATCACTCGGCATCCGGAACTTGGGATCGAGGAAGTTGGCCCATGGCAGTTCCACGGCATCGAGGTCAAGCCGTGGGCGCGCGAGATCGCAGAACTTACACTATGGATAGGCTATCATCAGTTCTGGATGGAGCACCACAAGGGCGTCAACCCGCCCGAGCCGGTGCTCAAGGACACCGGCACGCTGGAGCTGCGCGATGCCGTGCTCGCCTGGGACGAGATCGTGGAGATCCCGGAGAGATCTCGGCTTGACCCAACCCCGCGCATCGTGCACCCCGTCACCGGCAAGCTGGTGCCAGATCCCGACGCGCGGTTGCCGTATTACGAGTATCGCGGCGCGCGACAGGCCCCATGGCCTCAAGGCGATTTTACTGTTGGCAATCCGCCCTATCTCGGCAACAAGCGCATGAGGGAGGCATTTGGAGACGGTTACGTTGATGCACTTCGTAGCGCGTACCCAGAGATTCCCGAAAGCGCCGACCTCGTGATGTACTGGTGGTACCGAGCTGCCGAAGATGTAGCCAATCGGCGTACGATCAGGGCCGGCCTGATTACGACCAACTCCATCACCCAGCCATTCAACCGCACGCTGATCAACATTGCAGCCACTCGCGGGGCCTCGGTCATCTGGACGGTAGCCGATCACCCGTGGGTGGATGAGGTGGGGAGCGCTGCGATACGGGTGGCAATGACGGTTCTGGGTCAACCTGGTCCGGCGACTCTGGTCCAAGTCAACGAAAGAGGTCAGGTGATCTCGGAGGTGCACGCAGAGAGGCTAAACGCGGATCTGACCGTGCATGCGGACATCGCGGCGGCCAGCCGTATTTCACTCGTCGGGAATGCTGGCATGTCGGCACGCGGCTTTACGCTTGTCGGATCAGGATTCTTGATTTCCGCTGAGAAAGCACAAGCCCTTGTCAAGATCGACGCGCGTAATGCTGAAGTCCTGAGGCCATACCGCAATGGAAAGGACTTGGCTGCGCGTCCGCGCAACGTCTGGGTGATCGACTTCGGGTTGCGAACGGAGGATGAAGCGCGTCGATATCCCGTTCTCTACGAAATCGTCCGTGATCGAGTCAAGCCGGAGCGGGAGGCGAACAAGCGTGAGAGCCGCCGTATGCAATGGTGGCGATTTGGAGAGCCAAACCCAAAGGTCCGGCAGTTGGTAGCGGATCTTGAAAGGTTCATCGTCACGCCGTATGTAGCCCGTCACCGATATTTTACGTTCGTCGATCCGGAGATTGCCCCTGACGAAAAGATCGTAGTGGTGGGAAGCAGTGACGCATATTTGCTGGGCGTCCTATCGTCTGCAATTCACGCGGGTTGGGCGCTCGCTTCGGGTACACGGCTTGGCATTGGAAACGACCCAACGTACAACAACCCGCGCTGCTTCGACCCATTCCCCTTTCCCGATCCGCCGCAGGAGCTGCGGGAGGAGATCGGGCGGGTGGCGGAGGCGCTGGACCGGCACCGCAAGGACGCCATCGCGCGGGACGAGCGGGTTACGATGACGGGGATGTACAACGTCGTCGAGAAGCTGCGCAGCGGCGAGAAGCTCACCGACAAGGAGCGCGCCGTCCACGAGATCGCCGCGTGCGGCGTGCTGCGCGACTATCACGACGAGCTGGACCGGCTGGTGGCGCGGGCGTACGGCTGGCCGTGGCCCATGGAGCGCGAAGAGGTGCTGGAGCGGCTGGTGGCGCTCCACGACGAGCGGGTGGAAGAGGAGAAGCGCGGCATCGTCCGCTGGCTGCGGCCGGAGTACCAGATCCCGCGCTTCGGCGGCGCCGCGCCCGCCGCGGAGCCCGCGCTGGAGCTGCCCGAGCCACCCGCCGCGGAGGCCACCCCGGCGGACGAGACGCGGCCCTGGCCGGCGGGCGCGGTCGAGCAGATCGGCGCGGTGAAGGCGCGGCTCACCGGCGCCGCGGCCACACCCGGGGAAGTGGCGGCCGCATTCACCGGCGCGCCCGTGGCGCTGGTGGCGCGCCACCTGGAAACGCTGTCGATGGTCGGCGAGGTGCGCCTGCTGGACGGCCATCGCTACGAAGCCGTCGCCGAGCCGCTGTGACGCGGGTGCGCGCGAACGCGGCGAGGCATCCGCCCGCACCGCCGCGTTCGTGACGCCGGATGGGACCGCATCCGATGGCGGGCTTGCGCGCACGACATCTCCGCCTCACCCTTGCAGTCGTTTCATCATCCCCCCGTTCTTCCGCCCATCTCCGGGCACCCGCGTCCATCCACTCGCGACGGCCGACCATGACCGAGACCATCCCCGCCCCCCACCCGGGGTCCCACGCACGCGCCGACGACCGGGTCCTGACGGGCACCGTGCAGTCCGGCGCCGGGGCCGGAGCGCGGGCGCTGGACGGCGCGCGGGTGACGCTGTACGAGGCGACGGCGCACGCACCGCGCGTGCTCGGGACCGCCACGACCGACGCGGCGGGCAGGTTCTCGCTCCAGCACACGCATTCCGAGGCCGGCAGCATCTTCTACGTCACCGCGAGCGCGGGCGATCGGGTGACGCTGGCGGCGATCATCGGGCCGGAGATGCGCTCCTTCGTCACCCTGAACGAGCTGACCACGGTGGCGGCCGCGTTCTCGACGGCGCAGTTCATCGAACTGAGCGAGATCGCGGGGAATGCGTTCGGGCTGCGCATCGCGGCGGGGATGAACGACAACCTGGTGTCCCCGCTCACCGGCGAGCCGTCGGAGGTGATGCTCGCGTCGCCCAACGCCGACGAGACGAACTCGCTGCGGTCCACGCGCGGGCTGGCCAACCTGCTCGCGGGGTGCGTGCGCGGCGAGCCCGGCGCGCTGGACCGCGTGCTCGCGCTCACCACGCCGCCGCACGGGCCCGCGCCGGACGACACCTTCCAGGCCATCGTGAACATCGCCCGGCACCCTGCGAACAACGTGGCCGGCATCTACACGCAGGCGCAGGCGGTGGAGATCTACACGCCGGCGCTCGAGAACCTGCCCGACGCCTGGACGCTGGTGGTGAAGGTGAACGACTCGGGCGACGTGAACCGCATGTTCGGCGGCCCCGCGAACATCGCCTTCGACCGGAACGGCTACGCGTGGGTGGCCAACAACGTGGTGCAGGGCACGCCCAACTCGGCGCAGTGGATCATGGTGCTGAAGCCCGACGGGAAGGCGGCCGACGGGCGGAACGGGACGCCCATGTCACCGGTGAGCGGGGGCGGCACCTTCGGCGTGGGCTTCGGCATCACCGTGGCGCCGGACGGGCACGTGTGGGCGGGCAACTTCGGCTGGGGCGATCCCGATACGTACTATCCGGTCGACGGCACCGTGTCGAAGTTCGACGCGCTGGGCCGGCCGGTCTCGCCGCCGCAGGGGTACGGCGGCGGCACCGACCGCGTGCAGGCGACGGTGGCGGACCGGGACGGCAACATCTGGCTGGCCAGCTTCGGCAACAACGCGCTGGTGGTGTTCCCCGGCGGCGATCCCACGGCCGCCGTCATCTACCCGGACGCCGGTGGCACGGCGGGGCCCATCGGCACCTTCGGCATCGCCATCGCGGACGACGGGAGCGCGTGGGTGGCGTACTCCGGCGGCCTGGGGTGGCCCCGGGAGAAGCAGAGCCCCAGCCACGTGTGCAGGTTCCGCCTGGTGGACGGCAAGCTGGAGCGCACGCTGGACCTGGAGCTGGGCGACGTGACGAAGGGCGTCGCGCTCGACTCGGCGCACAACGCCTGGGTGGCGTCGGGCGGCGACGACACGGTGTACATGATCTCCCCCGACGGCAGGACGGTCACCGGCTTCCAGGGCGGCGGCATCACGGGCCCGTGGAGCGTGGCGGTGGACGGCGACGACAACGTGTGGGTGGCCAACTTCGGCACCATGGGCCCCGCCCACGACTACACCGACGCCGCGCTCTCGAAGATCGCGGGGATCCACCCGCCGGCCGGCTACCGCACCGGCGACCCCATCTCCCCCGAACGCGGCTACACCCTGCCGTCCGCCGGAAGCCCGGTGCGGCTCCCGGACGGCGAGCTGCTGTACGGCCCCGGCAGCGAGCCGTGCTACAGCCCGCTGATGCGCCAGACCAGCTGCACCATCGACCAGGCCGGCAACGTGTGGGCGGTGAACAACTGGAAGCCCAACTTCGCCACCGACTTCCTGCCGGACACCGGCAACCCCGGCGGCGACGGGATCTGCATCTTCGTCGGCGTGGCCGGGCCGCCGAAGCCGAAGCACTGATCGCAGCTCGAGAAATCGATCGTGCATGCGGAACGTTCGCAGGGTCTCACGCGGAGGGAACGGAGAACTGCCGTCGCCCTCCGTTTCCTCCGTTGAGACCGAGTTCGGGATCGATTGTGCAATCCGGCAGCGCACGTGCGACCGTGCCTATAGATCCTTCGGCCTGCAACCGTTCGTGCGATGGCAACGACGGTGTGGCCGGCCTCAGGATGACGTCTATCTGTCCGTTTGTAACGCACAGGTGATTGCCAGATCCGCTATGATGCCCTGCAGTTCGCCGTTTTGGGAATGCGCCCGAATGAACCTCACGCGCCGTGGTGCAATTGATGATGAAGCTCGCAGCAGCAGTTCTCGCCGCCGCGGTGGTCGGCGGGCTCTCCGCCGCATCCGCGGCCGCACAGGAGGCGGTGTTGCCGCACGAGACGTTCACGATGCAGTCGGCGGCGCTGGGGGAAGTGCGCCGCATCAACGTCTGGACGCCGCCCGGGTACGGCACGGCGGGGGAGATGCGCCTCCCGGTGCTGTACATGCCGGACGGCGGCGTGGACGAGGATTTCCCGCACGTCGTCGCCACCGTCGACTCCGCCGTCCGCGCGGGAGAGATGCGGCCGGTGATCGTGGTGGGGATCGAGAACACCGAGCGGCGGCGCGACATGACCGGGCCGACGGAGGTCGCGCAGGATCGCACCATCGCGCCGCGCGTGGGCGGATCGGCCGCGTTCCGCCGCTTCATCGCCGACGAGCTGATGCCGGAGGTGCGCCGCCGCTACCCGGTAACGGACGAAACGGCGGTCATCGGCGAGTCGCTGGCCGGGCTCTTCATCGTCGAGACCTTCCTGGTGCAGCCGGAGCTGTTCGACACCTACATCGCCCTGAGCCCCAGCCTGTGGTGGAACGCCGAGGCGCTGGTGCGCACATCGCCCGAACGGCTGCGGTCGCACCGGAGGATGCACGCGGCGCTGTACTTCTCGTCCGCCGGCGACGACATCATCGCCCCCATCGCGGGGCTGGCGGCGGTGCTCCGCGCGAACGCGCCGGCCGGGCTGCGCTGGGAGTACCGCGCGCGCCCCGACCTCCACCACGCCACCATCTACCGCGGCGAGGCCCCGCGCGTGCTGCGCGAATGGCTCCCGCCGCGCGCAACGGCGGACGATCGCGGCCACACTCATCCATAGCAGTCCCACCCGGCGGACACGCTTGCGCAGCGAGCCGACCGACCTTCCCTTCAAGGTCGAAACGCAGCCGTGCAGTCATCTTCTTGACCCGTGCCCCGCATCGTCGCTCGCCTGCTGATCGCCATGCAAACGAACCGATTTCCGCCCGCGAGGTTCGCCGTTCTGCTGTGAGCGGCGGCTGGACGCGTATCGCGCCGGGACCGAGCATGCGATCTCATCGGAAGAGGTGTTCGCGAAGGCTCGCCTGCGCATCGAATGAGCGAGCTCCCCATCCGCCGGGCGGCTCGTACGGAATCCGCTAAAGACTTGATCCCATCTTTTCCTGATTGGATCGCGGGCACATCCGTTTGTCTGGCGCGCGGCGGGCGGGCGCGGCAACTTGCGTCGTGGACGCACGCCGTCCGCCCTTCATGCGCGCGGTTCATCAGGAGCTCGTCCCCAATCTCGCGGCATTCGCATCTTCTCCCCCTGATGGCCGCTGCGTACAGCCGGATTTCATCCTCCCCACCGGAAGAATCCCATGTACACATCCCGATCCATCCCGTGGCGCGCCGGCTTCGCGCTTTCCGGCCTGCTCATCCTGGCCGGCGGGCCGCGCCATCCGGGCGGCACCATGGCGCAGATGCTCGCCAGCCCCGAGTGGGTTCCCTCCCACTCCCTCCTGCTCGCCGCGTTCGCCGTTCTCCTGGGCGGGCTCCTGCTGTTCCGCCGGGAGCACGCCGCGCTTCCCGTCCGCACGCGGCGCTGGCTGCGGCTGGCCATCGTGGGCACGGCGCTGCAGACGGTGGAGATGGCGTTCCACCTGGCGTCGGTCACCGACCTCGCGAACCTGACGGCGGGGCGCGCCGCGCCGGTGCTGACGACGCACCTGGTGCTCGCGGTCCTGGTCTCGCCGATCTTCGCGGCGACGATCATCGGGCTCGTGGTGGCCGGCGCGCTGGACCGTGTGCTGGCCTCGCGGTGGATCGCGCCGATCGCCGTCGCCGGGGCGCTGGCGCACGGGCTGGCCGCGCCGCTCGTGGTGCTGGGCGCGCCGGGGAACTGGCGCTTCCTCTTCCCCGGAGTCGCGCTGTTCGCCGTGTGGCTGGTCCTCTGCGCGCTGTGGCCGATCCGCGCGCCCGTGGCAGCGGCGCCCGACGCGGCGCCGTCCCCGGTCCGCGAGCCAGCCGGGAGCGCCGCGGGCTGATCCCAGACGGGGACGAGCTCGTGCTTCCGCACCGCACCCGCCCGACGTCATCCTGAGTCGTCCCGTGATGCGCGCGTCCGTGGAGGATGAAAGGAAACCGGTCCTGAGCGCTGATGCCGCGGAGCGAGTGGATCAGCCTCGTGCGGTTTGCGAGGCTTCCCGTAGTTGTTGCTGCGACTTCAGTCGCCGGTGAGGGGGGCACGGAAGGGCGATTGAAATCGCGGCAACAACGGCCCGAAGTCCGCCTTCGCGGACTCCCTACCTTGCCATCTCCGCGCGTATCAAGCGGTCTACGACTTCGAACTCGCCTCCCCGCCTGAACCGGCGGATCAGCCTCGCGCGGTTTGCGAGGCTTCCCGTGGTTGTTGCTGCGGCTTCAGTCGCCGGTGACCGGGATGCACGGCACGAGAAGAGCCCCGGTCCGCAGGGCAGCGGACCGGGGCTCCTTCACATCGCCCTCGTCTTTGCGGCGAAGATGGAGCGGCGCGGCTCAGTTCCCCGAGACGGCGCGGTAGGCGTTGATCACCCCGTAGCCCTCTTCGGAGCTGCGCGACGGGTAGTACTGCGCCGTCTGCCACAGCCGCTGGCGCACCTGGTCGCGGGTCATGGCCGGGTTGCGGCTCCACACCAGCGCGGCGACGGAGGAAACCACCGCGGTGGCGTTGGAGCTGCCGCCCATGCTCACCACGTCGCCCGTGTACTGGCCGGTGCTGGGCACGTCGAGGTAAGCCGTGAGCTCCACATCGCTGCCGTGGTGGATGCCGCAGGGCACGCCGCCGCCGGGGTAGTTCACGCCGGTGACCGCCACCACCTCGGGCATGTCGGCGGGGAACACCACGTTGCTGTCCAGGATGCCGTCGTTGCACCCCGAGGTGCCGGCCGCGCCGAAGAAGAGCACCGGGTAGTTGTAGTGCCAGTACTCGATCTCGTCGGACACCTGCCACCACCAGTTCAGGCTCTCCCACGCCATGGCGATGACCTTCGAGCCGTTCTGCAGCGCGCCGCGCACACCGTACTTGGCGTCGCTGCTGGAGACGGCGGCCACCCCGTCGGCGTGGCGCACGGCCACCAGGCTGGAGCGGTAGGCGATGCCGCCCACGCTGGCCCCGTCGCGCGGCGCGGCGATGATGCCGGCCATGCGCGTGCCGTGTCCGCACGCGTCGTACGCCGAGGTGAAGGTGGGCGACACGTACATCAGGCGCAGGGTGCGCCCGCCGCTCTCGCCGGCGGTGAAGGTGCTCAGGAACTGCCCCTGCCCCGACGAGATGCCGGTGTCGATCAGCCCGATGGTGACCCCGGCGCCGCTGGACAGCGTCCAGGCCGAGGGGATGCCCATGGCGGTGAACTTCTGCGAGTAGATGTCGCCCGAGGCGGTGTACTGGCGGTCGCCCGTCCAGGCGTCGCCCCAGCTGCACCCGCCCACGCCCGCGTGGGTGTTCAGGTCGCCCGCGGCCACCACCGGCTCCACGTAGTCCACGAAGCCCAGCTTCCGCACGGCGCTGAGCGCCTCCAGGCTCTCCAGCCGCACCTTCAGCGTGGGAAGCAGGTCGTCGCGCTGCAGCAGCGTCACGCCCTTCTGCGCCAGCACGGCGTGGTCGGCCTGGCTCCAGGTCGGCCGGTCGACCAGCACCTTGCCGTGGTAGAAGCCGCGCGGCGCGCCCGGCGCCTTGAGCCCCACGGTGGCCACGCCGCCGCCCGCGGCCACGTCCTGCCAGAGCGCGCGGTCGGAGCGCTCCACGAAGGTGCCCGGGCGCTCCTGCGCGCGGGTGGGGATCTGGCCCGCGGCGCGCGCCGCGGCGGGTGCGGCGGCCGGCGCGAGCGGCGTGCGGGCGTCGTCGGAGCACGCCGCGAGCACGACGAGCGCGGCGGCGGCAAGCGAGGCGGTGAGACGGGCGTGGGCCATCGGGTTCCTCGGCTGGAACGTGGGGACAACAGAATCGCGGGCAGCGACGGTGCGCCCGCGACGGGTGGAGATCGGATGTGGCGTGTGCCTAAATATAAACTCGCGGGAAAGATCTGCGCAACTCGGGGCTAGACGAGGGAAGGCCGGAGGGAAAGTCAGGGTAAGACCAGGAAAGGCGAATGAATTCGCGGCAACAACGGCCCAAAGTCCGCCTTCGCGGACTCCTACCCCGCATCCCGGTGTGGCCCGAAAGATCGCGGCGCATCGCGCCCGGTGGCTGCCCGGCGGATCGTCCTGCCCGGATCAGGGGATGAAGAGCAGGGATGCGCAGGCGAGGATGAGCGACACCACCAGCAGCACCAAGTCGAGCTCGCTCTTCCGCGAGGGGACGGCGAACGAGGCCGCGTCGGGGCGGAAGGCATGGTTGGCCGCGGCGCCCCGCGGGTCGCCCATCGCGCGCAGGAACCCGTCGCAGAAGGCGCGGAACTCCTGCCGATGCTCCGGACTCCGCGCCTCCATGATGCGGATAGGCGCGCCATTCGCGCGGGTAATGGACAGCACGCGGAACAGGAGCGTCTTGTAGGACTCGACGCCGATCGTGTACGCGCGGACGTCGCTCCATCTCACGCGCTCGCGAAGCTCGCCGCCCGGCCCGAACACGCTCAGGCCTCCCTCGTCCAGCTCGTACCGGAGCCGCCGCGCGGCCCATTTCACCGTGCCCTGATGGATGAGCACCAGGGCCGCCACGAACCCCGCCGCCATTCCGCCGATGTTCACCGCGGCCGGAAGGCTCCTGAAGTGGAGCGCGGCGAATGCCGTGAGCACCAGCCCCGCGAGGCCACCGAAGAACACGAGGGCCGCGCGCAACGGGTCGGTGGAATAGTCCTGCAACGACGTGGTCGGCATGAACGAACCGCGGAAAAGATCGAACTCCGGTCCGCGCGGGGCGCGATCCACGCATGATAAGCCAGGCTCCTTTCAAGTCAATGCAGACGCTTCCCATCCACATGGACTTGATTCTTCATCTCCCGTCCGGCGCCGTCACGTTCAGCGGCGGGAGCGCCGTCGGCTCGTTCTCCAGGCTCCAGCCGCCGTCCGGCGCGCGGCGGAGGGTGCCGGTGAACTCGCCGATCTGGCGGCGGCGCCACCACATCCCCGTCTTCCGCTTCGTCTCCAGGTCCGTGAACCAGTAGCGGTACAGGACGGTGCGGACCATCGCGGGCGGGCGGCCGCCGAACGGGTCGCGGCGGAAGAGGCGGAGCACGCCCGGGCTTCCCTCGATCAATCGCTGCTGCGCGGCCACGACCCACGACGACTGCTGCCACGGGCCCAGCGACGCGAACCACAGGTTCCACTCGAACCGCGGTTGGTACGGCGCGTAGATCCCCGGCGCGGCGCGCGGGTCCTGCGGCTTGTAGCGGAACGGGTACGCCACCCACGTCCGGCCGTCGCGGCTCCCCTGGAACTCGATCTCGTACCGCGCCTCCGTCATCACCGCGAACAGGCCGTAGGAGTTGGCGATGCGGAACGGCGCCAGCAGCCGCACCGGCGCGCCCGGCATCCCCCATCCCCCGAAGAACGGCAGCAGGAAGCCGGCGACGGTGACGTACACCGCGACGCCCAGCGCCACCGCCTCCGCGCGCCGCCAGACGGGGCGCGGGCGCGGCGGACCGGACGCCGACACGGGGACCGAGAGGCGCGCCCGCGCGAGCACCGCATCGTCCAGCAGGAGAATTCCGAGGAGAAGGACGAGATAGTTGAGGAACGCGTAGTTCGCGGTCGCGATGATGCCGATCTGCAGCGCGGTGACCACGGCGAAGCAGGCGATGCGGAAGCGGCGCGGCGCGAACACGGCCCAGACCAGCACGAGCTCGACGACCAGCGTGAGGATGACCGTCCCCGCGTGATACCAGTGCGGGAAGTGCTGCACGTACCAGCCGGGCCACGTCGGCAGCGGACCGTTCTGGTAGTACTCGTCCATCGCGGTAAGGTCGCGCCAGTGCGGGTCGCCGCTGGCCAGCTTCACGATCCCCGACTCGAAGTAGATGCGGAACCACTCCCACCGCAGCATGAACAGGCTGAGCCGCGACGGCGGATCGGCTGCGCCCAGCCCCGGCCGCACGCCGCGCGGGGCGAAGAAGAAGGAGATGAACCCCGCCTCCAGCAGCATCCCGTCCGACTGGTACGACGAGAAGTCCTGCAGCGCCGCCACGCACGACAGGAACAGCACCGTGCAGACGGCCACCATCCCCCGCGGGCACACGTTGGCGGCGAGCAGGAGCGAGGCGACGATGCCACCCGCGACGAGCACGGTCAGCGCCGCGCTCCCCGAGCCCAGCCAGAGCAGCGTGGGCGCGTACCAGAAGCGCTCGGCGGGACCGAGCACCTGGGCGACCTGGTGGAGATAGTCGCCCGCCGGGAGGATGCCGCGCGGGCCGATCAGCCCGTGAATCTGGAAGGCGAGGGAGAAGAACGCGGAGAAGAAGATCGCCCCCAGCCCGCGGAGGAAGATCCACCGCGGCCAGAGGTATCCGGGCACGGGGCCGGCCGGGTCGGGAACGAGGGCGCCGAATCGCATCGCGCCGCCCGACGCGCAAGCGCCGTGCACGCCACGGGGCATGCACGGCGCGGGTGCCGCGTCGGTCGCGTCCGCTGTGGGGCTACTCGCCGCCGCCCGGGGACGCGGTGTGGTCGTCGGGGAGGCCGATGTGCTGCTCGGCCTCGAAGTTGGCGTCGTCGCCGGCGCGCTCGGAGTCGGAGCTGCCGCCCATCGCGCTCTCCATCTCGATGGGGTGCTCGCGGTTCTCGGCGCGGCGCAGCTCGTCGGCGTGCCGGGCTTCCGCGCTCTCGGGCGCGGGCGCGATCCCCTGCCGCATCGAGTCGAGTCGTTCGTCCGGCATGGCGTGCTCCTGGGTTCGCGGGAGAGGGTGCATCGTCCGTCGGTGAGGGGGGTGCACGGGACATGCCGGGTCGAGATGATTGATCTGAATCCACCTGACGCCCGGACGCTGAAGACGTCATCCTGAGTCGGACACCGCGCTGCGCGCGACCACAGGGGATGAAAGTCGGACGCCTAGAATAACACAATCTGGACTGACTTTCTATTCAGGCCGACCACGATGCACCTGCGTCCACGCCGATGGTTGCAGGCCGAAGGATCTATCGCCAGTTGAGCACGTGACTTCCGGAGGTGCGCCGAGCATTCGTCCGCGCCGTCCACCGAAGTCTCGGCGCGCTGATTCGAGTGACGTGCTGGACAGGCTATGGATCCTTCGGCCTGCATGTGATCGTGCGGCCGCGGGGGCAGCGTGGCCGGCCTCAGGATGACGTCTCCTGGGGGGCGGGGGGAATCGGTGGAGACACATCACCATCGACGAAAAGAATCGCCCGGACGGAGGGAGGTTAGCTTCCTGCGGTTGAGTTCACCGCGCCTCCGCCCGCCCGGGCGATCGATCTATCCATCTCGGCGCTCCCCAACCGCGGGGAGCGCCGTTCATGCGGAGGTCAGCCGCCGACGCGGTTCAGGCGCACGTCGTTGGCGAGGATCTGGTAGGCCCAGTCGAAAATCATCAGGTCGTGCCCGGAGCCGTCGTTCCCCAGGATCGAGGCGCGGACCACTCCGTAGTGCGGCTGCCCGTCGCTCCCCGTCACCCGCAGGATGTAGCTGAACTCCGGGTTCACGGTGATCGGCGTGGCCTGGTACCCCGCCGCCGGGGCGCGCGTGGCCGCGCGGCACCCCGCGTCGGCGCCGGGGCCGCAGGCCAGCGCGGTGGTGCGGCCGCTGTACTCCACCACCGACGAGCCGTTCAGCGGCACGATCCGCCACCCCGCGGCGGTGTGCTCCAGCCGCCACTGCGCCGTGGCCGAGCTGCCGTCCACGATGGGGTTGGCCGTCTCGGTGGTCTGGAAGCGGAAGCCGCTCTGCGTGGGCTGCGTCTGGAAGGAGTAGACCAGCTCGCCCGACACGTCCGGCCGCGGCACCACCGTGATCTCGGCCGAGAGCGCGCTCACGTGCTCGGCCGTGTCCACCGCGGCGATGCGGTAGCCGTAGACGTGCCCGTTCACCGCCCGCGTGTCCACCAGCCCGGTGCCGTCCGTTTCGCCCAGCCCGTACAGCGAGCTGACGCCGTCGACGTGGGTGAGGTAGACCACGTACTTCCACAGGTTCTGCCCGTTGGCGGTGTCGTGCCAGCGGATGAACGCGGCGTTGTCGAGCGCCACCGCGCTGTCCACCACCGGCGCCGCGGGCGTGCTGGCGGCGGGAACGCGCGCCGTCTCGCGCGTGTCGGTGGTCGTCTCCTCGTCGGTGCTTTCGTTGGCCGTGGCCACGTAGTACTCGTAGGTCACGCCCGCGGTCACGTTGCGGTCGCGGTACACGCACCCGGAGCTGGTGCACGAGGTCACGGTGGCGATCAGGAAGAAGCTGGAGCCGCTCGAGCGCCGCGCGTAGACGCGGAACGGCTCGTCGTTCCAGCTGGCCGGCGGGTTCCAGGTCACGTCGACCACGGGGTAGCCCACCGATTGGCCGGCGTTGGTGAAGCCCTCCAGCACCCAGTGGGGCTGCACGGCCAGGTCGGTGGGCGCGCCGGGGCGGGCTCCTCCGCCGATGATGATGTGGTTGTCGTCGCACGCGGCCAGGAGCGCCACCGCGGCCAGGGCGGGGATGATACGGTTGCGAAGCATGGGGTCCGTCAGCGGTGTGGGGTGCGGAAGTCCGCGGTCTGCCGCCGTATGCATCAGGCAACGCCCGTTCCCGCCCTTCCGCGCCGCCGCGCCCCATCCCAAGCTATTTTACCGCAATGAGTTGTAGATGGAGATGGGAGATGATGAAAACCGGCGCTCGTCCCCGCCGTGGGAGGAACGGTGTCCTTCGCGAATGACACCGCGGAAAAAGATGGCATCCCGCGAAGAAGCAGAGCCGCGGAGGAGCTCTCTCTCCGCTGCCCTGCTTCTCCGCGTGCAACCCTTCCGTCCGGATCAGCCGAAGCCGGGCGGGCGGCGGCGATGGAAGTCGGTGTGCTGCTGCACCTGGTGCGCGAGGGCGACCAGCACCTGCTCGTCCCACGCGCGGCCGGTGAGGGAGAGCGACGTGGGCAGGTTGTCGCGCCCGAAGCCGTTGGGAAGCGCGATCCCCGGCAGCCCCAGCAGGTTGGCGGCGCCGCTGACCGGCTCGCCGCCGCCGGGCGCGTCGTGGTACGCCTCGCCGAACTTGGGGCCGACGGGATAGGCCACGGTGGGCCGCGTGGGGTGCGCCAGCGCGTCGAATCCCCCGTCCGCGAAGAAGCGGTCCATCGCCACCGCGGCGGGGGTGCGGATGCGCAGCGCGCGCAGGTAGTCCTTCGCCAGCACCACCTGGCCGGGGTAGCCGCCGATGCGGTCCTCGGGCGCGGTGAGCTGGTGCACGCGCCCGCTCTCCACCAGCTCCTCGAAGATGCTGGCCGCCTCGGCGTCGATGATCACCCCCGCCGCCGCGCCGTACGGGAACTTCGGCAGGGTGACGTCGCGCACGATCTCCGCGAAGCCCTGCATCACCTCCACCGACTGCTCGAAGCTGCGCCGCACCTCGGGCTGCGAGCCCTCCGCCAGCCCCTTCAGCACGCCGATCCGCGGCTTGCGCCCGCGCGGCAGCGCGAGCGACGCGCGGTACGGCCGGTCCACCGAGTTGGCGTCCGCGGGATCGTGCCCGGCGATGGCCTGCAGGATGAGGCCGGCGTCCTCGGCGGTGCGGCAGAGCGGGCCGATCTTGTCCATCGTCCAGCTGAGCGCCATCGCCCCCGCGCGGCTCACGCGGCCGTAGGTCGGCCGCAGCCCGGTTACGCCGGAGAAGGCGGCGGGGGTGATGATCGACCCCCACGTCTCCGAGCCGATGGCGAACGGCACCAGCCCCGCCGCCACCGCCGCGCCGGGGCCGCTGGACGAGCCGCCGCTCCAGAACTCGGGGTTCCACGGCGTCCGCCCGGGCCCGGTGAAGCTGGCGTTCGCCTGCTCGTACCCCATCCCCCCCGCCAGCTCGACCGACGCCAGCTTGGCGACCAGCACCGCGCCCGCCGCCTTCAGCCGGGCGACGACGGCTGCGTCCGGGAAGCGCTGCTCGCGGTACGGCTGCGCGCCCCAGGTGGTCGGGTAGCCCTCCGCCGCGATCAGGTCCTTGGCGCCCCAGGGAACGCCGTGCAGCGGCCCGCGGTACCGCCCCGCCGCGATCTCGCGCCGGGCCGCGCGCGCCTCGTCCAGCGCGCGCTCGCGGGTGACGGTGACCACGGCGTTCAGCCGCGGCCCGAGCGTCTCCAGCCGCTGGAGATAGGCCTCCGCCAGCTCCACCGGGTCCAGCCGCCGCGTCCGGATCCCCTCCGCCAGCTGCGAGACGGGGAGAAACAGCGTGTCGGCGGGGATCATCGCTCACCCCCGCGGTAGGCGCGGAAGACGAACGCCGGCTCCGTCTGGATGGGGAGGGCGAAGTCGTGCAGCGCCTTCGCCGCGCGCAGGTTCCCCTCGATCCCCTTCCGCACCTCCTCCCACTCCGCCTCGGACAGCCGCGTCCCGTACTTCGCCTTCAGCGCCTCGGCCAGGTGGATGGAGACCGGGTCCGGCGGCCGCCCCCCACCCGGCTGCGGCACGGCCGAAGGCGCCACCGGCTGCGCGGGCGCAGCGACCGGGCTCGCGGACGAGGGCGATGGAGATGGCTGCGGCGCCGACGCGCACGCGGCCAGCGGCGCCAGCACCGGCGCCGCCGCGGCGGCGAGCGCCGTCTTCGCGAAGTCGCGGCGGCTGGTGGAGGCGTTCAGGGGATTGGGCTTCTCGGGCATGCGGGCAGGCTCCTCCCAGCGCGATCGGCGGATTGTATTCGGGATGGGGATGAAGCTGCGGAGCGGCGGAAGGCGCCGCAAGCGCGTCCCGAAACCCTTCCCCCGCGGCTGGGGCCGCGTACCCCCTTCCGATAACGGGAGGGGGTAACTTCGATCGTGGCGCGCAAATGGTGGCGCACGCGTCGGACTTCTGCGTGACGCGGGGCCAAACCAAGCATCGGAGCGGCTCTGGAAACTTGGTAGCGATGAGTTCTCCCCTCCCCCGCGGAGCGGGCGGAGGGGCCGGGGGAGGGGGCCAGCTTGGCGGGCAGGATGCTTCCTCCCAGCGCACAAAGCCTCTCCTCAGCAGTCTCCGAATCGAACTTCTCCACCCGTCTCGATAGATGAAAAAGCGGCGCGACCGAACCCCGGCCGCGCCGCTTCGTCGCTCGTGCGGATGAATCCGTCTACAACCCGTACTCCTTCAGCTTCTGCCAGAGGGTGGTGCGGCCCATGCCGAGCTTGGCGGCGGCGCGGGTGCGGTTGCCGTTGGCCTCCTCCAGCGCCGACTTGATGGCCTCGCGCTCGGCGTTCGCGTCGGGGGCCTGGTAGCGCTTCGTCTCCGCGGCGCGCGTATCGCCCTTCTTCGCCTCGGCGTGGCCGTTGGCGGCGACGGAGGGCTGCGGGCCCTCCAGCACCTCCTCCGGCAGGTGGCAGGGGAGGATGCGCTTGCCGTCGCAGACGATGCAGGCGTACTCCACCGCCGCCATCAATTCGCGCACGTTGCCGGGCCAGTCGTACGCGCTCAGCACCTCGATCGCCTCGTCGCTGATCCCGCCGACGCGGCGCGTGGCCTCGACCCGCTCGTTCCACCGCGCCACCGAGGCGGCGGCCAGCTGCGGGATGTCCTCGGGGCGCTCCTTCAGCTCGGGAACGCGGATCTGGAACACCTTCAGGCGGAAGTACAGGTCCTTGCGGAAGCGCCCGTCCTCGACCATCGCCTCCAGGTCGCGGTGGGTGGCGGCCACCACGCGCACGTCCACCTGCACGGGGCGCGAGGTGCCCACGCGCACGACCTCGCGCTCCTGCAGCACGCGCAGCAGCCGCGCCTGCATGGCCGGCGACACGTCGCCGATCTCGTCCAGGAACAGGGTGCCGCCGTTGGCCTCCTCGAACATCCCCTTGCGGTCGCCCACCGCGCCGGTGAAGGAGCCGCGCGCGTGGCCGAACAGCTCGCTCTCCAGCAGCCCCTCGGCCAGCGCCGAGCAGTTCACCGCCACGAACGGCCGCGAGCGCCGCGGGCTCTCCTCGTGGATGGCGTGCGCGATCAGCTCCTTCCCCGTCCCCGTCGCGCCGCGCAGCAGCACGGTGGACTCGGTCGGCGCCACGCGGGCGATGGCGCGCAGCACGTCGCGCATCTTCGTCGTGTTCCCCACCAGCCGCGACGCGCCGGCACCGAGGACCGGCTCGCGGCGCGCCAGCACCGACTTGATCTTGCTGCGCAGCACCGCGTTGTCGCACGGCTTGGTGATGTAGTCGTCGGCGCCCAGCTTCAGCGCCTGCACCGCGCTGTCGACGGTGGCGTAGCCGGTGAGCATCAGCACGGGCACGTCGTTGCCACCGCCGCGCAGCTCCTCGAGCACCGACAGGCCGGTGCGCCCCTGCATCTTCAGGTCGAGCAGCACCATGTCGTAGCGCTCGCGGCGCAGGCGCTCCAGCCCGGGATCGCCGCCGGGCTCGGCGTCCACCTCGTACCCCTCGTCGCTCAGCAGGGCGCCGGTTCCCACGCGAAACGCGCGGTCGTCGTCGATGATCAGGATGCGCGGCTTTTCGGCTACGGCCATTCGAAAAATCCAGTCTTCGGTTGATTCGGATCCCGGTGCTTCACGGGCTCGGGCGCGGAGCCCTACCCCCCACGGGCCCTCCCCCCCGCGGCTCAGGCCGCGTACCCCTCCCGATAAAGGGAGGGGGTAACTTCGATCGCGGCGCTCGGAGAATAGCGCACTCGTCAATTTCGGTGTGATGCGGGGCCCCACCCCAACATCCTCGCGGCTACGGAGGCTCCGCCCATGCTGAGTTCTCCCCTCCCCCGCGGAGCGGGCGGAGGGGCCGGGGGAGGGGGCCAGCCTGGCGGGCAGGATGCCTCCCGTCCATCACCACAGCCGCCTCTCCTCTCGGTTGGATCCCCCCGATTCCCCTAATCCCCCGCACCCACCGCCATCACCTCGCCCGCGCCCGCCGGCTCGCCCGCCTGCGGCTCCTGGCGCATGGCCTCGTCCAGCGTCTCGCGCGGGAGGCGCACGATGAAGCGGCTCCCCACGCCCACCGTGCTCTCCACCGACAGCCGCCCGCGGTGCCCGCGGATGATCCCCTCGCTCACGAACAGCCCCAGCCCGATCCCCGCCACCCCCGGCTTGGTGGTGTAGAACGCCTCGAAGATGTGCGGCAGGTCGCGCTCGTCGATCCCCGTTCCCGTGTCCTCGACCACCACCTCCACCGCCTCGCCGTCCACGCGCGTGATGACGGAAAGGGTGCCGCCGCCCGGCATGGCGTCGCAGGCGTTGTTCACCAGGTTGGCCAGCACCTGCTGGATCCCCTCGGGGTGCACCACCACCTGCGGCAGCGCGGGCGCCAGCCGCGTGGCGATGCGGATCCCGCGCGAGCCCAGCTCCGGCCCGGCCAGCGTGAGCACCCGCTGCACCACCGAGTTCAGCCCCACCGGCTGCGCCGCGTCGGAAAGCGGCCGGCTCTGGTCCAGCAGCTGGCGGGTGAGCGTGGCCATCCGCGCCAGCTCCTCCTGCGCCAGCGTAAGGAACTCGCGGTTGGGGTCGCTGGGGTCGCCGCGCCGCTCCAGCGCCTCCAGGCAGTTCTGGATGTTGTAGATGGGGTTGTTGATCTCGTGCGAGAGCTGCGCCACCAGCCGCCCCATGGCCGCCAGCTTCTCGCGGTGGATCATCTCCGCCTGCGCGCTGCGCAGGCGCTGCTCGCGCTCGGCGATGGCCGCGCGCATCTCGCCGAAGGCGCGCGCCAGCTGCCCGATCTCGTCGCCCGAGTCGCGCGGCAGGGGCGCCGCGTAGTCGCCCCGCGCCAGCCGCGCGCTGGCCTCGGCCAGCGCCTGCGCGGGCCGCGCCACGATGCGGGCGACCAGGGCCGCCAGCACCAGCGCGATCACCAGCGCGGTGACGCCGATGCCGATGATGGCGCTCTGGATCCCCTGCACGATGCGCAGCTCCACCGTCACGCGGCGGAAGAGCACCACCGTCACCGGCGCGCCGCCCACCCGCAGCGGATACGGCCGCGCGCGGTAGTCCTCGCCGCCGAAGCGGTACACCCGCTGCGCGGCGCGGCGGCCGCCCAGCAGCTCGCGCGTTTCCCCCGCCACCGTGCGGGGAAGGGTGGTGCCCACCAGCGAGTCGCCCACCAGCAGCGCCACCTCGGTGCCCGAGGTGCCGAAGTCCTTCTTGATGGCCGCCGCGGTCAGCGGCGTGCCGATCCCCAGGAACCCCAGCGCCACCGTGTCGCGCCCCACCTCGGTGCGCGCCGAGTCCGGCGACGGCTGCTCGAAGCGCGCGGTGTCGCGCTTCACCCGCACCACCGCCAGCCGCAGCGGCACCCCGGTGTCGGGCAGCACCACCACGGTCTTCGCGTCTACCGAGGCCGCCAGCACCGGACCGGACACCCCCGGCCCCGCCAGGAGCGGGCGGTACGCCGAGTCGACCGCCACCACCGTCTCCTTGTCCAGCCCCTGGTGCACCGCGCGCGAGAGGGCGCGCGCCCGCCCGTGCGACCAGGCGCCGATCACCTCGGGCTGGGTGGCGCGGATCTGCGCGGCCAGCGCCAGGTTCTCGCCGCGGCTGATCCAGTTCGTCTGCAGCGACAGCGCGGCGTCGTCCAGGTCCTCGGTGGCGCGGGCGTACGCCCGGTCCTCGACCGCGTTGGCGATCAGCACCATGGCCGGCACCACGATCAGCAGCGCGGCCCCGGCGAACAGGAAGAAGACCTTGGCGCGGAGCGAAAGCCCCCGCATGGGCCCGGCAAGGTGCGGCATCCGGCGCAGCACGGGTGGACGATGGGTGTTCACTGAACACTTCCGCCGCGTTCACTGAACGGCGCCGCGGTGTCCGGCGGCCTCCGAACGTTTCTCACGGGAACGGCCTCGAATGCGTGGAAGTTAAGGCGTGGCGCGGAGTTTCGCCACCTGCGGGGCCCCGGGCGGCATGCGGCACACCCGTTGCCTTTTCAGGGGCCCTGACCGCGGACCGATGCGAAAGCAGAGCCGCGGGATGAGGAGACACCCGGACACTTCCGAAAAGGAACCGACGATGAAGATCCGCACGCTCAGCATCCTGGCGCTGGCCTCGCTGGCCGCGACCGCCGCCTGCAAGAAGGGCGACGCCGACAGCGAGAAGACCACGACCGACACCACCGTGGTGAACAACCCCGACACGATCGCGACGACGACCACCACCACGACGTCGACCGACACCACCACCGTGCACCCGGACAGCGCCGTCACCGACACGACCAAGCACGACAGCACCATGACGGACACCACCAAGAAGATGTAAGCCTTCACCGGCTGATTTTCGGCCCCGCGCACTGGGCGCGGGGCCGCGTTTTACACCCCCTGTAGACAAGGGAACAGAACCATGAAGAAGCTCTCGATCTTCGCGCTGGCCGCCGTGGCCGCGCTCTCGGCGTGCAAGAAGGGTGGCAGCGAGGGCGGCGACACCACCGCCGTCGGCGGCACCGACACCGCCGCCACCGTGGCCCCGGCCCCGGTGACCCCGGCCCCGGTGACCACCGACAGCATGGGCGCGACGACCACCACCACGACGACGACCACGACCGACAGCATGGCCGGCGGGATGACGGACACGACCAAGACCGACACCACCAAGAAGATGTAATCCGGACCGGGGGCCGCGCCGAAAGACGCGGCCCCCGATTCGTTCCACCCCTGCAGCCGGGCGGGACCGATGAAGCTCCGTACCCCCACGATCGCCGCCGCGTGCCTGCTGGCGCTGGGCGCCTGCGGCAGCAGCGGCCAGAACGACACCGGCGCCGACACCACCGCGGTGGGCCAGACGCCCCCCGCACCCGCACCGCCCCCGGCCCCCGTGACCGCCCCCGCCACCCCGCCGTACGCGCCCACCGGCGCCGACTCGGCCATGGCCGGGCACAACATGGGCTCCGACACCATGAAGCACGACACGATGAAGAAGGACAGCACCGGGATGTGAGGTGCGTCTTCGTTTCGCGTCGGTGCAGCGGCGGGTCCGGATTGGGTTCCGGGCTCGCTTTTTCGTTGGTGAGTGCGGAAGTGCGGAAGTGCGGAAGTGCGGAAGTGCGGAAGTGCGTGAGTGCGCCGATGGATGCCACCGCGCGTCCCCGATGACTTGAGCCTGTCCTCCGGATCCCGGAACCGGCTGCCGAGCCGAACAGCCTCGCGCGGTTTGCGAGGCTTCCCGTGGTTGTTGCTGCGACTTCAGTCGCCGGTGAGAGGTCCGGCCCGCGACCGATCTCCATCCCCGCACACCTGGCCGGGGATGCGGCGCGCGGCGGGGCGGCGTATCGTTCCCGATCTTCCCATCCCCACAACCCGGCCGGAGCTCATGTTCGGAATCGGCGGAACCGCGCGCCTGGCGGGCGCGCTCGTGCTCGCGGCCGTGGCGGCGGCGTGCGGCGCCTCGGACGGGCAGCCGGCGCGCGGCGACAAGGCGTCCGCCGTACGCGCGGGCGGCGACTCCGCGACGGAATCCGCGGCGCGGCGGGACAGCGCGGCGGCTCCGCGCGCGGGCGGCCTCCGCATGACGCGGCCGGACTCGCTGCGCGCGCTGTACGTGAACGGCTGGGCCGCGGGCTCGCGCTCGCGCATGCGCGGCCTCATCGCCATCGCCGACACCACCGAGATCAACGCCTTCGTGGTCGACGTGAAGGAGAGCGACACCTATCTGACGTACGACTCCACCGACATCGCCCTGGCAAAGGAGATCGGTGCCGACACGCGGCCGGCGTCGAAGTGGATGCCCGCGCTGCTGGACACGCTGCGCGCGCACGGCATCTACCCCATCGCCCGCATCGTCGTCTTCAAGGACCGCATGCTGGCCGAGAAGAAGCCGGAGCTGGCGATCCGCACGACCGGCGGCGCGGTGTGGATGGACGAGAAGGGGAAGCCCTGGGTGAACCCGTACGACCGCCGCGTGTGGGACTACAACGTGGCCATCGCCCGCGAGGCGCTGGAGATGGGGTTCCAGGAGGTGCAGTGGGACTACGTGCGCTTTCCCGACGTGACCGACGCCGTGCGCGCGCGGATGGCTTTCCCCGGTAGCGGCGGAAAGTCGCGGCAGGACAACATCCGCGACTTCATCGTCTACTCCAGGCAGCAGCTGGCCGCGTACCACGCCCCCGTCAGCGCCGACATCTTCGGGGTGATGACGAACGTGGAGGACGACATGGGGATCGGGCAGCTGTGGGAGAACGTGGTGCAGGCCGCCGACAACGTGCACCCGATGGTGTACCCGTCGCACTACTACGCGGGATACTACGGCTTCTCGCTCCCCGACGCGCACCCGTACGAGGTGGTGCGCATCGCGCTGGAGGACGGGGTGCAGCGCGAGCGCCAGGTGTCGCGCCAGGGCCGGCGCACCGCCCAGATCACGCCGTGGCTGCAGGCCTTCACCGCCGACTACCTGCACGACGGCGTGACCTACACGGCCGGCAGCCTGCGCAACGAGATCCAGGCGACGTACGACGCCGGGCTGAAGGGGTGGATCCTCTGGAACCCCGGCTCCAACTTCCAGCCCTACGTGGCCGCGCTGCGCCCGCAGCGCGGCGGCCCGTCCGCCATCGAGCGCGGCGGCTGGCGCGCGACGCGCTGGCAGGTCCCCCACGACCGCCTCAGCCGCGCCATCCTCCGCCGCGAGGCCCCCGCGCGTGCCCCGCGGCCGGCGCCCGCGGCGCCTGCGTCCGCGACCAGCGCGAAGCCATGATCTTTGGGACCACAAACACAGATGCGAATGGAACCTCTCCAATCATCAGGCTCTGTCGAAGGCGACGACGAAACCCTCGGCGCCTTCCTCGCTTTTCTCGACCGCCAGATCACCGCCTGCCCCGACTTGCTTCGCCCGATGACGACAGCGGATCTGGAAGGCGTCGACGAACTGCTGGTCGAGGTGGACCTCGACGAGCATATCGACCCCGAGTTCGTTCTCCCCTGAAACCCGGTTGCATGCGGCTACGTTCGCCCCGCGGCATCCCGCGTGCGGAGGCGATCCCGCTCCTTCACGTGAGCGCGACTGGCTGACGGACCCGGCGGCGGGATGGAGATGCGACGGCTCGGAGCGGTTCTGCTGATGGCGATGGGCGCGGCGGTGGCGGCATGCCAGGACCCGCCGCCCGCGCACAGGAAGCCGGAGAAGGCCGAGAAGGCGGCCGAGAAGCTGGCCGCGCAGCCCGTCGCCGCGCCCGTGACGCCGACGGCGGGGCTCCTCTTCTCGCCGGAGCCGGAGCGGCCGGAGGCGATGGAGCCCGCGGCGTACATGCTGGACTACTGCCAGAGCCCGGCCGGCGGCCGCAATCGCGCGCCGGTGCCGCTGGCGGGCGCGTTCCCGCGGCCGATCCGCACCACGCTCTTCTACCGCGACACCGCGACGCTCCTGCAGCCCGCCTTCCGCTGCGTCATCCGCGACGAGGACGACTGGACGGAGATTTCCGTGCTCGGCCGGCTCGTCGTCGACAAGACGGTGCTGCTGAACTTCCGCCGGGAAATGATCCTCCTCGCCGGGACGGGCGCGAAGACGAGCGGCGGGTTCGACGTGCGCTTCGACAGCATCACCATCCGCCGCGACACGATGTGGGTGTTCGTGGGGAACTCGGCTCCGCCGCCTGGCGCGGTGCTCGCCGCGGAAGCCTTCTCCGCCGCCGAGGTGCGGCGCGTCCCCCGCTTCGAGGGCACCGTCGTCTTCGTCGAGGAAACGATCCCGCCCCCGCCGCCGCTCCAGCCGCTGAAGCGCGCGCCCAAGGACACGCTGAACCTGCGGCACATCTCCAAAGACAGCCTGAAGAAGCTTTGATGCGCCGCTGGATAGATAGAAGGTGCTCGGGCTGGCCTCCTCACCGGCGACTGAAGTCGCAGCAACAACGACGGGAAGCCTCGCAAACTGCGCGAGGCTGATCCGCTCACTCCGAAGCCTCGGCGCTCGCGACCGATCTCCATTCATCCGCCCTACGCGCGCCGCGCGGGGATGACTCAGGATGACGTCGGGGGGAGGATGACGAAGGCGGGAGTGAAAACGGGCGCCCCAGCGGGCGCCCGTCCGCGTTTTATCGGGAGATGGTCAGGCGGCGAAGAACTGGGCGACGCGCTCGATGCCGGCGGCGAGCGCGTCCGGCGCGGCGACCCCGGAGAGGCGCAGCCAACCCTCGCCCGCGGCGCCGAACGCGATGCCGGGGACGGTGACCACGCGGTGCTCGTCCAGCAGCCGCTCGGCCGCGCCGAGCGAGTCGCTCGCCCAGCGCCCGGGGAGGCGCACGAAGCAGTAGAACGCGCCCTCCACCGGCGCGTGGGCCACGCCGTGGCGGGTGAGCGACTGCATCAGCAGCTCGCGCTGCTGCGCGTACAGCGGGCGGTGCGCGCTCAGCGTCTCCGGGCGGCGGAAGATCTCCAGCGCGACGTGGCTGGAGAAGGTGCTGGCGGCCGTGTTCACCAGCTGGTGCACCTTCGTCGCCGCGCCGATCACCTCCGCGGAGCCCATCAACCACCCCAGCCGCAACCCCGTGAGCGCGTTGCTCTTGGAGAGCGACCCCGCCACCAGCGCGTGCGGATACACGTCCGCCACCGACGCCGGCCGCTCGGGCGTGTAGTACAGCTCGCGATAGACCTCGTCCGACAGCACGTACACCGGCGCGCCGGGCCGCGCGGACAGCCCGTCCGCCAGCGCGCGCAGCTCGGCGGCGGGCCAGACGCGGCCGGTGGGGTTGCACGGGGTGTTGAGGATGATCATCCGCGTGTCGGGCCCCAGCGCGCCCAGCACGGCGTCCGCGCGCGGGCAGAAGCCGTCGGCCGCGTCGAGGGCGACGGTGCGGTGGCGGACGCCTTCCAGCGCGCAGAGCTTGGGATACGCGAGGTAGCACGGCTCCACGATCAGCACCTCGTCGCGCGCCGGGTCGAGCACGCTCTTGATCGCCAGGTACAGCGCCTCCTCGGAGCCGACGGTCACGCACACGTTCGCGGCGGCGTCCATCGCCGGGAAGGCGAAGCAGCGGGCGATGGCCTCGCGGAGCGCGGAGTCGCCGGCGTTGGGCGTGTACGGCAGCCCCTCGTCGCGCACGCGCGCGAGCGCGGCCTCGAACGGCGCCGGATCGGGGCGCAGCGTCGGCTCGCCCAGCCCCAGGTCGATGTCGCCCGGACGCTTGCGGGCGTTGATCGCGCGGATCAGCGACGGGGCGATGCCGGCGAGGAGTGGGTTCATCTAACCGAAGTGCGAAAGTGCGAAAGTGCGTGAGTGCGCTTGGGATTGAGGTGGTGAACTGGCATCAGCTCGCCGCTCCGGCACCGCGCCCTCTCCGGCTCGCCCAGGCTCGCCACCTCCCGTACCGGGAGAGGTAGCTGTCCAGCATCACCGGCACTCCGAAGCCTCGGCGCTACCAGATTTTGCAGGGTGCGCCAGAGCTGGACAGCCCCCCTCGCCCGGAACGGGAGAGGGCGAGCGCTCCAAGGCGCGGGGAGAGGGCGGCGCGGATGCATCCGAAGCGCACCGCCACCTCCCCCGCCGCCGATCTTTCAATCCTCCTGCCCCTCGAAGAACCGCCGCAGCGCCGCGTAGCAGAACTCCAGCGACTCCACCGAGCACCACTCGTTGGCCTGGTGCGCCTGCGAGGTCTCGCCGGGGCCGAAGTTCACCGCGGGGATGCCATTGGAGGTGAAGCGCGCCACGTCGGTCCACGCCTGCTTGGGGCGCACGGGCAGGTTCTCGCGCGCCAGCCACCCGCGGATCAGCGGGTGGTCCAGGTGCACGTCGCCCGAGGGCGCGCAGTCGGTGATCTCCACCACGCCGTCGCCGCCCACCAGCGCGCGCAGCTCGGCCTCCGCGTTCTCAGCGGTGTTGCCGGGGGCGAAGCGGACATTCACGTTCAGCATCAGCGCGTCGGGAACCACGTTCTTGGAGTTCTCCGTCAGCGTCTGCGTGACCACCATCACCTCGTAGAAGGTCAGCTCGCCGAAGCTCACCGCGCGCCGCTCCAGCGCGGCGAAGCGCCCCAGCAGCGGCAGCGCGCGGTAGACGGCGTTCTGGCCCTGCCACGGCCGCGCGCTGTGCGCCCGCACGCCGGGCACGGTGACGGTGGCGTGCATCGTTCCCATGCACCCCGGCTGCAGCCCCATGTCGGTGGGCTCCAGGATGAACGCGAAGTCCAGCGCCGGCAGCACCCCGCTGTCCAGCACCGGCTGCAGCCCGTTCTCCTCGCTGGGCCCCTCCTCGGCGTCGTAGAAGATCCACACCGGCCGCACGCCCTTCAGCTCGCGCCAGCGCTCCAGCAGCGCCAGCATCACCGCGCAGCCGGCCTTCATGTCGCTGGCGCCGCAGCCGTACACCCGCCCGTCGCGCACCGCGTAGTCCTGGTTCTCGGCGCACTTCACCGTGTCCAGGTGGCCCACCAGCGCCACGGCCGGCAGCGCCGCCCGCTCCTCCGACGAGATGCAGGGATCGCAGACGACGGAGTTGCCGATGCGCTTCACCGCCTCCGCCCCGGCGGCGGCCACGCAGCGATGCTGCACCCAGGTGGCGATCTCCGCCTCGTGCTTCGTCTCGCTGGGGATGCGGCAGAGCTCCAGCGTCAGCCCCGCGAGCTCGTCCGCAATCGGGATCCCGATCATCACACCTGCACGTTGAAGGTGCGCAGCACGTCGTTCAGCGACGTCTTGCGGTCGGTGGACTCCTTGCGCTTGCCGATCAGGAGCGCGCAGGGGACGTGGAAGGTCCCCGCGGGGAACTCCTTCGGCAGCGACCCCGGGATCACCACGGAGCGCGCGGGGATGCGGCCCTTCGTGATCACCGGCTCACTCCCCGTCACGTCGACGATGGGGGTGGACGCGGTGAGGACGACGTTCGCGCCGAGCACCGCCTCTTCCTCCACCACCACGCCCTCGACCACGATGGAGCGCGAGCCGATGAAGCAGCCGTCCTCGATGATGACGGGAGTCGCGCCGGGCGGCTCCAGCACCCCGCCGATCCCCACGCCGCCGGAGAGGTGCACGTTCCGGCCGATCTGCGCGCACGAGCCGACCGTGGCCCAGGTGTCCACCATCGTCCCGCTCCCCACGTACGCGCCGATGTTCACGTAGCCGGGCATCAGCACGCACCCGGGCTCCAGGAACGAGCCGTAGCGCGCCACGCCGGGGGGAACGACGCGGATTCCCTGCTCTTCCAGGTTGCGCTTGGTGGGCACCTTGTCGAAGAAGCGCAGGTCCCCGGCCTCCACGCGCTCCAGCGGCCGCATGGCGAAGTAGAGGAGGATGGCCTCCTTGGCCCACGCGTTCACGCGCCACTCGCCATCGGCCTTCTCGGCCACGCGCAGCTCGCCGCGGTCGAGGAGGTCGATGGCCATGTCGACGGCGTTGTGCACCTCGTGCCGGTCCAGCCGCGACCGGTCGCGGTATGCCTCGCTTATGGTGCGCTCCAGCTCCGCGCGCTCCTTCATCCTGCGTCTCCACATCTCGCTCGGGTTCCGCCTGTGCGTCCGGGGGCGCGGAACGTACGCCGCGCGCGGGAGCGAGACAAGCGGGAGGCGTGATCGAGAGGAGAGGCTTCCGGTGCGGGGCGGAGACATCCCGCCCGCCTGGCCGGCCCCCTCCCCCCGGCCCTCCGCCCGCGGGAGAGGGGAGAGCTCATCGCGAGGGAGCTTGCGGAGTGCGCCGCGGAAGCTGGATTGGGCCACGCATCACACCGAAACCGACGAGTACGCCACCGTCCGAGCGCCGCCATCGAAGTTACCCCCTCCCGTTATCCGGAGGGGGTACGCGGCCCCAGCCGCGGGGGGAGGGCCCGCGGGCTCCACGGGGACGCGCCGACGCTCGATCGCCGAGAACCATCGCAGTCGAAAGAAGCGGGGCCGCTCCCGACGCATCGGAAGCGGCCCCCTGAACATCTGTCCCGCCTGTCTCCTGATCCCCCAGGCTCACTCCCCGCCCGGGCCCGGAACGCCGGTCGGGTCCTGCTGCGGCTGGTCCGGCTGCGGCGGCGGGGTGCGCAGCCGCGGCGGGTGGCCGAAGTTGTAGCTGAACGACAGGTACACCGCGCGCGCGTTGAACTGCCGGCGCTGGACCTGCGAGAACGAGTCCGAGTTGGCGGTGAACGAGAACCGCATCGAGTCGAACGGGTCGGCCACGCGCAGGCTCAGCGACGCCTTGTCGGAAAGCTTCTGGCGCACCGCCACGTTGGCCATCGACATCGCCCCCATCCGCCCCTGCTCGGTGACCATTGCGGGCCGGTAGAACTGGAACCACTGCACGTCGGTGCTGGGGCTCAGCTTGAAGTTCAGGCTGCCGCGCGCGCTCCAGGTGAAGGTGTTGGCGCCCAGGCTGCTCTGCACGTTGCTCCCGTCCGTCACGATCTTGTAGGCGCTGGCGCCCACGAACCCGCTCACCTTCCCCAGCCGCAGCTGCGCGTTGGCGTCGGTGCCGTAGCTGTTGGCCGTGGCCAGGTTGGCGAAGGTGGTCGTATCCACCCCGTCGGTCCCGAAGGCCTGGTAGCGGCGCACCGCGTTCACCGTGTGGCGGTAGAACGGCGTCACGGTGAGCGAGCCGAAGCGCGTGGCGTGCGTGAACGAGGCCTCGTACGCGTGCGTGTACTCGGGCTTCAGGTTGGGGTTGCCCACGAACACGTTGTTGCGGTCCTGCACCATCGGGAACGGGTTCAGCTGGAACGTGTTGGGGCGGTTGATGCGCTTGGAGTAGCTGAACCGCATCTGGTCCTTCTGCCCCACCTGCAGCGTGGCCGCCGCGCTGGGGAAGAAGCTGGTGTAGTCGTTCGGATACTCGGTCGGGTCGTTTGCCAGCTGGAAGGTGGTGCTCGCCCGCTCGGCGCGCAGCCCGCCCTGCAGCGAGAACCTGGGCGTGATGGTCTGCGTGAGCAGCGCGTACCCCGCCTGCACGCTCTCGTCGTAGGTGAAGTCGTTCACCAGCCGCAGCGACGGGTCCGGCACGCCGCCGAAGATGGAATCCGACGTGTACTCGTTGGTCAGCCGCCGCAGGATCCCCTTGTACCCGGCCTCGAGGCGGGTGTTGGCCAGGATCTGCCGCGTGAAGTCGGCCTGCCAGTCCAGCTGGCGGGTGACGTTCGACAGGTCGTTGCGGCTGTCGCCCGCCAGGTCCGGCGAGAACACGTCGCCCGGCACGGCGGTGAAGTTCGAGAGGAAGTGGTCGCGCGAGCGGTTGAAGTGCACCTGCCCGGACATCTCGTTGCGCTGGGGCTGCAGCGTGCGCTTGAAGCCCAGCACGTAGTCGGTCGACAGCCCGCGCGCGCGGCCGGTGGTCAGCAGGTCGTACTCGCCGGTCACCCCGTGCGAGCCGTTCATCAGCGTGACGCCGTTGCCCGAGTCCTGGTTGCCGGCGCGGGCGTTCAGCATGAACGACGAGTTCAGCACGTTCAGGCGGCCCAGCTTCAGCTCGCCGTTGGCGTTCACCGTGTGTGAGGTGTTGGCGAAGTCGCCGCTGCTGAACTGCTCGATGAAGCTCAGCGGCACGCCGCCCTCGTGCTGCTCGCGCAGGCTGTACCCGTCGGACACGCGCGAGTCGCGGTTGAAGCCGTAGCTGCCGAACAGCGTCAGCGGCCCGTGCTGGCTCCCCAGGTTCCCGCTGGCGTTGTACTTGTCGCCCGTCCCCGCGCCCAGCGTGAGCCCGCCGCTGGTGCCCAGGTCGGTGTTCTGCTTCAGGACGATGTTCAGGATGCCGCCCATCCCGTCGGGGTCGTACTTGGCCGACGGGTTGGGCACCACCTCCACGCGCTCCACCAGGTTCGCCGGGAGCTGCTTGATGAAGTTGGTCAGCGCGTCGCCGGTGAGCGGCGCGGGGCGGCCGTTGATCTGGATGGCCACGTTCTGGTTGCCGCGGAGCGAAACCTTGCCGTCGCCGTCCACGTCCACGCCGGGAACGTTGCGCAGCACGTCGGTGGCGTTGCCGCCGGTGACCGCCGGCATGTCCTTGGTGGACACGATGGTGCGGTCGGGCGAGGAGATGACGGTGGAGCGCTCGGCGGTGGCGGTCACGCCCTGCAGGCCCACGGCGCCGGCGGCCAGGCGCACCGTGCCCGCGTCGGCCACGGCGGCCGGGCCGGTGACCACCACGCGGCTCACCGTGCCGGTCGTATAGCCAAGGCGGCTGACGCGCAGGTAGTACGTGCCCGGGCGCAGCCCCTCGATGCGGAAGGTGCCGTCGGCGCGGGCGACCGCGCCGGTGACCAGCACCGAGTCGGCGCTGCGGCGCACGGCAATGCTGGCGCCCGCCAGCGCGGCGCCCGACTGCGCGTCGCGCACCGAGCCGCGGATCTCGCCGCCGGCCTGGGCCTGCGCGGCGGCGGCCATCCCAGCCGCGCCGGGGGGGCCTCCAGGGCGCGCGCCGGACGGAGGAGCGCTGCCCGGGGCGCCGGTCTGCGCGCTGGCGGCCGTGGAAGCGGCGGCCAGCGCAAGGGCGATGAGGGTACCACCGAAGCGGTTCATCGTCACGATCTGTTTCAGAAGGTTGAGGTCCGCCGGGGCGTGCCGCGGTGCCCGGATCGGTCGCCCGGGGCGGGTGCGCCGGCGGGGTGCTCCGACATGCCCATGGGATGCCCAGGCACTGCCGAAGGTTGCACCGGTGTACGCCCGGCGCCGCCGCGAAGTTTCCTCGCGACGCATTGAATTTTGTCGCAATTCCGCGAAGAATCCACCCGCGTGGGCATGAACGGCGGCCCGCGCGGGACGAACGGCTCCCTGCGTGGTACGAGCGTCGCCGCCCGCCCTCGCCCCGGTGGAAGCACGCGGCTCCGGCCGTCGCCGCTCGCGCGGATCGACGGCCGGAGCCATTTCGTGGAGGGAAGATAACAGCTTCGTCCCATCTTTCCAACCCGCTGGGCGACATCGGGATATCCGCATCCCCAACGGAGAGGGTGGTTTGCGCGGAGAAGCGGAGCGTTTACATCCATGGATCGTCAACGTTCGTTTGCATTCCGCTGGATGGAAACGTTCGATGACATCATGGACCGGGTGGGGACATCATGGACCGGGTGGGCGAGACACAACGAATTGCGGCCGCCACGGAAGTTCTCCGCGGCGGCCGCCGTGATCACCCTCATCTGTCATCCTCCCGCCGCCGATTCACTGTGACGTGACGCGATCCCGCGGCGTTCGCCTCAGTCGGCCACGGTGCTCCACTCGATGCGGTAGCGGCAGACGCCGCCGCCGCGGGCGCGGCACTCTTCCTCGACGATCGAGACGCCGCCGGCGCCGCACATCTCCAGCGCGCGGCGGTACCAGCCCATCACCGTCAGGCAGTCGGGCACGCTGAAAGTCTCGGCCTCGTACGTCGTCATCACCCCCGAGCTTTCGCCGGTCTGCTCGTAGGTGCGGCGCCCCGTCTCGTAGTAGAAGCCGTAGATCTGCGGCGCCTTGCCCAGGAACACGTGCGGCCGGCCAGGGCTGAGGAACTGCTTGTGCAGCGTGGTCAGGTTCGCGTCGGCCGAGGCGGCGCCGAGCCGCTCGAACACCTCGCTCTTCCCGTCGCCCAGCACCTGCACGATGGCCGCGTCCAGCCGCTCGCCGATCTCGAACGGGTACCACTTCACCGACAGCACCGTGCGCAGCGCCTTCTGGTCGTCGTCCTGGAGCGAGCCCACCACGCGCTCCACACCCTCGCGCCCCCAGTGCTGCTCCACGAACGCGAGCCGCGACTTCAGGATGGTGCCCTTGATCTGCTGCATGGCGGTAGCGGGGGAGCGGGGATGGGACGGCGGGATCCTGCGGAGAGGCTGGACGCAGTGTGCATCCGGGCGGGCGCCCGGTCAAGGAACACGTGGAGCGGGGGATTCGATGCGGGAGCCCGGACGTCTTCTCCCGCGTCCCGGGGCGATAGGGATGACGAGCCCGGCCGATGCCTCAGGGATGCCGCGGATCGCCGCCGATGGCGATGGCGGAGCCGACGAACGGGATGGCCGGGGAGCTTCCCGTGGCGGTGGTGGCGGCGGTCCCCCACTGCGTGACGCCGTTCGGCATCAGCCGGCGCAGGTCGTAGCGGCGCCCGCCCAGCTCGAACTCGCGGCTCCGCACCAGCCGCGCGGAGAAGACGTTCGACGAGAAGAGCGGCCGGTTCGCCTCACCTGCGCCGACGGTGGCGCCCACGACCATGCTCACGCGCCGGAACCGCGCGATCTCCTCGCCCGCGCCGAACGTGGCGGGGTCGTCGAAGGTGGCGCGCGGATCCCGGTTCAGGTACACGCCGAACTCGCCGACGGCGTCCAGCCCCAGCGAGATGTCGCCGTTGGCCACCTTGGTCGCGGTGAACGGATCGGCCAGGAAGGTGAGGTACGCCGTCCCCTCGCCCGGCGCGCCGCTGAACAGTGCCCCCTCGATCCCCTGCAGGTGCAGGAAATACCCGGCATCGAACGCGGATCCGCCCTCCCCCGCGTAGAACCGCCCCGTCACGTACCAGGCGACTTCGCCTGGAAAGATCCTCATTTCCACCCCCCCCCGTTCCGCTGAACGGCGCGTCAGTCGCGAACTCCGGATCAAGTCTGGCGATCGTCGTTCATCCCCAACCGCATTGCTGCGGCGCGAAGATCGGCTTCGAGGCGGTCTAGATGGGCAAGCGTGTACAGGCCATCGATCGAGCGCCGTTCCCACAACTCGTAAATCCGGCGGAGATCGGCCTGACGGCTTTTCCAGCCGATTCCGTCCACGACCGCGAACACGAACTGCTGCGGCAGGCGCGCTTCCGCCATCGCGACGATCTCGCGCACCGCATCGCTGAGCTTGCTGCCCGTCGAGTTGAACCCCTTCATCGCGATCACGATCTGCGCATGCTCGCCGCCCGCGGGGATGGCGAGGTCACACGGTGCGGACGTCCCGCCACGCCCCTTGAACTGCGTCCGCAACGCGATCGGCAACCCCAGCTTGCGCACGACGGCCTCGACCTGGTCTTCGACGCTCCTCCCTCTGCCGATCGCGCCGGAAGCGCCCCGCTGCGACCAGAGATACCGCTCTAGCAGCACGTCCGCGAACGTCCACTTACGTCGCATCTGCTCCGACAGCCGCTGCACAAGGTCAAACTCGTCGAGCATCTCGACGAGACGATCCGCATCCGTTCGTGCAAGCTTCGTCCAGCTGCTCGACCCTAAACGGTGCCGCAGCTGGTTCTTGAGCATCTCGCGCGTCAGCCCCGCGGCTGTCGCAAGCACGGGGACGGAGTCGGGGTGCTTCGACACGAACGCCGCGAGCGACGCACGCGTCGGCTCGCCAATGGAACGTAGTTCCTCCACGAGCGACTGGATGCGCGCCTGGAGTTCGGGATTTTCCCGAACGACGCGTCCAAGATCGGCGAGTGACGTGAGCAGGTCGGGAAAGCTGATTGCGGCACGCACCAGAAGTCACCTTCCCACGAAAATGTACTCGTCAACGACCCTGCGCTGCGCCGCCGCGTGCGTGCCGAACGAGTAACGGTGGGGGATCGTGTGGACGTCGACGTGCTCCTTCTCCGCCGCGAGCGCCTCGTAGACCTCCTGCTGGCCGGGAACGGAGTTCGAGCTGTAGGAGAGCACGATGGTGCTGTTCCGGAAGCGGTGGAACAGCTCGGCGAGCGCGTGGCGGATGGTGCGCTTGTATGCGAACGGCGTGAAGCGCTTCTCGATCTTCTTCGTCGCCGTCTCCTCCATGATCTTCAGCCCGCGCCAGTACACTGAGAGGCCTTCGAGGAAATGGTACCGCTTGATGTAGTCGCTGTCGTCGCGCGGCGGAGCGTACGGGGGATCGAAATAGACGAGGTCGAAGCCGTCCGGGTCCAGCGACAGTGCGTCCCCGCATGAGACCCGATTGTCCCGCCCATTGTCGAACACCGCGCGGTTCAGGTCGCGAACAGCTTCCACGAAGAGCTCGCGCAGCGGTGTCCGCAGGTTCCTCCGCCCGTCGTCATAGCGGAAGTCGGTGATGGTGAAGACACCGCGCGGCTGCTTGCGCGCGGCGGCAAGGCACATCGCCGCGATCGCGAGATCGCGCTGGTAGGCGGGGAGACGATCCACGTGCGACCACGCGGCGTCGAGGAACGCGTGATCCTCCGACGGAAAGTAGAGCCCGGCGAAGGTGCGAGCGATGAAGTCCCGGCCATCTTCGTTCGGGGAGAGCAGGTACTCGACGTCGTGCCGGTCCAGGAGCGTGCTCCCGTTCTCCACCACTGCCCGCGCGACCGTGGAGGGAAACGTCAGGAAGTCGTTCGCGACCACTTCCTTGCCCATCTCCTTCAGCGCGTAGGCAACCACGCCGCTGCCGCTGAACGCATCGAGCGCGCGGTCAAACCTCAGATCGGAGAAAATCCCCGCAAGATGGGGAACGACACGATACTTGGAGCCCATGTACCGGAGCCGCGGATAACGTTGCGTCCGCGGCGGAGCTTCCAGCGGAACGATGGCGGAATCGGCCCCAAGGTCCAGCGACAGGTCCATACGATCCTCCTCCCTCCTTAACGAACGCGGGGCCCCCGGCAGTCGCCGGAAGCCCGCCTGTCCGTACCTCGTCATCAGCAGGTACAAGCTAATGCCTCACCCGCACTCGCTGAAGCCGCAGACGTGGCACTTCATGCAGCCCTCGGCGAACTCGAGCTGGCTCTTGCACTCGGGGCAGGTGCCCATGAAGGTCTCGCCGCCGTGGTAGTCCAGCGTGAGCTGCGGCGGTCCGCTGCTCTCCGTGGCCGGCGTGAAGCCCATCGCCAGGTCGGCCGCGTTCTCGGTCTGCAGCACCGCCTCGGGGATCAGCTCCTGCTGCACCCCCGCCTTCTCCTGCTCGCGCAGTCCGATCGCCTGCGCGATCGCGTCGGGCACCGAGTGCACCTTGTTGGCGCCGAAGCCGATCGCCTTGTCGGAGCTGATGCCGCGCAGCTGCGTGTAGACCTCGTTCACCGGGATCCCGAAGCGCAGCGCCAGCGAGATCAGCCGCCCGATCGCCTCCACGTCGGCCATGGCGACGGAGCCCGCCTTCCCCAGCGTGGCGAACACCTCGAACGGGTGGTTCTGGTCGTCCTCGTTGATGGTCACGAACACGTCGCCCAGCGGCGAGCCCATCTTGCGCGTGGTGCCGCGCAGCACGCTGGGGCGCTTGCGCTTGTGCCGGCGGATCTGCGTTTCGCGGAACTCGGCCTGCTTCAGCTCCTCGCGCAGCCGCGCCACCTCGCGCTCCAGCTTCGCGCCGCGCTCGAACACCTCCGCCGCCTTCGCGCGCACCTCCACCAGCTCCGCCACCTCGGCCTGCTGCTGCGCCGGCGTCTTCGTCGCCCCCGTCGACAGCACCTGCCCGTCGCGGCTGCCGTCGCGGTACACGGTCACGCCCTTGGTCCCCAGCCGGAAGGCGAGCTCGTAGATCTCGCGCACGTCCTCGACCGTGGCCTCGTGCGGGAAGTTCGTGGTCTTGCTGATGGCGCTGTCGCAGTGCTCCTGGAAGCCCGCCTGCATCCGCACGTGCCACTCGGGGGTGATGTCGTGCGCGGTCACGAACGCCTTCTGCACCGCCGCCGGCACCTCGGGGAAGTGGATGTGCCCCTCGCGGGCGATCCGCTCCACCAGCCCCTCGCTGTACCACCCGCCCGCCTTCGCCACGGCCACGAAGTCCTCGTTCACGTCGGGCATCATCGCCCCCGCCTGGTTGCGCATGAACGCGACGGCGAAGAGCGGCTCGATCCCGCTGGAGCAGCCGGCGAAGATGGAGATGGTGCCCGTGGGCGCCACCGTGGTCACGTTGCAGTTGCGCAGCCGGCGCATGGGGCGGATGCGGTCGCCGTTGGGCGCGCGGGCGCAGGTGTCGTCGGGCCCCCAGATCGACTTCTCCCACTCGGGGAAGGCGCCGCGCGACTCGGCCAGCTGCTCGCTCGCCTTCTTCCCCTCCTCGTCCAGGAACTCCATCACCCGCCGCCCGATCTCGACCCCCTCCTCGCTGTTGTAGGGCACGCCCAGGCGGACGAGGAGATCGGCGAAGCCCATCACCCCCAGCCCGATGCGGCGGATGCGGTTGGCCAGGTCGGTGATCTCGGGGAGCGGGTACTGGTTGGCGTCGATCACGTTGTCCAGGAAGTGCGTGGACAGCCGCGTCACCCGCCGGTACTCCTTCCAGTCCACCCGCTCGTACCAGGGGCTGTCCGCCGGCACGTCGCTGCGCACGAAGGCGCCCACGTTCACCGAGCCCAGGTTGCACACGTCGTACGGCAGCAGCGGCTGCTCGCCGCAGTTGGCGCTGACCACGCCGGTGAACGCCGCACCGGCCTCCACCGCGTGCGGGTCGGCGACGACGTAGGTGTGCACGTCGTCGACGGTGCCGTTGTACACGTCGGCGCGCCCCGCCAGGCGGACGGCCACGACTTTGTGGTTCCCCGCCGTGGCCGCCGGGCGCTCCTGCAGCTGCGCCACCGCGTACGCGCGCACGCTCACCCCGCCGCGCAGCTCGCCCGCGGGGATCTTCTCGCCGTTCAGGCCGATCCAGTTGTGGTCCGGGGTGCAGCGCACCGTCAGCCCGCTGTCGAACTCGATCTCGATCACCTCCACGTCGCGCCGCGTGAGCCGCGGGCGGCGCATCCAGCGCACCACCGGCGCCTGCGCCAGCCGGTCGAAGGCGTAGACCAGCACGTCGTCGCCGCTGGCGGCCAGCTCGTCGAAGCGGCGCGGGCCCTCCACCGTCAGCACCTGCGTGTCGCCGGTGAGGCAGGGGTTGGTGGCCTCGTACGCGCCCAGGTGCGGCACCGGGTTGTAGAAGTTCGCGCGGTCGATGAAGAACACCCCCGGCTCGCCGGTGCGCCACGCGTTCTCCACGATCTTGTCGAAGATGCGGCGCGCGTCCTTGCGCCCCGCCACCTGGCCGTTGCGCGGGTTGATCAGGTCGTACTCGGCGCCCCGCTCCACCGCGTTCATGAACGCGTCGGTGATGGCGACGGAGATGTTGAAGTTGGTGATCTTGGTGATGTCCTGCTTGCAGTCGATGAACTCCTCGACGTTCGGGTGATCCACCCGCAGGATCCCCATGTTGGCGCCGCGGCGCGTGCCACCCTGCTTCACCACCTCGGTCGACGCGTCGTACAGCGACATGAACGAGATGGGGCCGCTGGCCACGCCGGTGGTGCTGCGCACGTGGTCGCCCGCCGGGCGGATGCGGCTGAACGAGAAGCCGGTGCCGCCGCCCGACTGGTGCACCAGCGCCATCGACTTCAGCGTGTCGTAGATGCCGCTGCCGCCGTTCGACAGCTCGTCGTCCACCGGCAGCACGAAGCAGGCGGAGAGCTGGCCCAGCGGCCGCCCGGCGTTCATCAGCGTGGGCGAGTTGGGCTCGAACAGCCGCTTCGTCATCAGCGCGTAGAACTCGCGCGCGAGGGCCACCACGCCGTCCTCCGACGCGCCGTAGCGGCGGTCGGCGCTGGCGATGGTGTAGGCCACGCGCCAGAACATCTCCTCCGGGCCTTCCGTCGGCTTCCCCGACTCGTCCTTCTTCAGGTACCGCTTGGCGAGCACGATCCGCGCGTTATCGCTCAGCTCGGCGCGCGGAAGGTCGGCGGGGATTGCGGCCACGGGGGCGTCGGCCACGGACGGAAGGGCGGTGGGAGGGTTCATCGACCAGGTCCTCTCTGCGCGTTGTGGAAAACCCGCGAAACGGCTTGCGGTAAAGGCGGTTGCGCCTGTGGAAAACAATCTGGTGTGTACCACGTGTTGGGGAGCAACAATGTAGGACCCCAATATCTAGTGGTCAACCCTTCCGTTACCGCCGCAAAGGTTGTACATGCGGCCGCCCCGCGCCGCCCATCTGATACACCACATCGGACACTTCGGGCGGCGGAACCGGCCTCCGGCGGGAGCGATCGGCTGACCCGCGCGGGTGCGGAAGTGAACGGACCGAAGCAGCCGCGGCCCCGGGAGATCCCGGGGCCGCGTGAAAGAGGTCACGAAGCTGCAATCAGCGGGTCACGCGCCGGCAACGCGGTTGTCCTTGTCCTCTTCCGGCCGCCGGTCGTACATGCTCCCCTCGTCGATCGTGTGCGGCTGCTCGCCGCCGGGCGCGTGGTCGCTCCCGTGCGCGTTGGCGGGCATCGTGGGCACGTCGGCGGGGTTCCCCGACGATTCCTGAAGGGGGCTTCCCTTCGCGTTCACGTCCACGTGCGGGGGGTGCTTGCCGGAGCTCTCCGCGTTTCCGATCTCCTGGCGCGGGCCGGGGCCGCCGGGGCTCACGCGCCCACCCCGCGGTCGCGCGGGTCCTCGGTCCCCTCCGCCTCGCGCTCGCGCGGCGACTCGCCGGCCGACATCGCGCCCTCCTCGCCGCCGTGGCCGTGCCCCTCGCGGGCGTGCACGTTGGCGTCGTGCGAGGGCTGCGGATGCTTGGGGTCGAAGAAGTGCTGCCCGGGGCCGCCGCCGTGGCCCACGTGCTGCCGCCCCACCTTCTCGGTGTCGCCCGTGACGGTGTCGTCCAGGCTGGAGTGCCCCTGCCCCGATTCGGGAAGGTTCTTGTAGTCGGACGCCCCCGCCTCGCTGGGGTCGATGTTGTACTGGTCCCGTCGCTTGCCGCCCATCGTTCCTCCTCTGGATGTGCTTGTCCGCGCTGCGGTTGCAGGACACGCGGCTTCACGATCCGTGCCGGGCGGGCGACGGCGGGGTCAGGGAAGGATTCCGATGTGAGGCGCTGGGGAGACGGATTAGGGAAGGACCTGACGGATCAGAAGGACTACACCTCTGATGAACCAGCTTCAAACTCCCAAAACGAGGCCGGGCGAATCATACGGATGCCCTGGTAGGTCTCGAGCGTGAGGAGATCGCCGTCACCGCTTACGATGCACCGGCACTCGCCCGCTATCGCTGTGGCGATCACCCAATCGTCGTCAGGATCGCGTGAAACTGGAGATTGCAGCGGCCGCGGCATAACGATCTCGCAGTGTTCGCGATAGAACCCGAGGAGATCGTCAACGTCCGGAGAGGCGATCTTGAGCTTTCGAAGGAGCTTCTCCCGCAACTCCTCGATGAGGATCTCGGAGGTAACGAGGACGTGGCGCCGCATGCAGTATCTGTACAGCCGCATGCAGGCGCCCTCGGTGGCATAAGCCGCGATGAGGACGTTCGTATCGAGAACGAGCCTCACGAGATCTCGCGGAACACGTCCTCGTCCGTGAAGAACCCGGCCCTCTGTGCCTGCGGGATGACGCGGGCGCGCAATTCGTCGAACCTCCGCTCCGCGACATACGCTTCCACGGCATTGCGGACGAGCTCGTCGCGCGGGATGCCGTCGGCTTCGGACAGCGCGTCGACTTCGGCAGCGAGTTCGTTGGAGAGGGTAATGGGAATCGTCTCGCTCATCTCGACACTCCAGCGCGGGTTCTCCAAAACATAACAAACAGGATCGCGGCGGAGAACCCGCGTGACAGGCGAGCGCGCAAGATGATCCCGGCTCGCGGCGCGGTCGTCGACAAGCCCGAGAGCCTCCTGCCGGACCGCAACCGATACCCACCCGGCGGAACGACGAAGCTCCCGGAGCGGGGGCTCTGGGAGCGCGTGGCGACGCTCGGCGTGCATCCTTCCGTCCTACTGAATCGCGCGGCAGGTGGGGTCGATGCAGCCATTCGCGTCGACGCACGCCGTGGCGAGGCAGCTGGTGCCGCGGCATGAGCAGGGGGTCGTCACGGCGTTCCCGTACACGGTGCCGCTCTCGTCGAGCCCGGTGCCGCGTGTGTCGAACGACTCAACGGCCAGATCTTCCGGCTCCAGGCGAAGCTTGCGCATCCGTGCCTCCGTGAACGGGATGGATTGCCGAACGGGCGATCTCCCCCGAGTCGCCGCAGTTCCAGTGCCACGCCCATTGAGACGGAACGTTCGATTCCCCGGCTGAAAAGCAGCGCGTCCGTATCCATCGAGCAGAACGAGCGACGGCCCCGCGGCGATGCATCCGCCGCGGGGCCGTTGCGTACTTTCGTACTTCCGTACTTCTCGTACTCCGCCGAAGGCGGCCCGCGATCAGCCGCTCGCGCCGATGCGCGTGGCCGGGCGCTCGCCCGACACCTTGCGCTCGATGGGCGGCTGCGCGCTGGGCGCCAGGGTGTGCTCGGGGATGGTGGTGACGGCGCCCTCCTCGATGAAGGCGTAACGGCCCTTCATCACGTCCTGGGCAACCTTGTAGGTCGGGTCGTCGGCGTTCTCCCACAGCTGGTCGAAGAGCGCCTTCACCCGCAGCCGCGAGCGGCGGCAGAACACGTCGGCCAGGATCGCCGCCTCCTTGCCGTTGGGCCCGTCGCGCATGTCCTGCGCGCGCACCACCGCGCAGCTCATGGCGTACAGCTCGGCGCCGATGTCCACGAAGCGGCCCAGCAGGTGGCCCTTGCGCTCCAGCTTCGCCTGGTACTTGCCCATGGCGTAGAACATGTTGCGCGCCAGCTTGCGCGAGGTGCGCTCGATGAAGCGCACGTGCTTGGCGTTGCGCCCGAACTCGCCGTAGTGGCCGGGAAGCTGCCCGCCGCCCACGAAGCGCTTCGGCAGCCAGGCCGCGTACCAGGCGCCCGCCTTGGCCATGGCGCCCAGCTTCTGCCCGGTGCTGATGCCGGGCTTGATCAGGTCGCCCGCCACGGCCAGGTGCGTGTCCACCGCCTCGCGGGCGATGAACAGGCGCATGATCTCCGACGAGCCCTCGAAGATTCGGTTGATGCGGAAGTCGCGCATCATCCGCTCCACCGCGATGGGCACCTCGCCGCGCGCGGCCAGCGAGTCGGCCGTCTCGTAGCCGCGCCCGCCGCGGATCTGCAGCAGGTCGTCCACGATCCGCCAGCCGATCTCCGTGGTCCACAGCTTGGCGATCGCGGCCTCCAGGCGGATGTCGTTCTTCGCCTGGTCGGCCAGCGCGCTGGAAAGCTCGGCCATGCTCTCGATGGCGAAGGCATCGGCCGCCATGGCGCCCAGCATCTGCGCCACCGCGTCGTGCTTGCCGATGGGGGCGCCCCACTGCACGCGCTCGGCGGCCCACTTCCGCGCCACCTCGACCGCCACCTTGGCCCCGTACGCCGCGCTCATGGGCAGCGTCAGGCGGCCGGTGTTCAGCGTCATCAGCGCCAGCTTGAGACCCTTCCCCTCGCCCCAGATGATGTCCTCGCGAGGGACGCGCACGTTCTTGAAGGTGATGACGGCGTTCTGCAGCGCCTTCAGGCCCATGAAGCGGCAGCGGTTGGTGATCTCCACCCCCGGCGCGCTGGTCTCGACGATGAAGGCGGTGATCTGGGGGATCTCCTTGCCGTTCTTCATCTTCGACGGGGTCTTCGCCATCACCACCAGCAGCTCGGCGATGGTGCCGTTGGTGCACCACAGCTTCTCGCCGTTCAGGATGAAGGCCTCGCCGTCCTCGGTCGGCTCGGCGGTCGTCGCCAGCGCGGCGGGGTCCGAGCCCACGCCGGGCTCGGTGAGCGCGAAGGCGCTGATGGCGCCCGCGGCCAGGCGCGGCAGGTACTTCTTCTTCTGCTCGGGGGTGCCGAACATCTTCAGCGGCTGCGGCACGCCGATGGACTGGTGCGCCGAGAGAAGGGCGGTGAGGTTGCCGTCCTTGCTGGTGACCATGCCGATGGTGCGCCCGTACCCCAGCTGGCTGAGCCCGATGCCGCCGTACTCCTCGGGGATCTTGAGACCGAAGGCGCCGAGATCCCGGAGACCCTGCACCACCTCGGGCGGCAGCTCGCCGGTGCGGTCGATCTCGTCGGAGTCTACGTTCTCGTCCAGGAACTTGCGCAGCTTGGCGATGTAGGCGTCGGTCTTGGCCTTGTCCTCGGGCGACTGCCGGGGATAGGGATGGATCAGGTCCAGGCGGAAGTTGCCGAGGAACAGCTCGCGGACGAAGCTCGGCGCGGTCCACTCGGTTTCGCGCGCGGCCTCCGCGACTTCGCGCGACTCCTGTTCGCTCGGAGCGTTCCGGGCGTTCTGGTCACTCATCGAAAACCGTTCCTGGCCAATGGGTTGAGGGCGCTCGCCACGGGCGCGTCCGGCGTGCTGCCGGTGGCCCCACGATGAAACGTAGAAGTGAGCCCCACTCACGCAATAGCGCGAGTCGTGCCAAGGGGTTTGCAGCGATTCGAGTGCGGGAGTGCGGAAGTGCGGAAGTGCTGAGTGCCAGGCTTCGGAGTGCGCCCTCTGCCCCGCGCCCTCTCCGGCCGGCCGAGGCCGTCCACCTCTCCCGTACCGGGAGAGGTAGCTCGATGAGATCGGTGCTGGAGGCTGCCTTGTGCCCGCCCGGCTTGATGAGCCACTGCGATGCGGGGTTGGGCCTCGCGGCACACGGTCACCCGACGAGTGCTCGACCGGCTGAGCGGAGCTATCGAAGTTACCCCCTCCCGTTATCGGGAGGGGGTACGCGGCCCCAGTTGCGGGCGGAGGGCTCCACCGGCGCAGGACTGGCGCTCGGAGGCATCAAACACGCCCCGATCCCGCAGTCCCAGAATGCGAAACCGCCGCCCCGGTGACGTCTCCGGAGCGGCGGCTCGTCTTCAGAACTCCCTCGCCCCTACCGTCGCGCGGCGAGGCTGAGGGTGCGGAGGAGCTCGGCGGCCAGGCCTTCGGTGTCGGCCTCCTCCTGCTCGCCGCCCGCGGGCTCGGTGGCCGCCTCGATGCCGCGCTTGCGGGTCACTTGGTCCAGCACCGTCTCGGCCTCGAGCGCCACGCGGCTCTCCTCGCGGCGCGTGGCCACGTCGCGCGCCGTGCTGGCGGCGCGCTCGGCGCGGCTCCAGTCCTTCAGGCTGGCCGCGCCACGCGCCAGGTCCAGCAGCGCCTGCGCCGCGTTCGGGCGCGTGTGCCACTCGCCCGCGAAGCTCCACACCTCGTCCCACGCGCGGTCGAACTCGCCGCGGTTGGCCGCGCCGCCCGCCGCGCGCCCGATGTCGGCGGTGTTCAGCATCCGCTCGCCCGGCGTGGACAGGTGCGGCGCCAGCGCCTGGAACACGGCCAGCGCCTGCGCGAAGCGGCCGCGCGTCATCCAGAAGTACGCCAGGTCGCGCGCCAGCATGGGCAGGCGCAGGTGCGTGCTGCCGTACGCGCGGAACGACTGCCGCGCGAATTCCAGCGCCTCGGCCGGGTTGGTGTCGCTGGCGATGACGAACAGCGCGTGCAGCGACCGCCCCTGGATGTCGCGCAGGCCGTGGCGCTTGGCGGCGCGCAGCGCCCGCACGTGGAAGCGGCGCGCCGCCGGGTAGTTGCCGCGCTGGGTGTACAGCTCGCCCAGCCCCAGGAAGGCCTCGGAGTAGCTGGCCCAGTCCTTGGCCTGCCGCCCCAGCCCGATCACCCGCCGGAACCAGCTCTCGGCGCGCGCGTACTCGGCCTTGCGCCGCGCCAGCTGCCCCACGCGGAACCCCGCCGCCGCGTTGGTGGGCGCCGCCAGCGCGCCCGCCTGCGAGAAGGAAATGGCGGTGGAGAGCTTCTCCTGCGCGTCGGCCCAGCTGGCCACGTCGCGGCAGGCGCCCAGGATCTCGTCCTCGGTGATCGCCGCCGGCTCGCCGGAGATGCGGGCCAGCATGCGCATCGGCGCGTCGATGGCCGCGTCGATCCCCGCCTGCTCCAGCTGCCGCAGGCGCTGCTCGTGCGCGATGCCCTGGAACAGGTCCGCGCGCTCGGCCGGCTCGCGCCCGCCCGCCCACAGCGTGACGTCGCGCATGGACTGCCACAGGACCAGCCCCACAGCCCCGGAGAACTCTTCCAGCATCTCCGTGCCTTCCAGCGTCTCGTTCCCGTGCACCAGCGCCGGCGGCACGTGCCACCGCCAGCGGCGGCGCGGCTTGCGCGCGGGCGAACCCGGTTGTGGTCCGGCCATTCGAGGGGCTCCGACAAGGGGTGTGGATTCAGCGCGGCGCGCCGGCCCGGGCGCGCCCGTCCCGCGTAAACGGGTGCAGCTCCACGTCAGGTGCAAATGATGTGCACTCTGCTCCGCGCCCGGCGCGAAGGGAGCGCCCGCGGAGTCGTGGCTATTTACGCGTGTGTGTGAATAATGGGCCTATCCCCGCGACAATGCCAGAGGTTCGTTTGAAGACGCGCTCCGAAGCGGGCGCACGAAGCTGGTGCAGCGGATGCGGAACGCAGCGGATTCCGTGCACCACGGTGGTTTGGAGGGATCGGCGGGGCGCGCGTACCTCCGGCCGTTTCCCCGCCCGGCGAGCCGCCGGATCACGGCCCTCGCGGACGGATCGCGGCGATGAACAGGTGGCGTTCCGCGCGTCTCCCGGCGTGCTCACGGAAACAGAAAAGGGGCGGATTCGGGTATCCGCCCCCCCTGATCGGGATCTCGTCCCCGATCTCAGCCGAGCAGCAGCATCGCCAGGTACGCGACCCCGCCGCCACCCAGGGTCACGCGCACGTTGTCGTCGATGGGGAGATCCAGGAACTCCAGCGTGGCCGCCGCCACCGCGCCCGCCGCCGCCGCGGTGAGGGGGACGCCGGGCGCCAGGCTGCTGACGGCGATCGCGACGGCGAGGTCCACCGCCAAGCCCGCGCCGAAGCCCTCCCAGCTCTTCCCCCAGCTCGTCCGCCGCCGCCCCCAGCGCTTGCCGACCAGCGCCGCGGCCGCATCCCCGAAGCCGTTGAACAGCATGGCCATCGCCGCGATGGGGCGGGGGAAGAAGACGACCGCCGCCGCGTACGCCACCGCCATATACGTGGCCCCGGCGAAGCGGCGGCGCTCGTGGTGGCGCAGCATGCGGCGGGTGTAGCGCAGGAACCAGTAGCGCGGCGCCCGGTAGCGCAGCCGCGTCCAGTCCACCCCCACCGCCACCGACGCGGCGGGGAGGAGCACGGCGAGAGACACCCAGCGCGGCGCCACCCACACCAGCAGCGGAAGCGCGGCGGAGGAGACGTGGAACGCCTTCCGCGCCAGCTCGCGCCGGATGCCGCGCGGCCGCGCGGACGCGGGGGACGCGGGGGACGCGGGGAGGGTCAGGGCATCCACGGGGATCGCATCTCCTTCGTCGTCGGTGGTCCGCATCGGAAATCTGCGCGCGGTGAATGCAAGAGCGGTGCGCGGGGAAACATCAGGCGCGGCCGGCCCTTCCGTCGTCCCCCAGGAACTCCGCCAGCAGATCGTTCACCCGCGCCGGCGCGTCGGCCATCACCCAGTGCGTGGCCTCGGGAAGCCGCTCGACGCGGAGATCGGGGACGTAGCGCTCCAGCCCGTCCAGGTTGTGGAGGTTCAGCGCCTGGTCCCGCTCGCCCCAGATGACCAGCGTGGGCCGGCCGATCACCCGCCGCGGCTCCTTCTTCGTCTCCCTGCGCTGGAAGAGGTGGCTGCGGTACGCGCGGTAGTAGTTCAGCGCGGCGGTGAGCGCGCCGGGGCGCCCCAGCGCCTCCTTGTAGCGCGCGATGTCCGCGTCGGTGAACGAGCCGCGGCGCGCGGTGCCGCGGAAGAGGCGCTCCAGCAGCGCGAAGTCGCGCGCGCGGATCCCCGCCTCGGGGATCAGGGGGAGCTGGACGAAGAAGGCGTACCACGAGCGCAGGAACTGCCGCGGGCGCCGCATCTCGCGCGCGAAGATGGAGGGATGCGGGGCGTTGATGATGGCGAGGCGGTCGACCAGCTCCGGGCGGCGCATCCCCAGATGCCAGGCGATGACGCCGCCCCAGTCGTGCCCGACCACGTGCGCGCGCTCCGCCCCCAGCTGGCGGATGAGCCCGGCGACGTCCTCCACCAGGATGCTGACGCGGTAGCTGGCGGTGCCCTTCGGCTTTTCGGAGAGGTTGTACCCGCGCAGGTCCGGCGCGACCACGCGGAAGCCCGCCGCCGCCAGCGCGGGAATCTGCCGCCGCCACCCGTACCAGAACTCGGGGAAGCCGTGGAGCAGGATGACGAGCGGCCCGCTCCCCTGCTCCACCCAGTGCAGCCGCACGTTGTTGACCACCGCCTCGCGGTGCTCCCAGCTCTCCACCATCTCCCACCTCGCCCCGCAACGGATCCGCATAGCCCCGGAATGATACCGCGCGACGGGCAAGTGCGGGGCCGCGGCGTGCGCTTGCGTGCCCCGGCGCGGGGGGACAGATTGGGCGCGCCCGCTGACCCGACGAGTTCTCGAGCCTTTGTGACGTGGCGCATGGCGGCCGTGCCGGTGCTGGTGTTCTCGGACTTCACCTGTCCGTTCTGCCACGTCACCGAGGCCGCGCTCCGGCGCCTGGAAGCCGAGGGACTGGCCGCGCCGCGCTACGCCGCGTTCGAGCTGTACCCGGCCGACACCGCGCTCCCCGCCGCCCCGTCCGCTGACGACTGGGCCGCGGCGCGCCCGCTGGCGGAGGAACTGGGCGTGGGAATGGAAATGCCGCCCGCGGTGCCGCGCACGCGCAAGGCGCACGAGGCCGCGAAGCTCGCGGCGGAGAAGGGCGTGGGATGGGAAATGCGCGAGGCGATCTTCGCCGCGTACTTCCGCGACGGACGCGACGTGGGCCGCATCGACGTGCTGGTGGAGCTGGCCGCCGCGCTGGGGCTGGACGCCACGGAGACGAAGGTGGTGCTCGACGTGGATTCGCTGAGCGGCGCCGTGGCGGCCGACGAGGCGCTGGCGCGGCGGCTGGGGATCGCCGCGGTCCCTGCGCTGATCGTGGGCGGAGGCGCGGACGCGGAGCTGCTCACCGGCGCGCAGGCGTACGACGACCTGCGCGCGCTGCTGCAACGCAAGTGAAGCGGGGGCCGCGCGCCCTCCTGCCGAACGAGAGGAACGAAGAGCGATGTCCGACTACGAGCGGAGCACCGTGCTCCCCACCCGCGAGATCTTCGCGAAGGCCAGCCAGATCTTCACCGAGCGCGCCGAGCTGCAGCGCACCGAGGAGACCGCGCACCGCGTGACCTACACCGGCGGCGAGGGCACCGTGACGCTGGAGGCGCATCGCCACGGCCCCTCCACGGTCGTCACCGTACGCACCGACCGCCTGCGCACCTCGAAGGTGGACGGCGTCGTGCGCTACCTGCTGAACCAGCTCCCCTACCAGTGGGGCGACCCGCCGCGCGAGTGATCACCTGCGCGCCACCCAGGCGAACGGGGCGAGACCACCGCGGTCTCGCCCCGTTTTGTGTCGAAAGATCTTCGTTCACCGCTTCGTATACGGCGCGACTACATCAACGGCCGGGAAGTGCTTGCGATTGAGCGTCGCCAGCTTCAGGCCATGTTCCTGAGCGGTCGCCGCGATCAGCGCGTCCGGCACCTCGATGCGGATCGCCTTGCCGTGCTGCCGTCGGAACAGCCCACCGCGCACGGCAATCTCCTCCGTCACGGGAAGGTGCGGGAACGTTGCGAGAAGCGCGCGGAGCTTCTCCATCTCAGCATCGCGCGCACCCGAGTAAAGCTCCGCCACCGTAACGACGGACACCTGCGCGTTCATGCGTGTATCCACCCACGAGACTGCGTCGGGGTGGCCGCGCATGTAGTCGATCAAAACGTCCGTATCGATCAGGATCGGTTCACTCATCCGGCATCACTCGACGCAAGCGTCTGCGCCACCCCCGACGCAACTCTCTCACGTCCGGCACGTCGGAGCGGTCCTTCCACATTCCTACCGCAGCCTTTCTCGCGGCTGCGACCTCCTCGGGATCCGTGATGGTCGCCGGCACGACGGCAGGTGCTGCAAGGTACCCGCGGAGCGCGCAGGTGACGATCTCGTGCTCGGGTACCCCCCGCGTTACCGCGGCATCCCTCACCGCTTCCTCCAGTTGCGTCGGGATCACAGCTGTCCTGTGGTCCACGTCGTTTCTCCGGGCCGCCGAATCCGGCAGATCTTCGCGATCCTTCCACATTCCCCGCCCTGCCCGAAGCAGCGTCAAGCGATCCGGATCAGTGCGGCCCGTCCACATCCCCGCGGTTGACGCGACGATCTCGGCGACCTCGTCCGGGTCGGTGATCTCGGCGGGCTCGATGCCGTCCTCGAGGTAGCTCTCGATGGCGCGCGCGATGATGTCGGCCTCGGATTCGCCGAGCGCGGCCGCGTAGCTCGCCAGGGCGTCATCGAGCTGCTGGGGGATCTCGATCACTCGTTTGGCCATGGAATCCTCCGGGTTGCTTCCGAAATGTACAGAAGCACCCCGGATCGGAGAAGCGGGATGCGCCGCATCGCCACAACTCCGCCAGCGGGAGGACGATGTGATCGCGGCTGTCCCATCCGGCGCTGCGGGCCGCGGTGCTCGGCGTGCGGGACTCGCGCGCTCGTGCGATCTTCGATGCTCGTCACGACCGATCGCCATCTCCATTGCCCCGAACCGCTGATGACGACGCAGCCCACCGTCCGCGCGATTCTTGATCCAACGCTTGGTGCGCGGGTGGTGCGCTCGGTGCCGCTGCTGTATGCGGAGGGGGCGGACGCGGCGCTGGACCGCCCCGCGCACGTCCGCGCGGCGTCGGGGATGGCGCTCGTCGCGGGCCGGGTCGCCGTGGTGCAGGACGATGCCAACTTCGTCGCGCTGGTCGATCCGGAGACGGGGCGGGCGTCGGCGCTGACCCTGCCCGCCGGCGAGGGCGGCGCGCGGCAGTTCGACGACGAGCGCGGCAACAAGCGCTGGAAGCTGGACCTGGAATGCTGCGCGGTGCTGCGGGATGGAGATGGGCGCGAGGTGCTGGCCGCCTTCGGCTCCGGCTCCAGCCCCGAGCGCGAGCGGATCGTCCTCGTCCGCGGGATCGGATCGGGGGATGCGGAGATCGCGGTGGCCGGCGCGTCCGCGCTCTACGGCCGCCTCCGCGCGGAGACGGCGTTCGCCGGGAGCGAGCTGAACGTCGAGGGCGTGGCGCTCGCGGGCGGCGTGCTGCGCCTGTTCAACCGCGGCAACGGCGCGCCGCATGGAGATCTCCGGCCCGTCAACGCCACGTGCGAGATCGGCGCGGCCGCGCTCCTCGCCTTTCTCCGCGACCCCGCGCTCCCGCCGCCCGAGCCGCGCAACGTGACGCAGTACGAGCTGGGCGAGATCGGCGGCTTTCCGCTGACGTTCACGGACGCGGCCGCGTTCGGCGATGCCATCCTCTTCACCGCCGCCGCCGAGGACTCGCCGGACGCGACGCGCGACGGGCCGGTCGCCGGCAGCGCCATCGGCATCATCCGTGGCGGCGAGGCGCGCCTGTGCGTGGTGCGGAACGCGGACGGCAGCCGCTACGCCGGCAAGATCGAGGGCATCCTGCCGCACGCCCCGGGCCGCCTGTGGGCCGTCATCGACCGCGACGAGCCCGGCACCCCGTCGGAGCTGTCGGAGGTGGTGCTGGAGGGGGATTGGTAACTCAGAATGGAGAAAGCGCCTGCAGACCGATTATCCGACCGGAACCTGAGCCCGCTCACGGATGATTCCCGAGAGTGCCCGTAGCGCGGAATTGACGGACGTGGCATCGGGAAACACATCCGCGACGTCAGGGTCCAGGACCACGACTTTCGTATCCGCGGTGAAGTACCTGGCGTACTTGCCGCGGACGGCACCCTTCAGACTGTACTCCGGGAGGATCTCGTCGTCCGGGATCTCCTCGGGTTCAGAACCGGAAGTCTTCATAGAACTCTCTCCGTTCCGCGCCCGTCCGACGTACCGAACAGCACGAACCGTTCTTCCGCGAACGAGTGACGCGTATCGTCCACCGTCGCGGAGAGCGGATCGCGGAAAGCGGTCTCGGCCTCGGGAAACGAGACTCGGTGCTTTCGCAGGTTCGCCTCGGCCTTCTCCGGATCCCACTCGAATCCAAGCGACACCGACGATCACCCCTCGCCGAAGCCGTCGTCGCCGGGGGGGAGGGCGGCGGGGGCTTCGGGCTGCGTCTGCTGCTGGCGGGCGAGCGCGGCGGTGGCCATCACCCCGCTGGGGCCCATCGAATCGACGATGCTGCTGGGGATCACCATCATCCCCCCCTTCTGCTTCAGCCCCTCGTACAGGATGTTCATCTGCCGCAGCTGCAGCGCCACCGGGTTCTGCTCGTACGCGTGCGACGCCTCGGCGAACAGCTGCGCGATCTCCACCTCGGCCTGGCCCAGGATGATGCGCGCCTGCTTCTCGCGCGCGGCCTGCGCCTCGCGGCTCATGGCGTCCTGCAGCGCGGCCGGAATCACCACGTCGCGCATCTCCACGCTGTGCACCGTGACCCCCCACGGCGTGGAGCGCTGGTCGATGAGCGCCTGCAGCTCGGCCTCGATGCGCTCGCGGCCTCGCAGCAGCTCGGTCAGGCTGGTGCGCCCGATGATGTCGCGCAGCGCCGTCTGCGCCGCCCAGCTCACCGCCTGCACGTAGTCCTGCACCTCGAGCGCCGCCTTCTCGGGGTCGTGCACGGTCCAGAACAGCACCGCGTCCACATTCACCGGCACCGTGTCGGCGGTCAGCGTCTGCTCGGCGCTGAAGCTGGTGGTGATGGTGCGCTGGTCGATCCACGCGGCGATGTTGTCGACGAAGGGGACGATGGTGAAGACGCCGGGGCCGCGCAGCCCCACGTAGCGCCCCATCCGCAGCACCACCGCGCGCTCCCACTGCCGCCCGATCTTGGGGGCCATGCTGGCGAAGAGCCCCACCACGGCACCGGCGATGAGCCCCGCGGGGCTGTGCACGACCGCGGTGGCCGCCGCGCCCATGGCGGTGGGGATGAGCAGCGCCAGGGTGGAGAGGAAGTTCAGCCCCCCGCCCGCCGCGCGCTGCGTGGGGAGCGAGGCCTGGGTGGAGGTCACGGTCAGGTCGGTTCTAGGCGGCATCGGAGGATCGGCTCCTGCGTCGGCTGTCCAGGTGGATGATCACGTCGTCGAGCGAGAACCCCAGCGCGCTGGCCTGGCGCAGGAAGGTGTCCTCGAGCGCAGCGAGCTCGGCCAGCAGCTCCTCGCCGCGGATCTCGCCGGGCGACGCCTTCACTACGGCGCCCACCCCGGGGCGGGTTGCAAGCACCCCCTGCCGCTCCAGCTCGGCGTAGGCGCGGGCCACCGAGTTGGCGCCCACCTTCAGCTCCACGGCCAGCTGCCGCACCGTGGGCAGCGCCTCGCCCGCGTCCAGCAGCCCCGCGCCGATGGCGGAGCGGATCGTGCGGACGAGCTGCACCTCGGGCGGCGTGGGATCCGACGGATCGAAGTGGAACATCGGGATCGGGTGAGGGAAGTCCAACCACAGGTGTACATGCGCGTCCCCTGGCCTGTCAAGCAGAACCGCCGTCGGCCGCCCCCGGCCGATGCCGCTCCCGCATCGGCCGGAGACGCGTTCCCCCCGCGTCCCCGGCGGCGCGGGCGGAGGCTGCTCATCTCCCTCGCCGTCTTCTTCACCGTCGTCCTGCTCGCGTGGGTGCTGCGGGCGTGGATCCTCACCGGCGTGGGCCGCTTCCTGACCGTGCACGACCGGCTGGAGCGCGCGGACGCGATCTTCGTGTTTGGCGGAGATCCCGCCATCCGCCCGTTCGCCGCGGCCGAGCTCTACCGCCGCGGGTGGGCGCCGCGCGTGCTGGTGCCGGGGATGGAGACGGGGCGGCTGGCGGACATCGGGATGGTTCCGTCGCAGACGCAGCTCTTCACCGGCGTGCTGCGCCACGAGGGCGTTCCCGACTCCGTCGTGGCCGTGCTGGCGATGCCGGGCGGAACGACGAGCACGACCGACGACGTGGCCGTGCTGCGCGCGTGGCTGAAGCGGACGGGCGCGCGCCGGGTGATCGCCGTGACCACCGACTACCACACCCGCCGCGCGCGGTGGGCGCTCCGCCGCGGGCTGAAGGGAATGGACGTGCGGGTGATGATGGCCGGCGTCCCCGCCCGCGGCTTCGACGAGACCAGCTGGTGGCGCTCCGAGGCCGGGCTGGTGACGTACGTGAACGAGTACCTGAAGTTCGCGCGCTACGTGGTGGCGGGAGCCTGATCCCGAGCCGTCGGAACCGCAGGAAAAGATGGGGTCGCGGAGAGAAGCAGAGGAGCGGAGAGAGGTTCCTCCGTTACTCTGCTTCGCTGCGTGCTTCTTCGTTGGATGCGGCAGCCCGGCTACTTCCGCGGCGGATCGAGATCGACCAGGCGCGCCGTCACCTTGCCGCCGCCGATCTCCGCCAGGGCGACGGAGACGGGGTCGCGGAAGCGCTGGCGGCCGGCGCTGCCGGGGTTCACGGCCAGCGTGGCGCCCACCTGCTGGATGACCGGCCGGTGCGAGTGGCCGAAGACGGCGAGCGCGGCATCGGGATAGGCCGCGGCGACCCGCTCCGGCGTGGGCGAGCCGAGCTGCATCCCGTGCACGACCACGACGCGGGCGCCGCCGAGCTCGATCTCCGCCACCTCCGTCGTGCGCTTCCGCACGTCGAACCCGTCCACGTTCCCCCACACCGCGGTCACCGGCGCGATCGCCGCCAGCTCGTCGAGGATGCCGGGATCGCCGACGTCGCCCGCGTGGAGGATGTGCCCGACGCCCGCGAACACCTCGAAGACCTCGGCGCGCAGGAGGCCGTGCGTGTCGGAGATGATGCCGATCTTCATCGCTCCCCCACCAGCACCACCGCGCCCGGGCCGCGCATCTCCAGCCGTCCGCCGGACGAGAGGGTGGCGAGACCGCCCTCCATCTCCCCCCCGAAGCGCCCTTCCTCCGTTGCCAGATGGACATCCCACGCGGCACCGTCCGGCGCGCGCGTCTCCTCCCGCGAGGTGAGGTCGATGCTGACATCACCTTCGAACGCCGCGACCAGGAGGAGCGCGCTTCCGTCATCCCCCGTCCGCCGCAGGATGAGCGCGCCGTCCCCGACCGCGGCTGCGGCGAAGGACCGGCGGTCGCGGCGACGGAGGGCGGGGTGCGTGCGGCGGAGATGCAGGAGCGCGCGGTGCAGCGCCAGCATCCCCGTGTGCGGCATCCGGCCGCGCTCGTTCCAGTCCAGCTTGCTGCGCAGGAAGGTCTCCTCCGCCTGCGGGTCGGGGATGCGCTCGCGCACCGCGGGGTCGGCGAAGGCGGAGAACTTCCCGAACTCCTGCCGCCGCCCCTCCGTCACCCGCTTCCCCAGCTCCTCGGGATGGTCGGTGAAGTACTGGAACGGCGCGGAGGCGGCCCACTCCTGCCCCATCCACAGCATCGGCGTGTAGGGCGAGAGGAGGAGGACGGCGGCGGCGGCGCGCGTGGCGGCGAGCGGCGCGGCATCGTGCAGCCGGTCGCCCATGGCGCGGTTGCCCACCTGGTCGTGGTTCTGGATGCAGTGCACGAACGCCGTCGGCGGCAGCCCGTCCGCGGGTGTGCCGCGCGGCGTGCCGTGGTTGCGCGAGCGCTGGCCCTCGTACAGCCATCCCTTCCGCAGCGCGGTCGCCACCTCCTTCACCGTCCCGTCGTAGTCGGCGAAGTAGGCCTCGCGGTCGCCCGCGATCAGCCGGCGCACGGCGTGGTGGAAGTCGTCGGCCCACACGCCGGTGAACCCCCATCCCCCGTCCGCCCGCGGGGTGACCACGCGCCGCTCGTTGCGCTCGTCCTCGGCGATGAATTCGAAGCAGCGGCCGGGGGGAAGCGATTCGCGCACCCGCGTGACCATCTCCGCCAGCACGTGCACGGGGCTGTCGTCCACGATGGCGTGCGTGGCGTCCAGCCGCAGCCCGTCCACGTGGTACTCGTACGCCCAGTGCAGCGCGTTCTGGATCACGAACTCGCGCACCGGCGCGCTGCCGGGGCCGTCGAAGTTCACCGCGTCGCCCCACGGCGTCTTGTGGCGATCGGTGAAGTAGCGGCCGCTGGTAAAGGCGGGAAGGTAGTTCCCCTCGGGCCCCAGGTGGTTGTAGACCACGTCCAGGATCACCCCCAGCCCGCGCGCGTGCGCCGCGTCCACCAGCCGCCGCAGCCCCTCCGGCCCGCCGTAGCTGGCCTGCGGGGCGAACAGGTCCACCCCGTCGTACCCCCAGTTGCGCGCGCCGGGGAAGGAGGCCACGGGCATCAGCTCGATCGCCGTCACCCCCAGCTCCGCCAGATCGGCGAGCCGGGAGATGGCGGCGTCGAAGGTCCCCTCGGGGGTGAACGTCCCCACGTGCAGCTCGTAGATGACAAGATCTTCCGCCTCTACCCCCTGCCACCCCTCGTCCGTCCACGCGAACGCCGAGGGATCGACCACCTCGGACGGGTCGTGCACACCGCCGGGCTGCGCGCGCGAGGCGGGGTCGGGAAAGGCGTCGCCGCCGTCCAGGCGGTAGCGGTAGCGCGCGCCCGCGCCGGCGCCGCCCAGGGTGCACCCGAACCACCCGCCGTCCTCCGCCTCCAGCGGGTGCACGGCCTCCGCGTCCGGTCCGTAGAGGACGACATCGACGCGCTCGTGCCCCGGCGCCCAGACGCGGAATCCGGTTCCCGCATCGCTCACGTTGGCGCCGAACGGCAGGCGCCAGCGGGTGCCCTCTCCCATCAGCCCTCCCCCTGCATGGCCTGCAGCACCACCATCGAGCGTCCCTCCATGGTCAGCGACTCGCCGGGGGCGTAGCGGCGCGCCCCCTCCTCCATCTCCGGCTCGCCGGTGTCCAGCACCACCCGCCACCACTTCGCCCGTCCGAAGCCGGGGATGGTGAAGTCCATCGTCCCGCCGTCGGCGTTGAAGAGGAGGATGAAGTCGTCGTCGGTGATCTGCTCGCCGCGCTCGTTCCACTCCTCCATCGACCGCCCGCCCATCGCCATCCCGAAGCAGCGCACGAATCCGGCGTTCCACTCCTGGTCGGTCATCTCCTTGCCGTCGGGGCGGATCCAGGCCAGGTCCTTCACCTCGCTCCCGCGGATCTCGCGGCCGCGGAAGAACTTGCGGCGGCGGAAGGTGGGGTGGTCGCGGCGGATGCGGGCCACCTTGCGGGTGAACTCCAGCAGCGAGCGGTCGTCGTCGGACAGGTCCCAACCGGTCCAGGAGATCTCGTTGTCCTGGCAGTAGCCGTTGTTGTTGCCGAACTGCGTGCGCCCCAGCTCGTCGCCGCCGCAGATCATGGGCACCCCCTGCGACAGGAGGAGGGTGGCGATGAAGTTGCGCTTCTGCCGCTCGCGCTGGCGCAGGATGTCGGCGCGGTCGGTGGGGCCCTCCACGCCGAAGTTGTACGACAGGTTGTCGTCGCTCCCGTCGCGGTTCTCCTCGCCGTTGGCTTCGTTGTGCTTGTGGTTGTAGCTGACCAGGTCGTGCAGCGTGAACCCGTCGTGCGCGGTGATGAAGTTGATGCTGGCGTGCGGCCGCCGCCCGTCTTCCTCGTACAGGTCGCTGCTCCCGGTGAGCCGGTAGCCCAGCTCGCCCAGCGTGCCGGGGTCGCCCCGCCAGTACCCGCGCACGGTGTCGCGGTAGCGGCCGTTCCACTCCGCCCAGAGCACGGGAAAGTTGCCCACCTGGTATCCCCCCTCGCCCACGTCCCACGGCTCGGCGATCAGCTTCACCTGGCTGATGACCGGGTCCTGGTGGATGACGTCGAAGAAGGACGAGAGCCGGTCCACCTCGTGAAGCTCGCGCGCCAGCGTGGCCGCCAGGTCGAAGCGGAACCCGTCGACGTGCATCTCCTGGATCCAGTAGCGCAGGCTGTCCATCACCAGCTGCAGCGTCTGCGGGTGGCGCAGGTTCATGGAGTTGCCGGTGCCGGTGTAGTCCATGTACAGGCGCGGGTTGTCGCCCATCAGCCGGTAGTAGGTGGGGTTGTCGATCCCCTTGAACGACAGGGTGGGCCCCAGGTGGTTCCCCTCGGCGGTGTGGTTGTAGACCACGTCGAGGATGACCTCGATCCCCGCCTGGTGGAGGGTGCGCACCATCTCCTTGAACTCGCGCACCTGCTCGCCGTAGTCGCGGGCGCGGGCGTAGCGGCCGTCGGGGGAGAAGAAGTTCAGCGTGCTGTATCCCCAGTAGTTGCGCAGCCCCCGGTGGAGGAGAAAGGGCTCGTCGGCGATCTCGTGCACCGGCAGCAGCTCGATGGCGGTCACGCCGATGGACTTCAGGTGCTGCACGATCAGCGGGTGCCCCACGCCGCGGTAGGTGCCCCGCATCTCGGCGGGGATGCCGGGGTGGAGCTGCGTGAGCCCCTTCACGTGCGCCTCGTAGATCACCGTCTCGGCCCAGGGGATGTTGGGCGGCGCGTCGTCGCCCCAGTCGAACGCGTTGTCGACCACCACGCCCTTGGGCACGCCCCAGTCGTCGTGCTCGTCGTCCAGCACCCAGTCCTCGCCGGGCTGGTCGAACGGGTAGGCGTAGGGATGCGCCTCGAGCTGCACCGTTCCCGCCAGCGCGCGGGCGTAGGGGTCCACCAGGAGCTTGAAGGGGTTGCAGCGCTTTCCCCGCCCCACCTCGTACGGCCCGTTCACGCGGTAGCCGTAGAAGGTGCCCGGCCCGATCCCGGCCACGAACCCGTGCCACACGTACCCCGTGCGCTCGCGCAGCCGGAAGGTGCGCGTCGGCTCGCGGTCGTCGGGCCGCGCGTAGATGCAGAGCTCCACCTCCCACGCGAGCTCGGAGTACACGGCGAAGTTGGTTCCCTCGCCGTCCCACGTGGCGCCGAGGGGATACGGCTTCCCGGGCCACGCCGTGGCGGCGGACTCCAGGAAGCCCGGGACCTGAGGGTGCGACGGCTTTCTGCTGGTTCCGAAGGCTCCGAAATCCATCCGTGCGAGGGGCGAGAGGTGCGAAAGTGCGAAAGTGCGTGAGTGCGTGAGTGTGCGTCGGTCGCCGTGAGCCTCCGGCCTCGTGCCAGAGGTCTGCCGCCCCGGTTGCAGTTCTCCCCTCCCCCCGCGGAGCGGGCGGAGGGGCCGGGGGAGGGGGCCGGCTTGGCGGTCAGGATGCCGTCGCTCCGCGCCGAAGCCTCTTCTCGGGCCGAGGTCTCCCGATTCCCCCGTTCGGTTTGGGGGATGCGACGGCCGTGCGATCTGCCGCGCGGTGCGCCCGCTTCTTGCTCCCTCGCGCGGCGCCCGCGACCACCCGCGGGGCTAATCCACGGACGGAAATCCACGTGACGACACGCGAGAATACCGGGGGCCACGCCGCGCCTGCAAGCGCAGCCGGCCGCATCCCCCGCTCCACCTACCGGGTGCAGCTGAACCACGGCTTCACCTTCCGCCAGGCCGCCGAGGTCGTTCCCTACCTGCGCGAGCTGGGGATCGGCGACCTGTACGCGTCGCCGTACCTGCAGGCGCGCCCGGGAAGCGTGCACGGATACGACATCACCGACCACGCGTCGCTGAACGCGGAGATCGGGACGGACGAGGACCATGTGCGGCTGGCGGGCGTGCTGCGTGAGCATGGAATGGGCCACCTGCTCGACATCGTTCCCAACCACATGGGCATCGCCGGGCACACCAATCCGTGGTGGTGGGACGTGCTGGAAGGCGGCCCCGACTCGCCCCACGCGGCGTACTTCGACATCGACTGGGACCCGCGCCAGCCGGAGCTGGGCGGCAAGATCCTCCTCCCCATCCTGGGCGACCAGTACGGGTGCGTGCTGGAGCGCGGCGAGCTGAAGCTGGTGTACGCCGGCGGCCTGTTCCGCATCGAGTACTTCGAGAACCGCTTCCCGGTCGCCCCGGCCTCGACCGCGGCGGTGCTGCGCGAGGCGCTGGCGCGGCTGGACGGGGTGCTGGACGAGGAGCACCCCGACCGCATGGAGCTGGAGTCCATCGCCACCGCGCTGGAGCGCCTTCCCGCGCGGCGGCGCACCGACCGGCAGAGCGTGGTGGAGCGCCGCCGCGAGAAGATCGTCACCCAGCGCCGCCTTTCCGGCCTGTACGGCATGTCGGGCGACGTGGCGGTGGCGGTGGACCAGGCCGTGGCCGCCTTCAACGGCACGCCGGGGGATGCGGCCTCGTTCGACCGGCTGCACGAGCTGCTCGAGGCGCAGGCTTACCGGCTGGCTTTCTGGCGCGTGGCGGCCGAGGAGATCAACTACCGGCGCTTCTTCGACGTGAACGAGCTGGCCGGCGTGCGCGTCGAAGTCCCCCAGGTTTTCCAGGACACGCACCGCCTCATCCTCCGCCTGGTCCGCGAGGGAAAGGTCACGGGGCTGCGCATCGACCACCCCGACGGGCTGTTCCACCCGCGCGACTACCTGCGCGACCTGCAGGCCGAGACCGCGGGGGTCGATGCCCGCGAGCGCTTCTACGTGGTCGTGGAGAAGATCCTCACCGGCGACGAGAAGCTGCCCGAGGACTGGCCGGTGGCGGGAACGGTGGGATACGAGTTCCTGAACCGGGTGAACGGCATCTTCGTCGCCGGCGCCAACCTGCAGGCGATGGACGAGACCTACCGCCGCTTCACCGGCATCCGCGCCAGGTTCCGCGACCTGGTCTACGAGAAGAAGGCGCAGATCCTCCGCTTCGCGCTGGTCAGCGAGCTCACGGTGCTCACCACCATGCTGGACCGCATCAGCGAGAAGAACCGCCTGTACCGCGACTTCACCTGGGGGGCGCTGCGCGACGCGCTGCGCGAGGTGGTGGCCTGCTTCCCCGTCTACCGCACCTACATCGACGCCTTCGCGGGCGAGGTGAGCGACCGCGACCGGCGCTACGTGGACCAGGCGGTGCGGCTGGCCGGGCGCCGCAACCCCAGCGTCAGCGGGTCGATCTTCGACTTCGTGCGCGACGTGCTCCTGCTGCACTGGCCCGATTCGCTCACCGAGGACGACCGGCAGCAGCACGCGCGCTTCGTGATGAAGTTCCAGCAGCTCACCGGGCCGGTGATGGCCAAGGGGGTGGAAGACACGGCCTTCTACGTCTTCAACCGCCTGGTCTCGCTGAACGAGGTGGGGGGCGAGCCGGACCGCTTCGGGGTAAGCGTGGACGAGTTCCACGCCTTCATGGCGGAGCGCGCGGAGCGGTGGCCGGGCGCGCTCTCGGCCAGCAGCACGCACGACACCAAGCGCAGCGAGGACGTGCGCGCCCGCATCGACGTGCTGAGCGAGATCCCCGAGGCGTGGGGCCGGGCGGTGAACCGCTGGGCCGGGATGAACGCCGCGCACCGCCGCGACGAGGACGGCGAGCCCATCCCCGACCGCAACGACGAGTACCTCCTGTACCAGACGCTGGTCGGCGCGTGGCCGCTGGGGGAGATGGACGCGGAGGCGCACGGCGAGTTCATCTCGCGCATCCAGCAGTACATGGACAAGGCCACCCGCGAGGCCAAGGTCCACACCAGCTGGATCAACCCCAACGAGGCGTACGACGCGGGCCTGCGCGACTTCATCGCGGCGATCCTGCGGCGCGAGGGCGACAACCCCTTCCTGGCCGACCTGGCGGCGTTCCACCGGCCGATCGCGCGGCTGGGGATGGTGAACGCGCTGGCGCAGACGCTGGTGAAGCTCACCGCTCCCGGCGTTCCCGACGTCTACCAGGGGCAGGAGATCTGGGACCTGTCGCTGGTGGACCCCGACAACCGCCGCCCGGTGGACTACGCGCTCCGCCGCACCCTCCTCGCCGGCGTGCGCGAGCGGATGCGGGGGGATCGAGGCGCGCTCTGCCGCGAGCTGGTGGAGCGGTGGGAGGATGGGCGCATCAAGCTGTTCGTGACGCACGTGGCCCTCTGCGCCCGCGAGGACAACGCGGACGCCTTCACCGCGGGCGAGTACCTCCCGCTCGCCGTCACCGGCGCCAGGGCCGAGCACGCCGCCGCCTTCGCGCGCCGCGGCGGCGGCAGCACGCTGCTCACCATCGTCCCCCGCCTCGTCGCCACGCTCACCGGCGGCGACGTGCCCGGCGCCGAGGCGTGGGCCGACACGGCGGTGGCCGGCGACGAGACCCGCGGCCGCTGGCGCAACCTCTTCACCGGCGCCGAGATCGACGCGGGGAACGGTGGGCTGCCGCTGGCGGACGCGCTGGGCGATTTCCCCGTCGCGCTGCTGGAGAAGGTGGAGGGGTAGGCAAAACCGGATCAGAGCCCGAAATGAAGAATGAGGGCCGATTCCACCTGTCCCATCAACTCCGGCTCGACGATGATGTCCAGATAGCGCAAGACGGAACTGGGCTGATGCACGGTTGCCACCATCGTGGCGGCAAGCAACGTGTGCAACAGCGGCGGGTGCACATGGGCGAGTGCCGAGCTGGGCGAAATAATCACGTCGAGGGGCCGCGGTTCGCATTCGTCCGGGAGCAGGGGAACCACGGTCTGCTGGAATCCGGTGCGTGAGTACCGGGGCGCGGTTACCACGAGCGCGTACCGGACCTCCCATTCCTCGACGACTACCGGGACGAGTTCCACGAGGCGCCCTCGCCGGTTGGCACCGGGAACGTTGCGTTCACCAGTAACCCCAGTGCCCAGGCCGAGAGCTCGCCTCAGCGATTCGCGGACGAGGGGCATCTCGTCGATGATCACCCCCGCCGGCGCGCCGAGCGCATCGGCGGGGAACGTCACCAGGCGCGACGGATAGAGGTAGGTAGGGTAGACAAGGCCGGTGCCGCGATACGATGTCCCACCGGGTTCCACCAGAACGGCTTCCGCCCCATGCCGGGCGTCGGTCGTCCTCGTGCTTCCATACGCGAGGGTTGCGATCTCCGCCCCGGGTGGGCAGAGGCTCAGCAGCACGTGTGGACGATCGCCCTTGTTTGGCTCCTCCCCTCGTTCGGGTGGGAGGTAGAAGACCTGGCCGGGATGAGGCATCGGGACACCGCAGGCGGAAATGAAGCGCGGGCCAGAGAGGAGGTCACTGGCCCGCGGAGATTTCACTGCAGTCGGTCGCGTTACGGCTTCGGCTTCTTACGCTTGCGCACCAGTTCGCCCACGCCTTTGATGCCGGCGCGGAACGATTCGTCGAAGAACTTCTGGTCCTCGGATGGGAGCGGCGGGAGAACGCCGCTGCCGGGATCAGGCAGAGGCGTCCCGATCGTCCCAGCCACCTCGTCGACGTGCTTCATGGTACCTCCAGTGGAACTGGCTTCGCTCCCCGAACATCTCACATCCTGAACAGAGTGTCAAGACCGTGGGTGCAATCGATCACGACATTTCGCCGGGGCGCTTTGTCATCCATCTCTCAGTCCTTCTACTCCGTCGTCCCGTACGTGCCAACGATCAGCGGGGTGCCGCTGGGCTTCGGCAGGCCGCCCGCGGGCTCCTCGGTGACGGCGATGGCCTTCAGCTGGTCGCGGGGGAGCGGGTAGGTGGCCTGCACCACCGCGCCACCGTCGGGCGACGGCCTGAAGGTGCCCGCGCTCACCGGGCCCGCGGGGGTGATGAGCCAGAGCTGGTAGTCGCGCCCGGCCTTCAGCGCGGGCATGTCGTGCGCGAAGAAGGTCCAGCGCGCGGTGGCCGGGTCCCAGAACATCCGCCCGTTCGGCGCCCGCCGCTGGGTGGACGCCAGCTCGATCACCTGCACCCCCGCCCCGGAGAGCGACGCCAGCGTCGAGTCGCGCCGCGCCACCGACCGCACCAGCCGCGTGCGCTCGTCGTCGAGCGACGCATAGCGCTCGCTCAGCGCGTCGTAGCGTCCCTTCATCCGCGCGGCGTAGGCGCCCACGCCGATCAGCAGCAGCACCGCCGCCGCGGCCGCCAGCCATCCTCCCATCCCCCCCCGCCGCTCCCGCGCGCGGGCGATCGGGATCACGCCGCCGCGGTCGTCCGGCACCGATAGCGGCGGCGCGACGGCCTTCAGCGCCGGCCCGGTCGAAAACGCGTCCGGATTCGCGTCGTGTGCGCCGCCCGCGCGGTCGGCGGCGGCGCGGGCGACCAGGCGAGCGCGCAGGCGGGCGGAGCGATCCGCGTCCATCGGCGCCGGCGGGGCGGCGTGCGCGAGCGCGGCCGCCGCCTCGCGCAGCTCCTCCAGCTCGCTCCGGCACTCGGCGCAGTCCGCCAGGTGCGCGCGGACCGCTTCCGCCTCGTCGCCGTCCAGCGCGCCCAGCGCCTCGGCGGCCAGCGCGGTCCGCACGTCGTCGTGTCCCATCTCCGGGCTCATCGGGCGTCCTCCCTCAGCACCGCCAGCGCGTCCCGCAGCTTGGTCAGCGCCAGCCGTGCCCGCGTCTTCACCGTACCCAGGGGCTGCCCGGTGGCCTCCGCGATCTCCGTCTGGCTCATCCCCCGGAAATAGGCCAGCTCCACCGTCTGCCGCTGCTCGGGCGGCAGCCTGGCCACCGCGCTGGCGACCACGCGCCGCACCTCGTCCGCCTGCGCCGACTCCAGCGGCGAGGGCACGTCGCCGCTTCCGCCCGCCTCCACGTACGACGGCTCGGGAAGCTCTTCCCAGCGCTCCTCGCGCACGCGCCGGCGGCTGCGGATGCGGTCCAGCGCGCGGCTGCGGGCCATCATCACCAGCCAGGTGCTCAGCCCGCCGCGCCCTTCCTCGTAGCGCCCGGCCTGCCGCCACGCCTGCCAGAAGGTCTCCTCCAGCACCTCCTCGGCGTCGTCGGGATCGCCCACGATGCGGATGACCAGCGAGTGCAGGAGCGTGGCGTAGCGGTCGTGCAGCGCACCCAGCGCGGCCTCGTCTCCCGCGGCCATGCGCCGCACCAGCTCGCGGTCCGCCTGTGCCGGAACGAGCGTGTCGGGCACCGCCAAATCGTCGCTCCTTGTGGGATGATGCGCCGCGGGGCGCCGTGCGGGTTCCGGGCGCGCCAGGTGGGGCCGGGGAACCCCGCGGAATGTACCCGCCCGGGTGGCCGGCAACAACTGCATAAGGTTTGCCGCGAGATTTCCGGCAAGGACGGGCCCGCGCGCCGCGTGTGTCATGGAAGGAGGTACGAGCCCGGCGTTCGTGGTGGATGTATCTCCGGGGACTGCAGGAAGATGGGGTCCTGGACAGGGGACAGGGGACAGGGGACAGGGGATCATAGTTCCCGATCCTGTCGCAGCAAGGTCTCTCCTGAGTGTGGAGGCCTCCTCATCCCGCCGAGCCGTCGTTGGGGGTGTGGCGATCACGGCGAGTCGGGGGACACGGGCCTACGGCAGCCGCTTCGCCTCGTCGCCGGGGACGAAGAGGAGGCTGGTGCTGCGCCCGCCGTACGCGGCCTGGACCACGTTCACCTGGTCGTCGTAGACGGAGAACTGCATCCGGTTCAGCACGCGCGCGCCGCTCAGGCCGCCCGGCGTCTGCGCGCGCAGGCAGTACCAGAGCAGGTCGCCCGAGCGGCGAGTGCCGCACGGGACCAGCGCCGCGCGCCGCCCCGCGCGGTCCCACACGGCGATCGATGCCGCCAGGTACGCCTGCGCCGCGTCCGCGCCGGCGGGCGCGCGCACCGGCGCCACGCCGCGCGCGAAGTCGTCCGCGAACGCGCGCACCCAGATCGTCGCGCGCCCGGGCCCGGCGGTGATCTGCGTCAGCGTCGTGTGCAGCGGATGCATCCTCCCCGGCGCCGCGCCCATCGAGGCGAGGATCGCTATCCCTGCGCATGCCAACCGCGCGAACCGCGTCGTCATCATCCCCAGAATCCCTGCGGTTGAAGTCCGGCCTGAATCGATAGAAAGTTCCGCGCGCAGCCGGTCACCGGCGACTGAAGTCGCAGCAACAACTACGGGAAGCCTCGCAAACTGCGCGAGGCTGTTCGGCTCGTCGGCGGCTACGGCTCGTCCTTTCATCCTCCCCTGGACGCGCGCAGCGCGGAGACGACTCTGGATGACGCCTGGTCGTGCGTGCGGAAATGTACATGCGTCACGGGCCGCACTCTCGCACTCTCGCACTCTCGCACTCTCGCACTCTCGCACTCTCGCACTCTCGCACTCTCGCACTCTCGCACTCTCGCACTCTCGCACTCTCGCACTCTCGCACTCTCGCACTCTCGCACTTCACCACGGCTTGCGCTGGGCGGCCCAGACGGTGGCGACCACGGCCACCATCCCCGACACCATCACCACCCGCGCGCGGAGGGGCGACGCGGAAATGCGGGGGACGGGGGCCGCGCGGAACACCGCATCCATCGCCGCGAAGACGGCCGCCGCGGCGAGCAGGACGACGATCTGCCCCGCCTCGATGCCGACGTTGAAGCCCAGCAGCGGCACGGCGACGCGGTCCACGAACAGGTCGTGCAGGTAGTTGGCGAAGCCCGCGCCGTGCACCAGCCCGAACACCGCCGCGAACACCGGCCGGTAGCGCCCGCCCCACGGCGCCCGCGTGCGGTCGGTGACGGCCAGGTTCTCGGCGCAGGTCAGCACGATGGTGACGGGGATCAGGAACTCGATCAGCCGCGTGGGCAGCCGCACCGCACCGGTGACGGCCAGCGCCAGCGTCACCGAGTGGCCCGCGGTGAAGGCCGAGACCACCCAGAGCGCGTCGCGCCAGTCGCGGGCGTGGTAGACGGCGGCCAGCACCAGCAGGAACAGGATGTGGTCGAGTGCGTTGGCGCTCACGATGTGCCGGAACCCCACCTGGAAGTACGCCAGCAGCTCGGACATTCTCCCTCCTCAGCCGCGGATGGAGTCCAGCACCGCGCGCGCTGCCCGGACCTGCAGCGGATGGAACTCCGGCGCGATCGCCAGCGCATCCCGGAGATGGCGCTCCGCCGCGGCATCGTCGCCCAGCGCGTGCTCGATCATCCCCGCGTGGTAGAGGAGCTGCGCGTCGCGGGTGCCCAGCCGGAGCGCCTGCGCCATCGCGGCGCGCGCCTCGGCGTCGCGGCCCTGGCGGTGGCGCGCCCAGGCCAGCAGGTCCCATCCGTACACGTCGCGGCGGGCGCGGAGGTCGGCCTGCGCCTGCGCGGCCACCGCGTCGATGCGGCGGCCGCGGTCCAGCAGGAACAATCCCCAGCCGCGGTGCAGCGCCCTCGTCTGGCCGCGCACCGAGACCTCCATCACCCGCGCGTACTCCTCGCTTTTCGCGGTATCGCCGCTGGCCAGGGCGGCGTCGCTCATCACCGCCAGCGTGGCCGGGTCCAGCACCTGGCCGATGGCGCGCTCGCCCAGCGCCAGCGCCGCCGCCCACTCGCCGCGCGCGGCCGCCAGCTTCGCCATCTCGCCCAGCAGCCGGTAGTCCTCGGGGTGGATGGCGAGGCCGGCCCTGAACGCCGCCTCGGCCGCGTCCAGCCGGCCGTTGCGCAGCTCCAGGTCGCCCACGCGCATGCGGAACCACGCTACCTGCTCGGCCGGCAGGTCGCCGCGCGCGGCCGCGTCGTGCGCGGCCTGGTAGAGGAGGGTGCGCGCGTCGTTGGTGCGGCCCGTCATCTCCATCCACCGCGCCAGCCGCGGGGCGACGCCCAGGTTGCCGCGCTCGGAGAGGAGCGAGCCGAAGGTGGCGCGCGCGGCGTCGTAATCCCCCAGCTCCATCTGCAGCTCGCCCAGCAGCGAGCGGTACGATGCGCGCTCCGGCTCGCCGGCGACCAGCGAGTCCGCCACCGAGCGCGCCTCGGCGAACCGGTGCCGGGCCATCAGCGCGCCGGCCAGCGCCACGCGGGCGGCGGCGTTGCGCTCCCCCCGCGCGCCGAGCGAGGCGCGGGCGGCGGCCTCGGCGCGCAGGTAGCCGTCGTACTCGCCGGTTTCCCGCGCGCGCTGGAGATAGAGGCCCGCCAGCCGCGCCCGGTCCGCCGCGCCGAACGGGTCCTGCGCCACGCGCGCCTCGAAGAAGCGCACGTCGGCATCCCGCCGCGCCGCCTCGGCCGCGCGGACCTCCGCCGCCGCGCGCACCGCGTCGGCCGTGCGCCGCATCCGCGCCGCGTTCGCGTGGGCCATCGCCGAGCGCGCCGTCGCCGCCCCGCCGCCCGCGATCAGCATCACCCCGGCGATGACGGCGGCCGGTCTGCGCATCTTCATCTCCATCCCCCGTATGCGTGGTTCCCTCCGGGCCGGGGCACCCTGCGGCGCCCCGGCCCGCCCTCGGTCGATCAGCCGCGGACCGCGCCGGCCTTCACTTCCACCTGGTACGCCTGGAACTCGCACCGCGGGCTGGTGGGCAGGTAGATCACCTCCGGCCGCATCCGGTCCGCCGAAGGCTCGGCGAAGACCGACACGCCCCGGTAGCTCCCCACGCTCGCGACGTCCGATGCGCCCAGCACGCGCGGCAGCCCGTACTTCACGTAGCGGCGGCCGTTGAAGGTCACCGGCTCGCTGTTCACGAACCAGGTCTCACCCCCGGCGGCCATCCCGACGTTCACCGCGCAGGCGGCGGCCGGAGCCTCGGGCGGCGCCGGGGGCGGGGAAGGCGGCTGAGGCGGCGGGATCGTGCCCGGCCCCAGCGATGCGATAGGCGGCGGAGGCGGTGGAACCAGTGCCGGAAGCAGGTCGCCCAGCTGCAGCTTCAGCCCCAGCACCAGCCGCCCGGTGACCGTCGTGCGGTCGTCGGCGATGGGAACGACGCTGCCGCGGATGGCGGTCACCGGCCCCACCCACTCGTCGCCCACGTGCACGGGGGAATCATAGACGTGCGCCGCCAGCTCGCCGAAGAGCGCCAGCGAGCGGCCGAAGCGGAGCAGGTCCATCCCCACCCCGCCCGTCCCCTGCCCCACCGTGGCCAGCCTCGGCTCCAGCGGGAGGCAGGCGCCCAGCGCGAGCAGGCTCGCCTGGCAGGCGCGCCGGTTGGTTCCGGCCACGTTCACCGTCATCCCCCCGCCACCGGCGAACAGGTAGACCGAGCGCCACATCCCCGCGCCCTCGCGCATGGCAAAGGGGCGCAGCACCAGGTCCAGGTCGTAGAAGTACGTGTTCAGCACGTAGCGCTGGCGGTCGGTGGCGCCGTTGCCGAAGGCACCGCCGGTGTAGGGCAGCCGCATGGGCGTGTAGCTGCCGTGCGCGCGCACCCCGAACGCGGGCGAGAGCCAGAGCGTGGCCGTGGCGCCGAACACCGGCGCGTAGCCGGGGAGGAACCCCTGCGCGTCGCCGTTGTCCGCGCCCGTCTCGGTGCCGTCCAGCGTGATGGTGCGGGCGGAGAACCAGTCGCTGGTCACCGACCCGCCCGCGTAGATCCCCAGGTCGAAGCGGCCGGCGCGGAACCCTCCGCCGCCCCCCATCTCCTGCCCCCACGCGCCGCCGGCCGTGCCCGCCAGCAGCGCGGCCGCCGCGGCGGCGGTCCATTTGTGCTTCATCGCGTCCTCGCTCCCGGATCGGATGGAAGGGAACCGTGACCCTCCGCCCGCCCTCCCGGAGAGGACGGGGTAGGGGGGCATCGGGCCACGGCCCCTGTCTGCTTCTTGATCTACCGTACGACGCACTCACGCACTCACGCACTCACGCACTCACGCACTCACGCACTCACGCACTCACGCACTTCCGCACTTCCGCACTTCCGCACTTCCGCACTTCGATCAGTTCGGCGGCGCCAGATACGGAAACGCCGCCCCGTGCGCGTGGTCGTTCGCGTCCACGTTGTCGGTCACCAGCCCGGGGCTCACGTTGTTGTTGTTCCCCAGCGCGTTGCCGAAGATCACCGCCAGTCCCTTGTCCACCACGTCGTCGCCCTGGAGCTTGCGGCCGCCGTAGCCGTTGGCCGGGTCCAGCACGTAGGTCAGCCACCCCACGTTGGGCCCGTACGGCCCGCCGCCCACCTTGTCGGTGCGGACGACGAGCATGTCGGGCGTGAGCGCCGCGGCCACCGCGTTGGCGTAGGCCGGGTCGCGCCCGGCCACGCCGGTGATGAAGCGGGCGATGTCGTCGCGGAACTGCGCCACGTCCTCGCCGGGCTGGCTGGCGTTGAAGTGGCCGTGCTCGCGCTTCTCCACGAACACCTCGCTCACCAGCGGGTTGCCCAGCCGCTCCATCTGGTCGAAGGTCACGCTGGTGTTGCCGATGCGGATGGTGTCGTGCACGGTCACCGTGTCGGGCTTCTGTACCTCCACGATGCTGCGGGTGGCGTCGCCGGTGCAGGCGGCGGCAATCGCGGCCGCGGCGATCGCCGGCAGGGCCGCATGGATCATCCTCATGGTTCGTCTCCTTTGCGGTATGCGCGCGGTCAGCGGCTCACGGTGGCCCAGATTCCCACGTTGTTCCCGGCGCCCTTGATCAGCGCCTCCGGCAGCTCCACCACGATGGCCATGCCGTTGAAGGTGCGGAGGAAGTCCGCCGCGCACCCGTGCGTCTGGTCGAACTGCGCCTGCCCCGGGTTGGGCACGCCGCCGGTGCACTTCGGGCGGAAGGCGCTGGCCTCGGGCGCGGGCCCGATCTGCGACAGCGGCCCGCGCGAGGGGCGCCGGTCGGGGATGATGCGGAAGAACTGGTCGAGGTCGATGTAGAACGGGTCGTCGCGCGGCCCGGCGAAGAGCTGGACCAGGGTGTTCCCCGCGCCGGTGGTCAGCACGGTGTTGATGTTCCCCAGCAGGTCGGGCGTGGCCTTCGCGACGCGATTGAACTTGCCGGTGGTGGCAGGCGCCACGGGGCCGAACAGCGCCACCCGCTGGGCGCCGCCGCCCAGGTCGTCGAACTGGAACTGCAGCACCAGGTCTTCCACGGCGTCGCCGGTGTTGTCGATCTTGATCTGGTACAGCGCGTTGGCGTCGAAGCGCGCCGCCGCCGTCCCCGCCGGGGTGATGGGCGACTGCGTGGTCATCACCAGCACGATCCGGGTCTCGTCCGAGCCGGGGAAGGCGTACACGTCGTTGATGTCCAGCCGCGGGCTGAGCTCCACCTCGGGGGTGTCCTGGTGGTCCGAGCCCCACCCCTGGCGCACCGCCAGCACCCCGGCGCACACCGCCGCGAGCACGGGCACCGCGAGCCGGGCCCGCCGGAACCGTGGGATCCTCATACGTCCTCCGTTCTCCTGAGTCTGTGGACCGCGTGACCGCATGAGTGGGGAGTACGCACCGGACCGCCGGACCGGATCTCCCGGCGGAAGACGAAAGACATGTCTCGCGCAGAGAAGCGGAGGAGCGGAGGACTCTCTCCGCTGGCAATCACCTCTGCATTGCAAACGCACCGGGAGACGTCATCCTTGAGGCCGGCCACACCGTCTCTGCCCAGCACGAGTGGTTGCAGGCCGAAGGATCCATAGGCGAGGTCGCACGTGAGCTGCCGGATTGCACGATCGATCCCCCGAAGCCGGAGGAAGACTCGACGTGCTTCCTCGGCGGACGTGCTGGACGGGCTATGGATCCTTCGGCCTGCAACCACTTGCACGAAACAGGTTGTGGCGTGGTCGGCCTCAGGATGACGTCGGGGGGATGGGCGCAGGATCGGGAGATGAGGAGCACGAAAGCGGGCCGGGGAGCGATGTCCCCGGCCCGCCTTCTCGATCGATTTCGCCGCCGTGCTTACCGCGTCCCGTCATCCCCCGTGGCGTCGCCGGAGCACTCTTCCACGCCCGGCTCGGCGATGACGTAGCCGTAGCCCTGCGGCGCGCGGACCTCGTAGACCATGAAGTCCTTCTTCATCTCCCGGCCGCGCAGCTCGTACCGGCCCGGCTGCAGCGTCGCGAGCACCCGGTTGGGCAGCTTGCGCGTGGTGGTGTAGCCCACCGGGTACGGCCGTTCGAGCAGCGCGGCGGGGTGGGCGACGCGCAGGCACCCCGGCTTGCCGCACGCCGCCGCCAGCACCAGCGCCGCGGCGGCGGCGAGTCTCGGCGTCAATGCGGGACGGGGAGGAAGAAGAAGGCGATGCCGAGGATGGTGTACACCGCCAGCAGCTGCACCCCCTCCATCCAGTGGCTTTCGCCGTCCGCGGCCACGTACCCCATGATCAGCACCGAGACGGCGATCGCCATCACCTCCAGCCGCGTGAAGATCAGGTCCATCGGGCGCGGGGCCAGCGCGTAGCTCAGCAGGACGAGCACGGGGGCCACGAAGAGCGCCACCTGGATCGACGAGCCCACCGCGATGTTGATGGCGATGTCCATCTTGTTCTTCAGCGCCATGATCACCGCGGTCGAGTGCTCGGCCGCGTTGCCGATGATGGCCACGACGATGACGCCCACGAACACCTCGCTCCACCCCAGCGACTCGGCCGTCTCCGCCGCGGCGCCCACCAGGAACTCGGCCATGAACGCGATCCCCACCGTCGCCAGCAGCAGCGTCAGCACGGGGCGCCACATCGGCGGCGGGTGGTGGTCTTCCGGCTCGAAGTCCTCCTTCCCGATGTCGCCCACGTACAGGTGCCGGTGCGTCTTCAGCGTGAAGACCAGCGACAGCGCGTAGGTGACGATGAGGACGATCGCGATCTCCAGGCTGAGGTTGTGCTCCTGCTTGATCGCGGTGTTCCCCACGATCGCGTGGAACACGGCGGGAACGAGCAGGCCGACCGCGGAGAGGACGAGGAGCGTGGTTCCCGCCGCCGCCGCGGTGGCGTTGAACTTCTGCGTCTGGAAGCGGAGGCCGCCGGCCAGGGTGCTGAGCCCGAAGACCAGCAGGATGTTGCCGATGATGGAGCCGGTGATCGACGCCTTCACCAGGTCGAAGTACCCGGCCCGCAGCGCGATGATGGCGATGATGAGCTCGGCCGCGTTGCCGAAGGTGGCGTTCAGCAGGCCGCCCACGCCTTCGCCCATCTGCTCCGCCAGCGCCTCGGTGGCGTGGCCCATCATCCCGGCCAGCGGGATCACGGCCAGGCACGACAGGATGAAGATGAGCACGGGGTGCGCGTGCAGCGCGTACTCCGCCACGAACGCCACCGGCACGAACACCAGCAGGGTGTTCAGCCAGTTGCCGCCGAACAGGCGCTTGATCACTCTGGGTTTCCTCTGGGTTCAGGGGGGTGGGCCCCCGGACGTGTGGGAGGTGAGCAGATTACCCGCAGGAGGCGGCCGACGCAACGTCGCGCATCCCTGCGACGCGGGTGAGACGGGATAGCTGGGCGAGGCTTGCGCTTCGGCCGCACCCTGCCCGCCTTGCGACACTACCCGCCGCATCAGCCGGTTGCGTCGCGGGATGCGAGGTGTCAGCGCTCCACCGGGATGCATGACAGCAGTCCCGAAGGGGCTTGGTGCTGTTGTTGCCCCCGAATTCCATTCGGGGTGAGCGGAGGCACCAACAGCATCGAAGGGGCCCCGGATCCCTCCGGCGCCCCTTCGATTTTCCATCTGCCGGGTGCGCCCGTCAGCAGGCGCTTGCCCCGGTCACGTTCGCGCCTCCGGCTCCTACCGCGCCGCGACGGTGAAGTTGATCGTGCCGCGCATCACGTGGCCGTCGTGGGCCATGGTGCGCCAGGCCAGCGCGTAGCGGCCGGGCGTCAGGCGCCCGCGCGTGTTCGCCGCCACCGACGGGTTCTCGCCGCGCGGATGGTGGGCGCTGAGCGCGGTCAGCGGTACCTGCCGGCCGTTGGCGCCGGTGAGGTGCAGCGAGGTGACGCGCAGCTCCGGCGCCTCGGTGAACCACAGCTCGATGTGGCACGGCCCGGGGGGCAGCGCCGCGTCCTCGGCCGGGGTGGACCGCACCAGCCGCAGGTGGAACGCCGCCTCGGCCTCGGCGCGCGTCGCCAGCGGACGCGCCGCCACGGCGCCCGCCGCGATCACCGCCGCCGCCACGAACATCGAGATCCTTCGCACACCACGCATCATCTTCACGCTCTCCTTCGCAGGTTCATCTCCGCCGTCCGGCATCTTCCATCTCTCACGACCCGCCGTCGCCGGCCGCATCGGCCTCGGACAATCCGGCCGCCGCGAGCGCCGCCGGAAGATCGCCGTAGCGCTCCATCTCCGCCACCCTGCCCGCTTCGACGCGGAAGCGGGTGGCGACGTCCGCCTCGCCCTTCACCGCGCCCGTCTCCGCGTCGCGCCACACGCCGTGCTGCGCGACGACGACGCAGTCGCCGTGGACGTACACCGCGCGGGTGGCGAAGGTGGCGCCGGCGTGGGCCAGCCAGGCGCGCAGCACGGCGTGCCCCCGCGCCGTCCCCCGCGGCCCGACGATCGCCACGTCGGGAGAGGTCACCACCACCGCGGCGTCGGCATCGCCCGCGTTCACGGCGGTGATCCACGCGTGCACCGTATCGACGGTTGAAGACGTCATCGCCCTGAGTGGTGTTAAGAGAGCGGCGTCACCACGCCGTCGCGGATGGTCCAGCGCGGCAGCCCGCCGCCGTGGATCTGCACGTCCGTCTCCTTGGGCGAGGTCAGGATCACCTGCCCCGAGCCGGACTGGTCGATCCACTCGATGATGCGCCGCGAGCGCCCGGGGTCCAGCTCCGCGAACACGTCGTCCAGCAGGATCACGCTTTCGCGGCCGCGGGTGGCGCGGATCGTCTCGGCCTCCACCATCCGCAGCGCGATGGCGGCCGTGCGCTGCTGCCCGCCCGAGCCGTAGGTGCGCAGGTCCAGCGCCTGCCCGTCGCCGCCGGTGGTGGTGAAGCGCAGGTCGTCGCGGTGCGGTCCGGCCAGCGTCATCCCCCGCGCCGCCTCGCGGTCGGCCACGCGCTCCAGCTGGTCGCGGAAGGCGCGCGCGACGTCATCGGCCGGCGGGGTGGCCTCGGGGAGGTCGACGGAGGGGACGAAGGAGACGAAGCCCGGCTGCCCGCCCGCCACCCGCGCGTAGTGCTCGGCGAAGCCGGCCGCGCGCTCCGCCACCCACCGCGCCCGCGCCGCCAGCACGCGGCTCCCGGCGGCGACGAGCGAGTCGTCGAACGCCTGCACCAGCGCGCGCTGCGCGTTCTGCCGCAGCAGGGTGTTGCGCTGGAAGAGCGCATGGCGATAGCGCTGCAGCGCCGGGAGATACCCGGGCTCCGCGAGCGAAAGGACGATGTCCAGGAAGCGCCGTCGCTCCCCCGGCCCGCCGGCGACGAGCTCAACATCCGAGGGCGAGAAGATGACCGCGCCGACCAGGCCCAGCGCGTCGCCCAGCCGCTCGGGCTCGGCGCCGTTCACCGTCACCTTCTTCTTCCGCCGCCGCCGCTCGAACGCCGCGGCGATGGTGCGGTCGGTGCCGCCGGGGTCGCGCAGCGTGCCCTCCACGCGGAACACCTCCTCGCCGAAGCGCACCAGCTGCTCGTCGGGCGCGCCGCGGAAGGAGCGGAAGATCTCCAGGTAGTAGACGGCCTCGAGCAGGTTCGTCTTCCCCTGCCCGTTGTCGCCGATGATGGCCACGCCCTCGGGCGGGATCTCCACCACCTGCTCGGAGAAGTTGCGCCAGTTCCGGAGGTGGAGGCGGGAGAGATACACGGGAGAGGTCGGGAAGATGAAGGAAAGTCCTGAGTGCCAAGTCCTAAGTCCCAAGTGGAAGACGCAGGATGACGTCGTCCGCATCCGTTCCACTTAGGACCTGGGACTCAGGACTCAGGACTTCGGTTTCCACTCCTTCATGCCGCAGCAGCCACCGCTTCGTATCCAGCTCCTTCCCCTCCCCGTCCGCTCCCGAGTACCCGCCGATGCCGTCGACGGCGACCACGCGATGGCAAGGGATGACGATGGGGATGGGATTGTGGCGGTTTGCCTGCCCGATGGCCTGCATCCCCTTCGGCTGGCCGACCTGGGCGGCGATGTCACGGTAGGTTCGTGTCTCACCGAAGGGAATCGCCCGGAGCGCGCTCCAGACACGCTCCCGGAACTCGGTTCCCTTCGGCGCGAGCGGCAGGTCGAAATCGCGCCGCGTGCCGGCGAAGTACTCGCGCAGCTGCTCGGCGATGCGCCACCCCAGCGCGTCGTCGCGCGTCGGCTCGACCCGCGTCCCCGCCGGGGGATGCGCGCCTTGCGGCCAGTAGTGGATCGCCGTCACCGCCGCGCCGTCGTGCTCCACCATCAGCGGCCCCACGGGCGACGGCAGGAGAAGGCGATGGACGGCGCGGGACGGCTGGAGGCGCGGCTTCATGGGCAGAATCTCACGGTCGAAGACGACGTACGAGAGCAGCCCCGCATCAACCACTCTCGCACTTTCGCACTCTCGCACTTTCGCACCTGTCGGCGCCTCAGCGGCCGGTGAACTCCGCCTTCCGCTTCTCCAGGAACGCCTGCATCCCCTCGCGCATGTCGCTGGTCGCCGCCAGCAGGCCGAAGAGGTTGCTCTCCAGCGCCAGCCCGTCGTCCACCGACATCTCCATCCCCCGCGTGGCGCACTCGATCGCCAGCCCCACGGCGATGGGGCCGTTGGCGAGGATGGTGGAGAGCGTCTTCCGCGCGGTATCCATCAGTTCCGCCTGCGGGACGACCCTGTTCGCCAGGCCGATGCGGTACGCCTCGTCGGCCTTGATGAACTGCGCGGTCAGCATCAGCTCCAGCGCGCGCCCCTTCCCCACGATGCGCGGCAGGCGCAGGGTGCCACCGTAGCCGGGGATGATGCCGAGCTTCACTTCGGGGAGGCCGAACTGCGCGTTCTCGCTGGCGATGCGGAGGTGGCAGGCCAGCGCCAGCTCGCACCCGCCGCCCAGCGCGAACCCGTTCACCGCGGCGATCACCGGCTTGCGCGACAGCTCGATGCGGCGGAACACCTGCTGCCCCAGCCGGCTCACCTCGATCCCGTCCACCGGGCCCATCTTCGACAGCTCGGCGATGTCGGCGCCGGCCACGAACGCCTTCTCGCCCACGCCGGTCAGGATCACGCCGCCCACGTCGTCGCGCCCGGCGATCTCCTCGAACGCCTGGCCCAGCTCGCGGATGGTCTGCTCGTTCAGCGCGTTCAGCTTGTCCGGCCGGTTCACCGACAGCACGGCGATCCGGTCCTGCACCTCGAGCGTCAGGTTGCTGTATTCGGGCATGGTCGTAAGCGTCTTCGGAGCGGTGGAATCCCGGGAATCGAGCGGCGACAACCTAGCGGCCGCACAAAGGTGGGGCAACGATGGCGGAATACAAGCGCGACACGTTCGGGCCCTTGTATGTCACCGCGAAAGCGTACAGATTAGCGGCGTCCAGCACGTTCCCTCATCCCAATGCCAAGCCGAGAATGGAGGGGGAGAGATGCCCAGTAGTCGTGAACACTTCGAGCGAGCGCGAGAGATCATCGAGAAGTACCGCCCCGATCCCGTCAAGACGGAGGCGTTGCGCAAGAAGACGCTGCTGGCGCTGCTCACGGTGAACGACATCTACGTGCCGAACGCCGAGCAGCTGGACAGCGCCGCGCTCCGGCAGGTGCTCGACGCGGCGACGGGAGCGACGTCGGAGATGCATCCGAACGGCCGCTGATCGGCTGAGAGTCGAGAGCTCGCGTGCACAACAAGCAGAGCCGCGGAGGAGATGATCATCCTCCGCGGCTCTGCGTGTCTGCGTGAACCTGCCGTTCGTCCCTTACCGCGGCGCCGTCACGCGGCCACGGCGCCCGCCAGCCCGGCGGCGGCCAGCGCCTCGCGCACCTTCGGCAGCTCCTTCGCGCGGAGCGGCTTCACCGGGGAGCGCGGCGCGCCGCCGTGCATCCCCAGCTCGTCCAGCGCGGCCTTGATCCCCGCGTTCCCCAGCTCGGCCACGACCGCGCGGTGCAGCGGCGCCAGCCGCTCCTGCAGCCGCCCCGCCTCCGCGAAGCGCTCCTCGGCGAAGGCGCGGCAGAGCGCGGCGCACTCGTGCGGCGCCAGCAGCGCGATTGCCAGGATGCCGCCGACGGCGCCCGCCTCCAGCGCGCCGTACAGCACCGCGCCGCTCCCCGCCAGCACCTGCGCGTTCGCGCCGCACGCGTCGACGAGCGTCGCCGTCGCCTTCAGGTCGCCGTGCGAGTCCTTGATGCCCATGATGTTGGGATGCCGCGCCAGCTCGCCCACCAGCCCCGCGGGAAGCTCCACCGTGCTGAAGCGCGGCGGCACCTGGTACAGGATGACGGGGATGGGCGACGCGTCCGCGACCGCGGTGTAGTGGTCGCGCAGCGCCTCGGGCGTCATCGCCGGGCGGAAGTACGCGGGCGGCTGCACCAGCACCGCGTCGGCCCCCGCCTCGGCCACGGACTGCGTGACGCGGATGGTGGCGCGGGTGGATTCGGCGCCGGTGCCGGCCAGCAGCAGGCGCCCGCCGTCGATCACGTCGCGGCTGGCGGCGGTCAGGCGCGCCTTCTCGTCCTCGTCCAGCAGCGGCCCCTCGCCGGTGGAGCCGAACAGCACCACGCCGGCCAGCGGCGCCTCCAGCCAGCGGCGCAGGTTGGCGCGCATCGAGACCACGTCCGCGTCGCCGGTGACGGGGTCGAACGGGGTGGTGGCGGGCGCGAAAACTCCTCGCAGGTCCATCGTCGTCACTTCACGGAAGATGGGGAGATCGGGATCGCGCCCAATCTACCCCGCCGCCCATCGCCCCGACAGCGCCACACACAGACGCACGGAGACAACGAGGCGAGACGACCCGCATCGTCCCGCCTCCTTTGATCCACCGGCCAATCCACCGGCTGATTGCGCTGCTACGCGGCGGTGAGCGCGGGCGATTCGCTGTGCAGCGGGAGGGTGACGAGGAAGGTGGTGCCCTCGCCGGGGGTGGAGTCCACGTCCATCCGCCCGCCGTGCCCCTCCACGATCTCGCGGCAGATGGCCAGCCCCAGCCCCATCCCCTTTCCCTTGGTGGAGACGAAGGGCTGGAAGATGCGCTGCAGGTCGTCCGGGGCGATGCCCGGGCCGTTGTCGGTCACGCGCACCTCGGCGTTCCCCGCCAGCCGCTCCACCGAGACCTCCACGCGCGGCGGCTTCTCCTGCCCCTCCATGGCCTCGCGGGCGTTCCGCACCAGGTTCTCGAACACCTGGCGCAGGTAGTACGCGTCGCCGTTCACCGTGGCCTCGCCGATGCGGCGCGAGTCCACCGCCAGTCCGGTCTCGGCGCTCTCGCGCGCCTCCACGTCGGCCACCTGCCGCACCAGGTCGTCCAGCCGCACCGGCCGGCGGTTCAGCGTGCGCCGCGAGCCGCTGGCGTACACCGACAGCTCGTCCAGCATGGCCACCAGGCGCTGGCTCTCGCCCACGATGGCCTCGCACACCTCGCGGCGCTGGTGCTGCTCGCTCACGATGCGCTCGTCCTGCAGGATGTCGGCGTGCAGGACGATGGTCTGCAGCGGGTTCTTGATCTGGTGCAGGATGCGCGCGGTGGCGGTGCCGATGGCGGCCAGCTTCTCCTCTTCCGCGCGGCGGCGGTCGCTGCGCCGGAGGAGCGTGATGATGACCGCCGTGGTGAACACCACGACGCTCAGGATCACCAGGATCCCCACGATGAACAGCACCTTCGTGGGGGCGCCGGAGGGAGCCCCCTGCGCGGCTTGGAGCAGCATGGAGCGAGGGGAGATGGAAGGGGATCGGGGCCGCGCAGGGTGGGGTGCGCGGCCGGGGTCAGTCGTCGCCGGTGTGGTCTTCGGTGCGCGACACGGAGAAGGCGATCACCTCGCCCGCCTCGTCGCCGTCGGGCACCACCGTTTCCACGATGATGCGGCGCACCACGTGGCGCGGGTCGTCCAGGCTGACCTCGAAGTCCAGCCCCAGCTCCGGGGCGGCCACGTGCGTGCGCACGCGGCGGCCGGGCTCCTGCTCCGGCGGCTCGGGGTTGCGCACCAGCGTTTTGGTGGACTGGCGCCCCGAATCCAGCCCCCGCGTCACCTTCACCTGCCTGAACCAGTCCGGCTGGTAGCCGATGATGTACGTGCGCCCGCGCTGGTCCTCTCCCCGCCCTTCCCGGTTGTGGCGTGCCATGGGTCTCTCCTCCGGCTCGCTCGAGGGGTGCCCGTACGGCGGCGTAATTCGGAAATGTCCCGCGTGGAGGGGTTCTTTGTCAAGGAGCGGACCGCCGCGCCGGAGCGCCCGCCTGCCGCGCTTCGCGCGCGCGTAACCGCATGGGAATTCTGCGCTTTTCCGTCCACCGGGCGTGCGCGGGCCCGCATCCCCTCTGCCGCGCGCCGCCCCATCCCTGTCTCATCCTGGGGCACGCGCGCATCACGGGAGCCTCCATCCGGCATCGCGCGGACGGGAGCTCCCGCATCCCGGCCACCGCGTGGTGACGCGGAGAATCACCGGTCCCGCATCCCCCGACGTCCTCGCATCTCCATCTACCGCAGATCCCGCGACGCTCACGCCGCGGATGCGTCGGGCGCCGGCTGGTCGCGCCCCGCCAGCGTCAGGTACGTCACCAGCAGCGTGGCGAAGAGCGCGGCCAGCGACAGCTTCACCGCGTTCGGCAGGTGCGAGGGGGAGATGAAGCCTTCGATGATGCCGGCGATCACCAACATCAGCAGCGTGCCCATGAACAGCTGCACCGATTCGCGCCCGCGCTCCACCAGCGCCCGGCCGCGCGTCTGGCGGCCGGGAAGGAGGATGGCCGAGGCCAGCAGCAGCCCCGCCCCGCCCGCGATGCAGATGGCGGTCAGCTCGAACACGCCGTGCGGGAGGATGAAGGCCCAGAGGTGCAGGTTCTGGTGGTAGTTGGCGAAGATCCCGGCCACCACGCCCAGCGGAATGCCGTTGAAGACCAGCGCCAGCACCGTTCCCACCCCCGCCAGCATCCCCCCGGCGTACGCCTTGATGGTGACCACGATGTTGTTGACCATGATCTCGCTGGACATGATCACCATCCCGCCCTGCTCCTCGGCGTTCACGTACCCCTTCCCCTGCGCGCGGCGCTCGGCAGCCAGCTCGGCGCGGGCCATCATCTGCGGCGGCATCAGGTCGCGTCCCACCGCCGGGTCGCGCCGCACCGCCGCGAAGGTGAAGAGCGCGGGAAGGTAGAAGAGCGCGCTGGCTACGGCGATGGGCACCCGGTGGCGCCGCACCAGCACCGCGAAGCCGCCCGTCACGAAGCGGCGCACGCCCGCCCACCCCTGCGACGGCGCGCGGTAGAGCAGGTTGTGCCCCGCGCCCACGGCGCGCTCCAGCGCGAACAGCAGCTCCGGCGAGCCGCCGTAGGTGCGCGCCCGCGCCAGGTCCGCCGAGAGCTCGCGGTACATCGCCGCGAAGCGCGACACCCGCGCCTCGCCCATGGCCGCCAGCCCGCCGCGGCGCGCCTCCTCCAGCATCCGCCCGTACGCGTCCCACGCCGGGCGCTGGCGGCGGAAGAGCGCGGTCGCCTGCCCCGACCCCGCGCGCCCGCCGGCGCCCGACGCGCGGCGGCGCAGCCCTTCCTCCTCGTACAGCATTCCCAGGTAGTGGTCCACCGGCATCTGCGCCTGGCGCGGGTCGTTCCCCAGCCGGTGCGCCAGCCGCTGCATCAGCGTGCCCGCCAGCCGCGCGCGCACGGGGTACTCCAGCGAGGCGCGCCGCTCCACGTACATCGACAGCGCGGCGAACTCCTGCTCGGCCAGCCGCGGCGGCCCCAGCGCCGGGGCGTTGCGCGGCACGTGCTCCTCGGGAATGGGCTGCCCGGAGCGGTCGCGCACCACCACCGTTCCCGCGGCGATGTCGCCCAGGCGCTTGGTGCGGGGATGCAGCATCATCGACAGTCCCGCCACGCCGCAGCTGATCACGGGCTGCAGGTCCACGATGCGCAGCAGGTTGCGCAGCACCGCGGCCTGCACGCCCAGCGGGTAGCCGCCGTCCTGCACCACGCGGATGCGCATCACCTTCTTCCCCGGCGTCTGGCCGTCGCGGAAGCACTCGAAGAACATCGAGTAGCCGAACGCCACCACCAGCTGGACGATCAGCAGCCCGCCGAAGAGCACGGCCACGCCCGTCTCGCCCGCCATGGCCACCGCGGGGAGCATGTACATGCTGACGATGAAGAGGATGATCCAGAACACCAGCAGGATCAGCCAGTCGATCAGCCGGGCCAGGAAGCGCGAGCCCATGTCCGCCAGCTCGTAGCCCACCGAAACGTGCTCGGGCGTCTCGATGTCCACCTGGCGGTCGTTCAGCACGTACGCCGCTGCGGCCTGTGCCATGGCTGTTTTTCGGGGGTGATGCGGAAGAAGGTGCTGCCGGAGACGGGGCCGCGCCGCGGCGGACGCGGAGGAAACGAATCTAATCGCCCCCCGCGGGCCCTGCGAGTGTGCGCGCCGCCGCCCGGACGATGAACCCGGCGGCGAGCACGGCGATGCCGACCCCCATCGTCCGCGGCGGGATGGACGCGGCCAGCAGCGCGCAGGCGGCCAGCCCCACGGCGGGGACGGCGTCCGGGTACAGCCTGCCTTCGCGCGGCATCCGCAGCGCGGCCAGGTTCGCCAGCGCGTAGTAGAGCAGGATGGCGAAGCTCGCCGCCGGCGCGATGGCGCGCAGGGTTCCGAACGCCGCCGCCAGCGCCGCGCCCGCGCCCACCAGCACCACCGCGCGCCGCGGCGCCCCGCTTCGCGCGTCCACCTTCGCCAGCGGCCGCGGCAGGTCTCCCCGCCGCGCCATCGCGAACACCATCCGGCTCAAACCCAGCAGCTGGGAGAGGAGGACGCCCAGCATGGCGCACACCGCGCCCGCGGAGACGATCACCTCCAGCTCCGGCATCCCCATCGCCCGCGCGGCCTCGGCCAGCGGCGCGTCCGTGCGCGCCAGCACCTCCGCCCCCACCGACCCCACCGCCGCCGCCGTCACCAGCAGGTAGAGAACGGAGACGCCCGCGACGGTGATCAGGATCGCGCGGGGGATGGTGCGCCGCGGCTCGCGCACCTCCTCGCCCAGCGTGGCCACGCGCGCGTAGCCCGTGTACGCGAAGAACAGCAGCGCCGCCGCCCGGAGCACCCCGCCCGCGCCCGACGGCGGCATCAGGGGATGGAGATGCGAGGCGTCGAAGCGCGCCACCCCCACCGCGCTGAACGCCAGCAGCACCGCGGTGGCGACGGCGACGATCCCCAGGTTCACCGCGCTGGACTTGCGGATCCCCAACGCATTCACGGCGGTGAAGAGGACGACGGCGACGACCGCCACCGCGCGCCCGGGAAGCCCCGGCGCGATCCGCTCCAGGTACGCGGCGATCGCCAGCCCCACGGTCCCTGCCGCGGCCGTCTTGCTCGCCAGGAACATCCACCCGGCCGCGAACCCGGCCCACGGGTGCAGCACGCGGTAGCCGTACTCGTACGTCCCCCCGGCCTGCGGATACGACGCCGCCAGCTCGGCCGAGCTCAGCGCGTTGGCGGTCGCCGCCACCCCCGCCAGCGGCAGCGCGAGCAGCACCGCCGGCCCTGCGACGCCGGCCGCGATCCCCGTGACCGCGAAGATCCCCGCGCCCACGATGGCGCCGAAGCCGATCCCCACCGCGTCGCTCAGCCCCAGCTCGCGCCGCAGCCCGGGCGCCTTGTCCCGCTCCCCCTCTGCCATAGCTTACCCGCTCCCGTGAGTCGTGCCGCGCCCCAATCTCGCACCGCGGCGGCCACTCTCGCACCTTCGCACTTTCGGCCCGAAGTCGATGACGCTGCCGTTCGAAGAATCCCCCGGCGTCCACCGCGTGGACCTGAACTGGGCCGGGCACCCCGGCCAGGTCGCCGCGTACCTGGTGGACGGCGGGGACGCCCTCGCCGTCGTGGAGAGCGGCCCGACGAGCACCCTCCCCGCCGTGCTCGGCGCCGTCCGCGCGCTGGGCCGCGCGCCGGAGGAGATCACGCACGTACTGGTGACGCACGTGCACCTGGACCACGCGGGCGGCGCCGGCACCCTCCTGCGCCACGCGCCCCGCGCGAAGGTGCACGTCCACCCGCGCGGCGCCAGGCACCTGGCCGATCCGTCCCGCCTCCTGGCCAGCGCGGCGATGCTGTACGGCGGGGAGATGGACCGGCTGTGGGGGGAGATGGCTCCCGTTCCCGCGGACCGTCTCGTCGTCCTGGAAGATGGGGACGAGGTGCGGATCGGCACCCGGCGCCTGCGCGCGGTCGACACGCCGGGGCACGCCTGGCACCACCACGCGTACCACGATTCCGACGCGCGCCTCGTCTTCACCGGCGACGTCGGGGGGATCCGGCTGCGGCACGCGCCGTACGTCTGCGCGCCCACCCCGCCGCCGGACATCGACCTGGACGCCTGGCAGGAAAGCCTGCGCCGCCTCCGCGCGCTGGATGCGGCGATGCTGCTGCCGACGCACTTCGGCGGCATCTCCGACCCCGGGTGGCACCTGGACGACCTCGCCGCGCGTCTCCGTGGCTGGGCCGCGTGGACAGAGGAGCAGGCCCGCGCGGGTGCGGATTCCGCCGGCATGGCCGCCGCCCTCCGCGACCGCGCCACCGCCGACATCGTCGCCGCCACGGGGAGCGAGGAGATGGCGCGCGCCTACGAGACCGCCGTCCCCTACCCCATGATGGCCGCCGGCCTGGAGCGCTGGTGGAAGAAGGCGCGCGCGGCCAGCCGGTAAGCGCCGGAGAACAGTGGAGATGCGACGGCGTGAAGCGCGCGGAAACAGCCGGTGTGGAGACCTCCCGCGCTACGGCTGGCGAACATCCGGCCGGGGGAAATTTGAGAGATTCACGGGGAAGTGGGACGCGGATGCTCGTTTCAATGCCTTGCGGCAGGCGGAAGCGGCCTATCTCCGGAAGCACCGGCTTGCCTCTGCCGGTGCCGGAATTCGCCGCAACTCATTTCGCCTCGGCGGCAGCGGCTGGCGGCGTGAGGAAACAGGAGTAATGGAAATTTAGTTCTGGTAATGAGATGCGGACCGGGTGCGCCGAAATCAGGGTAGACAAGCACGTTCCCACGAACGTATAGTTATGCACTGGCATAGCTGATTTATACCTCCGTGCTCCCGCAGCGTGCTCACGCGCGCGGGAGTACGAAACCTGCAGTACGCATGCGTGGACAGCCGGTGCTCGGGGCGTGCGCGCAAGTGCTTGACAGGTGCGGGGGCGGTCCTCAACTTGGGGCGCCGCACAAGCTCGCGGCACGCTTTCCCGCCAGATCTCCGGGAACGACCGCCCCTCCGTCACGCCTCTCTGCCGGCGCGTGGCGGAGTTTCGATCTAACGTTCGATACGGGCGCGGCGTGGACGGAGCTCCGGCGGGGCTGCGGAGCGGGTCAGAATCGGAAGCGGACGAGCGTTTCAGGGGCGGAACCGGCGGAGCCGGGCCGCCGCGCCCGCGCGGGGCGTCACCAGCAGTCAACACACCGGGGGATACGGCATGTTCAACAAGCTGGACCGGAAGAAGAAGAGCTTCTGGTCGCCATGGAGCATCGGGGCCGCCCTCCTCGTCGAGGCGGGGATCGCGCTCCTGATCATGCGCTCGGGGATGAGCGGACCGCTCAACAAGAAGAGCGACGAGCTGGTCGACTACGTGGAGGTCGAGCAGAACAAGCCCAAGGCTCCCGAGCCGCCGCCTCCGCCCCCGCCGCCTCCGCCGCCCGAGACGCCCGACGCGCCTCCCCCGGTGGCCAAGGGCTTCCAGGAGCTGGTGCCGCCCGTGGAGCCGCCCCGGGAGATCCCCAAGGTCGACCCCAACCAGGTGGCGGTGAACGCCAACGACTTCTCGGGCGTGGGCAAGGCCGGCGGCTCCGCCACCGGCTCGGAGAACGGCGTGCAGCAGTCCACCGAGCAGCGCACCGCGGCCCCCGACGAGGGGACGTACGAGCTCTCGGCGGTGGAGGAGCAGCCCTCGCTCTCCAACAGCTCCGAGGTGCAGCGGCAGCTGGCGCGCAACTACCCGCCCCTGCTGCGCGACGCCGGCGTGATCGGCACGGTGACCCTGCGCATGCGCGTGCTGGAAGACGGCCACGTGGACCCCGAGAGCATCTCGGTGGAGAACACCACCCACGACGCGTTCGCCGACGCGGCCAAGCGGGTGGTCGAAAAGATGCGGTTCCGGCCCGCCAAGGTGGGCGGCCACCCGGTGAAGGTATGGGTCACGCTTCCCGTGACCTTCCAGCTCCAGACCTGACGGGCGGAGCGCTTGGCACCCCCGCCGGCCGCGGACGCGGCCCGGCGGGGATCATTCGGCGGAGGCGGGCGCCGCAGGGCGCCGGCCGGCCGGCAACCCCTTGAGGATCGCGCGGACGAGCGCAAAGGAGACCAAAGCAATGGATTTCGCCAAGATCTGGCACAACACCGGCCTGTTCAACAGGGGGATCGTGATCTTCCTGGCGCTCATGAGCGTGGTGTCGCTTTCCGTGGCCGTGACCAAGTGGATCCGGTTCCGCAAGATGGCGCGCGCCACCCGTGCGTTCGCCCCGGTGTTCTCGCAGGCGCTGGAAAACGACAACATCCCCGAGGCGCTGGCCGCCGCCGACCAGTACCCCGGCAGCCACGTGGCCCGCGTGCTGGGCGAGTCGCTGCGCGAGGTGGCCCCGCTGCTCGAGGATCCGCGCGCCGCGGGCGCCGCGATCGTCTCCTGCGAGCGGTCGGTGGAGCGTGAGCAGATCCTGCTGGCCAACGACCTGAAGAGCGGGATGGGGCTGCTGGCCACCATCGGCGCCACCGCGCCCTTCGTGGGGCTGCTGGGCACCACGCTCGGCATCGTGCGCTCGTTCATGGGCATGGGCGAGACCGGCGCCGGCCTCGAGGCGGTGTCGGCCGGTATCGCCGAGGCGCTGATCGCCACGGCCATCGGCCTGGTGGCGGCCATCCCGGCGGTGTGGCTGTACAACTACTTCACCGCGCGCCTCGACACGCTGTTCTCGGAGCTGGCCTACGCCGGCCGCGAGATGATCGACTGGATGATGACGCGCCAGGCCCGCCGCGAGCTGGCCGGCGGCGGCAACCCCACCTTCCACCACGGGGACTGACCCCATGGCCGGAGGAGGACACCTCGGCGGAGCCGCCAGCTTCGGCGGCTCTCCCCTGCCGAAGGTTGCCGGGATGGAGTCGGACGTGAACGCCGACATCAACGTCACGCCCATGATCGACGTGATGCTGGTGCTGCTGATCATCTTCATGATCACGGTGCCGTCGCTGGCGGGGTACACGGCCATCCTCCCCAAGGCGAAGACCGCCGCTCCCGAGAAGGAGAAGCGCGTCACGCTGGGCATCGACCGCCAGGGGAACTTCTACATCGAAGGGAAGCAGACCAAGAAGGTGGCGCCCGACCAGCTTTCCGAGCAGCTGAAGCAGGCGTACGCCTCGCGTCCCGACGATCACGTGCTGTACATGAAGGCCGACAACCAGGCCGGCTACGACAAGGTGCTGACCGCCATCGACGCGGCCCGGATCGCGGGGGTCCGCCGCATCGGCGCCATCACCGAGCTGCCCCAGGCCAAGGCCAAGGAATAAGGAGACTGCCCGATGGCAATGGGAGTTGGCGGGAACAAGGGCGGTCCGGCGTCGGACATCAACGTGACGCCCATGATCGACGTGCTGCTGGTGCTGCTCATCATCTTCATGGTGGTGCAGCAGGGGCTGCAGCGCGGCGTGGCCATGCAGGTGCCGCCGCCCAAGGACAAGGACGAGGTGGCGCAGAAGTCCAACCCCGAGGACCAGATCGTGCTCGAGGTGAACCCCGGGCCGGCGTACGCCATCAACCGGCAGCCGGTGGCCTACGACGCGCTGGAGTCCACGCTGCGCGACCTGTACGCGCAGCGGCCGCGCAAGATCATCTTCGTGAAGGGCGCGGAGAACATGACCTACGGCGACATCGTGCATGCGGTGGACGCCAGCCGCGCCGCCGGCGTGGAGATCGTGGGTCTCGTGCCACGCCCCGAGGTGGGCCCCACGGCTCCGGCCGCCGCACCCGCGGCTCCCTGAGCGCCTGACGCGGCTCCATCCGGTCCAGCGCCGGCCGTCCCCTCACGGGGCGGCCGGCGCTTTTTTCGTCACAGGGGACAGGGGATAGGGGATAGGGAGGCCGGCGCGGCAGAAACGCCGGGGCTGGCGCGTTTCCCCGGAAAGGCGGCAGGCGGGAACCGCGGACGATGGAGGCGCGCATGCGGGGCACCCTTCCGGCGGCGAGCTTCGAGGTCGCGGCTGAGATCAACGTCACGCCGATGATCGACGTGATGCTGGTGCTGCTCATCATCTTCATGGTCGTCACGCCGGCGATGTCCATCGCTGCGCTTCCCCGGGCCCGCCACACCGAGTACCAGCGCGACAGGCACCCCACCCTGCTCGTGGACGCGCGCGGCGCCTTCGCCATCGACTTCGCGGGGCGGACGGAGCGGGTGGCGCCGGGGCGGCTGCGGGCGCGGCTGGCGGAGATCTACGCCCGCACGCCCGAGGATCACGTCATCTACCTGAAGGCGGACCGCGACGTAGGGTACGGGAGCGTGCTGACGGCGCTGGACGCGGCCCGGGCGGCGGGGGTGCGCCGGGTCGCGGCGATCACCGAGATGCCGCGGCGCGACGAGCGCCGCTGAGAGCGTCACCATCCACCGGAAAGCGGGAGGCGCGCATGGGCATGGCCGCGGCGAAGCGGGGCGGAGCGGTGGCGGAGATCAACGTGACGCCGATGATCGACGTGCTGCTGGTGCTGCTGATCATCTTCATGGTGGTGCAGCAGGGGCTGCGGCGCGGGATGGCGGTGCAGGTCCCGCCGCCGAAGACCGACCCGGCCGCCCCGAGCCGGCCGGACGGCCAGATCGTGCTGGAGGTGCTCCCCGGCGGCCGCTACGCCATCAACACGCAGCCGGTGGGCGCGGAGGGGCTGCAGAGCGCGGTGGAGCGGACCTTCGCCGGGCGGCCGCGGAAGGTGCTGTTCGTGAAGGGCGGCGAGAACCTGACCTACGGCGACGTGGTGACGGCGGTGGACGCGACGCGCGCCGCCGGCGTGGAGGTGATCGGGCTGGTGCCGCGCGCCGGAAGCTGAGCGGAACGCGGGCCGGGGCGAGGCGTCCGGGGCCGGCTGCGCGGCTGCGATGCGCAGACGGCCTCCTCCCCCGGCCCAGCGCTGCTTGGCGAGGCGAGCATCCGTGCGGGACGAGGAAGTCCAGGACGGTGCTGGTCGAAAGTGCGGTGGCCGGCCGCAGCATCGCGCCCTCTCCGGCCGGCCGAGGCCGTCCACCTCTCCCGTACCGGGAGAGGTAGCTCGACGAGATGGGTGCGGGTCCGAGGCATTGTGCCCGCCCGGCTCGCACGGATGCTGGAGAGCCACCCTCTCCCGGGACGGGAGAGGGTCGCGCCCTCCGGCGCGGGGTGAGGGCGGCGCGAGGTTGCGGACGCGCAGCCCGGTTTGGCGCCTCGGCGCCAAACACGCCCAAACCGCCCGTCGTCCCTTCCCGAAGAGCGTAAGACCTTGCGGGACAGCGGGTCCGGCGGCATACTACCCGCCCGGTTTGTGGGGGCCGCCGCTCCGTGAGCCTCACGGGGCGGCGGCCTTCGTTTCCGGGTGCGCCCGCGCCCGCTCCGCCCCCACCGGCTACCCGCTCACACGATGCTGAAGCTCTTCCGCCGCGTCTCGCTGACCCAGTGGATCCTGATCGGCATGGCCACCGGCGTGCTGCTCGGCTTCCTCTTCCCCGTGGGGAACGGGGGGTTCGAGGCCACGTCGCTGAAGCCGCTGTCGACCATCTTCCTGCGGATGATCAAGTCGATCATCGTGCCGATCATCTTCAGCACGCTGGTGATCGGGATCGCGGGGCACGGCGACGACATGAAGCGCGTGGGCCGCCTGGCGCTGAAGTCGCTCATCTACTTCGAGCTGGTGACCACCGTCGCGCTGTTCATCGGGCTGGGCGCGGTGAACCTAGTGAAGCCGGGCGTGGGCGTGCAGCTGCAGGCGCCCGCCACCACCGGCGCGGAGCTGGCGGCCAAGGGGCACGACCTGACGCTGGGCTCGTTCCTGGAGCACCTGGTGCCGCAGAGCTTTGCCGAGGCGGCGGTGCACAACGAGGTGCTGCAGATCGTCTTCTGGTCGGTGCTGTTCGCGGTGGCGCTGTCGCAGGTGCGCGGGCGGCCCAAGGAGCTGATGATCGGCTTCTGCGAGGCGCTGGCGGAGATCATGTTCAAGTTCACCGCCATCATCATGCGCTTCGCGCCCATCGGCATCGGCGCGGCCATCGGGGTGACGGTGAGCCACAGCGGGCTGGGCGTGCTGGTGAACCTGGGGAAGCTGATCCTGACGCTGTACGGCGCGCTGGTGGTCTTCATCCTCTGCGTCCTCCTTCCCATCGCCCTCGCCGCGCGGGTGCCGATCCGCAAGTTCCTGCAGGCGGTGCGGCAGCCGGCGCTGATCGCGTTCTCGACCACCTCGAGCGAGGCGGCGCTGCCGCGGGCCATGCAGGCGATGGAGGGGATCGGGGTGCCGCGGCGGATCGTGGCGTTCGTGATGCCCACCGGATACTCGTTCAACCTGGACGGTACCACGCTGTACCTGGCGCTGGCGTCGATCTTCGTGGCGCAGGCGGCCGGGCACCCGCTGACGTTCTGGCACCAGCTCACGATGATGCTGACGCTGATGATCACCTCCAAGGGCGTCGCCGCAGTGCCGCGCGCCTCGCTGGTGATCCTCTCGGGCACCCTGGCGACCTTCGGGCTGCCGCTGGAGGGCGTGGCCGTGATCCTGGGCGTCGACGAGCTGATGGACATGGCGCGGACCACGGTGAACCTGGTGGGCAACTGCCTGGCGACGGTGGTGATGGCGCGCTGGGAGGGCGAGTTCGACCCGAACGCCCCCGTGATCCCACCGGAGGAGTCGCCCCGCCAGCTGGGCGTGGAGCAGGAGCCCGGCGTGGGCCGCATCCCCGACCACCGCCCCATCGCCGGCGACATGGACCCGGCGTCGGCGGACTGACGCGGGCCGGGCGAATCGATCGAACGAGAAGGGCGAGACCTGGGTGTCTCGCCCTTTTTCGTGCTCGCACGGGCATCGCTGGATCTCACGCGGGAGACGCGGAGGCGCGGAGAACGGCGGTTTTCCCCGCGTCTCCGCGTCTCCGCGTGAGATGCATCTTTCGCCGAATCCTTGATCGGAAACGCGAATCCGTTGCGCGAGGGCTCGCGGGGCGCATAGTTTCGCGGCGTCCCAGCAACACACCGGGCCCGCCACGGGTATCCAGGGGGTCCCCACCCCCGCCGCCCCCATCTCCATCCAGCCCATGAACGCACTGTTCCGCAGGAAGCCCATCAGCGAGATCCGCGACGAGCACGTGGACCCGCAGACGGAGGTGGAGCACGGTCTGCGGCGCTCCCTGGGCGTCTGGCAGCTCACCGCGCTGGGGATCGGCGCCATCATCGGCGCGGGGATCTTCTCGGGCGCGGGCACGGCCGTGTCGGGCGGGCCCAACCACCCCGGCGCCGGACCCGGGCTGGTGGTGTCGTACGTGCTGGTGGCCATCGCCTGCGGCTTCGCGGCGCTGTGCTACGCCGAGTTCGCGTCGCTGATCCCGCAGGCCGGGAGCGCCTACACCTACGCGTACGCCACGCTGGGCGAGCTGATCGCCTGGATCATCGGGTGGGACCTGATCATCGAGTACGCGGTGGGGAACATCGCCGTGGCGGTGAGCTGGTCGGCGTACTTCACCACGCTGCTCTCGGGGTTCGGCATCCACATGCCGTCGTGGCTGGCCACCGACCCGCGGACGGCGTTCCAGGGGTTCACGGCAGTACACGCGGCGACGCCGAGCACGGATCCGACGATGATCGAGGCCGCGCATGCGTGGACCACGGCGCCGCACATCCTGGGCTTTCCCGTGATCATCAACCTGCCGGCGGTGCTGATCGTGGCGCTGATCACCTGGATCCTGGTCATCGGCATCCGCGAGAGCGCGTGGGCCAACACGGTGATGGTGATCCTGAAGCTGGCGATCCTCTTCTTCTTCATCGCCATGGGCTCGTTCTGGGTGAAGCCGGCCAACTGGCACCCGTTCATGCCCAACGGCTGGAACGGCGTGTTCGCGGGCGCGGCGCTCATCTTCTTCGCCTACATCGGCTTCGACGCGGTGTCGACGGCGGCCGAGGAGGCCAAGGACCCGCAGCGCGACATGCCGAAGGCGATGATCCTGTCGCTGATCGCCACCTCCATCATCTACATCGTGGTGACGCTGGTGATGACCGGTCTGGTGCCGTGGAACTCGCACGGCAGCGCCGACCCGCTGGCGGCGGCGTTCACCGAGCGCGGCTACAACTGGGCGGCGGGGATCATCTCCTTCGGCGCCGTGATCGCCATGGCTTCGGTGCTGCTGGTGTTCCAGATGGGGCAGCCGCGCATCTTCTTCTCCATGGCGCGCGACGGGCTGCTGCCGCCGTTCGCCGCGAAGCTGCACCCCAAGTACCGCACGCCGCACGTGACGACCATCCTGACGGGCGCGTTCGTGGCCTTCTTCGCGGCGTTCGCGAACATCAACGAGGTGATCGAGCTCACCAACATCGGCACCCTGTTCGCCTTCGTGCTGGTGGCGGTCGGGGTGATGGCGCTGCGCCTGCGCGAGCCGGAGCGCCACCGGCCGTTCCGCACGCCGGCGGTGTGGTTCGTGGCCCCGGCGGCGATCCTGTCGTGCGGCTTCCTGATGTACCAGCTGCCGCTGATCACCTGGAAGCGCTTCGTGATCTGGCTGGTCGTGGGGCTGGTGTTCTACTTCCTGTACGGCTACTGGAAGAGCAACCTGCGCGACCGCCCCGCAGCGGGGAGCTGAGCGCCACCGGCAGTCGTCTCCCGCATCCGACGGCGGCGCTCCTTTCGCGAGGGGCGCCGCCTTTTTGCGCTCCCTCCGCGCCTCGGGAACAGCAATCTCACGCGGAGACGCGGAGACGCAGAGAACTCAGCACATGCTGTGAGTTCTCCGTGTCTCCGCGTCTCCGCGTGAGCGTCTTTCTTTCAGCAGATAGACTTTGGCGTCAGGGCGTGCAGCAGGTGCCGTTGATGGTCGGGCACGTCCTGCAGGTGGGATACGCGCCGGAGATGACGTGCGCCTGCAACGCGTCCTTGGACTCGGTTTCGAACGTCGTTACCGCGAGCTCCTCCAGGGCCAGCCTGATCCGCTTCTCCATCGTCCTCTTCTCGTTTCTGGGGTAGATGCGTGCACGTCGGGAGCGCTCCCATCGTAGCACGCACGGAAGCGGAAAAGAAGTGATTCGATCTGGAGACGGAGTCCGCGCCGCGCCTCCGGCAACGGCAATCTCACGCGGAGACGCGGAGGAGACCGCTCATGCACCTCCGCGTCTCCGCGTCTCCGCGTGAGGCCTTTTTTTCATGGGAGGTGACGATCGCGCCCATGTCTGCAATGTCGTGCATGTGAACGACGCAATGGTTTACGTCGTCAACACACTCCCCGCTCTCCCTCCCCTTATGATCTTCCCGTGTTCCACGTGCACTTCCCGACCCTCTCCTGCCCTGCCGTCAAGGTGGACGGCGTTCCCGGCGTGAGCGGCAAAAACTTTGACGATGTATACACCTGATCCTCATTTTTGACATCACGTAAACTTCCGTCTGGCATCGGCTTGCAAAGTGATACGGAGTTGCCGCGCCCTGTGGGTTGCTTCGGAAATTATTCGGTATTACTCTTGCTTCAGACGCGCGTCATTGAGGCCGCCGCTGGAACAGGTAACGATACCGAGACGCCACCGTGAGCACAGCCGCAGCCCGGGACCTGAGCCAGCTTCGCGTGGAGCTGGAAAAGCGCTTCGGCACCGCCATCCGCCCGCTTCCCGGGCTGGAGGGGGCGCCGGAGCGCGCGGGGTTCCGCACGGGGGTGCGCGCGCTGGACCAGCTCCTTCCCGCCGGCGTTCCCCGCGGCGCGGCCACGCTGTGGAGCGGCCAGGGGACATCGGGGCGCACCGCCGCCGTGCGCGCGCTGGTGGAGACGGCCACGCGCGAGACCCTCGTCGCCCTGGTCGATGCCACGCACACGCTGGACCCCGCGGCGTGGTGCGGCCCGGACGGGCACTCCGCGCCGGGGCTGTGGGTGGCCCGTCCCCCCACGGCGGACCGGGAGATGGAAGGCGCGTGGGTGGCCGAGCAGCTGGTGCGCACCGGCGCCTTCGGGCTCGTGGTCCTCGACGGCCCCGCGCCCGACCCCACCGAGGCGCACCGCCTCCGCGCGCTGGCGCGGGAGACGGACACGGCGCTGCTGGTGTCGACGGAGGACGAAAACCCCGGGTGGCGCGCCGACGTGCGGCTGGAGTTCCGCCGCGCGGGCGAGGGCACGGGGCTGCGCACGGGCGGGCGCTTCCGCCGGCGCTCGGGGGTGCGGATGGCCCGGTCCGCGAGCGCGCGCACGGGGGAACGCGAGGTGGAGCTTGTCCACGAACCGACGAATCGCCTGCATACGGCTTCCCGCGCCGCCGACCGGCGAGCCGGCGCCCGGCGCTGAGGCGCGCGCCGCGCTGGCCGGCGCCCTGCTGCGCGCCGCCCCGCGCGTGACCCCCGTGCGCGAGCACCCGCGCGCGCTGTGGGCCGACGCGTGCGGGATGGAGCGCCGCGGCGGCGACGTGGCGGTGGCGCGCGCGCTCCTGGCCGCCGCGCGCCGCGCCGGCTTCGACGCGCGTGTGGGGATCGCCTCCACCTGCATCGCCGCGGCGGCGGCCACCCGCGAGCGGGGGACGGACTACCGCGTGGTCCCCGCCGGCGCCGACGCGCGCTATCTCCGCCGCCGCTCGCTGGCCCTCCTTCCCATCCCCGCCGACCTGCGCGAGACGCTGGGGCTGCTGGGCGTGGCCACCTGCGGCCATCTCGCGGAATTGTCGCCGTCCGACGTGGAGCTGCGCTTCGGCTCGGCCGGGCTGGCGGCGTGGCGGCTGGCCGGCGCCGTCGACCCGCGCTGGCCCTTCCGCCCGGCGGATCCCGAGATCCCCGCGGCGGAAGCCGAGTTCGAGCCGGCGATCGAATCCACCGAGCCGCTGCGCTTCGTCCTTCCCGGGCTGATCGACGCGGTCTGCCGGCAGCTGGACGAGCGCCAGCGCATTCCCGCGCGGCTCCGGCTGGTGCTGACCGTCGACGGCGCGACCCGCACCGAGGACGCGCGCGAGGTGCGCCCTGCGCGCCCCACGGCCGAGGCGCGGGTGCTGGCCGACCTCTGCCGCCGCGCCGCCGAGGAGCCGCCGGCGGGCGGGCCCATCGCCGCCATCCGGCTCGAGGCGGTCGGCGACGCGGCGCCGCGGGCCGACCAGCTGGACGCCTTCCGCGCGCCGGCGCCCGACCCCGGCGCGCTGCACGCCGCGCTCCTCTCCGTGTTCGCGCGCTGGGGCGAGGGGGCGCTGAGCGGCGCGGTGCGCCACGGGGCGCATCTCCCCGGCGAGCACGCGGCGTGGGACGCGCGCGGAAGCGGCGGGATCGCGGCCTTCACCACCGCCCATCCCCCCGGGTCCGATCTCCCCGTCCCCGACCTCCCCCAGCTGGGGCGCGGGTGCCTGGACCTGTGCCTGCGGCGCCTTCCCGAGCCCCGCGCGATCCGCGTCCGCGAGGGCCCCGAGCGGCGCCCGCTGGGAGTGGATCTCCAAGCCGTGGACGGAGGCCGACTTGGGCTTTTCGCGGGGTCTGTCAAGGGGAGTTTTCCACCGGGTCTGTGGAAAACTCGCTGCGAGGGGCCGGAGCGGATTTCGGGGGGATGGTGGAGCGGCGGAACCGCGCGGGAATACTGGCGGGTCGAGTCGCCCGACGGGTGGCTGGGGCTGCTCTTCCGCGACGCGGCATCGGGGGGGTGGTATCTGGAGGGGTGGTACGACTGATACCAACCCGATGCACTTCAGCGGCACGGCGCAATGGGCGCGGATTTCGGCTAAATGGCGATGGAATCAGGGACTTACGCGGAGCTGCACTGTCACAGCGCGTTTTCGCTGGGTGACGGCGCGTCCACGCCCGAGTCGCTGGCCGCCCGCGCCGCCGAGCTCGGCTACCGGGCGCTGGCGCTGACCGACCACGACGATCTGGGCGGCGCCGTGCGCTTCCACAAGGCGTGCGAAAGCTCTGGAATTTTTCCGATTTCGGGAGCGGAAATCACGCTGCGGGACGGCTCCCACGCCACCCTTCTTGTGGAAAACCCCGATGGCTGGGGGAACCTGTGCACCCTGCTCACTAGCGGGCGGATGGACAGCCCCCGCGGCGCCCCGGGAATCTCCTTCGACGACCTCGCTTCGCACGCTGCCGGAATCATCGCGCTGACCGGCTGCCCGCGCGGCCGCATCCCCCGGCTGCTGGCGGCGGAGCGGTGGGACGAAGCGCGCGCGGAGGCGGGCCGCTGGCGCGACGCCTTCGGAGACCGGCTCTATCTCGAGCTCTGGGACCACCGCACCCACGCCGAGGCCGCGCTCGGTGCCGACCTGCTGGACCTGGCGCGGGAGATGGAGATCCCGTGGACGGTGACGCACGACGTGCACTACGCCACCCCCGACGCGCGCGCGGTGCACGACGCGCTCACCTGCGTCACCCAGCAGCTGACGCTGGAGCAGGCGCACCGCCGCGGGGCCCTGCGCGCGTCCGCCGAATGGTGCCTGCAGAAGCCGGAGGAGATGGCGCGGCGGTGGCGCGCGGAGCCGGGCGGCGTCCGCCGCACCCTGGAGATCGCCGAGCGCTGCCAGGGGTTCCGCCTCGCGAAGGTGGGCCCCGTCCACCCCGCCTTCCCGCTCCCCTCGCAGTGGTCCAGCGCGGACGCGTACCTGGAGCGCCTCTCCCGCGTGGGACTGGCCGAGCGCCTCCCCGACGCGTCGGACGCGCACCGGCGGCAGCTGGAGCACGAGCTGCGCACCATCCGCACGCTGGGGCTGGCCGACCACTTCCTGGTCTGCTGGGACATCTGCCGCTTCGCGCGCGACCAGGGCATCCTCTGCCAGGGACGCGGATCGGCGGCCAACTCCATCGTCTGCTACGCCCTGCGGGTGACGGCGGTCGATCCGGTGGCCCACTCGCTCCTCTTCGAGCGCTTCCTTTCGCTGGAGCGCCCGGAGCCGCCCGACATCGACATCGACTTCGCCGCGATGGACGCCCGCGAGCGCGTGCTCCAGTACGTCTACGAGAAGTACGGGCGCGCGCACGCGGCGATGGTGTGCACGCACGTGGAGTATCGCGGGCGATCGGCGATCCGCGACGCCATGCGCGTCCTCGGCTTCCCCGCCACGCAGGCGGACTGGCTGGCGAAGCGGGTGGACGGATACACCTCCGCGAAGACCGCGGCGGAGTGGCTGGAGATGTCGGAGGGGAAGGCGCTGCAGGCGATCGGCCTCGATCCGGCGGAGCCGCGGGCGCGCGCCCTCGTCCGCATCGTCGCGGGGCTGGACGGCCTCCCGCGCCACCGGGGGATCCACAGCGGCGGCTTCGTCATCTCCGCGAAGCCGCTGTCGTCCGTCGTGCCCATCGAGCCCGCGTCGATGAGCGCGCGCACGGTGATCCAGTGGGACAAGGACGACTGCGCGGACGCCGGTCTGCCGAAATTCGATCTTCTCGGGCTGGGGATGCTGCGCCTGCTGGGCGAGTGCGTGCAGCTGATCCGCCGCTGGCGCGGGGTGGAGATCGACATCGGGCGGCTGCCGCTGGACGACCCCGCGGTGTACCGCCAGATCGGCGCGGCCGACACCATCGGGCTGTTCCAGATCGAGAGCCGCGCGCAGGCCAACTTCCTCCCGAGGCTCCGCCCCACCTGCTTCTACGACGTGGTGATCAGCGTGGGCGCCATCCGCCCGGGGCCCATGCTGGGCGGGCAGGTGAAGGAGATGCTGGCGCGGCGGCGCGGCAGGGTGCCGACCGAGTATCCGCACCCCGACCTGGAGCCGGTGCTGGCGCGGACGCACGGGCTGGCGCTGTTCCAGGAGCAGCTGATGCGCTGCGCCATCGTGGTCAGCGGCTGCAGCCCGGGCGAGGCCGACGCGCTGCGCCGGGCGATGAGCCGGAAGCGCTCTTCGGCCGAGATGCTGAAGGCCACGGAGCGCATCCGCGCGGGGATGGCGGAGCGCGGCGTGTCGAGCGAGGCGGCGGAGAAGGTGCTCGGCTGGCTGGAGGCGTGCGCCAGCTACACCTTCCCCGAGAGCCACGCCATCTCCTTTGCGCTGCTGGCGTACGCGAGCGCGTGGCTGCGGCTGTACTACCCGGCCGAGTACCTGTGCGCGATCCTGAACGCCCAGCCGATGGGCTTCTACCCCGTCTCCACGCTGATCCACGACGCGAAGGCGCACGGAGTGGTGGTGATGCCGGTGGATCTGGCGCGGAGCGGGTGGGATTGCTCGCTGGAGGAGATGTGCGAAAGTGCGAGAGTACGAGAGTGCGAGAGTGAACCGAAGTGCGGAAGTGAACCACAGTGCGGGAGTGCGGAAGTGCGGGAGTGCGCGGGCCCGGAGCGCGAACGGGCGCCGGCCCGCGCCGATGGCGATCACTCTCGCACTCTCGCACCTTCGCACTCTCGCACGTCCCCGCCCGCCGTGCGCATCGGGCTGAGATACGTCCGCGGCCTCGGCTCCGTGACCGGCGCGCGGCTGAAGGCGGAGCTGGAGCGCGGGGCGTTCGCCTCGGCGGCGGACGTGGTGACGCGCTTCGACAGCGAGCCGGGGCTGCGCGCGCTGGCGGCGGCGGGGGCGTTCCGCACCTGGATTCCCGAGGGGCCGCGGCAGGCGCTGTGGACGGTGCTGGGCGAGCTGCGCGCGCGGCGCAGCGGCGGGCCGCTGGCGCCCGCGCGGGTGGCGTTCGAGGAGCGCATCCCCGCGCTGGCGCCCAGCGAGCGCACGCTGATGGCGCACCACACCACCGGCTTCGACCTGGACGGCCACCCCATGCGCCACCTGCGCCCGTGGCTGGAGACGATGGAGGTGCGCACCCTGGCCGAGCTGCGCGACGACCCGCGCCTGGCCCACGGCGAGCGCGTGACCACCGCCGGCGTGGTGATCGTCCGCCAGCGCCCGGGGACCGCCAAGGGCTTCGTGTTCGTGGGGCTGGAGGACGAGACCGGGCGGATCGACGTGATCGTGAACCCCAGGGTCTACGCCGAGCAGCGCGAGACCATCAACGGCAACGGCATCCTGGCCGTGCGCGGCAAGCTGGGGAAGGAGGACGGCGTCACCAACCTGAAGGCCGAGCAGTTCTACGCCCTGAAGCTCGACGAAGCGGCCGCCGTAGTCGCCTCGCACGACTACCACTGACGGCGCGAGCGCCTGCGCGCGCCGGGCGATTTGTCTCCCGGCGTACGGGCGGTGTCGCTTCCGGTGCGGTGCTCATTGTCTCTGTTCATCCCTCATCCGGATGCGTTCCGACCTCGCGCTCCGCTTCCGCATCTCCATACATCCGCTCCGCTTCCGTCGTCTCCCCCCTCTCCATCCTTCCGGCGCGGATCGGTAACCGAGCCGGATCGTCGCCGCCGCGCATCTGGCTCATGCGTCCAGCACGTTCCTACGCTGGCGCGTAAGTAGCGGTGTTGCAGCAGGTTGGACGATGGCGGAAGGCTTGACAGATCCGTCGGCCCGCAGCACACTTCGGCCTCCAATCGTCCACTCCGCACGGGAGGCAGCTTGGCCACGCTGGCGCACCCGACCGCGAACGAATTCAGCAAGCCGAGGGACACGTCCGCCATGCGCGCGGCTCTGGAGCGTGCCGTGGACGCGGCGCCCCGCCACGTCCGCCCACCACGCGGGCGGCTGCGGCGCCTGTTCGCGCGCGACCGCTCCGCCCGCGCGCTGATCGGGCGCTACCGCCTGTGGTCCGCGATCGAGCACGCCTGGGCCCGCGTCACGCGCGAATACGGCCCCATGCGCGTGGAGATCAGCGCGGACAGTGATGGAGACGACACCTACGTCGTGGTCAACTTCTTCGGAAGCGTGCCGATAAACGACGAACTGCACGAGTTCGAATCGGCCGTATTCCACGAGATCATGGGGCTCCTGCCGGGAAAGCGCTTCCGGCACCTTCACGTGGAGGTGTGGCCCGAACGGGAACCCAGGCGAGAGCCCAATGAGCTTCGATCCTGAATCGTGGGTACAGGTTGCCAGCATCTGCTGCAGCAACATCCCGGGAGTCAGCCGCGAAGCGCTGCTGAGGACGGCGGTGAACCGGGCCTACTACGCCGCGCTGCTCGCGCTGAAAGATCGGATAGAAGGCGCTCAGGGCCCTGGAAGTGTACCGCGGTGGGGAACCCACGATGCGTTGAAGCAGGCAGTCCGGAGCGCAGGGGCATCATTCAAGGAGGTCGACAGTCGGCTTTCACTACTACGGCGCGCACGAGAGAAGGCCGACTACGTCCTGGCTTCCGAGGACCTGCAGCGTGAGGACGCATGGAAGCTCGTCGTCAAGGCCCGCTGGCTGATCCGCAACCGCATCAAGGCGCTGCCGGAGGCGGAGTTCCGCAGGCTCCGCGTGCCGCGCGGGTAATCCGTCGTGCCCGCAACCGTCGTCCGCGCTGGCGCGCGAGGAGCGCGCGCGTAGGTTGTCGGCGTCCGAGCATCCGATCCACCGCCACGCCCTGAACGCATGCGCATCCTCCGACTCCTGGCCGCACTCCTTCCGCTCGCGGCGACCGCCGCCGCCGCGCAGCAGGCGCCGGCCGCACCGCAGCGCTGGCTCCTGCGCCCCGCGCGCGTCTTCGACGGCGTCGCCGCCCAGCCGCACGAGGGGTGGGCGGTGCTGGTGGAGGGCGGCCGCATCACCGCGGCGGGGCCGGCCGCCTCGCTGAACGCCGGCGGCGCGCGCGTGGTGGACCTCCCCGGCACCACGCTCATCCCCGGGCTCATCGAGGGCCACTCGCACCTGCTCCTGCACCCCTACAACGAGACGTCGTGGGACGAGCAGGTGCTGTTCGAGCCCCTGGCGCTCCGCATCGCGCGGGCGACCGCTTCGGCGCGGGCGACGCTGCTGGCCGGATTCACGACGACGCGGGACCTGGGGACGGAGGGCGCCGGGTACGCCGACGTGGGGCTGAAGCAGGCGATCGAGGAAGGAATCATCCCCGGCCCGCGCATGATCGTGGTCACCCGCGCCATCGTCGCCACCGGCGCGTACGGCCCGCGCGGCGCGCCCGAGTGGCGCCTTCCGCTCGGCGCCGAGGAGGCCAGCGGCCCCGAGGAAGCCGCCCGCGTCGCCCGCGACCAGATCGGCCACGGCGCCGACTGGGTGAAGGTGTACGCCGACTACCGCTGGGGCACCGACGAGCCATCGCGCGCCACCTTCACCGAGGCCGAGCTGCGCGCCATCGTCGAGGCCGCGAACAGCGCCGGGCGGCCGGTGGCGGCGCACGCGGGCACGCCGGAGGGGATGCGGCGCGCCGTCCTGGCCGGCGTCGCCACCATCGAGCACGGCGACGAGGGGACGCCCGAAGTCTTCCAGCTCATGAAGGCGCGCGGCGTGGCGTACTGCCCCACGCTGGCCGCCACCGACGCCGTCCGGCAGTACCACGGGTGGCGCAAGGGGTTCGAGCCGGAGCCGCCGCAGGTGGTGCAGAAGCGCCGGAGCTTCCGCGCGGCGCTGGACGCCGGCGTCACCATCTGCATGGGCGGCGACGTGGGCGTGTTCCCGCACGGCGACAACGTGCGCGAGATGGAGTTGATGGTGCAGTACGGGATGACGCCGCTGCAGGCGCTGATGGCCGCCACCTCGGTGAACGCGCGCGTCTTCCGCATGGACGACCGCATCGGCAGCATCCGTCCCGGCCTCTTCGCAGACCTCGTGGCCGTCGAAGGTGACCCCACGCGCGACGTCTCGGCGCTGCGCCGCGTGCGCTTCGTGATGAAGAACGGCACCGTCTACCTCGGCCCCGGCGCCGAGCCGCGGTGACGATCTCCCGGGAACTGCTGGATTCGGGCGTGTTCCGCGCCTGAGGCGCGGAACCGGGCTGCGCGCGCCGTAGGGCACGGTACGACTGTGCCCAACGGCGCCGGGCCCCCGGCGGGTTCGTCTCCGCCCAGGGGCCCGTCTCGTCTCCCGAAGCTCCTTCGCGGCCGCCCCGCCGGGTTCCCGGCCCTTCGGGCGCGCATCCCTCACGCATCCCCCCGCCCCGCACGCGAGTTGCACCGGCATCGTCGCCCATCCGGACGACCGCAACGCACCCGGCGCGATGCCAGACGAACCTAATCTACCGGAACCGAACGCGGCCGACGCGAAAGAAGCGGTCGCGCTGGCGCGCACGCAGCTGCTCGATGTGCGCACCGCGCTTGCGCGGGTGACCGGCGGCGCCCCGGCCGGGCTGGTGCTCGCCGAGCTGGCGCAGCAGATGGCGGGCGACTTGGCCGCGTATTTCGACGACCTGCCGATGCACCGGTTCACCGGCCGTGTGGCGCGCTTTCCGGGCGTGTTCGGCGCGGTGATGCCGGGGCGCCGCATCGCCCACCGCGTGGTGCTCGCGCGCTACCTCTCCGCGTCGCCCCCGATGCGCGGAGGCCCAGGATTCGTGCTGCGTTGGGCCGAGTTCGGTCTGGTCGCCCTCGGCTCCGACGGCGTTCTGCGCGCCGGGCGCCGCAGGGAGCTCGTCCGCCTTCCCGAGGACACCTCCATCCCTGACGACCCGCTCTCGTGGGACGACCTGCTCATCCGGCGCGTCCCTTCGCGGGCGGTGCGGCTCGCGCGGTGGCCAAATGCGGCGGTGAGGGTCGCCTCGCCCGCGCAGGTGCTCGACGCGCTGGCCGCCATCGCCGCCTCGCTCGCGAGCACGTCCCGCCGCGACCTCGAACTGCTCCAGCGCCTCCTCTCGCCGGGCTGAAGCCGCGGGTGAGCCAATGAGCTTCGTGCATCGCCGATGAAGACGAATCCCGGCTGCCCTGTCGAGCAGCCGGGATCCGGCGAAATTCCTACCGTACTTCCGTACTTCCGTACTCGTCCTACTTCACCGCCTGCTCCGCCGCGGCCTTCATCGCCGGGAGACCCTGCGCGTGCTCCTCGTACTCGGGAAGCTTCTTCGCCAGCTCGGAGTCGTAGGCGCGCAGGAAGCGCTGGGAGAAGTCCTTCGCGGCGGCGGAGTTGCCGCGGCGCTGCTCCGCCTCGGCGGCGGTGAACAGGCCGAACAGGTGCGTGGGGTTCCGCGCCAGGATGCTGTCCGCCTCCGCGCGCGCCGCGTCGAAGTTTCCGCCCACGATCTGCAGCGCGGCCAGGTGGTAGCGCCCGTCGGCGTCGAGCGAATCCACGCGCTGGTAGGCCATCACCGCCATCGGCAGGAACTGCTTGGCCTGCGTGGTGTCGCCATTGGAGACGGCGGTCATCACGCGGTTGAACAGCCGGTCGGCGGCCTCGCGCGGCGTCATCGACGACAGGTCCACCGCGCCGGGGTTCCCGGACGGCACGCCCGGGGCACCGGCGGCGGGAGGCACGTCTCCCGCGCTGGCGAAGGGCGGCTGCGCGGCCGGTGCTTCCTGGCGTCCGCCCAGCCGCGGGATCACCAGCACCGCAACGAGCGCCGCCAGCGCGACGCCCGCGACGGCCCAGGGGAGCGTGGAGGAGCGGGTGGCGGCGGTGGCCGGCGGAGCCGCGGTGGCCCCGCACATGTTGCAGAACCGCGCCCCTTTGGGGAGCGGGTTGCCGCACTCGCGGCAGGCGGCGCTCAGCGCCACGCCGCAGTGCTCGCAGAAGCGTCCGGACGCCTGGGCGCCGCACGCGGGACAGGTCTCGGTCATTACCGTGCTGGGTGCGTTCGAGAGCGTGGTTCGAGTGGCGCAAAGCTACGGGCGAAGCGGAGCTCGCGGAAGTGCGGCGGACAAGTGCGGGAGTGCGGGAGTGCGCGTACGGCGCATCACGCCCTCTCCGGCCGGCCGAGGCCGTCCACCTCTCCCGTACCGGGAGAAGTAGCTCGCCGGGATCTGCGCCCGATCCGGGCTTCGGCGTGAGCCAGAGTCTCCGGCAGCCCGATGCTGGATGGCCACCCTCTCCCGGGACGGGATAGGGCCGCGTCCTCCGGCTCCGGCGCGGGTGAGGGCGGCGCGAGGCTCGCGGACGCGCACGTGCGTGAGGGATGCGCGCCCGGAGGGCCGGGAAACCGCCGCGCGCGCATCGATGCGGAAGGGACCGCGTGGATGCCCGGCGCGGCGGGGGCCCGGCGCGGTTGGCAACGGTCGTATCGTTGCCTACCGCGCGCGCAGCCCGGTTTGGCGCCCCGTGTCAACGCCGGGTGAAAGTCTGACACTTCTGGCGGCCGAAAATCTGACAGCCGGGAGTGGGTGACGAGCCCGAGTCGTCGCGTCGAAATCAGAGGGTGGAGGTGCTCGCGGTGGGAGTCGGG